>JRYH01000542.1_pt1 | contig 74107 bp, 59 predicted proteins | sample 235351 | NCBI WGS metagenome assembly JRYH01 (sample SAMN03074221, study PRJNA261480) | activated sludge metagenome | biome: Wastewater Treatment Plant; feature: Wastewater; material: Activated sludge; isolation source: activated biomass of a wastewater treatment plant treating wastewater... ... | reverse complement strand
CCGCCGGCACGCCGACATCGCCCTCCACCCCGCCCTCGACGGCCTCAAGAGCCTCTACGACGAAGGGCTCATGTCCCTCGTCCAGGGCGTCGGATACCCCAACCCGAACCGCTCCCACTTCAAGTCCATGGACATCTGGCACACCGCCGACACCACCGGCACCGGCGACGGCTGGCTCGGACGCTACTACGACAGCGAGTGCTGCGGCTTCGGCAGCGGTGAGTCCGGCTCGGCGCCGAAGCAACCCGGCGCCCGAACGGCCCAGCAGACCGCGGGCCAGGCCACGGTCTACCCCCCCATCTCCATCGGCCGCGAGGCCCCCCTCGCCCTCCAGGGGCGGGCCACCAAGCCCGTCGCCTTCGAGACCCCCGACCTCTTCCGCTGGACCGGCGAGCAGATCCACGGCTCGCTTGTCGAGCCCTACGAGCAACTCGTCCGCCGCGAGCCCGACCCGGACGCCGACCACGGGTCCAACGCGGCCTTCCTGATGCGCACGACGCTCGACGCCCAGATCTCGAGCGACCAGATCCGGAAAGCCGTCGCCGCCCGTTCCCTGGTCGACTACCCCCAATCCGGGCTCGCCCAGCAACTGAGCATGATCGCCAAGATGATCCGCGCCGGCATGAAAACCCGCGTCTACTACGCCACCCACGGCGGGTTCGACACCCACGCCGGCCAGGGCGGCGCCAACGGACGCCACGCCAACCTCCTCAGACAGTTCGGCTCGGCGATGCGGGCGTTCTACGCCGACCTCGATCGGCAGGGCAACGCCTCCCGCGTCCTCACCATGTCCTTCAGTGAGTTCGGGCGGCGCGTCGCCCAGAACGCCAGCGGAGGCACCGACCACGGCACCGCCGCCCCGATGTTCCTCTTCGGGCCGATGGTCAACGCGGGCGTCATGAACCCCCACCCCTCCATGCAGGACCTGGACGGGGGGGACCTGAAATTCACCGTGGATTTCCGGACCGTCTACGCGTCCATCCTGGAGAACTGGATGAAGGCCGATTCGTCCGCCGTGCTCGACGGACGCTACAAGCCCGCCCCGGTGATCCGGGGGGCCTGACCCCGCCCCGAGCGCGGAATGACGATCCCGAGAAAAGACAAACCCCGCGATCGCTCGCGGGGTTCTTCAAGTGGAGGCTAGGGGACTCGAACCCCTGACCTCATCCATGCCATGGATGCGCTCTACCAAAACTGAGCTAAGCCCCCAGGTTGTCAGCGGCGCGGGAGGGCCCCCGAGCCGTGGGAGCAATCGTAGTGCCCCGACGCCCCCGATCAAGGCCGCCGCGAACTTGCCCCGCCCAAGGCCCGCGCCGGGGTCCGTCTGTGCCGTCCGGGACGCCTGCGACGATCGGAGCGGTCCGCGCGACGGCGCGGGCCGCGCAGTCGAGGTGATCGGGCGTGCGCGTCATGCCACCGATCGCCGCACCCGATGACCCTCCCAGCCGGGCCGCTTCGGCCGTGGTGGAGACCTGGAGACGACCGATGCCCCAGATGCTTGAGAGATGGACGCACGGACGGCGCCCGATCGGGATGCGCTGGTGGCTCACCCGTTCCGGGGAACTCCGCCCGCACTGGCCTGCGCCGGGTCTCGAGCACGAGGCCCTCGCGATGGGCTGGCTCGGCGCCGCCGACCCCATCGGGGTCATCGAACACCCCCCGATCCCCGTCGACCTCGGCGTCCTCGAAATGCTCAACGAGCGCTTCCCCAACCGCCGCTGGTTCGCCGGCGACTGGCACGCCGCGGACACAGGGGACCTCGCCGAGGCCGCATAAGCCCCGCCAATCCGACCGATCCCGAGCGGCCCGGCCCCGCCGGTGAACCCCGCCGGAGCAGCGCCCCTCCTTCCGGTGAGCGGGCCCGCGGCGATCGGGGACGCTACCCCAGCATCCGGGCCGCGGCCTGCCGTACCTCGTCCAACCCGATCCGGTCCACCCGACACCGCTCGGCGTGGTCGTTGGTGACCTCCCCGGGCGGCAGCGACGGGTCCGCGACCAGGATGATCTCCCCCCGCGGGTCTACCTCCCCGTTCGGCACCGGGATCGTCGTCCATCTCGGGTCGGTCGGGCCGAACAGCGAAACCAGGGGGGTGTTCATCGCCGCGGCGATGTGGCGGGGCCCCGTGTCGTTCGTGACCATCAGGGCCGCGTCACGACAGAGAGCCTTGAGCGCGCCCAGCGTGTGCGCATGATCCGCGAGGCAGACGGCCCGCCCGCCGACCACGCCGTCGGCGATCTCGCGGCACACCCCCCCCTCGGCGGGGGACCCGTTGACCAGCACCCTGAACCCGTGTGTCTCCGAGAGCCACGACCCGAGGGCCGCGAACCGGTCGGCCGGCCAGCGTTTGGCGGGGTTGTTGCCCCCCGGGTTGAGGATGGCAAACGGCTCCTTTCGCGCCAGGCCCGCGCTGGCGCACACACGCTGGGCGTCGGCCTCGTCCCGCTCGGTCAGGGGGAGGGTCAGCTGGACCCCGGGGGGGAGCGTGGTGTCGACGCGGCGCGGGTCGGTGAGCGGCGGGGCCGGCAACGCGTCCGGCGAGCCCGGGTCAAGCAGCGCGGAGGCGGCGTGCCAGTAATAGGAAACCGCGGGGACGACCGCCCACCCGCGGTCGGGCCGTTTCGGGGGGTGCAGGCGCCGGGTCAGCAGGAGACCCCGTGCGTCGCGGTCGTACCCGATGCGGCGGGGGACGCCCGCGACACGGACGGTGAGCGCGGTGGAGAATGACCCGGTCAGGAGGAGCGCTGTGTCGTATCGGCGAGGCCTGATCTTCGCGGCGACAAGCTTGGGTCCGAGCACCCCCGTGGCGTGGGCCGCGTGGAACTCGTCGAAGACAGGGGTCCGGTCCGGGGTCGCGAGCCCCTCGAGGAGGCGGTCGATCCCCGGCCGCGCGAGTGCGCCGATGAAGGCGCCGGGGAAGGCCTGCCGGATGCGCACGAGTGCGGGCGTTGCCATGACGGCGTCACCCACCCATGATGGGAGCACGATCAGCAGGCGCAAGGGTCGATCGGGCGCGTTCATTCGTCTGATCGGGGCGGGGTGACGGGCCAGAGGAGCAAGCCGGCGTGGCGGCTGGCGTGCCAGGTGTTGGTCGATCGGCGGAGTTCGGCCATGAACCCGGTGGCGGCGAGGCGGTTCGTCGCGAGTGTCGCGGTGACGGAGCGATCGTCGAGGCGGAGGTCGAGCAGCCGCACGCCCGTGCGTTCGGCGAGGGCATGGGCGGCGGCCTCGACGGTCCGCCGGGTCTCGGCGTCGGCGAGGGGACGCGTGCTGTGCGCGCGCAGGGTCACGACCGAGGCCGCGGAGACCAGGATCGGGGGAGCCGTCCGGCTCAGCCCGGGCGGGGCGGACCCGGCGGACTCGATGATGAAGTCGGCGGCGTCGGGCAGCCCCGCGAAGTCCCCCTCGGGGCCGACCCGGAGGCATCGCTCGGGGTCGAGCCCGGCGGCGACGCCGGCGGCGATGTCCCGCGACGCGTCGCCCACGAGCCAGGACTCGGCGAGGTCGATCGCGAGTTCGCGAGCCGCGGCGAGGAGCATGCCGGGCCCGGGCTTTCGCCACGGGTGCTCGGCTCGCAGGTCGGGGACGACGGCGTCGGGATGGTGCGGTGCGGCGTAGATTGCGGAGAGCAGGCGATCGCCGTCGCGGGTCAGGAGGGCACGGAGCGCGTCGTTGGTCTGTTCGATGTCGCGGATCGACGCCGAGCCCCGGGCGACGGAGGCCTGGTTGGTGACGCCGATGAGCACAAAGCCCGCGTCGACGAGCCGGGCGCATGCGTCGAATACGCCCGGCATGAGGCGGACGAACCCGGGGACAAAGAGGTCCCCCTTCGCGGCGGGGAAGGCCTCGGGCGGGAGGGTCGCGTTCTCGTTGAGCGTGTCGTCGCGGTCGAGGAAGACGGCGGGTCTCGCTGCGGCGTGCGACGCGGGGGGCATGGGTGAAGGCTACCCGGGACGGCCGGCGGCGGCGCGGTGGCGGGCGGGGAGGGAGACCGCTACCCTGCCGCCTCGATCGGGTTGCTCGCGGGCTCGGGCCGGGGTGACCAGCGGGGGTATGAGCGTTGAGAGGAGCGATGATGCGGTTCAGAGGTCTCTTGATTGTGCTGCCCCTCGTCGCGGGTGGCGTGGCGAGCGCGCAGGACGCGGCGGCGACGGCGGCGGAGTTGCTGGCGCAGCTTCGGGCCGCGGGGGTTGAGATCCCCGAGGGGTTCGTCGCGAACGAGGACGGTTCGGTCTCGCTGCCGGCGGCGCCCGAGGCCGAGGCCCCCCCCCCCGTCGGAGGAGATCGTTCCCGGCGCGTCGGTTCCTGAGTTGAAGAAGGCGGAGTGGGACACGAAGCTGACCGTGGGCCTGAGTGTCTCTTCGGGCAACACGGAGCAGATCGGGTTCGCGTCAGCGATCGTGTCGACGCGGAAGACGGAGTCGAGCGCACTGACGCTGGACGCGGGGTACTTCTACGCCAACGAGGACGGGGACAAGACCGAGAACAAGTTCACGGCGGGCCTGCTGCACGACTGGCTGTTCAAGAACTCGCCCTGGCTTCTCTTCGCGGACGCGAGGTACGACTTCGATGAGTTCAAGAGCTTCGATCACCGCGTGTCGGCGCACGGCGGCGTGGGGTACAAGGTGATCGACAAGGAGAAGGTCCGGCTCACGCTGCGTGCCGGTGCGGGCTTTGCCAAGGAGTTTGGGTCGGACCGCAACGAGATCATCCCGGAAGCGCTCGCGGGCGTGGACTTCTTCTGGCAGATCGCGGAGAACCAGCGGTTCGAGGCGAGCCATCGGTTCTTCCCCGACCTGATCGAGGGCGGGGAATTCCGGACGCTGACCTCGGCGGGGTGGAACCTTCAGATCGCCAAGGACGACGGGCTCTCGTTCAGCGTGAACCTGCTGCACGAGTACCAGAGCGATGTCGACGAGGGCATCGAGAACAGCGACCTGAAGCTGTTCGCGGGCTTGACTTACGACTTCTGAGCCCCCGCAAAGCGGTGATCGCGGCCGCGACCCACGGCCCCGGTGTGGCGTCGCGGCGTCCCACGACTCGGCTCCTTTCCTGCCCTGAGCCGCGTTGCGGCTCGCGCCCGAGATTCCAAGCCTGACATCTTCCGTTCGGTCGCCTCGGGAGGCGTTCTCTGTTATGCTCCCCTCCGGTTCCTGTTTGTGCCGGGAGGGAGCCGCGGAGACACCGGCCATGGCGCGGCGTGTGCCCGACGAACCGGAAGAAGGCCTGCTCGAGCGCGGCAAGGCACTGGTCGATTCGATCGGCCCGGGTGATGTTGCGGATCTCGACGCGGGGGCCCGCCGGACGCTGCTCGCATCGAACCGGTGGCGGCATGGGTCTGCGAATGTGGTGGGCACGGCGATCGGCTTTCGGCGGAAGGGCGGGGAATGGACCGATGAGCCGGCGCTGGTCGTGTTCGTGCGGAAGAAGAAGGACGGCACGGAACTGGGACGCGATGAGCGTGTGCCGCGATCGTTGACGGTTGCGGGGCGGCGGATCGCCACGGATGTGGTTGAACTCGGGCGGGTTCGCCTTGATGCGGCGTTGGCGGGATCTCAGGTCGTGGCCGAGAAGCCCGCTGGAGCGCCCGGGACAGCGGCGGGGATTCTCCGGGACGCGGAGGGCAACGCGTTCATTCTCTCGGCGGCTCATGTTCTCGGCGAGTTCAGGAAGGGCCCGGACCGGGCCTGGATTGTCCCAGGGGCGCCGGTGTTCCTGCGCGGGGCCCCGGAGATCATCGGGCGCGTCGCGGACCGCGCGATCCCGGATTTCTCGAACAGTTACATCGCCCAGAACCTCGACGCGGCGATCGCGCGGCTCGATCAGGGGAAGGCGGCAGGGTTCCTCGACCCTCCGGTGTATCGCGGACCCGCCCGGGCGGGGCTGGGAGACCGCGTCGCGCTGAGCGTGCCCGGCGACCCGGTGTTTCGGCCGGTTGTCTACCTGGACGCGGCCGTGCGGTATGAGTATCTCGACGGGGTGCGGAAGCGTCCGCAGTCGGTGACGCTTTACGCCCCATCGCTCGCGGAATACGACTCGATCCCCGGGGACTCCGGGGCGATGGTGTACCGCGAAGGCGACCTCGCGGCGGTCGGGATGCATCTGGCGGCCCAGGAGATCCGCGAGGGCGGGGCGCGCCGATGGCTCGCGGTGTTTCAACCGATCGAACCTGTGCTCGCGCGTTGGCCGTCGATGCGGCTGTTGCATTCTTGAGAAATGGAAAGGAAGAGGAATGACGCGGACTCGATCAATGGTCGGATTTCTTGGCGTGCTGATCGCGATCTCGATCTCGGGTTGCACGACCCCCTGCGGGTTCATCAAGAAGGCGGGGTGGAAGGAGTGCCGCCTGGATGTGACTCGCGCTCTGGAGCCGGGGACGGTGTTGCTCGTGGACGGGAGGAGCGTGACTCGGATCGATCGGGTCGAACTCTCCCCGGTCGAGAGCGACGAGGTCGAGATCGCCGGCTACAACCGGCGCAGCAACTGGGCGTTCGACCTCGGCGCGGGGCTGCCGGCCGTCCCGGGGCTTCCTCCCGGGGCTGAGGTCAAGTTGAAGAGCAGCGGCGCAAAGAAGGTGAAGGTCGGGTTCTCCGACTCCAGGGAGCACTACTTTGCCGCGTTGCTCGACGCGACCGGGGATATCGAATTGACCCAGCAGAAGGTCGACGAGTTGCTGGCGACGCTCGACCGGGAGCAGTTGCGTCGGATGTCCTCGCGGGGCGGCGCCGGCATGGAGATCTGGCTCGTGCTCTCGACGCTGACTTCGAAGGTGAGTTACTCCTTCCATTCGAGTTCAGACACCTCGTTCTCGGCGCCGATCCCGCTGGAGGGCATCGTCCTGACGCCCTCGATCGGGGTCAAGGACGAGTTGGAGCGCGCGGTCGTCTATCGCAACGCCGAGCCGATCGCGTACAACGCGGTCAAACTCAGCGTCGACCGTCGGGCCGGCCTTCAGAGCGGCGAGGCGGTCGTGAAAGCAACCCGCGTCTCCGGCGGGCCGAACCTGGCGTGGGACTGGAAGGACTAGGTCGTCGCCGGGGCCTCCCCTGGACCAACAGACCCGCAAGAAACAAGAAGAAGGCCCGGGCACGCCGCCCGGGCCTTTTTTGTGCTCGGTCTGTCAGCCGCGGTTACGGGCAGCCGGACAGGAAGGTCGCGACGAAGAACTGGAGGTCGGCCAGGTCGAACACGCCGAAGGGCGGGGCGACATCGGCGATCGGGTCCTGCCCGAGGAAGCCGGCGACGAAGCCCTGGAGGTCGGCCAGGTCGAGGACGCCGTAGGGCGGGGCGATGTCCGCGGCGTTGCACCCGAACTGGAAGTTGATGGAGCCCAGGTCCATCTCGACGGGCTCGGACTTGCCGGTGGCGACCCAGACATCGTACATGGTCTGCCCGGCGTCGTTGGTCTCGTTCTCGTCGCGGAGGAACTCGATGTACTCCTTGGACGCGCTCTGGTAATAGACGCGCACCTCGGCGCTGGCGGCGCCGCTCGGGATGGTGTACGCGGTGTCGTCCCAGTACTGCCCGTCTGCGTAGGTGTAGCCGACCGGGGCGGCCTGGACGGATTCGAAGCCCGCGTTGGTGAACCCGCGGGGCGGGATGCGGTTGTCCTGGATCCAGACATTGTTCACGGCGAAGTGGAAGCCCTCCCCCGCGGGCACGCCGGCGAGCGCGGCGACATCGGGGCTGACGCCCAGCTTCGCCTCGTAGACCTTGGTGTCGGCGCCGGAGAGCACGGCGGTGTTGAAGTCGTACGCGCCGCGCTCGGTGATGAGCGCGTCCTGGTCGTCGAAGAACTTGACATTCACCCACATGCGCCTGCCCTCGGGGTAGCCCGTGGGGAGCTTGTGGCCCGACTGGTTGACGATGCGGACATTGAGCGTCGAGCCGTTCTGCGAGAGTTCGAGATCGGAGGCGTTCTCGAGCATCGCGACGGTGCGGGCGATGGAGGCGTTGACCGCGTCATCGTCCAGCCCGGTCTCGCTGTCGGGGTAGAGCTCGCGGACGGCGTTGAGCAGCCAGGTGTTCCCGCCGTTGAACTGGTGGAGCGCGAGGTCGTCGCGGAACTCGCCGAAGGTGCAGCCGAAGCCGTCGGCCTTGGGCATGTGGCAGTCCTGGCAGGACGAGACGAGCGGGTTGTTGCCGCCGAATCGCCCGCCCATGTCGATGGGGCCCTGGGCGAAATCGGACTGGAGCCACTCGCCATAGGTGCGCTCGATCGGGAACATGTCGAGCTTGCTGAGGGTCGGGTGCGGGGCGTCGAGGTCGCCCGGGGCGTAGGTGCCGTCGGGCTGACGCTCGAAGACGGGGTTGGAGACATCGTGGCAGGTCGCGCACATCTCGGAGGTGCGGTGGAAGGGCGACTTGAGCCAGGAGTGGACGAAGAAATCGACGAGCTGGTAGGGCCCGCGGCGGCGGTCCTCGGGGTCAACAACGAAGTTGCCCGAGTGCGCGTCCATGGGCGGGTTGGCCAGGCCCGCGAGGATGGCGGCGTCCTCGACCGGGGCGCCGGGGTGGTTCATCGGGTCGAGCATGCGGTGGCAGAAGTTGCAGCTCACGCCCTGGAAATCGACCCCCTGGAGGAGCGACCCGTCGGTCGGGGTGCTGCGGCCTTCTAGCCACCCGCCCGGCGTGTGGCAGCGGATGCACAGGTCGCCCGCGAAGGCGGCGTCCTGGTTCGCGATCGCGAGGCAGGCGTAGAACAGAGGATCGCGGGCCGCCTGGCCCATCGGGCTGGCGTTCCAGGGGCGGTAGGGCTCGTGCTCCTCGTCGTACCCGCCGTGGCAGAGGGCGCACTCGAGCGAGTCCTGCATCGGGACATTCAGGCTGTTGGGCTGCGTGCCCGGCAGGAAGAAGTCGTTGATGGTGGTCGGGACCTGGGCGACGGCGAGCACGGTGACCGCGCCGGCGGCGAGGCCGAACCCCACCCAGAGAACCTCGGTCTTGGCCAGGAAACCACGGCGGCTGTGACGCATCGTCAAATCCCCTCTTCAAGCGATCGGGCGAGAAAGTCACCCGCCCCTCTCTTCGTCCAGAAACCGGGGGCGGACTGCCCGAATTCGGCTTTCCATGCACGCTAGCGGACCGGTGGGGTCTGCACAATCCCCCCGGAGAAGATTCTGGACCCTTCGGCGTCCGGAATCCTCACTGAAATGCGAACATATACCAAATCATTGCGCGTTCAGGGGCAGCCCGCCGCGAACGCGCCCACGAACGCCTGGACATCGGCAAGGTCCCATACCCCCGCGGGCGGGGCAATGTCCGCGGCCGCGTCCTGGGCGAGGAAGCCCGCGATGAAGGCCTGGACATCGGCGAGGTCGAGGACCCCGAAGGGCTCGGCGAGGTCCGCGGCGTTGCACCCGGGGGGCGTGGCGGGGGTGGCGACGAAGACGCCGATGGTCCCGTTCTGGAGGAAGCATGCGAAGGCGATCTGGTTGCTGTCGTTGATGTCGACGACGCCGTTCATGACCTGGACCCCGGTGGTGCCGCCGAAGTCGAAGCCGACGGGGATCTCGCCGAGATCGGTCGTGACGGTGTCGCCGAAGCCGAGAACGCGGACGAGGGTGTCGCCGTCGCCGGCGTAGAGGGCGGTGGAGCCCGCGCTGTCCTCGACACGGAAGGCCACGAGACCGTTGGCGTTCACGACGGGCGGGAAGTTGGCGAGGTTGCCGTTGACGATGCCCATGTCGCCGCCGCGGGCGATAGGGACCGTCGGCGAGCCGGGCCCGTCGACGCGGGAGACCTGCCAGAGCGAGTCGGCGGCGCGTCGGGCGGTGAAGGCGACGCGGCCGTCGGAAGCGATGGCGGTGCTGTTGACGAAGGAGGTGAACTCCGCGCCGGTCTGGGCGACGGTCCAGGAGGTGTAGCCGCCGGGCGACGGGTCAAGACGGCGGATCTGCCTGGACGGCCCGCTCGCCGGGATGGTGTTCACAACAAAGGAGCGGGAGCCGTTCATCGCGGGGGCGAGGATGAAGTCGAGATTCTCGTTGAGGTCGAGCGTGGAGAGGGCGGTGGTCTGGACGCGGTTGCCCGCGATGAACTCGTCCACAACGACGGCCTGCCCGGCGAGGCCGACGAATGCGCGGTAGCCGATGGCGCCGTCGTCGGCCAGGGTGACGCTGCCGTCGGTGCCGAGAAGGCCGGGCTCGTATCGCTGGAGCAAGGTACCCGTGAGGTCGTACACGCCGGCGCCGCTGGGCCCGAGCGTGGCGTCCTCGACGACCAGCCTCCCGTTGTGCAGATCGAGGTCGGTCGACCAGACGGGGTCGACCGGATCGTTGGCGAAGAGCACCGGGAAGCCCAGATCGGGGTCGCCTACGAAGACGACCTCCGTCGCCGAGCCCGTGCTCACGAACGCGCGGACCGCGACGCGGCCCTGCTCGTCGATGTTGACATACTGGCTCGAGAGGCTCGACGGGAACGGGAGGCGGAACGCGGGGATCCCGGGCTCGAGGCTGGAGCGGCAGACGAGGCGGATGTCCCAGTTCTCGGGCGTCGCGCCCGCGGCCAGCGCGAGCCCACCCACGCACGCGACGGCGAAGAGAATGCATGAACGCATCGGGTTGTGATCTCTCATGGCACGATGGTAGCGAGGCCCCCGGCAAATCGGAACGCCATCTCACTCAGATCCGGCCAAGATTCACGGGCACCCGCTGTTGAACGCGAGGACAAAGGCTTGGACATCGGCGAGGTCCCAGACGCCCGCGGGGGGCGCGATGTCGGCGGCCGGATCCTGGGCCAGGAAGCCGGAGACGAAGCCCTGCACATCGGCCAGGTCGAGCACACCGAATGGCTCGGCGATGTCCGCGTCGTTGCAGCCCCCGGGGACCGCCCAGGCGACCACATCGTTGGGGCTGATGCCCTGGGTCACGAACGGCGAACCCGCGATCGGCGTGAACGACCCGTCGCCCGAGACGGCGAACGAGTACGCGCCCGTGACGCCGTCGATGGCGCTCGAATCGTCGAGGGCGAAGAGCAGGCCGTCGAGGGTGTCCATGCCCTGGAGCGTGCCCTGTAGCCCGACATCGAACATGTAGGGGAGCGAACTGGGCACCCCGGTCGAACCGTCGACGCTGAACGCGCGGATCGTCGCGTCGGTGCCGTGCGAGACATAGAGGGAGGCCCCGTCGGGCGTGAAGGTGAACCCCTTGGGTGAGGCGCCGGGCGAGGTGAAGGGGCTGCCCGGCAGCGCGGAGAGCGTGCCGTCGGCCTGGTCGATCGCGTACCCGGCGAACTTGTTGCCCCCCCCACTGATCCCGCCGGCGGCGAAGAGGAACCGCCCGTCGGGTGAGACCTCGAGCGAGACGCCGTAGATGGGGATCCCCAGGCTCTGCACGAGCGAGGCGTTCTCACCCACGACCTCGAACAGCCGAACTGCGTTGGCGAACGAGTCGTTGGTGTAGATCCACTGGCGGTTTGGGTGGACCGCCATCGAGGTGAAGAACGAGCCCGCGGGCTCGGTGTCCACCGGGGTCAGGATCGAGTCCTCCCAGTGGTAGAGCCGGAGCTGGTTGTTCGAGGAGAGATCGGTGATCGCGACGGCGAGCAGGTCGTCGCGGACCCACCCGATCGTGAGCCCGCCCTGGGCGAGGGGGAGTTCCTCGAGCACCGCGAGCGTTCCGTCGGGCGCGATCTCGTACACCGTGACCTGCTCGCCCAGGTCGCCCGCGGCGTGGTTGGTCGCGAGGAACCGCCCGTTTGGGCTGATGTCGATCGCGTAGGGGTTGCACCCCGGGCAGGGCTGGCTCGTGCTGGACCGCGACCCGGTGACCACGCGGTCGATGAACGAGAGCGAGCCGTCCGCCTCGACGCGCATCGAGGTCACGCTGCCCTCGAGGTTGCCCTCGTTGGCCACGAAGACGGCGGGGAAATCGGTCTGCGCGAACGCGGCCGAGGGAAGCGACAGAGCGGCGAACAACGCGACGCGGGCGAGCATGATGACCCCTCTTTCCACTACGCGGAGGCGACGCCCCGGGCCGCCATCCGGGCGGAACGGGGAACGGGTCGACCGCGGGCCCCCCAGCATCGCGGAAGATCCGCCCGGAATCAACCCCCGCAGCCCAACTCGCCGTCACGCCGGCGCGGTCTTGCCAAAAAGGGGCCGGGGATTCCCCATCCCGGCGATTCGTCGCCCCGGCTCAGTTGCACCCGAGCGTGAACCCCTGAACGAACGCGGTCAGATCGAGCAGATCGAAGACCCCGAACGGCGCGGCGAGGTCCGCGACCGGCTCCTGGGCGAGGAACGCGGAGACGAACCCTGAGATGTCGGCGAGGTCGAGAACCCCGAACGGCGCGGCGTTGTCGGCCTTGCAGGTGAAGCCAACAAAGACATCGGTCGATGTGGCGTCGACATAGACCGCGGTGCCGGGCTGGATCGGGGGGGGCAGGTCGAGCGCGTCGAAGTCGCCCGTGACCGACTGGGCGGTGGCGACGGTGTAGACCGCGGGGAAGACCGTTGGGGTGAACCCATCGAGGAACCGGAACCGGAGGGTGCCGCCGAGATCGAGCGTGCCGGTCCGGTTGAGGCGGTCGTTGCTGCCCGGGTTTCCGTTGGCCTCGATGTCGAGCAGGGCCGAGGAACTGAAGGAGAGGGCGCCGGTGCCGGTGATGGTGCCGACCGGGAGGCCCGGGGCGAGGGACCCCTCGATGACGAACGAACCGGTCATGACGCCCTCGCCCTCGACGGACTGCCCCGGGCCGAAGGTCGCGACCGTGCCGTTGGTGATGATCTGGCTGTCGTCGTCGCTCCCGGCGAGCAGGAACGAGCCGAACCCCGAAACGATCGTGCTCGCGTTGAACTGGAAGATCGAGTTGTTGCCGCTGCCCGTATCGTTGATGCGGACCGCGGCGTTGTTCTCGAACGCTTCAGAGGTGTAGACCGTCGTGGAGGGAGCCTGCAACTCGAGGTCGCCCTCGAGCGTGATCCCGGCGAGGGAGAGCGTGCCGTTGCCGAGGCGGACGAGGCGGCCTCCGTTGGCGGTGCGGAGCACACCCCCGGTGACAGTCTGGCTGACGCTGAACTCGATGATGCCGCCGTCGGCGAGCATCTCGCCCGGGGCGCCCCCTTCTGTGCTCTGCGTGATCGTCGCCCCGTTGATCTCGATCACCCCGCCGGCATCGGCGAGGATCAGGGCGTTGTTGGTCTTGGGCGAGCCGATGAGGCGGAGCCGCCCGTCGCCGTTCGAACTGGGGAAGGCACGGACAAGCCCGTTGTTGACGAGATTGGCGAGGACCTCGCCCGAGCCCTCGACGGTGAAATCGGGGGCGATGGTGAGGACGGTGCCGTTGGTGATCAACTGGCTGTCGTTGGAGGACCCCGCGAGGAAGATACGCCCGCCGCCGGAAGCGGTGGTGCTGGAGTTGAACTGCACGAAACAGTTGTTCGAGTTCCCTGTGTCGTTCACGACGATCGCTCCCTGGCAGACGAAGTCGTCGCCCTGGTAGACCAACCCGCTGGGCGCGAAGAGAAGCAGGTCGCCGTCGAGGGTGACATCCGCGAAGCTCAGATTGCCGTTGCCCGGGCGTTCCAGCGTGCCGCCGTTGACGGCGCGGACGGTCCCCCCGGCGACCGTCTGGCTCACATCGAACTCGACCACACCCCCGTCGGCGAGCAGGACGCCGGTGGGGCTCTGGGTGATCGTGATGCCGTTGACTTCGATCACGCCGCCCGGCTGTGCGACGATGGTCGCGTTGTTGGCCTTGGGTGAGCCGATGAGGCGGAGCCGCCCGTCGCCGTTCGAACTGGGGAACGCGCGAACAAGCCCGTTGTTGATGAAGTTGGCGAGGGCCTCGCCCGAGCCCTCGACGGTGAAATCGGGCGCGATGGTGAGGACGGTGCCGTTGGTGATCAACTGGCTGTCGTTGGAGGACCCCGCGAGGAAGATCGAACCGCCCCCGGTGATGGTCGTCGATGAGTTGAACTGGATGAAGGCGTTGTTGGCGCTCGTGCTGTCGTTCAGAACGATCACCCCCGAGCAGTCGAAGACCGGGCCCGAGTAGACCACACCGCCCACCGCCGCGACCGCGAGGTCGCCGTCGAGCGTGACATCGTTCAGGCTGAGGTTCCCGTTGCCGAGCCTGGCGAGCGAGCCACCGTTGGCGGTCCGGATGGTTCCCCCCGTGACGGTCTGGCCCGCGTTGAACTCGACCACGCCCCCGTCGGCGAGGATGAGGCCGGCGGGATCCTGCGTAATCGTGATGCCGTTGATTTCGATCGTCCCGCCGGAGTCGGCGAGGATCAGCCCGTTGTTGGTCTTGGCCCCGCCGATCAGGCGGAGCCGGCCATCACCGTGGGTGCTCGGGAAGGCGCGGACGAGCCCGTTGTTGACGAGCGTGGCGAAGAGGCTTCCGGACCCCTCGACGGTGAACCCGGGCGCGAGCGTGAGCACGGTGCCGTTGGTGACGACCTGGCTGTCGTCGCCCGAGCCCGCGAGGAAGATCGTGCCGCCGCCGGTGGCGGTGGTGCTGCTGTTGAACTGGATGAACGCGTTGTTCGCGCTGGTCGAGTCGTTGAGCGTGATCGTGCCGGAGAGATCGAGGACCGCGCCGGCGTGGACGATCCCGCCGGTCGCCGTGACAGCGATGTCGCAGTCGAGGACGGTGTCAACGAGCGAGAGGTTGCCCGAGCCGGGCCGGGTCACGGCCCCGGGGCCGGTGATCAAGCCGCCGACGATCGTCTGCCCGCCCGCGAAGAGGATCTCGCCCCCGCTGTTCGCCGCGATCACGCCCGCGGGGCCCTGGGTGATCGTGATCCCGTTGATCTCGAGCACGGCGTCGGCGGCGGCTTGCATCGTCGAGTTGTTCACCTTGTTGGTCGAGATCAGCCGGAGTTGATTGCCGAACCCGGTCTCGATCGCGGAGATCACGCCGTCGTTGACGAGGTCGGCGAAGATCGACCCGGCTCCGTCGATCGTGTGCCCGGAGGCGTTGGTCAGCACCGTTGCGTTGGTCACGAGCTGGGCGTCGTCGGCGCCGCCCGAAAGTCGGAGGATCCCCGAGCCGGAGAGCGTCGTGGTGCTGTTGAACTGGATGAAGGCGTTGTTCGAGCTCGTGGTGGGGTTGAGCGTGATGAACCCTTCGTTGACCAGCGTGCCCGAGAGCACGAGGCCGAACGCGGGGTTGACCGTAAGGGTCAACTGCGGCCCGACCTCAAGATCGTTGATTGCGAAGGCGCCGTCCACGGTGACATTGATGAACGCCGGCCCCAGGATCAGCGCGTTCTCCGTCGTCGCGTTCGGGACATTCATCGGGTCCCAGTTCGCCGCGGCGCCCCAGTTCCCCGAGCCGGCGTTCCAGAGGATGTCGGTCTGGGCCGACGCCGAGGCGGCGAGGCCCGCGATGGCGAGCAGGGAGGCGAGGCGGCGGGAAGCGGGCATCACGGGACTCCTTCTCTTCTCGATCGGGCGCAGCACACGCGAGGCCAGCCCGGGGGTTCGGGTCACGATAGCCCTTGAGCACACCCGCCACAACAGGGGATCGAAAACCGAGTCAAATTCTCACTATCAAACTTCAAACCGATCTCACCCGCAGCCGCCGAGGAAGGACTCGACGAACGCGGCCAGGTCCGAGAGGTCGAAGACCGCGCGAGGCTCGGCGACATCCGCCGCGGCGTGGCCCGCGATGAACGCGGCGACGAAGGCCTGGATGTCCGCCAGATCGAGCACGCCGACGGGCCCGGCCAGATCCGCCAGGCACGGCGAGGGCGTCGCCTCGACGATCATCGTCAGTTCGGCCCCCGTGCCGCCGGGCTGCCAGGTCGCGTCCCACGCTCGGAACGCGTTGAACCCGAGGCCCTCGGAGGCGAAGGTCCACACCGGGTCCTCGCCCCCCGTGGCCTGGGATTCGCAGACCACCCAATACCGCTCGCCAGGGAAGATCCAGGGGCGTTCGGCGTAAGTGATCTGCTCGAGGACCGGGTCCCACCCGATGGCGGTGATCTCGATGGTCACCGTCGCCAGCGCCAGGCCACTCGGATAGGACTCGCCGGGCCCGCCCGCATCGGTCTGCACGCTCACCGTCATGAACTCATCGACCGTGCCAGCGAAGTCGTTGCTCATGATCCAGAGGCGGGCGAGGTCGAGCCGGTGTTGACCGGGCGATTCGAATCGCTGGGCGACCGCCTGCCCGGTGAAGACATCCGCGCCCCACAGGCCGAACGGGCCCCCGAACGGGCCGGTCGTCTCGTAGATCACCTCAGCGGAAGCCCCGGCGGCAAAGACCGCGGCGACCGACAGAAACCGATGCAGGCTCGTGCGCATGGCGATGCTCCTCCCGAGGGAGAGCCTACCGCGCGGGCCCGCGGTTCCAAAGCAGAACCCCTGCGCCGAGTTCACCCCCCCGAACCGGCCGGCGCGGGCTCCTGCGCCGCCGGCTCGTCCTCGCCGCTCTCGTCCTCGGGCTCGTCGCCCGAGAGCTTGAGGAACGGGATCGTCGAATCGATGTTGCTGATCGTCTTGCGGAGCGAGGCGAGGTGATCGTCGAGGTTGTTGAGCGAGCCCTTGATCGGCTCGAGTTCTCCCTTGATCGAGACGAGTTCGCCCCCGATCGACTTGAGCGAATCGTCCACCGACGCCATGCGCTCGAGAGTCTCGAGTCGCACCTGCAGCGCGGTGAGTTCGTTGTTGGTCTTGTCGATCTTGGTGAGCGCATCCTCGACGCGCCCCAGCCGCTCGTTGACACCCCTCAACTCGTCGTGGATGTCCTGGACGATGCAGCCCGGCAGGAATCCGGCGCTCACGATGGCCAACGCGGCAATGGAGTAAGTCCTCATCATGCCGCGAGTGTAGACGCCCGGGCCGGCGGCCCCGCTGCCGCACCCATCCACCGCCCCCGCCGGCCCCGCGTCGTCGGTCAGTCCGGAACGCGGTCGAACTCCAGCACCTTGCCCCCCGCGCCGTGCAGTTCCAGTTCGCCGCCCTCGAGCCGGTACGACTCCACCTCGCCGAGCCGCGTGAGGAACCGGGACTCAAACTCCATCGCCTCGGGCGGCCCCGCCATCCGCGTCACGGCCAGCGGGCCGAACGAGAGCAAGCCCCCTGCCCACGACGCCGGGTCGATCCGCCCGGCGTAACGGTTCACGCCCGACGAGCCCGAGATCTGGCCGTCCTCCCCCACCGTCAGCGTCACGGGTTGCGCCGTCGCGGGCACGGCCTCGGCGGCTTCCACCCCCTCGATCTCGTCGAGCACCCACGATCCGACGGGCGACACCGCCCGGCCCGCGCCGTCCGGGGAGGACCGGCACGCGGAGAGCCCCACGGCAATCGAGAGCATCGCGACAACCCAGACCATGCGTGCTGCAACCACGGCGGACCTCCTGCTGCTTGAGTCACGCCCAGCATAACCCGCGGCCCGGGAGCCGGTCAGGAGTACGCCAGCGGATCGGAGTCGTCCGTGAGTTCGATCCCGTGGGCGTCCGCCACGCCCCGGTTCAACAGCTCGCCCCGGTGCATGTTCACGCCCTCGCAGAAGCCCGGGTCGGCGCGGCGGAGCCTCCAGATGCCCTCATCGGCGATGCGCACGACCCATGGCAGCGTCGCGTTCGTGAGCGCCCAGGTGCTGGTCCGCGCGACCATGCTCGGCATGTTGCCCACGCAGTAGTGCAGCACGCCGCACTCTTCGTAGACAGGGTCGGAATGCGTCGTCAGGCGGCTGGTCTCGCAGCACCCCCCCTGGTCGATCGAAACATCGACGATCACCGAGCCGGGCTTCATCCGCTTGAGGTGCTTCTCGGTGATCACCTTGGGCGTCTTCGCCCCGGGCACCAGCACCGCCCCGATCACCACATCCGCCCACGCCAGGTAGTGCCGGATCGCCTCCGGGTCGGCGAACACGGTGATCAACTGCCGCGGCATGACCTCCCCCACGCGGCGCATCTGCTCGTTGTCCGCGTCCATGAGCACGATGTGCGCCCCCATGCCGTAGGCGATCCGCGCCGCGTTCTGCCCCACCACGCCCGCGCCGATCACCAGCACATTGCCCGGCTCGACCCCCGGCACGCCCCCGAGCAGCACGCCCCGGCCCCCCCGAGATTTCTCCAGATAGGTCGCCCCGACCTGGGCCGCCAGCCGGCCCGCGACCTCGCTCATCGGCGTGCTCAGCGGGCGGCTCACCCGACCGGGCCGTTCGCCCTCCCCGCGTGGCGCGGTCAGCGTCTCGTACGCCACCGCCGTGATCCGGCTCCGGAGGCAGGCCATCGTCAATTCACGGTCGGCCGCGAAGTGGAAGGAGGTGAAAACGATCTGGTTGGGGCGCATCCGCTCGAACTCGGCGGGCTGCGGCTCCTTGACCTTCACGACCAACTCGCTCCGCCGCCACACCTCGTCGGGGGCGTCGGTCAGGACCGCCCCCGCCTCGGCGTACTGCTCGTCGGTCAACCCCGACCCGAGCCCGGCGCCGCGCTCGACGACGACCTCGTGCCCGCGGGCGGTCAGCACCTCGACCCCCGCGGGCCGAACGCCGACGCGGTATTCGTCGGGCTTGAGTTCCTTGGGGACGCCGATGCGCATGCGGAGCTCCTTGCCGAATCCGGGTTATAGCAAGGAGATCGCCCGCGATCGGTCGACCCGCTGTGGTGGCCCAGCAGAAAAACTTCGCCGGTGCGCGGTGCCCGCGTTCATCCCGAAGGGTGAACGCGGCGTGACCGGATATCGTCCGCTCGCGAGCGACTCGGTGGAATGATCACCAACACGGGTTCTACTTCATCAGCCACAACGGCCAACCCCGCTCAACGGCGAGATGTCCGGTGAGCCAGGCATGGCACAGGCACTGGATATGCGGGTCATCGTCGACCCGGGCGTCATCATCCGTGTATGTCCGCAACAGCGCTTGCACGGCGTCTTCATGCACTTCGGTGCCGAGGAACCCAAGCAACTTGTCCAACTCCGCCATCAGCCCTCGGAGGCCGCCGACTTGCAGGGCCCCTCGCTCACCTTCGCGCGCACCGTAATCCAGAATCATCTGCGTCAGCATCGCTCTCCCGATTGCTTCCGGAGCGGCATAAGGGCCCCGACCGAAAAGGGCGAGAAGGCGGTACCACCAGTTGCCACCGACATGCTGAGAGGTCGGCGGGTCCTCGGGCTCTGGCTCATCAGCAAAGCGAATCAGAGCCCTCTCGGCGTCGATGTCGAGATAGACAGCGTGACAGGCGTCCACCGCTCGGATGTGCCGGCTGCCCTCGGCCCCGAGTGTCTCCTCGGCAAACGATTGCAGACCCGACCACCACGACCATCCCAACTCGTCGGGCATGCAGAAGACTTCCCCGGGCACGGCGAGCGGGAGCGCGTCGCCGAATCGATCGCGCAGAGCCCGCTCCGTTCGCCCGGCGGCCTCGTGATCCATCACTTCTGAGATATGTCCAGCGATGAAGTTGAAACCCATGTTGAACCCCCGCTCGCATGCATCGTCAAATCACTCACCTCATGTCTGCAGCACCCCCACCCTGAACTCCCGCGACCAGTCCCACCCCTGCTGCGCCGCCTCGAGCGCCGCGATCAGTTCCTCCCGCGTCTTCTCCGGCTCGATCAGGCGGTCGACCCACCCCCGGGCCGCGCCGTGTCGGATGTCCTGCTGCTCGTTGTACGACGCCCGCACCGCGTCCAGGATCTGCTTGTGCGTCTCGGGGTCGATCGTCTCCCCCTTGCGCTCGCGGCTGCGCTCCTCGATCATCGCCAGCACGCCGGTCGCCTGGCTCGCGCCCATCACGGCGCACTTCGAGGCGGGCCACGCGAGCGAGAGGAACGGCTCGAAGGCCCGCCCGCACATGGCGTAGTTGCCCGCGCCGTAGGACGCCCCGGTGATCACCACGATCTTGGGCACCACGCAGTTGCTCATCGCGTTGACCATCTTCGCCCCGCTGCGGATGATGCCCGCCTGCTCCGAGTCACGCCCCACCATGAACCCCGTCGTGTCGTGCAGGAACACGATCGGGATCTTCCGCTGGTTGCAGTCCATGATGAACCGCGCGGCCTTGTCGGCGCTCTCGTCGTAGATCACACGCGGCATGTTCACCGACTTGTGCGGCCCCGCCTTGCCCCCCGCCTCGACCTGCTCGGTCAGCTTGCCCTGATTGGCGACGACGCCGCACGCGTGCCCGCCGATCCGCGCGTAGCCGCAGACGATGGAGCGGCCGAACTCGGCCTTGTACTCGTCGAAATCTGGGCCCAGCGTCTCGTGCCCCTCGGCGTTGGGCGTGGCGCGGGCGTCGACGACGCAGGCGAGGATGTCGCGGACCTCGTACTGCTCGCCCGGCTTGTCGGTGAAGATGGAGGGGATGTCCGCTGCCGAACGCACCGGCGGCACGAGCCGCGACCGTGAGGGAGCGGTCTCTTCATCGGCTCGGCAGTCAACGCCGGGACCGCTCCCCGTCGGTCGCGGCTTGTCCCCCCTCTTGCCCAGCAGCTGACGCAGGCGCACCAGGCACGCCTCGTCGTCCGGCTCGCGGAAGTCGATCGTGCCCGAGATCTGCCCGTGCATTTGCGCCCCGCCGAGTTCCTCGTCGGTCACCTCCTGCCCGATCGCGGCCTTCACGAGCGCCTGCCCCGCGAGGTACAGCCCCGAGCCCTCGGTCATCAAAAGCGTGTCGCACAGCACGGGCAGATACCCACCCCCCGCGACGCAGAAGCCCATGATCGCCGCGGTCTGCGGGATGCCCTCGGCCGAGATGACCGAGTTGAGGTAGAAGATCCGCCCGAAGTCGTCGGTGTCGGGGAAGACATCCTCCTGCAGCGGCAGGTAGACCCCCGCCGAGTCGACCAGGTACACCAGCGGCATGCGGGCCATCCGCGCGATGTGCTGGGCGCGGATGATCTTCTTGCAGGTCATCGGGAAGAACGCGCCCGCCTTCACCGTCGCGTCGTTGGCGATGATCATGTGCCGCCGCCCGTGGATCACGCCGATGCCCGTGACCACGCCCGCCGCCGGGGCCCCGCCGTGCTCGGCGTACATGCCGTACGCGGCCCAGAGCCCGAGTTCCTGGAAGTTGGGGATCTCGTCCCGGTGCGGGTCGAAGCCCGACGAGCCGCGACCCTCCGCGACCGGCTTCTTCCCGGAGATCGGGTCGACCAGCCGGGCGATTCGCTCACGGGCGGTCAGCCGGCCTTTCTCGTGCTGGCGCTCGACAGCTTTGGAGCCGCCGCCGGAACGGATCGTTTGCTCGGTCGCCAGGAACCACGATGTCTGCACACTGCCTGATCGTTCACTCATGCGGCAAGCGTACCTCACCCGCAGTCAGGGGTTCCGGTCGGCGGTCGCCATGAGCGTCTCGTGGGCGAGGCGGCATCGCTCGACGAGCCCCGCCGCCTGATCCCGCTTCAGGTGGGCGTCGATCTCGAAATGCAGCGTCCCGAAGTACCCCGCCTCGTTCATGGTCGCCGAGCGGAACCGGCGCCCGGAGCGATAGGCCGGGTCGAACGCCTCGTCGTGGTAGAGCGCGACGAGGTCCGTCAGATACACCCGCTCCTCTTCGGACTCGCACACCGCGGCGTACGCCTCGGTTGTGCGCTGCAGGTACTCGGCAGACACGCCCCCCTCCTCGGCCGACTTCCACCAGAAGATCGCCGCCAACACGACCACGAAGAACGCGACACTCCCGAGTTTCCGCAGCATCGATGAGCCCCTTCGGTGAATTCAGATTTCGTCAGCAAAGCAATGGGGAAGACACCCCCATTCACCATATTATCACAAACCGTACAAAAATAAAACAATTTGCCCAAAAATCCGCGACCTCCTCTGACGGGTCACACGGGGGCCCGAGGTACGCTGCCTCGTCCCCGGAGCACGACATGCGAACCCACCTGCTCACCCTCCTCGCCCGGCGCGCCGGGCGGTTGCCCACCACCGAAGAACGCCGCCGCTTCCTCGCCGCGTCCGCCGCGGCGGGCGCCGGGCTCCTGCTCAGCGCCGCGGGGTGCGCCTCGCCCGGGCGTCGGTTGGGGTCGCGCGGCCGGGTGATCGTCATCGGAGCGGGCTTCGCCGGGCTCGCGTGCGCATTCGAGTTGACCCGGGCGGGGTGGGAGGTGGTCGTGCTCGAGGCCCGCGGACGCGTGGGCGGGCGGGTCCTCTCCTTCAACGACGCCGGAGGCAACGCCTTCGTCCCGGGCCGGAACATCGAGGGCGGGGGTGAACTCATCGGGTCGAACCACCCGACCTGGGCCGCCTACCGCGAGCGGTTCGCCCTGGACTTTCTCGATGTGACCGAGCGCGAGGACCTCGACTACCCGGTCGTGCTCGGGGGAGTGCCGCTCCGGCCCGCCGAAGCGATCGAGCTCTACGAGGAGATCGACGCCGCGCTCCCCTCGATCAACGCCGACGCCGAGCGGATCGACGCCGCCCGCCCTTGGGTCTCGGACCGCGCGGCTCACTTCGACGCGCGGAGCGTCGCCCAGCGGATCGCCGAACTCAACCTCTCACCCAAAGCCGATCGCGCCCTCACCGCGATCATCTCGGGAGACAACGCCGTCGACGCGTCGCGCCAGTCCGATCTCGCCCTGCTCGCGGCGGTCAAGGGGGGCGGGCTCGACGCCTACTGGACCGAGAGCGAGGTCTTCCGCTGCGACGGGGGCAACCAGCGCCTCGCCCTCGAACTCGCGCACGAACTGGGCGATCGCCTCCGTGTGCGAACGCCCGTCGCGGAGGTGCGCGCGACCGAAACAGCCGTCGCCGTGCGCACCGCAGGCGGCGAGTCGATCGAGGGCGACCACGCGGTGCTCGCGATCCCGCCCGGCCTGTGGAGCACGATCGTCTTCGACCCGCCGCTTCCCCCCGGCTTGAACCCGCAGATGGGCGTCGCGGTGAAGTACCTGGCACGCGTGGGCTCGCGCTTCTGGGAGCGTGAGGGAGCAAACCCGGACGCCCTGGGCGACGGGATGGTCACCTGGACCTGGGACGCGACGAGCGCCCAGGCCGGCCCAGGAGACGCGTGCCTGACGGCCTTCTCGGGAGGCCCCGCCGCCGAGCGTGCCCGCTCGATCGCCCCGGCCGCACGCGAGCGTGCCTATGCCCGCGAGATCTCGCTCGCCTTCCCGGGGTTCGGCGACGCGTTCAGGGAGTCTCGCTTCATGGATTGGCCGGGTGACGCATGGACGCTGGGCGGCTATTCGTTCGCTGCGCCCGGCGAGGTGACCCGCCTCGGGCCCGCGCTCTACGAAGGGCGTGGACGCCTGCATTTCGCGGGCGAGCACGCGAGCCCCGCATTCGCCGGGTACATGGAGGGGGCGCTCGAGTCTGGGGTCAGGGCGGCGAGGGCGATCGCGGATCGCTAACACCTTGCGGCGCCGAGAGATGCGCCGATTGGCCCGCGCACCGGACATCCCCTGAGGCTTTCCCGCACACGATCCGGACAATTTCGGTTGACAGCGTGTTCGGCCCTTGGTATTGTCCCCCTGCCGGGCCCGCGTCCATCGCCGCCCCCGGCCCGTGAAGCCGCCCATGGAAGGGCGGGCACGGCCCCGCGACGGCCCGCGTGCGCCCTGAAGGCTGAGGGGAATTCCCCAAGATGCCCGCGGCCCCGCACGCCAGAAAGAAGGGAGGGCCTCATGGCCCGCAGCGCAGCCGCTGACAAGAGCGTGTCGGACAAGTCCGTTTCCGCGTCGAAGACCTCCGGCAGCGAGGTCGAATCGAAAGCCGGGCAGGCCGTCGGCAAAGGCGCCAACGCCGCCCCCCCGATCTCCAAGGAAAAAGCGCAGGCCCTCGACCGCGCCGTCAGCCAGATCGAGAAGTCCTTCGGCAAGGGCTCGATCATGCGGCTGGACGAGGACGCCTATCTGGCCATCCCCGGGATCTCCACCGGGGCGCTCTCGCTCGATCTGGCCCTGGGAGGCCGCGGCATCCCGCGGGGCCGGATCGTCGAGATCTTCGGGCCCGAGTCTTCCGGCAAGACAACCCTCGCCCTGACGGTCGCGGCGAACGCGCAGAAGGCCGGGGGCGTCGCGGCGTTCATCGACGCCGAGCACGCGCTCGACCCCTCGTGGGCCAAGCGGATCGGCGTGAACATCGACGACCTGCTCGTCAGCCAGCCCGACACCGGGGAGCAGGCCCTGGACATCTGCGAGTTGCTCGTCCGCTCCAACGCCGTTGATGTCATCGTTGTGGACTCCGTCGCCGCGCTCATCCCCCGCGCCGAGATCGAGGGCGAGATGGGCGACACCCATGTCGGCCTGCAGGCCCGCCTCATGAGCCAGGCGCTGCGCAAACTCACCGGCGTGATCGCCCGCAGCAACTGCACCGTCATCTTCATCAACCAGATCCGCGAGAAGATCGGCGTGATGTTCGGGAGCCCCGAGACCACGCCCGGCGGGCGGGCCCTCAAGTTCTACGCCTCCGTCCGCATTGACATCCGCCGGACCGGCGCCCTCAAGGACGGCGAGGAGAATGTCGGCAACCATGTCCGCGCCAAGGTGGTCAAGAACAAGGTCGCGCCCCCCTTCCGCCAGGCCGAGTTCGACATCATGTTCAACGAGGGCATCAGCGCCACGGGCGACCTTGTCGACCTCGCCGTCGAGTGCAAGGTCTGCGAGAAGAGCGGCGCCTGGTTCTCCTACGGCGAGATCCGCCTCGGCCAGGGCCGCGAGCGGGCCAAGGAGTTCCTCCGCGACAACCCCGAGCTCTTCGCCGAGATCCGCCGGGCCGTGCTCGCCATCCGGGCCCCCAAGCCGGGGGCGGCGAGCATCCCCTCCGCGTCGGACTCCGATTCTGACGACCTCGGCGAGGACTGAACACCGCCTTGCCGCCCGGACGGGGCGAGGCCTAATATCTCCGCCCCGGGAGGGCCGCCTCTCGGGACGCCGCGGATGTGGCGGAATTGGCAGACGCGCTAGGTTCAGGTCCTAGTGGGAGTAAAATCCCGTGGAGGTTCGACTCCTCTCATCCGCATTCCCGGGCCCCCCGGCCCGGGTTTTTCTTGCGCCCACGCCTTGACGGCCCGGGCCCAACCCATATCCCAAAAAGAGCGTGGCCCGGGTCGCCCCGGGCCACGCGTCACGCCGCACAGGATGGCCGATCCCTTCCCGGGATCAGCCGGGCTCAGTCAACCTCGACATTGACGAACACGCCGCCGTTGAGCTCCTCGCTCACCTTGCGGTAGAGCTCGTCGGTGTTGGCGGGCTGGGCGAACCCGGCCGGCATGGCCAGACGGGCGTCCCAGTTCTCGTCCGCGGTGCGTCCGAAGGAGCGGGCGGCCGCGTTCAGACGCTGCAGGGCCGCGTCGGCGAGTTCATCGAAGCGAGCGGCGTCGGAGAACGCCTGCCTCGTGCTCGCGTCCTGCCTGAAGTTGTTCAGGTACACATCCGCGTACGCGCGGTCACGCGACGCGATGGTCGAGGCGACCCGGGCGTCGAACTTCGAACGCACGGACTGCTCGTGCGCATCCGCGAGCGCCCGCTGCTCGTTCGCCGCGGCGAGGGCGATCTGCTCCCGGGCGTGGATCTCGGCGCGGTGCGCCATGCTCGCGGCCTCCTGGAACCCGAGCTTCGCGTTCGCGTCGGCGACCATCCGGCCGACCTCCGCGCCCGCGGTCATCGAGTTCGCGTCGGCGAGGCGACGCATGTACTCCACGCTCGCGTCGGCCTGCTTGCTCGAGGCGACATGCGTCGCCGCGAGCTCCGTCGCGTTCGCCACGCTGATGCGCTCGAAGGTGTCCGCGAGGACCTTCTGCTCCTCGAAGTTCGCCTTCGCGACCGCGAGGAAGGTCTCGGCGCTCTGGTCCAGGCGGGCCAGTTCGCTCGACAGGATCCGCCGGGCCGCGTCGATCTCGCCGTGCATCCGCGCCACAACCGCCGACTGGCTCTGCTCGAGCGCGGCCGCCTCGGCGAGCAGCGCCCGGCTCCGGGCCGTGCCCCGACGCAGGGTCGAGTCACGCCGGATCTCGAGCGTGCGCACCTCGCTGTCGCCGTTCCGGGCGGCGGTGTCCGCCTGCGCGAGCAGCTGCTCCACCCGGGCGGCGTTCTTCTTCTCCGTCGCCGAGGCCTTCGCCTTCATGCTCGCGATCCGGGCCATCGTGCCCTGCTTGTCGCTCTCCGCGTGCACGAACGAACGCTCGCGGGCCGCCTCCGCGGCGACCACAACGGCCTCCGCCCTGGAGAGCAGCGCCGCGATCTCCGCGTCGGCCTGGCGGCTGAACGCGTCCACACGCACCTGCCAGGCGCCGTGCTTGGCGTTCGCCTCGTCCAGCCACGCGTTGAACTGCGCGGTCTCCGAGTCACGCAGGGCGTACGCCTCCGCCTCGTCGGCTTCGGCCTGGATCCGCAGCTTCGACGACTCGGCCAGCTGCGTGCGGAACTTCGCGATCCGATCGGGCTCGATCACCGGCGCCTTCGCCGCCGCGTCCGTGAACGCCGGCGTGGGCTCCGACGCGGTCGGCGTCGACCCGTCCTTGGACTTCTGCGGCTTCAACGCCACCTTGCCCGACTTGATCTCCTTGGCGATCTGGCGGTACAGCTTGGCCTGCAGCTCGGCGGCCTCGGCCTCGGCGGAGGCCTTGATCGACTCGAATTCCTGCTCCGCGAGCTCACGCTGGTGCGTGCTCTCCGCCAGCACAGCCTTCACCCGCGCGTCGACCTCGGCCTGCACGAACGCCGACCGGGCCGACTTCTCGATGCGGTCCGCCTCCGCCCGCTTGACCGTGATCGCCGCCAGGCCCTTCTCCAGCGACGACCCGATGTGCGCGATCGCCTCGTCGTACGCGCCGCGGGTGTTCTCCTCGCTCTGCCGCAATTCGGCGAGACGCCGCTCGGCCTCGGCCGCGGCGAGCATCCGCTTCTCGACCGCCAGGGCACGCAGGTCGCCCGCGTCGGCCAGCGCCGACTCGAACGAGACCTGCGCCTGCTGCAGCGCCATCCCGTACTCGCCCTCAACATCCTGCAGCGCCAGGGCGTCGGCCTCGGCGTTCAGCTCCGAGACCGTCGAGATCGTCACCTCGCGCAGCGACTCGGCGTTCTGACGCAGCTCGGCAACCCGGGCCGAGGTCTGCTCACGCACCGAGCCGATCGTCGAGTTCAGCTCCGAAACCTGCGCCTGCGTCGCCTCCGTCAGGCTCTGCGCCTCGGTCCGCAGCGCCGTCACCTTCTCCGTCGCCCGCTGCGCCGTCAGGTCCGCGACCTGCACCATCTGATCGATCGTCGCCTGCCCGCGCTGCTCGACAGCGAACCGCTCGGCGATCAGCGCCTCGTGGCGGGCCATCGAGTCGTGCCACGCCGCGTCCGCGCTCGAACGCATCCGCTCGACCTCGGCCTGCCACTCGGAGATCGAGGTCGCGAGGAAGGCCTCACGCCGACGGGCCTCGGCGTTGTACGCGTGCCGACGCGCCTCGATCTCGGTCTGCTCCTGCTCGAACTTCGCGTCGTAGACATCAGAGTACAGGTCCGCCCGGGCGATCTCGCCCTGCGCCGCCGCGTGCGCCTCGGACAGCGCCGACGCCGCCGACGCGTACGACTCGTGCGAGCCCGCCGCCGCCTGGATCTTGGCGGCCTCCGCCGCGGCGCGCTGCGCCTCGATCGCCGCCGTGCTGAACTCGGCCTCGCTCAGCCACTGATCGGGCAGGTTCACCGCCTGGGCCTCTTCGGTGTAGGTCTCGTTCGTGTAACGCCCGGTCACCGCCTCGGGGGCGATCTGCACGCTCGACTGCGAGGCAAGGCCCTCCTTCTCGAACGAGTTCTTCGAGGAGACCTTGCCGGAGGACGAGCAGCCGCCCACGCCCGCGGCGAGGACAGCGACAAACGAGGTCACGAGGATTGGGGAGGCGCTGAGGTGAGCGGTCGGCTTGCGTGTGCGGTTCACGGCTTGCTCCTGTGCGTGTGCGTCGAGCCGGCCCCCGCGCGGGGACTCGTGGCGTCGGCTCGGCTTATCGACCCGTCCCCGGACGGGCTGGACCAACCCGTGAGGATCAGTCGTCATGCCCGCGCCGGGAGTGCCGGTTCTGCCGGGAGTTCCGATCAGGCCCGTCCGCGAGCCGGGCAACGACGCCCCCCCGACACGGGCGATACGCTCCCCCCGTGAGCGTCCTGTATTGCGGCATCGACGAGGCGGGATACGGACCCATGCTGGGGCCCCTCGTCGTCGGGCTCGCGATGTTCCGCGTCGAGGCCTGGGACCCGGGCGACCCCGCGCCCGACCTCTGGGAACGCCTCGCCCCCGCGGTCTGCAAGACCGCACGAGAGGCCGGCGATCGCATCGCCGTCGGCGATTCCAAGCGGCTCAAGCTCCCCAACGACTCGCGGTCGCACCATCCATGCACCCACCTCGAGCGGGCCGTGCTGACCACGCTCGCCATGCGGGGCGACCACCCGGCGGACGACGCCTCGCTCCTGACCGCGATGGGCGAGATCCTCCCCTCGCAACCCTGGTACGCCGGCGACCCCGTCCCCCTCCCGCTCGACCGACCGCCGGGGGCCCTCCGCATCGACGCCAACCTGCTCGCCTCGGCCTGCGAGACCGCCGGGGTCGCCGCCGCCGGCCTGCGCGTGCGGCTCGTGCCGGAGGACACCTTCAACGAGGTGGTCCGCGGCACGGGCAGCAAGGCCGCCACCACGGCGGGCCCGGTCGCGGAGTTGCTCCGCGCCGCCGCCGACGCGAGCGACGGGCCCGTTCGGATCGTCTGCGACCGCCAGAGCGGCCGGCTTGATTACGAGGACATCGTCGCCAGGGCCTTCCCAGGCGAGGCCGTGGAACTCGACGCACGCACCCAGCGCTCAAGCCGCTACCTCGTGCGCGAGGGCCGCGTGGCGATCCACTTCGAGACCGCCGCGGAGGACAGGCACCTCCCCACCGCGCTGGCCTCCATGGCGGCCAAGCTCGTCCGCGAACTGATGATGGCCCGCCTCAACCGCCACTTCACGGCCCGCCTGCCGGGGCTCCGCCCCACCGCCGGGTATGTGCAGGACGCCCGCCGCTGGCTCGCCGACGCCCGGGGCGTGCTGACCGACGACGAGCGAAAAGCCCTGGTGAGGATCGCCTGAGACGATGCCGGACACACACGCCGACAAGCCCATGCTCGACCTCGCCGCCCGACTCGCGATGCGGGCCGCGGGCGATGTCGAGCCCAACCCGCTGGTCGGCGCGGTCATCGTCAAGGACGGCCGCGTCATCGGCATGGGCCACCACCGACGCTTCGGGGGGCCCCACGCCGAACGAGAAGCCCTCGCCGACTGCGCCCGGCGCGGCGAGGACCCCGCCGGCGCGACGGTGTACTGCACGCTCGAGCCCTGCGTCCACTACGGCAAGCAACCCCCCTGCTGCGACGCGCTCGTCGCGGCGCGGGTTGCTCGCGTGGTCTACGCACGTCCCGACCCCGCGGACATCTCCGGCGGCGGCGAGCGGATTCTCCGCGAGGCCGGCATCGACGCCCGCCTCTCCGGGGCCAGCCCGCTCGCCACGCGCCTCAGCGACCCGTTCATTCACCGCGTCCGCACGGGCCTGCCGTGGGTGATCGCCAAGTGGGCCCAGACCATCGACGGCCGCATCGCGACCCGAACCGGCGAGAGCCAGTGGATCAGCGGGGAGGCGTCCCGCCGCCGGGTCCACCGCCTCCGCGCCCGCGTCGACGCCATTCTCACCGGGCTCGGCACCGTCTCGGCCGACGACCCCTTGCTCACCGCCCGGGGCGTGCGCCGCGTTCGGAGGCCCGCCCGGCGGCTGGTGATCGACCGCGACCTCGACATCGACGAAGACCGGGCGATCCTCCGCAGCGCCCGCGAGACCCCGACGACCATCGTCTGCAACAAGGACCTGCTCACGGCCGGCATCGTGGAAGCCAAGCGGGCCCGCCTCGAAGCGATGGGCGTCGACTTCGTCGGCGTCCCGGAGCGGCTGCACGACGCGGGACGCCTCCGCCTCGACATGCTGCTCGAGGCCGTCGCCCGCCAGCACGACATCACCAACCTCCTCGTCGAGGCCGGCCCGGGTCTCCTCGGCTCGCTCTTCGAGGACGACCTGATCAACGAGGCGGTGGTGTACATCGCCCCGGTGCTGCTGGGCGATGCCGAGGCCATGGCCGCCGCCACCGGCCGCATCGCCGAGCGGCTCAGCCAGGGCCGCCGCTTTACACTCTGCCGCGCCAAGCGGGTCGGGGACGACATCGAACTGACTTATCGGCGCCCCACCCCACCCTGACCGTCCGTCCCGCCGCCCCCGAGAAACCGGCCCCGCCCCCCGCCCAATACCAGGCGGGCCGAGCCCTGCATCGGGTACGCTGCCCGATCGGGCTCACGCCGGGCCCCGGAGGCCGACACCGGTCATGGAAGCACTCGCCGCGAGCATCGGATCGATCACCAGTTTCTCCTCGCGGACCTTCCTCCCCTGCTTCGTCGCGGCCTGCATGCTCCGGTTCGCGCCGGATTCCTGGCTCGCGCCCGACATCGGCCTGCTCCAGTCCCTGGGCGAATTCTCCCGCACGCCGACCTGGTTCACCCACGACCTCACGCTGATCGTCCTGGGCCTGCTCGCGGCCCTCGAACTCGGCGCGAACAAGATCCCCGAGGCCCGCGAGGCCCTTCTCCTCGTGGACAAGTACCTCAAACCGGTCGCCGCGATGATCGTCGCCAGCGAGATCCTCACCGCCGACGACCGGGCGTTTATCGAGCAGACCGTCGGCCAGGCGGGCGTGCTCGACTGGGCCGGCTCGCTCGCGATCGCGGGCGCGGTCTATGTCGCCGCCCTGATACGCTCCAGCCTGCTCGGCACCATCTTCGAGATCGACGAGGACGACGACGCCGGCGTCCAGGGCCTTCTGAGCTGGGTCGAAGACGCCTGGTCGGCCCTCGGGATCGTCGCCGCCTTCCTCTTCCCGTTCCTCATGCTCGCGCTCGCCGGGCTCGGGGTCCTCGCCCTCTGGCTCGCCCAGCGCTTCCTCGAGAAACGGGAGGCCAAGCGACGCGTCCCGTGCGGCAAGTGCGCCCGCGACATGTCCACCGCCGCCCTCGTCTGCCCGGCGTGCGGCGAGGCCAACCCCTCCCCCATGGCGGTCACCTGGCTCGGCGTCGCCGGGCGGTCCCTCGCCGCCGAAGACCAGCCCCACCGCCTCGAGCAGTTCCGCCGGTGCCGCCGCTGCGCCGAGCGCCTTGAGAAGCGCGAGGTCTCGCAGGCCTGCCCCGCCTGCGGCACCGTCTCGATGAACTCACCCGACACGGTCCGGGCCTACGACGCGTGGGTCCGCCGCCGACTCCCGGTCGTCGTGGTCGTCACCACCCTTCTGAGCCTGATCCCCGTCATGGGCCTCATCCCGGCGGTCATCTACTCCCGCCTCTCGATCGTGGCCCCCTACCGCCGCTCGATCCCCAGGCTCCGGTCATTCCTGATCCGCCTCGCCCTCCGCGCCCTCCTGCTCCTGGCGATCGGCATCCAGTTCATCCCGATCCTCGGGGCGATCGGCATCCCGCTCAGCGCCCTCGCCAGCCACCTCGCGTACCGGTCGGCATTCCTGAAACTCGCCGCGCCGCCCTCGCCCGCCGGCGCCTGAGCCCGGGCGCGCGTCCCCGTCAGAGCCGCTCCTGCACCAGGTCGTCGAACCCAGGCAGCAGGCGCCTCAGCGTCGAGATGTCGAACCGCGGGGGAAGACGGCCCGCGCCCAGCGACGCCTCCCCCGCCTCGACGACGACCCCGAGAGCGACCTCGACCGTCCGCGACGGGGGCGAGAAGCCCGCGCTCAGCAGGTCGTGGTCCGCCCAGGACAGCGTGACCGTGTGCCGCGTGCTCCGGTCCGCCGACCACGCCAGCGTCGCCTCGTACGACCAGCCACGCTCCGTCTCCGTCTCGGGGCCGACCCTGACCGCGCTCCGCCCAGACATCGCCATCGCACGCAGGATACCGCCCCGGGGGCCCAAGTGGCCGTACCATCGCCCAGCATGGAATTCCTCCTCGAGACCATCCGCCTCGGCCTGACCAACCTCCGCCTCAACCTCCTCCGCTCGATCCTCACCGCGCTCGGCATCATCTTCGGTGTCGCCGCCGTCATCGCGATGGTCGGCATCGGCGAGGGCTCCACCCGCGAGGCGCTCGCCCAGATCGAACGCCTCGGCGCCCGCAACATCATCATCCGGAGCCAGAAGCCCCCCGAGGCCCAGACCCAGCAGGGCGGCAACCAGCGCAGCTTCCTCAACCGCTACGGCATCACCTTCGCCGACCTCCGCGTCATCGAGGAGAACTTCCCCGACGCCGCCCAGGTCGTCCCGCTCAAGGAGGTCGGCAGCGAGATCCTCCGCGAGCAGATGCGCAAGATCAGCCAGGCCTTCGGCACCACGCCCGAGTTCGCCGAGGTCGCACGCCTCCGCGTCGCCCGAGGCCGCTACCTCACCGAAACCGACATCATCGCCCAGTCCCTCGTCTGCGTCATCGGGTCCGAGATCGCCAAGGAGTTCTTCCGACTCGAAGACCCCCTCGGCCAGACCATCCGCATCGACGACAAGGTCCTCGAGGTCGTCGGCGTCCTCAGCCCCATCGGCCTCTCGGGCGGCGCCGGCTCCGCCCTCGTCGGACGCGACCTCAACCTCGATGTCCACATCCCCATCTCCACCGCACGCGCGGTCTTCGGCGACGCCGTCATCCGACGCACCCAGGGCTCCTTCCAGGGCAACGAGGTCCAGATCGCCGAGATCTACCTCGAAAGCCCCGAACGCGAGCGCGTGATCACCGACGCCGCACGCCTCCGCCGAATCATGGAGACCCGCCACCCCGAGCTCACCGATGTCGGCATGATCGTTCCCTACGAACTCCTCGAGAACGCCCGCAAGCGGGCCCTCACCGGGCAGTGGATCAGCGCCTCGATCGCCGCCATCAGCCTCCTCGTCGGCGGCATCGGCATCATGAACATCATGCTCGTCTCCGTGACCGAGCGGACGCGGGAGATCGGCATACGGCTTGCCATCGGTGCCCTGGAGGGCCAGGTGCTGGCGCAATTTCTTGCCGAGGCCATCGTGCTGTCGCTGTTCGGCGGGCTGATCGGCGTCATCATGGGCTTGAGCCTCGCTTGGCTCGGCACCGCGGTCTTGAAGCTTCCATTCACGATCGACCCGAGCATCATCCTGCTCGCATTCGCCTTCTCTGCCCTTGTCGGCATCGTGTTCGGCTACTTCCCTGCCCGGCGGGCCGCGCAACTCAATCCCATTGAGGCGCTCCGGCATGAATAGCGCTGGTCGGCGGGGCCGGCGGAGAAAGGACTTTTCCCATCATGAGGCGGTCATCGGCGACGTCGGGTGTCAGCCATGAACGTCGCCTGGCATCTAAGCGCCGACATCTCTTGGCTCGGCACCACCGACTGGCGCAGCACAATACCGACAGCGCCCGCCCTCAATTCAGACGGCCCAACCATGACGCGCAATGCCTGGAGTTGACGTCGGCCGCGCACGGCTCAAACGGCTGCCCACCTCGATTGCGATCGAGGTTTGAGTGGTTGCCGAAAAGCGATCGTGCCCATTGGCGGTCCGGGGTCAGGACGCCCCCTTCCTTGCCAACTTTGCCAGCGTTGATCGCGAGGGGGCGAAGAAGGTCGTGCCGGTTTGTGCCGTGGAGAAGTCGAGAAGCCTATCGTAGGCGCCTTCCGGTTCACCAACGAACATGCGCTCCAGCATTTTCTCGATTACCCAAAGCCGCCGGGAATATCCTATGAAATATGTTCCGAACTCACGCCGCCCCGGGCTGCCGAACGGCATATTGTCTCGCAAGATATCATGCTCGACCCCCTGTGGGTCGACGATGGTTGCTAAGCTCTTGTGCGACTTCTGGTGTTCCGTCTCGTCGTCGAGCTCAATGTTGTCCACTTTGGTGCGGCCGATGATCTTCTCCTGCCGGTCAGCGCCAATTGCCTTCCATGCAGACATATCGTGCAGATATTTCTGGACCACGACGTAGCTGCCGCCGGCGAACTCTGGATCCTCGTCTCCGACCAATGCGGAATCCGGAATGTCCTGACCCACCGGGTTCGCGGTTCCGTCGACAAAACCGAGAAGATCCCTCGCGTCGAAATAACGGAACCCCGAAGTCTCATCGACGACGCGCACCGCGTCACCGAGTGCATCAAGCAGCAGCTTTTCCAGCTCAAAGCACAGATCGGCCCGCTCAGCCCGGATGTGGAACAAGAGGTCGCCCGGTGTGGAGGGTGCTTTATGGGCAGGGCCGTCAATCGGAGAGAAGGGCTTGAGGTCAGCCGGCCGGCTGGACGACTCGAGCCTGTTCCATAGAGCAGACCCGATCGCCGCGATGCAGGACAACTTGCCTTCCAGATCGCGAAAGCCGACGGTTTTGATAAGGTCATCAAGCCCGTCGAGCGCCGCGCGGACGCTCGCAATCGCGTCATCGCCATCCGCGACCGCAACGACCAGAAAGATGGCGGCGCGCGAAAGCGGGGCCTCAATGCTCTGGGCGTCGATGGGCACCCGATCCCAAGTATGTCCGGTCACATCCACTCCGCCGTTGCGATGCGGCGGTCTATCGTGCCGTCCGCTTCAAACGTTTCTATACCGGGAAGTGGACGATCTCCAAGCCACTTCACGGCATTTCCGGGCGGCTCCTCCTGTGGCGCGCACCTAGGCGGCTCCCATGTCGTGCGATGGCGGGTCGTCGCGCAATACGACGTAGATCGCCGGGATGACGAGCACTGTCAGCAAGGTCGAAGAGACCAGCCCGAACAGGAGCGAAATGGCGAGCCCCTGGAAGATCGGATCGGCGAGAATGACGGCGGCGCCGATCATGGCGGCGAGTGCCGTGAGCAGGATCGGCTTGAAGCGGATGGCGCCGGCCTCGAGCAGCACCTGACGCAGCGGCGCTCCTCCGGTGCGGCGTTCCTGAATGAAGTCGACCAGCAAGATCGAGTTGCGGACGATGATGCCGGCGAGCGCGATGAAGCCGATCATCGATGTCGCCGTGAAGGGGGCGGCGAACAGCCAATGCCCGATCATGATGCCGATCAACGTCAATGGTACGGGCGTCAGGATGACGAGCGGGAGCGTGAACGAGCGGAACTGCGCCACGACCAGCACGTAAATGCCGAGCAGCGCCACGGCGAACGCGGCACCCATGTCACGGAAGGTCACGTAGGTCACCTCCCACTCGCCGTCCCAGAGCAGGACGGGTGCGGCTTCGCTTTCGGGCTGACCATGCAGACGCACCTCCGGCTTCGCCAGCGTGCCCCACTCCTTGGCATCGATCAGCTTCTGAACGGCCAGCATGCCGTAGATCGGGGCCTCGTAGTCTCCGGCAAGCTCCGCCATCACCAACTCGGCCGGACGGCCGTTGTGGCGGAAAATGGCGGGGGACGAGTCCTCGCGTCCGATTTTGACGAGCTCGCCGAGCTCGACGATGCCGCGCTCGCCGGGAAGCGCGTTGGCCGGGACCGGCGTCGAGAGCGTCGCCTCCGTTATGGCGAGATCGGTCTTGGGGAGCCCAACCGCGATCTCGACGGGATGACGGCCGCCGCCTTTGTGCGAATAGCCGACGGTCGTGCCGCCGAGATAGGCGGCTATGGTGTCGTAGACGTCGCGCTCCTCGACCTTGTGAAATTCGAGATTGTCCTGATCGATGGCGATGCGCAGCCGCGGCGCGCCTTCGCGGAAGCTCACGTCGACGTCAACGATGAACGGCACCGAGCGGAAGAGGGCGGCGACCTCGTGGGCCAACGCGCGGCGCTGGTCCGCATCGGGTCCGTAGACCTCGACGAGGAGCGTGGCGATGACGGGCGGGCCGGGCGGCACTTCGACCACTTTGACGACCGTTCCGTCGGGGGCCGGCAGGCCTTCGAGCAGCCGGCGCGCATGGAGCGCGATTTCGTGGCTTGTCCGCGTGCGCTCCCTCTTCGGTGCGAGGTTGACCTGCAGGTCTCCCTGGTGCGGCGCGCTGCGCAGGTAATAGTGGCGCACGAGGCCGTTGAAGTTGAAGGGTGCCGCCGTGCCCGCATAGGCCTGGATGGAGGACAGCTCGTCGAGCCCGGCGAGACGGCCGGCCGCCGCCGCAAGCACGCGGTCCGTGTCCTCGAGGCTGGCGCCGGGCGGCAGATCGATCACCACCTGCAGCTCGGACTTGTCGTCGAACGGCAAAAGCTTCACCGTTACGGACTTCGTCGCGAACAGCACGAGCGACAGGAGCGTCGCCGCGCCGACGAGGAGGAGAAAGACGAGTGCCCTACGCCGCGTGGCGATGACAGGTCGCGCGACCGCCTTATAGCCGCGTCCGAGCCAGCCGCCGCCGGCCGCCTCCGCGTGTCCGCCGCCCGTGCCCTTGCCGCTGAAACGGACCATCAGCCAGGGCGTCACGATCACCGCAACAAAGAACGAGAGCACCATGGCCGCCGAGGCGTTGGCGGGGATCGGGCTCATGTAGGGGCCCATGAGGCCCGACACGAACAGCATCGGAAGCAGCGCCGCGACCACGGTCAGCGTCGCGAAGATGGTCGGGTTGCCGACTTCGGCCACGGCGTCGACGGCCGCGGAGATGCGGCTCCTCCCGTCGTGCATGGCCCAGTGGCGCGCGATGTTCTCGATGACGACGATCGCATCGTCGACCAGGATGCCAATCGAGAAGATGAGCGCGAACAGGCTGACGCGGTTGATGGTGTAGCCGAGAAGCCATGAGGCGAACAGCGTCAGCAGGATCGTTACGGGAATGACGATGAGCACGACCCCGCCCTCGCGCCAGCCGACAGCGAGGCCGACGAGCAGCACGATCGAGAGCGTGGCGAGACCGAGGTGGAAGAGCAGCTCGTTCGCCTTCTCGTCTGCGGTTTCTCCGTAGTTGCGGGTGACGGTGATTTCCACGTCGTCGGGGATGAGATTGCCCTTGAGGGCGGCCACACGCTCGACGATGCGCTCGGAGATTACCACCGCGTTGGCTCCGGCGCGCTTCGCCAGCGCCAGGGTGACGGCGGGTGCGCGGTGGAGGCTGCTGCCATCGTCCGCTTTGGTGACGTGCCAGGCGCGATGCTCGAGCGGCTTGGCGCCGACGACGACGTTGGCAACGTCGCGCACGTAGACGGGACGGCCGTCGCGCGTGGTGAGCAGGAGGAGGCCGATGTCGGGCACGCCCTGGAGCGTCTGTCCCGCGGCGACGGCGAGGCTCTCGCCCCGTTCGCGCACGCGTCCGGCGAGAAACGAGCGGTTGGCCTCCTTCACCTTGCCGACAAGCTGGGCGAGCGTGACGCCGTAGAGCGCGAGGCGTTCCGGCAGGGGTTCGATGCGGATCTGGTCGGGGCGGCCGCCGATGATGTAGCTCATTCCCACGTCCTCGAGCTTGGCGAGCTCGACCTGCAGGGTCTCGGCAATGTGATAAAGCGCGTTGTCCTCGACGTGCGCGGCGCCGGGTTTCGGGGCCAGCGTCAGCGTCACGATCGCGACGTCGTCGATCCCGCGCCCGATGATCAACGGCTCGGGAATGCCAACGGGGATACGGTCGTAATTGGCGCGCACCTTCTCGTGCACGCGGAGGATGGCGTCGTCCTGGGGCGTGCCGACGAAGAAGCGCGCCGTGACGAGCACGCGGTCGTCCTCGGTGTTCGAATAGACGTGCTCGACGCCGTTGATGGCCTTGACGATCGTCTCGAGCGGCTCGGTGACGAGCTTCACCGCGTCCTCGGCCTTGAGCCCGTCGGCAGTGACGAAGATGTCCACCATGGGGACCGAGATCTGCGGCTCCTCCTCGCGCGGCAGTACCACGAGCGCAATGATCCCGAGCACGAGGCTGACGAGCAGGATGAGCGGCGTGAGCGGTGACTGGATAAAGGCGCGGGTCAGGAAGCCGGAGACCCCGAGGCGGGGATCGGACGTCATGGCTGCACCAGCCCGTCACCGGTTGCGACGCCAGCGAGGATTTCGATGCCCTGTCGCCCGTCCGGCCCTTCGACCGCGCGCCCGGTCTGAACGACGGCATCGGCATATCCGCCGCCTTCGCGCGCAAGCCGCACGTAGTCGATGCCGAAACGGCGGAAGACATACGATTTTGGCACCACATAGGACTGGCGCTTGCCGGCCGAGATCCAAACCAGCACGCGCTCGCCTACGAAATACGCACCGAGGTCCGCGACTTCGGCATCCGCGATCACGCGACCGTTGTCCAATTCCGGATAGACCTGCACGATCCGCCCCTCGGTCGCCGGGCCCTCGGAGAGGCCAAGGCCGCGCGCGCCGAGGCGCACCGCATCGCCGACCGTCATGAATCGCGCGTAGCGCTCCGGCAGCTCGAGACGCAGGAGATAGCCGCCCGCCGCGATGGTCGCGATGCTCTCGCCGGCAAGCACGACGCTGCCCTGCGTGACGGGAACCTTGAGCACGCGGCCGGCCGTCGGCGCCAGCACCTCCCCTTCCTGGATCTCGGTCTCGGCGACCGCGCGCTCGGCTTCTGCCGCCTTGAGGTCGTTGATGGCCACATCATAGGCCGTCTGCGCCTGATCGAGGCGCGACTGGGGTGAAACGCGTTGCTCAAGAAGGGTCCTGGCGCGATCGAGCTCGAGCTTCGCCGTGTCCATGCGCGAGGTCGCAGCGACGATCCGGGCGTCGATGGCCTTCATCTTGAGAGAGATTTTCGGATCGGCGACGAGGGCGAGCACCTGTCCTTCCTGGACGGCGTCGCCTTCGTCGACCTTCAGGGACTCCACCGTGCCCGGCGTTCGCACGCGGGCGTAGATCAGATCCCGGCTGCGCACCGTGGCGTAGACAGACTTGAGATCATCGATCTCGGTGGTCTCAACCTTGAATGTCTTCGGATCGTCGGCGCGCGCCGCGACACCCATCATGGGGGCCAGCATGCAGAGCAGCGCAACCGTTCCGGCGCGTCGTCTCATTCCGTGTTCCCTTCTTCCATCCCGCATCGGGATTGGCCGCTTGACGGCGATATCAGTATAATCTAATTTAGTAAACATGAATATTAAAGAGCTCGTTTCGAACAGCGAGGAAGCGGCCGACCTTCTCAAGGCGCTCGCCAACCAGCATCGCCTGATGATCCTGTGCGAACTGCACAAGGGGGAGCGGTCGGTATCGGCGCTGGAGGCTGTTGTGCCGCTCAGCCAGTCGGCCCTCTCGCAGCATCTCGCCAAGCTCAGGGAGGGTGGCTTCGTCGCGACGCGACGCGAATCCCAGACGATCTACTACAGCCTGGCGGACAGTCGCGTCGTCCGCCTCATCGGCGTGTTGCACGAGCTGTTCTGTGCTCCCGCCGGGTCCAAGCACCGGAGGACGTCGAAATGACGATCGATCGCGCCGTTCTGGCTTTCGCAGGCTGCATGATTCTGGCGAGCCTCGCGCTCAGCCAGGTTCATAGCCCCTACTGGCTGCTGCTCACGGCCTTCGTGGGAGTGAACATGCTGCAAGCCTCGGCCACGGGCTTCTGCCCGGTGGCGATTGTGCTCAAACGTCTCGGCGTGCGCCCGGGCGTCGCGTTCTCCTGAGGTCGGCCGGGAGCGGGCTGCGCTTGGCGGGGGCTCGTCTTTTCTGCCGACCCCTGCGCCGCCCGATGCCGGCCTATTCCAAACGCACGCCCGCCACGGCCGTGATCACGGCGTGACGGGCGAAGCATGCTCGTTCAGGCCAAGCGTCAGAACCTCATGCGGGCAGTCAATTCGACGCTGCGGCCCACGCCCGGAAGTTCGTCGAACGACGAGCGATACTCCTCGTTGGTGAGATTGTTGAGGCTGATCGCGAATGTCGTCGACTCGTCGCGCGTGAGCGCTCCGCCGAAGGCAAAGTTGAGCGTCGCCCAGCTCGGGAGCGAGTCGGTTTCGACGGAGGCGCTCGTGGTATTCCAGGAGGATAGCTTCACGCCGCTTGCAGCCCGTACAAAAAGATCGGCCCACAGGGGGAACCCTCCGATCACCGTTTCGTGGCGCACGCCGAAGCGGCCGGAAAATTCCGGCGTATTGCTGTTGTAGGTATCGAACTCGTTGAGCTCGAGCTCGCGTTTCATCCATGCGCCATTCACGTAAGGCGTGAACGCGGTGCCGGGGATGGTGTATTCGGCCATGAGCTCGATGCCATAGGTCGTCGCCGCGTTGACGTTGTCGTAAATGTACTCCGCCGCGGTCGCGGTGGCGGGACATGCCGCGCCCGTGCCGCAGTGGATGGTGGCGATGTAGTCATCTGCCGTCGTGTAGAAGCCCGTCAGGTCCACGGCGAGACCGCTTGCGTTATACCGGGCGCCGATCTCGTAGCTCCGCGACGTCTCGGGATCGAGATCGGGATTTCCATATGTGAGCGTGCCGCGGCCGGCCGACGAATCCGTGAAGAGCTGCAAGAGCGTCGGCATGATATAGCCTTCCGCGTAGTGGGCTCTGAGCGTCGTATCCTGGATGCCCGTGTAGACCAGGCTGGCGGAGGTGACGATGTGGCCGTCGCTGTCCGTCCCGAGCTCTTTGCTGGCGTTGGTCGTGTAATCGAGCTCGGTCTCGACATAGTAGTAGCGGGCGCCGGTCACGAGCTTGAAGTCCTTGGCGAAGGACCATTCGTTCTGGGCGAAGGCGGACGCCGTCCGGATGAACGCATTGTCGACGCCCTCTGAGTAAGTGGTGCTTACGATGGGGGAGAGAGGGGGGGGCCGTGATATCGTCGCGACCTGCGTCGAGGTCTTCGCGGCATCCAGGCCGTCCGACAGGTAGTGAATACCCATGATTGTGTAGTGATCGGGATGGAACTGGAAATCGGCCTGCGCCGTGCCGCCGAAGTTTTCGATCTGATCGTCGGATGTCGACGTCACCCCCACCGTTGTGCTGGCCGTAGGCCTCATCACGACTTCGTTCAGGAACAGGCGATCGATCGTCTGATAGTAGGCGTCGACATGCACGTTGCGCAGAACGGGGCCAAGATCCTTGCCGTCGTAGTAGAGACCGACCTTCTGGCGGTCGCGCTGGGGCAGCTCAATTCTGAAATCGGTAACCGGATACTCGAGGGTCGTCGGATCAGTCCAGCTTTCGGTCGACAACCGGTTCTGCTCCGCCTTGAAGGCGAGGTAGTGGTTCTTCGCGGCACCGAAGGTATAGCCGAGATGCAGATAGAGATTGTCGGTGTCGAACGATGTCCCATCGAGCCTCCCGGTCGACGTGTATCGCCCTTCCGGAACCTTGCGGTCGCCGTGATCCTCGAGGCCGCCTGAGATCCGATAGTCCATATTGTCTATCGTTCCCGAAAGGGCACCCCATCCCTGATATCCCCGGGTTGCGGAATAATAGCTGCCACCCAGCTCGACCTCGACGGGCTTCTCGGATCCCCGTTTCGTAATGATGTTGATGACGCCGCCGATCGCCTTGGCGCCGTAGAGGACCGACGCAGGGCCGCGCACGACATCGATGCGCTCCACGTTGCTCGGATCAATCAGGATCGGCGTGCCGTACGTGCTATGGTCGGTGATCTCCTGCCCGTCGACGAGGATGGTGACGCGCGCCGAGGATTCACCGCGGATACGCAGGCGCTTCATGCCGGCGGCGGACGCGTCGACGACCTCGACGCCCGGGACGTCACGCAACATCTCGGCGATGCTCTCGGGCGCCTTGCGCTCGAGCTGCTGCTGATCGATGACGGTGACGGACGCCGGATTGTTCTGCACGGAGACCTCGGTCCGCGTGCCGATCACGGTGACCTCGTCGAGCCAGACGGTGCTGTTCTGGGCTCGAGACGGCACAGAGGCGAGCGACGCTGCCGACAGCATCAGGCTCACTGCGATGCCCTTCGTCAGGGGCCGGCATGGGGAGCGGCGCGGAAGCGGGCCTCGCGGATGCGCCCCGCCTTCAGCCCTGAGGCCCAGCTTCATCGTCTTCATGGTCGTGTCCTTCCCTGAAATACGCCACAACAAGGCCGTCTGTGAAAACGCGTTGCCGCGCCACAGTGCAATCCGCCGGCTTTCTCAGCCGTCAGTTCTGTTCCGAAAGCAGCTTCTGCGCAGATGACACGCAGAATCGAACGGGTTCGGGTGGAGCTCGAGCCGAAGCGCCTTGGCCGTCACAGGCTGCATCGGCGGCGCGCGGCGTCACCCACGCCTCGCGCTCGTCGAACGTCACGATGTACCGGTACGCGCCGGCGTTTTCTCCGCTGTGCGAGAACGGTTCGAAAGTCGCCTCGGAGCGCCGGCAGACGAGATCCTTGATCGGCAATTTCTGGCCCGCCAGAATCGTGCTAACGGCCTTCGCGCGGCGCTCGCATTCGTCGAGAGAGTCCGTATTCACGAACGCTGCCGACATGTCTCCGCTCTCGAGCATCGTCAATATGATCATGAGAAAACTGAGTTTCATTCCCGGCCTCGCTCGCTCATGCTGCCAGAGGAAAAGGCGCGATCGGATTGACGCTTTTCGCCTGGTCGGCATCGACCGCGGCGAAGGCCCGTCCGGCCGTCGTTTCGTCTCGAAGCGCGCGCACAACAAGGTCCGCCATGTCTGCGCGGTTGATGAAGCCATGCATCGCGGGGTCCGTCGTCAGGATCCCACGCCCGGTGGCCGGCTCCGACCGCAGGCCTCCCGGCCGGATGATCGTGCCTGAGGGAATCGTGCGCTTCAGATGCTCCTCGGCGCGGGTTTTCGCGTCCACGGCGGCGCCGAACGCTGCGATAGCGCGCTCGGACCGATAGGGCGCCATCTCTCCGCAGCCGATCGATGTCACGAGGACGAAGCGGACGATCTTGTGCACTCGGGCGCAGTCAATGACGTTGATGTTTCCATCCTCATCAACGTAACGGCCGGACGCGCCCCGTCCGCCCAAGGTCGACACCACATCGAGCTCTGCCAGAGACAGAGCGAAGGCCTGCTCCACGTCCGCAAAGGAGAATGCGTCCCCGCCGACAACGTGGACGCCTTGTGCGTCAAGATCGGCGCGCTGAGCTCCCGGCCGAAGCATGGCGAAAACCGGAACGCCCTCCTTCCGCAACTGCTGCGCGAGAAGCAAACCGACACCTCGGCTCGCCCCGAAGATCAGTACCGGCCTCATGTCAATGCATGCTCCCGGCCGCCGGGAAGCGGCCTTCCAGCTGAGAGAACTTTTCAACCTGATCGGCTTTGAGGCGCTTTGTCTCGTCACGGCCGACGAAGATCTTGAACATGGCTTCCCCATCGGCGTTGAAGAACTGCACTGACGCCGTGTCCTTGCCCATGAACGGGCGCCGCAGGAACACGATTGCCTTGCAATTGTCGGCTCGCAGATGTCCGCTCAACGCGCTGCCGCCGGACAGATTGTAGAAGCCGTGGCCCATGCTTCCCGTCGGGAGCGGGCCTTCGAACTCCAGGATGGCGTCCCTGGTATGCGAGATGATCGTGACGCTTCCCCATTGGGAGATGTCCTGCATGACATCGATGAAATGGGCGCCCGATATCCGCTTCCACATGGCAGCCGGAAGGCATTCGACGGTGTCCTGCAGCGACAGGCCGTGCTGGGAGGCGGTGCTCTCCAGGATGCCGCCGGGGTTTTCCGCAAGCTCCTTGCGGACGAGATCGTGGGGTTCTGTCGAGCGAGAATTGGTCATGATGGCTGCGATGCTCTCTGATGAAGTTCCGGGATGTGGTTCGCATCGGCTGAAACGCCAGGAACGGCGCCAGGGTCGATTTCGGACAGGATTGAGTCGAAAGCCGAGATGAGATTGCTGTACCAGAAGCGTCCTGCCGTCGTGAGCGATACGACGTGACCTGCAACCAATACGAGGCCCGCGGCGCGCCACTGCTCGATGAGCGGGGCAACGCGGGCTGCAAGCGTGTCGCCATGGGGGAGGGCGATACGTTCGAGATCCAGGCGCCCGACCTCGAGGCCGGCCGTGATCGCATTGCGCGCGGGTTGCAATGAATTCGACACGCGCATTCCGTCGAGCGGCTTTTTTCCGGCCGTGACGGCGTCACGATAGGTGTCGAGGTCTGCCGCGACGGAATAACTGTATCGGCCGAGCGTGCCGCCGGCTCCCGAGCCATAGGCAAGGCAATCGGCACCCTCCTTGATGCGCAGATTGTAGACGTTGCGCTCGCGCGGCGTTCGCGCCCAGTGGCTGTTGCTGATCTGAGCCCAGCCCTTGGCGGCGAGGAATTCGACACCGGCCCGGTACATGGCGCCGATGTCCTTGAGCGTTGCGGCAGCAGGAAACTTGCCCGCCCCGATGGCTTGCTGCAGGGGCGTTCCGGGAATGAGGTTGAGGCCGTAGAGATCGACGCCGTCGGGCGCGATATCCGCGGCGATGCGCAGATCCTCGCTCCAGATCCGGTCGCTCTGGCCGGGAAGCCCGTAAAGGAGGTCGATAACCACGGCCGCGCGATTGCGATCGCGGATGGCGCCGACGAAGCCAATCGCCTCCTCCTTGCCCGCGCGCCGCCCCTGCCGCCGCCGGACGGCGGTATCGAAGCTCTGCACTCCGATGGAGATACGATTGACTCCGGCCTCGAGGCTGGCGTCGATCTTCTCGGGATCGAAATGGATGATGCGCCCCTCGAGCGTGATCTCGCAATCGGGGGCGAGGGGGAGTGAGCGTTTGACGGTGCGGAGAATTCGCGAGAGCTCTTTTGCGGAGAGAGCGCTCGGCGTACCGCCTCCGAGATAAACGGCCTCGATCTCCTGGTTCCCGGGCACCGGTGCGGCGGCCTCGTGCTCGATCTCCTCGACCAGAAGATCCACGTAGGACGCGGCGCTGCCCGGCGTGTAGGCGTTGCGGTAAAAGCCGCAGAACAGGCAGTGGTTGGCGCAAAACGGCACGTGGATATAGACGAGCCGCTTATTGGGCGAGCGATGGCTGCTCATAAGGCGAGCCCATGTGGCGGGCACCGCGTCCTCGGCGAGCGGCCGCTTGTGCCGCCACGGCAGGACGGCACGGCGCGCCGTGAACGCGTCGCGGAGCGGGTCGTCTCCGATCCGAGCGAAATACGGAGCAAGATCCGCCGCTGTCATCTCAGAGCTCAACGCACCAACGCTCCCTTCCTTACGGGCGTGTCATGGGACACCGATTGCACGCCCGATCGTCTCGTCCGATCCGCACGAGTGATCCATGAGCGCGGAGGCGAACATAAGCGGGAAGGGGAGGCTCAAACTTGTCGTCGAGCAATTAGTTGATATTTTAAGTATAGATTTCGACGGAACATCGCGTGCGTGTGGCGATTTGCACACAGGCTGCGCGCCGTTCGTCGGAACGCGGCCGCGGCTCAAGCGTTCCTTATGCTGTCTATCAGTATACACTCTATAAGCAGAAAGCCCAAACAAGACGGTCTTCATCGAGCGAAACGAACCGGCACGCTCAAGTTGACGGTCCCGCGGCCGATACCGGCGGGCGGGGCGGGAACGGGGCTCGCGCGGCGAGCAAGTGCGACGGCTTCGCGATCGAGAATGGCGCTGCCGGAAGAGCGGATGAGGCGTGCCGACAGCACGCGGCCTGAACGATCGATGGTGAAGGAGACCGATGCCGTACCGCCCGCGGCTCCGCCTGGATGGCGCTTGCGCCGGTTGAGGTGCGCCATGACCTGGCCGCGCCAAGTCGCCATCGACATCGATGAGCCCGTGCTCGACGTTGGTGCGGCGGTGCTTTTCACGCGTGCCGCTGCCGAAGGCTTTGGCGCGGAGGCCTGCTGCGCCACGGATTTTTTCTTGGGCTTGGCCTTCTCATCCGTCTCTTTCTTGGTTTCACGCGTTTTCGGCTCCGCAGGCGCCTTTTCCTTGGCCGGTCTCGCAGCCTGGACCTCCAGAACCGCCTCAGCCTCCGCGATCGCCGGCAGGTCCGGCATCTCGAGCATGGCGGAGACCGTATCGTCCCGTGTCGCGTGCAGAGTTTCGGACGGCATCTCGGCAGCGAGCGGCTCCGGCTCCGTCGGCGTGTCGTCGAGAGGCTCCGTCTTCGTCTCGACCGGTTTCGCCTCCTCGGAGGCTTGCTGGAGGAGGCCCGCCTCAACCTCCTGCGGCGCGGCTTCGGGTGCGGACGGCAGCGGCGCGAGCTCGATCAGCATGGCGGCCGGCGGCTCGTCCGCGGAACTCTCCGGCGATGGCCAGTGCGCGACGGCCAGCGCAACGCCGCTATGCACGGCCATGGCGAACAGGGCGGCCAGCGTCCAGCGCGCCAGGGTCTGGCGCTTCGTCTCGGCGCTAGCACGACACGCGACCGGGCTCACGGTGCCTCCGGTGGAACGAGGCGCGATCGCCTCGGAAGATCAGGCCAGAGGCAGCGCCTCTAGGCTGGCAAGACGGATACGGAAAGAGGGGCGTGTTGACGCCTAAGGCGCGTTCGATCGGATTGCAGAGCCGACAGGGCGAACGGCCGGGCGCCATGGGGCTCTTGCGGCTTACGGTTCATTCTGCGGCGACGCTGCGGGTTCCGTCTTGGGCCACCGTCTGAAGCACGCTAAACCCCTCGAACTCGGGATGGCCGAGATAGAGCGGCTTGGCCGATCCCGCGCTGGCGTGAACTTTGCGGAACTGCTCCGATTTGGTCCAGGCTTCGAAGTCGGCCTTGGAACGCCAGATCGTGTGGGAGGCATAAAGAACATGATCCTCGCGCTCCGGCCCCTTGAGCAGGTGAAATTCGATGAAGCCGGAAAATTCGTCGAGGTGGGTTTTGCGCGAGCTCCAGACCTTCTCGAAGTCGGCCTCCGCACCTTTCACGACCTTGAAGCGATTCATGGCGATGAACATCATCTTCTCTTTCTTGATCTAGGCCTCAGCCTTCGGACGATCTGCGATGGAGTTCGGTGACAGCGCCGCTTGCTTGATCTTGATCAAACAAGCGGCGCTGTCACCCGGAAGCCCAGGCAGTGCGGGAGAAATTACTGGACCCCGAAACAGTCCGTCTCGCACTCTGTCCGCTTGCGGAACGATCTTCGCAAAACCCGCATCTACCGGCCCCCCGGCGTCGGTGCGATGCTCTGCAGAGAGCAGGACCTCGGGACCGCGTGTGTTCCGCGAGACGCACTTTACGCGAGACCGTATTATTCAATACTTTACGCGTCAACAAATAATCGACACAATCGAGACGGACCCGAGCTCGCGTCACCTGATCGTGTCGCGGGCGGGTTCAATCTCATCAAGCGGGTGCTCCATGCTTTCTCTGCTGAAGTGTATTAGCCGCCTTCTCTGGGTGGCGGGACTTGCCGCGGCGATCATTCCCGCGGGCCGGCAATCTGCGATGGCCGACGCATTTTCTGAAGATCAGCTGCAACGCATCGTGTCGGTCGGAGGCGATGTCACCGAGATCATTTTTGCGCTCGGTCTCGGTGATCGCGTCGTCGCCGTCGACACGACGAGCCAATATCCGCCCGATGCGGTCAAGGAGAAGAAGAGCGTCGGCTATATGCGCGCTCTGTCGACCGAGGGCGTGCTTTCGGTGGCTCCGACGCTCATCGTTGCGTCGGCCGAAGCCGGGCCGCCGGAGGTCGTGGCGGCGCTCAAAGGCTCCACTGTTCCCTTCGTCGCGGTCAAAGGCGAAGGCACTCCGGAGGGCGTCGTGCACAAGATCAAGGCCATCGCCACGGCGCTCGGCGTCGCCGGCGAGGGGGAAAAGCTCGCGAGCCGCATCGAAGCGGAGTTTGCAGAAGCGGCCGCGCAGAAGGCCAAGGTCACGAAACCCGTGCGCGCCCTTTTCGTTCTTGCGCAACAGGAAGGGCGGACCGTCGTCGGCGGGGCGCATACGGCGGCCGGGGACATGTTCTCGCTGGCTGGCGCCGTCAACGCCGTGACGGGCTTCGACGGATACAAGCCCTTGAGCGACGAAGCCGCGATCACGGCCGCGCCGGACGTCATCGTCGTCATGACGCGCAACGGCGGTGTCGGTGCCGACAACTTCGCGCAGGCCATCGGCTCCATGCGGGGCCTTGCCAGCACGCCCGCCGCCAAGTCCGGCCGCATCATCGAGGTCGATGGCAGCTACATGCTGCAGTTCGGCCCGCGGGCGGCCTCGGCGGCGCTCGACCTCATGCACCGGTTCTATCCCGAGCTCGGCCCCGCGTCCCGAGAGACGGCAGGAAAATGATGTCCAGCTCGTCGGCTTCAATCGCCGATCCGTCCGAGAGGATATTCCAAGGACCGGACCGCTTGCGCCAGCGCCTTTTCGTGCTGATGCTGGCGGGCGCGATGCTGGTCCTTGCCGCCGTCCTGTCGCTCTCCGTCGGGGCGACAGGCCTGTCGCTCGAATCCGTACCGGACGCCGTCGCCGGGCTCTTCGGAAGCACCGATGCCGTGAGCACGCGCGCGGCACTGGTCCTGGTCGAGATCCGTCTTCCGCGCACGGTGCTTGCCGCCATGGTGGGCGCTTCGCTCGCGGTCGCCGGAGCGATGATGCAAGGGCTCTTTCGCAACCCGCTTGCCGATCCCGGCCTCGTCGGCGTTTCGTCGGGAGCGGCTCTCGCCGCCGTGTCGGTGATCGTGCTCGGGCACGGCATTGCGGCGCCCATCGTGGGGCCGCTCGGGCCGCACGCCCTTCCTGTCGCGGCCTTCGCGGGCGGGCTCGCCATTACCGGCGCGCTCGTGCTGCTGGCCGGAGGCCGGCGCTCCGTATCCATCGCCGCGCTCCTCCTTGCCGGTCTCGTGATCGGCGCGCTAGCCCAGGCGCTGATGGGCCTCATCGCCTACGTGAGCGACGATCGGGAGTTGCGCGATATCACGCTCTGGACGCTCGGAAGCCTCGCGGGCGCAAGCTGGACCAAGGTGATCGGCGTCGCGCCATTCGTGCTGATCAATATGGCGTTGCTGCCGCGTCTCGTGCGCGCGCTGAACGGCCTCCTTCTCGGCGAGGCCGAGGCGTTCCATCTCGGCATCGACGTCGAGCGCGCCAAGCGCGGAATCATCCTGGCGACCGCGGCCTCGGTTGCCGCTGCCGTTGCCGCCGCCGGCATCATCGGTTTCGTCGGCATCATCATCCCGCATATCGTGCGCCTTCTCGCGGGGCCGGACAACGGCGTCGTGCTGCCGGCGAGCGCCATGCTCGGCGCCGGTCTCGTGCTCGCGGCAGACGTCATCGCGCGCATCATCATCGCCCCGGCCGAGCTGCCTCTCGGAATCATCGTGGCCTTGATCGGCGCACCGGTCTTCCTCCACCTCGTACTGCGGCGGGGGGCCTATGTCTGAGCGCGCGTGCTGCCTCATTGCCGACGGCGTCGGCTACGAGATCCGCGGCCGGGCTCTCGTTGCGAACGCGAGCCTCACCATCTCGAGCGGCGAGATCGTCGCCGTGCTGGGACCCAACGGCGCGGGAAAATCAACGCTGCTTCGCCTGCTCGCAGGCGAGCTCACGCCCGCGGCAGGCAGGATCGTTCTGGCCGACCGCGACATGAGCACGCTCAGGGCCCCTGATCTTGCACGCCTGCGTGCCGTGGTCGCCCAGGCGAGCAACCTCAACTTTCCGTTCACCGTGCAAGAGGTCGTGCGGCTGGGGGTGTCCGTGCCCGGGCTGACCCGCGGCTCGCCTCGCATCGAGGCCACCGTGGCCGATGTGATCGCCCGGGTGGGGTTGACGGCTTTTTCCGGGCGGCTTTTTACCGAGCTTTCGGGCGGCGAGCGCCAGCGCGTGCACATCGCGCGGGCGCTGTGTCAGCTGGCGGTCGCGCGCGAGGCGTGCGCGGGCGGACGGCTGCTTCTGCTCGATGAGCCCACCTCGAGCCTGGACATCGGCCACCAGCGGCTCGTGCTCAACGCCGTCCGGCGGGAAGCCGAGACGGGGGTCGGCGTGCTCGCCATCATGCACGACCTCAACCTTGCGGCGGCTTTCGCCGACCGCGTCATCATCATGAGCCGCGCTCATGTCGTCGCCGTCGGAACGCCTCGCGAAACCATGACGAGCACGATCCTCGAGCGCGCGTACGAATGCCCTATCGCCGTCGCGTATATCGATGACGCCCCAGTCGTTCTGCCGACAGAGGCGATGGACGATCGGTTCAAGGCACGTGTTTGATTTCGGTCAAGCCTCGCCGGCGGCGCCTCCCTCTAAGGTGGATCCGTCGCCTGTCGCCGGACGCTCGTGCCGCGCGTCAGGCACCCGGGACAGGTCTCGATGGGAGCAGACATGACCACAGAGCGTAAGGTTGCCGTCGTCACGGGAGCCAGCAGCGGAATCGGCCGCGCGATTGCAGACAAGTTTCTTTCCGACGGATACCGGCTCGTTGTCATGGCCCGCTCGGAGCCGGAATTGCTGGAGATCAAGCAGCGCGCGCCGGAGGATGTCCTGGTCGTCACGGGGGACGTGACGAAGGCAGCGGATCTCGACCGCCTGGTGGCCGATGCCGTCAGCACCTATGGGACGGTGGACGTCGTCATTCCGAATGCCGGCGCCGCAAAGGTCGTGCCGTTTGCGGAGAGCGACCCCGCCGCCATCGCCGAGCAGTTCAATCTCAACTTCGTCGCCGCGACGGAGACGGTGCGCAAGCTCCTGCCCCACATCAAGTCCGGCGGCAGTGTGATCTTCATCACCACGTTCCTGACGACCGTCGGCTTTCCGGGGCTCGCCATCTACAATTCGAGCAAGGCGGCATTGAAGTCGTTCGCGCAGACGCTCGCGGCCGAGCTGGCCCCTCGCGGCATCCGCGTCAACTCTCTCGCGCCGGGCCCGATCGCCACGCCGCTCTGGGGCAAAGCCGGGCTTCCCGAAGACGTGCTCGCGAGCGTCGCGGAGACGTTGAACAAACGTCTCATGACGGGCGGTTTCGGGGAGCCGAACGACATTGCCGAGACCGCTCTGTTCCTCGCGTCTCCCGGCGCGAAGAACATTTATGGCCAGGAGATCGTGGTGGACGGCGGCTATACGATCGGTTGATCGGCGTAAGCCGATGCGTTCTGGGAGCAGGATCGATCGTGGCTGCGGCGCAACGGCCGGCTGCCACGATCAGTCCGGGACAGATGCGACGAGGACGTCACAGGCCGCCTCCCTCAGCACGCGCTGCGTGACACTGCCGAGAAGCGTCCGAAGAATGACGCCGCGGCCGTTCGGGCCTAACGCCAGGAGATCGATGTCGCCGCTCCTGGCGAGGCGGAGCAGGGACGGAGCCGGTTCGCCGTCAAGAATATGCGTGCCGACCGTCTCGGTGCCGAAGACCTCGCGCACGAACCGGGAAAGTCTTTTGTGGGCGCTCGCCCTCTTGGCCGAGCGATAGGCTTGCATGTCGGTCTCCGAGGTGCCTGCGCGCAGCATGGCCTGCTCGAAGGTGAGCGGAATGGAAAAGGCATGCACGAGCTCAAACCGCGCCGCGGGAACGAGCAGCAGAGCGCTTTTGGCGGCCGCGGCGGACTGCGGTGAGAAATCGACGGCGGTTGCCACCCGCCGATAACGGGCGGCCGAGCGATCCCGCACCACGAGAACCGGCACGGGCGACGTTCTGACCACCCTGTCGGCCGTGGAGCCCAGGACTTTCTCGCCGAGCGAATGGTATTGGCCGGGCCCGATCACGACGAGATCCGCGCCCCGCGTGCCGGCGACGTCCGTGATGACGGCATGCGGCGCGCCGAAGCCGACCTCCACATCGGCGGACACCGATCCGCCTTCGGCCAGCAGAGCCGAGATCGCCGCTTGGGCCTGATGGGTGAGGCGCGCCTCGAGGTCGGTCTCGTGCCGCTCCGGCGGGGACGGCGCCAGCGCCAGCGACGACGCTTCGACGACGTGAACCACGACGAGCCGGGCACCGTGCTCCGTCGCCAACTGAACGGCCCGCGCCAACACGGCGTCGCTGCCGGCCTCGAGGTCCAGAGCCGCTACGATCGTCTTCACGGTCTCCATACCGGGCCTCTTTCCTCAAGGATTGTCCAGGCTGAACGCATGCGTGTGGTCATCGTAGGCAAAGACTTCGGCGTAGCGGCCGAGGTCGATGACGGCGCGCAACGTCTGTTCCGCGGCGTCCGGCGACATGTAGTCCTCGAGCTCGTCCGCAAACCGGCTCCAGGGCGCGCGATGGCTCGGCCGTTCGTCGAGCACGCGCCGGATGTGGGCTGCGAGCGCAACGTAGGTTACGAGGTGCTGTGCAAAGAGGCGCTTGCGGTGGTCGGTGTCGACGCCTGCGAACTGGCGCCCCTCGGACGTCAGGCGGATGTCGCCGCCCATCACCTCGGCGAACCGCAGCATCTGCAGCGTTTCGGCCACCGGAAACAGGTCGTCGATCTCCATGTGCAGGGATGCGGCGATGACCGGCAGGTCGGCCTCGCCGTCATAGGGCGGCCCGGCAACGGCTTCGAGGAGGCCCGCGAGAAGGTTCGATGAGACCGGGGGGAGGATCGTGCCGATGCCCGCGCCGGGGAACCGCTCGACCCGCTTGCCGGCATGCTCGGCCGCAGAGCGGATCGTCATCTCCACGTAGATGCGCTCGACGAGGTCGCGGAAGCCGGGATCGAGACGGGCGCGCGGGTGCGGCAGCTCGACCGTGATCTCCTTAAGGATCCGGCCCGGGTTGCTGCCGAAGACGAGGATACGGTCGCACATGAGCACCGCTTCCTCGATGTTGTGGGTGACCAGGATCACGCCCTTGATCGGCAACTGGCCCTCCGACCACAGGTCGAGGAAGTCGGTGCGCAGCGTCTCGGCCGTCAGTACGTCGAGCGCCGAGAACGGCTCGTCCATGAGAAGAATGTTGGGGTGGACCACGAGCGCGCGCGCAAAGCCCACGCGCTGGCGCATGCCGCCCGATAGCTCGCGCGGATAGGCGGACTCGAAGCCATCGAGCCCGATCAGGTCGATGGCCTCGATCGCGCGGCGGCGGATCTCGCCGGGCTCGAGGCCGAGCGCCTCGAGGCCGAGCTCGACGTTCTCGAGCACGGTGAGCCAGGGAAACAGTGCGAAGCTCTGGAACACCATGGCGATGCCGGGCGGCGGCGCGGTCACGGCCTCACCGAGGTAGCTGATCGATCCCGCCGCCGGCGCGGAGAGGCCGGCGATGAGTCTCAGCAGTGTCGATTTGCCGGAGCCCGAGCGTCCGAGCAGGCCGACGATCTCGCCTTCCCGCAGTACGAGGTCTATGCCGTCGAGCACGAGCAGCTCGCCGCCGTCCGGCTTGCGGAACGACTTGCGGATGCCATGAATGTCCAACAGCGAGGCGGTGTCCATGGTGCTCTTCCTTCAATCGAGGCGGAACTTGCGCTCGGCGAGCGCGTAGAGCGGTCGCCAGAAGGTGCGGTTGATGATCACGACGAACGCACTCATCACGGCGATGCCGAGCACGATGCGATGAAAGTCGCCCGCTTCCGTCGCCGCGGCGATGTACGCACCGAGGCCATGGGCCTTGAGCGTCGTATCACCCCAGCTCGCCATCTCGGCGACGATGCTGGCGTTCCACGATCCGCCCGAGGCCGTGATCGCGCCGGTCATGTAGAAAGGAAACACCGCCGGCAGTGCGATCCGCCGCCACCACAGCCAGCCACGGACATGGAGATTGCTGCCGATGTCGCGCAGCTCGCTCGGGATCGCCGAGGCCCCGGCGATGACGTTGAACAGGATATACCATTGGGTGCCGAGGATCATGAGCGGGCTCAGCCAGATATCCGGATCGAGCCGCAGCGCCACGATCGCCGAGACGGCGAGCGGAAACAGAAGGTTCGCAGGGAAGGCGGCCAGGAACTGGGCGATCGGCTGGGCGAAGCGGGCGGCCCCGGGGCGGAGCCCGAGCCAGACCCCGGCCGGCACCCAGATGAGGCTCGCAAGCGCGATCAGCACGAAGACGCGTGCCATGGTGGCGAAGCCGAGCAGCACGGCGGTGCCCACTTCGCCCGGCGCGACGCCGGCCAGCACAAAGGTCGCGATCTTCCACCCCGCGCCGAGGCAGGCGGCCGCGATCGCGGCCCACCAGAGGTGATCGAGCCACGTCTGCCGCGCGCCCGCCGCGTCCGGATCCGGCGATGCCTTGGCCGGCCGGGCCGGCACGCGATAGGTCCATCGCCATGCCGTTGCGACCGGCTGAACCGCACGCGACACGAGACGCGACCGGCGGAGCATGGTCAGAACCCAGGAGCGGGGCGGCGGCTCCGCACCGGCCTCCTGCGCGAAGCGGAAGCGGTCGGCCCAAGCGACGAGCGGCCGGAACAGGAGTTGGTCGTAAACGAGGATGACGACCAGCATGGCGGCGATGGCCCAGCCGATGGCTCCAAGGTCTCGTTGCTGGATGGCGAGCGCGATGTAGGAGCCGATGCCCGGCAGCGCGACAGTCGTGTCGCCGACGCTGATGGCCTCGGATGCGACGACGAAGAACCAACCGCCCGACATCGACATCATCATGTTCCAGACCAGCGCCGGCATGGCGAACGGCGCCTCGAGCTTCCAGAACCGCATCCAGGGACTGAGCCGGAACGAGCGCGACGCCTCGGCGAGTTCCTTCGGCACCGTCCGCAGCGACTGATAGAAGCTGAACGTCATGTTCCAGGCCTGGCTGGTGAAGATGGCGAAGACGGCGGCCAGCTCGGCGCCGAGCACTTTTCCGGGCGCGAGGGACATGAAAAACACCACGGTCACCGAGATGAAGCCGAGGATCGGCACCGACTGGAGAATGTCGAGCAGCGGGATCAGCACCCGCTCCGCGCGCCGGCTTTTGGCGGCCCAGGTCGCATAGGTGAAGGTGAAGACGAGCGACAGCACCATCGCCGCCAGCATGCGCAGAGACGTGCGCATGGCGTATTCCGGCAAGGCGGACGGATCGAGGCGGATGGCGCCCATGCCGGGCTCGGGCAGGGGCTGCATGACGGCGCGGCTCGCCTCTGCGAGCAGAACGAGGGCGCCGAGACTGAGAAGGACGGCGACCAGATCCCAAAGCGTCAATGCCGCCAGACGAGAGGCCATGCGGCCGGACTGGAGCGACGCCCTCATGCGCAGGGCTCCACCGACTGCGGTGCCAAGAGCGATCGGATAATTTGAGAGACGCCTTGCAGAGCGCCGCGTGGTGAAGCGATGACATACAGGATCACGTCCGGTCACTCCCTGGTTGCGGCAGGAAGCGCCGGGCCGGGTCTCAGCCTAGGCCCGGATCGGTTCCCGCATGCTCAAAGGTCGACTGTCGTCGCTCATGGCTGATCCTCGCCGGCAGCCCGATGTGGCAGGCTGCGCGTGCCGGCATCGGATAGCACCGCTGGCATCCAAAGTCACGCCGGACGCCGACGACGCGCGACGCACACGATCTGCGATGGCGCTTGGCGAGCGCTGCCTCAGCGCATCGCGAACAGCTCCTGATGGAAATCGGCCGCGGCGAAGCCATGGGCGGCGAAGTCCTTGCGCAGGGCCTGTCCGAACTGGGACGGACCGCAGAACCAGATGCTCGCCTCTTTCCAATGCGGAACGGCGGCCCGGATGCGATCCCCGTTGAGCAATCCGTCCTTCGCATCGACGAGGACATTGAGGCGCACGTTGGCGGCCTCGGCGTTGGCCGTGAGCTTGTCGATCGCGGCCTGGTCGAAATCGGTGGTCGGGTGAAAGAGGACGATCTCCTGCGCGGCCGGCGAGCGGGCCAGTTGCTTCATGCGGGCGATGAAGGGGGTGATGCCGATCCCGGCGCCGATCCAGATCTGGCGCGGTCGCTCATCGCGGAAGTCGAAGCAACCGTAAGGTCCTTCGAGGGTGACCGGCATGCCGGCGCGCAACGTGTCGGGAAGCCGGCCGGTGTGGTCTCCGAGCTCCTTGGTGACAAAGACAATGCGGTGCTCCTCGGGATCCCAGGCGGATGCGATGGTGTAAGGGTGCGCCCCCTCCTTCCGGCATGAGGTCACGAAGGCGAATTGACCGGCGTGATGGCCTTTCCACTTATCGTCCGTGATCCGGATGGTGGTCTCGAGCACGCGCAGCTCCGGATAATGAAACGTCCCCTCGATCACGCCCGAGGCCGTGCGGCCGGCGCCGATCCGGCGCGAGAGCGCGATCAGGGCGGCCAGTGTTCCGACGAGCAGCAACGCGCCGATGACCCAGCCAATGGGCTGCGCCCAATATCTGAACCTGATGAGGATCACGGCGTGATAGACGAGCATCAGGTAGGCGACCGCGATCCACCTGTGCGTCTTGGCAAACAGATGGTAGGGAAACCGCTTCCAGAGCGCGAGACCGATCAGCACCACGGCGGCGTAGAACGCCCATTCGCCGGCGAACTCGGCCAAGCCGCGCTGGCTTCTCAGCCAGCCCTCGATCGGACCGAGGGCCTGCCCGCCTCCGGGCCTACGATCGGGCCGCGTCAGCCAGCCCCATCCGACCATCCATCCGGTGCCCTTGGCCCACCACCAGTGGACGATACCGAAGACGAGCGCGGTGATGCCGAGCCACTTGTGCAGCCGGTACATTTTGTCGAGCCCGCCGAGATAGGGCTCGATCCGACGCGGGCGGATCGCGAGCAGCGTGGCGAGGCTCATGGCGCCGATGGCGACGAGCCCCGTGTACTGGAGCAGCACGATGCGGAAGGAGAAATACGTGAGCGGCTCGGGGAAAAACGTATCGGCGAGAAGCCACAGAACGGTGAGGATGGCGATGAAGCCAACGAACGCAATCCTGATCTTGTTCATGTAAACCCCAATGCGCGCAACGGTGCTCTGAATCCGGGAGCGCCCGGAGCTTCGAAGCACGGGATAGTATTGAACCTGCTCTCAAGGTCGACTTGATTTCGGACAACTGCTCGTCGCCGCGTCAACGCTCCGTAAGGCGCTGATCGAGCGCTTTGTCGAAGCGGGAGGCCATGGCGAGCCACAGGCCGGCGATCGGAATCGAGAGCAGGGCCACGGCCGAGAGGGGCCAACCCATGGCCTTTGTCAGGCCGTTGAACACGGCGCCCGACAGCGCATCGCCGCCGCGATAGACCACCGTGTCGATGAAGGTCTGCGCCTTGTAGCGCTCGTCGAGGTCGACGGCCGTGTACAGCACCTTGGTGGATGGATTCGACAGGGCGAAGGCTGCGACCCGCTCGGCGACCATGATGGCCGCGACGACGTGCAGACTGGGCATGGCGGCGTAGAGAGCAAGGCCCGCGATGGTGACCGCAGGAAGCACGGAGGCCGCGACGCCGATCCCGAACCTGGCCATGATGCGGCCGGCGAGGACGATCTGCACCAGCACCGTCCCAACGCTCGTGATCAGATCGCGTGCGGCGAAGAACTGGACGCGCTCGGTTGCGTCCTTGATGGTTTCGCCCGCGAGCCGTGCCTGCTCGAGATAGAAGAATGTCGAGATGAGGTTGGCGATCAGGATATAGGCGGCGATGCGCAAGAGATAGCTGTCGCGCCACACGCGCTCGGCACCGGAGAGGAGCGTCCGCAGCGTCGGCGGCGCGTCGATGACGGTGTCGTTGTGTGCCGCGGCCGGTGCCGCCGTCCTGAGCCAGACCGACAGCGCCGCCGCGATCACGAACACCGTGGCGGCAATCAGCAGCAGGTTGCGGCCGCCGACGACCGGCACCAGCGCGTTGGCGGCAAGAGGCCCCAGCACGGCGCCCATCGTGCCGCCGGCGGCGATGAAACCATAGAGGCGCTTCGCCTGTCCGCTGTCGTAGATGTCCGACATCAAGATCCAGAACAACGAGACGACGAACAGATTGAAGACGCTCGCGAATACAAAGAAGGCGCCGCCGAGCGCGCCAGTGCCGGCGCGCTCGCCTCCGAGCGCGAGCCAGAAGCCGATCATCACGGCGACGAACAGGCCGTAGATGGCGGGGAGCACGGCGCGACGGGAGACGTGCGCCACGATCCAGCCGAACAGCGGAACGGCCGCCAGCATGACGACGAAGACGAGCAGGAACCAGAGCTGACGTTGATCGGCGGTCGCTTCGGCGCTGATATTCTCGCGCACGGGGCGGATCAGGTAGTAGCCGCCGAGCACGAGCGCGAACGTTGCGAACGAGCCCACCGCGGCGGCCGTCTCGGCGGGTTCGATATCGACGGCCCGATGCAGAATACCTGTGGAGGAAGAGGCTCCGTTCGCTTCCGTTCGCTCTCTCATCGGCTTTATTTCCCCCCTGTGCCGCCCGCGTGGTACGGTCGCACGGCCCGGAGCAAAGCGGTAGGCTGGCGCGGCCCGCCGACGCCGGGTGGGGGTTTTTGTCGTCTGACGGGGGAATCCAGGAATGATCAGAAGCGGAACGGCCTTGGGCGTCGGCGCGGCGGTGATCCTTTCAGCGATGAGCGTGGCGTCGGGCCCCTCGGAGGCTGCCTATCGCCTGTGCGCGCTTCGGGACGGGCCAAGCGGTCCGTGCACGTGCAAGAGCGATGGCGACAGCGCGGGACAGTTCACCGTGGTCTCCAAGAGCCGCTGCCGGATTGCTGCTGCGGCCCCCGCCAAAGCGGAAAAAGGCACGGAAGCGGCCTCCACACCGGAGGCGACGGCCGCTCAACCGAACGCGACAGCCGGCACCGAGGCGCCGTCCGCGTCTCCGCAAGCGGCGGCAGCGCCTCGGGACGGGAGTGGTCCGATCACAACAGGCGCGCTCCCCTCGACGACGGGCACGCGGCTCGATCAGGTGCGTCAGCGCGGCAAGCTGCGGTGCGGCGTCAATACGGGCCTGCTCGGCTTCTCCGCACAGACCGAGTCCGGTGTCTGGGCCGGGCTCGATGTCGATTTCTGCCGCGCGCTCGCGGCTGCGGCGCTGGGAGACGGCGAGAAAGTCGAGTTCGTGCCGCTTGAGACGAGTGAGCGGTTCGATGCGCTCAAGGACGGCCGCATCGACGTGCTCGCGCGCAACGCCACCTGGACCATGAACCGGGAGGTCGATCTCGGCCTGCGGTTCGCCGGCGTCCTCTACTTCGACGGCCAGGGGTTCATGACCAGCGACGATCGCGGCTTCGTCTCCGCCCAGCAGCTTTCGGGATCCAAGGTCTGCGTGGAGGCCGGAACGACGAGCGAGAAGAACATGGACTTCTTCTTCAAGTCGGTCGGCATCGAGGCGCAGGCGATGGTGTTTCCGACCCGTGAGGAGATGCTCAAAGCCTACACGAACGGGAATTGCGATACCTACACGGGAGACCGTTCGGCGCTCTTCTCGAGCCGCGCGTCGTTCCCCGAGCCCGCCAGGCACGCGATTCTTCCGGAGGTGATCTCCAAGGAGCCGCTGGGACCCGCCGTGCTCAAGGACGACGGCGAATGGACGGAGATCGTGACCTGGACGCTCGCCGCGCTGATCAACGCGGAGGAGGTCGGGCTCGACAAGCGCCTCGCGGGGTCGGCGGATCCGCTGAGCGACGAGCAGCAGCGGCTCATCGACGGGGCGGGTGAAAGCGGCGAGAAACTGCACCTCGACAAGGCGTGGGTGCGTACGGTGGTCGCGGCGGTCGGCAACTACGGCGAGATGTTCGAGGCGAATGTCGGCAAGGGGAGCCCGCTCGGCATGGAGCGGGGCCTCAATGCGCTCTGGAAGCGCGGCGGCATTCTGACAGCGCCGCCGATGTGGTGAGGCCGAGGCCGATGATGATCCTGAAATCCGTGTCGGGCCCGATGGCAGATCGCGTCTCGAAAGCGTTCCGGCTCGCCGTCGCGGCGATCGCCCTCGCTGTTCTCTCCGTGACGCCGGCGGGCGCGCAGAGACAGCGCATCCCGCCGCCGGCGCCTAGCGTCGAGCCCTGGGTCAGCCCGTCTCAGATCGGCAACCTGCAGCAGGCGATCGCCCTCTATCAACGCATCGTTGCGGCGGGCGGCTGGCCGAAGCTGCCGGATCGCATCACGCTGAGGCCGGGCGACAGCGACGCCAACGTCGCCATCCTGCGCAAGCGGCTCGAGATGAGCGGCGACGTGCGTCCCGGCGGCGACCCCTATACGTTCGACACCGCGCTCGAAGCGGCCGTCAAGGGCTATCAGCTTCGCAACGGGCTCGAGCCGACCGGCATCGTCTACGGCATTACGCAGCGATCGCTCAACGTTCCGGCCGACGTGCGGCTGAGGCAACTGCAACTGAATCTCGCACGCATGCAGGAGCTGCTGCCGAAGCTCGCTGCACCGCGCTACATCCTCATGAACGCGGCGAGCTTCGAGCTTCAGGGGATCGCGGGCGGGCGCGTCCAGGTGACGAGCCGCACCATCGCGGGCAAGCGCGCGACGCCGACGCCGGTCGTCAGTGCGTCCGTGCAGGCGATCAACCTGCTGCCCTACTGGCACGTGCCGGGCACCATCGCCAAGGCCGCGCTGATTCCGGCGGTGCGGAAGGATCCGTCGTATCTCTACAAGGAGCGCATCCGGGTTTTCTCCTCATTCGGCGGCGAGGAAATCGATCCGGCGCTCGTCAACTGGTGGGGTCCGGAAGCCGAGCGTTACGTCTTCCGGCAGGACCCGGGGCCGCAGAATGCGCTCGGCGTGCTCCGCTTCGACATGCCGAACAAGAATATCGTTTACCTGCACGACACGCCGATGAAGAACCTGTTCGGCTATTTCGAGCGGGCCTACAGCGCCGGGTGCGTGAGGGCTGAGAACTACCTCGAGGTGGCGGAGTGGGTGCTGGCCGGCCAGGGCGGATGGACGCGGGATCAGCTTGCCTCGGCGATCGCCGCCGGGCAGCGCACGACGATCAAGCTCGCCCAGCCGGTGCCGGTGCACTTCATCTACCTTACGGCGTGGACGGAGAACGGCGGCGTGCAGTTCCGCAACGATCTCTACAACCGCGATACGCAAGCGTTTGACGGCGGCGAGGACGTGGCCGCGCGCCCGATGACGCTCTCGGTCGCGCCTTAGGCAAACGCTTTCCCACCTTTGATAGTATCGGAAGCAAGGCCGCCATTCATGCGAAGTGGACTCTACGTCGCGTGAAGGCGTTCTGGCCGTGAGGTCATGGGGTTCGGTGCAGCGCGGCGCGGATGGCGTCGAGGCCGTCGGTCAGGGCCGCGGGGCCGGGCTGGAGGATGAGCGGGGATTTGATCTCGACGATGCGGCCCGACGCGACGGCGGGGATGGCGCTCCATCCTTCGCGCGCCCGGATGCTCTCGATCCTGACCTTCTTTCCGCACCAGGAGGCGAGCACGAGATCTGGGCGGTGGGCGATGACCTCCTCCGACGTCACGATGCGCTCGCTCGCCGTGGGCTTCATGGCACGGTCGGCAAAGATGTCGGTGCCGCCCGCAATGGCGATCAATTCCGAAACCCAGCCGATGCCCGAGATCATCGGGTCGTTCCATTCCTCGAAGTAGATGCGCGGGCGGTTCACGTGGCCCCGCGTTTCGGCGGCGATGTCCGTGATGCGGGTTTCGAGCTTGCGGGCCAGCGCGTCCGCCTTCGCGGGCTCGCCGATGAGGGCGCCCAAGGTGCGGATCATGGCGAAGATGCCGGCGAGGTCACGCTGGTTGAACAGGTGGACGGAGAAGCCGGCGCGGGCGAGATCGGGGATGATCGGGCCCTGGATGTCGGAGAACGCGAGCACCAGATCCGGTTTCAGCGCGGCGATCTTCCCGACGTCCGCCGATGTGAAGGACGAGATGCGCGGTTTTTCGCGACGCACCTCGGGCGGGCGGACGGCATAGCCCGAGACGCCGACGATGCGGTCCTGCTCGCCGAGGAGGTAGAGGGTTTCTACGGTCTCCTCGGTCAGGCAGACGATGCGTTCGGCCGGGTAGCGCCGCAAGCCCCTGATCAGGCCGAGGCGGTCGTGGCGGCCGGCTGGGCCGGCTTCACCAGCGCGAGAGCGACGGCGACGCGGTGGATGAGGAGGAAGCCGGCATAAGCCACCGCGTTGATGCCCAGAACTTCGCCGACGACGGAGAGCGAGAACGAGTCGCCCGCATAGCCGGTGGCGACGCCGAAGGCGTAGAGCGCGAGCTGGTAGACGGCAAAGGCAGCAGCAAAGGCGACGAGCACGGCGGCAAGCCGCGACGTGACGACGGGGGTCACGGCAACGGCGGCGCCATAGCCGAGCACGGCAGCGACGCCGATGGCAGCGCCCCAGGCGTAGGTGTCCGCCGTATGAGGATAGCTCAGGAGCACAAAGCCGACGGCCTGGTTGACGATCCAGGCGATGAGGACGAGCAGCAGTCCCTCCGTCCGGCGCAGCGTCAGAGCGGCCAGCGCGGCCACGGCCGCCAGCGGGGCCACGCAGGCCAGGCCGTAGCTGCCGACAACGGTCAGACCGGCGATGAGCGCGATCCAGAGGTTGGTGCCGGAGGTCTCGGAGGCGGCGCCCGTCGCTGCTGTGCCCGTGGTCATGGTCGATCCCCTTGTCGTTGCGTCGGCGCGCGACGCGCGGCCGTATCCTGCCTTACGGATAGTGCGCCCGCAGGGCGTGTCAATCGGGAAAGGGAGCGCGCGGGGTGCGTGGCCCGGTGGACCGGCCCGAAACCGGCGTCAGGCGGCCTCCTGGGTCCGGGCGGCCGCGAGCCAGCCCTTGATTTTCTCGATATCGGGTGGCGCGCCCTGGCGCAGGATGCGCTGTCCGGCCGACGATGCGGCAAAGGCGAGCACATCGGCGCAGAGCTTGGCCTCCTCGGCGGCGGCGAGGCTGTCGGCAGACCGGTAGCCGGCGCCGGCAAGCAGCTCCGCGTGCCCGCCGCGCAGGCCCGGCACCTCCAGCATCAGGCGGCACTGATCCTGCCACAAGAGGATCGTATCGGCCTTCACCGAGCGCAGGCGCAGGGTGTCGGCCGTGAGATAGGCGGAGGCGGCGAGAAAGTCGGCCACCGTCCTGATGCCGAGGGGGGCGAGGCGCTTGGCCGTGCGGGGGCCGATCGAGGGAGCGCGCTCGATGTCGTCGGCGAGCGCGAGATAGGGCCTCGGGCGCTCGACGGCGGGCTTCAAGGCCGCAACTGGCGCCGGCTCGGGTGCCGCGCGCGCGGCGACGGGCGCGGCTGCCGCGTGTCCCGATACGGCCGCGGCCCGCGCGGCGGCTTGGGCGTCCCGGCGCGGGGCCTCGATCTCCTGCTCGTAGAGATCGCGGACGGTGCGGTCGTCCTCGGGCAGGGTCGTTTCCACGCGGCCGGTGGTGACAAGCTCGTCGTACATGGCGGCGACGATGCGGCGATCCTCCGCGTCGGCGAGGCGCTTGGCGAGGGTCTTGGCCGGGATCCGCACGGCGGCCATGACGGTGTCGAGCGCGAGATCGACCTCGGGCGGCGCGATGCCCGCCTCCTCGAATGCGCGGTCGAGCACGGCGGCGAAGGACGCGGCGGCATGGACCAGGAGCTCGCCGAGAATCTTGCGGCTCACGAGATCGAGGCCGGCCGGCGGATCGCTCACGCCCTTGGTGAGGTCGTAGTGGGCGATCAACGTCTCGTAGTGGGCATTGGCTTTCTCGGCGCCGCTGATGATCAGCTCGCGCAGCCATGCGTCTCCTTCACCTGTCGTCAGGGTGACGTGACCGTGCGCGGCGAGACCTTCCGCCCGGAGCGAATCGTAGGATCGCGAGATCGACCATTCGGCCGCCCGATGGATGCTGTTCTCGGCGTCCGACTGGCCGGTGTGGAAGGGCTGGATGGGATCGGTGACATAGTGCGAGAGCACGCCCGCGCTCCAGACGGCCTCCGGCCAGTCCCCTCGGACGATGGCCGCGCACAGCATGCCGTACCATTGCTCGGCCTTGCCGAGCGCGCCGCCCCAATATCCATCGCGCACGTGAAGAACGTGATTCTTGAAGTCCTTGAACGTGTTGTCCGGGGCCTTCGCGCCCTCCATGTAGCGCTCGGCATGCTTTAGGAAGAGGCGCTGCCAGTACTCGTACTCGGGGCAGGCGAGATGGCGCAGCGCGTCGAGCGCGAGTTTATGGTGCGTGCCGGTCGCGTGGGCCGCATAGACGATCCGGAACAGCAGCGACATGCAGTCTTCCCCTGGCGGGCGATTTTTCTCGAATCGAGTTTGGGCCGAGTCGGGGTGTGGCGAGAAGATGATCGCACCGCATGTCTGTGGAGCACTGCGGCTCTATAGTCCTTATGTAGGAGCCAGGCGGTGACAGCCGGTGACGTGTCTGGATGCCGGCCTCCGCCGGCATGACGTTTGAGATTGGGGCTATCCGATTGCCACGAACGATCCGTCACTCCGGCGAAGGCCGGAGTCCAGACACGTCAAAATTGGGCTTTGTCGTGCTCGAATCTCAGTCGGAACGAGCCCTAGAAGAAGTCGAGCAGGGCCTGCAAGGTAGCCTCGGGAGCCTCCTCGGGCAGGAAATGACCGCAGTCGATGGCGCGACCTTCGACCGATCCCTCGGATTTCGCGCGCCAGCTCCCGAGCACGTCGAACATCCGGCCGATCGTGCCGCGGCTTCCCCATAGCGCCAGCAACGGCGCCGTCAGTTGAATGCCCGCGGCGTCGCTCTCCGCGTCGTGGGCGAGGTCGATGGTGGCGGCGGCCCGGTAGTCCTCGCAGGCGGCGTGGATGGCGGCGGGATCGAAGTACGCCTCGACGTAGTGGCGCATGGCCGCCTCGTCGAAGGCGCCGTCCGTCCTGCACCAGGAGGCGATGGTCCGGCGGATGTAATCATGCGTGTTGTTGGCGATCATGCGCTCGGGAAAATCCGCCGGCTGGATCAGGAAGAACCAGTGATAGTAAGCGGTGGCGAAGTCCTTGTCGGTCGCGGCATACATGGTTGCAGTGGGGCAGATGTCGAGCACGGCGAGGCGCTTCACCACCTCCGGGTGATCAAGCGCCAGGCGGTGAGCCACACGCGCGCCGCGGTCGTGCCCCACGAGGCGGAAGCGGCCGAAGCCGAAGGCGCGCATGAGGGCGACCTGATCGGCGGCCATCGCGCGCTTCGAGTACATGGCGTGATCGCCGCCGCCGGGGGGCTTGCTCGAGGCGCCGTAGCCGCGCAGGTCGGCGGCGACGACCGTGAAGCGTTTCGCCAGGGCGGGCGCGATCTTGCACCAGCAGGCGTGGGTCTGCGGGTAGCCGTGCAGCAGGAGCAGGGGCGGTCCGTCGCCGCCCACCACGGCTGCGATCTCTATGTCGTTGCCGACCGCAACGGTGTGTGATGTAAAGCCTTCGAACATCCGGCGGGCCCTCCGCCCGACCATAGGCGAAGCATCAGACCGGGGAAAGTTTTCATGAAGCTCGTGCGCTTTGGACCCAAGGGCTCGGAGAAGCCCGGCCTCGTGGATCAGGACGGCAAGATCCGCGATCTTTCCGGGCACGTTGCCGATATCTCCGGCGAGACGCTCGCGCCCGAGAGCCTTCGGAGGCTGGGCGCCATCGATCCGGCGTCGCTGCCGCTGGCGCCCGAAGGGGTGCGGCTCGGCCAGCCCGTCGCGCGGCCGTGGAGCTTCATCGCCATCGGCCTCAACTATGCCGACCACGCGAAGGAAGCAGGGCTCGAGGTGCCGTCGGAGCCCGTCATCTTCAACAAGCTCGGCAACACCGTCTCGGGGCCGTTCGACGACGTGATCTATCCCAAGAACTCCGACCGCATGGACTGGGAGATCGAGCTCGCTTTCGTGATCGGCAAGCGCGCGCGCTATGTCGAGGAGAAGGACGCCATGGACTATGTGGCGGGCTACGCGATCTGCAACGACGTCTCGGAGCGGCGCTTCCAGATGAAGCGCAACGGCCAGTGGTTCAAGGGCAAGGCGGCGGAGACGTTCGGGCCGCTCGGCCCCTGGCTCGTGACCACCGACGAGATCCCCGATCCCTCGAATCTCGCGATGTCGCTCACGGTCAACGGCGAGACCAAGCAGAAGGGATCGACGGCGACCATGATCTTCTCGATCCCCTACCTCGTCGCCTACATCACGCAGTTCTGCGTGCTCGAGCCGGGCGACGTGGTGACGACGGGGACGCCGCCGGGCGTCGGCTCGGTGATGAAGCCGCCGCAGTACCTCAAAGCCGGCGACGTGATGGAGCTCACGATTGCCGGGCTCGGCACTCAGCGCCAGACGGTGGTGCCGTTCCCGGGCTAAGGCGCCGCGTTTCGGCCTTTTCCCGGCTCATGCCGCACAATTGCCAGAAAGAGGACCTGTAGGTCATGACCTCATAATGAGTTCATGACCTAGCCTCTCTGCGTGCGCGCGGATGCAGTCCGGCGCTTTCAGGTCGATCGACGCAACCCTCAGCCAGTCCGGGCCATGATCACATTCTCCCGCTTGAGCTTCGTCCGCGGCGCGATCCTTGTCGCGGCTCTGGCGCTGCCGGTTTCGACGCAGGCACAGGCGCCGGTCGCGCCGGCACCTCAGACGGCGCCTGCGGCCCAGGCGCAGCCGTCGCTGAAGGTCGCGCCACCTGCTGGCGCGCACCAGCCCGCGCCGGCAACCGCCCCTGCTCCTGCACCCGGATCGGCGCCTGCGACTGCTACCCCGACGCAGCCGTCCCAGGCACAGCCGTCGCCGAAGGTTGCGCCACCCGCCGCCGCGAGCCAGCCCGCGCCGGCGCCGGGGGCAGCTCCCGCTGCACCTCAGACGTCCGAGCAGGCCCCGGCCGCGGCAGCGGAGGAGGGAGCCGCCGAGGCGCAGACCTCCTCGGAACGCACGCTCGAGCGTGCCAAGGCACGCATGCGCGAGCTCGAAGCCCGCACGGACGTGGCGCCTGCCATACGGGACGAGGCGCTGACGCTGTTGCGCACGGCGCTGGGTCAGCTCGAAGCCGCGGCCGCGAGCGCCGCGGCGGCCACGCGCTTCCAGGAGGCGAGCCAGCGATCGGCGGAGCGCGTCGCGGAGGCGAAGCAGCAGCTCGAAGCCCTGCAGACGGAGCCCACCAACGACGAGTTCGCCAAGCGCATCGCGCAGCTTCCGCTCATCGAGGCGCAGCAGGCGCTTGACGCGGCCAATAGCGAAGCCGCCACCATCAAGACGGATCTCGGCCAGCTCGAAACGCGTCTCAGGGACATGAGCACGCGGGCCACCGGCGCGCGCGAGGAGCAGTCGGGCGAGAAACAGGCCCTCGATGCGCTGGAAAGCCCCGATGCGGCTCCGGCCGCCGACCAGGATCCGGTGCTTGTCGAAGCGCGCCGGGCTGCCGTCTCCGCGGAGCGGCGCGCCCGCACGGCCAAGCTCAACATGCTCGAGCAGGAGCTGATCAGCCTCCCGGCACGGCAGGCCTCCGCGACGGCGCGGCGCGACCTCGCCGCGGCCAGGCTCGACAGGCTCACAAAGCGCATCCCGATCATCGAAGCACACCTCAACACGCTCAAGGATGCGGAGGCGGCGAAGAAACAGGCCGAGACCGAGCGGGAGGCGCGCAAGCTCTCCGCGCAACACCCGGTGCTCGAAGCCTACGTCAAGGACACGGAGGTGCTTCGGCAACGCGGCGCCGAGGCAACGAAGCAGGTCGATGCCGGGAAATCGAAGCTTGCCGATATCCAGGCCGATATCGTCCGCGTGCGCGACAGCAAGGTCGCAGCGCAGCAGGTCATCGAGATCGGCAGCATCGGAAGCGAGTTCAGCGAGCTGTTGCGCGCCATGCGGGCCCAGCTCCCCGTAACGTCGCAGCTCAATCGCAGCATCTGGGATCGCGATCAGGCGATCGTCGATGCGCGATTGCGGCGGCTGCAGGTGGAAGAGGCGCGCCGCGCGCTGTCGGATGCCGGCGGCATGGCGGAGCGGCTGCTCGCCAGTGCGGCCAAGGGCGAGATGCCGATGCCGGCGGCGACGCCGGAGGTTCGCGCCGCGCTCGAAAAGCTCGTTGTCCAGCGACGCGAGCTCTACGCGCAGCTCCACGATGCGCTCGTGGCACGTATCTCGCAGCTTGCGGAGCTCAATGCCGCCGAACGCGATCTCCTCAACCAGACGACCCAGCTCCGGGGGCTGCTCAACAGCCGCCTGCTGTGGCTTCCGACGTCGGATCCGGTTGGCGCGGGCTGGCTCAACCAGGTCAGGGCAAGCTTCGGCTGGATCGCAGATCCCGGGGCCTGGGCGGCGGCTGCAAGGACGCTTTGGGACCGTGCGATCGACCGGCCGCTTCTCAGCGGCCTCGTCCTCGTCGTCTTTGCCGCGCTTATGCTGCTGTCGCGCCGCCTCTTCGCGCGTCTCGCGAGGATCGCCGAGGCCATCGGCCGCTATTCGACCGACAATTCCTGGCGTACGCCGGAGGCGCTGGTCATTTCGACGCTGCTCGCCATCCGCTCGCCGATCCTGTTCGGATATGCTGGCTGGCTCCTCGTGCAGCTTCCGCAGGCGTCGGAGTTCACGACCGGCGTCGGAATGGGGCTGCTGGCCGTCGCGTCGATCGTCGCGTTTCTGCGCTTCGTTCAGTGTGCGTCCGTCGAGCACGGGCTCCTCTCGGCCCATTTCGGGTGGCTCGAGCGGGCGCGCCAGACGCTGCTGCGTAACGTCGTCTGGTTCAAGTACGCGATCGTTCCGGTGGCGTTCCTGCTTGGCATGATCAACGCCAGCAGCTCGCAGAACCTCCGCGACGGACTCGGACGGTTCGCCTTCCTCGCGGGCGGGATCCTGGCTTCGCTGTTCCTCGCGCGCGTCCTGGCTCCGCGCCGCGGCGTTTTCTCGGACCGCCTGGTCCCCGGCCAGCTCCTGTGGGGCACGCGGTTCGTCTGGTATCCGCTGCTTTCGGCGGTCCCGCTCGCGATCGCGGGTCTCGCCCTTTGGGGGTACTACGACGGTGCCTCGCAGATCCAGTCCGGGCTGACGCTGTCGGTCGTCATCGTGATCGGCGCGTTCCTCGCCTACAACGTCATCATGCGTCAGGTCCTGGTCGCGCGCCGGCGGCTCGAGATCCGGCGCGCCAAGGAACGCCGCGAGAAGGCGCGTCAGCAGGCCGCCGCGCAGGCGGAAGCTCACATCGACGGGGCCGCTCCGGTCGCGATCGAGGAGCCCGAGGTCGACATCGCCTCCATCAGCGAGCAGACGCGCAAGCTCGTGCGGCTCGCCGTCTTCCTGGTGCTGGGTGCTGCCCTCTACTTCTTCTGGCGCGAGGCGCTGCCGTCGCTCGCGCTGCTCGACGTTCCGTTGTGGCAGCAGTCGGTGACGGTGGACGGGGCGACGCGCAGCGTGCCGGTCGCGGTCTCGAACGTGCTCGTCGCCGCCGCGATCGCCGTCATCACGTTCATTGCCGCGCGCAATCTGCCGGGGCTGCTCGAGATCACGGCGCTGCACCGGCTGCGCATCGAAGCCGGCACGCGTTATGCGGTGAGCGCCGTCAGCCGCTACCTGATCGCGATCGTCGGCATCATCTTCGCGTTCCGCAGCATCGGCTTCGACTGGGGGCAGGTGCAGTGGATCGTCGCGGCGCTCGGCGTCGGCGTCGGCTTCGGCCTGCAGGAGATCGTCGCCAACTTCATCTCCGGCCTCATCATCCTTTTCGAACGGCCGGTGCGTGTGGGAGACACCGTGACGATCGGCAACCTCACGGGCACCGTGTCGCGCATCCACATCCGCGCCACCAGCATGACGGACGGCGAGAACCGCGAGATCATCATCCCAAACAAGTCTCTGATCACGGAAAAGGTCATCAACTGGACGCTGACGGACAGCATCACGCGCGTCACCCTCAAGGTCGCCGTGCGCTACGGCACCGACGCGCTGCGCGCGCAGCTGGCCATTCTGGAGGCGGTCAAGGAGACGCCGCAGGTGCTCGATACGCCGGCCCCGAGCGTGTTCTTCATCGGCTTCGGCGCGTCCGCGGTCGAGTTCGAGGTGCGGGCGTTCGTGCTGCAACTCGCACACCGCTCGACGGTGATCAACGACCTCAACCTGGCGATCGAGCGTGCGCTGCGCGAGCAGGAGATCGCGATGTCGTGAGGCGTCCGCCGCCGTGACGCCCCGTCGGGGTGGCGGCGCGTCAGCGGACCGAGAACTTGAACGGGACGGAGACGATCATCGGCTCGTCTCCGACGTCGGCCGGCATGGCCGGGAACGGCGCGGCGCGGTCGATGGAGGCCACGGCCGCGTCGTCGAGCACCTTCGAGCCTGAGCTCGAGCTGATCTCGCGCGAGATCAGCTCGCCTTGCGGCCCGATCGTGAAACGGACCACCGCGGTGCCGGCGAACTTCGAGCGCGGGTTCACCTTCTTCTTCGAGATGTGCGAGAAGAGCTTGCCGCGATAGGCGGAAATGGCCGTCGTGTCGCCGCCCGTCCTCGCGATAATTTCCTTCGCCTTCTGCTCTTCGACGGCGAGCTCGGTCTGCTGCACGGCGGCCACCTGCTCCTTCGGCGGCTCCTTGACGACCTCCTCGATTTCCTCGACCACTTTCTCCTGGTCGGGGCCGTGCTCGGACGAGATGACGGCTTGAGCGTCCTCCTCGATGGGTTTCACCTCCTGGACGGGAGGCGCGGAGGCGAGGGCCGGGGGCGGGGCCTCCACGGCTGCGATGTACTCCTGGTAGGCTCCCTGCTCGACGATGAAGGCATCCTCGCCGGATCCTTCCTCGAGCGACGCCCCGCCGGGCGTGACCAGAAAGAACGCTACGACGCCGAGGTGCAGCGCGAACGAGGTCAGCCAGGCGGCAGTACGAAGCGGCATGTTACGCGACGGACTCCCTAGTGTCCCGATTCTGAAGTTCGATTGAGTTTGCGGCTAGGTCCCATAGCGAACTTCGGACTCATAAGGGACGCTAGACTCATGGACTTGCTCGTGTGATTGAGATCGAGAAACTCGCTCGGGAGCAGGCCGCTTGATAGGGCGAATTTCGCGATCATCACACCAGGCTCACTGCGGCTTGGGCTTCGGCTGCGACAGCAGCGAGACGCGGCCGTATCCGCTTTCGCCGACGCGGCCCAGAACGTCCATGACGTCGCCGTAGCTGCTCTTCTTGTCGGCGCGCACATAGACAACCGTGTCGCCCTCCGCGGCGCGCAGCTCACGCAGCCGCGGCACGAGGCCGTCCGAGGATACCTGCTCCTCGCGGATGTAGAGCGCGCCGTCGCCGGCAAGAGACACGACCATCGCCTTCTTCGACTGGCTGACGCGGGCGGCGGACGTGTTCGGAAGCTCGAGCGGCACCCCCGCCACCATCAGGGGCGCGGCGACCATGAAGATGATGAGCAGCACGAGCATCACATCCACCATCGGCGTGATGTTGATTTCGGCCATCGGCCGATAGCCGCCGTCGTCCTCGTCGCCTTGCGGTGCGCCGTTGCCGACCGCCATCGCCATCAGGACGCCTTTCCTGCCCGCAGCGGCTCGGCTCCGCCCGGCCGCAAGAACCCTTCAGACTGGGGGCGCGAGAGACGCTTGGCCAGCTCGATGATCGTCGTGCCGGCGCGGTTCGAGCCGCGTCCGAGGGAGACCGAGATCATGTTGTAGGCCATGACTGCGGGAATCGCCGCGGCGAGGCCAAGGGCGGTCGCGAACAGGGCCTCGGCGATGCCGGGCGCGACGACCGCAAGGGAGGTGTCCTTCTGCTGCGCGATGGAGGTGAAGCTGTTCATGATGCCCCAGACCGTGCCGAACAGTCCGACGAAGGGCGCCGCCGAGCCGACGGTCGCCAGGAACGGCAGGCCGACCTCGAGCCTCTGCAACTCACCCTTGAGGGAAGAGCGCATGGCCCGTTCGAGGCGGGCGCGCAGCTCGGCGCGGGACTCGTTCCGTCCGCCGTCCTCCGCCTCGTGATGGGCGGATGCGAGAAGCGTGCGGACCAGGCCGCGCGGGGCGGCGGTCGTCGGCGTGTCGCTGACCGTGCGCTCGAGACGCTTCAGGTCACGGCCCAACCTCCAGAGGCGAATGGTCTTTTCCAGGATGATCGCCCAACAGGCGACGGAGGCCAGCACCAGCAGCAGCATGACGGCCTTCACGACCGGGTCAGCTTGCAGAACGAGGCTGTAGAATGAGAAATCGTGAGCGGCTGCGGACGTCATCTGCTCCACGGCGGATACCCTTTACTACTTCCCACTACTTCATGAGCTGCACGCCCGTGAGCGATTTGACTGTTATTCCGGCCAGACAATTCTCGACCGGGCCGGCGTCCGACTTGCATTCGACGACATCGTTGATCAGGAAGCTGCCGATCTTGTCGCACGAGATATTGTCGAGATCGAAGAGCTTCACGGTGCGCTTCTGGGCTTTCAGCGGTGCCAGATCCATGGCGAAGCGCCGGCCGATGACGCCATCCTGCTGAAACAGGACCAGATCGAGCTTGAGCGTGGCGTAGGCCGTCGAGTCGTCGTTCTGGACGACCATGTAGGCGCGGCAGCCGGCCCCCTGCGGCTCGAGCTTGTTCAGCTCCACGGTCAGGGCCTTGGGCTCGGCGAGCGCCGGCAAAGCACCGATGGACAGACATGCGGCGGCAATGCCGAGGGCTTTGCCTCTGGCGCAGATGTGGCGGCTCAAGAGCTTCCTCCTAAACTTTGGATTCGCGGGCTGGCCGGATGCGCGCCGTCGGCGACGGCTTCGCGGCGGCTCACCGATTTAACGTTTTATTATAACCTGACATGAGCCCGCCGTCCCTTCCTCACTTGCGGCCCTGGAAGTCATCTCCAGGGCTCGCTCCGCTTGGCGTAACGGACGCATGTTCGTTCGTTCGGGCACCGCCTGCATAGGTCAATATCGCGAAATCGAGCCTGGAATCAACCGATCACGCGGGTGACGTTGCATGGATTTTTTCCAGAGCTTCCCGCGCCGAATGATCAAAGGGCCGCTCTTCGGACGTTCACGACTGCCGCGATTCGGGAGGCCATCGGATGCGCGCAGGTCTCCATGCTCGATTGCCTCCAAATACACCTAGGTATAGGTGCCGAAATGCCCCAGCAACACAAGGAACAACTCCCGAAAATCAGTCCTTTTTCCCGTTAAGGATCGTTTCACGTAGAAATCGGGAAATATTCCCGATGCGCATTCGTCACATAACCCGGGAAATCGCGCCAACATAGGGCGTGTGCGCCGTTCCAATGTTGACCCTTTTGTGGCGCGCCCTCATCGTCGCCCACAGTAATGGCCCGGACGGGACATCACGGGGGAGACAGCGGGTACGCGTCAATGGCGTCGCGCACTTACTGACGGGGAGGCAGGGAATGAAATTCAAAAGAGTGGCCATCTTTGCAGGGGCGCTTGTCGTGGGACCGCAGATGGCCGGCGCTCAGGAGGCTGCCGATCTTCCGGCGGTCGACGTCGTGCAGGGAACACCGGCTCAGAACGCGGCGCGCGCCCGAAAGCAAGCACCCGCGGTGACGCCGCTCGCCACTGCACCGGCGACCGTTGCATCGGAAGGACTTGGCGCCGGTGGAGCGCAAGGTGCGGCCGGCGGCGGGTTGCCCGCGCCGATCACGGTTCCGAGCGCGGTGACGAACATCACGGACGCGGATATCGCGCGCGAGGGCACGGGGCAGGTCCAGGAGGTCCTTCAGCAGAGGGTGCCGGGCATCATCATCTCCGACGCCGCCGGCAACCCGATCCGTTCGGAAGTGAATTTCCGCGGCTTCACGGTCTCGTCGGTCAGCGGGCGCGCGCAAGGTCTGGCCGTCTATCAGAACGGCGTGCGCATCAACGAAGCCTTCGGCGACGTCGTGCAATGGGACTTCCTGCCAAGCAACGCGATCGACTCCATGTCGGTGGTCAGCAACAACCCGTCGTTCGGCTTGAACGCGCTCGGGGGCGCGATCAGCATCCAGATGAAGGACGGCTTCAGCTACCAGGGCGGCGAGATCGACGTCATGGCCGGCTCGTTCGGCCGGCGCCAGGTCGGCGTGCAGGCGGGCGGAACGAGCGGCAATGCCAGCGCCTATGTGGCGGCCGAGGGGATCTGGGACGACAGCTTCCGCCATCACTCGGACAGCGAGATCAAGCGCTTCTACGGCGATCTCGGTTTCAAGGGCACGTTCGCGGAGGTTCACTTCAGCCTGTCGGCGGCGAAGAACGAAATCGGAGCGTCTGCGGCTGCGCCCGTCGAATTGCTTGAAGAGAGCTGGAGCAATACGTTCACGACTCCGCAGGAGTCGACTCCCGAAATGATCATGCCGACGTTGTCGGCGAAGATCAAAGCCACCGATACGCTGACGTTCTCGGGCGTGGGCTATTACCGTCATTACAAGAACAGCGTGATCGACGGCAACGTGACGGAGATCGAGGAGTGCTCCGGCAGCCCTTATCTATGTCTGATTGAAGAGGACGAGGACGGAAACGAAGTCGAGGAGATCGTCACCGGCCCCGGCGGGCCGATCCTTGCCGACGATGACCTCGATCCTTTGGGCTCAGTCGACCGCCTCCGCACGAAAAGCGATAGCTGGGGCGGCGTTTTGGAAGGACAAGAGAAGACGCCGCTGTTCGGGCGACCGAACCTGTTCATCGCGGGCGTGTCCTACGACCACGGCACGTCCAATTACCGTACGTCGAGCGAGCTCGCCACCATCAGGCCAGGCTACGTTGCCGAAGGCGCGGGAATCATCGTCACCGGGCCCGACGAGCTGGCACCGCGTGATCTCGATACCGAGAATACCTATTGGGGCGTCTACTTCTCGAATGCCATGGAGGTTACGGATCAGCTCACCGTAACGGTCGGTGGTCGCTACAATCACGCCACCATCA
>JRYH01000641.1_pt1 | contig 74353 bp, 63 predicted proteins | sample 235351 | NCBI WGS metagenome assembly JRYH01 (sample SAMN03074221, study PRJNA261480) | activated sludge metagenome | biome: Wastewater Treatment Plant; feature: Wastewater; material: Activated sludge; isolation source: activated biomass of a wastewater treatment plant treating wastewater... ... | reverse complement strand
CGCCCGCCGGCGCGAACGCGACGAGCCGCTGCTTGGGCTTGCCCAGGTTGTGCATGCGGGTGACCACCTCCTGGCCCAGGAAGCAGCCCTTGCGGAAGCTGACCCGGCTGTCGAGCACCCCGGTCTCCGCGGGCAGGCTCTCCGTGGCGAAGTCGATGTTGAAGAGGGGCGTGCCGGCCTCGATCCGGGCCGTGTTGTACGCCAGCCACCCCGCCGGGCGCAGGCGGACGCGGGACGCGATCGACCCGGGCTCCTCCCCGTCGTGCGGCTGGCCGACCTCGACCAGCCTGCGGTAAACCTCGCTCGCGGCGTCCGTCGCCATGGTCAGTTCAAGGCCCAGTTCGCCCGCGGAATCGCAGCGCTCGACGATGACCTCCCGCCCGGCCACCTCGACGACCGAGGCCGACCCATGCGACAGATCGCCGAGCGGAACCCCCGCCCGAGGCGACGAGACGGCGGAGAGGAGGTCCAGCGAATTCGGCCCGTGCAGCGCGAGGCGGTGGGCCCGCTCGCTGTGGTCGTGGATCGCGACATCCTCGGTGATGACATACGCCGAGAGCGACTCGATCGTCGCGTCGACGGCGTGGGCGTCGAGGTCGATGAGCACGCGTCCCTCAAGACCCAGCACGCGCATATCCGAGACGATCCGCCCCTTGCGGTTCAGCCAGAACGAGTGCCTCCAGCGGTACGGTTCGAGCGCCTTGAGGTCCTGGGTCAGCATGCTGTTGAGGAACGGCAGGCGGTCCTCCCCGGCGATCTCGATCGTGCCCCGGTGGGGTTGGTCGAGCAGCACGCAGGCCTTGCGGATCGCGGCGTACTCGAAATCGAGCTCCCCGAACGACTCGACCAGTTCGATGTGCAGGTCGATCGGGCCGTAGGGCAGCATGACCGCCTCGGCCTGCAGGTGCGTCTCGCGGAGTGGGCTGACATGCGCCATCGGTCTGTTCGCTCCTCGGTGGGCCATCGTGAAACCGCGGGCCCCCGAGCATGGTACGCTTTCGTATTCCAGAACACGCCGGCCCCGGACGAGCCGCGCCAGCAACGGAGGAACCCGTGAATACCGACCTGCTCAAACGACTCTGCGAAACCCCCGGGGTGCCGGGGCGCGAGGAACGCGTCCGCGACCTGATCAAGGCCGAGGTCCAGGGCCTGTTCGATGAGGTCCAGACCGACGCGATGGGGTCGCTGATCTGCCGCCGCGCCCCCCGCGTCGCGGGCAAGGGCGCCGGCGCCAAGAAGCGGGCCGTCCGTGGAGAGCCCCGGCGGATCATGCAGTTGTGCCACATGGACGAGATCGGGTTCTATGTGCGCCACATCGACGACAAGGGGTTCCTCTGGCTCGACCCCGCCGGCGGGTTCGACCCCCGCAACCTCTTCAGCCGCCGCGTGCTGGTCTGCACCGAGGACGGGGATTTCAAGGGCGTGATGAACCCCGGCGGAAGGCCCGTGCACATCTCGACGCCCGAGGAACGCAACAAGGTGCCGCAGGTCAAGGAGTTCTTCGTCGATATCGGCCTTGGGGGCGAGGAGGCCAGGAAGCGGATCAAGGTCGGCGACTTCGTCGTCATGGACGAGCCCTTCATCGAGATGGGCGACAAGCTCGTCTCCAAGGCGATGGACAACCGCGTCGCCTGCTGGCTCGGCATCGAGTCCGTGCGCAAGCTGGTCAAGAGCGGCACCGGCCACGCCTGCGAGGTGGTCGTGGCCTTCACAACACAGGAAGAAGTCGGCCTGCGCGGCGCCCGGACCGCCGCGTACGCGGTCAAGCCCGACATCGGCCTGGGGATCGATGTCACGCTTTCCTGCGATACGCCGGGCGTGCCCGAGAGCGAGGCGGTGACCCGCCAGGGGCAGGGCTTCGCGCTGCACCTGAAGGACTCGAGCTTCATCTCCGACCACGCCCTCGCGTCGCAGGTCGAGGCGATCGCGAAGAAGAAGCGGATCCCCTACCAGCGGTCGATCCTCGCCGCCGGGGGGCAGGACGGCGCCGCCGCCCAGCAGGCCGCCGCGGGCGCCAAGGCCGTCGGGATCACCGTCGGCACACGGTACATCCACACCGTGACCGAGATGATCGACCGGCGCGACCTGCAGGCCGCCTGCGACATCCTCGCCGCGGTCATGGGCGAAGCGAAGTAGGAAAACCCGGGTCCATCGACAAGTTCGGGCCCGGGAACCCCGCACGAGCACGAGAAGGCCCACGCCCCGGACGCGTGGGCCTTCTTCGCATGAACCGACGGGCAATCAGGCCCCGCTTCAGGCCGGGCTGGACACCGCCCCCGCGGACGCGAGGCAACCCCACGCCAGCGGGAACCAGGGCGTGAACCGCTCAGGGTTGGCCCGCAGCTCGGCCTGGAGTGCCTGTGGATCCACCCACCGCCAGCTGTCGACCTCCGCGGGGTCCGGCTCGGGCTCGCCGTCGAAGCGACCGACCAGAACATGGTCGAATTCGTGCTCGGTGAGGCCGCTCGCCTCGTCGCTCGCCCGGTAGACGAACGAGGCGACGCGCTCGAGCCCGGCTTCAATGCCCAGTTCCTCGCGCAGCCGGCGTCGACCGGCGGCGATGATCTCCTCGCCGGGCCGCGGATGGCTGCAGCAGGCGTTCGTCCACAACCCGCCGAAGTGATACTTCCCCGCGGCCCGCCGTTGAAGCAGCACGCGCCCCCGCCCGTCGAACAGGAACACGGAAAACGCCCGATGCAGCCGGCCCCCGTCAAGGTGGGCCGCGAGTTTCTCCGACACGCCGACCTCGGCGTCGTTCTCGTCGACCAGCACCACCTGCTCGCCGCGCGCGCGCCCGGGGCTCTGCGTCCGCCCCTTCCACGACCGTGATCCTCGCAGATGCAGCACGAAGCTGTGCCACTGCACCAGCGTCATCAGGATCACGCTCACCGGGTGGAGCGCCGCGAGGATCCGGGGGTGCCCGAAGCTCGCCGCCAGCATCAGCCGTTGCCCCGCCGCCAGCCCAACCGCCCCCGCGAGCGGGGCGACCGCCGCCCCACCGCCGGTGAGCAACACAACGGGCAGCAGGATCCAGGGAAGCACATGCGCCACCAGGTGAAACCCGGTCAGAAAAACAAGCAGACCGACCGACCCCAGGCCCTCAAAGGCGTTCTTCGCGAAGCCGCGCCACGACTGGGCGAGACCTCGGTACATGCGCACGGAGCATGTCGCCGTGCCGTCGAAGAGGTCGGTCTTGAAACCCTGCCGCCGGAACGCGCGAGGGATCTTGATCCCGTCGTGCATCGAGTCGCGGCAGACGCCGTGCCCCCCCACCGCGCGGTACGCCTCGGCACGCGCAAAGACGAACTGCCCGCACCCCGCCACCGCGTTGGGGTCGTTGGTCGACCGCATCCGCCCGAACGGGAGATAACTGAACAGGATGAAGAAGATCGAAGGAACCAGCAGCAGCTCCCCCGGCGTGCGCACGATCTGCCGCGGGAAAGTCGAGACCAGGTCGGCCCCGTTCTCCCGGGCGAAGGCGATCGCCGAGCCGACCGCGTCGGGCTCGAAGCGGACATCCGCGTCGGTGAAGAGGAGCCAGTCGCCCGTCGCGGCCCGGCCCATCCGGAAGCAGGCGTGCTGCTTGCCGTTCCATCCCTCCGGGAGGGGCCTGGTCGCGACGCGCCTGACCCGCGGGTCCTCGGCCTCGAGCCGGGCGAGGATCGCGGGGGTTTCGTCCGTGCTCTCGTCGTCGTAGACCAGGACCTCGATCGCGCGGTGTTCGCTCGCGAGGAGCGACCGCACGCAGGCCTCGATGTTCGCCTCCTCGTTCCTCGCCGGGATGCAGACCGACACGGGCGTTGTGTCACCGGCGTCCCCGCGAGGCGGCCGGCGGTACTGCCGCAAGTTGGCAACCGACATGCCGAAAGTCAGCGCAGCGCCCGCAAGCCCGGCGATGGCGAGCGCGAGCAGCATCACGCGCCGCTCCCGCCGGCCGCCCGCCCGATCCCGTCCGTTCGGGGCGAGATGCGGAGGTCAGACCCACGGACCCGGGCGGCGAGGTCGAACGCCGGGTTGACCGAGGCCCCGCGGCCTGTGAACAGGAAGTCGAACGCGCCCTGGTCGCGCGAGATCGACAACGCCGCGAGATCGTCGCCGTTGGCCTGCATCGTCGAGGCCATCACGCGGAGCCACCCCGCCGTGGAGCGGCACTCGGGGGGCGGGCACGAATCGGCCCGGATCAGCAACTCGGGCCTGCGGTCGAACCAGAACGGCAATTCGCAGGCGATCACAAGCACGAGCGGATCGTCGAGCCTCGCCGCGACCGCCGCGGCGCCGGGGCGGAGGCGTATCGGCTCGCGCACATCGGCGAACCCGCCCTGCGGGGTCAGGCCGAGGAGCGTCCGGGGTTCAGCGCGGAACAGCGACACGGCGTGCTCGACGAACAGCCCCATCGCGTTGGGATGCTCCGGGTCCAGGCCGAACAGCCCGATCCGGCGCATGAAGCCGAACTTCTCGAGCTGGGCCGCTTCAATGGGCGAGGCCAGCACCCGCCCGGGAGCGAAGCGCTGGGCCAGCACGAGCCCGATCAGCGGATCCCACCAGGACGCGTGGTTGATCAACACGAGCACCGGGCCCGGGTGACTCTCGGCACGAGCGAGCACATCGCCGCTCCCCCGGGCGAGGCGGACGCCCGCGAACTGCCGGCGCATCATCCCCCGGACCCACCCGGCGAAGAGCCGGGTGAATCGGGCGGACGGGTTCGCCGGGATCAGGACATCGCCCACGCGTGTTCCCCTCTCGGGCTCGCCGCCTCCCCCGCGGCCACCCGACGGTACTCGCCCGGCCCCGGCTCGGCGCTCGACGCGGCAAGATCGGCGGCGGGCAGGCCCAGATCGCGCGCGACGGCGTCGGCCGCGGTGACCCCGCTCATCATCACCATCGGCATCCCGGGGCCCGGGTTGACGCTGCCTCCGGCGAAGTAGAGCCCGGGGGTGGAGCGAGCCGTGTTCCTGGGCTTGAAGCCCCCGGCGAGCCGGCCGTGCGAGGCAAGGCCGTAGATCGCCCCACCCTCGGCGTTGTACATGCGTTCGATCCCGGTCGGCATGAGCGAACGCTCCACGACGATGTGGTCCTCGATGTCCGGCATGCCCATGCGCTTGAGTTTCTCGACGATCACCGGGCGGTACTCGGCCAGGAAGCGGTCCTCATCCGCCTGCACCGAACCGGGGCGGATGTACGGGGTGTGCACGAGGATGTAGAGCGCCTCGCCGCCCCCGGGGGCCTGCCCGGGATCCGTGCGAGACGGGGCGGCGATGTAGAGCGTCGGGTCCCGGGCCGGGATCCCGCGCGCGTAGATATCCGCGAACTCCTCCTCGGAATGCCGGCTGAAGAGGAAGTTGTGGTGCGCCAGATGATCGTACTGCCGATCCAGCCCGAGGTAGAGCACGACGCCGCTGCACGCGGGCGTGTACCGACCCGCGATCTTCGCCGCTTCCCGCTTCGCCCCGGGCGTGGCGACCAGGCCCCGCAGCGTTCGCTGCACATCGGAGTTGGAAACAACCGCGTCGGCCCGGATCGTGCCGCCGCTCTCGAGCGTCACGCCCGCGACGCGCCCGTCCCGGGTCTCGATCCGGGCGACACGCTCTCCCAGCACGACCTCAACGCCACCCTCCTCGGCCAGCCGGGAGAGCGCCCTCGCCACCATGCGTGTTCCGCCCATCGGATACCAGCAGCCCTGATCGACCTGGGCGGACGCGATCATGCTCAGGATGGCGGGGGCGAGGAACGGGCTCGAGCCGACATACTGCAGGAAGTGCTCAACGATCTGGCGAACATGGGGCTCGGCGATGTGCCTCGCGACCGTTCGACCGACCGTGGAGTGGAGTCGCATCGCGAGCGCATCGCTCATGACGGTGCGGTCGCCCGCGGGGGCGTGCCGCATGACATCGCGCACGCCGCCGACATCCTTGTAGAAGAACACGCCGCGGCTCAGCCGGTTCATCCGGCGGCTGTACTCGATGAACGAGCGGTACCCATCGCCGGCCCCCGACCCGGGGAGGACCCGCTCTAAGCCGGCCGCCATCGCGTCTACATCTTCAAGCAGGTCGATCCGCGTGCCGTCCTCGAAGTGGCACCGCCACTGCGGGTCGAGGCGGACGAGGTCGATCAGGTCCTCTACCCGCCGGCCCGCCCGCCGGATGATGCCGCAGAGCACCTCGGGCAGCGTCAGGATCGTCGGCCCCATGTCGAACGCGAAACCCCGCTCGGTCAGCAGGTTCATCTTCCCGCCGAGGTGCCGGTTGGACTCGACCAGGACAACCTCGGCGCCGCGTCCACGCAATTCGACCGCGGCGGCGAGGCCCGCGAGGCCGCCCCCGACAACGACGACTCGATGGCTCTGGCTGGCGTTCATGTGCCCGGCGATTCGTCCGCCCATTCCGCCCGGAGGCGGGCCGACCAAGAATGTTGTCATCATCCTGACGGGTTCCGACTATCCGTACAACCGGCGGATGACCCGGGTCATCGTCCTCGTGACCCCGGCGCTCGGAGGGTCCGTCGGCGTGCGCACCCGTGGGTGCGTCGTGCTGACGAACAGCGGCCGCGTCATCGCCAGCAGCCCTTCGGGCCCTCTGGAAAGCCCCCACCCGCTCGGGCCGAGGCCCCCGATGCTCAGACCCGGATGGCCCGTCGGGATGACGCAGTCGTTGACCGTCACGACGACCGATCCGAGCCGCGGCGCAAGCCTCCGCGCGGCGGCGGCGTCACGAGAGAACACCGAGGTGGCGAGTTTCCGGGGAACCGTACGGTGGAGCTCCAGCGCGTCGGCGGCCGTCTCGACGGGAACGATGGCGAGCGCCGGGCCGAAGTGGCCGCCGCGGAAGAGTTCGGTCTCGACCGGGCAGTCCGCCACCAGATGAGGTGATCTCTCCGCGGAGGCGCCGATCCACCTCCCCCCCGCGTCGACCGCCGCCTGCGCGACCCGCCGGCTGCACGCCCCTTCGGGGGCAAGCGGATCGGAGGCGAGCGGGCTCCGGGCGGCCGCATCCTCAATCGCGTCGAGGAACGCGGAATAGGCCGGCCTCTCGACCAGAGCCCGGCGCGGGGCCATGCAGGTCTGCCCGGCGTTCAGCCGGAGAGCGAAGTGGACCGAGCGGGCGGCGAGCGCAGGGTCGGCGTCGGCCAGCACGATGGCGCTGTCGCACCCCGAGAGTTCCAGCGTGCTCGGCGTGAGCGATCGGGCGAGCGTGCCGGCGACCTCGAGCCCCACCTCGGTCGAGCCGGTGAAGATGACATGGTCGAATCGTCCGGATTCGAGCAGTCGGGCCCCGGCGTCTCTCTCGGGATCCGTGCGCACGAGCCGCGTCGGGTCGAGGCCCGCGGCGAGCGCGAGGTCGAGCAGCAATCCCTGTGATCGGGGGGTGCGCTCGCTCGGCTTGACGGTCACCTGGTTCCCCGCGACCAGCGCCTGGGCGAGTTGCACGCCAAGGAGTTGCAGCGGGTAGTTCCAGGTCGCGATGATCGCGACCCGCCCGAGCGGAACGCGGCTGATCGCGTGACGCTGGCCGAGCTGCCAGACGCCCCCACCGGCAACGGGGCGTGTTCTGAGGATGCGCGCGGCCCGTCGCTCCAGCCACCGGCACGCGGCGAGGAGCGGGGCGATTTCTGAGGTCAGCGTCTCGAATTCGGGCTTGCCGATCTCGTCGCGCACAACCGCCGCGAGTTCGGCGATCTGGGCCGCGACCTGCTTTCGGAAGCGGCGGACCCAGGCGAGATCGGCGGGATCGGGGGGGATGGCGTGGACCTCCGTTGGGCGGATCGGGGCCGGAGCCCGAATCCTCTCCGAGTGAATCGTCGAACCCGGGGCACAGGATGCCGCGATCAGGCGGCTCGTGCACGGGAGACCCGCCGAGATGATCGCACACAGTCGACACCCCCGCATTGCGGTGATCGGGGCGGGGCCGGGCGGGCTCGCGGCCGGGATCCTGCTGGCGGGGCGCGGTCTGGATGTGACGATCTACGAGCGGCAGCCGGAGATCGGGGGCCGGACGGGGCGGGTGACGGCCGGTCCCTATTCGTTCGATCTCGGCCCGACCTTCTTCCTGATGCCGCATGTGTTGCAGGAGATCTTCGCCGCCGTCGGCCGGGACCTATACCGGGAGGTCGAACTGACGCGGCTGGACCCGATGTACAGGCTGGTCATCGGGTCGCCAGACGCCCCCGATGTCACGATCGACGCGACCCAGAACCCGGAGGAGATGGCGCGGCGGATCTCGGCGGTGCACGCCGCGGACGGGGCGAGGTTCGGGGCGTTCGTCGAGCACAACAGGCGGAAGCTGGCGGCGGCGGAGCCCATCCTGCGGAGGCCGATCCGCTCGTTGCTCGATCTTGTGCGCACGGACGCGGTGAAGGCGGCGGGTGTGTTGAACCCGCATCTGAGCGTGCACGACCTGAATTCGAGGTACTTCGAACACCCCGCGGTGCGGCTGGCGGTGGGGTTCCAGAGCAAGTACCTGGGCATGAGCCCCAAGGAGGCGCCGAGCCTGTTCACGATCCTGCCGTTCATCGAGTACGAGTACGGCGTGTGGCACCCGAAGGGGGGCTGTCACGCGCTGGTGCGGGCGATGGCGCGGGTCTTCGAGGACCTCGGCGGGCGGATTGAGACCGGGATCGAGGTCGAGCGGGTCGAGTTCGAGGGTCGGAGGGTTGTCGGTCTGCGGGTGCGCCGCGACGGGGCGGAGCGTCGGGAGCGGTGCGATCACGCGGTCTGCAACGCGGACGCGACCTGGGCGCTGAAGCGGCTGGTCCCGTCCGCGGTGCGTGGTCGGGAGACCGACGCGCGGATCGATGCCAAAAGGTACTCCTGCTCGACTTTCATGCTCTACCTCGGGGTGGACGGGGAGGTCGATCTTCCGCACCACACGATCCGGACGGCCCGGGGGTACGAGCAGAACCTGGACGAGATCGGGCGGGAGGGCGGCGCGGGCGGGCGGATCAGCGAGGACCCGAGCTACTACATCTGCAACCCGTCTCGGACGGACCCGACGCTGGCGCCGCCCGGGCAGAGCGCGTTGTATGTGCTGATGCCGGTGCCCAACACGAAGTCTGGGATCGACTGGCCGGCGGAGCGGGCCGCGGCGCGGGAGCGCCTGCTGGAGCGGATGCGGGAGGACCTGGGGGTGGACCTGCGGGGGCGGATCCGCGCGGAGCGGTGCATCACGCCGCGGGACTGGGGGGAGATGGGCATCAACTTCGGCGCGACCTTCAACCTGGCGCACGGGCTGGATCAGATGCTGCATCGCCGGGTGCCGCACCGGGCGCCGTTCGCGGACGGGATGTGGTTCGTGGGCGGGGGCACCCACCCCGGATCGGGGCTGCCGGTGATCTTCCTCTCGGCCCAGATCACGGCGGGGATGCTCTGCGACGAGTTGGGTGTGTCGGGGATCGAGACCCGGTCGGCGCCTGCGAGGGGGGCTGGGGAACTGGTCGGGGTCTGACGAATCGGCCGACCGCGGCGACGCGAAAGGCGCACGAGTGATTCCTCGAAGCCATTCCATTTCACCCGATCTGATCGAGCGGCTGGCGCGGCTGCTGGGCTCGACGAGCCGGACCTTCGCGGTGTCCATCCCGCTGCTCCCGGTGGTGCTGCGGGACGAGGTGATGGTCGCGTACCTGCTGTTCCGGATGGCGGACACGATCGAGGACGAGGCGGACTGGCCGGAGAATGAAAAGGCCGGGGCGTTGCGGCTGCTCGCCCGCGTGCTGCGGGAGGGAGCGGGCCGCGGCCTGCCCGAGTTGGTCGGGGTCTTCGGCGAATGCGTTGTGGACGATCCCGGGTACGCCGCGCTGATGGCCGACGCGGGGGGTGTGATCGAGGCGTTCATGCTGCTCGATGACGCGTCGCGGACGATTATCGCCCGGCACCTGGCGCGGACAGCGGAAGGGATGGCGGCGCAGGTCGAGTCGGGCCGACCCCCTCGGACGATCCACGGCGCCCGCGAGTACTGCTACGCGGTCGCGGGGATCGTCGGCGAGATGCTCACGGAGTTGTTCGTCGCGGACGGCGCGGCTCTCGCGGGGCGCTCGGCGGAGTTGATGCGGCTCGCCCCGGCGTTCGGCGAGGGGCTGCAACTGGTGAACATCCTGCGGGACGAGGCGTCGGACGAGGCCTCGGGGAGGCGGTACATCCCCGACCCGGAGGATCGCCCGGCGCTGGTTGCGCTGGCGCGCGAGGACCTGGTGCTCGGGATGGAATATGTCGCGATACTCGAATCGGGCGGCGCGGACCCCGGGGTCGTTGCGTTCAACGCGCTGAATCTGCTGCTGGCGTTCGACACGCTGGCGTTGATCGAGGTCGAGGGCGCGGGCGCGAAGGTGAACCGGGAGGGCGTCGAAGTGCTGGTGCGGGACCTTCGCGGTCGGGTCCGCGGGTCTGAGCCGATCACGCCGCTGCTCCGGGCCCGGCGGGCGCGGGCTCAGTCCTGCTGATGTTCAGGCGGCGCTGCTGCGGGGCGGACCCGGTCGATCCGGGCCTGGATCTGGTCGAGCATGAGGTCCGCGGTGGCGCCCGGGGAGACTCGCGCGTCCAGGCTCTGCTCGGGGGTGCGGTCGCCGAGGTCATCGAGACGGCGGGCGACCTGCTGGTAGGCGTCGCGGAACGGTGTGCCGGCGGCGGCGAGTTCAACGGCGGCGTCGGTGGCGTACATGGTCGGGTCGATCGCCGCTCGCATCCTGTCGGCGTGGATGAGCGTGCCGCGGAGAAGGCCCGGGACAATTTCGCCCGCGCGGGTGGCGGCGAGGCAGGCGCGGATGAGCGGGCCCTTGGTCGCCTGGAGATCGCGGTGGTAGCCGCTGGGGAGCGCAAGGACCTGCTGGAGTTCGGCCTGGCAGCCCGCGATCGTTGGGGCGACGGCGCGGAGGAGTTCTGAGAGGTCGGGGTTGCGCTTGTTGGGCATGATCGACGAGCCGGTGGTGCCCGAGGGGGGGAGGGTGACGAAGCCGAACTCGGCCGTGGAGAAGAGCGTGAGGTCCCAGGCGAGGCGTCGGATGGTCTGGGCGAATTGCCAGAGCGCGGCGAGGACCTGCACCTCGGCCTTGCCGCGTGTGGCCTGGGCGTGCATGGGGTTGATGAGGAGGCGAGAGAACCCGAGGGCCGCGCCGACAGAGTGTCGCGGGAGCGGGAGGTTGACGCCGTACCCCGCGGCGGTGCCGAGCGGGCATGCGTCGATCCAGCCCCGCGTGGCGATGAGGAGGTCTGCGTCCTCGGCGAACGACTCGGCGAAGGAGGCCATCCATAGGCCCACGCTCGACGGCACGGCCCGCTGGGTGTGGGTGTAGCCCGGCATGGGAAGGGTCTCGGTGTCGCGTGCCCGCTCCAACGCAGCGTCGGCGGCGTCGAGGGCGAGTGCGGCGGACTCGGTCAGCGCCTCACGCATGAACAGACGCAGGGCGACAAGGACCTGGTCGTTTCGGCTGCGCCCCAAGTGGACACGCCGGCCGGTCTCGCCCAGCCTCTCGACGAGGAAGGATTCGATCGCGGAGTGGCCGTCCTCGTATCGATCGTCGAGCACGAACTCACCGGCGAGGAACGACACTCGGAGACCGTCGAGCGCGGACTCGATCGCCTCGGCGTCGGCGGCGAGGAGCAGGCCGATCTCGGCGAGGCCCCGGGCGTGGGCCGCGGTGGCGCGGATGTCGTGGACGAACAGGTGCCGGTCGAGCAGGACATCCTCGCCCGCCATGAAGCGCATGGTGCGTTCGTCGAGCGTGGAGTCGTCCTTCATCCAGACGGGCGTGTTCATGGCAGGAGCCCCGTCTCGCCCGGGAGGCCCAGGGCGAGGTTGATGTTCTGGATCGCCTGCGAGGCGGCGCCCTTGAGCAGGTTGTCGATGACGCAGACCAGGGCGGCCCGACTCCTGTCATCCGGATGGACGGCGGCCCCCCCCACCGCCGCGAAGGGGGTCTCGATGACCTCCTGCACCCTCGGCGCTTGGCAGTCGGTGACGCGGAGGAGGGGCGAGCGCTGGTAGGCGGCGTGCAGCACGCCCGTGATGGCGTCCGCGGTGACCGGGCCCGCGAAGTCGACCATCGCGGTCAGGGTGATGCCGCGGAAGAAGGGCGCCACGGCGGGGACGAAGCGGATGTCGACGCCGATGTGGCGAGCGGCCTCGGCCTCGTGCCCGTGGGCGACCAGGGCGTAGGGCAGCACGCCGCCGGCGAGGCGGGCGGTGTCGTTGCGTTCGCTCGGTGCGGTTCCGGCGCCGCTGTAGCCGGAGACCCCGACGCAATGGGCCCGGACGAGCCCGAGTCCTCGGAGCGGGGCGAGCGCGATCTGGATGGCGGTGGCGTAGCAGCCCGGGTTGGCGATCCGCGTCGCGCCTTCGAGACGATCGGCGTGGATCTCGGGGACGGCGTAAGCCCAGCGTTCGTCGGCCCGCATGTCGGCGCTGAGGTCGACAACGAGGCCGGGGGCAGCGCCCGCGGCGAGGGCGTCGTCCAGAAACTTCGCGGCCTGCCCGTTGGGAAGCGCGAGCACGAGTACATCCGGGCAACTCCCGGCGAGCGAGGCGGGATCGGGCGAGGTGAAGCGAAGGCCCTCGGGCCCGACGCCGAGCTCATCGCGGACCCGCCTCCCGCCGAGTTCCCGAGAGACGGCGAGGGTGGCGAGGAGGATGGGGTGGCGTTCGAGGAGGGCGATCATCTCGCGGCCGACATATCCGCGTGCGCCGATGAGGCCGACCGTTCGCGTCGCGGTTTCAGACGGCAAGCGGCACCTCGGTCGGTTTGGCGGGGAGGAGCGAAGGGGGCAGGGAGAGCGCGTGCTCGACGGCGCGGCGGATGGCGTCGGCCTCCCGCAGCCCACGCCAGAAGACGACCCACTCGCCGGCGCGGTGCATGCCGTCGGCCCGGGCGAAGTACCACGGGTTGATCTCGTTGCCGGCCCTGGACCTCCAGCAGAACCTGAAGATCTCCGCCGCGAACCGGTTCCAGAGCGTCGCGGCGATGCCGAGCCCCTGGGCCTCGCGGCTGACGGCGAACTTGTCGAGATAGGGGAAAGGCCCGCCCGCTGTGAAGACAGCCGCGGCGATGGAGTCGCCCGCGATGTAGACCCTCTCGAAGGCGTGGGTCTCGAAGTAGTCGGGCACGAGGGGGCGGCCGAAGCTCGCCTCGATGAGTTCGGCGAGGCGGGGGCGGTCGACGCCCTCGCCGGCCTCGTGGCACTCGACGGCGACGCCCTTGCGGACCAGGGTGCCCGCGCCCTTGTGCGTAAAGAGCTCGGCGGCGAGGTGCTCGGGGGAGGTGATGGAGACGGTCGCGTCCTGCGGCAGCCCGGCGAGGATCTCGCGAACCTCGCGGAGCTTGAGCTCCATGCCGCCGGAGACCCAATCCTCGCCGATCAGTCGGTCGTAGTCGCCGGCGAGATCGACCGCGGGGATGACATTGCCGTGGCGATCGAGCAGCCCGCCGGTCGGGGTGATGAACACGACCTTGTGCGCGGGGAGGTGCAGGGCGAGGTCGCGTGCGGCGGTGTCGGCGTTGATGTTGAGGATTTGGCCCTCGTCGGTCTCGCCGAGCGGGGAGATGACTGGGATCTGCCCGTTGACGAGCGAGGCGTGGATCATGGTCGCGTCGACACCGACGACCTCGCCGACCATGCCGAGTTCGGGCACGGCGCTGCGTGCGGCCCTGAACACGCCCGTACCGATGGGGCGGGCGCGAACGCCCTGCCGCTCGAGGGAATCGGCGAGTCGATGGCCCTCGGCCTGGAAGACCCGCCGGGCGATGGTGAGAACCTCGGGCGTCGTGACGCGCTTGCCCTCGATGAAGCGGCTCTCGACGCCCGCGTCCCTGAGGGCCCGGGTCAGCTGCGGGCCAGCGCCGTGGACCAGCACGGGGCGGACGCCCAGCATCGCCAGGCAGGCCACGGCCGCGGCGAGCTCTTCGGGCTGCTCGTCGAGCACGCCCCCGCCGACCTTGAGGAGAACTCGGCGCGTGGCGGCGCCGCCCGCGAAGGCGTTGAGGTATTGCGAGACCTCTCGGCGTGTGCCGAGGTTGTGCAGCAGGTTGATCAGGACCTTGCGCTGGATCGTCATGTCGTGCTCCGGGCGTTGTCGCTGAACCAGCGGGCGTAGGTCTCGGTCGCCCCGGCGAGGTGAGCCAGAGGAACGCTCTCCTGCGGGGCGTGGGCCTGGTCGATGTCGCCCGGCCCGAAGACGATCGTCGGGAGGCGGTGCGCGGCGAAGAGGGCGGCCTCGGTCCAGAACATGACCGGCTCACCGGTGGCGAGGCCGAGCTCGCTCGCGAGCTCGCTGCTCTCGCGCGTGGGGCGGAGGGGCGGGGCGTGGAATCGGGTGCGCCACTCGGTGCGCGCGCCGAAGGGGAGGCACGCGTGGAGCCAGTCGAGGCGTGTGTCGGCCTCGGTCTCGGGGCGCATGCTGAACCGCACGGCCGCGCGCGCGGCGATCATGTTCGGCTTTGTGCCCCCCTGGATAGCGCCGACATTGAAGCGAAGGTGATCGACCCGTTCGGCCTGTTCGAGCGCGGTGGCGCACCAGTCGCAGGCGTCGTGGATCGCGCTGCGGCCCCGGCGACCGACCGTCGAGGCGTGCCCCCCGTCGCCGAAGAACTCGGCCTCGACGGACAGCACCCCGCGGTGGGCGGTCACGGCCCGCAGGTTCGTGGGCTCGGACACCACGACCGACGCGAACCGGCCCGCGAGCCGCTCGGCCGCATGGCGGACGCAGCGGCTCTGCCCGGCCTCCTCGTCGGTGGTGAACAGGATCGCCGCGTCGCCCGAGGTCTCCTGGGCCGCGGCGAGCTGGCAGGCGGCGGCCCCCTTGACATCGCAGACACCCAGCCCGATGACGCGGTCGCCCTCGAGGCGCAACTCGAACGGGTCGGTCGACCAGTCGGGGTCTGGAGGGACCGTGTCGAGGTGGCAGTTCACGAGCAGAGCAGGATTGCCTCGGAGCGCCAGCAGGCAGACACACCCCTCGCCGAGATCCTCGATCTCGACGGTGAACCCGGCCCCTCCGAGCGTCTCGGCCGCGTGGGCGATGACGGGGTGGTCCGGCGTGATCGCCCGCGGCGGGTTGACGGTCGAATGCCCGACGATCGTGCGGAGGTGGTGAAGGGCACGGTCTATCACAGCACGCCCGCCCGGTCCGCGGTGCGGATCGCCGGCACGGAACGCTGGCAGGCGATGGCGCTCGAGTTCCCGAGGAGCCTGATGAAGCCCTCCGCGTCGGCGGCGCTCCAGTCGGCGTGCTGCGCGTAGGTCGCGCCCGCGCGGGTGAGCGGGGCGTCGGCCCGGACCCGGACGGCGTGGCACTGCCCGCCGATAGCCGAGAGCGTCACCTCGCCCGTGACGAACCGCTGGCTCGCGGTGAGGAAAGCCTCGAGATCGGCCCGGAGAGGCTCGAAGTAGAACCCGCTGTACACGAGTTCGGTCCACCGGCGGGCGACCGTCGGCTTGAACCCGTTCTGCTCCTTGCTCAGGGTGATCTCCTCGAGCGCCTTGTGAGCCGTGAGCAGCGCGGTGAGCCCCGGCGCCTCGAACACGATCCGGCCCTTGAGCCCGATGACCGTGTCGCCCGTGTAGATGCCGCGCCCGACGCCGCCCGCGCCGAAACGCGAGTTCAACTCGGCGAGGATCGCGGCCCCCGGGAGGGCTCGCCCGTCGAGCGCGACGCAGCGTCCCTCCTCGAAGCCGAGCACCGCCTCGATCGGGGCCGAGGGCCATGCCGAGGGGGGCGCTGTAAGCACGCGGGCGTCCTCGCTCGGGGCCTCGAAGCGGTCGATCTCCGAACCGGAGATCGTGGCGCCGAGCAGATTCTCGTTCATGGTGTACCGCTTCGCGCCGGTCGGCACGGAGAAGCCGCGGTGCTCGAGGAACTCGGCCTCGTAGGCCCTCGGAGCCTCGGTCCGCCCCTGCAATTCGCGGATCGGCGCGATGATCGGCAGGTTGCTCAGGCAACGGAGGGACTGATCGAATCTGACCTGGTCGTTGCCCATCGCGGTGCAGCCGTGGGCGATCGCCGTGGCGCCGATCTCGCGGGCGAGCGAGACGGATCGTGCGGCGATCGCGTACCGGTCGGAGCAGAGGAGCGGGTAGCGATCCTGGTAGCACACCCCCCCCATGACGAATGGGACGACGAAGTCCTCCCAGAGTTCGCCCGACGCGTCGTGCTCGACATGTTCGGCGGCGCCGAGTTCGAGGGCGCGGGCCCGGATCGCGGCCCGGGCGGCCTCATCGGACCCACCCGTGTCGACATACAGGGTGACCACGCGGTACCCCTTCTCGATGAGATAGGGCACGCAGAAGCTGGTATCGAGACCGCCCGAGAAGGCAAGGACGACTTGGGGTTGCATCGCGCAGTTCCTTTGGTTTCATTCAGCGTGCGGGGCCGTCGACTTTCGCGCCGAGGAGGCGCGCCATCAGGGCCTTCTGGACATGGAGGCGGTTCTCCGCCTCCTCGATGATGAGCGAACGCGGGCTGTCCATCACCGCGTCGGTCGCCTTTATGTTCCGCCTCGCGGGGAGGCAGTGCGAGAACCAGGCGTTGTTGGTCAGCGCCATCTTGCGCTCGTCCACGATGAAGTGCCTGTTCGCGTCCCGGACCGGCTTCTCGGCCTCCCAGTTCCCGTAGAACGCGAGCGAACCCCACGACTTGGCGTAAACGAACTCCGCGCCGCGGTAGGCCGAGTCGATGTCGTGGCTTACTCCGAACGAGCCACCTGCTTGCTCGGCGTTGCGGGCCGCGGCGTCCATGTAGCGGGGGTCGAGCAAGTACCGCTCGTCCGGGCAGAGCAGCGTCACCTCGGCGCCCATCTTCGTCGCGATCATGATCGCCGAATTGGCGACCGCGGTGTTCAAGGGTCTGGGGTGGTAGGTCCAGGTGAGCACATACTTCTTCCCGCGCATGGTGCCGGCGTGGTCTTCCAACGCCATGGCGTGCGCGAGTTCCTGGCACGGGTGGACGATCGTCTCCATGTTGATGACCGGCACGGTCGCGTGTCGGGCGAACGCGGAGAGCACGCGGTCCTCGAGATCGACCGACCAGTCCTGGAACTTGGGGAAGGAGCGGATCGCGATGAGGTCGCAATACCGAGACAGCACCCGGGCCGCCTCGCGGGCGTGCTCCTCGGCGGCCCCGTCCATCACCACCCCGTCATCGAACGCCATCTCCCATGCGCCCTTCCCGGGCTCGATCACGACCGCGTGGGCCCCGAGCTGGAACGCCCCGATCTCGAACGAGGTCCGCGTGCGCAGCGAGGGGTTGAAGAACAGCAGCGCAACCCGTCGGCCCGCGAGGAGCGGGCGCACAGGGCTTTCCCGCAACGACCTCGCGTCGACGATCAGCGAGCGGATCTCCTCCGCGGTCCAGTCCTGGGTGGTGAGAAAATGACGGATGCTCATCCGGTTGCTCCCCGTTGTTCGAGCCCCGCGAGCAGCCGCCGAGCAAGTCTCGAGGCCGCGGCGTTCGATGGTGTCGCCACGAAGATCGTGTCATCGCCGGCGATCGTGCCGACAATCCCCGCCGGGGCGACGCGGTCGATCGCGTCCGCGATCACGCCGCCGTGCCCCGGCGCGGTCCGGATCACCACGAGCGACGCGGCGGGCGAGATATCCCTCGCGTGCTCCCGGAGCACGCCGCGGAGCCTGGTATCCGGATCCCCGGCGGGCGAGGCGTCCGGCCGGACGAGATCATCCGGCAGGCGGTACCCCGCCCGGGTCTTGACCGCGCCGATCGCCCGGAGGTCGCGCGAGACCGTCGCCTGGGTGGCCTGCAAGCCCTCGACGCCGAGCGCCTCGACGAGGGCCTCCTGGCTGGTCGCCCCCTCGGCCCGGAGGATCTGGGAGATTCGGTGTCGGCGTCGCTCGGCGGACATGCATGATTATTCACCGGACTGCATAACTATGTCAAGCACCACGCCCCGTCACTTCGCCCCGGGCGATGGGACGCGCGCGCCGGGCTGGCCCAGACCCCTGTTCGCGACGCCGCCGATCCGCATGCGAAATCGGCTCGCGGGAAGAAGACCGGCTTCGTCAACGCCTTCAGCAGCAGCCAGGGCACCTTCTACAACGCGAGCTTCTCCTACGACGAACGCGACCAGCTCGTCGGCTTCGCCGCCTTCGAGGGAACCCAGAAGCTCAAGGCCAGCACCTACCGCTACGACTGCTTCAACCGCCGCGTGGCCGCGCTGCTCGACACCGACGGCAACGGCGGCTTTGACGAGACGACCCACTTCGTCTACGCCGGGCAGGCGGCGTGGCAGCTGGTCGAGGAGTACCCTTCTGCTGTGCCGACTTGGAGCAGCGTCCAGGGCGAGGAGGACCACGACACGACCGTCGAGCGGTCGTACGCCTACGGCAACTACATAGATGAAGTGCTCACGATGCGCGACCACGGCTCGGGCGAGGACTTCTTCTACCACCAGGACGACCTGTTCAGCGTCTACGCGATGACGGACGAGGACGGCGTGGTGGTCGAACGCTACGAGTACGGCGACTACGGGCAGGTTTCGATCACGGCCGAGGACGGGACGCCGCGGGCGGCCAGTTCCTACGGCAACCGGCACACCTTCACCGGGCGGCTGCTCTGCGACGAGCTGACGCTGGATGACGGGGGGCAAGTGCTGGAGAGCAGAAGACGCGTACTCATGCCGGCAATCGGCCGATGGGCGTCGTTCGACCCACTCGAGTACTTTGATTCAATGTCCTTGTATGTCTACGGCATATCATCGCCGCTCTCGCGAACTGACCCATTTGGATTGTCCTCGACTTATTCGCCGTCTGGTTGGCTTGAAGTTCTCGTTGCAAATCTTCAAGCAGCAGGATACAGCGTAGGGGAAATAGCCCAGATCTTGCTAAGAATGGGCATTAGCAAGGAGTTGATTTCAAAACTTCTGGCCATTTCGGTTTCCACACTGATCGTTCATGAGGCGTCGAAAGAGGTAGCGAGATGTGCGTCGATGTACAAAATGTACAAGATAGTCTGCGACAGCTGCAAGACTTGCAACAATGGCCAATCTTGCAGCGAATTGCTTTCCCAAATTACCTGCAACAGCCTCTGTGTCACTCTACGAGTGCGACATCTGCAGCAGTGCGTCTTGAGTTCGGCAATCGGAGTAGTTAACCCAAGATGGTGGAACGGACACATCGAACAAATCGATAACAAGTTGCGGGCACTCGAGAGATGTCAGGCGATTTATAGCAGCGAGGGGTGCTCGCCTGGGTGTGACCCGGCAAAAAACCCAGTGAACCCGTTTACAAAGATCCCGCCAAGCATGCCATGAACTCATACGAAACACGTGTACTAGTCGGCAAGTGGGCAATTCATGTATCAAGTCAAGAAGTCATTGAATGTGTATTTTCCGAATCCAGGTGGAACGATCCGGATCCCGACATATGCTTGGACATCCTGCTCGGACTGGAAAGGGATATAGATCAAATTCCATCTTGGTTGCTGCAGAGGGTGTGGTGTGAACTTGAGCATTGGGCTGCGACTGGATACAGCCACGATCTGGCTGACATGTTCGTGCATGTTGCTGTCGGCTTCGCAAAACGGACATCGGACGGGTGGGTATATTTGAGGTCTGGTGCCAAAGTTGTAGTGCATGTGGAAGAGGTAGGATGGCCTGCCAGGTTGGACCTTCTGAGTGGTATCTTGCAGCGAACATCGATTAAGTTTGTTCAGTTCGAGGACGACTTGTTTGATCACATTCGGAATGGGTTGTGCAAGTTGTTCTTTGACGATGAGGTGCTGTGAATGTGGTGCCGTGTGCCGATTGTGGCCGGTCCGTTATGACCTCGCCAATTAGTCCGGCGTTGTCAACGCCCTCAGCACCATCCAGGGCACCTTATACAACGCGAGCTTCTCCTACGACGAACGCCACCAGCTCGTCGGCTTCGAGGGAACCCAGAAGCTCAAGGCCAGCACCTACCGCTACGACTGCTTCAACCGCCGCGTGGCCGCGCTGCTCGACACCGACGGGAACGGCGGCTTTGACGAGACGACCCACTTCGTCTACGCCGGGCAGGCGGCGTGGCAGTTGGTCGAGGAGTACCCTTCTGCTGTGCCGACTTGGAGCAGCGTCCAGGGCGAGGAGGACCACGACACGACCGTCGAGCGGTCGTACGCCTACGGCAACTACATAGATGAAGTGCTCACGATGCGCGACCACGGCTCGGGCGAGGACTTCTTCTACCACCAGGACGACCTGTTCAGCGTCTACGCGATGACGGACGAGGACGGCGTGGTGGTCGAACGCTACGAGTACGGCGACTACGGGCATGCCTCGATCACGGCCGAGGACGGGACACCTCGGGTCGACGCTTTAGGCCACGCCGAGAGCGCAATCGGGAACCGGCACACCTTCACGGGGAGGCTGCTGGACCGGGAGTTGACACTGGATGACGGGATCCAGGCGCTGCAGTATCGGCACCGGTACATGGCGACAGGGACCGGGAAGTTCTTCCAGAGAGATCCGAGACAATACTTCGCAAGTTTGAATCTATATGGTTATGTTAATGACCGACCGCTTGCCCTAGCAGATCCGTTCGGAGAGTATCCAACGATACCTCTCACTCCCATGATTGATCCAGTGCACTGGGACGACATGCATGAAGACTGGATACTAATTCCCGCTACAATAGTGCTAGAGCCTCTAGACATCTGCCTCACCACTGTCGAGATTATCAAGGATCCGACGAACCCGTTCAGTTACTGTGGGCTAATTCCGGGCGTACCCGGCAAGGCCAAGAAGCCGTTCGAGTGGATTTGCAGCAAGATCAAGCTGCCTTGGCGGCGACAGCCGAGCACTTCGACACCGTCTGGACCAAAAAAGAGCCCGAACTTTGTTCCCCCGACTAACCCACCGTCCCTCCCGCCGACGGAAATACCTCCTGGCTGGAGGATCAGGGAAATGCCACCTGCTCCGGGCTATCCGGACGGCTATTGGAAACTGGAGAAGCCACTCCCGGATGGTTTCTGGCAACCGATAGACCCGAGTACAATGAAACCAGGTGGAAGACCGCAAACGCATGTACCGTTTCCGCCAGGACACAAATGACCACAACCACCATATAACGTCGACTTTGCACAACATGGACACATACTACAATTGCATTCCAGAGCCCTTTGCGAGCGACCTGATCGAGTCCTCGGTGGAGGCGGTATTATTTACAAGGAATACAGCTGGACTGTCGCTCGAGAAGAATGGGATTGTTTATAACATAACAATTCTCGGCACAATTCGCGTGGTAGAAGATGGCTACGGTGGCGACCGGAGCTTCCGAGTCGATTCAGGGGAAGGGAGTCTACAGTTACTTGGAATTCTCGGCTGCTCACTGAAGAGCATTCAGCAACAAGACGACGCCGTTTATTTAGGGTTCTGGGGATTGCATAGCATAGAGGTGATCATCGTGCATGATCTGTACTATGAATCATTTAGTATCAGTCGGCAACAGTTGCCCAAGGAACTTTAGATGGCGTGGTTCCAAGATCTTCTCGGCGCCACCAAGATCGGCCTTGCGATTTCGGTGCTCCCCCTCCGCCCGGAAGTCGCACGTCTACGGCAACTCCATCGACGAGGTCCTGACCATGCGCGACCACGGCTCGGGCGAGGACTTCTTCTACCACCAGGACGACCTGTTCAGCGTCTACGCGATGACGGACGACGCCGGCGCCGTGGTCGAGCGGTACGAGTACGGCGACTACGGGCAGGTCTCGATCACGGCCGAGGACGGGACGCCGCGGGCGGCGAGCTCCCACGGCAACCGGCACACCTTCACCGGGCGGCTGCTCTGCGACGAGCTGACGCTGGATGACGGGGGGCAGGTGCTGGAGTACCGGCATCGGTACATGATGACGGGGAGCGGGAGGTTTGTGCAGAGAGATCCGGCGGCTGAAAGTACGATCGTTCGTCCTGGTGCAGCAATTGCAGCATCGCTAAATGCTGGTCAACAACTTCAGCGGCACTCGTCGCGGCAGAGATACCCTTCGTTTGGTGGATGTCCAGGCGGAAACTGCGGATCTAATTCGTTTGTTTTCACCTCAACAGGCGGAACATTTCCCAATCCGCTTCCAAGGGCAGACGCTGGATACCCATCGTATGTTGACATAGTAAATCTGTATAATTATGTCCATTCCAATCCCCATAAGTTCGCTGACCCAAGCGGCCAAGTGCCCGCAGCGCTCATTGGGTGTCTTGGGGGTGGGGCGTTGAGTGGTGGAGCGCGAGGCCTATCGTGTTGGTTGAGCAGCGAAGCGAATTGTGCTCGTAAGGCCGCTTGCGCGGCGGCCGCGGGCTGTATAGCCGGCGGGATTGCAGCTCAGTTCCCCAGCACAGTCGGCGCGTGCATTGGGTCCGTCTTGGGTTCGGTGGCCGAGACTTTATGTAATGCGGCGTTCGGAGACCCAGTAGATGCATGTGCTGTGATGGAAGCAGTCTTGGCGTCTGCCATCGGATGCATAGGTGGAGCTCTGCCGGCAGACAACATCGAGGATTCGATCCGCGGTGCCCTTATCGGAGCGTTTCCTGGCTTATTAGGCGGATGCCCGGGCAAGCTCGACGATGCTATGGGCGATCCATTTTGCCCATGATCTGGTTGAGCACCATCTTCATCGGATCACTTTTCGGCGTGTGCGTTGTAGCAAAGCTGTCTGGGAGATCGTTGGGCAGTTCGCTATCGCAGACGCTCAAGTCTAGGTTATTTATCTGGTCTCTGGTTGCTTCGGCGGTAGCGGCATCACTGGTTGTCGTGGTCGATGTCGAAGCGTCTAGAGTATCACCCACTGCAACGCGAGTAGCTGCGGCTGCTCTTTTTCCCCTTTTCTTTGGCGTTTCAATCCCGCTGTTGACTTCCAACGTAGCTGCTAAGCGTCCTAGGGAGCATGAGCGGTAGACTCTCATTCTGGATTCCGGCAAGAAGATCCAATGCAGCACAAGCAAGTCGAGGAAATATTTGTGGGTCATGACTAGCTGAGCGGGTTCGGCAGCCACCCGCGCCCGGCTGATTTCTCGGGCGACTATGTCGTCGACCTCACCGACCTTAACCAGTGGGTCGCCGCATTCACCAGCAGCAACATGGCCGCCGACTTCAACGGCGACGGCATCCTCGACGCCGCCGACCAGACCGCCTTCGTCAACGCCTTCAGCAGCAGCCAGGGCACCTTATACAACGCGAGCTTCTCCTACGACGAACGCGACCAGCTCGTCGGCTTCGTCGCCTTCGAGGGAACCCAGAAGCTCAAGGCGAGCACCTACCGCTACGACTGCTTCAACCGCCGCGTGGCCGCGCTGCTCGACACCGACGGCAACGGCGGCTTTGACGAGACGACCCACTTCGTCTGAGTCGGGCGGGCGGCGTGGTCCCGAGCACTGTCATGATCTAGAACTCGAACATCACCGCTCCTGGGTCGGGACCACCGCGATCGACTCGATCAAGGGGTGCTGGTCGCTCTCGTCGAACTGCGTGGTGGACTCGGCCAGCTCCATGGCGGTGTGGGCGGCCAGGGCCTCGAACACAGACTTGAGGCGCCGACCCCGGATCGCCACGGCGTACGACACAAAATCGAGGTCGATCCCGTCGTTGGGAGACATGCGGACCGCGCTCAGGTACGCGTAGGTCAGGGCCGTCAGCCGCCCGTCCCGGAACCGCAGGGTGAGCGCCGGCGTGTAGGCCTCGCCCGCGTGGTGCCGATCCATGTGCTCAAGGAATACATGGGGCACGCCAAGATCCAGACGACGCAGGAGTTCTACCTCGCCGCCGAGACCGAGTACGCGGACCGGGCACGCGGTGCGCTGGACGCGATGCTTGGAGCAGCGCGCAGTTCGCGCGCAGTGGAGCCCGAAGCGACGATTCCGGCCGAGACCAAAAACGATAAAGCCCTGCACACGCAGGGCTTATCAAACGAGGCGGACGGGACTCGAACCCGCAACCACCGGATCGACAGGCACTTATGGGGGTCCGAAGACCCCTTCGTCTGCCTCTGAAAACCGCGTTTCTGAGCTGCCAGGGCCGCTTTTTGTACGCGTGTTAGCGGCCAGTGGTGCGCCAGTTGTGGCCCGATTCGCGCGCAGTCCGCGCGCAGTGGAGGGGATTGCCCGGCTTGGAGTGGTTCTTTAAAATCGGGACCGATACATTAAGGCCGCCTGCTCTCAGGAGTCACAGAGGGAGTTCTTTCTCGCACCAGCGGTCCATTGAATCTCCTGCACGGTCGCCTCGTTCATCAGCCACTCCGCCTATAAGGCGAGTGCATCGCCGGGCACATGACGCCCGTCCCTGGGCTTGGAACCAGTTCGGCATATCAAGGTGCCTGACTGCGCCTCACGCGCCCACCTCCGGGTATGCTGCTGCCACTGCTCGGCCGGCAGGAACGGCTCTATGCGGTCGTCCAAGACATGCTCGCCGGGAGACTGACAGGAGACGTCAAGGTGGGCTTCTCGCGGCATAACTATCGACTTTTAGGGTCAGTGTGAGATCCTCCCGCTTCAGGGACAATCATGATCCTCCATGACAACGAGACCAACGTAGACCTGCTAAACGCCGAACCTGTGGCGAGGACCATCGCTCGGCTTCTCGCGAGCAGGCCGGGTACCCCGATGACCGTTGGGGTGCACGGCGATTGGGGCGCCGGAAAGTCCAGCGTCCTCGAGATGGTTGAGCACGTCATTAAGCAGGACGGTGACCACAAGGGCATCCTCTGCTTGAAATTCAACGGCTGGAGGTTCCAGGGCTTCGAGGACGCCAAGATCGCACTCATTGAGGGAATTGTTGAGAGCCTGATCGAGGCGAGACCGTTTCTCGGCAAGGCTACCGACTCGGTCAAGGATGTGTTCCGCCGCATCAACTACCTCAAGCTCGCGAAGAATGCAGGTAGTCTCGCCTTCACCGCGTTCACGGGGATTCCGACACCCGACCTCGTCGCGACAGTGGTCGGCGGCTTTCAACGCCTTCTCGACGACCCAGCGGAGCTGCTGACGGAAGAGAACTTGAAGAGGGCCCTTGAGACAACAAAGGACGTGCTGAAGCCCGCCGAGTTACGTCATGTGCCGGAGGAGATTCAGGAGTTTCGGAAGGCCTTTGACAAACTCCTCGAAGACGCGAAGGTCACCCAGCTTGTCGTACTCGTGGACGACCTCGACAGGTGTCTGCCCCACACGGCAATCGAGACCCTGGAGGCGATTCGCCTCTTCGTGTTCACCTCGAAGACTGCGTTCGTCATCGCGGCGGACGAAGCGATGATCGAGTACGCGGTGCGAATGCACTTCCCCGATCTCCCGGGAACCACTGGCCCTAGAACTTATTCCCAAAACTACCTCGAAAAGCTCATCCAAGTCCCGTTCCGCCTTCCGGCACTCGGCGTCACAGAGACGCGGGTCTACGTCACACTCCTACTGGTCGGAGCCGCCGCGGGCGAAGGGAACGAGGGCTTTGTCAAGCTCATCGGGATTGCTCGCGAGAAGCTCCGTCGTCCGTGGGAGGGCAAGACCATTGCTGACGCGGACCTTGCGTCGAGTTTTACACCCGTGCCCAACGATGTTTCCGAAGCGTTCGCTCTCGCAGAACAGGTCGGGCCCGTCTTGGCCGAAGGCACAGGCGGCAATCCGCGACAGATTAAGCGATTCCTCAACTCGCTCATCTTGCGGCTTGAGACGGCCGCGGCACGCGGTTTCGGTGACGACATCAAGCCGCAGGTCCTCGCGAAGTTGATGATCGCAGAGCGCTTCAACCCGACGTTTTTCGACGAGATCGTGCGAGCTACCTCGGCATCTGACGGCGGGGCTCCGCCAGAGCTTGCGTCTCTTGAATCGCTCGCAGACTCGCCCCAGGAGGCGGACGAGCAGCCCCAAGAGGAGGGGAAGAGTGGGACGCGACACCCGCCACAGCTAAAAGTGCCCGACTCATGGAAGGCGTCAGACTTCATCGTGCGGTGGGCCCGGCTAGCACCTCGACTAGCCGGCCAGAATCTCAAGCCTTATCTGTTCCTGACGCGTGATCGCCGCGGCTTCTTCGACGGTCGGACGCTCCTCGGCCACCTGACCGAGCTTGTCGAGAAGCTGATGGGGCCTGAGCTGGTCGTGAAGGGGCTGGAGAACGACCTGAAGAAACTCTCGCCAACAGAGCTGGACCAGCTCTTTGACGCCGTTCGCTCCCGAGTGTTCGAGAGCGGCAATCTTGCCGCCGAACCCAAGGGAGTACCAGGGCTGCGGGTACTCGTGCGCACTTCCGCTCCCCTGCAGGCCCGTATGGTGGACCTCCTAGAGGCGCTCCCGGTGGCAACGCTCGGTCCGTGGGTCACAGCCGGATGGAGCGGCGTCATCACAGAACACGGACCAAGAACAAGACTCGAAAAGCTCATCGCGACTTGGGCAAGCTCGGAGAACGTACCCCTGGCAAGCGCAGCAAAGGCCGTTGGCGCAGTGCCAAAGGCCAGAGGTCGGCACTAATGGGAACCTCCAGCTCCTCAGCCGGCCCGGGTTCCGCGACTCCGCTCGTGCCGACGTGGCTAGAGCCGGACGACGGCGCAGTGGTGCCGCCCGCTGCCGTCGAGCCGCTAGCACCGAATGACGCCGTTCCTGGAAACCACCCGGACGTCCCCGCCCCGCCACCTGTTCCTAACCGCTTTCGCGACGCGAGGTCCAACTTCTCCCGATTTGCGTCGTCAGGCGGGGCCGACCGCCGCAGCTTTGGCCGAGCTATCTCAAACTACGTCAGCACGTCGGCTGGTGGCGCGAGAACTGCCGCTCGACGACTCGCACCGTCTCGAGCGGCAGCCTCCGGACTCATCGGCTTCCTTTCTGACGCCCGGGCCCGTGGCACAACTGACGCACTCCGTCGCCTGAATCTGTCGGACCTCGCCGGTCGCCCAATCCAGGACATCTTTATCGCCCTGACCGATGCCCTTTGCCCAGAAGGCGGGAGCATTGACGAAGGCATCGCCCGCGACGCATTTGTCGAGACCATCGCTGATGTGGTCGCGGCTGGCATCTTGGAGTTGACGAACCTCACCGCCGATCAGATGCTCACGGTATTCGAGATGTTCGTCACCAACTCCATTGAGGCGAGGCTCCACAACGACATCGGAACGAAAGCCATCCAGTTTCCAGCCACCAACAATGCAGTCCAAGCCGTCCAAGACCAGGTCCACGACTTCATCGCGGGCCGCGTCCGCGACGCAGTCGACGGCCTGCGGAACCAACTCACCGCGCTCCAGGGCCCGGCCTTGGACGGAATCGTGAATCGTGTCTACGTCGAGTCATTCGAGTTGATGCAGGTGATGGCGGAGGCGATGGCGCAATGACGGCAACCGCTCTGATCGTGAGGCTCGGCGCCCAGGACGTAACTCCGCCAGCGGGTTTGGATGATTACACGGACGTGACCCTCCAGCTCGTGGCCGGCAACCGCCGACTCGGAGCCGGCCTTGGCAACGCCATAGAGAGCTTGACCGGTCTCGGCGTGTATCCGTCGGAACTCGGCATCGACTTTCTGCTACTGGCCGCGGCCATTCACGCAGCTGATACGCGTGTCTCCCGTGCCCTTGCGTCGCAAGACTCCTGGACGCGCGAGCTCGCGGTCCTCGTGCCCGTCAGTGATCCCGACCGCTGGAACGCATCGCGGGACCTGCTTCGGACCACCCTGAACTTCCTGACCGGCGATCGATGGGTTGTGTCCTTCCGGCCCCGGCCCACGGGATTTGAACAGATGGCACCGGTTCGCCCAATCACCGAGGACCCCCACACTCCCTTCTCGACCGTGTCACTGTTCTCCGGTGGCCTCGACAGCTTCATTGGTGCGATCGACCTCTTGGCAAACGGCGAGGCACCACTGTTCGTCAGCCACGCCGGAGAGGGGCCGACGAGCACCGCTCAAAGATCTTGCCTCCAAGCGCTCGAAGCGGCCCACGACCAGCCCCTCGGCCACCACCGCGTTTGGATGAACTTCCCCAGGGTCCTCGTGCCCGGCTCGACACCCGAAGATACGACCCGTGGCCGCTCATTCCTGTTCTTCTCGCTTGCGGTGTGTGCGGCCACCGCCTTCCTAAACTCGGTCACGATCCAGGTCCCGGAGAACGGGCTCATTTCTCTCAATGTCCCGCTCGACATGCTGCGGCTCGGCTCGCTCAGCACCCGAACAACTCACCCGTTCTATATGGCCCGCTGGAATGAGCTGCTTTGCGTGTTGGACCTCCCTATCACTCTTCACAATCCGTACCGGTATCAGACCAAGGGAGAGATGGCACGGCAGTGCCGGGAGATCGAATTCCTCCGCGACAACCTCGCCCTAACGCTCTCGTGTTCGGCACCGGCCAAGGGACGTTTTCAGCACCAGCCGCCCGGTCACTGCGGACATTGCGTGCCCTGCGTCATCAGGCGTGCTGCGATTGTGGCTGCATTCGGTCATGATCCAACCACGTATACAATCACGGATCTCACCGACCATCCTCTCGACACCAAGACTGCCGAGGGTCAGCAGATCCGCTCGTTTCAGCTCGCGTCGCAGCGGGTCGTCGCTTCGCCGGAACTCGCAGCGCTGTTGATTCACAAGCCCGGCCCGCTTCGCGACGACTCAGCCAACATCAGCAGACTGGCACAGGTCTACTTACGCGGCATGACCGAGGTGCACTCGTTGCTCGATGGCGTCGTGACGAGGCCAGCATGATGGCCACCCTCATCGACTTCCATTGTCATGTGGACCTGTATCCAGACCCTCCCTCGATCGTTGCCGAGTGTGACCGGCTGGGTATCCGCACGCTCGCTGTCACGACCACTCCCAAGGCCTGGCCCCAGAATCGGAAGTGGACTCAGAGCTCGACCCACGTTCGGCCCGCCCTTGGTCTTCACCCGCAGGTTGTCGCAGAACGCGAGCACGAGATGGCACTCTTCGAGCAGTACCTACCAGAAGCCCGATACGTCGGAGAAGTCGGCCTCGATGCGGGACCGCAGCACTACCATAGTTTCGACGCACAACTGCGGGTGTTTCGCCGAATCCTCGGGCTGTGCTCCTCACATCCAGGCCGCATTCTCTCTGTGCATAGCGTCCGAGCGACGTCGAAGCTGCTCGACGCGGTCGAAGATCTCCTGTGTCCCGGTAGCAGTACGCTCGTACTCCACTGGTTCAGCGGAACAAAGGCAGAGGCCCGACGGGCTAGCGATCTCGGCTGCTATTTTTCAGTCAATAGAGCGATGCTGGACCGAAAACGCGGCGACCTTGTTCAAGGCCTACCAGCAGACCGTCTCCTTACCGAAACAGACGGACCGTTTACTATGGTTGCAGATCGCCCAGCGCGGCCATCGGACATCACAGAAACAGTCTCCGAGTTGGCATCCATTCTAAAGCTACCTGTTGAGAAGATCGCTGGGCAGCTCGAATCCAATCTTCGCACGCTCGTGGCAATGGGGGAAAGTCGGTCTTGATTTAGGCAGGGCAATATGCAAACAGATTTGAGGCGAGGCTCAGCGGACTGTGGGCCAGTCAACACCGAGATCTACTGCGAGATGCAAGATGGCCAAGAGTCGGGCTGCTTCAAGATCAGTGAACCGGGGCCCTGAAGTGACGAAAGCAGATTTCATATGATCCCGACAACTCACCGGCGGCAACGGGCGTAGCCGTCCCGGGAAAGTCTCGCAGACGCGACGATACCTTTGGTTTCTTGAGGAAAGTGAGTCATGTCATTCGCATCCGCACCAACCAGACTGCCGTCGAACTTCCTCGCCATCGCCGTGGCCGCTGTTGTAGCGTGCGGCGGGTACCTCCTGTTCTCCGCCCGCTATGGCGAGCCGGTCCGCAAGGCTAACGCCGCGGCGGCCAGCTACGAGGCGCTCCAACAGCGTCTCCCGGAAACCGTCACTCAGACGGTGCGGCAGACGGTGGCGGATCTGCCGGACCTTGAAGCCCGCGTCTCGGATGCGGTCGGTCAGCGGGTCGCGGGCATGGATCAGATCATCGCCGCTCTCAACGATCGCATTCGCGTTCTTGAAAGCGAGGTCGCGGCCCTCAAGTCGCGCCCAGTCGGGATCGGTTCCACGCCGATTGTCGCCGTTCCGCCGTCTCCCTCCTCGTCGGCTCCCAATCCCGGCACCGAGACCGTGACCACATCGCCCGACATAGTGATGCCGACTCAGCCAGCAGCAGTCCCCGCGCAGACTCCCGCTGCGACCCTGCCCACGGGCATTCTCGCCAGGGCCACTCAGGGGGATCTTCAGGTGGATCTGCTTTCGATCCGGGTCGCTGACGGGCGGCTCGTCGGGGACATCACCGTGACCCGCACAGCACCCGGCGATGGTGGCCTGGAGCTCCCGCCGTCCGGTCGCAACGCCCGGGTGGTCACGACTTCCGGCGTTGAGCTCTCCCGCTTCGAGATAGCTCCGCCTGCCGGCAGGTGGACGCACCAAATGCGGACCACCCTGATCTCCCAGACGCCGATGCAGTATCAGTTCTCGTATCGAGGTGAACTCCCGGTGGTTCCATTCGTCTGCCGGCGGTTGGAGTTCACCCTGTACGGCGGCCAGGGGTCCCGCGTCCCGTTGCTCTTCCAGTTCAACAACATTGCTGTCACCCAATGACCGGGATTACTCGATCTCGACCGGGCTTACCGGACGGCGTGCATCCCGACCGGGCTGGCCCGCCCGCATCTTTGACTCGATTTCCTGGTCGGTGATCGCGGCTTCCTGAACCCGGTTGAGCCCGTCACTAACTGCGTATACCAAGACGGCAGCAATGCTGCCGAATGCGAGCAGCGGCCCGGCGAATCGGCCTTGTTCCGTACCGGAAACGAGTATCCCAAATCCCCCCACGAGCAGTGCCGCGAGGTAGTCGTTTCGCAGTCCAATGACCTGCAGAACGGAAACACCTGGATGATACCGGTGTTCTTCACTGCCCCTGGAACGCCGGGTGATCGCCCAGACCAAGTCCACCAGCCACTTGGATGTGAACACCGCCCACAGCAGGAAGAGCCCGTCGCCGGCCAGGTTCTGAGAGAGCTTCGAAAGCCAGAAGAGGAGCAAGCTGGTCATCATGCAGTAGAAGTTCCGCTGAGCACGCACGCCTCGGCCCACACGGACGAGGACGTCGACGAGCGTGGCCGGTATCTGCAGAATCAGTTTAATAATCAGCCGGATGACGACCCAGAGAGTTGGATCGACGGCGAGGTTCCACATGCCCACGCCGAGGTCCTTCTCTGAGTTGTTGATCTTCAGACTCATCGTCTCACCGCCTTCTCGATCGACTGACGGAATGCCAGCCGGATGACGTTGCTGCCGCTCTCATGGAATCGCCTGCCAGACTGGAACAGCACCGCTTCGACCACACCATCGGGCGGCCCGCCGCAGGCAAGAGCTCCGAACTCCGCGGCGGGAATCTTCGGCGTGCGGGCGTGGTGCGTCGAGACCGACCGCCGGTCCCGCTCTCCCTTGGCGGTCCCGTTCTCGGCGAGACTCGTGCTGGTGCTGGTCTGGGCCATCCAGTCATCGCTGATGACCTTCTCTGCCCAGGCGTTGGTGTCGGGGTCGCCGTTGCAGTGGAAGATCTTCGTCTTCGGCACGCCGAGCAGGCTGTCCAGGGCGGCGTGCTGGCCCGGACCGAGAGCGTGCAGGTAGTTGGACCGGCTCTGGGTCAGGTACACGCAGCACGCCTTCTGTTCGCGGGCGGTCTGGAAGAACCCGGGGTCTTTCGACGTCACGAAGTACTGCGCCTCGTCGCACCACAGAAAGACCGGACGGTCGTTCTCGCTCCGCCGCGCTTCCTCCACCGCCCGCTGCCAGCAGTACTTCCAGACCACCTGGGCCGCCCGTCCCAGATCGTGGAACTGCTTCTCGGGCAGGTCGAGGACGATGATCGCCCCTTCCAGTGTGGCTTCGGGGGTCAGCGTTGTCGTGGTGGCGAACAGCTCGTGCAGATCACCCCGGAGGAAGCCGTCCACGGTCGTCGTGAAGGTCGAGATGATGTTTCCTCGGGTGCGAGGGTCCATGGTCGCCGCGTACTCGTCCAACCAGTACGCCGTCGTCACCCGAAGCGTCTGGAGGTCCCGATCTGACGCAACACGGTCGCGGGCGGTGAGCAGCGCCTGATACAGCGGCGAGCGGTCCTGCCAGTCGGGATCGAGGGCCTGATCGTCGGAGAGCGGAGCCGAGAGGATGAGTCTGCGCAGGCCGTCGATCGAGAGCGGCTCGTCGGCCAGACGAAGGGCATCGACGGCGTTGCGGAGGATCTGACGCAGCGCCTTGTCCCAGTATTCGTCCTGCCCGCCGACCATCGGCCCGCCCCGGCACGCGTTCACCGCCGTCACCAGCAGCTCGACGATGTTCTCGGTGTTGCCTCCGCCACGGGTGGTGCGGGTGCGCTCGTGCTCCAGGAAGTTGAACCGGTGTCCTTCCCCGGGCGAGAACACGATCAGGTCCGACTCCCGTCCCCAGCGGGCCGCGTACTCCCGCCAGCGGTCGGTCTCATTGCCCTTCACCGTCAGCACCAGCCCCCCGAACCCCGCCCTCAGCATCGCGGCGGCGATCGACTGGCCCGAACCCGTGGTCTTGCCCGAGCCCGTGTCGCCGAAGATCAGGGTTCCGGCGCAGGCGTCGCGGACCGTCCAGCGGTCATGTTTCGAGAGGTGCAGAAGCGGCCGGTCCAGCGACCAGGGCTCCGCCACCGAGCTTGCACCACGACGCCTGAACATCACGGAGAATCTTACTTGGGAGAGTTGCCTCGGGGATCATGTCTTCGGGTTCGATCCACCCGGTCCAGCCCCCCGGTCGAGACCCCCCTCGGGCTCGAACCGTCCGGCAGCGCGGCTCGGGGCAGGGGAGGGTCCATTCAAGGGACTCCGGGCTGCCTTCTCGTCGTCTTTGCCGTCGGGGGGCTGGGTCTGGCGACCCCCCGACGGCGACTCCGATCCGGCAGCGGACCATCCGCTGGTCGAGCTCACCGCTCCTGGGTCGGGACCACCGCGATGGACTCGATCTGGGGGTGCCGGTCACTCTCGTCGAACTGGGTGGTGGACTCGGCCAGCTCCTTTGCGGCGTGGATGGCGAGGACCCGAAACACAGATTTGACGCATCGACGCCGGATCTGCACGACATACGACACAAAATCGAGGTCGACCCCCTAATTCGGCGACATCCGGACGGCACTGAGATGCGCGTAGGTCAGGGCGATCTGCCGCCCGTCACGGAACCGCAGCGTCAGCGCCGGCGTGGAAAGACACGCTGCCCCGCGACCGGCAGTCAAGCCCATCGCTGGGTTCAAGAGACGCGCGAGCACACCCACATAGCAGGTATCGGTCGCCTGTGCTGAACCTGATCTACCCGCCGCCAAGGGGCCTCTTCATCATATCTTCACTCCATACGCAATCGCCGATCCGGTAAAGGGCGGGAGCGCACTTTCACCAGCCTCGACCGAGCGGATCCGGAAAGATTCCCTTCAGAGCAGCAGGAAACCGCTTGCACGAGTCGAGCGCACTCGCGATCATGCACGGGATGTGGGGTAGTCCGGGATCCTGAGCAGGAGCCGTTGATGTACAAGTCAATCGTCGCGTTGATGCTTCGCGTGATCGCGATCGTCTCGGTCTTCGGAGGACCGGCTATCGTGTCAGAGGCACTGGCTTGTCACACAGAATCGGGAGACAGTTCAGGTAGTCCTTGCGAGACAAGTTGTTGCGTGTCAACGCCACCGCCCCCACCGCCCCCCCCACCGCCGCCGCCACCCGGTGGGGGGGCTGGCGCTCCAGGCGGCGGTGGCCCCCCAGGCGGGGGCAATGGGCCGACCTCTCCAGGGCCTTTCATGAGCGGGCAGGACGGTCCCGGCCCCTCGGGGCTGGGGCCCAAAGGGTCGGAGCGCGAATCCGACCCGGTCAACTTCGGAACGGGAGACTTCACCACCACCGCGACAGACCTCGTAATCCCCGGTAGAGGATTCAATTTTGCCTTCACGAGGTACTATCACGGCACGACCAGCCTTTGGCACGAGTACCAGTTCCCGCATTACGGGTGGGCAGCTGGTAACAGCTTGGAGCCGGGAGAGACACCGCCAAACTACGCCGGCACTTCAATCGGGCCTCTCGGTGTCAACTGGACCCATTCCTACTTTTCTTTTATTCATGTTGGTGGAGATCCCGCCGCCCCAGACCACGGCGGGGACAGCGCGGCTCACCTGATCTTCAATGGTCGGCAGCATATGTTCCCTCTTAGTGGATTCATCGAGTCACCCCCAGGAACTATCTGGCTTGCCCGCAATGAACTTGACGCTATTCTGGAGTACGATACCGCTGACCAGCGGTTTCACTACCACCTGTCGTCGGGGTTCACCTACACCTACGAGAAATTCGAATTCAAAGAAGAAACACTCTCCGATAGTTGGTGGTACCGACTCACTGTCATCTCCGACAAAAACGGAAACCAGCTCACAGTGGGGTACAAGGATCTAGACCCGAATGCCCCGGATTCAATCCGGATCGATCAGATCATCGATACCCTTGGGAATGTGGTGGAGTTCCATTACGGATCAAGCCCCTATCTCATTACCAAAATTGTTGATGTTTCCGGCAACCGACAGATCGAATATCAGTACCGTACGGCACAACAGTGCCTCCCGTGCCAAACACAGCATTGGACCGGGGGAGGCAGCGGCACAGCAGTAGCGCCACCAGAGTTCGAAGGGACACAAATTGACCCCACCGAGTTTGACATTGTAGTGCCGCAAGAGCAGTCGATTGTGCTCGAGCGAGTCTATCTTCCAGAGCTGATCACCGATCCCGAAAGCGGATCTGTCTTCGAAGATCTTCCGACCAACCATTCTGAGAACACCGCGCGCCGGAGTTGGCTTTATACCTACACGGGTGTACTAGCTGGTGATGAGTGTGACTTTATTCTTCTTAAGACGATTACCGATCCATCCGGGACTCTTCTTCTCACCAACGATTACAGCAACATCAATGCGTATTCATTCTTTCTCGATCGCCCGGTGGTAATCGGACAGGCGACGCCCAGTGGGACCTACGCGTTCCAGTATGAGAGTTTGGTAGGCGGCGGGGGATACACCGTCACAATCAGCAACAAACGCGGTCATCTTATCGAACTTGAGTATGACACTACTGGCAATCGCCGGGCTCTTTCCGACGGCGAAGAGGATTTCTCCAGCGTCCTCATTTGTCTGGATACTCGAGCCGGCGGCGAGTTGATCCGCAGGCGGGAATACACTGGTGAAGAGGACCCGAGCAACGCGTTCAACATCGCGCCTGGCTCACAGACTCGCTCTGCTGATCCAGTTTATTTTGAAACAACCTACAGCTGGAACAGCGATTGGAGACTGAGCGAGTCCATCGATCCCACAGGTGGCAGCGTTGCCCTGGAGTATGGGTACAGCACTCTCATAGCGAACGGAGGCCTTGCCGACACCGAAGAGGAGCAGGCGTTCAAGAAGCTGGCGGTAACCAAGCGCACACGCTCCGGTCCGGGCGGCACACCCCAGATCGTCGAGGAGTGGGAGTACGAGGCCAGCATCGCCGGGTGCTGCGGAGGGTCGCTCTCGCCGACCAAGTACATCGACGGCAACGGCAACGAAACACACTATGCGTACAACGCGAACGGCAATGTGACCGACATCTACCGGGGCATTCCTTCGAGCGGGGGCATCGGCCAGGCGTTGTCACACGAGGAGTTCGAGTACAACCAGTGGGGCCAGGTGACCTTCCACACCCATGCCTCGCGGAAGACCGCCGATGGCGCGTTCAAGACACAGATCGACATGTATGTCTATGGGACTTCGGGGGCTTCGAACGGGCGCGTGACACGGGTTGTTGCCGATGTCGGCCCTGATTTATTGGACAATACCGCAGACGGGTACGAGCTCTCGACCGATTACGAGTACGACGCGGTCGGCAACGTCCGGAAGATCACCGGTCCGGACGGGGACTACAAGCGGCTGATCTGGAACCAGGCGGACCAGTTGGTGGTCGAATCCTGGTATGACCACAACGACACGCTGTTGGCCGAGCAGGAGCACTACTACGACATCAACGGGAACCCGGTCCGCACGGATGTGTGGAACTTCGAAAGCGCCAAGTTCGACCGGACAAACTGGTACATCACCACCCTGCGCCAGTACGACGAAGAGAACAACTTGACCTTCATCGCCCAGGAATTGGCGCTCGACCCGGATCCCCAATCAGACGGCCCCACGCTGCCGACACGCGACCCGGTGACCGGCGTCTATGACATCGAGCAGACGATTGCGCATTCTGAGGAGTGGGCGGTTACCCGGTATGTCTACGACGAGAACAAGAATGTCGTCGCTGTTCTGCTCCCGATGTCCAACGCGGAACTCGGGAGCACACCGCTCCAGCCGGACAACGGGTATGTCATGGAGTATGACGAGCGCGATCTTCTCTATCGGCGGTACCAGGGCACGACCAATCTGGGTTCACCCTACACGCTCGATGAGTCGTCGGCCAACACGCCACTCCCGCTGGTCTACCAGGCCGATTACGATGCGAAGGGACGCCTGACAGCGGCCACGGTGAAGCCGCCTGTGCCGTCGGGAGTCACCGATCCGGATCCAGGCACCGACCCTCGAACCACACTGACTTCCTATGACCCGTTCGACCGGGTGTTGTCGGTCACCGACCCGATGGGGAACATCACGGGCTACCTCTACGACGCCGCCGGGAACATCCTGGAGATCTCGGTCTACGGCGAGCTGATCGACATTGAGGGTGTTACGAACAACCAACTGCTCTCCCGGACTCAGACGACCTACGACGACATGAACCGGCCCACCGACCAGATGGTCGCGGTGTTCGATCCGGAGACGCTTTCCGGGTCGCCGACCTCCTGGCAGTGGTCGCACACCGTCTACAACCCGGACTCCTCCGTTCAATCGGTCACCATCCCGGCCGGGCCCAGCCCCAAGCCAGCCTACGCCTCCGGTTCCGGCGACACGAGCACGACCGAGTACCGCTACGACACGGCGGGCCGCGTCGCCAGAGTGACGGACGGCACGGGCAATATCACCGAATACACCTACGACATCCCGAATCACCTGACCAGGGTCATTTCGACCGAGAAGTCACAGCTCGCGTCGGCCGACCAGGTCTTTGAATCCCGCTTCTACCACGACGGGCTTGGGAGGCGGACGCAGGTCGTGCAGGGCGCGTACGGGACCGGCACGCCAACCGGCCCGCAAAACACGACCGTTAGCGCCTACGACTCCCGGTCGAATCTGATCACGACCGTGGACCCTCGCGGGACCGTCACCGAGCACCTCTACGACGGTCTTGGCCGGCGATTCCAGACGATCGTTGACCCCGCTGGCCTCAGTATCGTCACGACCGTCGAGTACGACCGCTCATCACGCGTCATCGGTCTGACCGATGACAACGGCCACCGCACCGACTACGGCTACGACAGCTTGGGCCGCGAGACCTCTCGCACCTACGCTGACGGCACCGTGCATACCACCCGTTACGACGGGGCGGGCAACATCGCCGGTACCATCGACGCCCGGGGTGTCCTCGTCGCCAGCGCCTATGACCTCAACGACCGGCTGACCCAGCGTGACATCACGCGGACCGCCGGGAGCAGCGTCGGTGGAACGCTCGACGAGAACTACAAGTACGACGGCCTTGGCCGTGTCATCCGCGCCAACAACGACTTCGCCCGGATCAAGCGGCACTACGACTCCCGCGGCCTGATGCTCCGGGAGACCTTCAACACCGACAGCGCCGCCACCTTCCCCGCGACCTCGGAGCGGACCGTGACCTCGGTCTACGACCTTGCCGGCAACATGACGCTCTGCACCTACCCCTCGGGGCGCGAGGTCTATCGCACTTACGACACCCTCAACCGGGTCAGCGACATCCTCGACGACGACCAGACCACGCAACTCGCGTCGTACGCCTACTACGGCCCGGGCCGCGTGGAACGCCGGACCACCGGCGACGGCGCCGGCAAGGTGGAGACCCTCTACACCTACACCGGCTTCGAGGGCGAGAGCCCCGCCCCGGCCGACCACGGCTTCCGCCATATCTCCAGGATCGAGCACAAGCTCGTCGCCTCGCCGCACACGCTGCTCGAAGGCCGGTCGTTCACCTGGGACGAGGCCGGAAGCAAGACCAGCCACAACGACCTGCGAACCGCCTACACCGGCCGCCGCGAGCGGTCCTTTGGCTACGACGACGCCAACCGGCTCATCCAGACCGTGACCGCCTTCCCGGGCAACACCGCGCTCAACGGCACCGTCGGGTATGCCCTTGACGGCGTGCACAACCGCACCGAGGTGACCCTGAGCGGGGCTGCCAACGCTGGAGCCTCGGTGGGAGAGTATGAGTCCTTCAGCGACCCCGGCGACCCGAACGACCCCGACGATGACCTCTTCAACGCCGAGCTCAACCAATACACGCTCGTCCCCCGGCTCGACGGCGGCTCGCTCGACTTCCAGAATGTCTACGACGCCAACGGCAACCTCCTGGTCATCGCCGAGTACCCGCGCCCGGCCGATTTCTCGGGCAACTATGTCGTCGACCTCACCGACCTCAACCAGTGGGTCGCCGCGTTCACCAGCAACGACATGGCCGCCGACTTCAATGGCGACGACATCCTCGACCTCGCCGACCAGACCGGCTTCGTCAACGCCTTCAGCACCAGCCAGGGCACCTTCTACAACGCGAGCTTCACTTACGACGAACGCAACCAGCTTGTCGAATTCACCGCCTTCGAGGGAACCCAGAAGCTCAAGGCCAGCACCTACCGCTACGACTGCTTCAACCGCCGAGTGGCCGCCCTGCTCGACACCGACGGCAACGGCGGCGTCGACGAGACGACCCACTTCATCTACGCCGGCCAGGCGGCGTGGCAGTTGGTCGAGGAATACCCTTCGGCTGTGCCGACTTGGAGCAGCGTCCAGGGCGAGGAGGACCGCGACACGACCGTCGAGAAGTCGTACGCCTACGGCAACTACATAGATGAAGTGCTAACCATGCGCGATCACGGCTCGGGCGAGGACTTCTTCTACCACCAGGACGACCTGTTCAGCGTTTACGCGATGACGGACGACGCTGGGGCCGTGGTCGAGCGGTATGAGTACGGCGACTACGGGCAGGTCTCGATCACGGCCGAGGACGGGACGCCGAGGGCGGCGAGCTCATACGGCAACCGGCACACCTTCACCGGGCGGCTGCTCTGCGACGAGCTGACGCTGGATGACGGGGGGCAGGTGCTGGAGTACAGGAACAGACATAATTGGACAGGAACGGGTTCTTGGCTTCATCGCGACCCCGCTGGCTATATTGACTCCCCAAATCTGTATGCCTTCGTTCGCTCGGCGCCTCTGGTGGAGCTGGACCCGTTTGGCCTAGCCATTGTCTTTATTCCGGGCCGCAAGCTGGCCGACGAAGCGACGATCCGCCAGCGTGAGCACCTGCTCACGGCATTACGTGCACTATGCCCATCGGCAAATATCGAAGAGAAGGGCCGTGATAAAGATAGAATCACCTGCTCAGTTCCAGAAAACCCGGATCCAGACGACCCGTGTTCAGATCCACCAGCGTGCCGAATTTTGAAGCGACTAATCGACTCAAACCATACATACCGGTTGCACACGGGCCATCGCGAGCAACCGACATTCGACGGGCGTGATCGCGACCGGCCTCGAATTTATTGGCCGGCCGCCCCTGGCGGTGGCAGATTCAAGCCATGGGAGACACTGTGGCATGAGCTGCTTCATGGATACCATCGAGACCACGGAATCTGGCCCTACAACAATGACTATAGCCTAGAGGAGGTTCTCACGATTACTGAGATGAACGAACTTCGAGAATGGTTCAATAAGTGTCAGAGTCCGGCCAAGCCCATCGACCCACGGCAACCATCCGATCACGACTTGGTGCCGGACGACTATACCACCCCGTGGCTTGACACTCCGATACCTGGGTATACCCCAATTGACATCCCATGATACAAACTATTTTTTACATCGTGCCGATAACGCTGTTGATGTCTCTATGTTTTGCTGTCGGGTGTCGGAGCTCGCAATCACAACATTCGCTAGTGCCCAGAGTCGACGATTCCGACGTGCAACAGTTGGTAAATATGACAGCGCTGTCCCCGCGGTCAATCGCTCAGGTGGCTATTTCGCGAGCATGGCGGAGCGCAGAGATCGTAGCCTGGGCTTTGGAGTCGGATGGGAGTATCCGCAGTGATGAGTATGTGTTCTCGCTTGGCAACACTGGAAATTGGTCGCTGGAGGAGTCGCGTCTGAGATATCGGCTGCGTCACAAGGAATTGATACAATCGCTGAGACAATTGCTCGACACCGCAGGCGACATTCGTGGAGAGGACGATCAGGAACGTCAAACAGTTGAGTTGTCTCGTTGGATCGTCGTTCCGGCGACTGACAAAGCCTTCGCTGCACCTATTCATGCAGACATTTTTGGGCTCCAAGTAACCGCCGCCAATGCATACGCGGCAGATAACCCCAGCGACCTTGACGATATATTGGTTGACGAAGCTCGGTCGATGTTCATGCCAGATCCTGGTTATATTCTGTCGTTATTAATGCAAATATTCGATATGCACGCAGAGGCGGTTGCCAGGTGCCCGTGACCCCAGAAGGTGCCACTGACCTGCCCAGTAGGTCAGCGCTTCACGCCGACCGACTCGGCAGCAGAGACCCGAGAGCAGCTCGTGGAACCGCTCCGCCCCGATCGACACTGACGCCAACAGCAGCGTCGACGGGACGACCCACTTCGTCTACGCCGGGCAGGCGGCGTGGCCACGAGCCTTGTCATGATCTGAATCCCGAAGCTCACCGCTCCTGGGTCGGGACCACCGCGATGGACTCGATCAAGGGGTGCTGATCGTTCTCATCGAACTGGGTGGTGGACTCGGCCAGCTCCATGGCGGAGTGCGCGGCCAGGGCCTCGAACACAGATTTGAGGCGGCGACCCCGGATCGCCACCGCGTAGGACACGAAGTCGAGGTCGATCCCCTCGTTCGGCGACATGCGGACCGCACTCAGGTAGGCGTAGGTCAGGGCGGTCAGCCGCCCGTCCCGGAACCGCAAGGTGAGTGCCGGCGTGTAGGCCTCGCCCGCAAGCCGCAGGCAAGGACCGAGCCATTCGGGGGCGACCGAGCGATCACCCCCGGGCACAGCCCCGGGCGTTCCCGGTCCCCGCGGGGGCGGTCCCGGCGGAACCCCGGTCGTTGCTGGTCGCCTCAGTCTGTCCAGTGGATCACCGCTCACGCTCGAACCCCCTCTCGGTCGGCGGACGACGATCCTTGTCCGGGGCGCTCCGCCTTGTCGCTGGCGCCTTGGATGGAGCCGGCGGCCGGTTGGCCATGGTGCGGGCCCGTTCGGCCAGCCGCCGGGCCGTGTCCATGCTGAGGCCGTCCTTGCGGAATCGCTCGATGGCGTCCTGCCCTCGGGCCGCCGAAGACTTGGGCTCGATGAGACGCGCCGGCGCGATCCCGGCCTCCAGCTCAAGACCAGACTGCCGTTCGCCAAGACGGATGATGTTCTCTTTCAGCCCTTCGGGGTCGTCGGTCAGGATCGTGATCTGCTGTTTGCCCCGGCTCACCGACACGTAGAACTGCTCGGCGGAGGCCGCGCCGGCGGAGAGAGCACTCTGGGCGAGGATCACATGGTCCACGTCCTTGCCTTGGGCGCTGTGCGAGGTCATCACCGAGCCGTAGGCGAAATGCCCGAAGTGCTTGGGCAGCTCCCGGGGACGCGATCCCCTGCGGTCGCCGGCGACGCGGATTGCCCCGTGCTGCCCGAAGCCCGTCACCGTGAACATCTGCCCATTGGTCACCGACATCCGCCGGTCGGTCGTGTAACCGTTGCGGGTGATGCGGATGCGGTCCCCCACCGCCAGATCGATGCGCTCGGCCTTGTACACCTGGAACCGCTCGGCCTTCTCCAGCGGCAGATCGATCTCGACCTTCCGCGGCGTCACCGCCCGCACTGCCATCGAGCCGTCCTTCCGTTGCACCGTGCCCAGCACCTCGCACCGGTCCCCGGCGATCACGCCCGGGGCTGCCTGATGGAAGTGGGCGACCATGCCCTTCTCGTAGCGGACGCCGTCTTTCCGCTGGGCGTCTGTCCAGCCTGTGTCCCGGAGCTGCGTGTAGCTCCGGTCTTCGCCCTTGAGGAGGCCACGTTCCCGCTGCATGGTCCGGATCTCTCTGGCCACGGCCCGGCCCTCGGTGTGGGTCGGCGAGACCACCAGGCAGGACTTCCCCTCGGCCCGGGTGTCGAGGTACAGACGGGCGGCCTCGCGGGTGCGTTGCTCAGAGTCGGCGATCTCCCGGAACGCCCCCATCTCGTGGAGCAGCTCGACGCCGCGCTCCATGTCAAAGGTGGAGAGCGCGGCCACCGCCTCGCGGTACATGCCCTGCTGCCGGCGGATGGTGGTCAGCTCCACCGGGTTGATCCCGCCCACGCGCTGCAGAACACGGAGCGCATCGCCGCGTTCCACCGGCTTGTGCTGGCGTTCATCGCCGCTAAGCACCACCCGGGCGTTCTGCTTCGCCGCAACCTCGAAGAGCTGCTTCAGGGTGCCCACACCGAGCAGCCCCGCTTCATCGACCCACAACACACCTCCCACGCCGGAGCCGGACTTCAGCCCCCGCTGCATCTCGGACGAGCTCAGGAACTTCGCCACCGTGTCCGCCCCAGCGAAGCCCTTGGTCCGCAGCGAGTCGGGGCCGCGGGCGGCCTCGGCCGTCGGGGCCACCACCACCACCGGCTGCCCGCCGGCGCGGATCGCCACCACCGCTTCGGTCATCATCGTTGTCTTGCCGACACCTGCCGCCCCGCGGATCGCCACCACCCGGTCGGGGCTGTCCAGCACGTGCTCGACCGCCCGCCGCTGGTCGGGCGAGAGCCGCTGGTCATGGATCCACCAGTCCTCGCCCGTGCGGGCGATGATCCGCTGCCGCACCGGGTCGCACGCCCCCTTGCCCTCCACCGCGAAGGTCACCAGGGCCCGCTCTTCCTCGATCACCGGCAGCGTGGTGGTCAGGACCTGGCCCCGGACCACGCGGCTCAGCATCGGGCGGGTCTTCAGCTCCGCCCAGGCGTCCTCCAGACTCACCTGTCCCACGCCAAGCTTCAGCGCCTCGGCGATCAGCCGGCGTTCAGGCATGACGGATCGGCGGGCGAAGCAGTGCTCGATCGCCCGGTCCACGCACCGGGCCGCGATCGATCCCGGCGGCGTGCCGTCCGGATCTCCGTTCGGCGGAGCGCCCGGTCCCGTGCCCCCGTCGGCGAGGCGGCGGAGCAGGGCACGCTCGTCCTTCGTCAGCCGCTGGTCCCAGGCGGATCGCAGGTCGTCGATCTTCCGGTCCTTGTCCTTGCCCTTGCGGGTGCGGGCGCCGAGCTGCCCGCGGGCGGTGGGGTCGGTGATGCCGAGGATCGAGGCCGCCTCCTCGATCTCCCGGGTGCGGGTCGAGTACTTCTCAATGAGCGGCCGGGGCAGGCCGGCGAGGTCCCAGCCCGTGGCTGTTCGTTCCACCGGATAGCCGAGGTCCCTCAGCCCGGCGGCGAGCCGGGCGTGGAAGCCCGCCTCGTAGTACGGGGCGTCGCGGACCAGCTGGCGGAACTGGGCCGCCTTCCAGCGTTCCTCCACCGGGTCGAAGGTCGCGTTGAACACGAAGCAGTGTGCGTGCAGATGCGGGTCCGGTCCATCGGCCGCCCTGGTCGGCCGGGCCGTCAGGTGCACGAACTCGCCCCAGACCAGGTTGCCGGTCACGCGGTCGTCCTGCACACCGGCCTTGCGGACGCGGGCGGCGGCATCCGCTTCGATGTCCCGCATGGTCTCGTCCACCGCCCGGCGGAAGGTCTCGAGGATCCGCTGGTCCCCGTGGATCGCGTGCAGCAGCGACACACCCTTCGGGGCGTGGAAGTTGAAGTCGTAGCCGATGGTCCGATCGACCTTGGTGCGGGGCGTCAGGCAGCGGCCGGTGCCCGGATGCCGGTTCTCGGTCAGGGCCACAAAGCCCTCCCGGGTCACCGATCCGTACGCGGGCGGGTTGAGCAGGCCAAGTGGCCGGGCCGCCTCGCCGCCCCAGCGACCGGCGATCTCCTGGCCTTGCGTGTAGTAGTCCTCACGCGACAGCCCCTGCGTGAAGTAGGACTGGGCGGCCGCCGCGCTCCGGCATTGATAGATCCGCAGCATGGCCGGACTGTACCGGGAAGCCGTGCGGCGGTGAACCGGGTTTCCGAACCGTCACCTAAGAGGACACCGGGGGCTCGCCATGCGACCTGACCGAGGGGGGATTCCGAAAGTTCAGCCGGATGACCGGCGGTAGCGGTACCGCCTCCAGCGAAGCACGCACGTGATGAGGTAGCCGGCGACGAGAGACACCAGCACCGGCACGAGGGCACGCGGCGTCAACGCAGACCCGTCGGATGCGACCGTGAGATAGAGGACCCCGCCCAAAAGGGCCGCGGCGACCATGCAGACCGCCGAGATCGTCTCTGTCCCGATCCGTCCGCCCACGGCACGCCCCCGGCTCGGGTGGGTCGACTGGAAGCCGATCAGAGACTCTCCCGCCAAATCGTTGATCCGCGATTCGATCTCCTCGATCCGGCGCAGGAGGTCCTCCAGAGATCGGGCATGGGCGATGGTCGTCCGCAGGAGCCAGACCACCGAGAGCGGCACGACTACAAGCACAACAAGGGCGGCCTCGGACGGGAGCAGGGGGATGCTCCCGACAAACGCCGTCAGCGTGGCGCCCGCGACCGGGACCCGCCGGTCCAGCGACCCCATGCGGAACGCCGCGAGCTCATACAGGACGCGGTACTCATTAAAGAGCACCCCGATCCGGTCGGGAGTTGGGATTCGCGTGGATGTAGCGGAGGCCATGAGCCACCGTTAACACAGGAGCGAGCGATGCGTCAAGACCCGCGTGCGATCGCGTGCTTCGGCGGTCGGGACAACCGGGGCTCCAACCGCTCCACAAAGTAGGGCAGGGTCACGCCCAACGCGTGGCACCACGACCGCAGCTCCACGAGGTCGAGCCGCCGCTCCCCTCGCTCGGCCTTGCTCACCTGGGTCTGTGTCCACCCGAGTCGAGCGGCCACCTGCACCTGTGTCAGGTCCGATGCCCGCCGCTGCTCGCGCAGGGCCCTCAGAATTGTGCCGTAATCCTCCGAGAAGGTGGACTTCTCCATGCCTGACCCCTTGACGGGCGGCATGATGCAACCGATGATGGACTAGTCCAAATTCGACTATTGCGGGAGGGGCGACGATGGGCGTTGAGCAGACCGGGCCGGCACCCCGGGTGGCGGAGGACCGAGGCGGGGCAGCGATTCTGAAGCAGATACTCGACACAGGGCGGACCCTCCTCGGGCAGGTGGTACCGCCCGCGGCCGGCGTGGGGATCATCCGCGGGACCGGGCCGGGTATCTCCTTTGGAGACCTGATCGACCGCCTTGAACGCGACCACCCGATCGAGCTGCGGTCACCGTTCGAGGGGTCGGACCGCGTCGCAGGCGGCGTCTGGTCAGGCCGAGACCTCCTCGGCCCCGGCGAGGAGGGCAGTCTCGCCAAGCTCCGCTGGGCGGAGCACGCCGATGATCTTCCCATGCACGCCCATCTGCACTCGGACCGATGCCTCATCGTGCTGGCCGGGCGGGGGTTCTTTCATGTCACGCCGCAATCCCTGGACGGATTCGACGGCTCGGACATCCGGACCATCGCGGCCCGCGAACGGGATGTCTTCGTGTTCACCCGCGGTGTGGTGCACACCTTCTCGACCGCCGAGCACCCCATGACGCTCCTCTCGTGCCAGCTTCCCTTTATCGATTTCGACAGCCCCGCCCAGTACACCCTCCCGGCCGTCCGCTGGACCGCCCGAGCCTCCCCACGGTCCGCCGTCAGCTCGCTGCACTGCCCGGGTCTGATCCGGATCTGTTAACCGCCGACGGTGCACGCGCCCAATGGAGAGGGGAGCCCGTGGGTCTCCGCTGACTCCCGTGTTGCTTCCATGTTGCCGGGGTCCTTCTGCACCCGGTCCGTCGCCCGGCCTGGCTCGGATGTGGTCGGGGGGGTCAGCATGCGAGCTGAACAAGAGGTATACGAGCCGTACCGGCTGCCAAGAGAGATCCGGGACCGGACGGAAGATGTCGTCGATCGTGTGACCGCATCTCCGGTCCGCTCCGGGAGGTCGGCCCTCCAACACGAATCCTGACCCCGAGCGAACCGGTCCGGGGACGCGGTTGTTTCTTCATTCTCTTTCTGGCTGGTTGATCGTGCCCATGTCGTGACGCCGTGCTCGGCGCCGGACAAGCCGCCGTCCATCTTCCGCGCCCGCGGAAGAAGCGGGCTTGTGCAGACGGCAGACCCGGGCTCGCCCTGAAGACAGGGCTCGGCTCCGGGCGGCCTGGCTTGCCGTCGTCGTGCCGACCCGGTCCTTCGGAGCCGGGCCTGCGTCCGTCGTCGGCGGAGCGACATGGTCAACCAGCAACATGAAAGGAGAATGCCATGACCAAACCCACACCCACGGACCACGTCCGCATCGGGGCCATCAGTGCCGCGATCTGGGCCAATCCCACCGAGACCGGGACCCGCTATGGGGTCACCTTCGAGCGGCTCTACCGCGACCCCGAGTCGGGCAGCTGGAAATCCACCTCCAGCTTCAACCGCGACGACATGCTCGTCCTGGCCAAGGTGGCCGATCTGGTCCACACCCGCATCTACGAACTGCAGGCGAAAGACCGCTCGCAGGACCGCGACGCCCCCGAGGCTGACGGCGTTGAGCCGCAGCCCAAGCCCCCGGCACCCCGTGCCGGGGGCGCTTCGGCGTCCACCACCCAGAAGGCCGTTCGTGCGAAAGCCCGGGCGGAAGCCGTCCGATGACGACCGCCGCCTCCGGCGGCTCTCCCTCCCGGGTCGATCAGGCCCGCGAGATGACCACCCGGGCGCTGGCTCTGCTCGACGAGCAGCTTGCCTCCGGCAACAGTGCCCAGCTCAACGCCTTCCTCAAGGCCGTCGGCCGCTTCCACCGCTACAGCTTCGGCAACATCATGCTGATCCTGGCCCAGCGGCCCGACGCCACCCGCGTGGCGGGCTTCCACACCTGGAAGTCCTTCGGCCGCAGCGTCAAGAAGGGCGAGAAGGGCATCGTCGTCATCGCTCCCATGGTGCTCCGCTCCAGGGGCGAGCAGCAGGACGAGCATGATCGTGATGATGATCGTCATCGTCATCAACAGCCGGATGACAAGGTCGCAAGCCTGCGTCTGCGGTTCCGGGCCGCGTATGTCTTCGACATCGCCCAGACCGAAGGGCAGGACCTGCCCGAGCCCGCCCGCGTGGGCGGTGATCCCGGTGCCGCTCTCGACAGACTCGAAGCGGCCGTGGTCGCCTCCGGCATCACGCTGGAGACCTCCGAGACGATGATGGGTGTCGAGGGCTACTCCGCCGGTGGACGCATCGTCCTTCGCCGCGGACAGTCCGATGCCGAACGCTTCAGCACGCTGGTCCACGAGTGGGCCCACGAGATCCTGCACCAGGGCGATCCCGAGAACCGCCCGCCCAAGACGGTCCGTGAGACCGAAGCCGAAGCGGTCGCGTTCATCGTCGGGCACGCCATCGGGCTCGATCTGAACACCGCGTCGTCCGACTACATCAAGCTCTATCAGGGCGACCGCGAGACGCTTGCCGCCTCGCTGGACCGCATCCAGAAGACCGCCTGCCGGATCATCGTCGCCATCACCGGCGAGTCGATCGAGCATCCGCACGATCGACCCTCTGTGGAGGTTCAGGCCCTTCGCACCGGCACGTTCAACAGAGCGGGGAGGGCACGATGACGCTTCTTCCAGACGCTCTCAAGGCCTCCATCCCGCCGTTGTATGCGACCGAGTCCGAGGCCGACCCGCGGGTCCAAGCCAAGCTGTTCACGCCGTGGACCCGCTGGACCTGGTACGTCATCGAGCACGACGGCGAGGACCTGTGCTTCGGGCTGGTGGACGGGTTCGAGCGGGAGCTCGGCTACTTCAGCCTCCGCGAACTCGAATCGATCCGCGGCCCGGGCGGCCTCCTGATCGAACGGGATCTGCACTTCCAACCCATCCCGCTCAGCCAGCTCCAGCAGAGCCTTGAGACCGCAGGTATTCATCCACGGCTCCCGTTTCAGGATCGCACGCGATGACGGCCATCTTCAACTCCAACGAAAGGACACTCTCATGACCAAGCCCACCCCCAACACTTTCGACCCCACCGAGACCGTGGCAGAGATCATCACCCACGGCGTCTCCGCCCGAGTGCTCCGAGTCCGACCCGGAAGCTCTCAGCTCCTCATCCGGCTCGACTGGTTCCACCGCGATGCCGGCAGCTGGATGCCGTTGGCGGTGCTCACGCCCGCGCAGCTCATCAGCGTCGGCCGGGCCCTCGATGCGCTCGTTGATCGGATCCCGGCACTGGCCCCCAAACTCGGGCTGGAGCCCGACCCGGCCCTCGCCACCGCTCTGGCCCGGATCCTCCTGAGGCCCGACGCATGAGCGGGCCTGCTGAGTCCTTCGAGGTGGAGCCGTCCCGGCTCCTCTCGGGTCGGTACGACCATGCCGGCGACCGCACGGTCGGGGAAGGGGACATCGCCGGCTCCTACTCCGCCGACCGGATCGGCATGGGCCAGCCCATCCGCCGCCCGTTCCGCTGGCGGGGGCAGCTCTGGGTCTGCACCTCGATCAGCCCCGCGGGGGCCGAGGCCTACCGGCTGACCGCACCCGGGATGTTCGCCGGCACCCCCACCACCTACCCGGAGAAGACCCGCGACGCAGAGTCCGCCCGCCGGGATCCGCTCGGCTTCTACCACGCCATGACCGTGACCCACGCCGGACGACCGGCCGTGCTCAGCGGACCCGAAACCAGGTTCATCGCCGGCCCGGATCCGGAACCCACCCTGTTTGCAGGCCTGTGCTCGGACCACACCCGAAGCCGGTGACTCCTCACGATCCGCCCCGTGGAACGGGCTTCGCACTCCTCTCCCGTGTCCGGGTCTCCGGGGCGTATCGCTCTCCTGTCGAAGGTTGTTGACCTTGGGGATGGGCCTGCCCCGGTACTCGCCTGCCTCAAGCGGCCGTCGCCTTCCGCGGCCCTTCGCCCGGCTCGGGCCTTGTGCAGCCGATCCCCCTGCAAGCAGGGCGGCCCGAAGCTTGATCCCGGCTGCGCTCCGGTGCTCGGTCGGCCCATCGTTCAACAACCTCTTTGAAAGGAGAGATCTATGACTGACGCCATCCAACCTGAACCCCAGACAATCGACCGCTTCTGGATTCGTGACCTCGACATCGAGCTGGTCCGCTTCCTGTGTCGCGGAACACCGTTCTACGGCCTGTCAATTCGAGCCGAGGCCGCGGATCACGACGATCCGGATGAGGTAATCCACTTAAACGGCAAGCAACTACGAGGGCTCTCGACCGCTCTTGAGCGAGTCAAGCTCACCATGCGGCATGACCGCAAGCAGTTCCCTGATCGAGACACGATCAGCGATGACGAGATCCTCGCCGGGCTCGCCGGGAAGGACGGCGATCCAGAGGCCCTCCGTCGCCAGCTGGAAGCTGAACATCAGGTGTTCCTCCACGGAGGGATTCCCGGCTGGTCGCCTCCGGAAGAAGCGGACGCCGCCTAGATCAGGACTGGCTTTTCCTTCGCTGACACCCCGGCACCACACCCTGGAACCGGGGTGTTGGCTTGCGATCTTGAAGACCACCGCAAAGCCGGTGACCCCGCCAGAGCCGCCCCGCAGAGCTCGCCCTCAGCCGGCTGGAGCGACGCGGGGCGGGGGACTTTCGGGGGGGCAACATCCGGCCCGTTCCCGACCGTCTCCAGCCCTGTCCCCGATGTCTCCGGCTCCATTCCCAATCCCCTGATCGGATCCCTCCACCAAGTCCAGAATGCAGCCCCCACCTGGCCATCTCAGGCTTGCTGATCCACGCTCTGGTGTGTCCATGGACCAAGTCTTCAGGGCAGGTTCCGATTCGGAAACCAATACCACCCTCAAGATTCAGACGTCTTCCCTAAGCGGGGTTAGGGGGCCTCGGCCGGTGCCGGCCAAGGCTCTTCGACAGCGGACCGCCGTCGCTGGAAGAGTATCGGCCGAGTACCCCTTCGGCCGCCACACTGAACCCCAAAGTGTGATCGACAGCTGTCAGAAATACTGCTATGTTTTTCTGACAGTTTGAGGGCACCCATGGAGACGACGCAACACCAGATCATGACCCGTATCCGCCGCCAGTTCGGCGGGGGCGGTGCCGTCGTGACCCCCAAGGATTTTCTGGATTTGGCCGGTCGCGACGCCGTCGACCAGGCTCTAAACCGTCTCGTGCGAGCAGGCCGTCTCGTGCGTGTCGCCCGGGGTCTCTACCACCAACCCAGGACCAATCGTTCCCTCGGGATCACCATCCCGCCGGACCCCGATCAGGTGGCAGATGCTTTGGGGCGCCAGACCGGGAGCAGGGTGGCGCCGTCCCCCGCGATGGTTGCCAACCAGCTCGGGCTCTCGACCCAGATCCCGGCCAAGCCGGTCTACCTGACCACGGGCCGGAGCCGCACCGTCCAGGTCGCAGGGCGCACCTTCCGGCTGAAACAGACCCCTCCACACAAGATGTCGGATGTGGGCACTTTGGTCGGCCAGGTGCTGCTCGCCCTCGAAGCCCTCGGGCCGGACCCGGACCGCGCCCGCCTTGAGACGCTCCGGGGTGCTCTCTCCCAGCGAGACCGAGCCCGGCTTATCGAGCAGGCCCGATACCGGTCGGCGCGGGTCGCCAGCCTCGCCCGACAGATCGCCGCCGATCCCGATCCCGCCACCTGAAGCGGGAGGAGACGAGATCGGGTATTCTGCCTGTGTTTGGGTTGTGGCAGAACCAACCGCTCGGGTGTGCCAGCGGTTCCTTGATCGATACGAGCCCTTGCTATCGATCATGTTTTGGGGTATATTTGATCGATAAAGGATATCGGTATCGATCATGCTCTGGAACTGGCAACAACCCGACTGGCCGCACTTCCGATGGGATGCCCATCGCCTGCAGAAGGCCGAACATGCCTTTCTGGTCGGCGGTGGCCTCGTGCTCGGAAAGGTCGAATCTCTGACCCCGGCCAACGCCGAGTCCGTCCTGGTCGAAACCGTGGTCGCGGAAGCTCTCACCACCTCCGAGATCGAGGGCGAACTCCTCGACCGCGACAGTGTCCAGTCTTCCATCCGTCGGCAGCTCGGCCTGACCACGGATGCCCGAAAGGCCAAGCCCGCAGAGGCGGGCATCGCCGAGCTGATGGTCAACCTCTACCGCAACGCGCTCGGCCCACTGGACCACGAAACACTCTTCGACTGGCACCGCATGGTGACCCGCGGCCGGACGGACCTCCGCGATGTTGGCTGCTATCGCATGCACCCGGAACCCATGCAGGTGGTCTCCGGCAAGATTTACGACCCCAAAGTTCACTTTGAAGCGCCACCTTCAGATGAGGTACCTCCTGAGATGGACCGCTTTGTTGCATGGTTCAACAGGACGGCACCGCAGGGCGACGAGCCCCTTCCGGCACTGACGAGGGCAGGGCTCGCTCACCTCTACTTTGTCTGCATCCACCCGTTCGAGGACGGCAACGGTCGGGTCGGGCGTGCGATCGCGGAAAAGGCGCTCACGCAGGCACTCGGCCGTCCGACGCTCACGGCCCTGGCCGCGACCATCCTGCTCCACAGGAACGAGTACTACGACCAGCTCGAATCCGCCAACAAGCAGAACGAGGTCTCGGACTGGCTCGCATGGTTCGCTGGCATCACCCTTGAGGCCCAGCACCGCACTCAGGCCCAGGTCCAGTTCACGCTGGAGAAGACCCGCCTGCTAGATCGGCTCCGCGATCAGCTCAACGACCGCCAGGAGAAGGCCCTGCTCAGGATGCTCCGCGAGGGGCCGGATGGGTTCAAGGGCGGCCTGTCCGCGAGCAACTACCGCGCCATCACCGGTACCCCCACCGCCACGGCGACCCGAGACCTTGCGGATCTGGTCGAGAAGGGGGCCGTAACCCGGACGGGGGAGAAGAAGCACACGCGGTATCATCTCGCCATGACCACGCCGCCCTGCGCATCGTTCGCGATCAGCAAAAGTGGGGAGCTCACAATGAGCAAGACCGAATGAGTCAGAAATCCACAGCAATGATGACCTTTGTTGGCGACCGGTTCAAACCAGTTTACAGGCTTGGGCAACCGTGATACGACGGAATCAGATGTAACCATGGCGAAGCGAATGAAGAACACGGCGACCGCAACATCCCAGAGCAACGGGGCCTCTCTCGGCTTCGAGGAGAAACTCTGGAGTGCCGCCGACAAGCTTCGGGGCTCCATCGATGCCGCCGAGTATAAGCACATCGTCCTGGGCTTGCTCTTCCTCAAGTACATCTCCGACGCGTTCCATGCCCGCCGGGAGGAGCTCGATTCTCTCAGCCGCAACCCCAAGTCCGACTGGCACACCACAGATGACGCAGAGCGGGCCGCCCTACTGGAAGACCGCGACGAGTACGCCTCCAAGAATGTCTTCTGGGTCCCCCCGGACGCCCGCTGGTCCCACCTCCGTGCCAACGCCAAGACGCCGGACATCGCCAAGCGGCTCGATGACGCCATGTACGCCATCGAGCGGGACAACCCCCGCCTCAAGAACGTCCTCCCCCGTGACTACGCACGTCGAGGCATCCCCGCCGAGCGCCTCGGTGAACTCATCGACCTGATCTCCGGCATTGGTCTCGGCGACAAGGAGTCGAGAGCCAAAGACATCCTCGGGCGGGTCTACGAGTACTTCCTCGGCAAGTTCGCCGCCGCCGAAGGCAAGCTGGGCGGCGAGTTCTACACGCCCCGCTGCGTCGTCAAGCTGCTGGTCGAGATGATCGAGCCGTTCAAGGGCCGTGTCTACGACCCCTGCTGCGGCTCGGGCGGCATGTTCGTGCAGGCCGAGCGGTTCGTCGAGGCCCACGAGGGCAAGGCGACCGACATTTCCATCTACGGCCAGGAGTCCAACCCGACAACCTGGAAGCTCGCCAACATGAACCTCGCCCTCCGGGGCATCGAGGCCCACCTCGGAGAGAAGCACGCAGACACCTTCCATGACGACCTGCACAAGGACCTGAAGGCCGACTTCATACTCGCCAACCCGCCGTTCAATGTTTCCGACTGGGGCGGCGAGCGACGCCGAGAGGATGTCCGCTGGAAGTACGGCACGCCGCCGGTCGGTAACGCCAACTACGCCTGGATCCAGCACTTCATCCACCACCTCGCCCCCAACGGCATCGCCGGATTCGTCATGGCGAACGGCTCGATGTCCTCCAACTCGGGGGGTGAGGGCGACATCCGCAAGGCCCTCGTCGAGAACGACCTCGTCGATTGCATGATCGCCCTGCCCGGCCAGTTGTTCTTTACAACCGGCATCCCTGTCTGCCTCTGGTTCGTGACCCGCAGCAAGGCGGGCGGCGCCTTGGGCGGCAAGAAGTTGCGGGACCGCCGCAAGCAGACGCTCTTCATCGATGCCCGCAAGCTGGGTTCGCTCGTCACCCGAACACTGCGTGACCTCTCCGACGAGGAGATTGCCCGCATCGCCGACACCTACCACGCCTGGCGAGGCGAGAGCGGCAAGTACGAGGACATCGCTGGGTTCTGCAAGTCGGCGACGGCTGAAGAGATCGAGAGCCACGGCTTCGTGCTAACGCCCGGTCGGTATGTCGGGGCCGAGGATGTCGAAGACGACGGCGAGCCGTTCGAGGAGAAGATGGCTCGGCTGACGACGACGCTTCAGGAGCAGTTCGCCGAGTCACGGCAGCTTCAAGAAGCCATCGAAGACAACCTCCAGTTCGTTTCCAAGCACACGGAGGATCGCTGATGGGTTCTGCGGCCCGCTTTGCTGTCGATCCCAAACTGACCGCTTTGCTCGGCGAGACATACTCATCGAGCGAGAAGGCCCTGCGTGAGCTAATCGACAATGCATGGGATGCAGATGCGACTACTGTCAGGGTTACACTACCCGATAACTTACCTGATACCCTGGCAAATCGGGCTATTACGATCTCAGATGATGGCACCGGAATGACCGAACACGAGGTTCGAACGATCTATCTTAGAATTGCCAACGATCGATGGTCTAGAAGTAAGGATGCACGAACCGCCGGAAAGAAGCGGCCAGTGAAGGGCCGTAAGGGAATTGGCATGTTTGCAGGTCTTGCTGCGGCCCACACGATGACCGTTGAAACGACGGCTCGCGGGAACACCACCACCGTTGTCATCGAGAAAATCAAACTGTTGGAAGCCGCGGGCGGGGATGATCTGGAAGCGATCGATCTGCCGATCGAGGTCTCGAAAACCAAGCCAGATCAACACGGCACAACAGTAGTGTTGAGCGACTTGGACCAATCCAAAGTGATTCCGAGCGCAGACGCATTGCGACGAATCCTGGCTCGTGAGTATGCGAGGCAGAATGACTTCAGCATCTTCATCAACGACGAGCCACTGCAGGTTGCAGACCTCGGCGGAGAGTCGAAGTCAGAGACTTTCAACCATCCAGATATCGGCACGGTCACCGTGTCATGGACCGTCTCGGAGAAGCCGCTGCCAAAGGGTGAGTCCGGGTTTGTTTACCGAGTCGGCGGAAAGGTGGTAGGTCGTACCACGTTCTGCGGGCTCGAAGACGAAGAGGACATCCCCGACAAGGTACGCAATCGACTTTGGGGCGAGATCGAGGCCGACGGGCTCGCCGAACACGTTACCGCCGACTGGGGCGAGATCGTCGAGAACAGCCTTCCTCTCAAGGATGTCCAGAAAGAAGCCGCCCGCCTCGCCTCTGGCCATCTTCGGGAAGTGTGCAAAGTCGAAGTCAATGCTGCAAAGGCTCGGCTCCAGAAGGTGGTGAAGTCTCGCATCGAGACGCTTCCGGCGTATCGGCGGCAGTATGCGATGGAAGCAGTCGAGAAAGTGATTCAGAAGTACTTCCCAGAGGGCGACGACAAGGTCCGCCTTCTTGTCACGCTCGTTCTCGATGCGTTGGAGCGTGACGAGTATTTCGTGATTTGCGAGAAGATCGCCTCGGCGTCAGGGTCGGACGTGGCCACAATCGCCGACTGTCTCTCCGAGTTCGGGCTCGTCGATCTCGCTGTCATGGGGAAGCAAGCCCGAAGTCGCTTGTCGATTCTTGATGACTTCGAGCGACTGGCATCTGACTCAGCGACCACGGAGGCGGAGATTCATAAAGCCATCGAGAACAACCTTTGGTTGCTCGGCCCCCAGTACAGCCTCATCGCCTCCAATCAGACGCTCAAGAAAATCATCGATGGCTATCTCGCCAAGGGCGGCAAGCAAAGACGGGCGTCGAGGCGGCCCGATCTCTTCCTCGGCCAGTCCCCGGACGAGCGCAAGCTGCTGATCGAGTTCAAGCGACCCAGTGCCACAGTCGGACGAGATGCCGAGGCCCAGGTGAAGAAGTACCGGGACGATCTCACGCCAGACAACGGCCCGATGAACATCATGGTGATCGGAGGCAAGGTCGATTCATCCCTGCGACCCGATCCCCATTCGGACGCTCAATTTCGGTCCTATACGGCGATCATCGCTAGCGCTCGCACGCAGCTTGAATGGTTGATCGAGGAATTGAAGCGCCGATGAGTATCTCAAGCGATTCAGCTTGGGAAGTGCTGACTCTCGCTGAAGCGGGGGTGTCGCTCATCGACTGTGTCCACAAGACTCCACCTGCCCAAGAGACAGGCCTCCCATACATCACCATACCGCAGATGAAGGAAGGCCATCTCGACTTCGAGGGCGCTCGTCGAATCTCCGAGACAGACTTCATCGAGTGGACAAAGAAGGCTTTGCCCGAGGCACACGATGTCGTTCTTTCGCGCCGATGTAATCCCGGTACGACAGCAGCAGTCACGAACGGCGACAAGTTCGCTCTTGGCCAAAATCTCGTGTTGTTGCGAGCAAATGGTACTCGTGTCTTCCCACCGTTCCTTCGCTGGCTGGTACGAGGCCAGGACTGGTGGAATGAGATCGGCAGGTTCCTGAACGTTGGCGCTGTGTTTGACAGTCTTCGATGTGCAGATGTTCCGAAGTTTGAGTTGCCGATTCCACCGCTCGACGAGCAGCGGGCCATCGCCTCGGTCCTTGGCTCGCTCGACGACAAGATCGAGTTGAACCGGCGGATGAACCGCACGCTGGAGCAGATGGCGGCGGCGATCTTCAAGGCATGGTTCGTGGACTTCGAGCCCGTCCGAGCCAAGGCCAGCGGGGCCGCCTCCTTCCCCGGCATGCCCCAGCCCGTCTTCGACGCCCTCCCCGCCACCTTCGCCGACTCCGAGCTTGGGCCGATTCCGGAGGGGTGGGAGGTCAAGCCCATCGGTGATGCTGTTGAGATCAAGGGTGGCGGCACGCCGAGTACGAAGAATCCTGACTTCTGGGATGGCCCGCACCATTGGGTTACGCCGAAAGACCTGTCCGGTCTGAGTGATCCAATCCTGCTCGACACATCTCGACGCTTGACAGATGCCGGGCTTGCAAAGATCAGTTCGGGCCTTCTGCCCCAGGGAACCGTGCTGCTGTCCTCTCGTGCCCCGATCGGCTATCTGGCAATCACTGCAATCGAGACTGCGGTGAATCAAGGCTTCATCGCCATGCTACCAGACGGAAGTCTTCCGCCGTCGTACCTGTTGAACTGGGCCTCGTTCTACATGGATGACATCAAGGGCAACGCCAACGGCACGACATTCCAAGAGATCAGCAAGAAGAACTTCAGGCCTTTGCGAGCGATCGTTCCTTCCCCCGAGGTGGCCACTGGCTTCCAGGCGATTGTCGGCCCGCTGTACGACCAGGTAAGGCTCAACATGCAAGAGTCCACGACGCTTGCCGAGACTCGGGATGCCCTGCTGCCGAAGCTGCTGTCGGGCGAGGTGTCCGTTCACAAACAACCCACGCTTGCGGACTCCGCCGTATGAGTTCACTGCGGCCACGAGAAAAGGCGAAGTTTGAGACGCTACTCGACATGGGGAGCGGGTATGTCTCGACGTTCAGCGATGCATCATTCGGCACATTTGTGGCTGATGTGACTGGTCTGGATATTCACGCCGACAAGTACACCAGCACCGGCACATCCAAGGCGAAGAAACTCCGTGAGTTCTGGCGACTCGAAGATGACGCCACCGTCGCAGAGCTTCTGGAGGCGTTTATCGAGCATGAGGAGGAGCGGGAGCAAGACGCCCAGGTACTTGCCGCGTGCAAAGTGATTGTCGCGAGACTCCGCTCTGGAGGGGCGCATGTTCAGACACTCAAAGAGCAGACATCGGTGTTCGATGCGCCATATCTCGCGAGGGCAATCGCACGTCTTGAGAAGAGCATCGACACTGATCCAGAACTCGCTATCGGATCAGCGAAGGAGCTTGTCGAGACTTGCTGCAAGACGATCCTCAGCGAGCGAGGAGTCGCGGCTCCCGCGAGTGATGATCTTCAGAAGCTGGCGAAAGCGACGTTTGCATGCCTCGACTTGCTCCCAGATGACGTGGACAAGCACCGTCGAGGTGGGGATGCGATCAAGCAGGTTCTTCGGAGCTTCGCCAGTATGGTCCAAGGCATTGCTGAACTCCGCAACCTGTACGGAACCGGCCACGGTAAGCACGGCAAGTCGGCGTCAATACAGGCTCGTCATGCCCGGCTAGCGGTCGGTGCGGCGGTGACTTTGACATCATTTCTCTTCGAGACACACTCACACAAGAGCAAGGGATCAGGCCAACAGCCTCTCTCAACCGCACCGGATGAGTACGGTGTGATTCGAGGGACATGATGACGCGATTTAGTGAATCAACAGTCGAGGACGCTGCCCTTGAATGGTTCGAGGGCCTCGGGTACTCCATCGCCCACGGGCCGGAGATTGCCCCCGATGCCGCTGGCTGCGAGAGAGCGACCCACGCCGATGTCCTGCTCGTCGATCGGCTCCGCAATACCCTGTTCACACTCAATCCCGACATCCCCGCCGAGTGTCTCGAAGAGGTCATCAAGCGGCTGCAGCGCCCCGAACTTCCGACGCTGATCGAAAACAACCGAGCGTTTCACTCCCTCCTACGAGACGGCGTGGACGTGGAATACCGTCTCGCTGATGGCTCCTCGAAGGGCGACAAGGTCTGGTTGTTCGACTTCGAGAAACCTGAACGGAACGACTGGCTCGCCGTCAACCAGTTCACCGTCGTCGAGAAGATCGGGACCAACCAGCACGACCGCCGCCCCGATGTCGTCGTGTTCGTCAACGGGATCCCGCTGGCCGTCGTCGAGTTGAAGAACGCCGCCGATGAGGATGCGGACATCTGGACCGCCTACAAACAGCTTCAGACGTACAAGGCAGAGATCCCGAGCCTGTTCGTCTCCAATGCGCTGCTGCTCGTCAGCGACGGCCTCGATGCCCGCATCGGTTCGCTGACGGCGGGGAAAGACCGCTTCACCCCCTGGCGGACAGCGGATGGCGAAGAAACGGCCCCGAAGACGCAGCCGCAGCTTGATGTTGCGATTAAGGGCATCTTCGACCGCCGCTGGTTCCTTGACTACATCCGGAACTACACCGTCTTCGAGACGAGCGACGCCAAAGTCATCAAGAAGATTGCCGCCTACCACCAGTTTCATGCGGTACGGAAGGCCATCGGGGCGACGGTGACGGCGGCGAAGCCCAGCGGCGACAAGCGGGCAGGGGTCATCTGGCATACGCAGGGATCAGGCAAGAGCCTGACGATGCTGTTCTATGCTGGACGGCTGATTGAGCAGTCCGAGCTTGAGAACCCGACTGTCGTGGTCCTCACCGACCGCAACGACCTCGACGGCCAGTTGTTCACCACGTTCGCCGGGGGCAAGGCGATCCTCCGACAGACGCCGGAGCAGGCGACGGATCGGACCGGGCTGAGGGATCTGCTCAAGCGAGCTAGTGGCGGCGTCATCTTCACTACCATCCAGAAGTTCCTTCCCGATGACCGGGGCAACGAGCATCCACTGCTGTCGGACCGCCGGAACATCATCGTGATCGCCGACGAGGCCCACCGCAGCCAGTACGGCTTCAAGGCCAAGATCGACAAGCAGACCGGTCAGGTTGGCTACGGATTCGCCAAGTACTGCCGAGATGCTCTGCCCAATGCCACATTCATCGCCTTCACCGGCACACCAGTTGAAAGCACGGATGTCAGCACACGCGGCGTCTTCGGCAATGAGATCGACATCTACGACATCGAGCAGGCCATCGAAGACAACGCCACGGTCCCTATCTACTACGAGGGACGGCTCGTCAAGCTCGGGCTCGACGCAGCCGCTGCGGATTCGCTCGACGAGGAGCTTGAGGAACTGACCGAGGGCGAAGAGGACACTTCCAAGGAGAAGCTCAAGACCAAATGGGCGGCGTTGGAGGCCATCGTCGGCTCGGAGGATCGGGTCAAGCAAATCGCAGAAGACATTGTCGCTCACTTCGAGGATCGTCAGTCGGCAATAGAGGGCAAGGCGATGGTGGTCGCTATGTCACGCCGCATCTGCCTGTCACTGCATGACGCTATTGTCGAACTCCGCCCGGACTGGTACCACGATGATGACGACAAGGGAGCAATCAAGGTCGTGATGACCGGGAACGCTAGCGAAGGCCCTGAGATCGCCAAGCACGCCCGTAACAAGGCCCGGCGCGATGACCTCGCCAAGCGGTTCAAGGATCCGAACGACCCGTTGAGGATCGTCATCGTTCGAGACATGTGGCTGACCGGATTCGACTGCCCCTGCATGCACACGCTGTACGTGGATAAGCCGATGCGGGGTCACGGCCTGATGCAGGCGATTGCGCGAGTGAACCGGGTCTTTCGAGACAAGCCCGGCGGGCTCATCGTGGACTACATCGGTATCGCCGATCAGTTGAAGAAGGCGCTGGCAACCTACACCGAAAGCGGCGGAGAAGGTCGAACAACTATCGATCAAGACGAGGCTGTCGCCGTCATGCTGGAGAAGTACGAAGTCATAGTGGCAATGTATCACGGATTCAACTACAGCCGGTTCTTCTCCGAGCGGGCTTCCGAGCGAATGGCCGTCATACCTGAGGCCATCGAACACATTCTCGGGCTTCAGGAGGGGAAGTCGAGGTACCTGCAGGCAGTCCTGGAACTCGCCAAAGCATTTGCTTTGGCTGTACCGCATGAGGAAGCCCTCGCCATCCGAGACGATGTGGGCTTCTTCCAGGCTGTTCGCGCCGGCATCGTCAAGGCAACCGTTGGTGGCACAAAGTCGCCCGAGGATCTGGACACGGCGGTTCGCCAGATCGTTTCCAAAGCCGTTGCATCCGAGGGCGTGGTAGACATCTTCGCCGCTGCAGGGCTCAAGAACCCGGACATCTCGATTCTGTCTGACGAGTTCCTCGCCGACATTCAGGGGCTGCCGCAGCAGAACCTTGCACTAGAAATGCTACGGAAGCTGCTGAACGACGAGATCAAGGTCAGAGGTCGGAAGAACATCGTTCAGGCACGATCCTTCCGCGAGATGCTGGAAGCCTCGATCAAAAAGTACCAGAACCGTGGCATCGAGACTGCGGAGGTCATCCAAGAGCTCATCGAGCTCGCCAAGCGGATGCAGCAGGCCAAGAAGCGCGGCGAAGAGCTCGGTCTCAATGAATCGGAAGAGGCTTTCTACGATGCCCTTGCCAACAACAAGAGCGCCGTCAATGACCTTGGCGACGAGACGCTCAAGAAGATCGCTCGGGAGCTTGCGGATCGTATTCGTGCGAGTGCAACGATCGACTGGACGATCAAGGAGACTGTTCGTGCGGAGATGCGGGCCATGGTCCGTAGACTACTCCGCAAGTACAAGTACCCACCTGACCAACAAGAGGCAGCGACAGAGCTCGTGCTCGCGCAAGCGGAGACGCTCGCGACAAGCTTGGCACCCAATGCTTGAATCGCCGTGAGCTTCGGCCACATGGCGCGGGCTGGCGCAGCGACGTTGTGCAACCTGATGATTCAGGGTGAGGTCGGGGACGAAAAGCCTTGTCAAATCAACGACTTGGGGACAGGTCGTCGTGCTGATAAGGGTGAGGTCGGCTGTTCGAATCAGCCCAGGCCCACCATCGCAACCCATTGGTCCCCCTCAGCTTTCCCGATCATCCGGAAATGCCGCGTTAACGATTTGGCGCGGATTTGGCGCGAGCACCACCGGCCCAGGTGATGGAACCAACTCACAGGCCGGCCTACGCCACACGATCGCAAACGAAGTCCAAACACTGTCGGCCTCTGACCGGTTCTGCCAATGAGACGAACTCCCAGAGTACGATTCCATGGTAAAGTGCCTTGACATCCGATTGCACCAACGCCGCCTGCTTGTCTGTGGGTGACGTTTATAGGAGACTCGAGATGGGCTGCTTCTTGGAGGACACGTGCCAAGGGTCAAGTACAGCCCAAGCATCAACGCTGTCGCGCGCTACCCGAGACCACACTCCAAGGGTCGCAAGACTCGTAGATCGGATCCCGGGGGAAAGACCTGCCGACGCTGGGACACGGATTCATTCGGCAATCGACCAGGCGAACCGCGATGGCTGGAACTCCAACGGGCTTCATGCGTCTGGTGACTGGAGACCTCTACTCACTGAATCAGGTGAACCGGCATACAACCGAAGCTTGGGAACAGCTCGAAGGCCCGACGAAGTAGTTGTATCGCACATGGTAAGAACTGTTGTGTGCATCGATCTTTTTACAGGGAGTGGCCCCGAGCCTATGGCCCACGCAAGAAAGGGCTGGAGTTACGCGGCGGAGCCTCAGATAAAGGCGCTGATTGACAAGGGCTATTCGTATGTGTATTCATGCCTGTCAACCTCTACGATACATTGAATGCTCATCGACAGTATACAGCACGATCTTGATATTGATTTTGCCCTTGCTTGCTGGGCTTCGGCATTATCAATATTTGATTTCCGTGAGGCTGTTGACGAACAGGAATTGCGAGATTACGCCTTATTGGTGACCTCACAAGTTGTGAAGGCAGCATGGGCTCGACCAACCACTGTCTCTCTCGCCGACAGCAAGCGAAGCGAATGGCGAAGGAAGATTCCTTCGGGTATCGTAAATCTAAATCTCCAGACTACAAGAACTATGAAGAGAGGGGCCGTAAACTCAATCGGGGCTGCGGGAAAGGAATTTCGGCGACGACTAAACAAGCGACAGATCCCGCCTCTTTTTGGTTTCTGGGATACGTTGGCAAATGAATGCAGGTCAACATTTGATCCGGCGGACACAGCGAAGCTGTGTCGCCGTCATGAATGGTTCTTATCCTTTGCAGCAGGAGTGGTCACATCGCATTATCCGACGTATATTGATGCTCTTGCGGATCCATATGGGAATGTGATCTGGAACTGGTTTGAAGAGCTTCAACAAAGCGCTAGCTCGCCAATGGAACGTCACTACGCCAAGCATTGCGATGATATTCTTTTATTGCTTACGGCTGCTCATTTGTCACACTCCGATGTCGTTTATGTGGATGATTGCTTGAAAGTGCGCGACGAGCTGGCTCGTCGCAATATGGCTACAATCGCTCACGAGAGACAGGCAACAAAATTGGAATTTGAGTCGTATCTCTCAAAGCGTGTTGCGACAGTTATGTCCGAGCCACGCGAGGCTCACGACCGAGTTAGGCTGTTTAGAGACGCGGCTTACGCAGCTTTCTTGGCAATCTGTTCGTATCCAAAATGTAGGTATGCTAAATATTTTGCCGACAACTTAGGGTCTGCCGGTCGCGTTTCCGGAAACCATGACATCCGTCTTCACGCCGATATGGTATTTGGTTTCTTATACGCCTTGCCATGCCTCATGGTCTTGGAAGTCTATATGCGAAAGGACGCAGAGGTATGGTCGTGCCACTTTGGCTTCCCACAGTCCATTTCAAAAATTTCAGAGCTTGATCAAGGCATCTGGGTGTCGACAATCAGAAAGGCGGCTTGCCGGAAAGATAAGCATCAAGCCGACATCGCGCTAGATTTTCACCTAACACAAGCCGATGGCGTATTGTATGATCTGTTTATAGGCCTCTGCATACTGTATAAAATGATCAACCACTCTCCAAGTGAATCGATTGTATTCTGTACGAAGTTCGGCATTCGCGTGGATGTGATAGAGGCGATGCTTGATATATATTGCAAGTGCTTGGTAATGGTGATCGGCGGCCGAATCTCCGATAGTCGTGCCCGCAACCAAGACTTGCTGACTGAGGTGATGTGGGATGTCTCTTGGTATGCAGACCAATACGATGGTATCAGAAGCGGTCTTGGCGATCTCGTTGGATTGCTGGATGCGCACATAGGTTAACGGTATGAGAAGAACGAGAACCGCCGGCATGCCGCGGAAGAAGCGGGAACTTTCGTACCCGCAACTTTATTCAGATAGAATACCAGAGCGAGTTGCTGACATGCACCGCTTGTTGCTTCCTCGGAGGTCGATTGTCAAAGACATTGACGTCATGCTGCGCTACAGTACAACTGCTGCGGTCATCTATATTTGCCTGAGCTGGGTTGCAGGTGGACTTGCTGTCTGCGGCATTGCGTACGGAGTGACGGCTGCAAGACCAGTACTTGCAGCCATATGCTTAATTTGTTTCGCTTTACTTTTTGTCTTGGATTGGTGGGGCATGAAGAGAATATAGAAATCCCGCTGCGGGGTATTCTTGTGACGCTGGTAGCGTACAGGTTCGTTTGGCACGAAGTTGATGTCAAGGTATGGAGGTGAAGCCGATGTCTTGTCTGATGGACGTGTTGTGTGACTGACACCTAGTCGACGGCGACATGAATGTGGTGATCTCTGCTTATCGCCACTGAACCGCCGGACGGTCGCGCGAGGTGTCACGAGACAACTCGTGGCATTAGAGTTCGGGCATGCCTCTGCTCATGTCTATCGGCAGCCGGTCCTTGAATGTGCTTCAAGAGCTCAAGATTCAATTTATTGAATTCGCGCGAGCATCGCCCGATCCGCCCCCAACCATCTGGGATCGTCCCCGGGGGCGTCTCCAAACAGCGTCTCCAGGGCGCGGGCCGCGTCCAGAAGGAAGTCCGGGTGGTGCTTCGCGTAAAGCTCCGTTGTTCGCTGCTCGGAGTGGCCAAGCATTCCGGCGATCTGTCGCATGGGAACACCGGCCGCAGCCATGAGCGTGGCGCCGGTGTGTCGCAGTACATACGGCGTGACCTCCTCGATCTCGGCGGCTCGGCAGGCCCTCGCGAATGATCCCTTGACGCTACAGACCGGGTGCCCGAGATACTCGATGACATAGCCCCGCTCGGAGCCCTCGATCGCGGTCTCCAGATAGGGCCGCAGGGATGGGGTGATCGGCACCACCGGCCGTCGCTTGTTGGACTGGATGCCGCCCGGTGGCAGGAAGTCGATTCGGTTCCACCGCAGATCCACTTGCTCTGTCTTGAGCGAGAAGATGGCCAGCGGACGCTGAAGCGTGTGCAACGAGATCATGACGAAGAGCCGCAAATGCGGGGCATTGCAGTGCTCGATCAGGCGGCGAACCTCAGCTGGTCGCAGGAAGCGATCGCGCGGGGGTGGAGAGGGCAGCATCTGGATGTGCGGGACAGTGTCAAGCCGCCCCCACTTCCACGCGTGCCGGAAGGCGGCCTTGAGCACTCCAAGCTCGCGGTTCATCGTTCCGTTGGACGCCTCGTGCCCTTGCTTGACGAGTCGTTCCCGTCTCCACGCGATGTAGTGGTGCTGGGCCGCCAGTCCGAAGTCGGCAACCGTCTGAACCCCCGTGAGCTCCACATACTCGGTGAGATGCTTTAAGACGGTCAGGTGAGCCGGCCGGAAGCCCACCCGCTGGCCGGACTTCGTTTCGATGTAGTCGCACAAGGCATCGAGGATCAGGAACTCGTCGGCGGGTTTCTTGCGGGGTTTGAGTTTGTGGCGCTCGCGAACGAACTCGACGAGCTGGCGCTTCGCTCTGTCAAGATCGCCCGTGCGCGTGCTTCTGCGAACGCTGCGAGCTGGCTGTCCGGGCCTTGGCTTGGGGTTCCAGTAGATGAAGTAGTTGGGGGTATCGGGGCGTCTGACGAGCTGGTAGCCCTCATACTCCCACACGGGTTCGTAGAACATGTTTCTCCTCCACGCTGTTGCTGCGCGAGGAAGGTCTCCACATGCTCCGGCGTGAACAGCACCCGCCGGCCGATCCGCAGATGGCCGAGACGACCTGACGCTCGCTCGCGGTGAACCGTGTTGCGGTGAACCCGCAGCAGCCGGGCCACTTCGTCGGTGGTCAGCAGGGGCGGCAGCCCGTGTCGCGCCGGAAAGACTTCCTCGCTGATGGGGTGATGACGCGCGCGCTCAGTGTGATTCGTCAAGTGGAGTGCCCAATCCGCGGCCAGAAAGGCCGCCGACCGTGGCGCAGAATCCTCGCGCTGCGTCATGTGAGCGGCTCGACGCCGGGGTACGGGATCGGCGGGCGACCGGCGAGTCTCCGAAGCCGGTTCGCTTCGGCCACGATCTTCCGGGCATCGACCTGGCGACCGTCGAGCAGGAAGTTCCCCCGCACCGAGGGCCGGACTCGCGTTCCAAGTTCGTCGAGCGCGGTCCGCAGCGGCCTGGAGGGCCACGGATCGGCGTAGCTCTCCGGGCGTGAGGGACCACCCCCCGACGCGTCCGGAGGGTCACGGGGGATCACAAGGCGCGGCATCCCCGGCGGCTGGTTGTCGTTGGCGGCCCGGGCCTGCCTGTGCTGCTCGATATTGGTCCATGGATAGACGATGTGCGGCTGCCCGAAGCGGTCAATCACAACCCGGGCACAGGCCGGCGGCTCCGGGTCAAGAAAGTCCCGGAGCGTGACCAGCCCCCCGCTGAGCTGCTCAATCCGTTCGAGGATCGGGCCCTCAGGGGTCCGCTCGCCTTTGATGTACCTGAGCACGGTGGTCCGGCTCTTGACGCCCAGCATCACTCGGAGCTTTCCAGGAGTGAGGCCGGTGCGGTGCATGTAATCGGCTAACTTCATATCAAACTGTCTAGCGCACACGCGGAGGCTGAAAAACCAGGTTCCCACCTCCGTGTCGGTTGTGCCACACACCGCGGCAAAGATCACGATGGACGCACACCAACGCATCCCGATTCTGCCTCCGCTCTCGGTCCGGGCGGCCGATGCGCGGATCGAGTTAGAGGCAGCCGCACTGCTGTCGAGGGCGCGGGGATCGCTCGGCTTGAACGCACAGCCGCTGCCCGTGCCGATCGACGCCTGGATCGAAACGCCGCTGGGGTTTGACTTCTCGGTGGTCGGCGACGGCGATCTGCCTCCGAACGCCCTCGGGCTCGCACGACCGGCTACGGGGGAGATCCTCGTCCACGAATCATTGCTGGAGCACGAGGGACGCTACCGCTTCACATGCGCCCACGAGCTCGGGCACTGTGTGCTGCACCGCTCGATCGGAGAGCTCAGCGATCAGGAGCTCCCGCGACGAGACTCGCAGTCCGAGATCGAACGCGAAGCGGACCGTTTCGCCGCCGCCGTGCTGATGCCTCTGGAGACTCTGGCCCCCCAGATTGCTCGCGCCATGGCGGAGCATGGCTTGAGCGAGCAGGGCATTGAGATCATGCGAGGCGACGATGTGCGGGCGGTCTGGGTCTGGCGGCGCTGCCTGCTGCCGATGCTCGCGACCACCTATCTCGTATCGAGGGCGGCAATGGTCTACCGCGTGCGTGAACTCCGGCTCCCTGGCGCCCGCCGGCTCGTCCGCCCTTCGCTGGTCCCGATGCTGGCCGCCCCGGACCGGGTGCTCGCCAACCTGCCGCTGGACAGGATCAGGGTCGAGTCTGGAGTCCCGGTCCTCGATCCGTGAATTCTGCCCACAGCCCTTGACCGAGCTCCGCCCAGGTCGTTAGCATGTCAGCGAACACGCTTCGGAGCCCCGCATGACCGCCGCCGCCCGACAGCCTGGACCATCCATCGGAGAGCGCCTCCGGGCCCGCCGTGTCGAAACGCTTGGCAAGGGCCTCCGCGAAATGGCCAAGCTGCTGGACATCGCCCCGGCGCACCTGACCGACATCGAGAAGGGACGCCGCTCGCCCTCCGAAGAGTTGTTGCTCCGTATCGCAGCGGCCTACGGCATCGACGAGGCCACCCTTCGGGCCGGTTGGGGCAGGGCGGAGACCGATGTCGGGGCGATCGCCTCCAGCAATCCGGTCAACGCCGCCAAGGTGCCCGAGCTTCTGCGGGCCGCCAAGAACCTTGACGCGACCCAATGGGACGAACTGATCGCCCAGGCCGAACGCATGGCCGAGTCCTCCAAGACCCGCCCGAGCAGGACCACGAAGAAGTCATGAACCGTCCGCCCCGCCATCCCGGGAAGCGCTACGCCTCCAGTGTTCGCATCTCTGCGTACACCCAAGGGGGAGGGCTGTCATGCTGACCCCCGAATGGCTGCCCACGCACCCGCCGCGGATCGCACCGGCCTTGATGACCGCGGCGGAGGCCGCCGCCTACCTGCGGCTCGACGAGGACGACCGCGATTCCGCCGACGCGATCCGATCCCTGAACTACCTCGTGCAACGGGGACGGATCCGCCCCTGCCGTGTTGGCAAGCACAATCGCTTCGCTCGTGCCGAACTCGATCGCTTCATCACCGAACAGACCGAGCGGTACAGTGCCGCGTCAATCGAATCGGACGGGGTGCCGGCCCAGTAACCCGGAGGACGCCATGCCCTTTCATGTCCAGCTGACCAAACGACGGTTCAAGAAGAAGGACGGCTCGATCGCTGTCTACTGGACGCTCCGCTGGCCGGGTACGACGGGCAAGATGCACTCGCAGTCCATCGGCGCCGTCGGCGAGATCACCAAGTCGAAGGCCGAAACACTCCGCCGCGAAAGGGAGGCCGCGATACTGGGTGGAGCGATCCGCCGGGATCGCCCAAAGGAGATCACACTTAAGGAGTATCTGGACGCCGACACCGATCGCATCCGCCCCGATGTCAAGCTCAGCACGCTGGAAGGCCACAAGCACGCCGCCGCCCACGCGATCGCGGCACTCGGGGCGATGACGCGGTTGTCCAGCATCGGCTCTCTCGAAGTCGCCCGGCTGAAGACCTGGTTGGCCGAAGAACAGAAAGTCGCCCCTGCGACCATCGCGAAGACGCTGCGGACGTTGAAGGCGAGCTTTTACCGAGCGGTGAAGGATGGGCTGATCCAAGAGAACCCGTTCGCGGGCGTCAAGATGCCACGGACCCAGTCGCGGCCCAAGCGGATCTTCTCCCCCGAAGAGACGGCCGCGATGCGGGAAGTCGCGTCCTCCGCGTGGTGGCGATCGTTCATCGCCGTCGCCGAGACCACAGGCCTGCGCAAGAGCGAGCTGCTTCACCTGATGTGGCGCGACATCGACTTCGAGAAGAAGACCCTCCGTGTCGCTGCGAAGCGGTCGGGGGAGGTCAAGGTGCCCGGCCACGGAACGCTCCCGATCCTCGCGTGGACGGCCAAGAGCTACGAAGAGCGGGTCGTGCCGCTGCCGGAGGCCACGGTCAACACGCTGGCCCGGCTGCAGGTCGAGAGCGACGGATCCCCGTATGTCTTCCTGACCGTTGACCGGCTCAACCGCATCGATCGGGAACTGAAGAGGAAGGGAGTGCTGGGTCCCAACTACGAGCTCGTCAACAACCTGCACCGCCAGCTCGACGAGATCCAGGACGCCGCCCGGGCCCGGCTCGCCGAGCGTCGCGGGGTGCCGGTCGAGAAGGTCGCGTGGGAGCGGGGCACGCTCCACGACCTCCGCCGCACCTACGGCACGCGGCTTTCCCGGGTGGTGCCCATCCACGTGCTCAAGGAGTACATGGGGCACGCCAAGATCCAGACCACGCAGGAGTTCTACCTCGCCGCCGAGACCGAGGACGCGGACCGGGCGCGCAGTGCCTTGGACGCGATGCTCGGAGCAGCGCGCAGTTCGCGCGCAGTGGAGCCGGAAACAACGAAAACGGCCGAGACCAAAAAAGATAAAGCCCTGCAAACGCAGGGCTTAGGAAGCGAGGCGGACGGGACTCGAACCCGCAACCACCGGATCGACAGTCCGGTACTCTAACCAATTGAGCTACCGCCCCAAGTTGTCCCCGGATCGACTCGCGACGGCCGGGACCACAAATGTACGCCCCCCACCGCCGCTGTCAAGCGCGGTCCGCCGCCCGGCCCAATCCGCCCCGCCGAGCCTCGGGAGGACCCCCGTTTCGTGCCGAACCGAGGTCCGAGATCACGGGCCCCTCCCCGCCGTCCAGGCGACCACCGGGGCCTCTACGCCCGCGACGGAAACGCGACCCGATTCGTCCACGATCAGCCCCCAGACCCCGAACTCCCGCAGAAAATCGGCGCCCCGTTCCGGCCCGAGCACCATCGCCCCCGTCGACACCGCGTCCGCCAGCATCGCCCGTGGCGAGACGACCGAGGCCGCCCGGGCCCCCCGGCTCGGCCACCCGGTCCGGGGATCGAGGATGTGGTGGTACCTCACCCCGTCGATCAGGAAATATCGCTCGTAGTCCCCGCTGGTCGAGATCCCCCGGTCCTCGAGTTCCACCGTGCCGAGCAGGTCGCCGAGCTCTCCGCGGGGGTCGCGGACGCCGACCCGCCAGGGCCGACCGCCCCTGGACCCGCCCGCGTAGACCTGCCCGCCCGAGACGAGCAGGAAGTCCGTGAACCCCTCCCGACGGAGGCGCTCGACCGCCAGATCGATCGCGTATCCCTTGGCGATTCCCCCAAGGCCGACCTTCATCCCCTTCTCCGGGAGGTACACGGTGCCCGCGCCGTGGTCGATCACCACGCGGCGGAAGTCCACCAATTCACGACGCGCGTCGATCAGAGCCGGGTCCGGGAGCCGTGGGTCCTCGGCCTTGAAGTCCCAGACGCCCCAGAGCGCCGCCCAGGTGATATCGAACGCCCCGCCGGACGCCGCGCCGATCCGCACCCCGTCTTCGATGACCTCCAGCAGTGGGCCGGGCACCGCAACCGGCGCGATCCCCGCCGCGTCGTTCACAGCCGCGAGCGGGGAGCCCGGCTTCCACTCGCTCATCATCGCGTCCACCTCGGCGAAGGTCTCCGAGACGATCGCCCCGGCCCGGGACGCCCGCTCGCCCTCCGGCACCGTCACCGAGATCGTCGTGGCCATGTGCTCGCAGGAGAGCGTGACCCATCCGGGCACGGCACGACCCCGCAACAACGACCACCCCACCACCACGGCCGCCGCGACCCCCATCACAATCGCGACCTTCCGCGGGCCGCTCACACCCCCGCCTCCCGAGCGGCTTCGCGGGCGCACGCGGAGTCCCGGTCACCGCAGGATCCATCCCCCGTGCACCCGTCGCACCGGCGCTCGATCCCCGGGGCCTCGGGCATCTTCTTCGCGAACCACCGCTGGAAGACGACCCACGCCCCGCACAGGGCCGCGAGCATCAGGATGGGGACGGCGTATTGCATGGACGATTCTATCGTGGATCGAACGGGCCAAGCCCGTTGCCGCGCGGCCGGGCATCGGGCGACGCCCGCCTCACCCCGCGCTGAACAAGCCGGCGAACCCCATGAAACTCAGCGAGAGCAGGCCCGCGATGATCATCGTGAGCGCGGTCCCCTTCATCACCGCGGGGATCTTCGACAACTCGGCCTCTTCCCGCAGCCCGGCCATCAACGCCAGCGCCAGCGTGAACCCCCCGCCCGCCCCGAGGCTGAAGACCACCCCCTCGAGCAGCCCGTACTCCCGGCTCGTCTGGAACAGGGCCAGCGCAAGGATCGCGCAGTTCGTCGTGATCAGCGGCAGGAAGATCCCCAGGGCCTTGAACAGCACGGGGCTCATCTTCTTGATCACCATCTCCACGAACTGGACCGTCGACGCGATCACCACGATGAACGCGATGAGCCTGAGATACGGCGCATGCGGAAGCACGAACGCGTTGAGGAACGACGCGCACACCGAGGTAATCAGCATCACGAAGATCGTCGCCAACCCGAGGCGCACGGCCGTCGCCAGCCTGGCCGAAACCCCGAAGAACGGGCACAGCCCCAAGAAGTACGCCAGCGTGAAGTTGTTGATCACGAGCGCCGAGACGAAGATGTAAAGCAGGTTCTCGTTCACGCCCCACCCCCCGCGGGCCGACGCCTCTCCCTGCGCTCCCTCGCCACGGCGAATCCAAACAGCATGAACCCGAGCACGAGGAACCCCCCCGGCGGGAGGATCATGATCACCCAGGGCTCGAACGCCGGCCCGAACAGCCCGACGCCGAAGAGCGAGCCGCTGCCCAGGATCTCCCGGATCGCCCCGAGCGCCAGCAACGCCCCGGTAAACCCGAGCGACATGCCCAGCGCATCCGCGACGGAGTGGACCAGCCCGTTCTTCGACGCGAAGGCCTCCTGCCGCCCCAAAATGATGCAGTTCACCACGATCAACGCGATGAACGCCCCGAGCTCCTTGTGGATGTCCGGCACCGCCGCCTTCAGCAGCATGTCGGCGACCGTCACGAAGGTCGCGATGATGATGATGTACGCGCTGATCCGAACCTGCCGCGGGATGATGTTCCTCATCAACGAAACCAGCACGCTCGACCCGGTCAAGACGAAAGCCGTCGCGATCCCCATCGCCAGCGCGTTCACCGCGCTGTTCGTCACCGCGAGCGAGGGGCACATCCCCAGCACCTGCACGAAGACCGGGTTCTCTTTCCAGAGACCCTTGACGAACTCCCGCCTCGCCCGATCGTCGATCGCCGCCCCGGTCATCCGTCGCCCCCCCCGCCCGGCCCGCCGGTCGCCGCGCCCCCCGCGCCCGCCTCGAGCGGCGGCGCCTCCTCCGCCCCCGGCAGCACCCCGAGCCACGCCCCGTTCGCCCCGGCGATGATCCGCGCGACCGCCTTCGAGGAGATCGTCGCCCCCGTGATCGCGTCCACCTCGTGCGCCGCCGTCTTGGTCCCGTGCTTCACACACACCACCCCGGGTTCGACGCTCAACGCCTTGAAGTTCTCGCCGAACGCGTGGTCCTTGTAGATCTTGTCCCCCAGCCCAGGCGTCTCCCGGCTCTCCAGCACCGACATCCCGACGATCACCCCCCGCGACGGGTCGTACCCGTAGATCAGCCGGATCGTGTCCTGGAACCCCGCGCCCTCGGCCGGGATGGCGTATCCGACGAACACGCCCGCCCCGTCGTACGCGGCGAACACCGCGGGGTGCTCGCCCTCCCGCGCGACCCGGACCCGCCCGGAATCCAGCACGAGCCCCTGCATCCGCGCCGACCCGGGCACCACCTCGAGCACCGCACGCTCCAGCGCCCTTGAATTGTTCCGCTCGATGATCGGCAGCGTGAACTCGTACGCCCCAACGATCGCAAGCCCGCTCACCAGGCCCGCCGCCGCCAGCGTGCCGACAAGGCGGATCCCGCTCGGCTCCGCGGGAGGCTGCACCGACTCTGCGGGCAGCGTCGTCATGCCTTCGGCGCTCCCTTCCCCGTCCGCCCCAGCACCCGCGGCTGATCGACCCGCTCGATCAGCGGCGTCGCCGCGTTCATCAAGAGAATCGCGTACATCACGCCCTCGGGGAGCCCGCCCCACACCCGGATCAGCACCACCAGCACCCCCGCCCCGGCCCCGAAGATCCACGCCCCCCTCGGCGCCACGGGCGTCGTCACCGGGTCGGTCGCCATGTAGACCGCGCCGAACAGCAGCCCCCCGGAGAGCACCATGAACACCGGGCTCTGGAACCTCTCCCCGTCGACCAGCCACAGCGCCGCCGAGAGAATGAACACACTCCCCACCATGCTCACCGGCAAGCGCCAGTCGAAGGTTCGCCGCAACCCGAGCACCAAACCGCACGCGAGGATCACCAGCGCGCTCGTCTCACCGAGCGAACCGTTGACATTCCCGAGCAGGCAGTCCATCAGCGGCGTCGCCACCCCGTCAAACTTGAAGGCCCCCAGCGGCGTCGCCGACGAGACCGCGTCCACATGCATGAACGGCGCCGCGAAGTTGCTCGAGCGAATCTCCAGCATCCCCCCGGAGGCCGACCAGGTCGTCATCACCGTTGGGAACGCCGCCTGCAGGAACGCCCGCCCCACCAGCGCGGGGTTGAACAGGTTCTGCCCCAGCCCACCGAAGACCGCCTTCCCAAGGCCGATCGAAACCGCCCCGCCCAGGAACGCGATCCACAGCGGCACCCCCGGCGGCAGGGTCAGGCCCAGGATCACCCCCGTCAGCGCCGCGCTGAAATCGCCGAGCGTTCCCCCGGTCTTCCGACCCACCAGCCACTCCGTCAGCACCGCCCCCGCCGTAGCGCTCGCCAGCACCAGCACCGCGCTGAGCCCGAAGAACCACACCGACGCCGCCACCACCGGCGCCAGCCCCAGCAGCACATCCACCATCAGCCTCGGCACCGTCAGCCCGCGCCGCAGGAACGGCGATGACTGCACCAGGAGCCTCGGCGTCGACCGGCTCATCCCGCCCCCCGCTTGCGCTTCTGATCACGGATCGTGCTCTTCGCCACGCGGATCAGGTGCACGATCGGCACACCCGAGGGGCATGTGAACGAGCATGCCCCGCACTCCATGCAGTCCATCACGAACGACTTCTCCAGGTCCTCGTACCGCCCCGCCCGCGCCAACCGCGCCAAACGCTGCGGGTTCAACTGCTGCCCGCACGCCTCCAGGCAACGCCCGCACTTCACGCACGCGTACTCGTTCGGGTGGCTCACCTCCGCCTCGGTGAACGCAAGCAGCCCGCTCGTCCCCTTCAAGACCGGAGCGTCCAGCGAGCCCAGCGGCTGGCCCATCATCGGCCCCCCCATCACCACCTGCACCGTCCGCTCGTTCAGCCCGCAGTGCCGCAGAACCTCCCTGATCGGCGTCCCGATCGGGACCAGCAGGTTGCCCGGCCGGTCCACCCCGGGGCCCGACACCGTCACCACCCGCTCGATCAGCGGCATCCCCTCATCGAAATAGGCCGCCACCCCCGTCATCGTCCCGATGTTGTTCACGACCACGCCAACATCCAGCGGCAGCTTCCCCGCCGGCACCTCAACGCCGTACAACGCACGGATCAGCATCTTCTCCGCGCCCTGCGGGTACTTCGTCTCCAGCCCGCGCACCTCGATCGGGGCGCCCGCACGCACGCACGCACGCAGCGCGTCGATCGCGTCCGGCTTGTTCAACTCGACCCCGATCGAGGTCAGCCCCGCCCCGAGCTTGGGCGCGACGACCTCAACCCCGCGGATCACGCGGGCCGCGTCCTCGACCATCACCCGGTGATCGCAGGTCAGGTAGGGCTCGCACTCGCACCCGTTGAGCACCAGCTTCTCGCACCGCTTGCCCTCGGGGAGTTTGTACTTCACATGCGTCGGGAACGCGGCCCCCCCCATCCCCACCAGCCCCGCCCGCTGCACATGCCCCACGAACTCCTCGAACCCCATCGACGCCGGGTCGCCCACCGCCCCGCCC
>JRYH01000569.1_pt1 | contig 74478 bp, 68 predicted proteins | sample 235351 | NCBI WGS metagenome assembly JRYH01 (sample SAMN03074221, study PRJNA261480) | activated sludge metagenome | biome: Wastewater Treatment Plant; feature: Wastewater; material: Activated sludge; isolation source: activated biomass of a wastewater treatment plant treating wastewater... ... | reverse complement strand
CGCGGTTACTGACGGGGAACAATCTTCTCGTATCTTATCAAGTGTGGCGAGTGCGGCGGGGGATGCTCGATGATCTCCCAGACGCATGTGGGCTGCTCGACGGCGCGCAACAAAGGCACCTGCAGCAACCGGCTCTCGATCAAGCGCGAGGCGCTTGAAGAGGCCGTGTTGGGCGCTTTGCGCACACATCTCATGAATAGCGATCTGTGCGAGGAATTCTGCAAAGAGTACACCGCACATATCAATCGTTCGCGGCTCGACCATAACGCGTCTCTGGCACGCTATGAGAAGGAGAAGGCGCGGCTGGAGCGCGAGAAGGCCAAGATCATCCAAAGCATCAAAGACGGTGTTCCTGGCGTGATGGTCAAGGATGACGCGATTCGCGTCCAGACCCGGCTTGAAGAGCTGGAGCACATCCTGAGCAGCACGACTGAAGCGCCCATTCTGTTCCACCCGAACATGGCCAAGCGCTATCAGGAGCAGATTCAGAATTTGATCGGGGCTCTCACCGAGGAGCAGTATCGCAGCGAAGCGGCTGAGCTTCTGCGTGGGCTCATCGACAAGATTGTTCTCGTCCCTGACGCAGAGCGCAAGGAGCTGGGAATCGACCTGTGTGGGGACTTGGCTGGAATTCTGTCGCTTGCGACCGGTCGGGGCCTGCCCGCAGGCATCGGCGTCCCTGCCTCCAATCACGGCGCTTTACTGAACCGGACGCGCAAGGCGCCGGATTTGGCTGAACACGAAATTCAGCAGGTAAAGCTGGTTGCGGGAGTGCGCAACTGGCCAGACCTACGAGACGAGAACAATCAGCAGGAGAAAGTGGTTGCGGGGGTAGGATTTGAACCTACGACCTTCAGGTTATGAGCCTGACGAGCTACCGGGCTGCTCCACCCCGCGTCACCAAGACCCGCCGGTCCGATAAGGCCGCCTGCACATCGGGCAGGGGACAATCCGGCGGGAACGTCCAGAGCCAAGAGCCTGATCGTCTGGGATGGAAGTGTTCAAACTTCCAGCAAAGGCGTAAATCAGGATTGCCATACGATGGCTTAGAGCAGGCCTCGGACATCAAGGTGATCCGACCGAGACTGAACCTGCTGCTGCGGCTCCGACATCAACGGCCGCCCTGGAAGGCGGCCGCGATGAGGGGCTTATAGCACAGTTCGCTCGCCTGTGAAGTGGGCGCAGCCTGCTTTTTCACAAAACCGGTCATGTCAGGTGGTTGACGCACTAAACCTGCCAAACTCGGGCTGTTTTTGACGGCTCGTTGTGCGGATGATCGCGCCGCGAACTCACGAATTGGGGTTCGCCATTCGCCGCCGTCAGGCAATCGGGGCTAGATCAGGTCAGGTTATGATCGAATCGCGTCGGGTCGTTGTGGCCCGCTCTGTGGGTTTTGCCGCCACGAACATCCGGCCGATGTGGAACCTTACTCGGCCGCAATCTTTGGCGGGTTGGCGGCCCGGTCGGAAACAATTTCGGTCTTGGAACGCAGCAGGAAATAGATGTTGCGCGCATAGATGAACACGCCGAACTGCCCGATGATGATCACCGGATCGGCGCGGTAGAACCCGTAGGCCAGCACCAGGAGTCCGCCCACAAAGCTGAAGTACCAGAAGGTCGCGGGCACGATCGATCGGCGCGCGCGCTCCGTCGCGATCCATTGTACGAACCATCGGCCCGTGAACATGAGCTGGCCGAACATGCCAATGCCGAGCCAGATGCGATCGAGCGCGGACATGCCGCCCCACCACTGAGCGAATTTGGCGCCGATCACCGCCAGCTGGCTCGCAATGAAATCCATGTGGCTTCGATTGCCCTGCTTGATGTCATTGACTGCGATCTAGCAGATCGGCAGCGCGTTGTCTGTGGCCGCCAGAGCCCGCCGCTCCACCTATGCACGATGCGCAGCACGCGTCATATGGAGTCCCTTTTCGCTGTCCGTCGGGGCGGCCGAAGGCGGTCATCAGAAAGGCAGCCGAAATTCTGGTGCATCCAGAGCATGTCTGGATGAAGCGTGCAGCGGATCAGCCTCAAAAACATGCCTAAAACAAGGCGCCGCATGGCGCAGCATTGTCACGAACCCTGACCACGAACCAGCCTTTGGCCGTTCGATCCGCACTGCGCGGGGTTGCTGCCTCAGCCGCGGATTTTGAGCCGATTCGATAGGTCGGCGACGTGGTGTCCATCCGGCAAGCCCTCGACGATCAGGGGTACTTTTGTCCGCTTTCGAAGCCAGCTGACCCCGACGAGATCGTAAAGCCCGACGAGTGCGCGGTTGAGATTATTGTACTTGGAAATACCTGCCTGTCGCGGTCGGTCGTTCACCGGCACATAGGCGACTTCATGGCCGTATGTCTGGAACAGCGCGGGCAGATAACGGTGCATCGACGTGAAGAATGGCAGCCGCAGGAAAACCTCGCGCCAGTAGACCTTGATGCCGCATCCCGTGTCCGGGCAATCGTCCTTGAGCACTGCGTCGCGGATCCAGTTGGCGGCTTTCGACGCCCAACGTTTCGAGCCGGTGTCCTTGCGCAAGGTCCGCCAGCCATTGACCAGTGCGGGCCCTGGCGTACCCGGGGCCGCCAGCCGGGCCACCAGCTTGGGGATATCACGCGGGTCGTTCTGGCCGTCGCCGTCCATCGTCGCGATCACGGGGTTCGTGGCCGCCAGGATGCCCGAGCGAAGCGCGGCGCTTTGTCCGCTGCGGCGGTCGTGGCGCAGGTACCTGAGCCCCGGATGCTTGTCGGCGCGGATCAGGGATTTGACCTCTTCGCCGGTCGAATCAGTGCTCGCGTCATCCACCACAATGAGTTCCGCCAGCATGTCGCCGGGCACGTGCGCATACGTTTCAGCAACGAGACGACCGATGTTCCCGGCCTCGTTGAGGGCCGGAATGACGACGGTAATGCGCATGTCGGACCTTTTGTGGCGCTCGGGCGGTTATCCAGGCCGTAGCCGGAAAAAAAGTGAGCAAATGTAAGGCGCCGGGCTGGGCCAGCTCTCGACGGCCGGCAAGCCCATCCCTCGGCAGTGAGACTACCAGTCTTCCTGATTGCGCCTCAACCTAGTAAATGAGCCCGGTGGACTGAGATCGAACAAGCCGCGACGCAACGCGGAGCCGGGAGACGCTGTGATCATGGCATCTGGGGAACGCGCCGCGGAAGCCTCTCGCGAGACGCGCTGGGTGGCGGCCTTTCTACTTGGCCTCGCCGCCCTTCTCGGGCTGCGGGTGGCGGCCCTGAGTCTGAATGGCACGGACCTGTTCTTCGACGAGGCACAATACTGGTCCTGGAGCCTGAACCCGGATTTTGGCTACTACTCCAAACCGCCTTTGATCGCCTGGATGATCCACACAGCGACCGAGGTCTGCGGGCACGGCGAATTCTGCGTCCGCCTGCCGTCGCCGGTCGTGCATACGCTGACCTCAATCATAATATTTCTGATCGCCCGTCACCTGTACGGCACCTTGACCGGCGTCGTTGCCGGCCTCGCATTCGCCACCCTGCCAGGCGTATCGCTTTCGGCAGGCATTATTTCCACGGACGTGCCGCTGCTGTTCTTCTGGGCGCTGGCGCTCTACGCGTTCATCCTCTTGCGTGATGGCAGGGGCTGGTGGCCGGTGCTCCTGCTTGGGATTGCTTTAGGTGGCGGACTGAATGCCAAATACGCGATGATCTGGTTTGCGTTGTGCCTAGCTGTCCATTTCCTCGCCACGCCGCGCGATCGCTGGCTGTTGAAGGAGCCGCGTCTGTGGACCGCAGCTCTGATCGGCGCTGCCCTCATTGTACCAAACGTGGTGTGGAACAGTGCCCACAAGTTCGCCACGCTCTCGCATACGGCCGACAATGCCAACTGGCAGGGATCACTGCTCCACCCGGGCAAGGCGCTGGAGTTCATCGGCGCACAGTTCGGTGTCTTTGGGCCGATCCTATTCGCCGGCCTGCTGCTCATCGTCTGGCGCGCATGGCGCGAAGGCGTGTCTACGCAGGATAGGCTGCTGCTCTCCTTTGCACTCCCGGTTCTCGTGGTCATCACGGTGCAGGCGTTCATCTCGCGTGCGCACGCCAATTGGGCCGCCGTGTCCTACGTTGCCGCAACCGTTCTGGTGATCGCAACGATGGTCCGCAATCTCGATTGGACCTGGCTGCGCCGTTCCATGGCATTGCACGTCGCGCTGCTGCTGGCACTCGTCGCGGCAACGATATTTGCAGGCCGCTTTGCGCTTCCCAGTGGCGCCGATCCATTCGCGCGCACGCTAGGCTGGAAGGAACTCGCGGCAGCGACCCGACAGCAGCTCGAGGTGGCGCGCTCTGGCGGGCGTCCTTTTGTTGCGGTCCTGACCGATGACCGCGCCGTGACCGCCGAGCTTCTGTATTACATGCGCGATGAGCCGACCCCTGTTCTTGCCTGGCGTGATGGCCCGCGCCCGCGCGATCACTACGAGCTGACGCGGCCGTTCGAGCCCTCCACGAAAGGGCCAGTTCTGCTTGTCAGCCTCGGTAGGGAGAAGATGTCTCTTAGGGAAAGATTTGAGCGGTCCGAGACGATCATTCAGCGTAAGCTGCCGGCAGGGGCCGGTAAGCCCCGCACCGTCATCTTCACGGCGCTCGAGGGATTGAAACAACAATGACAACGGCCGGCAAGAAGCCGAATGAAACAACCGCCAGCGGCATACCGGACGAGATACAACTCTCCGAGGCATTCGTTCTTCTCGACAACAGCTCGGTTGACGGCGGCGCATCGCTGTTCTTCCGCGATCCGGTGGACATCATCTGCGCCACCGAGCCCGAGGATGTGCCCCGCGCCCTGGAGCAGATCGAGGCCGTATTGGCGGCCGGGCGTTATGTTGCAGGGTTCTTCGCCTACGAGCTTGGCTACGTGCTCGAATTGAAGCTCGCGCATCTGATGCCGAAGGACCGCAAGGTACCCCTCATCTGGTTCGGTGTTTACGAACGTCCGGACGTGATGACCTCAAGGCAGGTCGCCGATTGGTTGGCTGGCCACACGCTCACTCATACCTACGAGTTCACCAACGTCACGCTGGCATGGCAGCGCGACGAGTACGTGTCTCGCTTCGCGCGCGTGCAGGAGATGATCCGCTCGGGCGACATTTATCAGATGAACCTCACATTCAAAGCGCGCTTCGCGCTCACAGGATCCCCGCTCGCGTTCTATCGCGATATGCGCCAGCGTCAGCGCGTGGCTTACGGTGGCATCGTCGATACCGGTGCAGCTACCGTGCTGTCAGCCTCGCCGGAGCTGTTCATCGAGCAACACGAACGCATCATCGAGACAAGGCCGATGAAAGGCACCGCATCGCGCGCCGGTCGCGAGGATGCCGATATCGAGCAGCGCCGCATTCTGTCGACCGACGTGAAACAACGCGCCGAGAACCTGATGATCGTCGATTTGATGCGCAATGATCTGGGGCGCATTGCAGAGATCGGCTCCGTCTCTGTCACGGATCTCTTCACCGTCGAGACGTTCCGCACGCTTCATCAGATGACCTCCGGCGTTCGCGCGACCTTGAAGGAAGGTGTCCATCTTCGTGATCTGTTGAATGCCATCTTCCCGCCCGGATCCGTGACGGGAGCGCCGAAGATTCGCGCCATGGAGCTCATCAGCGAAATCGAAACGGAACCACGGGGCGTCTATTGTGGCGCCATCGGCTACATCGCACCGGAGGGCCGGTCGGTCTTTAACGTTGCCATCAGGACGCCGGTCGTATTTCGCGACGGCAGCGGCGAGATGGGAATAGGATCTGGCGTGGTCTATGACTCTGAAGGCGCCAAGGAATATGAAGAGTGCCTTCTGAAGCTGAAATTCCTGACGGACCCGCCCAAGAGTTTCGAGCTGATCGAAACGATGCTTTACGATGGCGGAATGGGTTATGTCCTTCGCCAACGACACATGGATCGTCTTACCGCATCGGCGCGGTTCTTCCACTTCCCCTACGATGCCGCCGCGGTCGCAAGTGCGCTCGATGGCGCGGTTCGCGGCCAGGAGAGCGCACGTTTGCGAGTTCGCCTGCTGCTTGCCGAGGACGGCCGGGTGACGGTGACTTCGACGCCGCTGCCGCCTCAGGCGCAAGACGGGGTGATGCGTTACGTGATTTCCGATACGCGCGTCTCGTCAGCCAATCCCTTCCTCTACCACAAGACCACGCGGCGCGAGCTGTACGACAAGGAGTGGCAGGCCGCGCACGACATGCGCGGCGCCGACGAGGTGATCTACCTGAACGAGGATGGTGAGCTGGCGGAAGGCAGTCGCACGACGATCTTCATCGAGAAGGCTGGTACGCTGCTCACTCCGCGCCTCGCGGCCGGCCTGCTGCCCGGCACCTTGCGCGCCGAGCTTCTGGCATCCGGTCGCGCCAGGGAGGCCCGTTTGGACTTGGCCGATCTGCAGGCCGCCGATGCTGTCTATCTGGGGAATTCCGTACGTGGTCTCGTCCGCGCCGAGCCGCTCGCCTGAATGGCGCTCAGGACGCGAGGGTCCTGCTGCGCGCCACCGGCATTATTCGCTGATGGGGGACTCGACGGCAACAGGCGCAAGCTCGTTGTGCACGGCGCTACCCTTAATGAGCGCCGTGATCGTGAGAACGAATGCAGCAAGCGTAAGCGCCGACGCGATCATGATCCCGCGCCGGGACTTTTGCAGCCGCCGATTGTAGCTGGGCGTCTTAGCGAATATCCGCATCATAAAAAATTAGTCGCAATCGCCAGCGTTGCGCGCCAGAGCGCTGAACGCCGCGCGACAGAACAGCACACATTGCGCAGGCAGCCCATAAGTCCCCGCGTGCATCCTGATCGGATACCCTCAATCACATATTATATTCGAGATTAACGAGATATACGCATGCGGATCGGCCTGCGGCTTTGCAAGCATTCGGGCACGGTTGCGCCCGCATGGACATCAAATACGGCGACGGCTTTTTAGAGCATGTTTCGCTGAAGTGCGCAGCGGTCCAGCGTGAAAACCATGCGCGAAACAAGGTACTGGATCTCGTTCATGTTTGCGTCAAACATGATGCGATTTAGCAGCCTGATCGGCTGTGTGGTGCACCGTCGTGCTTGCATCGAGGCCGTGATTGAGGCTCTCAAACAAAGAGTATAGAGCCGGCCGCAACGGCCAGACATCGTTCAATCAAAACCTGACCTGCTCAGGTGCTGCGCCCGCAGGACCAGCGTCGTATCTGCGGGCGAGGGGGCACGCTGCATCAAAGCCCGCGCATCATGCAGCCGGCGAGCAACACGATATGCGCGAAAAGCAGCGCCCAGAACTCGTTGCCCGTGAGCATGGGGATCTCGGCATTGAAGAACTTGGTAATGAGAACGGTTACCGTCACCACGATGGCAAAGACGAACGTCAAGATGCTCGGAGCCTTCAGGGCCATGGTCGCGTTTCTCCTTGCAGGCCGCAGAACCCGATCCCAAAGGTTCCGGTAGGTTGTCGCGGCGACAGATTGCGGTACTCCGTGCGGCTTATAGCAGGCGGCCCGGCGCGCCGCAGCATCCCTTGATCCGGGCTGTGGGCAACTTCCCTGGAGCGTGCGCCTGTGCGTGACCACAATGCCGCAGCAGGATGCGTTGCAGAACGGTCGCGCCGGCCGGATGCGCTTATCGGGCGCCGCCGGTGCCGGCGGCTCAGCTATCCTGTGTCATCGATTTCCGCTCGCGAGAGGGCGCCGCAGGCCGCTCCGGTTCTGCGCCCGACTGCGGCGTGTGCGGGGCGTTGCCGGCGTCGGGCGGTGCCGCCCGTCGCGGCCGAAGCAAACGGCGGATCATCAACAAGAAGAACAGCGCGACAAATCCGATGAGGACCACTGCGACCGGGTGCTTCTCCCAGATCAGGAACGGACTGACCTGCCCGCTCCACGCCCGCTGCATGTCCTCGTAGGCGGCAACCGGATCGAGCACGCCCTGCGGACGCAGCACCATTTCGATCGCCGCCATCTGGTCGCGGCTTGCAAGAATAGCCCGTCGCACGCGCTCGGGCGCTATGCGTTGCATCGTGCCCGGCTCATTGGCCACAGCCTTCAATATGCGCTCGCGCGGGCCGGGTTCGAGCCTTGCGAGGTAGTCGGCAAGTGTTTCGAGTTCGTCTTCCGCCAGACTGCGGGCCAGGAGCTTCAGGTCTTTGGAGCCGAGGTCGAACAGTGTGTCCCGCGCGCTACGGCTCAGATCCGCCAGCCGGGTGATGGCAAGCCGGTCGCCAACCGCAAGCAGGCGTTGCAGGCTCGCGTTGCTGAAGTCCTCCGGCTTGGCGCGACGATACACTTCGTTGGCGACGACGGAACCGATCTTGTCGCCAGCGACCGCCTGCCACTTGAGCCCCGTTTCGAGAGAACGCTGTGCGCTGGCGATCTCCATGGCTGCCGGCGGCATGTGCGAGACCGCTTGGTCCAGGGTGCCATCTTCGAGGCGGCGCACGACGCCGGGTGCACCTTCCTCGGCGAGGATCAGGGCAACCACCGCATCGAGCCGCGGGAGCTGGTTTGCCGCAAGTCCATTGAAGTAGGACTTGAAGGGCTCGTTGGATTCCGACAATTCGAGCACCTTGGCGTGCGCGCGCCGGAAGGTTTGCCACACCGCGACCACTTGATCAGCGGCCTTGGCCGAGATCTCTTTGACATGCTCGCGGATCTGCTCGGCAATGGAGGCGGCCAGCTCCTCGCGCACCTTTTCCTTTGTCGTTTCCGATTTCATCTCGTCGGCGATGATCGGCAGAACGCCGTGTCGCAGGTCCCAGATATCCTTTGCGATGAGGACAAGGCCGACACCGCCCGCCGCCGCCGAGACAATGCGTGAGAGAACCGCGCCAACCACACGTTGCCCCAGCCGCCGGGCGAGATTGGCCATCTGCCGCCGCAGCACGAGGATCGCGACGCCGGTAATGCCGCTGCTGGATTCCTTGAGGATATCCGTATTGGTCACGGAGGCCTGGCCTGCGTCGGCTCCGAAGGCATTTGCGCCGTCGCCGCTGGTGACGAACCCTGCGACCGCGTTGCCGTAACGTGGCCCGAGGTAGGCTTCAAGGCAACTCAGCGCAGGTTGCGCCGCATCTGCCGTGGCAAGCTCCAGGCGTTTGCCCAGATCCTGCGCCACACCGGTCGCCAACCCCTCGATTGCCGCCTTCATCGCGTCGGAGCGATAAACGCGTTCGGCAACCGCTGCCGCCAGTTCCTGTGCCTTCTCTTTCGAGGCGAGGCTCTTGATGAGTGCACCCCAACTCGTTTCATCGCGGACATCGGCGACTGCAAGGTCGACGCGCGTATCGACGATCTGGTCGAGATTGCCGTCGCGCCATTGGTCCTTGACGATTTCGGCGTAGTCGACCTGCGAGATGCTGGCGTTGAGCGCCGTCTCGATGATCGCTGCGATGGCCGATCGGAACGCTGCTTCGTCGTGCGTCTGGCAGGCCTCGTACTGCGCGCGCGTCATCGCCGGCGCGGCAGCGGCGTTAGCGGGGTGAAGCGGCAGACCGGCCAGGCCGACAGCAAGCGCGCTGATGTAGGAAATTGGGCGTGCGGCGCGTCCGGGCAAACGGCAGGCTCCTTTCATGGCGGCACGGCGCAAGGGCCGCGTGAGGGCCCAGCAAACCCGTCTTGCAGGGTCCGGCGCCAGTCGATAGTGCAAATATAGCGCAAAATGTGCGATCTGCATGACATGCGCCGCCGCAGCCGGAAGAATTGCTTTTCCTGTCGTGCATGAGCATCCGGCACCGGTCGACCTTTTCGATATCGATTGCGTGGGCAACCCCCACGACGCCGCTTGACCGCCGCTGCCTGCCATCGCTTTGATGGCGCAGGGCGGGACTGGCGTTGGCCGGCATTGGGGGGCGACTGATGAATGCGGTCATGGCCGGCGTGATCGGCTATATACTCATCCAGTTCCTGATCGGCGCCCTTGTCTCACGCCGCATCTCCACCGAGCGCGATTACATTAATGCCGGGCGAAAACTGGGGCCCGTCATCGGCACCTTCACGGTTTTTGCCACCTGGTTCGGCGCGGAGGTCATCGTCGGTACGTCGGGCTCCGTCTATGAACAGGGACTCAAGGGTGCGGAGTTCGATCCCTTCGGCTACGCGTTGTCGCTGTTCATTGCGGGTATTGTTTTCGCGGCAGCCCTTTGGCGGCGCGGCCTTACGACCTTCGCAGATTTTTTTCGCGATCGCTTCGGCACGGCCACCGAGCGACTGGTCGTGGTCCTGCTGGTACCCGGCAGTATCTTCTGGGCCGCCGCGCAGATCCGTGCTTTCGGGCAGGTCGTCAGTGCAGTCTCCGAAACCGATGTGACGATCGCCATAACGTTCGCGGCGGTCGTCGTATCGGCCTATACGGTTCTGGGCGGCCTGATGGCGGACGCCATCACCGATCTTGTCCAGGGCATAGCCGTCATCGTCGGGCTGGTCGTTCTGGCGGTGCTTGCAGCCGACTCGGTGGGCGGGTTCACCGCAAGTATCGCAACAATTCCCACCGAGCGTTTCGACATCGCGACGGCGCCCGACGGTGTGGGATGGGGGGAGCGTATCGAGCACTGGCTCATTCCGGTCTGCGGCACGGTCGTCGCGATCGAGCTCGTTTCTCGCATTCTGGGTTGCCGCTCCGCACAGGTCGCAGCGCGCGCCACAATGGCAGGTGCCGGGCTCTATCTCACCGTCGGCCTCATCCCTGTTTACCTGGGCTTGATCGGGCCTGCCATTATACCCGGGCTCTCAGGAGACAATCTCGAACAGGTCGTGCCACAGATGGCCGAACGCCTGATGCCGGACCTGCTCTACGTTGTCTTTGCCGGCGCCATCATCTCCGCCATTCTTTCAACCGTGGATTCGACTCTGATCGCCGCTGCGTCTTTGCTCTCGCACAACGTGCTGATGGAACTGGCGGGCAATCCCGGCGAGCGCACCCGCTTGCTGGCTGTTCGCGCGTCCGTGGTGGTTTTGACCATTGTCGCCTATCTCCTGGCGATGACCGCCACATCGATCCGCGACCTCGTGGAAGTGGCCGCGGCTTTCGGCAGCTCTGGCGTCGTCGTCTGCCTCGTCTTCGGCCTTTTCACCCGTTTTGGAGGACAGTTGAGTGCACTGGCCGCGCTGCTGACTGGCGCTTCTGTGTGGGGCGTGGCTACGCTGACCGGCGGCACGACGACGCCTTACAGCTATGCCTTGTGCGCGGCCGTTGCTGCCTACGTGCTCCTGGCGCGCTTCGGTGCGCGTGCGGCCGCACCTGCGGAACCAGATCGGATCGCTCGGTAAATTCGGCTTAAGCATACGAATTGAACGCGCGGGCTAGTCCTGCTGCAAACCGCTAGCCTTCACCAATTGACGGCGTCCCGAGCGGCATGACCGGCCCGTTCCGGTTCTTTGGGACAGTATCGAGTTGGGGGAAGGCGCAACCATGCGCGCGACAGAGCAAAGCGCCTTCAGGCGAGGAGACGGTGTGCCGCATCCGTTTATCCACGTTGCGCTGCAACATGAATTCTCCGCTGCCACGATCTCGCCAAATGGAGGGATCACACCCCCTACCGCACACTTTTTTGGGTCCTTCCCAAAGCCTCAAGTCGTTCTGCAACAATCAGGTTTCCATCAATTGTTGCAGATTGTTGCAGATTCGCGATCAGGTTGCGTCAGACTGACATATCGCAATCCTGGTCAGGTCTGGCACAAGGGTCGGGTTTGCCCGTCGAGTGTGCGGTGCAGCGATCAGGTGATGGCTGCGTCAAGCGTGACGAAACGGTGGCAATGTCTAACGGGTGTCTCTCTTGCGCCTATGCCGCCACGACGGAGCGACGAAATTGAGAAGGCTTCTGCCGACCGAAATCCGGTCTGCAAAGGGGCCCATCGCGAGGAAGCTTCAGGACCGTCAGGGCTAATCGTAGCGGCCCCTACAACTTGGGGATTGGCTACAGGGACGAACTTGGGCTACTCCTCAATTAGAGTAGCGTGGAAATGAGTTGTTATAAACGCATGAGCAACAAAGAAAAAATCTACGGCCATCAGGGTAGTTACAAGGTTCCCGGCGGTCGTTCGGGCGTGCTCCTGGTCCACAGCCTGGGTGGCACTCCTGTTGAATTGCGCTATCTCGCCCAGTCGTTCGCCCGCGAAGGCTACACGGTCAATTGCCCGTTTATTCCGGGCATGACGGCGGGCACTGACGTGTCAGGCATTTCCTCCTATGAGGACTGGTATGCCGGTCTTGAGTCCGCATATGAGGAAATGGCCGAGACGTGCGACACGATTTATGTCGGCGGACTTTCGGCGGGCGCCATGCTGGCGCTCTGTCTCGCCGCGAAGCGGCCCGAGCGGATCGGCGGCATTATGCTGTTCGCGCCGACGCTTTGGCCGAATGGCTGGGCGATCCCGTGGTATTTCAACTTTTTCCGTCTGGTGCGGGAGCGTTTCACCGCGCGTCTGTTCCATTTTCGCCAGCGCGCACCCTACGGCATCAAAGACGAGCGTATCCGCAAGTTCGTCATCGAGAGCTTCACGGCTGACGATCGTCCGGTGGAGGACCTGTTCGGCCGAGGCGGTGGCCTTGTCTATCAGTTCCGGCGCCTCGTTTCGCACGTGAAGCGCACGCTTGGTACGATCGACAAGCCGGCGCTGATCATGCATCCGCGTTTCGACGATCAAAGCGATCTGTCGAATGCATTCAGGCTGCAGCGCAGGCTGGGCGGCATGGTCGAGACGATCGTTCTCGACGATTGCTATCACATGGTCACGCTCGACCGGCAGCGCCACGTCGTCGTCGATCGTGCGGTCGATTTCGTCGATCGCCTGTCCGCCGCAGAGCAGTCCCGTGCGGTCAGGCCGATTGCCGACCGGCAGGTCGCCGGTTCGGGCGCCGCTGAATAAGAATGCGAACGAGAAGGCCCGCTGGCAGCCAGCGGGCCTTTCAAATCATGGTGCGGGCATTTGCGTGTAGACGCGGAACTGGTACGCGTCCCCGCAGCCTAACTTCGACCAGTCTCGGGCGGACCACAACAGAGCCCGCCCTTGCCGGCAGCATGAGACGCCTCAGCGTGCTGCTGTCGTCGACATATCGCACTTGGGCAATGTTTCAGGTGCCTTGGTCCACTTGAACGACTTGCTGAACAGTCGCACGCCCTTGTAGCCGGTGAGAATGAGATTCTGGCCCGCCACCTGCAGAGCCGCATTATAGGATTTGCCCACCTTGGGATCGTACACCCAGCCTTCGTCCCACGTGCCGTCGGGTTGCGCTGCCAGTCCGCCGAGAATCTGCAGGCCACAGATGGTGCGCGCGCGAAGTGTCGGATTTGGATTGTACCCGTCTCTCAGCGGTTCGCCCTTGGCATTGAGCGGATCCTTCAGCCAGACGATGCGTCCACACAGGTTGGTGCCGCATTCGAAGATCTCGACGGCGCCTTTGCCCGTATCGTCGTACCAGATGCCGGCTTCGCGAGGATCAGCACTGGCCGTTGCACCGAGCGTGAAGAACGCCGCTGCTGCCAGCGCCGCGCCGTACCAGCAGCGGCCCGAAGCGTTTTGTCCGTGTCCGCGGCCCTCACTGGACACCGCGGATCGGCAGTCCGAATTGAACTTGAAAATCCACATGGTCAGCTTCGTTGTTCCGGGTTGGAGAAACGTTGTTTCCAGCATACCAAAACGGCAAAATGGTGAATTGATGTTGGTCCGCCTGGCCGGGAAAGCGACGTTTCGTCATGCCTTTGGACATATCCGTGTATGTAAACGCAAGGCTTTAACGACTTGCTCGTTAAAATCCGCACATCGGTGTGCGGCGCGACGTCGCCCTGTATTTTCGTGCAATGTTCTGGTTTTTAGAGGCTTGACGCCGCGGTTGCGCCCTACTTCATCTGTTCATGATCGCGATCGATATCGCTTTACGTACGGTAATACTCTGTCGTTTCAAGTCACCGAAGGCAGGAAACTTACTGCCCTGATGGTCAACCAAGGTCCAACGCGATGATCATGACGCTTGCGTTCCGCAACCTGTTTCACGACCGCATACGGCTCGTCGTGACGCTGGTCGGTATTCTGTTTTCTATCGTTCTGGTCGCGGTTCAGCTTGGCCTTTATCTTGGTTCGAGCCGCATGATCACGGCCAACATCGACCATGCGAATGCTGACCTGTGGGTCACCACGTTCGGCGCCAAGAGCTTCGAGGATGGCGGTATTCTCCTGCATTCGGCCGAACGGCATCAGGCGCTGGCAACGCCCGGCGTTGAGCGTGTTGTGCCTCTCGTCGTCTCGTTTGCTGAGTGGCGCAAGCCGAGCGGTGGCTCCACCCGTGTCGTCGTCGTCGGCACTGATCCGGAGGACGAGGGGCTTGTACCGTGGGCGCTGAAGCACGGGACGTGGACCGATGTGAAAGCGCCTGACGGCGTCGCTATCGACAAGTCATACTTCCGCGACCTTGACGTCACCGGCATCGGCGATACCGCGCAGGTCGCCTCCGGCCGCGTTCGTATCAAGGCACTGACCGAAGGCATTCGTTCGTTTACCCAGTCACCGTATGTCTACACGACGTTGGCGCGCGCCAGTCATCTGCTTTCCCGGGAGAGCGACGCAACGAGCTTCCTGCTCATCAAGTTGAAGCCGGGTGCCGACATCGAGCAAGTGCGCAACGAGCTGAAGAGCCGGCTCGATTCGGCTGAGGTTCTCACCAAGGCGGAATTTCGCGATCGCAGCCTTAAGACGTGGCTGTTCAAGACCGGTGCCGGCATAGCCCTGATCGGCGGTGCGCTGCTGGGCCTGCTCGTCGGCACCGTGATTGTCGCACAGACGCTATATTCATCGACCAAGGATCACTTGAACGAGTTTGCCACTCTGCGTGCGCTGGGCTCGTCGTCGGGATACATCCATAAGGTGATCCTCGGGCAGGCTGGCTTGAGTGCGGTGATCGGCTATACGCTTGGAATGATCATCGCCCTGGTTGTGGTCTTCGCCAGCCGCGATACGCCGTTGCCCCTTGTGATGACGCCGTGGCTCGCCGCGGTGCTGTTCGCCGTCACGGTCTTCATGTGCGCCATCTCCGCGATGTCTGCGATCATGAAGGTGACCAAGATTGATCCAGCCATGGTGTTCAACAGATGACAGGCGAAGCGGTTATGGAAGCTGTCAATGTCGTGAAAGAGCTGGGCTCCGGCGCCGGCAAGATCACGGCTTTGAAGGGCGTGTCTCTCAACCTGATGGCAGGCGAGTTGACCTTGCTGATGGGTCCCTCGGGCTCCGGCAAGACGACGCTGCTGTCGATACTGGGCTGTATCATGTCGCCCACCTCCGGCACGATCCGCGTCGCCGGGCATCACACCGCAGGACTGAGTGCGGAAAAGCTGGCAGAGATCCGCCGGGAGCACATTGGCTACATCTTCCAGTCGTACAATCTCTTCCCGACTCTGTCGGCGCTGGAGAACGTGCGCATCGCACTCGATGTGCGTGGCCAGAAAGGGTTCAAGGCGGCGGCCCGCGCGGAAGAATGCCTCCGCGAGGTTGGCCTTGGCCACCGGCTGAAGTATCACCCCGGCAACATGTCGGGCGGTGAACAGCAGCGCGTTGCCGTGGCCCGCGCGATTGCAAGCTCCCCCTCCGTCATTCTCGCCGACGAGCCGACGGCGGCGCTCGATACGGAGAATGGGCAGCAGGTGATGGCGCTGCTCGCGCGTATTGCAAAGGAGCAAAACCGGAGCGTGCTCGTGGTCACGCACGATCCTCGCACGATGCCGTTTGCCGACCGCACAATCTATATCGAGGACGGCCAGATCGTCCGCGAGACGCGTCGCCCCGAAGGGCTCGACGCGCCCGAAATCACCGATCTCACGAAGAGGCGTAAAGCACATGGCTAAGATCGATTCCACCATCGCGACGATAGCGGTTGCGTTCGTTGCGGCAGCAGCCGTGAGCGCGATGCTCACCTGGCAGCCGAATGCCCGCGCACCGGGCAATTCGATCGAAACCGGCAGCACCGCCAGCTCCGCGCAGGGCACCCTCGGCGTCGTGCGGCAGCAGCGCCAATGGGCAACCTCGGCAACCGGCCGCATCGAGCCCAGGGACGGTATTGTTATCGTTTCCGCGCCGGTCGCCGGCGAGATCCAGGAGGTGCTGGTCGCAAGCAATAACCACGTTCAGGCTGGCGATCTTATGATTCGCCTGGACGACTCCGACCAGCTCGCGCGTATCGCTGCGGCCGAGGCCGAAACCGAGGTGCGACGCCGCGAGCGTGACGACGAGTCGAAGGCGGCCGGCCTCGCTCTCGATCGGCGCAAACTTGCCGACGCCACCGAGGTTGCCGATCGCGAGCTGTTCCAGGCCCGCCAGTTGCTCGACGAACGCCTTGCCAACGTGAAGTCGGGCGGCGACACCACCGATCTCGTCAACCTGCGCCAGATAGTCAGGGACAAGGAGAAGGCAGTTACCGATGCGCGCGCGGAGCTTGCGGCGATCAACAAGAAAGAGGGCATGCCGCTCCCCGACCGTCTGGAATCGGCGCTCACTCAGGCACGCTCAGACCTTCGTCTGGCCTATCAGGCGTTGGAGCGCACGCGCATCCGCGCGCCTTCGGCAGGCACCGTGCTGCGCGTGGACGCGAAGGCCGGAGAACTGACTGGACCGACGGCGCAGCTTCCTCTCGTGACCTTTGGCGACTTGAGCCAGATAAAGGTGCGCGCGGAGGTCGAGGAGCGCGATCTGGCCAAGATCCGTATCGGCCAGCGCGTTGTCGTGCGCTCTGATGCCTTTGCCGACAAGGACTTCACCGGTCGCGTCACGGCCATCGCTTCGTCAATTGGCGCACCCAACATCGTCTCGCGCGGTCCGCGTCGTCCAAGCGACGTCGATGTTCTGGAGGTTGTCGCGACACTCGACGATGCCTCGGAGCTGGTAACCGGAATGCGCGTCGATGTGTACTTTGCACTTCCCGAGACGGCGGAAGCGAAGCAGTGAATTCTGCTCTTGCGCCGAGCGCACGCGATTGAAAAGGGCGGAGCCGCGGCTCCGCCCTTCATTTTTTGGCGTCGTGATGTTTGACCGAGCCGGTTCGTGCGCTCATCACGCCTTCACGCGGCCGCGCTCACTGCGGCCGCATCGATGTGTGCACGCAGATCTTCGGGGATGCCGAGCCGCTGCGCCAACTCGTAGAGGAAGGCCTGCTCGCCGCGCGTGTCCGGGTCGATAGCAATACGCGCCGCCGTATAGACCTGCACAGCCTCGTGTTCGCTGCCGACGGCGTTGGCGAGCGCGCTGGCCGATGCTGGATTGTTGAACTCGTTTGCCAGGAACTCCTCCGCGCCTCCATCGAGACCCATCTGGCCGAGACTACCCATGATCTTCTGCTGCTCGTCTGCCGAGATGCGCCCGTCGGCCGCCGCCGCACCGATCATCGCTCGGATATAAAGCGCGGCCTGCTCGTTGGTGATCGCGGCCGGTTCGAATCCCGAGCCCGATGGTGCCTGCGTTGGCACGAAATTGCGTTCTGCGGCCGGCGACTGCCCCTGCGTATAATTCTGGTAGGCGCGATAGGCGAGGCCGCCGATCAATGCCAGAGCGCCGAGCTTCGCGGCATTGACGGCCGCGGCGCGTCCGGTGCGCGTGCCCAGCACCAGCGCTCCCAGGCCACCCAGTGCGGCGCCAGCCCCCAGTTGGTTGTTTCCAATCAGATCTTTGAGCTGCTCGAGAAGGTCGTCGACGGACCTGCCGCCTGTCATCTTCTCCAGCGCCTCGCGTGCACCGGTCGCCTCGCCGATGCGCGTTGCACCTTCCTGGGCGCCCGTGGTGGCCTGGCCGAGGATCTGGCCCAGGATGTCGGTGATACTGCCGCCCGAACTTCCGGCGCCACCGCCCACCTGCTGCTGCAGCTTGCCGAGGATATCGCCGAGCCCACCGCCCGATCCCCCGGAGCTGTCACCGGATGGCACCATGTGGCGCAAGAGATCGTCGAGACCGCCTTGCTTCGCCGGCTCGCCATGTGAGGCCTGTGAAGACGCCTGCCCGCCCGGCAGGAAGTTGCGTAAAAGATCCTCGATGCTGCCGCCGGTCTGGTCGGGAACACGATCCGATGGCCCGCCGCGCTGCTGTGCACCCGCGAGCATGCCGCCGAGCAGATCGCCAAGACCGCCGCCGGCGCCAAGCGCTTCCTGGCGTTGCGCGCCGCCGGTCACGAGGGTTTCGAGAAGACTCTTTGCATCGAACATGAGCGTATTACCTCATCACGAGTAGGTCCCCGGTCGGGCCATGCAGATAAGGCGTAGCGCGAACGACTGCTATGCGCCACAGTGAATAACTCATTCTGCAGGCGACGAGGGATCTACCAGGGTCTTGCCCGATGATGGGCCGGTGCCGTCCTGGGCGGCTTCTTCGCTCGGTCCAACGAAGCGGCTGAAGACGCGCCAGATGAAGCCAGCTAGGTCGTCGATCAGCACGAACACCGCAGGCACGAAGATCAGCGACAACAGTGTCGATGAGATGAGGCCGCCGATCACCGCGATCGCCATCGGCGCGCGGAACTCGCCACCAGATTCAAGCGCCAGCGCGAGCGGCAGCATGCCGCCAACCATCGCAATGGTCGTCATGATGATCGGGCGGGCGCGCTTGCGTCCCGCATCGACAATGGCATCGATCCGCGGCACGCCATTGCGAATTTCCTCGACTGCGAAATCGACGAGCATGATCGCGTTCTTGGTGACGATGCCCATCAGCATCAGGATGCCGATCACGACCGGAAGGCTGATAGCGTTGCCGGTCAGCGCGAGCGCAACAATCGCGCCGCCGATCGATAGAGGTAGAGAGAAGAGAATCGTGATCGGCTGCAGGAAGCTTGAGAACAGGAGCACCAGAACGGCGTAGACCATCATGATACCTGCGCTCATGGCCTGCCCGAAGCTCTCGAACACCTCCTTCATGACCTCGGCGTCGCCGAACTGCTTCAGCGTGATACCCTGCGGTAAGGACTTGGCTGCGGGTTGCGCAAAGATCGCCTCGACGGCATCGCCAAGTGGCTCGGTGCCGCGCAGATCCGCACCGATCAGGACGCGCCTTTCGCGGTCGTAACGGTCGATGGAGGTCGGCCCCTGGCTGAACTCGAATTGCGCCACCGTCGACAATGGAATTGCCTGTCCGCTGGCTGTCTGCACCTTCAGAGCGCGAAGCAGATCGAGCCGCTCGCGCGCTGATTCACGCAACTGCACGCGGATCGGAATCTGCCGGTCGCCGACATTGAACTTGGCCAGATTGGCGCCAATATCGCCGATGGTGCCAATTCGCACGGCTTCCGAGATCGCTTCCGTCGTGACGCCGAGTTCTGCGGCGACGTCGCCACGCGGGATGACGCGCAGTTCCGGCCGATCGAGTTCCGCTGTCGAGACGACATTGAGGAGGGACGGGATCGTCTTTGCCTGGCTGGTGATCTCAGCTGCGGCATTGTCAACGGCCTCGCCGTCGCGTCCGGCGACGACGAGTTGAACCTGACGCTGCCCATTGTCCTGCAGGAACCAGTAGCGGATATCGGGAAGGTCGCGCAGCGAATTGCCGATCTCTTCCTGGATTGCAGCCTGCTTCAGCTTGCGTGTCTCGCCGGGTGCCAGCGTGAGGATCAGCGTTGCCTTGCGAACCTCTTTGCCCGAGCCGAGGATCTGCCCGCCGATGACGAAGACACTTGTGACGTCTTCGCGCTTGTCGATCTGCTCCGCAAGGTTTGCTGTGATCTGCTCGGTCTCCTTCATGCGCGCACCCGGCGGCAGTTCCACCGCCAGCAGGATGCGACCAGAATCCTCGACCGGCAGGAAGCCGTTGGGCAGAAGGAAGAAGCTGCCGACCGAACCCGCGAAGATGACGAGACCCAGGATCACAGTGATGACGCGATGGCGCACCGACCAGGCGACCAGCTGCGTATAGCGCGTCAGCAGCCAGCTCTCCTTGTCCGCGTGCCCCGATGCGCGCATGAAATAGGCGGCCAGCAGAGGCGTGATAAGGCGTGCCACAAGTAGCGAGAAGAACACCGCAAATGCTACGACGAGGCCAAACTGCTTGAAGTATTGACCCGCGATACCTCCCATGAAGCTGACGGGCACGAATACGGCGATAATCGTCGTGGTGATGGCGATAACAGCCAGCCCGATCTCGTCGGCGGCTTCCAGCGCGGCCTGATAGGGCTTCTTGCCCATGCGGATGTGCCGCACGATATTCTCGATCTCCACGATCGCATCATCGACCAGGATGCCGATCACGATGGTGATGGCCAGCAGCGAGACGAGGTTGAGCGAGAATCCGAGGGCATGCATCGCGAAGTATGCAGGAATTATCGACAGCGGCAACGCTATCGCGGCGATGATCGTGGCGCGAAAATCGCGCAGGAATATGAGCACGACGACAATTGCCAGAGCCGCGCCTTCCAGCAGCATCTTCATCGTCGATTGATACGCCCGCATGGTGTATTCGACGGTGTCGTCAATCTTCCGGATCTCGATGCCGAGGTGATCGATCTGGATTTTCGCCACCTCCGCGGCGATGTCCTGCTCGACGACGGTGTCGCTGGAGCCCTTGGCGCGGCTGATCTGGAAGGCAACTGCCGGTCGTCCGTCGACGAGTGCGAAGGTACGCGGCTCCTCGAAGGCGTCGCTCACAGTTCCGAGTTGGTCCAGCCGGACGTACCTGTTGGCGGGCAACGCGATCATCGTCGCCGCAAGCTCTTTGACGCTGGTCTTACCGGCAAGTGTGCGGATTGCCTGCTCGCGTCCTGCCACCTCGCCACGACCGCCGGCGAGATCGACGTTGGTAGCGCGCAACTGCCGGTTCACGTCACCCGCTGTGATGCCATATGAAAGCAGCCGGTCGGGATCGAGCGACACGCGGATTTCGCGCGTCACACCGCCGACACGGTCGACCGCCGACACGCCTTTCACGCCCTGCAGTCGTCGCTTCACCACATCGTCGACGAACCAGCTCAATTCTTCCGGTGTCATGCCGGGTGCGAACGCGCCGTAGGAGACGATCGGAAGACCCTCGATCTCGATGCGCTGTACGATCGGTTCGTCGATGGTCCGGGGCAAATCAGCCCGCACGCGCGCTATCGCATCTTTCACGTCGTTGAGCGCCCGGTCGACATCAACCTCCAGGCGAAACTCGACCATCGTTTGTGAGACGCCCTCGGTGATCGTCGAAGTGATGTGCTTTACGCCGGTGATGCCGGCGATCGCGTCTTCCACCCGCTTCGTGACCTGCGTTTCAAGCTCGGCTGGCGCTGCGCCGGATTGTGTGATCTGCGCCTGAATTACCGGCAGGTCGATATTGGGGAAGCGCGTCACTGGCAGCGCGCGAAAGCTCAGGATGCCCACGGTGATGAGCACCATGAACAATACCAGAGACGGCACCGGGCGGCGGATCGACCACGCAGATATGTTGAAATCCATTACCTGGCCTCGCTGATCTTCGCGTCGGGCGTGACGGGCCGCACCCGGTCACCGTCGCGAAGGAATGTGCCGGCCTTGGCCACGACCAGTTCACCTTCACTGAGGCCCTTCGTGATCTCGACGAGATCGCCGCTGCGAAGACCGGTGGTGACAAGGCGCGCCTCCACCCGGTCGCCGCGCACAACGAGAACGCTGGGTTGCGAATCCGCGCTGTAGAGAATTGAGGCCGCCGGTACCGAGATGCCGATGCCCTCGCGAGTCACCACGTTGGCCCTGGCGAATGCGCCGATCCTCAGGTCCGGCCGGTCGCCGATGAAAATCTTTGCCGTGCCCAGACGCGTCGTCCGGTCGACCTCGGGCGCCACAAGCCGCACGCGGCCTGTCACGTTCTCTGCCCCGACGACGTCGACGGTGGCGGATTGCCCCGGTGCAAGCCGCGCAATATCTTCGGCAATCACGTTTGCGTCGAGCTCGATCTCGCCATCGGCAATGATCCGGAACATGGGTTCGGCGGTGCCCGCAGCAAGTGCACCGATGCGCGCCGTGCGGCGGCTGATAATGCCGGAACGCGGTGCCTTGACTTCGGTATTGGAAAGCCGCCACTCGATTTCGCGGCGTTGCGCCTCCGCTTCCTGTTTGGATGCCTCGGCCAGCTTCAGCCCGTCGCGTGCCGAGACGACTTGTGCCGCGGTGGATCGTGCGGCCGCGGCACGCTGATCATAAAGGCTCTCAGAAAGATAGCCCGACTGCCGCAACGGCTTGGCGCGCTCGAACGAGGCACGAGCCTCCGTCAATGCCGCGTCGACCTGATCGATCATGCTGTGCGCCTGGGCGATCGAGGCGTCTGCGCGCGCGAGTGCCGCGGTGTTCTGCGCGAGCTGAGCCTCGAGCTGTGTGCGTTCGAGCACGGCGAGCACGTCGCCGCGCTTGACCCTGTCGCCGACGTCGACCTTGAGATCGAGCACCCGCAGTCCCTCGACTTCGGGCGCCACGAGGATTTCCTCGCGCGGCACCAGTGTTCCGGTAACGAGCACCGTTTCGCTCAAGGCGCGTCGCTCCGCCTTGATAACCGTGATCGCCGGAGCGAGCGCCTTGGCGGCCGAATCGACCTGCTGTTCTTCACCGGATGGATGAAGAAACGCTCCGATCTTGGTAACGCCTAACCCGAGCTCGGAAGCCGCAAACCCAATTGCGGCAAGCGCGAGCAGCGTCGCCACTAGAGCCTTGCTGCGAAACGTCATGGACTGGCCTCGTCATCGCGTGTGGCTATCATCGCACCGGCGCCTTCGGGCGCGCAGGTGGTTGCTCGGCCGATCGCGTCGTCATTGGTGGCGACCGTTTCTCGATGCTCGTCCTGCACCGGCTTGACCCTCGTGGGATTGATCAGCGACCCGACCACGGCCATTACGGCCGGCATCAATTGATCTGCCTTGAAGTTCGGGTCTGTCGCGCGCCGCCACATCATCCCATCGCCGATCACCGCCACCAGCTTGGACACGGTCGCCGGTTCAAATGCGGGCGCTATGCGGCCCTGTTGCTCGAGCCGTTCGAAGAGTCCGCACAAGCTGGTGTAGACGTGGGTGTCGACCGAGCGGAAAATTTCGCCAACCTTCTCGTTGCGTGTCGATTCCACGCCGATCTCGACGCACATGAGCCGCTTGTGAGCCGGTTCCTCGACGAAGTACTGCTCGCCGATCGTCTGCAGGGCATTGAGGATGTCGGTTGCCTCCGCGATCGGCTCAAAGCGCTCCTGGAACTCGTTACGGTCACGCTCGGCGAGGCCGGCGATCAGATCCTCCTTGGAAGCGAAATAGACGTAGAGTGCGCCGGGACTGATGCCCGCCTCCTTGCAGATGTCGTGCATCGTGCAGCGATGGAAGCCCGAGCGCGCGAAGCAGATCTCCGCAGCATCCAGGATGCGTTCGCGTCGCGCGCGCTGTGTGGCTGGCTTCAGTTTCGGCATGGTCTCGTCTGCTTGGCGTTTGCTTGAGTGTCTATTGATCCGAGCATGGCATTTGCGTCTTTTGAGTGATGCCGACTGTCCCGCGGGGCACGCCGCTGACACCGATATGTGCGTCACCGATCGATTGATGTGTCTCTTCGCCCATGACGTTCGCGACCTCGACTTGGACCCAAACCATACAAAACGAACGCTCGTTTTGTTTGCAAGAGATGTGAGGTTGATTGACGTGGCCGTCAAGTCAAATCGAGCGTCAAATTTCGACAAGGACCGTGACTTTAGAAAAATAATTATATAACAGCGTGTTAACCGTGGCAGGCGTGTCTTTGCGCACGGGGAAGGGCACGGTGCGGCGGCCGCGGTGTGGCTGCAGGGATGTCGGGGTGATCCTGGTAGAGCAGGTTAAACCCGGTTTGGCCGGCCCGGTTCACTTCCGGCAGGGGGTCGCCTTGATGGTGCATACGGACCCTTCGGGACCGACGAGGCATGATTCTTCGAGGTTGGCGGCCAGCTTCCAATCAGAGTAGGGGGCGCCGAGCTCAGGTGTCGAGCGCACCCTGTAGCGCCAGTTCGCGCGCGCCTTCGTTTTGGCGAGCCACTCGAAGCGGGACGCTTCGCCCCGTGCCATGACCGGATTGTCACTGCACGATTTCGTTGCCTGCGCGCTGACACCGTTCGCCCACGGAGCAACGAGGGTCGCGGCGACCAAAGCAGCAGCGTACCTACGTTGACAGATTGCGCAGGAGATGCGGCGGATTGGCCGGTTCGTCGTCGGCCTCAGTGGACGATCTGGAGTGGTGGCAATATCGGGTTTCATGTTCTGTGATCTTGGCGGATGCCGTACGTAATGCAAGCGTCGCCATGCGGCGGTTCTGAGCGCTATCAGAATCGCATCAACCAGTTGGCGGTTCCGTAGAGTTCATCGAAGCCATCGGTCCTGCCGAAATCGTACGCGCTGTTGGCAACGCCGCCAGAGATAGAGATTTCACCACCATTCCACTCGTAGCGCGCGAATAGGCCGGCGCGTGTCTGCGGGCGCAACGCTTCGCGCAGGCTGCCATCCTCGAGCAGCCGCTGACCGCGCAGGGCATTGCCGTTGATGCCGGCTTCCAGGCCGAGCGAGACTGTGGGGAGCACCCGGTATCCGAGGCGCCACCGCCCCGCATAGGTCTGGTGTGCGCTTGTCCACGAGGTGTCGAGCGACGTCCAGGCTTCGCTGCCCAGATTGAGCCAAAGCTCCAGCGCGCCTTTGACGCCGTAGTCGAGCCCTTGTGTCAGCAGGCCGCCCGACGGGATGGGATCTCCGGGAGTGATCACATGGTCGATGGCCGAGATCCCTGCGAACGCCTTCGCCGTCAGTTCTCCGAATCGCATTTGGTAGCCGACCAGCACTTCGACGAAACTGACGGTTCCCTCGAACCTGCGTCGCGTGTCGTTGGGATCGCCTGCGCGATGGCCCTGGTAGCGATACTGGCCGTAGCCGCCAGTAGCCCGAAGCCGCACGCCGTCACTATAGATGTCGCTCGTGGGGGCGAGTGTCACACCGGAATAAAGGAGCCAGACATCGTGCGTGACATCAGCTCCGGTGAAGGTTTCCCGCCAGTAGGGGGACTGCTCGTCGGCAGATGCGCCGCTCGGCGGCGACGTAACGGCGACAAGGCAGGAGAATGCAGCGGTCGCGAGTCGGGCAGAAATGAGCTGGCCACAACCGCGCGCAAAAATCGCGCGGCCAGCGATTCCGCGCGTCCAAATCCGGCAACTCGCCCAAACCCCACGCACGATAGCGCCGCACCAAAAAACAAAGCAAGAACAAAACACTGTTAATTAAATATTCATACTACAGATAGGCTTGGGTCAAGCGGCTTTCAGTCAACAGGGCAATTTGTGGATCATTTGTCGATCGCTGAATGTGATCGTTAGCGGGCTAATGTTCCCAGGCGTTCCTTACGAGCGACGCGGCAGCACGTTCTCCGCAAAAGGACGAGCAGGACGCTGATCGCTGCACCGCGACATTTTTTGTTCGTTGCGTTTGATCAACGACATTTGCCTTGGGGTTCGCTATTTAGTGGCAGACGGCTATACAACGCATTCGTAATGATGAGAATTTTGGTGCACCGCAGCAAATCTCTTTTGTTGGGCTCGTGTGCAAGCTAGTCTGGAGAGCAGTCGGTCCGGCCACCGCCTTACGTGGCATTTGGGCTGCGAGGATATTGATTGCCGGCTGAGCTGTGCTGGCCGTGTCCAAGGCTCCGCCGGAAGTACGGGACACCGTATTTGGCTCTCGGCTCACGCTACGCTGTGGAACGAAACCGTGACATGTTGATTGTGCACGGCATCGACACAGGGTCTTGGCGGCCAACGCGGCGTAGGTCGACTTTTCTGGTCCTGAACAACGGGACCGGCATCAATGGAGAGGCCTTCATCAAGGGCCCTGAATGTCGAGTTAGGGAGCATCATTCACAGGCGATCGTGGCGAGGAGCGGCCCTTAGCCCAGGTATCCCCATCGTCGTTGTGGTGTCTCTCGTTCGTACGCGTAGATTCTAGTGAGGAGGAACAGGTATGACGTCAGCAAGTCAGACGCAGAGCACGGGATTGGGGCTGTTCCAAAGCTTTTTCCATGCTCCCCACTTCGCCGATTTTACAAACGCAACGCAACAGGCGCCGGATCATATGATGCGTGGTCTCGCACGCTGGCAGCTGGAGTTGCAGGGTCTCGCGGTCCGCCGCGCCCAGGCTTACCTGGAACTGCCAGCGCGGTTGTCGCAGTGCCGGACGCCGCAGGAGCTGATGGCCGAGCAGCAACGCTTCATGCAAACCTGCTTTGCCCACTACAGCGAGAGCTCGCAGCATCTCATGAGCGCTTGGGCACAGATGTTCCAGCTTCCCACGGCAACGAGCGAGGCCGGTCGCCAGAAGGGCGATCGCGATTATTTGTCGTTCCGCGAACCGCGTCCGGTCAATGGTACGGGCGGTGACGGCCAGCAGCCATACGGAACCAGCCGGAAGGTAGCCTGATCAAAGGTTGGGCGTCCTGACAGTCGAAGTCCCCCCAACACGAGGTGATTGACGAGGCGGAAGGGAAACCTCCCGTCTCGTTTTTTTGGGTCCCCAAGCACAGGTCGAGCCACATCGAGCGCACCAGGGAGTGTGCTGCTCCGCCAATTGTGAACACCGTGCCGCACCTTGTGAGAGTCGCTGGCGGCCCACGTTCTGGCAGACTACGAAGGTGATCACACGCCTCTAGACCGCGTTCATGTTTGGTGGAAACATGAACGCAATCCAGTACCTTGCTTTGAGCATGTTTTTCACGCTGAACCGCTGCACACTTCAGCTAAACATGCTCTAGGGACACGACGCCAGACAAGGAACACGCTGCAACACATGCGAAATTCGTCTGAGCAGACATCGCCCTCTCCGCGCCGATCGCAATCAAACAAGTCAGGCACTGAACCGTTCATCCGCTCGGGACGAACCCCGGAGCGTCGCGGCCGGCGCTACGCTCTCGCCGTGATGGCGGCAGTTGCGATGGCGGGAGGAATTACTGCAATGACGCGCCACAACGTTGCCCGCGCCTACCAGCCCTCGGATCTGCCCAAGGTCGAAGCGCGCGTGCGCCAGGAGTTTTCTGACGTTACTCAGATCCTTCCCGATGATTTTGCTGCGATGAAAAACAAACGCAGTCCGCTCATCATAGATGTGCGTGAGCCTGCAGAGTTTGCCGTAAGTCACATCGACGGTGCGGTACGGGTGGATCCGAACGCACCGGCCGACGCGTTCGTCAACAAGCTGGCGGCATTGGCGGCCGGTCGAGACGTAATCTTTTACTGCTCCGTCGGCGTTCGCAGCTCGCGCCTTGCCGACCGCGTCGGCTTGGCGCTTCGTGCGCGCGGCGCTGAAGGAATCTACAACCTGGAAGGCGGATTGTTCCGCTGGCATAACGAACGGCGGCCCTTGGTTGACGGAGCCGGTCCAACTGATCGCATCCACCCCTTCGACGCCCATTGGGGTGGCCTCATCGCGGGGCAGGACCGAATCGCCACGAAGCCGCGTTGAACAGCCGGTTAGAGGCAGCGGTTCAGCGTGAAAAACATGCTCTAAGGGCGGCTGCTCATTCGATTTCAGGAAGCGCTTCGGCAAACCCCTTGAGCGAGATCGGTATGCCGATTCCCACCTCCTCGGTCTGGAAGATGATGAAGATCGCTGTTTTGCCGTTCTTCAACTGCTCCACCAGTTTGTCCTCGACGACAACCTGAGCGTAGCATGCGAACGAATGGCACCTCAGAAACGGCGCGTGGCCGACATCCTTGTTGTCGATCTTGAGGCCGAGGCCGGGCGGCAGCAGGATGCCGAGCGGGGCGAAAACCCGCAGCACTCTCGTCCCGTTGGCGAACTTCTGGAAATAGACCGTCAGGCCGACGTTGTTGCGATCCTCCGCGGTGACGCTCTGGACCAGTGCGCAGACCTCTTTTTTGGAGCCCGGCGGTGGCGATTTGCACACGACCTGCCAGTCGCCGTGTTGCGCCTTGACGGCACCTTCGGGGGCCTGGGTGTCCTGGGCCAGCGCTGCCGATGGGCGGCCGGCGGCCAGCATCGCTGCCAGTAGTACAACAAGCCATACGAACGGTTTTTTCAGGGTCACGCTATCTATCGAAAGCGTCCGTGGCGCGGCGGCCCATCTTTGAATAGGTTGATGATTTACGGGCAAGCGCGGGGCCTCCTGAGTGGGGATATCAAGGGTTCGACGGATGCCTGCCCAGCATGTGCAGCGGTTGGACCGGCACCGCTTCGCACAGCAAATTGCAAGAGGCTCTTTTCGAACAGGAATAGAGCCGATTCTCGGATTGGACTGAACGATTGGCCGACCGATGTCGCGTCTGTGCACACAACTGGTTGTCAAGAGCGTACAAATGCCGCACAAAACTTGACTTGAGACAACTCCGGGTATTGTGCTCTGGTCGATGCGGTGGGAATGCGCCCAAAGTGGGGCGTAGGCCGGCTGTTCGATTTTGTGTTGCCGGGCCGACGCGGGTCCGGGCGGGACGATTGGGGCCATAGAGGCGCAGCGCCGGGCAAGGCCACGGCAAGGCGAGCGACGGTTGCCTCCAGTAAATGCCTGTTTTTGAGGGCCGCCGTTCCGGCACGCCCTTCGTCTGACAAGAGTGAAATACAGTCCGGCACAGATCCGGTCTCATTTTGGGGAGCAGGGAATGATCCGACGAATGCTTGGCTCGCTATGGGCTGCTGCCACGCTGTTCATCGTGGCCGCCGTCATGTTCGGCGCCGATGCGGCCATGGCCGGTGTTGGCCGGCCGACCGACGGGCAGCTCGGCATGCAGGCCGCAGCCTCACCGATCGCACAGCAGATCCACGAGTTCCACGACCTGGTGAATACGATCATCATCACAATTGCGGTGTTCGTGCTGATCCTCATGGTCTACGTGATGTTCCGCTTCAACTCGAAGGCAAATCCCTCGCCCTCGCGTACCACCCATAACACGCTGCTCGAGGTGGCCTGGACCGTGATCCCGATCATGATCCTGGTCTACATCGCCCTGCCGTCCTTCCGGTTGCTGCGTGCCCAGTACGATTATCCGCCGGCCGATCTGACCATCAAGGCGACGGCCTATCAGTGGTACTGGAACCACGAGTACCTGCCCAAGGAGAAGGACGCCAAGAGCTTCGGCTTCGACAGCGTCATGCTGACCGCCGAGGAGATCAAGGAGAAGCAGGCAGAGGGCATTCCTGCGCCGCGCAACCTCGCCGTTGACAACGAAGTGCTCGTTCCCGTCAACAAGAACGTCCATGTTCTCGTGACCGCCGGAGACGTTCTCCATAACTGGACGGTTCCCGGTTTCGGCTCCAAGGTTGACGCCGTTCCCGGCCGCATCAATGCCACATGGTTCAAGGCGACGCAGACCGGCATATTCTATGGCCAGTGCTCCGAGCTGTGCGGCAAGGATCATGCCTTCATGCCGATCGCGGTCCGCGTCGTCGACGAGGGCACGTTCAAGGAATGGTCCGACGCGATGGCCGCGCGGGACAAGAAGAGGGCGCGCGAGATCCTGAAGCGTGTTGCTCTCGAGCAGGCCGGCAAAAAGACAGCCGACGCGCGCCATTGAAAGCTGGCCGCTCGGCAGCAACGACAAGCAAGAGCGCAACAAGCGCTTAAAGGAAATTTGCAAGCGAAGGGCAACTGACGATGGGTAGCACTGCACATGCCGCTCACGACCATCACGACACCCCGACGGGGTGGAAGCGGTGGTTGTTTTCCACGAACCACAAAGACATCGGCACGATGTACATGATCTTCGCCATGGTGGCCGGCCTCATCGGCGGCCTCCTGTCGGTTGGCATGCGTCTCGAGCTCGCAGAACCTGGCCTGCAATATTTCCATAACGGCCATGCCTTCAACGTGTTCGTCACCGCGCATGGCATCATCATGGTGTTCTTCATGGTTATGCCCGCCACGATGGGCGGCTTCGGCAACTGGTTCGTGCCGCTCATGATCGGTGCGCCGGACATGGCTTTCCCGCGCATGAACAATGTCTCGTTCTGGCTGTTGCCCGCGGCGTTCGCGATGCTCATTCTGTCGCTCTTCGTTGAAGGCGATTCCGGTGGCTTGGGTGTCGGTGGTGGCTGGACGCTGTATCCGCCGCTGGCGACGACGGGTTCTCCCGGGCCTGGGATGGACTTCGCGATTCTTTCGATGCACATCGCGGGCGCGTCCTCGATCCTTGGTGCAATCAACTTCATCACTACGATCTTCAACATGCGCGCGCCGGGCATGACGCTGCACAAGATGCCGCTGTTCGCCTGGGCCGTTTTGGTCACCGCATTCCTGCTGCTTCTCTCGCTGCCGGTTTTCGCGGGCGCGATCACCATGATGCTGACGGATCGCAACTTCGGCACGACGTTCTTCACGGCGTCGGGCGGCGGTGACCCGATCCTCTATCAGCACCTGTTCTGGTTCTTTGCCCATCCGGAGGTCTACATTCTGATCCTTCCGGGCTTTGGCATGATCAGCCACATCGTCTCGACCTTCTCGAGGAAGCCGATCTTCGGTTACCTCGGCATGGCATACGCGATGGTCGCTATCGGACTCGTTGGCTTCATCGTCTGGGCCCACCACATGTACACCTCGGGCATCAACGTGAACACGCAGGCCTACTTTGTGTTCGCGACCATGGTGATCGCGGTTCCGACGGGCGTGAAGATCTTTTCGTGGATCGCCACGATGTGGGGCGGCTCCATCGAGTTCCGTCTGCCCATGATCTGGGCGCTCGGCTTCATCTTCCTGTTCACGGTTGGCGGCGTGACGGGCGTCATGCTCGCCAACGCCGGTGTCGATCGTGCGCTGCATGACACCTACTACGTCGTCGCGCACTTCCACTACGTGCTGTCGCTCGGCGCCGTGTTCTCGATCTTCGCGGGCTATTACTACTGGTTCCCGAAGATGACCGGTTACATGTACTCCGAGTTCTGGGGCAGGCTGCATTTCTGGCTGACCTTCATCGGCGCCAACGTGCTGTTCTTCCCGCAGCACTTCCTCGGCCTTGCTGGCATGCCGCGCCGCTATGTCGACTATCCCGACGGTTTTGCCTTCTGGAACATGGTCTCGTCCTACGGCTCTTACATTACATTCTTGGGCACGATCTGCTTCTTCATCGGCATCTTCGTTGCTCTGTCTCGCAAGCAGCGTGTCGGCGACAACCCCTGGGGCGTGGGCGCCACCACGCTCGAGTGGACGCTGCCGTCGCCGCCGCCGTTCCACCAGTACGAGACGCTGCCGCGCATCGAGGCGACCAAGCATCACTGATCGCTTGGATCGTGCGGTCGCATGGCTGTGACACGAACACGTGATGGGCGGGACCCGGTGTCCCGCCCATCGCTGCCCGAAACGACAAGATGGCAGCCGGTGTGCGTCCCCGCCGCAGGCTGCAACCCCTGGCCTGGAATCAGGAAGGGCGGAATGGCTGCAAGTCCATCGGACCGACGGACCGACGGACTGGGGCCTTGCATACCGGAGTGACCGAGGAACTGCGCAGGTGGCAATGACGGAAACGAGACCCAGGCCAGGGTTCGCTTTGTCGGGTGGGCAACCCTCCGCGCACAGCGGCCGCGCCTTGGATTTCGTCGCGCTGATGAAGCCGCGGCCGATGTCGGTCGTCGTCTTCACCGCCATCGCCGGGCTTCTCGCCGCCCCTGTTGCGATGTCGCCCACGAGCGCATTGACGGCCATTGTCTGCATCGCCCTTGGCGGGGGGGGATCGGCTGTCCTCAACATGTGGTTCGAGCGTGATCTCGATGCGCGCATGGCACGCACCGCTTCGCGTCCGTTGCCCGCGGGTCGCGTAGCGCCGGAAGAGGCGCTCGCTTTTGGCTTGCTTCTGATCGTCTCTTCGATCGCGGTTATGGCGCTGGCGGTCAATCCGATGGCGGCCGTGGTGCTCGCCGTCACGATCCTGTTCTACGGCGTCGTCTACACGATGTGGTTGAAGCGCCAGACGCCGCTTAACGTCGTCGTTGGCGGCGGCCTTGCCAGCCTGCTGACGCCTCTTGCCGGTTGGGTGTCTGCAACCGGCACTGTCTCGTGGGAAGCACTTGCCCTTTTCACCTTTCTTGTTCCGTGGACGCCCCCTCACGTCTGGTCGCAGGCGCTCGTCCGTGCCGATGACTATGCCGGCGCCGGGGTGCCGATGATGCCGGTCGTTGTCGGGTCGGCGCGCACGCGCTGGATGATCGTAGGTTTCACAGCCGCCCACGCCGGCCTTGCACTATTGCCGGTTGCGGCAGGGTTCACCGGACCGCTCTGGCTTTCGGCCGCGGTCATTGGCGGCGCAGTTCTTGCCGTTGAAGCAGTCCGCTTGGCGCGCGCCGGCGAACTGTCCGTGGAGCGCCGCCTGGCTTGGCGCTTCTACCGTCTCAACAGTCTTTACGTCATGGCGCTGTTCGTAGCTCTCATTGTCGAGCGTGTTTTCGGTGTCGTGGCTTTATCGTCTCCAATTGCCGGGTTCGGCGGATAGGGTTTCTGGGATGTCGCAACTCATCGCGGAAGGTCATGCCGGTGCGGTTCCGGCTCTGAGGGAGCCGACGGTTGGCGATTATGTCGCGCTGCTGAAGCCGCGTGTGATGTCGCTCGTGGTCTTCACGGCTCTGGTCGGAATGCTGGCCGCACCGGGCCATCTTCATCCCGTGCTCGGTTTCATCGCCCTCACCATGATCGCGGTCGGTGCCGGCGCCTCGGGCGCGCTGAACATGTGGTACGATGCCGACATCGACGCGCGCATGGCGCGTACCGCCGCCCGCCCGATTCCGCGCGGCCATGTCACGGCCGAAGAAGCCTTCACCTTCGGGATCATTCTCTCGATCGGCTCGGTTCTCGTCCTTGGCCTGCTCGTCAACTGGGTCGCCGCCGGCCTGCTCGCCATGACGATTGCCTATTACGTCGTCATCTACACGATGTGGCTGAAGCGCCGTACGCCCCAGAACATCGTCATTGGCGGTGCCGCCGGTGCATTCCCGCCGATGGTCGGGTGGGCCGCCGTCACCGGCACGGTATCGCTCGAAAGCTTCGTGCTCTTTCTGATCATCTTCTTCTGGACGCCGCCGCACTTCTGGGCATTGGCCCTTTACCGGTGCCGCGACTACGAGCGCGTCGGCGTGCCGATGCTCCCCGTAACCCATGGACCCGACGAGACGCGCCGGCAGATCGTCGCCTATACGCTTGTGCTGGTACCACTGGCGGTGACGCCGTATCTCATCGGTCTCGCCGGTCTCACCTACCTTGTGGCCTCGCTCGCGCTGGGCGCGGTGTTCCTCGCGCTCGCGATCAAGGTCTACCGGGTGCGCGATGGGCGCAAAGGCGATCAGGCAGCGCGCCAGCTCTTCGGGTTCTCGATATTCTACCTGTTCGCCTTGTTCGCCGTCATTCTTGGCGAGCAGCTGGTTCAACGGATGTTGGGTTGATGACGTCGCCGAACGACAACAATCGCGCCAACGCGAATCAGCCGACGCCGGGTGAGGCCAAGCGCCGACAGCGCATGCGCTCGTGGGCAATTGCCGGCGTGCTGCTGTTTCTTGTGTTCGCATTCTATGCGGCAACCATCATCCGCCTCGGCGGCAACGTCATGAACAGGCCGCTTTAAGGATTGCAGGCAAGGCAGATCTGGAGGATTGCGAGAACCGTGAGCGACAGCACCGGACATAACGGAAATGCGAAGCCGGCTAAGGCCGTGGCGGATGCATTGACGGGCCGGCACCGGCGCGTGGCAGTCATTCTGTCGACCGTCGTGTTCAGCATGGTGGCTGCGGCTTATGCTGCCGTGCCGCTCTATCGCATCTTCTGCCAGACGACGGGGTATGGCGGCACCCCCAAGATCGCAGCCACAAACGACGTCAAGGTTCTCGACCGAACCATCGAGGTGCGGCTCGACGCCAACGTCGCTCCGAACCTGCCCTGGGATTTCAAGCCCAAGCAGAATACGGTGACGGTTCAGCTCGGCGAGACGGTGCTGGTTCACTATCAGGCCACCAATGTCGGTCAGACGACGTTGCGCGGCACCGCCAGCTACAACGTGTCGCCGGATGCGGCGGGTGCCTATTTCAACAAGATCGCGTGCTTCTGCTTCACCGAGCAGAAGCTCGAACCTGGCGAAACGGTCGACATGCCTGTGACCTTCTTCGTCGATCCCGCGATGATCGATGATCGCGATACCGAAAAGCTGTCTGTGATCACCCTGTCCTACACGTTCCATCCCATGGACAAGCCCGCGGCCGATGCGTCCGCCTCTCCCAAGGCGGCGCGCGAGCTGAAGGGCGATGGAGGTCAGGGCTAACTCGCACTCGAGTGTGCGGCCGGGCTGTGCTCGCGCCGCAAAGTTGGCAACGAATGCAGCGTCACCTCTGCGGCGGCGTTGAGACGGAAGAGAAAACGGGACGCGCCGAATGTGATGGATCCGACGAGGATCCGGAATGGGCGGGCTCCCCAATAAGGGACTGGGGAACGGAGAAATCGATGGCCGATTCACACGCTAAGAATCACGACTATCACCTCGTCGATCCGAGCCCGTGGCCGGTCGCTGCCTCACTGGCAGCGCTGGTGACGGCCATCGGCGCGATCATCTGGATGCGCTCGCTTGGCGGCGGTGCGGGACTGTTCGGTATGCATGGCCCGTGGGTCTTCGCCGTCGGGTTCGCCGGTCTTATCGCGATTGCATTCATGTGGTGGCGCGACGTCATCATCGAGGCACACAAAGGATATCAAACGCCCGTCGTGCAGCTTCATTTGCGCTACGGCATGATCATGTTCATCGCCTCCGAGGTGATGTTCTTCATCGCATGGTTCTGGGCCTATTTCGACGCCTCGCTCTTCCCGAGCGGAGTCATCCAGCCCACGAACATGACCGAGACGATCGGTATGGTCGAGCGCAACGCACTGACCGGTGGCCACTGGCCGCCTGTCGCCAGCGAGAACTTCAAATCGACCTTCGATCCCTGGGGTCTCCCGCTGGTCAACACGCTGATCCTGCTTCTGTCGGGCTGCACCGTTACCTGGGCGCACCACGCGCTTCTGAAGAACGACCGCAAGGGGCTTGTCTGGGGCCTTGCGCTGACTGTTCTTCTGGGCGTGGCATTCACCGCCTGCCAGGCCTACGAGTACGGCCACGCGGCCTTCAATTTCGCCGGCCACATCTATGGCTCGACGTTCTTCATGGCGACCGGTTTCCATGGCGCGCATGTGATCATCGGCACGATCTTCCTGTTCGTCTGCCTCGTTCGCGCGATGAGGGGTGAATTCACGCCCAAGCAGCACTTCGGTTTCGAGGCCGCTGCCTGGTACTGGCACTTCGTTGACGTGGTCTGGCTGTTCCTGTTCGCATCCATCTATGTCTGGGGTGCAGGCGCCAGCCCGGGTGGCCACTAGAGCCTGATCGGCCTCAGTGGAAGCACGACCGCTTCCATCAAAGTCGTGATTGAGGCTCTCAGCATGCAATCATACGCAATGCATGGCCGGGGCTCTTCGCCCCGGCCATGCGCGTTTTGCACGAATGCTGATCATAAGTTCGGTGTGTGTGTGTCACAGCCACGCATTGTGATCCGACGAAATGGAATCCAGAGTGCCTCGCATGACGAACAAGTCCGAGAAGCCCGCCCATTCGCCAATCGTGCTCGGCCTCAAGGCACGCTGCCCGCGTTGCGGCGAAGGTCCCCTGTTCCGACAGGTGCTCAACATGCGTGAGCGCTGCGATAACTGCGGCCTCGATTACAAGTTCATCGATACGGGCGACGGTCCTGCGGTTTTTGCGATTTTCATTCTCGGCTTCGTCGTGCTGGGCGGCGCGCTCTGGTTTCAACTGACCTATGATACGCCGCTGCTGGCGACCGTCCTTATGTCAGGTGTGGTAACGCTGGTGCTGGCGCTGGGCCTGCTGCGCTTCCTCAAGGCAACTCTGATCGCCCTGCAGTATCGCCATAAGGCCGAGGAAGGCCGCCTCGCCAAGGATTGAGGCATCAGCGCGCCGGTTAGCGCCACTTTCGCTGTGAGGCATCGTACGTGATGACGCGTTTGCGTGAGGCTCGCCTGCTGTGGCCAACGCTGCTGACCCTCCTGGGTCTCGCGATCCTCGTCTCGCTTGGCAACTGGCAGATGCGCCGTCTCGCCTGGAAGGAAGCCTTGATCGAAAAGGTGGAGGCGCGAGGCAAGGCAGCACCTGGCAGCCTGCAGGCGGTGCTCGGCATCTATACGGGCTCCCATATGACGGACACCGCCGAGGCGATCGAGTTCGTGCGCGTGGCGATGAAGGGGCGGTTCCGTCACGATCAGGAATTTCACGTTTGGAGCCCAGGCAAAGCAGGCCCTGCCTGGAGCGTCGTCACACCGCTTACGTTATCGACGCCTCTCGGCGCATCGGGCACATTTCCATGGAGTACTGTGCTCGTGATCCGTGGCGCGGTGCCCGACATGAAGAAGGCACCTGCAACTCGTGCTGCGGGAAATCCTGATGGCGCGCTGGAATTCGTCGGTCGCGTGCGGCTGGGCCATGTCGGAGCCTTTAGCAGTGCCGAGAATGCCGCAAAGAACGAATGGTACGAATTCGACATTGAAGGTATGCGCAAGGCGCTCACAATGACGTCGGCGGACGGCTCGGCAGCCGGGCCCCCACACAATGCAATCGCAAGTGTGGCGCCGTTCTATATCGAGGCCGAGACCGCGACAGGAGGACCGCAGGGCCCGCAGCCGGAACTGAATAAGGTCAACCTGTCGAACCGCCATCTCGAATACGCGCTGACGTGGTACGGACTCGCCATAACGCTGCTCGGCGTCTATCTGGCTTTCGCTTTTGGGCGCTTGCGCCAACGTGGCTGAACGCCAGAGCAGGTCTGGTTTTGATCGAATCACTGAACCGCTGCACACCTCAGCTAAAGATGCTCTAAGCCGAATTTCCTGCCGTTTCCTGGTGCCGAACGCCCTGCTTGGCTTGTTTGCGCCGTGCCCCGGCAGTAGTGTGCGCTTCTTGCCATACCTGCTGTCAATGATCGGGTGCGTCCCGGTCGCGGGCGGTTCCGCCGCCCGAGCCCAGAATAGATGAGGCTCCTCGTTTGTCGTCGTCACTTTCTTACATCTCCACGCGCGGTGCCGCCCCGCGTCTCGGTTTCGATGATGTGCTGCTTGCAGGCCTCGCCCGCGATGGCGGTCTATATGTGCCTGAGACATGGCCGCGGCTGACGCAGAGCGAGATAGAGACCTTCGCCGGAGTGCCGTTCGCCGATCTGGCCGTCGCGATTATCGATCGTTTCACCTGCGGCGCCATTGCGCGCGAGGATCTTTTGCGCATGGCGCGCGAGGCCTATGCCACGTTCGGTCATGCCGCCGTGACACCGCTCGTGCAGATCAACCCCGAGACGTTCGTGCTGGAGCTGTTCCACGGGCCGACCCTCGCCTTCAAGGACGTGGCGATGCAGTTGCTCGCCCGCCTGATGGACCATGTCCTGGAAAAGCGTGGGGAGCGTGTCACGATCGTCGGCGCCACATCGGGCGATACCGGCGGGGCGGCAATCGAAGCTTTCCGCGGCTCGAAACGCTGCGATGTGGTGATCCTGTTCCCTGATGGCCGCGTCTCCGACGTTCAGCGGCGCATGATGACGACGCCGAGCGAGCCGAACGTCCATGCCGTCGCTATCGACGGCACCTTCGACGACTGCCAGGCGCTCGTGAAGGCCATGTTCAATGACCACGCCTTCCGCGACCGCGTGCATTTGGCAGGCGTTAACTCGATCAATTGGGCGCGCATCGTTGCGCAAGTGACGTACTACTTTGCTGCCGCAACAGCGCTTGGCGCGCCACATCGCAAAGTGGCCTTCTCGGTGCCCACCGGCAATTTCGGCGACATTTTCGCCGGCCACGTCGCCCGCCGCATGGGGCTTCCGGTTGCCGACCTTGTCATTGCATCGAACGAAAACGACATCCTGCCGCGCACGCTCGATACCGGCACTTACGAAATGCGCGATGTCGTGGCGACATCCTCACCATCGATGGATATCCAGATTTCGTCGAACTTCGAGCGTTACCTGTTCGAAGCCTCAGGCCGAGACGACGCCTATGTGCGTGGCCTGATGGGCTCTCTCGCCCAGTCGCGCCGATTCGAGGCGGGTGGTGCGGTATGCGAGCATATGCGCCGCGATTTTTCGGCGCGATCGGCAAGCGAAGCGGAGGTCGCCGACGCGATCCGCAAGGTGAAGCAGGAAAGTGCCTATCTGATGGATCCGCACACGGCGTGTGGATACGTTGCCGCCGCAGATACAACTTCGCGTGTTCGTGGTAGTGCCTATGGCCATAGCGTCCCCAAAGTGATTCTTTCCACCGCACATCCAGCGAAATTCCCCGATGCGATGGAGAAGATCACCGGCTATCGTCCGCCGCTGCCCGACCGACTGTCGAATCTGATGACAGACCCCGAGCGATTCGCGCATGTGCCCAATGAATTGGCTGCCATTGAAGCCTTCGTCGAAACCCGCGCACGCGCCGTCCGCGAGGAGACGTGATGACCACTGAGATAACGACGCTCGCCAACGGTCTGCGCGTCGTATCGCACCGCATGGAGCATCTGGAGACGCTGTCGCTCGGCATCTGGGTGGCGACCGGCGCGCGCCACGAGAGCGAACCCGAGCATGGCATCTCGCATTTCCTCGAGCACATGGCGTTCAAAGGTACTGCTCGACGTACCGCGCAGGCCATCGCCGAGGAGATCGAAACGATCGGCGGTGAACTGAACGCTGCCACGAGTCTGGAAAACACCGCCTATTTCGCCCGCGTTCTCAAGGGCGACGAGGGGGTGGCCTTGGAGATCCTTGCGGACATCCTCCAGAATTCGCTCTTCGCCAGAGACGAGTTGGAACGAGAGCGGGAAGTGATCTTGCAGGAGATTGCTGCAACTCGCGATAGTCCTGACGATATTGGCTACGATCTCTTGCAGGAGGCGTCGTTTCCCGACCAGCCGGTCGGCCGCCCGATCCTCGGCACGACGCAGAGCGTCAAAAGCTTTGATCGCCAGCTTCTCGAAGGCTTCCTTGCCCGCCATTACGGTCCCGAGTGCATGGTTGTTTCTGCCGCCGGCTCCGTCCACCACGATTCTCTTGTCCGCCACGTTGAAGCCCTATTCGGCGGGCTAACTCGGGGTACTGAGCGCAGCCGCGTGCGGGCGCGCTATCAAGGGGGTGTGCGCGTATTTGACCGGCGCTTCGAGCAGAGCCATCTGTTGCTCGGCTTCGAAGGCCCGTCTTATCACGCGGAGGATTTCTTCACGGCGCAGGTGTTCTCGGGCTTGTTCGGCGGGGGCATGTCGTCGCGATTGTTCCAGGAAGTCCGGGAGCGTCGCGGTCTTTGCTATTCGATCTATTCGTCCGCCTGGTCGCTGGCCGACATTGGCCTGTTTTCGATCCATGCGGCAACGGGGGCCGACATGATGACCGAACTGAGCGATGTCATTGTGAACGAGCTTGTCGGCGTCGCGCGGGCCGGAGCCAGCGAGGCTGAGGTCGCACGCGCCAAGGCGCAGTTGAAGGCCGGCCTGCTTATGGGGCTTGAGAGTTCGTCTGCCCGCGCCGACCAGATGGCGCGGCACCTGATTGGCCATGATCGTCTCATTCCAACCGAGGAGTTGATTGGCGGCGTCGACCGGGTCAGCGTCGATGACGTGATGGCGTTTGCCTCCCGCCTCGTAGCGGGGGCACCATCGATCGTCGTCGTCGGATCGGGCCGAAAATCCAAAGCCGAAGCCGACCGTCTTGCCGACATGATCGGCTCGAAAGCCTGAGGTGCTTCGATGGCGCTTCTGCGATCCAGCAAGATTTCGGAACCCGTGCCGATTGTCCGTGGCAAGGGTGTAATGATGCGCGCGCCCTGCATGATGGACTATCCGGCCTGGGCCGAGTTGCGCGCAATGAGTCGCGATCACCTCGCGCCGTGGGAGCCGCTCTGGTCGCGCGAGGAACTCACGCGATCCGCGTTCCGCCGCCGTGTCCGTCACTATCAGCGAGAGGCGCGCGAGGATCTGGGCTATGCCTATCTCGTTTTCGCTGCTCCCCAGCCGGCGCCCGCTTCAGCGCACGGTATTTTCGATATCGACGGCCGGCCGCTTGCGCACCCGCGGCCGGTGCAGATCCCACCCGCGCTGGTCGGCGGCGTCACGTTGACCAACGTCCGCCGCGGTGTGACGCAGGCGGCCACGCTCGGCTACTGGCTGGGGGCGCCGTATGTCCGTCGTGGCCTCATGCATGACGCGCTGTCGGCGTTGATCCCGTTCGCTTTCGACGTCCTGCGCCTGCATCGCATCGAGGCCGCCGTGATGCCCGCCAACGCCACATCGCTGCGTGTTCTCGATCGACTCGGCTTTTCCCGCGAGGGGCTTGCACGCCGATACCTGAAGATTGCCGGCCGCTGGGAAGATCACCTGCTGTTCGGCCTGGTCGCGGAGGATGTGGGCCGCTCCGAGGGAGGGCCGCAATGAGGTCAAACGGGGGGCGCCGCGCGCTCGCGCATTGGCGAGTCATGACCGCGCCGCTCTTGCATGCGGCGCACGCCGGCCTCGTGGCGTTGCTCGCACTCTTCGTTTGCCTCGCGGCGGCCAGCCCGGCCGCAGCGCTGAAACCGATCGTCGTCACACCGGACAGCGACCACATCGAGATCACCACGCTGGGTGATGCCTATGAAGGCCGCGGCGACAGTCTCATGGTGGATACCGTTGCAGGAGGCGATGGCGTCAGCGGTCGCATCTCAGTCAAGGCGGCGACGCCGGGCACCAATCCGAACTGGATCGTCTTCGCCCTGACCAACCCGACCGACAAGTCGATCGAGCGCTGGCTGACGGCGGACCGCTATACGCTCGCGGGCTCGGGCATCATCTGGCCCGACCTCGACGCCCGTCGCATCGAAGCGGTCACCCCGTCGATCGGTTTCGTGCCTCAGCGCATCAAGTCTGACCGGGCCGATGTCTTCGCGCTGACGCTCGAGCCGGGGCAGACCATCACCTATGTGGCCGAGCTGTCTTCCGAGCGCTTCGCCCGCATCCATTTATGGAAGCCGCTCGACTATGAGATGCGGTTCCGCGACCGCCAACTCTTCAACGGAATCATGCTTGGCCTGTCGGTGCTCACGGCGCTGTTTCTGACCGTCATCTTCGCTGCCAATCACAAGCTGATCTTTCCGGCCGCTGCACTATTCGCGTGGTGCGTGCTCGCCTACCTGTGCGTTGACTTCGGCTTCTTCCACCAGATCTTCAATATGAAGCCGGAGGACAACGCAGTCTATCGCGCAGCCGCCGAAAGCGCGGTGGCCGCAAGTCTCGTCATGTTTCTGCACGCCTTTTTACGGCTCGGCCTCACGCATGGTCTTATTCGCATGCTGTCGCTGGTCTGGATCCTGGCGCAGCTTGCACTTATCGCGGTGGCCGCGATCGACCCGCGCCTTGCGGCGACGTTTGCGCGCTTCTCCTTCATATTGATCGGCGGCGTCGGTGGGTTGGCGACACTCTATCTCGCGGTGCGCGGCCAGGATCGCGCCATGCATCTGCTGCCGCCTTGGATCCTGTTCCTCGTTTGGATCTTCCTGTGCGGTGTCGTTCTGACCGGGCGCCTGAGCGGCGATATCTTCGTCTCTGCGCTGATCGGCGGCCTGGTTCTCATACTTTTGCTTATCGGCTTCGTCGTCACGCAGTTCGCCTTCCGCTCGCTGGAACCTCTGGCGGGCCTCGCGCCGACTGACAGCCAGTTGCGCGCCATTGCCGTTGACGGTGCCCGCTCGGCGGTGTGGGAATGGTCGAGCCGCCGCGACGAGATCAAGACGGGAAACATCATCGAGCAGGCGCTGGGCCTGACGCCGGGCGAACTCAACGTCAAGGTCGACGAATTCCTGCAATACGTCCACCCGGCCGACCGGGAACGCTTCCGCCTGTCGCTGTGGTCGGTGCAGGAACGTGCCGGTGGCAAGATCCGCTCTGATTTCCGCATGCGCCATGCCGACAACTCCTATCGCTGGTTTGAACTGGAGGCGGCGGCGGTGGAGACCGGAGATCGCCGCTCTGTACGTTGCGTCGGCCTGATGCGCGACGTCACCGAGGCCAAGATGGCACACGAACGCCTGCTGCAGAATGCCGTGCACTGCAGCCTGACCGGCTTGCCCAATCGCGAACTTCTGATCGATCGTCTGTCGAACGCGGTGATGCGCGCGGCCTCCGACGAGAAGGTCCGTCCCACGGTCTTTTTCATCGACATCGACAAGTTCAAATCCATCAATGCCTCGTTGGGCTTCGTCGTCGGCGACAGCCTCTTGCTCAATGTCGCGCGCCGTCTTCAGCGCCATCTGGGCCCGCACGACACGCTGGCCCGCATCGGTGGTGACCAGTTCGCAATCCTTTTCATCGACCAGCAGAACCCGCGCGAGCTGGCTGGACTTGCCGAGCGGGTGCGCCGCAGCCTGCGTGCGCCCATGCATATCGCCAGCCAGGAGGTCGTGCTCACGGGCTCGCTCGGCATCGCGATCTATGATGGCGAGGAGACGTCCGGCGGCGATCTGCTGAAAGAGGCCGAGATCGCCATGTATCGCGCAAAGCGCTCTGGTGCCGACCGCATAGAGATTTTCCGGCCGGAGATGCGCGGCGAGCCCAACGATCGCGACATGATGGAGGCAGCGCTCCGTAAGGCGATCGAGAAGGACCAGATCAAGGTTGTTTACCAGCCGATCGTCTACCTTCCCACCGAGGAGCTGGCAGGCTTCGAGGCGCTGGCGCGCATGGAGCATCCCAAGCTCGGACTGATCTCTCCCAACGCCTTCATTCCGATTGCCGAGGAGAGCGATCTCATCACCCGGCTTGGTTCACGTGTTCTTGCCACCGCTGCGGCGGACGCCGTCATCTGGCAGAAGGAGCTGCCGCGCCCGGAGGATCAGCTGTTCGTTTCGGTCAATGTATCGAGCCGCCAGGTCTTGCGCACCGAGCTTGTGCAGGAAGTGCGCGCCCTGATCGGCCGCTCGCTTCTGGCGAAGGGTACGCTCAAGCTGGAAATCACCGAGTCGCTGGCCATGGAGAACCCCGAGCACGCGATCGAAATTCTCTCGCAGATCCAGAATGCAGGTGCTGAGCTTGCGCTTGATGACTTTGGCACAGGTTATTCCTCGCTTGCCTACCTGCAGCGCCTGCCGTGCAACACGATCAAGCTTGACCGGGAGTTGATCAAATCGGCAGGCGGCGGCGAGGATGCGGCTGCAACGATCGTTCGCGCAATGGTCGCGTTGGCTCACGAGTTGGGCAAGAAGGTTGTCGCCGAGGGTGTGGAGAGCGCTGAGGATGTCGTCTTCCTGCGCTCGATAGGGTGCGAGTACGGCCAGGGTTACTTTTACGGTGAGCCGATGTCGGAGCGCGACGTGATCGATCTGCTTCGCATCATCCGCAAGTCCGAGCGCAAGCTGCAGACGCACGGCTTCTTCAAAACCAAGCAGCGTCAGAGCCGCAAGAAGCAGAAACGCGTGGAGGCAAAAGTTGCTGCCGACAAGGCTGCCGCGGCTGAAAAAGCCACCGCTGAGCAAGCCGCAGTCGATAAGCCGACAACGCCGCCTGCCGCCACGCGCGCAGAGTCGGCCCGCGCCCGAGCTCAGGCGTTGCCGCAAAGTACGGTACGGCCGCGCCAGGCGCGTGGTGCCGCCCAGCCGCCTCAGGCACTGCCGCCGGCTGTCGACCCACGTCACGCGGGTTCCAACGGCCAAGCGAATGGTGCTGTAAACGGCGCTGCATCGCCGCCTCTTCCGCGACCTGGCGCGATGCTGCCTCCGCCGCCGGCGATACAGCCCGCAAAAGGCGCTCCGCTTCCGCCTCCGCCGTCCGCGCTACCTGGAGCTCCGCCAGCAACAGAACCCGCACTACCACCATCATCGCACCGCGCTGGCGAACCTGCGCCGCCATCCCTGCCACGGACGCGAACTGTGCCGACCGCTGCTGCACCGCCGAGGCCGGCAGCGAGCCAGGACGGCGTGCCGCGCGCACAGCAGCAACCTCCGCCGGCCGCTGCCGCCCCGCCCCCGAACCTTCCAAGTGCATCGCAGAAGGGCACACCGTCATCGACGCCGCCGGTTCCCGTGAGTGGCGCAGCGCGAAATGGAAATGGAAACGGAAATACAAATGGCACAGGGCCGAAGACCGATCGGCAGCCATCGCAGGTGACCGCCCGTTCTGGCGAAGCCAAAGACGGGCGGCGGGGCGCCTTGCCATCGGAAGCGAAGCCTCAAGCGGTTAATCCAGGGCCGAAAGAGCCTGATTTCTCGACCCTGCCGCCGGGCATTGCGGCTTCGTTGGCACGTCTCGCCGGTGCGCAGGCGCCGCCTTCGCCGGATAAGCCGTCCAAGAAAGAATGATCGACCGCGCGGACTCGATCACGTAATGCTCTTCGCTTCGGCCAGCGTTGGATTCTGAAACAACAGGCGCACAGTTCGCGTAGCGCGTCAGGTTGCGTAGTGCGTCAGGCGTGTCCGGCGTCGGCGACGAGATGCGAGGGATCGATGCCGATCTTCGCCAGCGCGCGATCGTATTTGGCCTCGTTGTCGTCGTCGAAGATGATATCGACATCCGCCGGGCAGATCAGCCAGCCGTTTGCCTGGATCTCGCTTTCCAATTGCCCTGGCGACCACCCGGCATAGCCGAGCGCCAGCAGCGTGCGTTGCGGACCCTCACCGGCAGCGATGGCTTTGAGTATGTCCAGCGTCGCCGTCAGGCAGACGCCGTCACGTATGGGGAGCGTCGAATCGGCGATGAAATAATCCGAGCTATGCAGTACGAACCCGCGTCCGGTTTCCACTGGGCCGCCTTTATGGATCGGCATACATGCCAGCTTGTCTGGAAGCTCCGCCAACTGGGCTGCGCCATCGGTTTCCTCGTCAAGCCCGATCCGGTCAATCAGGTCGCCGAAGTCGAGATTGTCGACCCGCTGGTTGATGACGAGGCCCATTGCGCCTTCGTCGGAGTGCGCGCAAAGGTAAATGACCGAGCGCCGGAAGCGTCGGTCGAGCATGCGCGGCATGGCAACGAGCAGTTGCCCATCGAAAAATGTGCCGTCTGGATCGTCAGAGTCGAACGGTAAGGACGTCATGGCCTAACACTAGCCCCTTGGCGGCCCCCCTGTGAAGCCGTCTCCGTTAGAGTCATTTTACCAGACTTCATTGCGACTGAGGTATTAAGCGGGACGGTAGACAACGAGATCGCGAAGATGCCCGCAAATCGTGGTTCGATCGCACAAACATATATATGGCGTAGATTATCCAGTTGATATTGCTCGTGTCCGTCAATGACGGCGGATTGATCACGGATTGACTTGGCGTAGTCTCGGATTCCCGCCAAACTTGGTGACCTTCGTGCATGGCACGCTCGTTGCCCCGTAAACGCACCCGGGTCACGAATGGTTTTTCAGTTCGCGCCGATTGTATCCAATCGTCAGGATCGGACATAGCGGACGTAAAGGAGCAGAATGATCGGTTACACGACGAAAACAGGTCATGCAGGTCTGGCTTATTGCGGCCTTCCGGATACATGTGGTGGCCCCTGTATGTGGCGACGCGCGGCCGGCTGCGCTTTTGGCACCAGCCTGTGGGGCGTGGCCATTCTGGCCGGTATTCTGAGTGTCAGTATTCTGGGAAGTGCCAGTCTCGCGGCGCAGTCTCTGGCGACCGAATGGGTGCAGGGCCATAACGTGCGAACGCGTCTGGTGGCCGGCCACGTTCCGGTCGGCAAGCCGGGTTCCGGTCAGGCGACGACATCTCTAGCGGCCGGTCTGGAAATGGAGCTTACGCCAGGCTGGAAAACGTACTGGCGCATTCCGGGTGACGCAGGCGGCGTGCCGCCCGAGTTTGACTGGAGCGAATCTGAGAACGTAGCCTCCGCCGTCGTCTATTACCCCGCCCCCCGACGTCTTACCGACCGGGCGGGAAGCACGATCGGATATAAGGATCATGTGGTGTTCCCTGTCTTGATCGAGGCGAAGGATTCCACACGTCCGGTCAAGCTGCGACTGATGCTGGCATTCGGTGTGTGCCACGACATCTGCGTACCGAGTGAAGGCACTTACGAGATCGCGATTCCGCCGGGGGGCGCACCGCTCTCAAATGAGATCAAGTCTGCACTGGCGCGTGTACCCACGCCGGCAGCTGCAATACGGACAGAAGCTGAAAATATGGTGCCACGGCTGGCCAAGGTGGAAACAGATCTCGCCGCCGCCGAGCCCACGGTGACACTCCACGTCCTGTTTCCCGGTGGGACCAAAGACGCGGATGTCTTCGTCGAGGGGCCTGTGGGGGAGTACGTGCCGATGACGGTCCACAAGGGCGAGGGTGCCGAGGGTGCGCAAATCTACGTCATAGAGTTGTCGAAAGGCGCTGATGTTGCCGCCCTGAAAGGCCAGTCATTGCGCGTCACGATGGTTTCGGAAGCAGGCCAGGCCGAGGCGTCTTTCATTCTGCAGTGACGGTGTGCGCCGGCAGGCCGGTCATCCGACAGGGATCGGGTACACGCGACAACACTCCGTGGACGTTGCTGCCACTGGCGGTTTACCCGGTTTGCACATAACCTGAGTGCGCCACCAAGGCCCCCCAACGAACGCATTGCCGGCAAGGCAGATGCGCATAACCCGATGAACTGGAGAGGATCAACGCATGACGATCAAGATTGGTGAGCGGCTGCCAGATGCAACGTTCACCGTAATGGGCCCTGATGGCCCCAAGCCCGTCAAGACATCCGATGTCTTCGCAGGTAAGAAGGTGGCGCTGTTTGCCGTTCCGGGCGCCTATACGCCGACGTGCCACCATAAGCATCTGCCGGGCTTCCTCACGCATCTCAATGAGTTGGCGAGCAAGGGGGTGGACACCATCGCCTGCACGGCCGTGAACGACATCTTCGTCCTCGACTACTGGGCCAAGGATACCGGTGCGATGGACAAAATCCTGATGCTGGCCGATGGAACGGCTGCTTTCGCCACAGCGATCGGACTCGATGTCGATCTTTCCGCACGTGGCATGGGCATACGCTCGAAGCGTTACGCCATGCTCGTCGATGATGGCGTGGTTGAAGTGCTCAACGTCGAGGACGTGCCATCCGAGCACAACAAGTCGAGCGCCGAGGCATTGTGCGGTATCATGGGCAACGGGATCTGACGATCACAAGCCGAAGTCCTGCCTACAAGGCAATGGCCGGGATCATCTCCCGGCCATTGCCAAATCTGCTGTTATCGATCATCGCTTTCTTGGAGCAGATCAGGTGTCGCGCTTGTGCGCGTTGCAGCGCACGCTATCTGCGGCGCAATTTGAAGGTGCCACCGCCGGCGCCAGCGCCGCTCAGTTTGACGTACTGCGTATTGCCGTGCAGTCGTATGTGGATCGAGCCGGAGACGTTGTACTGGCTGTTGTGAAAGTTGCCGGCGTACTCATTATTGCCGACGCGGTTCACCGTCGCAGACTGGTCCACGCGGCCGGATGGCGTCGCGCACGAGGCGTTCATCCGGTAGAGCGTGCCCGAAACACGTGAAAATGTTGCGCGGCATCTCGCGCGCTCGCGCGTTTCCGAATAGTGGACCGATCCACCGCCCGCCCATGAGCCGGAGAGCGTGTCGGCCTTCGCCGACATGTCCGTGGCAAACAGGGCGGTAGCGAAGGCAAGGAGGAAAGCGAGCATCGGCATCTAATGATTCTCCCAGGTGGGTTGTGAAAGTTGAACCCGCAGCGAAGAGTTGGTCTCTGGGGCGCGGAGGGGGCGCACGCAATGTTGATATACGAGCCTCGAGTATGACTGCCTCCGGTGACAATTTATGCAATTGCGCGTCCGGTTCCAATGGGTCTCTGGCCAAAGTCGAAAGGTGAAGCATCGGTGCATCGGTGCGCAACGAATGTAGTCTTGGAATTACGGTCTCTCCAAAACTTGGCAGATTGGGGCATCTGCGGCGGACGAACCCAGAGCCTGATCGGCTTCGACGGATGCACGACTGTTTTCATCGAAGCCGTGAATCAGTCTCTCAAACAAAGAGATAGGGCAGGCCAAAACGGCCAGACGTGGTTCAATCAAAAGCGACCTACTCTGGCCGCGTCATTTCCTCTCGTCCTCTCGCACTGACGCGACAAATCCCGAATTTCGGGTGTGATACGTGTCGCTATGCCGACTGGAACGGCGCCATTCCCGCGCGCGCCAGTTCGTCGGCACGCTCATTTTCGGGATGTCCCGAATGCCCTTTCACCCAGTGCCACGTGATCTCATGGCGTTTTGTCGCCTCGTCCAGGCGCTGCCATAACTCTGCGTTCTTCACAGATTTGCGGTTAGCCGTGCGCCAACCGTTGCGCTTCCAGCCGTGAATCCACTGCATGATTCCGTTTCTCAGATAGGCACTGTCGGTGTGCAGCTCGACGCGGCTCGGGCCCTTGAGCTGTTCCAGCGCCGCGATTGCCGCAAAGAGCTCCATCCGGTTGTTGGTGGTGGCGGCTTCACCCCCGTTCAACTCTTTGCGATGATGCCCCGACATGAGGATCGCGCCCCATCCGCCGGGGCCTGGATTCCCCGAGCAGGCGCCATCTGTATAGATTATCACATGCGGCTTGCGCGGACTGCTCATCAGGCTTCCTCGCCGGTATAGCCTGCAATCGACGCGACCGTGCGATGGAACCTGAGCCTGCGGAGGTAATCGAGCGGATCGTGTGGCTTGACGATGGCGCCGGGTGGCGTGTTGAGCCAATCATAAGCGCGCGTCAGGAGGAAGCGCAGTGCCGCCCCGCGCGCCAGCACCGGCATGGCATCGCGTTCGCCGCTGCTGAGCGGGCGCACCGTCTCATACCCGCGAATGAGCGCCCGGCTGCTAGTCATGTTGAGCTGGAAATTCTTCTCGAAACACCAAGCATTGAGGCAGATCGCAAGGTCATAAGCGAGATAGTCGTTGCACGCGAAATAGAAATCGATGAGCCCTGACAGAGTGTCGCCGATGAAAAAGACGTTGTCGGGAAAGAGATCCGCGTGAATGACGCCGGACGGCAGCTCGTTGGGCCACAACGAGGCGAGTTGGTCCAACTCATCTGAAATCGTGTCCACCAGGTGTGGCGCGATCTCGTTGGCACCTCCCTGGAAGCGTTCGAACAGCGGTCGCCATCCGGCCGGCCCGAGTGCGTTGGCCCTGTGCATCGGGAAATCGTGACCCGCCAGATGCAGCTCAGCCAGAGCCTTGCCCACCTGCGCACAATGGTCCGCTCTCGGTCTGCGCGCCCAGAACCCCTCCAGGAACGTGACGAGCGCGGCGGCCCGGCCGGCAAGCTCGCCCAGGACTTCGCCGTTGGCTTTGGCCACGGGGAGCGGACAAGGTACGCCGCGCGCCGAAAGATGCTGCATGAGGCCGAGGAAGTACGGCAGATCCTCACGCGCCACACGTTTCTCGTAAAGCGTCAGAATGTAGGGACCGGTGCTGGTGTGGAGAATGTAGTTCGTGTTTTCGACGCCCTCGGCGATCCCCTTGAATGACAAGAGTTCACCCACGCCGTATTCGGCGATGAAGGCCCCCAGGTCCTCGTCGGTAACTTCGGTATAGACGGCCATGGCTCTCTTCGGTGGGTGGGTGCCGGAACGGCGGCTGAGGTGGGTGGGGCAGGTGATCAACGCGTGGAGTGGGGCCCGATCTGGGCCTCGCGGCTGGAAAGCATGCGCCCACTTGAGCGATCTCTCGGTCGACTCTCTTTTTACGACGGAGTGCCCGGTGTCGTCATGCAGCAGGTGGTCTCAGCTCGCGCGGGATGTTGAAGGCGATACGTTCCTCCGCGGTGCTGACCACCTCAACGGTAACGTCAAAACGCGTTTTGAGGGCCGCAATCACCTCGTCAACGAGCACCTCAGGCGCCGAGGCTCCGGCCGTGATTCCAATGGTTCGTGCGCCTTTCAGGTCCTCCCAGACGATGTCATCGGCCCGCTGGATCAGCCGCGAGCGGGCGCATCCTGCCCGCGCGCCCACCTCGACCAGGCGCAGTGAGTTGGAGCTGTTGGGAGCCCCGACGACAAGGAGACAGTCGATCTGCGGGGCGATCGCCTTGACCGCGTTCTGGCGGTTGGTCGTGGCGTAGCAGATGTCCTCCTTGTGCGGCGACTTGATCGCAGGGAACCGTTCTTTCAGGACCTCGACGATCGCCGCCGTATCGTCCAGCGACAGCGTCGTCTGCGTCACATAGGCGAGCTGCGCTGGATCGCGCGGCATGAATTCGCGTGCATCGGCCACCGTCTCGATGAGATGCACCGCGCCTTGCGGAAGCTGTCCCATCGTTCCGTCCACCTCCGGATGCCCGGCGTGTCCGATCAGAGCGATCTCTCTGCCCTCGCGGTGGTGCCGCTCAGCCTCGAAATGCACCTTGAAAACCAGTGGACACGTCGCGTCGAGCACGAACATGTTGCGCGCCTTCGCGGCTGCAGGAACGGCCTTGGCCACGCCGTGTGCCGAAAAGATCACGGGTTGGTCCGTTTCCGGGATCTCGTCCAACTCCTCCACAAAAATGGCGCCTTTCGCCTTGAGGCTGTCCACGACATACCGATTGTGCACAATCTCGTGCCGGACATAGACCGGCGAGCCATACTTGGCGAGCGCCAACTCGACAATCTGGATCGCGCGGTCGACGCCGGCACAGAATCCGCGCGGAGCGGCCAACAGCAGGCGCAGTTCGGGGCGCATGCAGGTGGCGGGCTCCGAGATTGCGGAAGCCGGGAGGGAAGTATCCGGGATTGTGTCGCGGTCGTGGCGCTCGGACATCGATCAGGGTGCCTTTATTCAGGTTAACGTCGTCTCTCAACAGGGTCGATTGGGGCGCGGCTTGGCGGCTGCCACCGGGGGGTGCTAAATTTGAGTCGGAACACACGTGAACGCCTCTTGGGGGGCTGTGTCCGGATTTCTCGCGTATGAAGCGGCGAGTGTTTTTGGCCTGTCGTGCCTCCTTCGGGCGGCGCGATTATGCGGATTGGGGCGTCATGACGCAATCCTCAGCGGCGCGTTGGCGTCGCGCAGTTGCCGTTAGTCTGGCGGGCGGCGTTTCGCTCGCGCTGGCAGGATGCGGCATGTCTTCGATCACTTCCGGATTGGGCGGCGGCATGTTCGGCTCTTCGAAGCCGACCGTGGCCGACGGCACGGGCGAGGTCAGCGAGGAACAGCTGCTCTCGGCCGCCAAGGCAGATGGATCTTCGGCCGGTCCCACGATTACCGGAGGTATCAATCCGGGATGCCCGCGTCTGACCGCGCGTCCGGGCGACAACAATATTACGTTCTATGAGCCGGGTCGGACTGGCGATGGCCTCGCCATCATGCATCGAGGCGAGATCACCAAGACGGCGCGTGAATGCCATATTGAGGCTGGCCGCGTCACCGTGAAATACGGTTTCTCCGGCCGCGTTCTCCTTGGCCCACGCGGACAGACCGGCACAGTCACGCTTCCCATCAACGTTATGGTCACCGACGGCTCGAATGCCAAGATCGCCGCCGACGCCATGAAGATCGACGTCGCGGTCGCGCTCGACAAGCCGATCGGCTACTTCTCGGCGGTGCGCGAGGTGACGTTCCCGGTTGCGGAAGGCTCGCGCCCTGGCGAATACGAGCTGTTCGTATCCTTCGACCGCGCCAAGGCTCCCGGAGCGGGTTGATACGTCCGCTGGCGCATAGGGCGGAGTGGCTGCCCTGCGCTGCTTCATCCCGATTGACAAAAGGGTCAGCAAGGTTGACATATCTGCCGCCGCGCTGGTCGTGCGGATGGGGGCGTTACAGCCCCTATCGCAGTCGGCGCCGGTCACGGCGCACGGCCACCGAAGTCCCTTGCTTGTTAGTCCTTGCCTGTCAGAGGTTCATCCATGTACGAGCCGCGGTATGCGAGGCGGGCGGAAGCGATGCGCGCTTCCGAGATCCGCGAGCTTCTGAAGCTCCTCGAAAAGCCGGGCATCATCTCGTTCGCCGGTGGCATTCCAGATCCCGCACTGTTTCCCAAGGAAGCCGCCGCCGCTGCCTACGCGCAAATCCTCGCCGATCCGGTAAAATCGTCGCAAGGTCTGCAGTACTCCGTCAGTGAGGGATACCCACCGTTGCGCGCGTGGATCGCCCGGCATATGGGCAGCCTCGGTGTGCCCGCGCGCGCCGACAATATCCTCGTGACATCGGGTTCGCAGCAGGCGCTGGAGTTCCTGGGAAAGCTCTTCTTAACGCCAGGCGACACCGCGCTGGTCACCGCTCCGACCTATCTCGGGGCGCTGCAGGCGTTTTCAGCCTATGAGCCGCGCTACGACACCCTGCGGCCCGAGAGCGGAAACCGCACACCTGCAACCTATCGCGAGGCGGCCTCCCTCAATGGCGGCTCGGTCAAGTTCGCTTACGTCGTTCCCGACTTCGCCAATCCGACTGGCGAGACACTCACTGCGGAAGCTCGTCGCGGCCTCATCGCCTTGGCCGAGGAGCTTGATTGTCCCATCATCGAGGATACGGCTTATGTCGATTTGCGCTTCGCCGGCGAGCCCGTACCGGCGATCCAGGCGCTTGACGTCGCGCGCCACGGCGGCGATCTCAATTCCTCGCGCGTCATCTATTGCGGCACCTTCTCCAAGACACTCACGCCGGGGCTGCGCATAGGCTGGGTTTGTGCGGCCGAACCCATCGTGCGCCGCCTGACGCTTATCAAACAGGCTTCCGATCTCAACTGCTCGCTCATCAACCAGATGGTGATGGAGCGCCTGGCAGCCGAGACCTATGACGACCAGGTGGCGAAAGCCGCGCAGCACTACCGGGCGCGCCGCGATGCAATGCTCGCTGCCCTGCAGGCCAACATGCCGTCTGGTGTGAGCTGGACAACGCCCGAAGGCGGCCTGTTCATATGGGTGACGCTACCCCGCCATCTGGACGGCGCGGAGATCCTGCATCGGGCCATTACGGAAGCAGGCGTTGCCTTCGTTCCCGGCGGCGCGTTCTTCACCGACGGCTCGGGCAAAAACACGATCCGGCTGAGCTATTCGCTGCCGAACGAAGCGCAAATCGCCGAAGGTGTCGCTAGGCTCGGCAAGCTGATCGCGGTGGCCTGAGGCATCGTCGGATTCTGACTGGGAGTGGACACGGGCATCTTGGTGACAGAATGCCCCCTTCTCTACATATTGCGAACGAGCCGGTTGAAGTCTGTTCTATTCCATCTGGATTGGCCGCAGAAAACAAAAGGCCCGGCGGCGGCGGCCGTCCAGGCTCTTCATCCATCACGAATGGGCAATTCCAGCAAATCACCGGCCTGATGAGGACCAGCCCGGTTTACACCTGCGGGCTGGCGTCAGCGCGCCGAACTCTTCCCTTAATGCGCAAGAGGGTTAGCCGATAGGCTTGATGCGATCCAACACCTTGTTTCAAACAAGTTTTTCACGCTGAACCACTGCGCACTTCAGCTCAACATGCCTTAGGGCAGGTCAGGTTTAGATTGAATCACGCCTGGCCGTTGTGGCCTGCTTTATCTCTTTGGGCCTCAATCACGGCTTCAATGGAAGCAGTCGTGCTTCCATCTCAGCCGATCAGACTCTAGCCACCCAAAAAGGGGATCAATTAAGCTTGCCCTTGATGTCGGCCAAGCTCTGCTTGATGAGCTCGTTGGATTTGGCGCCGGTAACCTTGCCGGCCAGAATTTTCTCCGCAGCCTTGAGAGCTGCATCGACGGCCGAGCCACGAACCTCAGCCAGGGCTTGGGCCTCGGCACGCGCGATCTTGTCCTCAGCCATCTTCGAACGCCGGGCGACCGATTCTGCAAGCTGCTTCTCGGTCTCGGCGGCGAGTGATTCGGCCTCGCGACGCGCTTGCTCGATGATGCTCTTGGCCTCTTCCTCGGCCTCGCGGCTCTTCTTCTGATAATCGGCGAGCAGCGCCTGCGCTTCCTCGCGCAGCATCCGCGCGTCGTCCAGCTCCTTCTTGATGGCTTCCGCGCGCGAATCGAGCGCACGGTTCATCTGCGCCGGAACCTTCAGGTAGAAAACGATACCGAAGAATAGCAGGAATGCCACGAGGACCCAGAACTCTGCGGTGCCGTAGGTGAAAACAGCCATGACCATTGGCCTCCTGAGTGCGGGCGTCAGAGATGCTTCTTGGCGTCGGCGGCGCTGACGTTTTCGCCGATCAGCTTGCCGACAATGGCGCTCGCCGTCTCCGCCGCAATGTCGCTGATGGAGGCGAGCGCGCTGTTCTTCATGCTGGCGATGCGGCTCTCAGCCTCCGCGATCTTCGCGTTGACCTGGGCGTCGCTCTCATGCCGCTTCTTGTCGGTCTGCGCGGCGAGCTTCTCGCGTGTGTCACGCGCGATGCCGCTTGCCTTGGAACGGGCGTCGGCAAGGGATTTCTCGTAGTTGCGGATCGCCGTCTCGGTTTCCGACTTGAGTACCTCGGCCGCATCGAGGTCGCGTTGGATGCGGTCGCGCCGCTCCTCGATCACCTCGCCGATGCGAGGTAGCGCGATCTTCGACAGGAGCCAGTAGAGGATCGCGAACGTGATTGCGAGCCAGATGACCTGCGGTGCGAAGTGCGTCGAATCCAGTGGCGGGAAGGCGCCCTTGTGGCCAGCCTCGCCAGGCACGCCAGTCTCGGTATTGTGCGGTTGAGCCATGACCTGTCCAGTTAAGGCCTGTCCAGTTAAGGATGGAGCGACTTGAAGGTAGCTTGAAGCTGCATGACGGTGGGGCACGAAGGCCCGCACCGTTACGCAGTCAAGGACCTGATCCGACGAGAGATCAGGTGAACAGCAGCAGGAACGCAATCAGCAGCGCGAAGATGCCGAGCGCTTCGGTCACGGCGAAGCCGAAGATCAGCCGGCCGAACTGGCCATCGGAAGCGGACGGATTGCGCAGCGCGCCCTGCAGGAACTGGCCGAACAGGTTGCCGACGCCGATAGCAGCGGCACCCGTGCCGATAGCAGCAAGACCGGCGCCGATGAGCTTGGCGGAAGCTGGATCCATGGTTGTTCTCCTTGACGGTTTGGATGGGTCCGAATGGTTTGGAAGCGTTGCGTCGCGCGCCTTAGTCGTCAGTGGGCCGGATGGAGCGCGTCGTTGAGGTACATGCAGGTCAGCATTGCGAAAACGTAGGCCTGCAGGAATGCGACCAGGAACTCGAGCGCGGTCAGCGCTGTCGCCATGGCAAGCGGCAGGATCGACAGGATGCCATAGGCACCGCCCGCACCGAGCAGCATGATGATGAAGCCGGCGAATACCTTCAGCGTGATGTGGCCGGCCAGCATATTGGCGAACAAACGCACCGAGTGGCTGACGGGACGCGACAGGAACGAGATGACCTCGATGGCGACCACCAGCGGCAGAACGTAGATCGGCACGCCAGTCGGTACGAAGAGCTTCAGAAAGCCGGCGCCATTCTTGGCAAAGCCGACGATGAGCACCGTGACGAACACGAGGATCGCCAGGCTGGCCGTCACCGCCAGATGGCTGGTCGACGTGAAAAAGCCCGGGATCATGCCCAGCATGTTGAGCGTCAGGATGAAGATGAAGATCGTAAAGACCAGCGGGAAGAACTTCATATAGCCGTGGTCGTGGCCATGGTCGTCGTGACCATGCCCCATAGTGTCGCGCACCATGTTGGCGACGAACTCGTAGAGCAGCTCGGAAAGTGACTGCAGCCGCGTCGGAACCAGGGAGCGGCCCTGCATCGAGAAGATGAGGAAGCCCGCAATAAGCGCGACAGCCAGCACCATGAACAGGGCGGAGTTCGTGAAGGTGGCATCCAGTCCGAACAGCTCGATCGGAATAAGCCTCTTGATCTCGAACTGATGGATCGGATCCGGCATGCCGCCGCCGCCATGAGTTTCAGATGCCACGTTCAACCCCCAAGGTTGTCAATCATCGTCGTCCGGCAGATCTTTGCCGATGTTGCCGCCGGTCTCGCGCGTGATATCGCCTTGCAATTGCCGATATCCGCGCATCACGTTGAGCACGCCGGCGGCAAAGCCCAACAAGAAGAACAGCAAGAGAAGCCACGGCTTAGTGCCCAGCAGGTAATCCAGGCCATAGCCGATCGCCGCCCCCACGAGAATGGCCCCGACAAACTCGGAGCCGATCTTGAAGCCGTAGCTCATACCACGTCCGCCGACGGCGGAACGGCCATGCGCATCAGCCTCGGCAGCCTTGCCCGCGCGCACCTTCCCGAGCTTCTTGTCGAGCTCGGAAACCCTGCGCTCGAACTGAGCGATTTCCTGAGGGCTTAGCTTCCCCTCGTTTCGTTCCTGACCATTCGAAGAATTCGACATGTCGGGCAAGACCCTGAGAACGAGGAATCCGGCCCTCTCGCGAGGTCCGAACGCGGCGCACCATAGAGAGGGGCTATATGGGTGTCAAGAAAACGCGACCCCGACAAACGTCGTGATTCTGGGGGCAATTCCGAGGGCGTTTCAGCCGACACGTGCGCCTTCGCGGCCGTGAATATGAAACGCCCTGCAAGCGCGCATTTTCGGACTTCTGCGCGCCGCGTCCTCGGCGCCGATGCGACCCGGCGAAGTGTGTTTCTGCGCCGCCGGCGGAACCGCCCTGGCCGAAAGGACAAGACCGCTGCGCCCGCTGCCTCACCATGGGCTCCAATCCACCCGCAGCGGCGGCACGCGACCGTTCCGTTGGTCCGGCTCAATGCAGCCGCTAACCGCCCCTTGGGGGTCACCTCGGCGGATGGAGGGTGCTGGGACAGCGCCCTTAAACCGCCTCAAGGAAGCCGTGCGCAGTTTCGAGGTTCACCGAGACGAGCTGTGAGACGCCCTTTTCCGCCATCGTTACTCCGAAAAGGCGGTTCATGCGTGCCATCGTCATCGGGTGGTGGGTGATGACGAGAAAGCGCGTCGCGGTATCGGCGGCCATTCTTTCCATCAGCGTACAGAAGCGATCGACGTTGGCATCGTCCAGGGGCGCGTCGACCTCGTCGAGCACGCAAATCGGCGAGGGGTTGGTCAGGAACACCGCGAAGATCAGTGATAATGCCGTCAGCGTCTGCTCGCCGCCCGATAGCAGCGACAGCGTGGCCGGTTTCTTGCCTGGCGGCTTGGCGATGATTTCCAGCCCTCCTTCCAGCGGATCCTCGCCCTCGATCATTTCCAGCCGCGCTTCCCCGCCACCGAAAAGCGTCGTGAAAAGACGTGCGAAGTGGCCGTCGACCGTGTGGAAGGCCTCGTCGAGCCGCTTCTTCGCCTCCCGGTTGAGCTGACCGATCGCGCCGCGCAGTTTCGCGATGGCCTCCTCGACGTCGCGCCGCTCGGCATCGAGTGTCGCGAACTGCTCAGCCATCGTCGTCAGTTCGTCGTCGGCAGCGAGGTTGACGCCACCCAGCCGGTCGCGGTCGGTCTTGAGCCTTGCAAGTTGCCGGTCCACGTCGTTCAACGCAGGCAGTTCATCCTCCGGCGTGTAGCCGGCGAGCGGCAGGCAGCCTTCGGGAATGACGCCCAGCTTCTCGCGAATCCGCCGAGCCTCGTCCTGGCGGCGTTCGCGCGCGGCTTCAAGTTGTGCCTCGATCCGCGCGCGTGCCTCGCGGGCGTTGGAAACGGTGCCGTTCGCGGCCCGCAGGGCTTTTTGCGCCTCATGGAAGGATATTTCTGCCGCGGCGAGTGCGTCGGCGGTCTGCTGGCGCTCCACGTCTGCTGCGCTCACGGCATCGCGCAGAGCTTGGCGTCGTGCATCAAGTTTCGCCGGCAAATCTGCGAAGCTTTCCATCTCCACGCGCGTGGCAGCCGCCCGCTCCTTAAGGCGCGTGATCTGCTGCTCAGCGTTCGTGCTCCGCGATTTCCACCGTTCCAGATCCGCGACAGCCGCCGTTCGCCGCTCATCGCGGCTGCGGCGGGCACGCGAAAGCTCGGAGACGTGTGCCAGTGCGCCAGCCAGTGACGTGCGCTTTTGTTCGGTGTGGCAACGAGCCTGTGCCAGCTCCGCGTCGATCTCGTCGGTGAGCGCCAGGGCTTCGAGTGCCAGCGCATCCTCCTCGGCACGCTGATATGCTTCGGTGAGGTCATCCTCGGTTCGCGCCCGTGCTTCCAGGACCGCTGCAAGCTTCGTTTCCCTCTCCCGCGCTTCCCGGTCCGCCGCCGCCAGCTGATCGCGCGCCTGCCCCAGGCGGGCCTGCGTCGCGCGCCATGTTTGCGCCAGCGCACGCAGCTCGGACTCGGCTTCGGCCGATGCCGCCTCGGCAACCGTCTCGGCGTCCGCGATCGTATCGGCAGCTTCGCGCGCTTCGGCTTCCTCGAAAGCGAGCGCCGCGAGGTGGTTCTTCTGCGCTAGTCGCTGGGCGGCTGCGGTCACGCCGTCGGCGGCAGCCACGTATCCGTCCCACCGCCAAAGATCACCCTCCCGGCTGACCAGGCGCTGCCCGACTTCGAGCATCATTTGCAGGCTGGCGCCCGCGGCGCGGTCCACGACGCCGACCTGCGCCAGACGACGCTTCAGTTCGGTCGGGCCCGTGACGTAATGGACGAGGGGTTCCACACCCGCCGGCAGTGCTGGATCGGCCCCGGTTGCCACGATGAGACGCCAATGCACCGACCCCTCGTCGCCCGCCGGCGCATCGAGATCATCGCCGAGGGCAGCACCGAGCGCTGTCTCGTAGCCTGGGGCCACGCGCAACTGGTCGACGATCGCTGGCATGTCGCCCTCGCGCTGAACGACGAGCAGGCGCGACAGCGTCTCGCGCTCGGCCGTCATGGCGGCAATCGCAAGTCGCGCCTTTTCTGCAGCCGCGCGCTTGGCCTTGAGATCTTCGCAGAGCGCTGCGACGCGCGTCTCGCAGGCCTGCTGGCGCGCTTCGATCTCAGCAATCTCATCGCCGAGACGGGTGACGAGTTCGCTCAATTCCGCAACCAGATCGTTCTGTGGCGCGTGTGAGGCGATCTCGCGCTCCTGCGCGTGCAGCGCTGCGAGCTGGCGCTCCAGCTTCTCGCGTATGGTCCGCCGCTCTGCCGCCGCCGCCTCGAGCGCACGCCGCGCCGCGCGCGCCTCGGCGGAGCGGTGCGTCACCTCGGCCAGCACCGCTTCTGATGCCGCCAATGCCGCCGCGGCTGCCTGATGCGCTAAAGCCGCTGCCTGTTCGGCGTCGGCCGCCTCCGTATCTGCTTGATGCAGCTCCGTGATCTCGTCCTCGAGCCGCTCAATCAGGTCGCGCGCCTCTGCAACGAGCGTCTCCTCGCGGATGAGATCGGCGGTGAGCTGCTGTGCGCGCGCTTCCAGCTCCCGCTGCCGGTCGGCGGCCTGCTGCGCCTCGCGCTCGAACGTCTCGACCTCGACCTTGAGCCGGTGCAGTGCTGCCGCGCGCTGGGCTTCCGCCTCGCGGAGGGATGGCAGGGCACCCGCGCATGCTGTCTCGTGCTTGAGGGACTGCGTCTCCTCTGCGAGCGCCTTGGTTAGCGTCTCAAGCGCATCGCGCAGATTGAATTCGCACTGATCGACCTGTGCCTGCGCGTCGGTCCATTTCAGATGCGCGAGCAGCGCTTCCTGCTTGCGGATCTCTTCCGACAGATCCTTGTAGCGTCGCGCCTGCCGGGCCTGCCGTTTCAGCGAATCGATCTGTGAGGTGACTTGTCCCAGCACGTCGTTGATGCGGGCAAGGTTCGTCTCAGCCGCCTTGAGCCGCAGCTCCGCCTCGTGGCGGCGCGAGTGCAACCCGGCGATGCCGGCTGCATCCTCCAGGATGCGGCGGCGCTGCTCGGGTTTTGCGTTGACGATCTCGCCGATCTGCCCCTGGCGCACCAATGCGGGCGAACGCGCGCCGGTCGCCGCGTCCTCGAACAGGATCTTGATGTCGCGCGCGCGCGCATCCTTTCCATTGATGCGATAGGCCGAGCCGGCTTCGCGCTCGATGCGGCGCGTGATCTCGATCGCGTCGCGGTCGTTGTATTCCGCCGGCGCCTGCCGCTCCGCGTTGTCGAGGAACATGGTGACCTCGGCGGCCATGCGTGGCGGCCGATGCGAGGTTCCCGAAAAGATCACGTCGTCCATCGCGGCCGCACGCATGGATTTGTGCGACGTCTCGCCCATCACCCAGCGGAGGGCTTCCAGAAGGTTCGATTTGCCGCATCCATTTGGGCCAACGACGCCCGTCAGCCCCGGCTCGATGACGAGCTCGGTCGGCTCCACGAAGGATTTGAAGCCCATCAATCTGAGGCGGCTGATCTTCATTGGACGCGGTTTTTCAAGGCTCCATTCTCATGTGCCGCGCACGTGCTCGGCCGAAACGCTGCGTTGTGTGATGTGGCAACATATCGATGTGCAAGCAACTCGGAACGCGGATAAAGCACACACAACCGACACGGTCACAGTTTTTGCGGTCGCACGTCCACGCCAAGCGCTGGGCTGACCCGCCGTCGCTTAGAGCATGTTTAGCTGACGTGGGACGCAGTTCAGCGTGACAAATATGCTCAAAACACAGAACTGAATTGTCTACGTGTGTCCATGAAACACAATCTAGCGCGTTGCCGCCGCAGTGGTTGGGGCGGCGCCGGTCTTGGCGGCGAGTGCGGTTTCGACCATCGCCGAGAGATCTTCGAGCGATAGCACCCGTTTTACCAGCTTGCCGTCGACGAAGAAATTCGGTGTACCGATGATGCCGAGCGTACGTCCGCGATCCTTGATCCACTTCAACCCGTCGATCATGGCCTGATTCTGTAGGCACTGGTCGAACTGGGTTCTGCTCATCCCCACCTGTTGGGCGACTGCATAAATGGCGTCGAGCCGCACCTCCTGCGACACCCAGGAGGCCTGTTGCGCGAGGAATTTTTCATAAAGATCGAGGTATTTCTCAGGCCCCGCGCAACGTAGCGCGATGGTTGCATTGCCGGATGCGCGACCAATCGGGAATTCGCGAATGATGAAGCGCACCTTGCCGGTGTCGACATAGGCTTTCTTGAAGGCCGGAAACACCTCGAGCTGGAAACGCCGGCAATAGGGGCAGGTCAGCGACATATACTTGATGACGGTCACCGGGGCATCCGCGCGGCCCCACGCCATCTCCGGAAGCGGTCCGGTCTTCATGATCTCGCCCACCGATGGATTGGCGATGACATCGCGCCCGCCCGGCGGTCGATCGGTGACCTCGCCGCTGAGTGGGTTGACCAGCACGCCGTCCGACGTCGACGCGCCGCGGCTATCGCCGTAGGCCGAGGTCGATGCGGTGGTTGCGGGGACCGGGTCTTGCGTAGAGTTGCCGACGCTCAGAATCTGGTCATTGGCGCAGGCCGCGAGACCTGCGCCGATCACCGAGATCAAGCCGATGGCGATGGCGCGTATCATGCGCAAGGCTTTGCAGTTCCCCCTCTGGCGCTGCGGTTACTTGAGCAGCGGGTCGATCATGGCATCGAATGCCTCGAGGGTGGGCGCACCCTGCAGCTTCTTGCCGTTGATGAAGAACGTCGGCGTGGCCGAGACGCCGAACTGGTCGGATGCGCGCGCGCGCTGTGCGTTAATCTGGTCGAGTAACTTCTGGTTCGTCAGGCACTTGTCGAAGCTTTCCTGTGTGAAACCCGCCTGCTTGGCGATTTCGAACAGCTTCGGTACCGGATTGCCCTGCACGTATGCCCATTCAGGCTGCGTTTTGAAGAGCATGTCGATCATCGGGTAGACTTTATCGCCCGGAGCACACCGCGCCAGCATCGATGCGGCCGCTGCGAGATTGTCGAGCGGGAATTCGCGCATGATGAAGCGCACCTTGCCGGTGTCGATGTACTTTTCCTTGACCTTGGGGAAAGTCTCGTTGTGGAACTTGCTGCAATGGCCGCACGTCATTGAGGCATATTCGACGATCGTGACTTTTGCTTCAGCCGGACCCAGAGCGACGTCGGACAGCCCGTCCACCGTCTTCATGAGATCTTCGACCGGAATCTCGGTCGGCCCGGCGCCGCGCCGCTGGGCCATTGCGACGTGTGAGGTCAGCCCTGTCGCCGCGACACTGGCGAACGCGGCCGTTCCGGCCAGCAGCCGGCGGCGCGTGATGGCGGCGAGAGTTGAACGGTCGGCGGTCTCAGTCACGTGTGATGCTCCTTCGTTCGGTCGGGTCTTTGGCGCCTCGTCCCAATGGGCGTGCACGCCACGCGGCCCGCTCCTACAGGCTGAGCCCATAGCACGGAGCCGTCGATGCATTAAGGCAAAACCCGCTTGAATGCCAACTGAACGCATACCAGATCGCGTTGATGTTTGATGGAAACATGAACGCGATCCAGCACCTTGTTTTTTTGCATGTTTTTCACGCTGATCCGCTGCACACTTCGGCCAAGCATGCTCTGGGCGGTGCCCCGGGCGACATCACGATTGCCTGAACACGTGTGATCGACGTGCGGGATAATCAATCCGCGTTGCGCGCCCGGATTTGCGCTGCGATGGTCGCACCCAGCCGCGCCAGTGCCGCCGATAGCGGGTCATCATCGGCGCCCGAGCGGCCTTTTGCGACGTTGTCCGATCGTTGCCCTTCGGCGCCCGGTGTTACCGGGACGGCCAAGTTCGGGCCGTTCGAGGCATGGTGTGTAAAAGTCTCCTGCACAAGACGCAGGCTTGCGACCGCCCGGTATCCGAAATACGCGTTGATGCGTTCGATGAGCTGCGCCGATTGGTATTGAATATCGAGCGCGACCGCGGGATCGACCTGGAGCACCAGCGTCGCTCCTGGTCGGCCTTCACAGCTTTCGGCGGTTTCGCCGAATTTCTCCACCGGCCGCGGCCATTTGAGCTTGAGGGGACGCGTGTCGCATGCCCTCTCGCTGCCGACGATCTGGGCCCAGTCCATGATCAGACTGGCCGCCGCAAAACCGTGCTTCTCGAAAGATTTTTGCGTGATGCGCGGGACCAGGCTGGCGATCGCGCGGGCACTGGGTCCGCCACCGCGGGGCCGCCAGACGTCGTCAGACGACGCTCCGCCAACTGTCCGACCTACAGGGCGTGCGCGTTCTGCCGCGTCTAACCTTTCGTCCAGCCTTTTCACACCTCGAATCCCGTTGCTTCGTTTCCAGCGGCGCTCTGAACCCTTAACATCTCGTTAACGATTCGAACGTACCAGCCATCATCCGGCTGCCGCGTCAGGCTCGATTTCTGGGGGCGCATTTGTCAGCTGTTGCACGAAAGCAACTTCCTTTGCGTCCGGCAGGCCCGGACACGGTCGCGGCCCTGCTCGACTGGTACGATCGCGAGCGCCGCGACCTGCCTTGGCGCGCCCCGCCCGGTCGCCGCGCCGACCCCTACAAGGTCTGGCTCAGCGAGATCATGCTGCAGCAGACGACCGTCAAGGCGGTCATCCCATATTTCCTCAAGTTCCTCGCTCGCTGGCCAAACGTAAAGGCGCTTGCAGCGGCCGATCGCGACGAGGTGCTGGCGGCATGGGCAGGCCTTGGGTACTACGCCCGCGCGCGCAAACTGCACGAGTGCGCGATTGAGATTGCAGGCAACCGCGGCGGCAGATTCCCGCGCACACAGGTCGGACTGATCGAGCTACCGGGAATCGGGCCTTATACAGCCGCAGCTATTGCGGCAATCGCCTTCAACGAGCCGGCAACCCCCGTTGACGGCAACGTGGAGCGCGTCACGGCGCGGCTGTTTGCGGTGCGCCAGCCGCTGCCGCAGGCCAAAGCCGAGCTGAAGCGCCTTGCCGCGACGCTCACCCCGCACGATCGACCCGGCGATTTCGCCCAGGCGATGATGGATCTCGGTGCAACGATCTGCTCGCCCAAGAGTCCGTCATGCCTCGTCTGTCCCGTGCAGTCGGATTGCGCGGCCGCTGCCAAGGGTCTCGAAACAGCGCTGCCGGCCAAGGCGGAAAAACCGGACCGCCCCAATCGATGGGGCGTTGCGTTCCTCGCGCTGCGAGAGGACGGGCACGTGCTATTGCGCAAGCGCCCGGATGCAGGTCTGCTGGGCGGCATGCTGGAAGTGCCATCGACACCCTGGACCGACCACACACCCTCATCGAGCGGTGTAATGCGGGCGGCACCCGTGCGCGCCTCCTGGTGGGAGGTGCCTGGCCGTGTCGTGCACACCTTCACTCATTTCCGCCTGGAACTCATCGCCTATCGTGCCATCGTGCCACTCGATGCCGAGCTGACGTTCTGGTCCGAGCCCGAGCGTTGCTGCTGGATCCATCGCCGCGATCTTGCCGATGCAGCGCTGCCGAGCGTCATGCGCAAGGTGATCGCGCATGCCCTTGAGCCGGCCAGGATTTGATTGAAAATCATGCCGGCCGCTATGGCCCGCTCAACGCTGAAGCGCTGCACACTTTAGCTCAACATGCCTTATCCCGGTGGCACCAGATAGCCGATCTCGTTGGCGGATTTTTCGCGAATCCGTTCGAGGTATTCGCCGATCTCGCGGGGATGTAGCGGATGGCCGAACAGTGCGATGCGTTCCAGCTCCAGTTCGCCGATCTCGTGCATCAGTGGATCCGCGGTCCGGTGCAGCATGACGATCGTCGCGATCGTGCGTCTTGGCATGTGCGGCGGCACTTTCGGCACGACGTCGGAGATCATCGACTTGATCGTGTTGGAAAAGCCTGCGGCGCGGCGTCCAAGCCAGCTCATGATGTTGATGAGGAATGTTTCCTTGAACCTCAGCTGATACGCGTCCATCCAGGCGAACAGCTTGTCCATGACGATGTCCTGGTGGCGGAGCGACGCAGTTGTGCGATAGTCCTGCCACTCAGCAACGACATCGAAGTCGGGCTCGAGCTCCAAATCGCCCGGCGCGAAGGTAACGTCGGCCGTAACGCCGATGCGATTGAAGAAATCCTTGTTGGTCATCATTAAGCGCGTCGGAAAGGTGGGCAGAATGCTCTTGCCCTCGCTCGCCCGCTCGAACGCGTAACGAATGAGCTTGGAGCAGAACATGCGCTTGATGCCGTCGTTGCGCATCGTGAAATCGTAAAGGATCGGCTTGCCGTAGCGCGACAGCGACTGCTTGACGTGCTCGTGTGCGATGAACGCCGCGCGCTGCGCCAGCGCTGCGTCGCGGTGTCGAAGTACGATTGCGCGCCCCAGATCATGGTTGAGCGCTTCTTCCAGTGGTTTAATGATGCCACCTTCCTCGATCAGCACCTCTACGATCCAGTTATATCCCTTCGGGTCGACGTAGATGATGCCCAGGTGGCTGTACTGGGAATCGATATCGCCGATCCGCGCGATCGCCGCACTGTTGTGGTGCCGTCCGCGCACCAGCAGCACATCACCTGATTGGAACGGCAGATCGCGTTGCTCGTTGAAGCGAGGGTTGATGAGTGTGTTCATGTCGCGCCCGCGGAATGCGGTGAGCGGACGCGCGCCGTTGGTGAGGTGTCGGAAGCCGATCGCGATTTCGCCCAGCATGTCGGCACCATAGCGCATGACGCGGAAGATGTTGCGCAGGGCTCCTTGGACCCTACCGGTCAGCAGGCCGTCACGCTGCCATGTGTGCAGCTGCTCGCGCAGCTCCATGCGGGTGTGAAAGAGTTGCTGGATGAGGGCGGGCGCGCGGTCGGCGAGTTGGTATGCATCGTAACGCGAGAAATCGATTGCGTTGAACGCGGCATAGACGTGGTCGAGGCGGGCGAAAAGTTCATCTGCCGTGCGGGCGGGCGCCAGCACCATCGCCGAGAGGTCGGCCAAGCCGGATTCCAAATCGGCGGGCTCTTGATTTTCCGGCACGAACACCACTCCCTCTACCCGGCCGGCTGGCCCCTACACACCACCGCCAGCCTGCACCGGCCGGTACGCCCAAAGCAGCGTTGGACACGGCCGGCTGCGTACCAGCCGCGACGGTAGCAAATAGGCTCGTCGAAGGGCAATTGATGGCGGCGGCCGGTCGCAATGTTGCAGCGCAGCGCTGCATTGTGGCAACGCATCGGGGGCCGGCCGACCGTCGCGATGCGAAGGCGCCTGACGAATGCCACGCTCAACAATTGAGCCGGGCGATGGAACGCATCCGCCAATCGCGATGTCTGCTCAAGGACCTCGATTATTCCGCCGCGAGCAGCGTTGGCAGTTCCGCAAGCCCAAGCTGACGCTTGGCCTTGTCGCGCAACACGTCGATCGGATGCAGCCGCCCGCGGTCCTTGAAGTGCCAGAACGTCCAGCCGTTGCAGGCGCTCTTTCCCTGTACCTCCGCGCCGAGCCGGTGGATCGAGCCTTGCCGTCCGCGATGCGCGAGCGTCCCGTCCGCCTTGACTTCGGCGCTGATGGCGGCCTTGGGATCAAAAAGCTGGCTACCCGGCGACAGAATACCCAGTTCCACGATTGTCCCGAAAGGCACGCGCGGCTCGCTGCGCTTGGAGCGCTGGGTCTCGAGTGCCGAGGCGGGCAGGGGTTCGATCTGCGCGATGCGCTCGCGCGCGGCTTTCGCGTAGACCGGATCGCGCTCGATACCGATGAACCGGCGGCCGAGCCGCTTGGCCACCGCGCCGGTCGTACCTGTACCGAAGAACGGATCCAACACCACGTCGTCGGCGTTGCTCGAAGCCAGGATCACCCGGTGCAGCAGCGCTTCGGGCTTTTGTGTGGGATGCGCCTTGCGACCCTTACCGTCCTTAAGCCGCTCCGGTCCCGCGCAAATGGGAAACAGCCAGTCGGACCGCATCTGCAGGTCATCGTTGAGCGCCTTCAGACTCTCGTAGTTGAACGTGTAGCGCGATTTCTGGCTCGGTGTCGCCCAGATCAGCGTCTCATGCGCATTGGTGAAACGCCGGCCGCGGAAGTTGGGCATCGGATTGACCTTGCGCCACACGATGTCATTGAGGATCCAGAAGCCCAGGTCCTGTAGCGCCGTGCCAAGGCGGAAGATGTTGTGGTACGAGCCGATCACCCACAGAGCACCATCGGGCTTGAGCACACGTCGGCACTCGGCAAGCCAATCGCGCGAGAACTGGTCGTAGTCCGCGAAGCTCGCGAACTTGTCCCAGTCGTCGTCGACTCCATCGACGCGCGTGTTGTTGGGGCGCAGGAGCTCCCCGTCCAACTGCAGATTATAGGGGGGATCGGCGAAGACGAGATCTACGCTCTGAGAGGGTAGTCGACGAAGCTCGTCGAGACAGTCTCCGACAATGACAACATCTCCAGGTCCACGCGGACCCGAACAGCGACGCATACCCATTCGACACAACTCACTAATACTTCACGGAGGTGACACAGATCCACGATCACACCCAACGACGACCGCATCCACACAGGGTTAAAAGAGAATGAACGCGCTTTCTTAAAGAATGGTTAATCGGTCGGTGGTTGGGCACGCTTGCGATCATGCCTCATCGCATGACCCTGTGTCACTGGAAGGGCGGTTCTTTCAGATGCAACGCTTAACGTCAGTGGGTCGTCAGGGGCAGGAGCAGCTTCCGCGACGCGGAATCAGGAGGAAGCGGCATCGCAAAATGACGAAACGCGCCGCAGGGGGAGTGCGGCGCGTTTGCCATGCAATCCGACCAGACGGCCGAAGTGCCAGAACTAGAGCATGCTTCGCTTGCGTGAGCAGTGCTTCAGCGCAAAGCATGCTCAAAGCAAGGTGCTGGACCGTGTGCACTCAAACATGAGCACGTGCTAGTCGCAATACCTGTCGAACTTGCGGCAGGCCCACCCATAACCGCGCGAGCACTTGTAATCATAAAACTCGCAGCGGTCGTAGCGGCGGTCACGATAGTACCCGCGGTCGGCGCGAGCCGAGCCGGCGATGATGGCCGTCGCAGCGGCTGCACCAAGAATGGCAAGGCCGACGTTACGTCCGCCATGGTGGTGATGGCGACGCCCGACCTCGACGATGGGGCTCTGCGGCGCAGCTGCCTTGAGACCGGCGAGTGCGCCTGCGCTGGCCGCCGAAGCATTGGTCGTTACGGAAAAGGCAAGGCCGCAAGACACGGCGGCGGTCGTGAGGGTCTTCAAGATCGTGCTCATCGGCTACCTCGATTGAATTATACGTCCCGCTTTTTCTTCAAGTTTGCCATTCTTGCGGAACGGAAGGACTGCTGAAGGTGACGTGAAACATTGGCATCATATACCGCTGCTTCCACGCCAACATTCAATATGGGGATCATAACGGCGCAGACCTGAATGTCAGCTGAACAACCCTCGCGCAGAAGTTTGGAAATTGAAAGGCAGCAACTGGGTCGTGGCTGCCTGGCAGCGCGCCGCGACAACATGCCTCAACGTTTTGAAGATCAAAGAGAAATTTAATTAGGCGTTGGGGCTGTCCTTTTCGTGGCTGTTCCGTTGGCTTAATATTGTTGAGCAGACAACGTATCTCGCATTAAACACGTTTCGTTGCGCAGCAAGACGATATGGGTCTTTCCAAGACATAAAAGAGGAGCGTGTCGCGAGATTGTCGCTGCCGCGTTGATGCATCAAATCGGAACCTGCAAGTTCGGGAGGTCTTCCAATATGTTCAAGAAGTTCACTACGGCTGCGGCAGTTGCAGCTCTTGCTGTCGTCATGATGCCGGCTGTTTCGCAGGCTGGCGGTGCCAAGAGGGGCGAGGCCCGCCCGGCCTGCGCGCTGACCAAGATGTTCGAACGCACCGCGCATCGCACCGATCGTGCCGTACGCTCGATCTTCCATCGCGATCGTACGGCTCGCGCGTCTCGTAGTGCTCGCGCGCACTCGTATAAGCGTTGATCGAGACGGTTTTCGCTGAAACAGAGAAAACCGCGCGGATGCAAAACGCACTGCGCGGTTTTGTCATTTCAACACTGTGTTTCACGCGATGCTAAGCGCCAACTGTACGGGCTTGAACGAGCGGCGGTGAATCGGAGTTACGCCGAGCCGTGCGATGGCGTCCTTGTGCTCCGGTGTTCCATATCCTTTATGCCGTTCGAAGCCATATCCCGGCCATGAACGGGCCAGCTCGATCATGATGCGGTCGCGCGTTACCTTCGCCATGATGGAGGCCGCCGCGATTGACAGGCACTTGGCGTCGCCCTTGACGATCGCCCGGGCCGGGAAAGGCAGGCGCGGGAGCTTGTTCCCATCAACCAGCCCAAGACGCGGGCGAACCTGCAGCTGCGCGACGGCCTGCGCCATCGCCCAGAGTGTTGCGTTGAGGATGTTGTCGCGGTCGATCCGCTCCGTGTCGGCGATCGCAATGCCGACGGCCACCGCGGTCGATTTGATGCGATGGAACAGCACCTCACGCTGATCCGCGTCGAGCTGTTTGGAATCGGCAATCCCGGCGGGGATCTTTTCCGCATCGAAAATAACCGCGGCCGCCACCACCGGTCCCGCCCAGGGGCCACGGCCGGCTTCGTCGATGCCCACGATTGGCCCGCCGCCGAGCGCCAGCTCGACGGATTCCAGCTCGAACGTTGGGGTCAGGCGCGAATCGCTGATCTTCATGCGCCAAGGTTGAGACGCGCCCGGGTGTCTGTCAAAGCAGTCCGAGCTGTCCGCCGGGGAGAACTGGGCGGCGGAACAAGTCCGTTCTCAGCGAAACACGCTCGCCGCTGAGCCCAAGCCGCTTTTTGGCCAGCCGGAAGCGCTGTGCGATCTGCAACGCATATGGCCCGCTGCCGGTCTGCCGCAGCCCGAATTGGCTGACATAGTCGCGCCCGCCGTGCATTTGCTGGAGGATGTTGATGACGCGCCGGGCACGTCCGGGTGCATTCTCCTTAAGCCATTCCCGGAACAGCGTCTTGATCTCCAAAGGTAGCCGCAGCAGCACATAGCCGGCCTCCCTGGCACCCGAGTCGCGTGCGGCCTTCAGAACGCTCTCAATCTCGTGGTCATTGAGTGCTGGGATGATGGGCGCCATCATGACCGCTGTCGGGATGCCGGCATCCGCTAGCGCCTTGAGCGCCTGCAGCCGCCGCGGGGGTGTGGCAGCACGTGGCTCCATCGCCCGTGCCAGCTGTCGATCCAGCGTCGTCACGGAGATTGCGACTTTGGCCAGTCCCTTCTCCGCCATGCGACCGAGAATGTCAGCGTCACGCATCACCAAGGCCGACTTGGTGACGATGCCGACCGGATGCTGTGCTTTCTCCAGCACCTCGAGAATCTGCCGCGTGATGCCGAGTTCCCGCTCGATCGGCTGGTAGGGATCGGTATTGGTTCCGAGCGCTATGATGCGTGGCAGGTAACGCGAATTGGCGAGTTCGCGTTCGAGCAGCTCCGCAGCGTTGGTTTTGGCATAAAGCAGTGTCTCGAAATCGAGCCCTGCGGAATGTCCGAGATAGCAATGTGTCGGCCGCGCATAGCAATAAATGCAGCCATGCTCGCACCCCCGGTAGGGGTTGATCGACTGGTCGAAGGAGATGTCGGGACTGTCGTTTGAGGTGATGATCGTTCGCGCAGGCTCATGCTGGACATGTGTCGTGAACGCGGGCAGGTCACCGAGGCTCTCCCAGCCATCGTCGAACACCGAGCGCACCGTCGCCTCGAACCTCCCCGTGCTGTTCGAAACGGCACCCCGACCGCGCCGGCGCTCGCGATCGACCGGTCCGATATGCTCGGTCGCGCCTGAAGCACTCGTGTTGTCATCCCACTCGTCATGCTCGCCGTGCATGTACGGACCTCTCCGCGTCGCGTCTATTGGCAGGGGGCGATCATTCCAGAACAAATATAGAACAAAAGAGCCTTGGTGCACAAGCCTCGGGCAGACGCAGGCAAACCGGGATCTTCCGGTTGTTGCAGGTCGTCGGGCATGCCACATGTTTGCAATGATCTCTGTCGTCATCCCAACCTTGAACGCGGAGCGGCATCTGGCCGCTTGCCTGACCGCGCTGGTGCCGTCCGCTGTCGAGGGAGTCGTGCGTGAGGTCATCATCGTTGACGGCGGCTCGACGGATCGCACGACCAGGATCGTCGATCAGGCCGGCGCGGTCCTTTTGACCACGGAGCCGGGCCGCGGTCGCCAGTTGCTGGCGGGAGCCCGCCGCGCGCGCCAACCCTGGTTGTTGTTCCTGCACGCCGACACGGTGCTGGCCACCGATTGGGGTCTGGAAGCGGTTGCCTTTATGGGGCGCGTCGATACAGGCAATGCGCCGCTCGGTGCAGCGACGTTCCGCTTTGCGCTGGACGATCGGGGGATGTTGCCCCGCGTGGTGGAAAGTCTGGTTGCGTTGCGCCGATCGTTGTTCGCTCTGCCCTATGGCGATCAGGGCCTGCTTATCCCGCGTCGCCTTTATGACGAGATCGGCGGCTATAAAGACGTGGCCTTGATGGAGGACGTGGACATCGTCCGCCGCCTGGGTCGGCGTCGTTTGACGGCATTGCACACGCCCGCCACCACCAGCGCGGAGCGTTATCGCCAGGAAGGGTATGTGCGGCGCATCTTTCGCAATCAGGCGAGCCTCGCACTATATGCATGTGGCGCCTCACCGGCGATGATTGCGCGCGTTTATGCCGGTCCGCAATCGCATGCTGCGGACGCGCGCGCTGCCGCGAAAGGTGGCGGTCGCATTTCGACGATGTGAGACGCCGTTGTGCACTGCTGATGCCACACCAGAATTCTTCAAACCCATGGGGATTTGGATGACACGCCAATCAAGCATATCTCGCAGAGGCTTCATTGTCTCAGCCGCAGCCGCATCTTCTGTGTTGAGCCTTGATGGACGGATCGTCTTCGCCGAGAGCAAGGCCGCAGCGGATTTGATGGCCAAGGGGTTCTACAACTTCAAGGTCGGCGATATCGAGGTGACGACGATCTCGGATGGTCAGTGGTTGAAGCCGCACGATCCGGGCTTCATCCGGAACGCCACCATTGATGAGACAAAGGCCGCGCTCGCCGCTGCCGGGTTACCGGACGACAAGGTCACGATCCCATTCACGGTGACGGTCGTGAAGTCGGGCGGCAAGACCATCATGTTCGACGCTGGCACGGGCGCGCAGTTGGCGCCCACAGCCGGCAAGCTTGCCGCCAACATGGCCGCCGCCGGCATCGATCCCAAGACGATCGACATGATCGTGGTGACGCATTTCCATCCCGATCACATCTTCGGCCTGATGGAAAAGGAAACCAACGCGCAAATCTATCCGAATACCGAGATTATCGTACCCAATGCCGAATATGCCTACTGGACCGATGCCGGTACACTCGCCAAGCTTCCCGAGAACCGCCAGGGTCTTGTCAAACGCATCCAGGCGACCTTTCCCAAGTGGCAGAACATCAAGCGCATAGAGGACGGCGCCGAGGTCGCGCCGGGCGTCATTGCGGTCGCCGCGTACGGCCATACGCCAGGCCACACGACTTATCTACTGGGCTCGGGTAAGGATCAGCTCGTGGTGCTCGCCGACATTACGAACGTACCCGCGCTGTTCGCGCGCAATCCCGGCTGGCACGCCGTTTTCGATGCCGATCCGCAGATGGCAGAGGCGAGCCGCCGCCGCATGTTCGATCGCGTTGTTTCCGATAAGTCGATCATCACCGGCTATCACTATGGCATGCCCGGTGCGGGGCGTATCGAGAAGGACGGCAATGGCTACGCGTATATCCCGCTCGCCTAGGCTGAAGTCACTACCGCGTCTGCGGGTGAACCGTCCCGATACCCGCAAGGCCACCCCCCGTCAGGAAAGTGCGCGTCAGTTGCGCAGCCATGCCGCAAGCTGGCGCCGTCGTCTCGTTATCATGGTCAAGGCGCCGGAGGCAGGTCGCGTGAAGACGCGACTGGCACGCGAGATCGGTGTGGTGGGCGCCACGTTCTTCTACCGTCATGCCAGCTCCGCGGTCGTGGGACGGCTCGGCGCCGATCCGCGCTGGCAAACGGTGCTGGCCATCGCCCCCGACACGGCAGCTGGCGGCCGCTATTGGCCCGCAGCACCCGTGTTGCGACGTCCACAGGGCCAGGGTGATCTCGGGCGGCGCATGCAGGTGCTCTTCGATCGTTTGCCGCCGGGCCCGGTCGTGATCATCGGCTCCGACTGCCCCGCTGTGCGCCCTGATGATATCGCAGCCGCATTCAGTGCGCTGGGCCGCGCCGATGCTGTGCTTGGACCGGCGCCCGACGGCGGCTATTGGCTGGTTGGCGAGTGGCGCAGCCCGAAATCCCTGCCTGCATTCGCTGGCGTGCGCTGGTCGAGCGAACGTACGTTGACCGATACGATGGCGAACTTTGCTACGCGGCGCGTTGCCTTCGTGCGCGAGCTGGCCGATGTCGACACAGCCGCGGATCTGGCGCGGTTGAATGGCAAGGCAGCGCGCCGCGTTCACGCATCGCCTTGAGATCGGCTCCGCGTGCGCAGGCGGCCCGCAGCTTCAATAAGCGCTCATGGCTGGCGGAGCCGAGCGCGCAGGTGTCGCCGTGTCGATGATGTCCAGCTGGCTGGGATGCTCGATATTGATTGATGGGCCGTTACGCAGTTCGATCCAGCCGCGCACGCGTACTTGGCGTCCCTTCAGGTCAAGGAGCCGGGCGGCCCAGGCAGGGTGTGCGCGAGAGATTCCGGGCGCGATCGACGCCGAGAAGTCGAAGCGCCAGCGGCTGCCGAAATTGATGTAGATCCAGCCGCTCTTTGCCCGCTGCGATCCGTGCACCCGGCCGGCGACGATCTGGTATGTGCCGCGCAGGCGTTTCAAGATCTGTGTATGCGCCGCGGAGCGGACGGAATAGGCCGGGTTCGCCCAAAGCCCGCGGCCTGAGCCACGCGCAGGGGCCTCGGCTGCCAGCAGCGCATCCATGCAGGCGAAGTTGTCGGGCATCCCGTAGGCGCGTGCATGTCCCGCCGCCAGCATCGCACCTTGCAGCCACACAGCGCCACCATCGACCCTATCGACGAACACATGTGCGAGCATGCGGCCGTAGCGATCTCGCGGGCGTCCCGCAGTCGCCAGTGTCACGCTATGTCCTTCGACGAGCTTCTCCAGCGCTTGGCGCGCGGCGACCGCAGGTTGCCAGGAGTCGGACGCGCTTCCTGTTGTCGGTGGCTTTGAACTTGCCGCATTCTGTTCATGTCCGTCGCCGCCCCGCTCATCGCGGAATCCTGGTGTGGGTGCTACATCGAGCGAAGTCGGTGCGAGCGCGCCGATAAGGCGCACCTGTGTGCCATCGTCGAGTGCTAGCGTCGCGCCATCGATTACGCGAACCACCGCGCGCGGCGCGGAGCGGGCGGAAAGCGCGCAGCCTTCTTCAGAACCGCTGGCTGGCTCGTGGGCAATCGCAGGCCCGTCCAGGGTGGCGAAGACCCACATCGCCGCGCAGACGAGGGCGATACGCCGCGTGCAATCTGTACGTCGTTGGTCGCTCGCGCGGTTCATCGGGCGCGCCCAGCCCGCCCCGTTGCCGCGCGCCGATTTTCTTCGGCGCCAGGTCTCCCGGCTCGTATATTCCGGCGCCTCGTGCCTCAAGCTCTCGCCTCGATGCCTTCAGGCAAAATGGAAATGGTCGGCAGTCAGTTGATGCAGGCTGACACCGACAAGCGTCAAGGAGTGGGACTCGTCCAGCGCGATGACGGTATCGCCGTTCACATCGCTGGCTGCCGCGAGAACCGCGGAGAAGTCGGAGACGCCGGCGTCCGTCAGGTCGACGAGGTCGTGCGCTGTTCCCGGCCCGGTATCGAAGTCGACGATCGTATCGTGCCCGAAACCGGATCGGAACTCGAATGTGTCGTTGCCGAACCCACCCATGAGGATGTCGTTTGCAGCGCTCGCGACGATGATGTCATTGCCTGCGCCGGCATCGATCAGCTCTACACCGCTGACGGCGATGCCGGAAA
>JRYH01002150.1_pt1 | contig 74527 bp, 68 predicted proteins | sample 235351 | NCBI WGS metagenome assembly JRYH01 (sample SAMN03074221, study PRJNA261480) | activated sludge metagenome | biome: Wastewater Treatment Plant; feature: Wastewater; material: Activated sludge; isolation source: activated biomass of a wastewater treatment plant treating wastewater... ... | reverse complement strand
CGGTCGTGGAGTTCGAGGTCGGCGCGGGCAGCACCGTCGCGCAGTTCCTTTCTTTCCTGAACACGAGCCTGGGCATCCACTCCACGACCACCGAGAACCCCGACGGCTCGACCCCCGGCGCCACCATCGACTCGGACACCGGGGTCATCACGATCGTCGGCAACACGGGCGACGCCGCGACGATCGAGCTCGACCCATCCGACCTGAAGACGATCGAGACGGACGGGTCGCTCGCGGGACTCCCGTTCGTCACCAGCAACGACTCGGCGTCGAGCGGCGAATCGGACCGGACGACCATGGTCGTGTACGACTCGCTCGGCAACGCGGTCGAGGTCACCGTCGCGTTCACGCTCGAGGAGAAGACCGACGGCGGCACGACCTGGCGGTACGACATCTTCAGCAACGACAACGAGGGGGGCGGCGCCTACCTGCGGTCGGGCGAGGTGCAGTTCGACTCGATCGGGCAGCTCGTCGCCAACGACCCGATCGCGGTCTCGCTCAGCCGAGCCGGCACGGGGGCGGCCTCGCCGCTGAGTTTCAACATCCTCCTGAGCAGCACGAACGGGCGGATGACGGCGTTGACCGACACGCCCTCTCGGTTCAGCCCGGTCTTTCGCGACGGGGTCCCCACGGGCACGCTCGAGCAGTTCGCGATCACCGACGAGGGCATCATCGTCGGGGCGTTCGACAACGGGGTGACGCGGAACCTGGGGCAGGTGGCGCTCGCGCGGTTCATCAACAACCAGGGCCTGATCGAGGAGGGGAGCTCGCTCTTCCGCGTCGGCGCCAACAGCGGGCAGGCGACGGTGACGACCCCGGGCGAGAGCGCCGCGGGCCGGATCACGAGCGGAGCGCTCGAACTCTCGAATGTCGATCTCGGGCAGGAGTTCATCGAGCTGATCCTGACGCAGACGGGCTACTCCGCGTCGTCGCGGGTCATCCAGGTGACCGACGAGCTGATGCAGCAACTCCTGGTGCTGGGGCGATAGGGGGAGGGCATGATCGCGGTGACGCGGCTGAACGGCGAGAAGTTCGTGCTCAACGCCGAGCTTATCCGGACCATCGAGCAGAACCCCGACACCGTGATCACGCTGATCAACGGCGAGCACCTCGTGGTCAGGGAGCCGATGACGGAGATTGTCCGCCTGGCGATCGAGTACGGGCGGCACCTGAGACGCCTGCTGCCGCCGGGGTAGGCGTGCCGCGTCCGAGAACGGGGTCGGGGCCGGGTCGGGGGGTTGCGCGGGGCCCGCGCCGTCGCCCGTTCGGGCGGCCCGTCAAGTGGTCGCGGCTTCGCGTCGATGGTCCGGCGGGTCACGGTGGACCGTCAGGGGACCGCACGCGGAGGCTGAGGCGTGGACATCGGAACGGTCGGAGGATTGGTGCTTGCCGTCGTCGCGATCGGAGCGGCGATCGTGATGGGCGGTGGCAACCCGGCCTCGCTGATCGATGTTCCCTCCATCCTGGTGGTCTTCGGCGGGACCACCGGGGCCCTGATCGCGGCGTACCCGCTCGGTTCGATCCTGAAGATTCACACAGTGGTCCTGAAGGCGATTTTCGGGGCGGCGCCCGACCCGGCCCAGACCATCAAGGACCTCGTCAAGTTCGCCGAGATCGCCCGCCGCGAGGGCATCCTCAGCCTCGAGAACCATGTCGAGGACATGAAAGACCCCTTCATCGTGCGCGGCATCAAGATGGCGGTCGACGGGACCGACCCGGAGCTCATCCGCACCATCCTCGACACCGAGCTCGAGGCCCTGATGGACCGGCACGCGGGCGGGAAGGCGATCCTCGACGCGGCGGGGCGCATGGCGCCGGCGTTCGGCATGATCGGCACGCTCATGGGCCTGATCTTCATGCTCCAGAACATGGACGACCCGTCGGCGATCGGCCCGGGCATGGCGGTCGCGCTCATCACCACGATGTACGGCGCGATCATCGCGAATGTGATCACGGGCCCGATCGCCGAGAAGCTCGGCGCCCGCGACAGCGAAGAGGTGCTCGTCAAGACGGTCATCATCGCGGGGGTCATGTCGATCCAGTCGGGGGACAACCCCCGCGTTGTCGAGAGCAAGCTGCTGACCTATCTCCCCCCCGCCCAGCGGGCGGCGATCGAGCAGGCGGCCTGACGCCGGGACGGGAGGACGCTGATGGCCAAGAAGAAGGCCGCCGCCGGCACCCCGATCCCCGAATGGGTCGTCACCTACGGCGACCTGATGTCGCTGCTGCTCTGCTTTTTCATCCTCCTTGCGGCGTTCAGCGAGATGAAGGACCCCGACGAGTTCCGCAAGGTGCTCGAGAAGATCAAGGAAGCCCTGGGGTTCCAGGGCGGCATGGGGCAGGCGAGCGTGGACGGCAACGCCGCCAACTCCACGATCAACGCCCTCTCGGAGATCGTCAACCGCGGCGCCGACGGGCAGTTCATGGCCCAGCAGAACATGAAGAATGTCGTCGGGCCCGAGCCCGAGGTCAGCATCGTCCACGACGGCAACTTCCACTCCATCGGGGGTTCGCTCCCGTTCGCGGCCGGCAAGACCGACCTGAGCCTCGATGTCCAGCACACCCTCCGCGAGCAGGTCGCGCCGCTGATCAAGGACCGGCGGAACATCGTCCGTGTCGTCGGGCACTCGTGGGGAGTCCAGGACACCACCGCCGGCGATCACATCGATGTCGCCTTCGCCCGCGCCCGGGCGGCACGCGACTTCCTCGTCGACGAGTGCGGCGTGGACGCCGCCATCCTCCGCGTTGTCGTCGCGGGCGACAGCGAGCCCATGCCCGCCTCGTCGTCGGGCGACGCCGCCCAGAACCGGCGCGTCCAGGTGTACATGACCGACATGACAATCGACCAGGTCCACCCCGACCCGTTCGGCACGGGGCGGGGTCGTCCGTAGCCCGAGGAACGACCAATGGCCGACAAGGAACAGGCCGCCGAAGCCCAGGCCGAGCCCAAGAAGAAGAACCCGCTGGTTCTGTTCGGCGTGGTGGGCGTGCTCATGCTGCTCGAGGCCCTCGGGGTCTATGTGCTCATCACCATGACCTCGCCGAAGGCGACCGAGGCCCAGGTGGACCTCGTCGAGGGCGAGGACGACGACTCGCGTCTGAGCGAGCTGCTGCTCGTGGAGGACCGGTTCATCAACATCTCCACCGGGCGGGTCTGGCAGTGGCAGGCGACGATCTACCTCAAGGTGATGAACAAGAACCTCGAGCGGGTGCAGGCGGAGATGGAGAAGCGCCGGGCCGAGATCAACGAGGGCATCGCCGAGATCATCGCCGGAGCCCAGGACCGCCACCTCCGCGAGCCGGGGCGGGAGACCGTCAAGCGGCAGTTGACCGCCTATGTCAACGAGGTGTTCGGGGTCGACGGGGAGGGCGTCAACCGGGTGAACAGCGTGGTGATCTCGCGCTGGCTCCCCTCGCCGATGGACTTCTGACCCTAGGCCCCGTGGCGCGGGAATTGCGCGGCTCGGCCCGGGCCGCGCGGGATCCGCCGACGGATCGGCAAAGATTGTGGCCTCGGGGGACCGGCGTCCGATGGAACCGGGCAAGGCGCGTCCGGAGGACGGGCCTCGCTTCGGCAGGAGGCCGGCATGAGCGATGAAGAGACCCCCCAGATCCCGGAGGATGAACCCTCCGACTCGGCCCCGGCCCTCGAGCCGACCGACCCCGATGGGGCAGACTCCCCAGAAGAAGAGGGCAGCAGCGAGATGAGCGACGCCGCGGCGGCGGCGCTGGCGGCGGCGCAGCGTGCGATCGCCGACGCGATGCGGGGCGACGCCGACGAGGCCAGCGAAGAGGACGAAGCGGCGCTCGGGGCCGCGGCCCAGTCGGTCGCGGACAGCCACAGCGCGGCGGGCCGGGCGATCGGCGCGGGCGGGGGCCCGGTCGAGGACGCGGCGCCGTTCCGGGCCCAGTTGTTCTCCCCCGCACCGCCCTCGGCGGACCCCGCGGAGATCCAGCTCCTCGGCGATGTCAATGTTGATGTGCGCATCGAGCTCGGGCGCACGCGGATGCTCGTCGAGGATGTCCTCCGCCTCAGCGCGGGCGCGGTGGTCGAGCTCGAGAAGCTCGCGGGCGACCCCGTCGATGTCTATGTCAACGGCCGGCATGTGGCCCGGGGCGAGGTGCTGGTGCTCAACGAGAATTTCTGCGTGCGTGTCAACGAGGTGCTCGAGCCGTTGCCGGTCCGCCCGGCGGCGAGTTGAGTGATTGTGAGGAAGGGGCCGGAGGCCCCGGGGCGCGGCGAGCGCCCGTTCGCCAGGAAGGCGTGATGACGAGGGGAACCTGGAAGTTGGTGTGGCTCGCCCTCGCCCTGCTGGCGCCCGCGGCGGCCCGCGCCCAAACCGAATCGGAGGCCCTCCCCCTCGGGCCCGTGCCCCAGGCGCGGGAGCCCGGCGGGCCCGCGACGAGCCCCGGGGGCGGGTCCTCGATCGCCGAGATCGTGCGCACGCTGGGTGCGCTGGGGGTGGTCGTCGGCCTCGCGGTCGGGGCGGGCATCGCCGCCCGGAAGTTGATGGGCGCGCGCGGCGGGCTCGCGGGGTCGATGGGCCCCGGTGGGCCGTCGCCCTCCGGCGTGATCGAGATCCTGGGGCGGTACCCGGTCGGCTCGGGGCAGACGCTGGTGCTGCTCAGGCTCGACAACCGCGTGCTGCTGCTCCATCAATCCTCGGGCCGGCGCGACGGGGCCATGCGCACGCTGAGCGAGATCACCGACAGCGACGAGGTCGCCTCGGTCCTGCTCAAAACGCGGGACGACCGCGACGCCGAGGTGCAGCAGGGCTTCCGCGAGGCGATGCACCGGCTCGAGCGGGATTTCTCGGCTTCCGAGCCCGAGTTCGCCGGGCCGGCCCGCGCGGTGAGACAGACGCCCGAGGGCGACCGCGTCGAGCTCCTCGGGCCCGAGGTATCGCACGACGGGAACGGCGACATCGTTACGCTGCGCGCCCGCCTGCGGCACTGGATCCGGGAGGCGAAGGCATGACCCGCGGGGCGTGGCTTCTCTTCGCGGCGGTTGTCGCCGCCCTGGCCGCGACGCCCGCGCTGGGCGTGCCGATCGGCCCCCCCGCGCCGGGGGAGCAGGCGATCGTGCTGCCGCAACTGGTCTCGCAGATCGAGCGCCCGAACCCGGTGTCGCTGCTCGGGGACGCGGCGGAGATGCTCTCCGCGGGCGGCTCGGGTGCGGCAGAGCCCGGGGTTGAGCCCGGGGGCGAGCGGGGGTTCAGCGTGGCGCTGAACATCATGCTGCTGCTGACCGTGATCACGCTGGTGCCGTCGATCATGGTCATGACGACCTGCTTCGTGCGCATCCTGATCGTCCTTGCTTTGCTGCGCCAGGCGCTTGGGACGCAGTCGATCCCCCCCGCGCAGGTTGTGACGGGGCTGGCGCTCTTCCTGACCGCGATGGTGATGGCGCCGACGATCGACCGGGTGTGGACGGAGGCGGTCGGGCCCTACCAGCGGGGCGAATTGAGGGACTACGGCGAGCTGTGGGACCGGGCCAGGCAGCCGATCCGCGATTACATGTTCGACCAGATCGAGGCGACGGGGAACTGGTCGAGCGTCTACATGCTGCTCGAGTACCGCGGGGTGGACATCTCGGAGCCGGGCTCGCTCACACGGGCGGATGTGGACATGACGGTGCTGGTGCCCGCGTACATGCTCAGCGAGCTGAAGGTCGGGTTCCTGATGGGCTTCCGGGTCTACCTCCCGTTCCTTGTCATCGACATGGTCATCGCGAGCATCCTGATCTCCATGAGCATGATGATGCTCCCCCCGGTCCTGATCAGCCTCCCGTTCAAACTCCTGCTGTTCGTGCTGGTGGACGGCTGGTCGCTGGTGGTCGGGAGCCTGCTCGAGAGCTTTGTGCAGGAGGGCATGGGGGTCCGCGCGTCCGCCCAGGCGGCGGCGCTGCCGCTGCTGCTGATCCCGATCGCGCTGCGCCGGGGGGGCGGCCGCCCGGTCGGCTCGCCCCTGTTGCCCGGCGCGGCGGGGGGTGGGTGAGGCATGGTGTACGACGAATCGGCGGTCTACATCGTGCGTGAGACGCTGCTGATCGCCCTGATCGTCTCGGCGCCGATCCTGATCGCGGGCGTGGTCATCGGGCTGGTCATCTCGCTGATCCAGTCGGTCACGAGCATCCAGGACCAGACGCTGACCTTTGTCCCCAAGATCGTCGCGATGGTGCTGGTGGCGGTGATCCTGCTGCCGTGGATTGTGCTGCGGCTCGTGGAGTTCGCGGCGGAGATGTTCACGCTGTTCTGAGGGGTGAGCCGTGCCGGGTCTCGCGGAGGCCATCCAGCATTTCGGCCCGTGGCTCCTGGTGCTCAACCGGGTGCTTGGGCTGTTCCTGTTCACGCCGCTGTTCGCGAGCGGCGCGGTGCCGATGCGGTTCCGGGCGCTGCTGGCGGGCGGGTTCGCGGCGGCGGTGTACGGGTTTCTGCCCCCCGCTCTGCACCGCATGCCGGACGCCACGATCGCCGAGCACGCGCTGATGATGTTCTCCGAGATCCTCATCGGCGCCGCGATCGGGTTCATCGCGGGGCTTCCGCTGATCGCGCTGGAGATGGCCGGGCACCTGATGGGCCACCAGATGGCGCTCTCGCTGGCCCAGTCGTACAACCCGGAACTGGACGCGGAGATGAATGTCGTCGGGTCGCTGCTGTTCTACCTGGGCATCTCCGCCTTCGTGCTGACCGGGGGCCCGGAGACGGTGCTGATGATCCTCGCGGCGACCTTCGAGCGCATCCCGATCGGGGGGCTTTCGGCCTCGGCGGCGCCGGTGGACCTTGTCGTCTCGGTGCTGACCGCGGGGACCGAACTGGCGCTGCGCGTGTCGGCGCCGGTGGTCGGGCTCATCCTCGCGCTGCTGCTGGCGATGGGCTTCATCATGCGGACCATGCCGCAGGTCAATGTGCTCAGCGTCGGGTTCGCGATCAAGATCATGGGGGGGCTCGCGCTGCTCATGTTCGGGCTGTTCGCGGTCAACGCCGCGTTCACGGGGCACCTCGATCAGACGCTGACGGCCCTTGGGACCTGGGTGCGCGGCGTCGCGCCGGCGGGGGGTGGGTGAGGCCATGGCGGAATCGCTCGGCGAGAAGACCGAGGACGCGACCCCGAAGAAGCTCGAGCAGGCGCGCGAGCGGGGGCAGGTCGCCAAGAGCCAGGATCTCGGGGCCGCGATCGGCCTTGTTGTCGGCGTGGTGCTCGTGCTCGTCTTCGGCGGGTACCTGACCGAGCGGATGGGGGGCTTCATCCGGCGTGTGCTTGAGCACGAGATGGCGGGTTCGACGCTCGACGGGTCCCACGCCGGGGACGCCTTCGTCGAGGCGGTCTGGTTCATGGTGCTGCTGGTGACGCCGATCATGGTGCTCGCGTTCGTCGCGGCGTACGCGGTGCAGTTCATCCAGGTGGGGTGGATCTTCACGCTCAAGCCGGTGCAGCCCGACCTGAGCCGGATCAGCCCGATCAAGGGCGTCAAACGGCTGTTCGACACGAAGAATCTCGTTAAGACGCTGGTGAATGTCCTCAAGCTCATCGCGGCGATCGGGCTCACCTGGGCGCTGCTCGACTCGCGGATGGGCCGCCTCGCTGCGCTGCCGGCGCTCGATGTCCGCGGGGCAATGTGGCTCGTCGGCGTGACGGTGCTCGAACTGGCGGCGGTCCTGGCGTTGCTGCTGTTCGTGCTGGCCGTCGCGGACTGGCTCTACCAGCGCTGGCAGTTCAAGCGCGACCAGCGGATGACCAAGCAGGAGGTCCGGGACGAGCGGCGGAACATGGAGGGCGACATCGAGACCAAGCGCCGCCGGGCCCGGATGTACGCCGAGATCGTCCGCCAGCAGATCCGCGGCGGCACCCCGACGGCGGATGTCGTCGTGACGAACCCGACGCACTTCTCGGTGGCGATCAAGTACGACGGCGCGACGATGCACGCGCCCGTGGTCGTGGCCAAGGGGGCCGACCTGCTGGCGTTCCAGATCAGGCAGATCGCGGCGAGCCACGGGATCCCGCTGGTGGAGCGCCCGCCGCTCGCGCGGGCGCTCTATCACGGCGCCGAGGTGGGGCAGCCCGTTGCGCCCGAGCACTACGAGGCGGTCGCCGAGGTCCTGGCGTATGTCTACCGGATCGACGCCGACGCCCGGCGCCGCGCGGGGGTGGGGGCCGCCTGAGGGGCTGAGCACGCATGGCCAACGCACCGCTCCAACCCGCGCTCGCCCGGCCCAGCGGCCTCCCGGCGTGGATGACCCGGCTGAGCACCTACCGCTCGCTGTTCGTCCCGATCGCGTTCGTGCTGATGCTCGGCGTGATCCTGGTGCCGCTTCCCCCGGTCGTGCTCGATGTGCTGATCAGCCTGAACATCTCGCTGGCGGTGCTGATCCTGCTGACCACGCTGAACATGACCCGCCCGCTCGAGTTCAGCGTGTTCCCCTCGCTGCTGCTGGCGACCACGCTGCTCAGGCTCGTTCTCAACATCGCGTCGACGCGGCTGATCCTGACCGCGGACGCCGCCAGCCCCGAGGCGGCGATGGGCGTCGCGGGGCGGGTGATCCTCGCCTTCGGCGACTTCGTGGCGGGCGGCTCGCTCTTCGTGGGCGTGATTATCTTCCTGATCCTGATGATCGTGCAGTTCATGGTCGTGACCAAGGGCGCCGGGCGGGTGAGCGAGGTCGCCGCCCGGTTCACCCTCGACGCGATGCCCGGCAAGCAGATGGCGATCGACTCGGACCTCAACGCCGGGCTGATCGACGAGGCCGAGGCGAAGCGGAGGCGGGCCGACATCGCGCGCGAGGCCGATTTCTACGGGGCGATGGACGGTGCCAGCAAGTTCGTCAAGGGCGACGCGATCGCGGGCATCATCATCACCGCCATCAACATCCTGGGTGGGTTCGCGGTCGGGATGTTCGAGAAGGGCTGGCCCGCGGGCGACACCGCGGCCTCGTTCACGATCCTGACCATCGGCGACGGGCTGACGAGCCAGATCCCCTCGTTCGTGATCTCGATCGCCAGCGCGCTGATCGTGACGCAGTCCGGGGCCCAGGACGATTTCGGGATCGAGGTCACCGGCCAGCTCTCCAGCAAGCCCAAGGGCCTGCTGATCACCGCGGGCTTCCTCGCCGCGCTCGCGATGACGCCCCTGCCCGCCGCGCCGCTCCTGTCGACCTCGGCCGGCCTGTTCGCGCTGGGGTGGGCCCTGGCGCGGGCGGAGCGGCGCAAGAGCGACGACGAGGCCGCCGCCGGGGCCGCCCCCGCCCCGGTCGAGGCGCCGCCGGTCGAGGACCTGCTGAAGGTCGACCTGCTCGAGCTCGAGGTCGGCTACGGGCTCGTCCCGCTGGTCGACTCGACGCAGGGCGGGGACCTGCTCGACCGGATCAGCGCCGTCCGCCGGCAGCTGGCGGTCGAGATGGGGATCGTGATGCCCCCGGTCCGTATCCGGGACAACATGCAGCTCGAGCCCACGGGGTACCGCGTCAAGATCCGGGGCAACCCGGTGGCCCAGGGCAGGTCCGAGCCGGGGCGGATGCTCGCGATGGACTCGGGCATCGCGACGGGCCCGATCACGGGCGAGAAGACCATCGAGCCGGCGTTTGGGCTCGACGCGTGGTGGATCGATCGATCGATGAAGGCCCGGGCCGAGGCGATGAACTACACGGTGGTCGACCCGACCAGCGTGGTGGCGACCCACCTCACCGAGATCGTCAAGCGGCACGCCGACGAGTTGCTGACCCGCGAGGAGGTCAACAACCTCGTCGAGGGCGTCAAGCAGCGCAGCCCCAAGATGGTCGAGGAGATCGTCCCCTCCGTGGTCAAGCCGGCGGACCTGCAACGCGTGCTCCAGAACCTGCTCCGCGAGCGGGTGCCGGTCCGCGACATGGAGACGATCATCGAGACCCTGGGCGACTGGCTCCCCAAGACCAGCGACCTCGATGTCGCGACCGAGTATGTCCGCAACGCCCTGCGGCGGTCGATCTGCATGCAGCACGCGGCCCAGGACTCCGGGGCACGCCCCCGCCTGGTCTGCGTCACGCTCGACCCGGCCTTCGAGGCCCGCGTCGAGGCCTACATCGAGCGGGGCAGCGCCGGCACCACGGTCAACATGCCCGCCAGGGTCTCGGCCCGCCTCGCCTCGGCCGTGACCGAAGCGCTCCAGAAGGTCATCGCCCGGGGCCATCCCCCGGTGGTCATCGCCTCCCCGACCGTCCGCGCCGTCGTCTTCCAGGTTGTCAGCCCGCACCTTCCCACCGTCGCGGTGCTCGGGTACAACGAGGTTGTCGCGGATGTCGAGGTCGAGTCGCTCGCCCATGTCGCCGACCCGGGCGAGGCGTCGGCCCGCGAGCGTGAAAAAACTGTCGCCGTGGCGTGAGCGGCGCGAGCGCCAAGTGGGTTGATCTGATAGACTCCCGCAACGGGGCAGGACGCCCCCTTCCGCCGGCCGCCGTTTTCCGCACGCGGGGCCGGGTCAGAGGTTGTGCCAGGGACGGCCGCGATGGATCTCCGCACCTATCGCTCCAGGACGATGGCCGGCGCGCTCGCCGAGGTCAAGAAAGACCTCGGGCCCGACGCCGTGATCCTGCGCACCCGCTCGTACAAAGCGGGGGGCGTGCTCGGCTTCGGCGGCAACTCGATCGTCGAGATCACCGCCGCTCGGGAGGGGCACGCCCCCAAGGTCTATGAGCCGGTCCGGCGAACTGCGCCGGCCTCGCCGCCGCCGGCGCCCGAGGCCAGGCCCGAGCGGCAGGCCGTCACGCCGGGTCGGCCGGTCCGTGTCGCGGCTCCCCCGCCCGCGCCCCCGAGTCCCTCGGGGCCCAAGGCCCTCTCCGCGCAGGTCGCCGACCTGGCCGACCGGGGCGTGAAGCGGGAACTCGCGGCAACCCGGGTCGAGATGCGCCCGGTCTCCTCCGACGCCTACGCCACGCTCGAGTCCGAGCTCGCGTCGATCCGCCGGATGGTCGGGCAGGTGCTGCAGACGACGCGGCGCACCGCGGTCCGCGTGGACGGCGCCGACGCGTTGGCACTGCTCGGGACGGACCGGGCGGACCCGCTGTTCGACCTCTACAGCGCCCTGGGCGAGCACGACACGCCGCAGGCCGTGCTTGATGATCTCGTCGCCGACACGCGGTCGGAACTCTCGGGCGAAGAACTGAAAGACCCGGCGATCGTCCGGGAGACGCTCCTACGCATCCTGGGCGCTCGGTTCCGTGTCGTGGCTCCGTGCGAGATGACCCCGGGATCGCCCGTCGTCGAGGCCCTCGTGGGCCCCACGGGAGTCGGCAAGACGACCACCATCGCCAAGCTCGCCGCGGCCCACAAGCTGCGGTACGGACGCTCCGTGGGGCTCATCACCGCCGACACCTACCGGATCGCCGCCGTCGAGCAGCTCCGCACCTACGCCGGCATCATCGGGCTCTCGCTCGAGGTCGTGCTGACACCGGAGGACATGGCCGCGGCCCGCGAGCGCCTGGCGGCCTGCCAGGTCGTCCTGGTCGACACGCCCGGCCGCAGCCCCCGCGACCGCGCCAGGCTCGATGAACTCGCCGCGTTCCTCCGCGCCGCGCGCCCCACGCGAACCCACCTGGTGCTCTCCGCCGCCGCCTCGCCGGCCTCGCTGCGGGCGACCGCGCAGCGCTTCGAGGGGGCCGGCGCCGATTGCGTCCTGCTCACCAAGCTCGACGAGGCCGCCGGGCTGGGCATCGCTTGCCACGCCGCCGAGGCGACCTCGCTCCCGTTCAGCTATCTCACCACCGGGCAGGAGGTGCCCGACCACATCGAGCCCGCCCGCGCCGAACGCCTCGCCCGCCTCGTGCTCGAGGGGGAACTGGGGCCATGACGACCGCGACCGGCGTCAACGGTGTCTTGTTCGAACCCGCCCGGGCCACCGACGATCAGGCCGCCGAACTCCGCAGGCTCGTCGCCCGAGCCGGGCTCAGGCCGCTGCCGAGGGCCGAACGCGAGGTGCTCCGCCCCGCCCCCGCCGCGCCGGTCATCGCGATCGCGTCGGGAAAGGGCGGCGTGGGCAAGACGACGCTCGCGGTGAACGCGGCGATCTGGCTCCACCGACGCCGGCGGACGCTCCTTGTCGACGCCGACCTCGGGACCGCCAACGCCGATGTCCTCTGCGGGCTCGCCCCCTCCCGGCGGCTCGACAGCGAGCTGTTCCGTGGAGACGGGCCCGACCTTGCCTCACTCCGCGTGACCACGCCGTGGGGCTTCGGGCTGATCCCCGGCGCCGCGGGCGTCGCCCACGCCGCCATGCTCGACGCCGCGCAGCGTGCCGGGTTCATCGCCTCGCTCCACCGTCTCGGCGACCCGGGCGGGGCCGTGCTCGTCGATCTCGGCGCGGGCATCGCCGCACCCGTGGTCGAGTCGGTCGCCTCCGCGGATCTGGGCGTGGTCGTCACCGCGCCCGAGCCCACGGCCCTCGCCGACGCCTACGCGCTGATCAAGTGCGTCACCCGTCACCGGGGCGACGAACGCCCGCTCCGGATCGGGCTGGTTGTCAACATGGCCGACTCGCGTTCCGCAGGGCAGGCCGCGCACGAGCGGATCGACCGTGTCTGCCGCCGCTTCCTGGGCGGGGCCGTCCCCCTTCTGGGGGTGATCCGGCGCGACCGCCGGGCCAGCATGGCGGCGGCAAGCCGCGTCCCCCTCGCGGCGGGGTGGCCCCGGACCGCGGCGTCACGCGACCTTCGCCGCGTGGCGGAGATGATCGGGGCCGTCACTCCCCGTATCGGGCGGAGCTTCGCCCGCGGGGGCCAACCATGACCCGAGCACGCCGGTGCAACCCGTCCAAGCGTGGGGCTTTGGCTCCGCCCCGCGCCCCTCGGCTCAAGTCCGCTCTCGCCTTGAACGAAGACGATCCTGCGGCGGTCCGGTCCTGGGCCGCCCAGGAGGGACACCCGGGTGGAATCTCCCGTCAAGGTCTACGGGGCGGTGCTGGCGCTGACGGCCTTCGTGGTCGCGGTCGGCGCCGGGCTCGCCTCGGGGAGCCAGCCCGCCGACATCCTCTCGCGTGCGATCGTCAGCATGACCGTCTGTTTCGGCGTAGGCCTGATTCTGGGGTCGATCGCCGGGCACGCGGTGGACGAGCACCTGGCCGAGTATGTCCGGGACCACCCGGTGACCGACCTGAAGGCCGTCGCCCGCTCGTACATCCTGGAGGTGGACGAGGCATGACCGGGCCGGCGTGCGTCGCAGTTATCAACGAGATCCGCCGTCCGGCCCACGCGCCGTCGGCTTCGTGTATACTCCGGAACACCGGGCAGGGATCGCCCGGGCAACGCCTCGCCGTCGGGATCGGAGATCCAATCGGCGTGCGGGCGTGAGATCGCAGGGTCAAGGAGCGGACCATGTCCTCCATCAGAACATCGAGGCGATTCTCGTCCCGGTCTCAGGCACGCCACGCCGAGCCGTCTCGTCTTCCCTCCCGCTTCGACGCGATGCCGGTCGAGGAGGTCTGGCGTGAGTACCAGGCGACCCGATCGGACGAGGTCAGGAATTTCCTTGTCGAGAAGTACCTCCACCTCGTGCGCTACAACGCCGAGCGCATCTACGCGAGGCTCCCGGACGAGGTCGATATCGAGGACCTGATGTCCGTCGGGCTCTTCGGGCTCATGGACGCGATCGACAAGTTCGACCCCCTCCGCGAGGTCAAGTTCGAGACCTTCTGCGCCCAGCGCATCAGCGGCGCGATCCTCGATGAACTCAGGTCAATGGACTGGGTCCCGCGCCTCGTCCGCCACCGCTCCAGCAAGGTCGAGCAGGCCCGCCAGCAGATCGAGAAAGAGACCGGTCGCAAGGCGACCGAGGACGAGATCGCCGGCCGGCTCAACATCGACAGCGAGGAGTTCCAGAAGTTCCGGCGCGACTCCAAGGCCGTCGTCGTCACCAGCATCGACCGCAAGTGCTACCCCTCCGACGGCAGCCGCGACCTGCGCGAGATCGATGTCATCCGGGACCCGGCCCAGTCGAGCCCCGTCAAGCTGCTCCAGCGGCGTGACCTCCGCGAGCTGATCACCAAGGGCCTGAGCCGGGCCGAGAGGCTCATCGTCATCCTCTACTACTACGAGGCCATGACGATGAAGGAGATCGGCGCCACGCTCGACCTCTCCGAGAGCCGCGTCAGCCAGATGCACTCCTCCATCCTCGCCCGCCTCAAGGCCCAGATGCAGCACCGCATGAAGGAACTCGAGGAGGAGTAGCCCCCCTCCGCACGGGATCCGAGGACCTCACCCAGGCCCGGGCACACCCCGGTCTTTGTTGTCGGGCCCCGGCCCTTGCCGGCTCCCTCCGAACCTGCTTCACTTCCCCGTGACCGCAGGCCGAGTGCACCCCGTGATCGCCTGCATCGCCCTGGGCTCGAACCTCGGCGACCGGCGCGACCACATCGAGCGCGCGATCGCCGAGATCGCCGCCCTGCCGGGTGTCGCCCTCCGCTTCGCTTCGACGATCATCGAGACCGACCCCGTCGGCCCCCCCGGGCAACCCGCGTACCTCAACGCCGTGGTCTCCGTCGAGACGACGCTCGACCCCCGCGCCCTCCTCGGGGCCCTGCTGGAGATCGAGCGCACCCACGCCCGCGTCCGCCGCGAGCGGTGGGGGCCCCGCACGCTCGACCTCGACCTCCTGCTCCACGGCGATGCCGTGATTGATGAGCCGGGCCTCACCGTCCCGCACCCGGCGTTGCGTGCCCGCCTCTTCGTGCTCGTCCCGCTCGCCGAGATCGAGCCCGATCGCGTCGATCCGAGCACAGGCCTCCGCGTGCACGAGCTCCTGAGCCGGGCAAAGCGGCCCGGGCTGGGGGCGACGCCGTGACGACCCGTCCGGCACCTCCCCGGGCCGTGCGCCGGCCACGCGCCCCGTGGGTGACGCTCGCAACGCTCACCTGCTCGATCGCCCTCGCGAGCGGGGCGCCCCCGCAGCCGCTCGCCGACGCGGGCCGCGTGCTGGCCGAGCGCCCCTGGGCCGCCGAGATCAGCGCCCGGGCACTCGCCGACGACAGGCCGGCCCAGGCCGACCGTCTTGCCGTTCGCTTCGATCCCGGCGGTGTGGTGCATCTCCGCCTCGGCACGCTGCGCGTCGAGGCAACTCCCGGACGGCTCATCGCGGTGCATGAGTGGAACGACCACGCCTACTACGAGGCGCTCCTCGATGGACTGCCCCCGGACCGCGTGCTCGCGGCCGAACTGCCCCCGCTCTGGTGCCCCTGGCTCGCGATCGCCCTCGCGCACGGCGACCCGGGCGCCTGGCCGGTGGTCGGCGACGACTCGCCACGCCGCATCGAGTTTTCAGGGTCATCACCCCAGACCCCCGGGGACGAGCAGGGTTCGGTGCTTCAGTTCACCGGCGGCATCACGGGCGCGCCCGGCACCATCCGGGCCGAGGTCCGCGGAGCCGCGGCGGCGGTCAGCCCCCCGAACGCGGAGCCCCCACCCACGGACGCCTCCACGCCGCGACCGTGGATCCACGCCTACACGCTCGAGTTCGATTCCCCCGCCACGCCGACGCGGCTCCGCTTTGAGGCCGAGCCCACCGACCCCGCGGCCTGGCCCTCGATCTCCCTCGACGGGCGTACCCCGGTTCCGTCTCTCGCCGCCCTCGCGCCGCCCCCGCCCGAGATCGGCTTCGCCGACCGCCTCCCCGTGCTCTCGTTCTCAGCCATCACCCGCGAGGATCTGACCGACCACCGGTGGCAACCGCTCGAGTCGCTCGCCGCCGCGGCATCGCGTCGACCGGCCGCCCTCGTGCTCGTGCTCGCGACGCCCCGCGTCGCGGACCCGATCGCACGCCGCGCCGCCACCGCCGTGCGCGAGGCCCGCCTTCAGATCAACCGGCAGGGCCCGCCCGCGAGCGCGGTGGTTGCCCGTCCCGTGCTCTGCGTCGAGGTCGATGACCTCGACCGCACCTCCGCGATCGCAACGCTTGAGGCCTGGACCGCCTTCTACGAGCCCGACCGCACCGCGGCGGAGATCGAACACGCCGCCCCGGGCCTCGCCTGGCTCCCCGCCGCCCACCTGCTCCGCCGCGTCGCCCCGGCCTCCGACGCCGCCCTCGTGATCGTCGACCGGGCCGGGTGGATCATCGCCGTGCTCTCGCCCGATGCGGACGCGGACGAGATCGCCGGCGCGATCCTCGCCGGAGGTCGTGCGCGGGAATGAAAAACGCGGGCCATGGCCCGCGTCGTGATCAGTCCGTGCGCCCGCTCCGGGGCTCGCCCCCTCAGCTGGCCGCCCGCGGGTGCGCCTTGTCGTACGCCTGCCGCATCCTCTCGGTGGTCAGGTGCGTGTAGACCTGCGTCGTGCTCAGGCTCTGGTGCCCCAGCAGTTCCTGCACGCTCCGCAGGTCCGCCCCGTTGTCCAGGAGGTGCGTCGCGAACGAGTGACGCAGCGTGTGCGGGCTGATCGTCGCGTCCAGCCCGGCCTCGCGGAGATACTTGTCCAGCTTCCGCCTCACCGAACGGCTGCTCAGCCGACCCCCGTGCTTGTTGATGAACAAGGGGTGGTTCCGTCCCCCGCTCGCCTGGGCGGCCCGCCACGCGCCGCCGAAGCGAGGGTCGCTCTCGAGCATCTCGATGTACCGCCGGATGGCGTGCAGCGCGTGCGTCCCGAGCGGCACGATCCGCTCCTTCTTGCCCTTGCCCCGCACATGCATCGACTCGGTCTCGAGGTCCAGGTCCGCGATCTCGAGCCCGACAAGTTCGCTCACGCGGATCCCTGTCGAGTACACGGTCTCCAGCATCGCCCGGTCGCGCCGCCCCAGCACATCGCGCTCCGACGGGGCGCTCAGCAGCCGTTCGATCTGCTCCACCGTGATCGCCTTGGGCAGCCGCTTGCTCTGCCTCGGCGTGCGGATAAGCGTCATCGGGTTGCTCGCGATCAGCCCCGTGCGGTGCGCCCACTTGTAGAACGACCGCAGCGTCGCGATCTTCCGCGCCGTCGTCGCCGACGAGTACTGCTTCTCACCAAGGAACGACAGGTACCCGCGGATCCGGTCCGCGTCCGCTCCCAGGATGTGCCCCGTGATCGTCCCGTTCGACGAGCGATCCCCGTTCCTGAACCCGTTGAACGCCGACGACTCGCGAGGCTCGTCGATCTCGATCCCGTGCTCGTCGGCCAGATACTCGACATACTGCCGCAGGTCCGCGCCGTAGCAGCGAGCCGTGTACGGGCTGAAGTGCCGCTCGTCGGTCAGATACCCGGCGAACGCAGCGGTCAGGGGCAGAACGGACATCGACGCCTCCAGTCGGCCCCCCAGGGGCCGGTTCACGGGCCCGCCACCCGGCGTCCCCGTCCACACACACGCACGCACCGCCACCCCGGGCCTCGACGCCCGGGACGATGCCAACCCACGATTTCTCGGCCGGGCGCCTCGTCGCCGAGTCCCCTGCCGGCCCACGCCGGCAAAGAACCGGGCGGGGCTCCCTACTGTCCTGCCGCGTGCCGGGCCAGCCTGAGCCACTCGTGATCGAGCAGCCCGCGGACGGCCTCGTGCGCGCCGAACTCAGTGAACAGATCCATGCTCGCCGTGTAGATCCGCCAGTCCAGCGCGGTCCCGGACTCGCGACGACCCTCGGCGTACCGCTGCAGTTTCAGCAGCACATCGTGGCTCCGCGCGTCCAGGTGAACCGCCTCGACCGCGACAGGGTCGCTCCCCGCCGCGCCGGTGTACCCCGCGTCCGTCGCCTGCATCCCGAGCAGCCGCGGGTCGTCCAGCGGGCCCGACCTCGCGCCCGTCAGCGAGGGCTGCGGGTAGAGCGCCAGCGTCACGCCGAACACGGGCGGGTTGTACGGGTCGTACGCCGTGATCGTCCCGGCGACGATCGCGTCCACCCCCATCGCCCGGGCCAGCGCGTTGGCCTCCTGCGCCGAACTGACCGAGGGCAGCCCCAGCGCCCGCATCGCCTCGATCGTCCGGTTGAGCGGCACGCACCGAAGCCCGCGCGTCTGCGCCAGCGCCGCAACCAGCCGATCCCCGATCAGATCCGGGTCGACGAACGACGCCCCCGATTCGTTCCGGGGCGGGATCACCGCGAACGCCGCGTCCGCCGCGTACGGCGAAACCAGCACCCCGGGCGGCACCAACTCGGGCTTCGCCCGGCACCCGGCGAGCAGGCACGCCCCGACGCAAAGCGCCGAGAGCATCCGGGCCCAGCGCGCGGCCGCGCCGCGACGAGGACCCGTGGTGAGCATGGTCTGTGCACTTGTCATGGCGTCCTGCCGTTCACCCGGGGGTCCCCCCCGAGGGCCTCATCTGTCGTCGCCGCGTCGGTCCGCGGCGTCATCTCTAGATCGACCTCCCGGGCCCGCATCCTCCAGCGGTCCGAGAGCCCGGCGACCACCCGGTTCAGGGCTGGTCGGTCGGCACCGTCGCGAAGTTCTCCTGCGGCGGGGGGGTCCCACGCCGGATCGACCCCGCCAGCCCGGAATTGTCCCCGTTCGTGAACGGCGACCCGCCCAGGGCCGTCAGCAGCGCCGGCGCGATGTCCACCGACCACAGGTTCTCGTGCCCCGTCCGGTTCGACACGAAGTACACCTTGCCCGACGGGCTCCACGCCGGCATCAGGTCCACGGTGTTCCCCTGTGTCAGCGGCATCTCGCCCCGGCCGTCCAGCCCGATCATCCACACCGACGCGTTCGGGGGCAGCGACTCGTTCGCCCCGCCGATCCACTTCTCCGGGTTCGGCACGACCGCGTAGGTCAGCCACATCCCGTCCGGGCTCCAGGTCGGGTTGATGTACGCCAGGTTCGGGTCCGAGGCGATCTGCGTCTCATGCCCGGCCTGGTTCGCGCCAACATTGTAATCCATGGTCCACACCGCGAAGGTCCGGTCGCCACGCTCCCGGCTGCGCTGGAACACGATCTTGTCCGACCCGTTCACGCCCGTCCCGCTCACCGGGCTCCACTCCGGGAACATCCCGTACCCGATGAACTGGCTCGCCATCGCGTCGTACGGATCGGCGACCCAGAGCTCCCAACGCCCCGAAGAGGTCCCGAGCCGGCAGAAGACCAGGTTCTGGCCGTCCGGCGACCACGACGGGTGCAGTTCGTGCGCCGAGTCCGTGCTCACCTGGATCGCCTGGCCGCCCGTCACCGGCATCACCCAGATGTCCCAGTTCCCCGACCGGTTGCTCGCGAACGCGATCCGCGTCCCGTCCGGGCTCAGCGCGGGCATCACATCCTGCGAGGGGTCGGTCGTCAGCCGCGTCAGCACCCGGCTGTTGGCCTGCTTGATGTAGATATCCGCCGACGGGCTGTGCTGCGTGCTCGCGAAGATGATGAACTGCCCGTCCTTGCTGACCGTCGGATCGAAGTCAGAGCCCTCGCCCGTGAAGGTCACCTGCCGGGCGTTGAAGGTCTGCGTCGCCAGGTCCTCGGCCTGCTTGGGGATCTCCGTCTCCAGCACCGAGCCGTACAGGCTCGCCGCCAGGTTGGGCCCGCCCCGGGTGTGGTCCACGGGCTTGGTGTACGCCGGCGCCGGCAGGGCCTCCGACTGCCCGGTCTTCTCCACCAGGCGCCACGCGTCGTCGCTGTTCTCCCCGTCGAGGAACGGGTCGGTCCGCCCCGCGAGGATGTCGTCCACCGTCAGCGTCATGATCTTCGAGGAGTCGGTCAGCGCCGGGGTCTCCGGGCGGGAATCCACCCCGTTCGAGGCGGTACGGCTCTGCGATGAGCAGGCGCCGAGGCCCAGGCACAGGCCGGAAACGGCGAGAACCGACAGGGCGGACGAGGTGGCGTGGCAACGCATGCGCGGGCTCTCCTGCAAACCGCACCGGGGAAAAGCCCCGGCCCGGGCCGCCTGGAACGGCGGGGGGTCTGCGATCGCGAGGGCTCCGCTCGCGCGATCAACCTGGTTGGTGGTCCGCGGGGCGTGGATCCTCCACGCGACGACCAGGCACAGGGCGGTCTCGGCCTTTATCGGACGGGGTCCGCCGGCGGCATGAACCCGGGCTCCGTGCGCGCGCCCCGGGGTCGTGCCCATCCAACATCGGACCAAGCCCGCGCCCGGATCAGTTCCATTCCATATCCAGACCCGCTCTGGTCCGGTTACGCGGACCGCGCAGCCCACACCCCGGACGGGCGTGGGGTGCGCCACCACACGCACCCCACGCCTTCGCCGGAGCACCTTGGAGTGAGCCGTTCAGAGCAGCCGCTCGTGCCCGACGATCGCGGGCGAATCGCCCGTCCTCATCCAGCGGGCGCCCGGCCCCCGAGCGCTCTGCGTCGAACGCAGGCGGGCGAGGTATTGGCGCAGGCGGGGCTCGGAAAAAGTCGCAAGAAACTCGACCGTGGCCGACGGGTTCCGCGTCAGGATCTCGTCGATCACCAGTTCCCGGGGGAGGCGGTCGACATGCACGCCGGGCGTGCGCGCCAGCACCGTGACCACGCATTCGGGCTCGGGATCACGAGATGTTGTGGTCTCGTCCGACTCGATCCCCACATCCTCGGCCGACCCGTCCGAACCGTGGCGCTGGGTGTTCCAGAACAGCAGCGGTTGAACCATGCGGCGTGGCACGGGGGCACTTCCTTTCTCGCGTCCGTCGGGCCTGTGCTATCGGATCAGGCCCGCGCCCCCGACCAGTGTGTAACGCACGCGGACCACGCCCGGATCGCGCGATTTCCGCCGAGAATCGAATGCCTAGTCTCGGGCATGCAGATCTGGAATCTCGTCGAGCCTCGAACGGGTGGAGCCGTCTGCGATCGCGCCCTCGACGCGCCGTGTGCGCTCGTCTCCGCTCGCGGGCTTGAAGCGGCGTTCGTCGCCGGGAATCCGCTCGCGGCGCGCGGCTTTGCGTTGCCCCGCGGATCGGGGGCCCCGGCGCTCGTCGTCGGCTCGGGGTGGCTCGAGCCGGAGTCCGACGACCCGGTCGACGCCATGGACGCGGCTCGCCGGACCTGGTCCGAGGAAGGCCGGCGGCGCTTTGAGCAGGTCTGGGAGGATCTTGCCCGGGCCGCCTCGGAGGACGGGGTGTCGCTCTGGCTCCGGCCCGCCGCGGGGGAGGTGATCGGGGACATCCCCGGCCTGCGGGCGATCGCGTCGGCGGGCGGGCCGCCGCTGCTGATCGAGCCTGCAGCACTGCTGACCGAGGGGATGCTGGCCGACGCGGAGGACCATTTCGTGCGCATGCTCGACCCGCTGGAGGCGACCGGGGTTGTGCGCGCGGTGCTGGTGACGGATCTGGCGGGGGAGGCGGGGTCGCTCCGGCGCGTGCCGGTCGGCGAGGGGCGGGTCGGTGCGGGTGTGCTGGATCGGCTCGTCGAGCGGGCCGCGGGTTTCGCCCCGGTCGCGGTGCTGGAGGCGGACGCGGCTCGGCTCGCGGCGTTGGCCCGCTGAGTCGCCCCGGGCGGGCCTCGTGCCCGCTACAGTTGGCCCATGACGACCGCGAAGACCACGCCGGACCATCCCTCCCTGCCGCTCGTGAAGCGGGCCTTCCCCAGCGCCCGGCTCCGGGCCACCGAGTTCAGGGGGCAGACGACGCTGATCGTCGAGCCGGGCGATGCGCACAAGGTGCTCAAGTTCCTGCGTGACGACGCGGGGACGGCGTACAACTTTCTCTCGGATGTCTCCGGGATGGACTATCTCAACTACCCCGCCGAGATGCCCGGCCGGTTCGCGGTGGTCTACAGCCTGATCTCGCACGCGCACGACCGGCGGCTGTTCGTCAAGGTCTATCTGGACCCTTCGAAGGACACCTCGGGCATCGAGGCCGACCCCGCGTTGGAGGTGGACTCGGTGTGCGACCTGTGGCCCGGGGCGGAGTGGCCCGAGCGTGAGGTGTTCGACATGCTGGGGATCCGGTTCCGCAACCACCCGGACCTGCGCCGGATCCTGCTGTGGCGTGACTACCCGGGGCACCCGCTCCGAAAGGACTACCCGCTGCGTGGCCGGGGCGAGCGCGAGGCGTACCGCGTGGTGGACCGGACCTCGTCGTAAGGTTTGGCGGGGCCGGCCCGGCGGAATCGCCAGACGACATGTCTACTTGACATCGCGTCCGAGCCATCCGTTCACGGTGTGAAGGCCGAAGAACCCGATGGGTTGGTAGGTCCCGGGGATGGTGCCGTCGCCGAAGGGGTAGGGCGGGACGAGGTCGCGTGTGTGGTGCCGCCCCGCCGAGCCGTCGACGAGGGCGAGCCCGACGCCCTCGACTTCGCGGACATAGGCCTCGGTGGCGATCGGGAGGGGGCGGGTGGGGTGCCACTCCCAGAGTTGAGCCTTGGCCGACGGGAACGAGACCTGGGTCACGCGGCAGCCGCCCCATTGGGAGCGGTCTCCTGAGCGGGTCTCGCGATTCCAATACGCGGGGGCGGCCATCAGCGACGACGAGAAGTAGTAGATGTTGAACCGGTCGGGGTCGGTCAGGTCGTGCAGGAAGAGGTCGTCGGAGGCGGTGGCGGCGCTGTCGTAGTACCCATCCGAGAGCGCGATCGGCCACCAGACCACGGCCTGGAAGTACTCGAACACGATCGCGACCTGCCGATCGCGGACGACGGAAAAGTCGGCGGCGGGGTCGGCGAACTGCGGGAACGCGTCGTCCCAGTCGTTCGCGTAGAGCCCGAAGACCTGCGCGTGGGAACGCATGTTGGCGATCGACTTCAGGTCGGCGGCGGCGAGCCGGGCCGAGGCGATGACGGGCAGGGAGAGGGCGACGAGCAGGGTGATCACGCTGACGGCGATGAGCGTGTCGAGGAGGGAGAACGCGGCGCGGGCGCTGGCGTGCCTCATGCCGGCCCGCCTTGTCCCGGGGGTGGGCATCGGGCCGGGATCAGCGAGGCCGCGAGCATGGCGATGAGGATGCCGTTGCGGATCAGCAGCGCGTGCAGGCGGCTCTCGTGCCGCTGGAAACGGAGGATCTCGCCGAAGCAGGCGCAGTTGGGGGGCGAGGCGAGGAGGGACTCGAGGCTGTACGCGAAGGTAAAGGCCAAGAGCATGAATCCGAGCAGTATGGTGGGCCAACGGCGATCCCGTTGTTGGAGCCAGAGAAGGGGCAGCGAAATTTCAAGGGCGACCACGGCGACGGCGAGAGCCGCGGCCAAGTCATCGGGGACGAGCTCCCACGCGGCCAGTTCTGCCGAGAAACTCCGCACATCAAGGAGTTTAAGGAAAGCGGCGAGGAGCACAACGCAACAAACCAGGGCTTGGAGGCACCGCCCCAGTGGCCGACCCCCGGCGGGCAAGGGTCGAAGCGAGCCCGCACTGGCCATCTGCCCCCGGGTGAGTTGCCGCGGTGCCGGGTCAGGTGGTGACATGATCGCCTGTTCAGAATGGACCGGGTTGCGAACAGAACCCGCCGGTGGCGCGGCTTCCAGTCACCACGCTCTCGCAGTACGACGGTCTGACACAGAGATTATTCTCCGTGTTGATGATCGTGTACTCGATCAGGCAGAGTGATCCCCAAGGAACCTGAGTTTTGCGGCTTCCTGGGCTGCTCGTGGCGTAGACCGGCTCATTTATGCTGATCTCCTGGAACGCGTCGCATCTCGCGGATGTATCGCACGGCGCGATTCCGCAGGCCGTGCCGAGAACATGCTCCTTGAAGCACCCGGCGACCTGCGCCGAGATTGCCGATCCTAAGGCACAGAGGAGGACGATCGCGGTTGATTGGCGGGTTGCAGACTTCACGAAGACCTCCTTAGTGAACGGCTTCATTTTCGGAGTCGGAACGCGATGAGCAGGAATGTCGCGACCGCCGATCCTGCAGCGAGGATCTGCCAGGAGAATCGGTTCTGGCTGCGTGGGTGATCGGGCGGCGGCGAGGCCGGGGAGTCCGCCGATTCGATCCGGCTCTGTCCCGACCGGGAGTCGAGGATCGACACAAAGCCCACGCGACCCCGGACAGGATCCTCGCCATCAGCCCGAGGCTCGGCGAGCAGCGGGTCGAGTTCCCCGGGCGCGAGAGGGCGCATCTCAAGAAGCTCAAAGCTGTGCGATGGCGTGCCATCGGCCCGGCGCGAGTGTTCACGATGCGGGAAGGTGACGCCGATCACTTCGTTGGCACGCCATTCGGTGAACTCCGTGGTATGGCCGAGTGTTGCCGGGTCGGGCGAGGCGATGATCTCGGAGGTTTGCACTCTCAAGATCTCCTTAGCGCCCTCGATGAAGATCGTCCCTCTTCGGCGGAAACGCCGGGTTCCGTCCTCGGACTCGGTGATGCAGGTCCACTCGTTCCCGTTTCGCGATGCGGAGATCGGCCTTAGTCCCCACGAGCCCGCGACAAACCCGGGTTCGAGCAGAATGCCGATATTCAGTGCTACAATCCTGATACGGAAGTTAGGATCTTCGCCCTCCGGGATCTTGCTTTGTGAATACAGGTGCAGTGTCCGATCAGTTATCCGCCACACGGCACCGTTGTCTACCGCAACATCGTTGTAGGTGATCGGCCGGCCCGCGGAGTAGGTTGTGGAGAGCCGGAATCGGTTCTCGTGCTCGTACCAGAGCGTGTGCGTCCAACTGTCCGGCTCGACCTCGAGTTGCCGGGCGAGGGTCTCCATCTCCCGTCGTTTCGGGTGATCGGGTTTATCGCCGACGAGCGAGCGGAGCCGGGCGAGGTCGTCACGGGTTCCGGCCGGGTAGTTTGTCTGCTTCCACCGGATGAGGACTGAGTCGGGAATCGTGAAGTCCGCGGAGTCCCGCCACTGACCGAGGGTCCAGGCGAGATCGAATGTCGGTGGTCCGGCGGCGGCGGATGAGAGCGTGGCGTGCAGCGAGATGGTGAGAACAAACAGAGAAAGTACGCTCGACGGGCGGGTCGCTCGTGTCATTGAATCGCAGCATACGAAGAAGGGGGNNCCCCCCCCCCCCCCCCAACACAACATCGCATGTTGGCGCCGATTCTCTGAGCCCTGCCCTCATTCGGGGGTTGCCCGTGCAGGGAATGACCCCAGCGGGATTCGAACCCGCGTTACCAGGATGAAAACCTGGTGTCCTGGACCTGGCTAGACGATGGGGCCAACCGCCCTGAAGGGGCGAAAAGCGGGGCATTGTAGGGGCGGGGCGGGCCGACTCAACCCCCGGTGGGGATGTTCTTTCCCGGGTCGGGGTAGCATGCCGCGATGGGCCGCGTGATTCGGGGGATCGAGTTCGCAGACAGTGTGTTCGAGCCGGCGCCGACGGCGTGGCCCGCGCCGGTCGGGGCGCCGGTGCTGCTGTTCGGGGGATCGTTCGATCCGCCGCACCGGGCGCATGTCGAGTTGGCGGTGGCGGCGCGGGACCGGCTGTTCGGGAAGTCGGGATGCCTCGTCTTCGTGCCGGCGGCGCGGAGCCCCCACAAGGCGTCGGCGCCGCGGGCGAGCGACGAGGACCGTGTCGAGATGCTGCGGCTTGCGATCGGGGGTGAGCCTCGCTGCGCGGTATGGACCGACGAGATCGACCGGCGGGGCGAGGGGGGCGGCGGGGCGAGCTACTGGGTGGAGACGCTGGCGCGGGCGTGCGTCGCGGCGGGCGAGCGGGCGGCGCTGCGGTTCCTGATCGGGGCCGATCAGGCGCTGGCGTTCGATCGGTGGCGCGATCCCGGGGTAATTGTCGCGCTGGCCGAGCCGGCGGTGCTGCTGCGCGACCCGGCGCCGACGCGCGAGGCGTTGCGCCGGGCTTTGCAGATGGGCGGGATCGATCCGGCGGTGTGGATGGGCCGCGTGGTTGAGGTCGGGGTGATGCCCGGGGCATCGACGGACGCACGGGCCGCGCTGGCGCGGGGTGAGCCCGGAGCGGGCCTGCTTGACCCCCGCGTGCTCGCGTACATCAGGTCGCGTGGGCTCTACGCGTCGTGAAGCGGCCGGCGTCCGGGGGCGTCAGTGGGCCACGATCGCCTCGCCGGTGGCGGGGTTGTGGAAGTGGGCGCTCTGGACCGGGACGATTTCTTCGAGGATGTGCTGAAGGACGCAGGCGGGCGAGCCCATGGCGTCGACCTCGTGGATGAGGTCGCGCGGGTAGTGGGCGAGGACCGGCGAGGTCTCTTCCTCGTAGACCCGCCAGCGGTGGCGGATGACCTCTTCCTTGGCGTCGTCGCGGCGGTTCTCTTTGAGCGCGCGGCCGCGGAGGCGCTTGACCATCTCGTCCTGGTCTCGGCAGACGAGGTGGACGATGGCGAGGACATTGACATCCTGCTCGATCATCTTGGCCTGGTTCACATTGCGGGGGATGCCGTCGAGGATGAGGATGTCCTGGTGGGGCTTGTAGAGGCTGAGGACGGCGCGTGCCTTGGCGTTCTCACGCCAGAGGCGCACGGTCAGTTCATCGGGCACGAGTTCTCCGCGTGACATGTAGCGGATGATCTCCTGCCCGGCGCTGGAGTGGACATCGAGGGTGCGGAACATGTCGCCGGTGGACATGTGGTAGAACCCGGGGATCTGGGCGAGGATCTTGCCCTGGGTGCCCTTGCCGACGCCGGGGGCGCCGAAGAGAAGGACGGTCTGGTAACGGGTGGTCATTCCGGATTCTCCCACGCGACGGGCCTCCGCCCGGCGCGATCCCGCCGCGATCGGCCCCGGTGTCACCGACCGGTGCCTGGACCCAGAGTCTTCGGTCGCGGAGCGGGGGGATCAACACCCCGGGCTCGGAACCAGAAAAAAACCGCGGCCGCTCGGGGCGGCCGCGGAGGGGGTCGGAGCGGGGGATGGGGACGCCCAGGTCCGATCAGGCGCCGGCGGCGATGACCTCTTCCTGGAGGTTGCGGGGCATGGGGGAGTAGCGGGAGAACTCCATGGCGCTGGCGGCGCGGCCCTGGGAGAGCCCCCGGAGCGAGGTGGTGTAGCCGAACATCTCGCTGAGGGGGACCTCGGCGGTGATCATCTTGATGGGCCCGCGGTCCTCGGTGTCCATGATCATGCCCCGGCGTGAGGAGAGGTCGCCGGTGACATTGCCGAGGTACTCCTCGGGGGTGGTGATGACGACCTTCATGATGGGTTCGAGGAGGACGGAGCCGGCCTTGTTGACGGCCTCGATGAGGGCGAGGCGGCCGGCCTGCTCGAAAGCGATCTGGCTGGAGTCGACATCGTGGTACTTGCCGTCGATGAGGGTGACCTTGACATTGATGAGGGGGTAGCCCGCGCTGATGCCGCTCTTGGCGGTCTGGCGGACGCCGTACTCGACGGAGGGGATGAACTCCTTGGGGATGGCGCCGCCGACGACGCCGTTGACGAAGGCGATGTTGTCGTCGAACTTGAGGCCGTCGGCGGCGGCCTGCTCGGCGGTGAAGGGCTCGATGGCGATGGTGCAGTCGCCGAACTGGCCCCGGCCGCCGGTCTGCTTCTTGAACAGGCCGCGGGCGCTCTTGCACGAGCCGTTGATGGCCTCGCGGTAGGAGACGCGGGGCTTGCCGACCTCGACATTGACCTTCATGTCGCGGACGATCTTGTTGCGGATGATCTCGAGGTGGAGTTCGCCCATGCCGGCGATGATGGTCTGCCCGGTCTCCTCGTTGTACTCGGAGCGGAAGGAGGGGTCCTCGCGGCGGATGGTGGCGAGGGCGTCGGAGAGCTTCTTCTTGTCGTCGGCGGTCTTGGGCTCGATCGACATGCTGATGACGGGCTCGGGGAAGGTCATGCGCTCGAGGACGATCGGGTCGTCGGAGTCGCAGAGGGTGTCGCCGGTGATGGAGTCCTTGATGCCAACGAGCGCGACGATGTTGCCGGCGCTGACGGAGTCGAGGGGCTTGCGCTCCTTGGCGTGCATCTCGAAGATGCGGCTGGCGATCTCACGCTTGCCGTTGACGGGGTTGAGCACGCGGGAGCCCTTCTCGAGCGTGCCGGAGTAGACGCGGGCGTAGGTCAGATCGCCGTGCGTGTCGGAGACGACCTTGAACACGAGCGCGCTGAAGGGCGCGGTGTCGTCATGCGGCCGGGTGAGCTTCTCCTCGGGGTCCTTGGGGTGGACGCCCTGGACCTCGGGGACTTCCTGCGGGTTGGGCAGGTAGTCGATGACGCCGTCGAGCAGGCGCTGCACGCCGACATTCTTGAGGGCCGAGCCGCAGAAGACGGGGTTGCACTCGCGGGCGATGGTGCCCTTGCGGAGGGCGGCGCGGATGTCGTCGACCGTGATGCTGTTCTCGTCCTCGAGGTAGCGTTCCATGAGGGCGTCGTCGAGCTCGGCGGCCTTCTCGACGAGCATGTGGCGCCACTCCTCGGCCTTCTCGCGGAGCTCCTCGGGGATCTCCTTCTCGACGACGGTGGCGCCCTGGTCCTCCTGGAGGAAGAAGTAGGCCTTCATCCCCAGCAGGTCGATGATGCCCTGGAAGTCGTTGCCGTGGCCCATCGGGTACTGCACGGCGATCGGGTTGGCGTGCAGGCGCTTGATGATCGAGTTGAACGAGAACTCGAAGTCGGCGCCGAGCTTGTCCATCTTGTTGATGAAGCAGAGGCGGGGGACCTTGTAGCGGTCGGCCTGACGCCAGACGGTCTCGGACTGGGCCTCGACGCCCTCCTTGCCGTCGAAGACCGCCACAGCCCCGTCGAGCACGCGGAGCGAGCGCTCGACCTCGATGGTGAAGTCCACATGGCCCGGGGTGTCGATCAGGTTGATCTTGTACTCGCGCCCGCTGCGGGTCCAGGGGCAGGTCGTGGCGGCGGACTGGATGGTGATGCCGCGCTCCTGCTCTTCCTGCAGGAAGTCCATGGTCGCGGTGCCCTCGTGCACCTCACCGAGCTTGTAGTTCTTGCCCGTGTAGAAAAGGACGCGTTCGGTGACGGTCGTCTTGCCCGCGTCGATGTGGGCGCAGATGCCGATGTTGCGGATGTGGGAAAGGTCGGTGGCCATTGTCGTCGTCCTCTGCCGCCGGGCGAGTCCCCGATCCGCGGCGTCCTTATCTTGGGGACCGGCCCGGCCGGCCCCAGCCCTGCATGAACTCCCGCCCCGTGGGGCACGCTGTCTCAATCCGCCCGGGGCCCGTCGGGGCCGAGCCGGTGCGATGGGGCGACTTGTCGGTCAGCGCCGCGGGGGGCCGGACGACCCGGGCCCGGGGCCTGAGGATTCGGTCGCGGATGGAGGTGGATGAAGCCGAGACACGGGGAGAAACCAGAAGCCGAGGGGGCGTTCCGCCCGTCAGGACCCCTCTGGTTCAATGTCCCCGTCCATAGCGGCCTGCTCCTGTCAACCACGGCGTCTCCGGACGGAGAGCCGGGAAATGCTAGCCATCCACCCCCGCCGATCAAGGATCCAGGCGCGGAGGTCACGGTTCACACGATCTTTGCGCGACCGGGCACACCCCCGCGTCAGGGGCGGGCCAGGCTCGTCGCCGCCTCGCGCTCCTCCGCGGTGAGCCCGGCGAGGGGGTCGAGCCGGCACAGGTCGTCCCGGAAAAGCGCCTCGGTGGCCCATCGGCCCGCCGCCGCACCGTCCCCCCGCGCGGCCGCGAGGGCCATCAGGCGGACCGCCGGGCGGGTTGCGTACGGGGAGAGCCCCGCGGCGTGCTCCCAAGCCTCGACGGCCCTTCGGCGCCAGGCGTCGCCGGGAGATTCTGCCGGATCGGCCGCCGGGGCCATCTCCGCGGCCCGCTCGCAGACCGTCGCCAGCCAGTCCCAGGCGCCGGGCGATCCCGGGTTGATCGAAACTCCCGAGTCCGCGATCGCGACCGCCGACCCGAGCCGGGCGAATCGGCCGGGGGCGTCGGAGGCGGGGGTGCGGGCCGCTCGCTCCAGTTCGAGACGAGCGAGCGCGGCCCGGGTGCCCTGGTGCCCCGGGCGCGCGGTGAGGGCCCGGGCGAGCCCCTCGGCGGCGGGGTCGAGTGCGGCCCGGCGGGCGTAGTCGACGGCCTGGGCGAGCGCCTCGGGACGGGCCGGCACCGACGCGCCGAAATGAAGGGCGAGGAACGCGGCGAGCTGCTCAGCGACGGGGTCCCCCGGAACGCCCGAGAGGGTCTCGAGGCGGAGCGCCGCTTCTCCGACGGGCCGCATCGCCTCGGCGGCATCACGGAGCGCCGCCTGCCATCGGGCCACCCCCGGGATCGGCCAGACGATGGGGGCGAGCAGCCCGAGCGAGCACGCCACGGGGGCGACCCGCCGCCAGTTGGGCGCCGGCCTCGGGCTCGCGGGGGTGAGGCCGTCGCACGCCGACGCGGCGCCGACCCACAGGCCGAAGAGGGCAGCGGCGTTGGTCCAGACCGGGGTGACCTCGATCTGGGCGTGGGCCAGGAGGACGAGCCCGGAGGCGGTGCCGGCCCACGCGACGGCGGCACCCCGGAGCAGAGCCCGGTGCACACCGAGTGCGAGCCCAATCCAGCCGACCAGCCCGACGAGGCGGGCGACCGACGCCTCGGGCGTGGCCAGGGCCCGCTCGGCGGCCGCGCCCCCGATGGTCGCGATCGCCGCGACCAGCACCAGGAATCGCAGATCGCCCCGCGTGCGCACGGCGTCGGTTGCGGGCGGGGCGACCGCGCCGGTGCGGCGAGCGGCGGTGAACAGCAGCGCGGCCCAGGCGAGCCCGAAGAGGCCGAGCGTCGCGGTCCAGTCGAGCAGCACGCTGTGCGGGCTGACCACGGTCTCGGGGCTGATCGGGGGTTTGGCGCTCGCGTAGGCGTCCTGGAAGCCCGCCGGCCCGACCCCGGTGATCGGGTGGTCCGCCCAGATGCGCAAGGACCCGACGGCGTAGAACGCGCGGAACAACAGGCTTCGTTCGCCGAGCGATTCGCCGACGACGCCCCGGGCGGCGACCAGCGCGAGAACGGCTGCGATGACCAGCGGCCCGGCCCATCGCGAAGCGCGGGTCACAAGCTCGGGTGCACGCCGTGCGAGCAGCGCCAGCAGCCCGGTCGCGGCGAGCCCGAGCAGGGCGGCGCCGAGGCCGCCCTTCGAGGCGCTGAGCACGAGCGCGGCGCCCGCCGCGAGCGACCCGAGCCCGGCGGCGAGGAGCGTCCGCTGCGGCCCGCGCCAGGTCGCGGCGACGGCCGCCGCGAGGCCGGCGAACGCGGCGGCGGCGAACGAGGCGTAGACATTCGAAAGCGCGAACCAGCCGGAGGCCTCGGGCTGACTCAGACGGCGCTCGTACGCGAGGGCGTTGGGCGATCCCGGTGTCCACCCCCGGCTCGCGAGGATCGCGTCCCGATTGGTCTTGTAATCCGCGATCGTTGCGGGGTGCTCAACGAGGATCTGAAGCAGCCCCTTGGCGAGCAGCGCGGTGACGAACGAGACGAGAAGGGCCAGGATCAGCCTGCGGAAAGCGGCATCGCGGCAGAGTTGCGTGGCGCCGATCCACGCGGCGACGCCGGCGATCCAGGGCGCGGCGTGCACCAGGTCTTCGAGCCCCGACGGGCCGCGGCCGTGCAGCAGGACACCCACGGCCCCGAGCACTCCAAGCGCAGGGGGCAGCAGGGGCACGGGCCGCCTCTGGAGCGTGTCGGCGAGAAGGATGGCGGCCGCGCCGAGGCAGGCCGCGACGGCGAACCAGAGCCCGGCGAGCGGCGAGAATCCCGTGCTGGGTATCCAACGCCGGCCCGGGTCCATGTCCCAGAAGGGGAAGAGTTCGAACCCGGCGCAGGCGGGCGTGATCGACGCCGCCGCGAGCGCGAAGGCACCGACCCACCGGAGCCGGTCGGCGGCGTTGAGGTGGGCGGTGTCAGCCAAGGCCGCCCCCGTCGCGAGCGGGGGAACTGGCAAACTCAAACGCGGCGAGCACGGCAAGGAGCACCGCGGTCTGCACGCCGACGAGCACCGCCTGCCACGGTTCGAGCGACGGGAGCGCGACCCCGCCGATGCCTGTGGCCGCGGTCATGCCCCAGATAACGAGCACGGCTGATCGCCTGGTGAGCCCGCGCTTGACCAGCCGGTGGGAGAGGTGCTGCATGTCGCCGACCATGGGGCTCTTGCCCTGGCGCAGGCGGATGAGGGTGACGCTGAGCATGTCGTAGAGCGGGACGGCGAGCACGATCGGCGGCATGAAGACCGCGTACCACCCGCCCGCGAGCGGCTCGCCGGTGGGGCTCTCGCCGGTGTAGGTGGTGCGGGCGGTGAGAAAGGCGAGCGCGAACCCGAGCACGAGCGAGCCCCCGTCGCCCATGAAGATCTTCGCGGGCGGGAAGTTGAACACCAGAAACCCCGCGCAAGAGCCGACGAGCAGCGCGAGCGTGGCGGCGACGAACCACTGCTGGCTCATCGCGGCCGCCGCGAGCATGCAGGCCCCGGCGATCATCGCGACGCCGCCCGAGAGCCCGTCCATGTTGTCGATGAAGTTCATCGCGTTTGTGACGGCAAGGAACCAGACGACCGTGACAGCGATGCTGAGCCAGGAGCCGCCTGCGAGGGGGTCGAGCGCGGTCAGCAGGCGAGTGTCGGTGAAGAGCGCGACCGCGAGCGGGGGCAGCGTCATGACGGCGAGTTTGACACGCGGGCCGAGCGGTCTGCGGTCGTCGATCAGCCCCACGGCGTGGAGCAGCGCGAGCGAGGTGATCAGCAGAAGCCCGAGATCGGTCTTCGATCGGATCCCGGGGAGGTGCGAGGCGGCCGAGGCCCCGATCAGGCGCGAGGCGGTCTGCTCATCGACCAGCCACGCGCCCGCGAGGGCGAGGGCGATCGGGACGACCAGGCCCGCGAAGATGCCGATGCCGCCGGTGTTCGGGATCGGTCGACGCTCCTTCACCTGCCCGGGGAGGGGCTCGGTGTCGAACGCGCCGAGGCGGAGCGAGAGCCCCCGGGCCAGCGCCGTGGCCGGCAGCGAGATCGCCGCCGCGACCGGGATGAGCAGCAGGCAGAGCAGCAGCACGCGCCGAGTCTAGTGGGAGGGGGCGTGGGCGTGCCGCGGGGCGAGGCGGTGGACGAGTTCGGACCCGAGCCACGCGAGCGAAAAGGCGAGCACCCCGAGCAGGGCGATCCACGCAAGCCGCCCCGGCCAGGGGCCGAGGAAATCGATGACAGTGGGGCGGCCGGGGAGGCTGTCGCCAACATACATGTAGTTCGCGCCGGTCCAGAGGTTGAACGGGATCATGACAATGGCGGTGGCCCCGGTCGCGGCGACCGCGACGGCGAGATCGCGGGGCCCCGGTCGGTAGCCGCTGACCACGGCGAGGTAGACGCCCCCGCCGACGACGCCGAGGTGCTGGATCCAGAAAAGCCAGTAGCCCGCGGAGGCGATCCCGTCCTCGATGGTCGGGGTCACGAACCCCTGGGTGGAGAGCCCGACGCCCCAGAAGTACAGGAGCGTCTTCGGCCACCGCCGCCGGGTGAGCAGCGCGTACGGGGCGAACCAGGCGGCGAGGTCGCACAGGTGCAGCGGCCAGGAGACGCCCGGGTCGTACCGCTCGGGCTGCATCCAGTAGACCGTGACGAGCACCGCGGTCACCAGCGTCGCGCCGCCCCACGCGGCCCGGAGGCGAGGCTCGGTCGGCGTGCCGCGTCGCCGGCGGGCAAACGCGAGCACCGCCCAGGCAAAGGCCGCGCACGCGAGAACGACTGTCAGGTGATGCAGCCCGAAAGGGCTGAAGCCCTCGAACCAGGACGCGGGATCGGGAGTGCTGTTTGACGGCATGGGGCGGGCGACCGCGGCCCGACATCCCCGGGGGGCTCGCCGGGTCGCGGCATCCTACCGGCTCAGCGTGCGGCGTTCTCGTGCCGCAACTGCCCGCACGCGGCGGCGATGTCGCGCCCCCGGCTGGCGCGGATGTGGGAGTTGACGCCCCGGGCGCGGAGGATCTCCTGGAAGCGGTGGACATCGGGCGTCTCGGGCCGGGCGTAGGGCAGGCCTCGGACCTCGTTGTACCGGATGAGGTTGATGTTCGCGCGCAGCCGGTTCGCGACCGAGGCGAGTTCCTCGGCGTGCTCGGGGCGGTCGTTGACGCCGCCGAGGAGGATGTACTCGAGCGTGATCTCGCGTCCGGTCTTCTGGAACCACTTGTCGCAGGCGGCGAGCAACTGGTCGATCGTCGTAAACTCGGCCCACGGGATCAGTTCGCGGCGCAGCGCGTCGTTTGGCGCGTGCAGGCTCAGCGCGAGCGTGACGGGCAACTCGAGCTCGTCGGCGAGTTTCTCGATCGCCCTGTGCATGCCGACCGTCGAGATCGTGATCTTGCGGGCGCTGATGCCCATGCCCCAGTCGGCCGCGAGCGTGCGCACGGCGTGGACGACCGCCTGGAAATTCGCGAGGGGCTCGCCCATGCCCATGAAGACGACATTGGTGATGCGTCCGACGCCCCTGAGTCGCGCGAGGCGCCAGACCTGCTCGACGATCCGCCCCGGGCTCAGGTTGCCGTCGAGCCCGCCGAGCCCCGAGGCGCAGAACCGGCAGCCGACGGGGCAGCCGACCTGGCTGGAGATGCAGGCGGTCTTGCGCGAGCCGTCGGTCGCGGGGATCATCACGCACTCGGTCTGGCGCGCCGTGTTGGAGTACGGCATCGCGTCGCCCAGCAGCGCCAGCCGGTTGCCGGTGTCGATCACCGCCTCGTCCGCCGAGACGCCCCCCGCGTCGAGATCGTCCGGCCACTCGATGAGGAGCTTCTGCGTGCCGTCGGTCGCCCGCTGGTGGGCGACGGTCGGGCCGGAGAGAAAGGTCATCCCCGAGGCCAGCACCTCGCGGTCCTTCGCCGAGAGGTTGGTCATGCCCGCGGGATCGATGACCCCGTGGGTGTAGACCCATTCGAGGACCTGCTTGGCGCGGAAGGGCTTCATGCCATGGTCGGCGCACCAGTCCTTGAGCGTGGCAGGAGTGTGCTGGAAGATGTGGTGGGGGGGGTGCTGCATGGTCTCGGCTGTGTGGTCAGCCGTTCCTGGCGCTGATGGTCAGCGGCACGGCGCCGTAGGCCTCTCGCGTGATCTCTGGCGCGTGCACGCGGATCCGCCGGTCGGCAGGGTCGATGCCCCGCTCCCGCATCGCCTGCTTGAGCGTGCCGGGCAGGCCGAACTCAACATCTTCTTCGAAGATGTCCGCGGTCTCGATCGACGCGCCGAACCGCTCGACCAGCGCCCGGCAGACGCCCGCGACGAGGTCCTCAGGGGCCGAGGCGCCCGCGGTCACGAGGACCGCGCCGACGCCTTCGAACCACGCGTCGTCGAGCATCGTCGCGTCGTCGAGCAGGCGGGCGGTCGTCCCCGCGTTCTCGGCGATCTCGGTCAGCCGCACCGAGTTCGACGAGTGCGTCGAGCCCACGACGAGCACGAGGTCGGCCCGCGGCGCGAGCTGCCGGACGGCGTGCTGGCGGTTTGTCGTCGCGTAGCAGATGTCGTCCGACGGTGGGGCCTTGATCGAGGGGAAGGCACGCTTGAGCGCGTCGATGATCACCGCGGCGTCGTCGGTGCTCAGCGTGGTCTGCGTCAAGTAGATCAGTTTCTCGGGGTCGTGGATGGTCAGGCCCGGGATGTCGGCGGGAGATTCGACCACCTGCGTCGCCTCGGGCGCTTCGCCCATGGTGCCGATCACCTCCTGGTGGTTCCGGTGCCCAACCAGCAGGATCTGCCAGCCCCGGCGGGCGTACCGGACCGCCTCGGAATGGACCTTGGTCACCAGCGGGCAGGTCGCGTCGATCGCGGTCAGGCCCCGACGCTCGGCGTGGGCGCGGACCGCGGGGCTCACGCCGTGCGCACTGAACACGACCACCGAGCCCGCGGGGACCTCGTCGAGGTCCTCCACAAAGGCGACGCCCCGGCTCCGGAACCGGTCCACGACATGCTTGTTGTGCACGATGTCGTGGTAGACATAGACCGCCTCGCCCCGGAAGACATCGAGGACCTGGTCGACGACATCGATCGCCATCTGGACGCCGGCGCAGAAGCCGCGGGGGTTGGCCAGGATGATCCGCAAGGTTCCGCTCCGGTCCGGGGTGCCCCGGCGTGTTGGTGACCCGGGACGCGGGGGATGCTACGACAAACGCCCCCGGGGGGCGAACAATCCGGGGTCCACGCCCCGACCGACCACCCCGCGATCGACGCGGCTGAAGGAGGCTTCGATGCGCACCCTGATGCGGACCCCCTTGCTCGCCCTCGGCCTGCTCGCCGGGCTCGCCGCCGCGGCCCCGGCCCCGCGGGCCCCGATCGACGCCGACGCGCTCCGGAGCGTCGCCGAGAAGTTCCGCAAGCACGGGGTCGCCCAGCCTCCCGCGAAGGAGCCCGGGCGCGTCCGCCTCGCGACCTGGAACATCCACGAGCTCTACGACGAGGCCGACGACCCGGCGTTGTCGGGCGCGGAGGACGACCTCCCCCGCGCGGTCCCGCTCCCCCGCCGCGAGGCCCTCGCCGGGGTGCTCGCCCGGCTCGACGCGGACCTGATCGTGCTTCAGGAGGTCGAGTCCCTCGACGCGCTGACCTGGTTCCGCGACGGGCATCTGGCGGAATTGGGTTACGCCCACGCCGCGTCGATCGATGTGGGGCACCAGATCGGCATGGAGCAGGGCGTGCTCAGCCGCTTCCCCATCCTGGACGCGCGGGTCTGGGCGGGCCGCCAGATCGGGATCGAGCCCCCGGTGGACGGGCGAGGTCGGCCGAACCCCGACGCCGGCAAGCCCATGACCTTCCGGCGCTCGCCGCTGCTGGTCGAGGTCGACCTGGCCGGCGCGGGCACGGCGGGGGCGGAGGAGGATCGGCTCACCGTGATCGGGGTCCACCTGAAAACGGGGAGAGACGAGGGCCTCTGGCGGGCGGCGGAGGTCGCCGGGATCGCCGCGATTGTGGACGAACTGCGGGCCGACCGGCCGGAGCGGCGGATCGTGGTGATGGGGGACTTCGCGGTCGAGCCGTCGGAGGGATACCTCGCGCCGCTGCTCTCCTGCGGATTTCACGATATCTTCACAGAGGTTCAGGCAGGCCGGGACGAGGTCGCGACGAACATCGCGGGTCGGCGGGACAGTCTGATTCTGATCGGGTCGCCCCTGCTCGCGCAGACGGAGGGCGAGCCGCGGTTCGTGCTGGGCACGCCGGCCCCGCCGGAGCGTGTGGACCTCGAGATCGCGTTCCGGATGCCCGGGTTCGCCTCGGACAACTACCCGGTGGCCGTCGACCTGCGCGTGCCCGTTCGCTGAGCGCGCCTCGGCGCGATCGACTTTCCACAAGGCGCGAGAGAAGAGGGGAGACCCCGGCGGGCCGGGCCCGGGGCGGCTATCGTACGAGCCCTCGGGGGAGCGTCCTGGATTGGGGCGCATGGGCTGTGGATCAGGCTCGGACCGACGGGCGACGGAGACGAACGCGGTGGGCGGGATGAAACCGTGGCAGATCGGGCTGTTGGCGGTGGCCGCGCTGGTGCTGGCGGGGTCGCTGTGGATGTCGCTGAGCGGGCCGAAAGTCCCGAAGCCCGGTCAGGTGATTGTGGCCGATGTCGAGACGGGTGAGCTTTTCTCGATTGACACCTCGGGTCGCAAGATCGCCCTGCTCCCCGCCAAGCACCCCGAAACAGGCGAGCGAAGCCTGTTTCCTGTCAAGAAGAACGAGAACGGCGAGTGGGTGATCACCGCGCTGCTCGCGCCGAGTTTTGCGAAGTACGAGGGTGAGGCCGCGGCGGTATCCGATCGGTCGACCCTGGTTGTGAATGCCGTCGGGAAGAGCCCGAAGGCGTTGGATTGAAATCGGAGGGTCCATGCGCGTCCGCCAGATCGCGACTTTTTCGATGTCCGGATCCGTTCCTCGCCGCGCCTTCACGCTGATCGAACTTCTCGTGGTGATCGCGATCATCGCGCTGTTGATCGGGATTCTGCTGCCTGCGCTTGGCGCGGCCCGCGGGACCGCGAGGCGTCTCGTTTGCTCGGCGATGGAGCGGAGCCTCTCGCAGTTGCAGACGGTGTACGCCTTCGAGAACGACGATTACATCTCGGGGCCCAACACAAGCAACGCGACTCTCGACGACATCTTCATCCAGGGCACAAACCCGATGTCAGCCCAGGACATCGTGGGAGAATCGAGGTCGAGCGCCCCGACCCAACTGGGGGACTGGATCAGCCCGATTTTGGGTGATTCAGTCGGCCTGTCCCCGAACCGGCCGGAGCGGATGGCCCAGATTTTCAACAACTACGGGTGCGCCGAGGCCGAGAGCCTCGAAGCCACATCGCTGTATGGTTCCGAGGCGGACTTCACCGACGAGGTGGTCCGAGACATCTTCGTGGACGGACTGCGGGGTGTGAGTTACCTCGCTCCGAAGACCATGATGGTCTATGCAAACAACTCACCACTGGTCGCTACCGTGTACGAGTACGGCGCGAACGGGCAGCCCATCGCGGTGCGGCGCTACGCGACCGAGGGCCAGCAGAACGGCGCCGCGGTCCCGCGGCACTATGCGCCGCGGTTGGACTTGGTGGGGACGCAGGTTTCCAACAAGGTCATGTTTGCCGATGGGCTTCGGATCGCGAGTCGCGACGGCGTGTCCATCAATATCGAGGCGACGGACCTGAGGCCGATCACCGGGCGTCTGAACAACTTCATGGGCAACAACCCGATCTTCGAAGCGGGCTCGGCCTACGGCCGACAGCCCGGCCTCGTGGGCAGCGCGGGTGAGGCGCCCTTCAATCTGCTGGCGTCCTTCCGGCACAACAACGGGATCAATGTTGCCTACTTCGACGGTCATGTCGGGTTCCTGACGCAGATCGAGGCCTACACCGACCCTCGCCCCTGGTGGCCGGGCGGCGCGATCTGGGACCCCGCGTCCAACGGCGGTGAGAGCCTGCTGACCCCCGAATCGGTCTCCTTCATGGAGTCGATCGCGGGGGACGACGGGACCTACCGGATTCCCTGAGTCTTTCCTGTGCCAATAGTCGGCTTGTCAAACTCACGTCATCTCTATGCTCGGAACATCAAAAATGACAACGTGACCCTAGGTAGATTCGGGTTACCGTGACAGGCTTGCCTGCACTAGTATATATCGGATTCTGCTTGGCCATTAGGGGTTCATCAGAGAATGGAGTAACAATGAACTCGTTGCATTGCACAACCATTTCAATGTGTTTCGTGGCCTCGGCCTTGACTTCCTATGCAGGACCATCGCTAGAATGCGGTGGCTTGAGTGTCACCGTAGTCGATTACGATAGCTGTCTTTGCGTTACCAAATATGATCTAAGTGCAGGGGTCGCCGGAATAATCTTGTGTGATCAAGGCACGGGCACAACATTAGGTTCAGAGACAGATGCTGTAGCCGCACTCGGTGAGAATTGCCTTGGCGGTGGCGAGGCTCGTATAGCAAGAAATGCGAATTGCTATGACAACAATGGGCATCAAGATTGCGCAGACTGCACTCTCACGCTGAATGCGGATGCCTTTTTTGCCAGCTCGCCTACCGCGGGGATGTCACGGGTGGTGGCGGGGGCAGTTATACAGAGCAATTGTCCTGGGACGGTGTGTCAGTGCGGTTATGTGATCGAATCAACAACGGCTGCGGCACGGGCTATTGCGAAGTTCACCCTTGATCCAAAAAATTGCACCGAAGGGCTACACCAAATAGCGTTTTCCGGGACGATTGCCCTTCCGGCAGTGCCCTCGGCGAACTCTCGTGGGCTATACCTACTCAGTACCGGAGATGGCGATCAAAGTCGCGCGATCTGGTTCATTGATGCGATGGAAGGGTGGGAAGGGTACGGTGTTGGCCTGGCTGTTGCACCATCTGGTGAGCGATCAGGTGTCATCAGTCTTTCTTATCAAATTGCATCGATCACTCAGATCGATTCAGCTGTCGCGGTTCGATACAGCGACATTGGCCTCGACTCAGATGGCAATGGCCGGTTCAACGAGCGGGATTGGAACATGATCCAGGGACTCTTAGGATCTACAGATGCTGCCGACTTGGCGAAGTATAATGTGTATATTGAAGACGACGCCGACTCTGATGGCGATTTTGAGGACGATCAGATTATCAGCCAGGAAGACCTCGACATCATTCGAAGCCTCCTGGATACAGGCTTGGGGGCAGGGGAGTTCGGGGATTACGATGGGAATGGCATTGTCGACTGCAGCGACTTGAACGCCGCCCCGAGTTCCTTCAGCGCCGTGTTGGGCGACGCGAACTACCTTGTGACGCTCGATAGCGACCTCGATGGCGACAATGACGCCGTCGACCGGGCAGCGTTTGACGCCCTATTCCCGACAGCGGATCTTGCCGCTCCCTTTGGCGTCCTCGATCTGGCCGATCTGGTGGCGTTCCAGACCGGCATGATCAACAGTGAGCGAGCCAGCGACTTCGCCCCCCAGTATGGTGTTTGGGACTTGGCCGATATTACAGCGTTCACCTCGGCATTCGGCAGCCCATGCCCCTAACCAGCGGTGATAGCCGATCAGCGAAACACAACTGGGTACAGGCGGGGCAATTGCCAACGATCGGCTCAAGCGATGGAACAGTCCGCGTTCCCAGAGGCGCTCGGCGGGATTCGGTTGCTCGGATGACGGTGCGTGGCAGTTGTCTGCCCAACAGGCCCTATGTCGAGATCGTATCCTGTTCGGATTTCTGAACCCAATCTTTGCGCCCCAGGGCTCGAACGGGCCCTGTTCTTCGCTACACTTACGCTCCACGGGAAACCGTGGCGAGGAGACGGTCCGGGCCGGGGTGGCTCCGGGCAGGCAGAGACGCAATTCCGACACGAGACGGAGAGACAAGACCATGAAGACGATCATCGCCCTCATTGCCGGCGTCGCCGCCGGCGCGAACGCCAGCGTCACCATCAACGAGGTCCTGGGGTCGACCGCGGGCACCGACCGCGAGTTCATCGAGCTCTACAACACCGGCGGCAGCAGCGTCGACATCAGCGGCTGGACCATCGAGCTGTGGGACAGCGACGCGGGCGCGCAGTTCGGCGGCGCCGACGGCGGCACGCCCTACATCATCAACCTGGGCTCGTCGATCGCGGCCGGCGGGTATTTCACCATCGCCAACGCCCTGGCCGAGACCGAGTACGGGTTCACCGCGGATCAGCAGCAGGCCATCTCGATCGAGAACAGCGCCTACACCATGGTGCTCCGCGACGCGCTGAGCAACATCATCGAGACCATCTATGTCGCCGACGGCGGCGCGGGCGACGCGGCCAACATCGCCGGCACGATCATCACCGCGGACTACACCGTCGGGCCCGACGGGACCTTCCTCCCCGCCGGCTTCTACCGCATCGGTGACGGCTCGGCGAACCTCGGCATCCTCGAGTTCGATCAGCCCAGCCCCTCGGCGACCCCGGGCCGTGCGAACATCCCGGCTCCGGCGGCCCTGGCGGTCCTCGGCCTGGGCGGCCTCGTCGCCGGCCGTCGCCGCCGCTGAATCGGCGTTCACGAGCCGACGCATCGATGAGTGAATCTCTTCCGGGGCCCGTCGCGAGAGCGGCGGGCCCCGTGTTCGTTCGTGGCCCGGGTTTGGAGTCGCCACGCCAACGAACGCGGCGGGCCGGGCCGTTCCCGCCCCGCGGGGCGCGGTAGACTCGCGCCGATGGACGCACGGCAAGGCGTGGTATGGATGACCCTCTGGCTCGGCGCGGGCGCGGCGGGCGGCGCGGTGCATGTGTCCGAGTTGATGGGCTCGACCGCGGCCGAGGACGCCGAGTTCATCGAGCTGCACAACCCCGGATCGGCCGAGGTCGACCTGACGGGGTGGAGCATCGAGCTGTGGGACAGCGACGAGGGCCCAGTGCACGGCACGCCCGACGCGGACTCACCGATCCGGCTGCGGGGGCGGATCGACGGTGGGGGCTACTTCGTGCTGGGAAACGAGGAGTTCACCGCCGCGTTCGGGCTCAAGCCCGAGATGGCGCTCTCGGCGAACGCGATCGAGAACTCGTCGTTCACGCTGGTGCTCAAGGACGGGCTGGGCGAGATCATCGAGACGATCTTCGTGAGCGACGGGGACGAGAACGACCGGGCGAATGTCGCGGGGCGTGAGATCACGCCCGATGCGACGGTCCGGGCCGAGGGCCGGTTCATGCCGCCCGGCTTTGCCCGCGTGCCGCGCGAGGACGGCAAGCGCGAGTACCGGCTGCTCGAGTTCAGCCCCAAGCCCGCGCCGAGCGCAACACCCGGGCGGGCGAACGCCGGGGCGGACGGGCCGAGGCCCGCGGGCGATTAGGAGCGCGGGATGTGTCGGCGATGTCTGATGGCGCGCCCGCCGGGCCATCCCCGCCCGACCCCCTCGCGGTCCTATGCTGGAACGGGCGAGCCTTGGAAAGGAGCGGGCGATGAGCGTGGACGGTGTGCTGGCGTGGCTTGACAAGCACGACAAGGCCTCGATCGATCGGCTGCTCGAGTGGCTGCGCATCCCGAGCGTGGGGACCGACCCCGCGTACGACGCGCAGACGCGCAGGGCGGCCGAGTGGTGCCGCGATCATCTCCGCGGATCGGGGTTCGAGGTCGACCTCGTCGAGACCGCACCGCCGGGCGGGCGGGGGCAGCCCGTGGTGTTCGGCGAGAGCAAGGCGGCCCCGGGCTACAAGGGCCCGCGGGTGCTGTTCTACGGGCATTACGATGTCCAGCCCGCCGACCCGCTCGAGTTGTGGGACAACCCGCCTTTCGAGCCGGTGATCCGCCCCGCGGAGAAGGGCATGGGCGAGCGGATCGTCGCGCGGGGCGCCGAGGACGACAAGGGCCAGGTCGCGATGTTCCTCGAGGCGATGCGGGCGTGGAAGGAGATCTCCGGGCTCGCGGCGGGCGGCGTGCCGATCACGGTGCTGATCGAGGGCGAGGAGGAGTCGGGCTCGGTCAACCTCGAGCGGTTCGTCGAGGCCCACAAGGACGAGCTCTCGAAGTGCGATGTCGTGCTCATCAGCGACACCGCCATGCTCGGGCGCGGCAAGCCCGCGATCACCTACGGCGTGCGCGGGCTGGTCTACACGGAGATCCGTCTGCACGCCGCGGACCAGGACCTGCACAGCGGCGCGTGGGGGGGCAAGTGCCCCAACCCGATCAACGAACTCGCCAAGACGCTCGCCAAACTCTGGGACGCCGACCGGCGCGTGACCATCCCCGGGTTCTACGACGCCGTGCTCCCGCTCGCCGCCGAGGAGCGCGAGGCCTGGAAGAAGCTCGGCATCGACGAGGCCGCCGCCCTCGCGGGCATCGGGCTCGGCCCGGACGCGAACCTGGGCGAGAAGGGCTTCAGCCTGATCGAGCGGGAGTGGGCCCGGCCCACCTGCGACATCAACGGGATCTGGGGCGGGTACACCGGCGAAGGGGCCAAGACCGTGATCCCCTCGCACGCCTCGGCGAAGGTCTCCTTCCGTCTCGTGGCGAATCAGGACCCGGCGACGATCTTCGAGTCGTTCAAGGCGTGGCTTCACGCCAACACGCCCGCGGGCTGCCGCTGGGGCGAGGTGACCAACCACGGCCTCGGGCTCCCGGCGACGCTCCCGGTCGACTCGGACTATCTCCGGGCGGCCGCGCGGGCGCTCAAGCGCGCCTCGGGGGTGGACGCGGCGTTGATCAAGAGCGGGGGCTCGATCCCGGTGGCGGGGCTGCTCAAGCGCAACCTGGGGCTCGACACGATCTTCATGGGCTTCGGGCTCGAGGACGACCGGATCCACTCCCCGAACGAGAAGTACGAGTTGTCGTGCTTCCGGCTCGGGGCAAGGTCACACGCGATGCTGATCGACGAGCTCCGCGCCCTCGGCGGGTGACCGCTCACGCCGCGCGGCGGGCCTCGTTGTCGTCGATCACCTCGACCGCCTCGATCGGCGACTCCGCGGCGCTGTCCCGCGGAACCAGGCCCTGCCTGAGCATCGCCTGGTGGTAGCGCATCGCCCGCAGATCGTTCACACGCACCTTGAGGTCGTGGACCGCGCGGGCGTTCCGGACGCGGATGGCCAGCGCGCGGAGCACCTGCGCGACGCCGAACAGGGCGATCGCCGTGAACAGAACCCAGGCCGCGTCGGGATAGACCTGCACAAACTCGCGATCGACCGAAACGGCAAGCCGCTTGAACCGTACAATCCGCGTCCGTGGACCTACGAGGTGCCCCCCCGTTGCGACCGGTTTCTCGAGCCATCCCGGCCGGTGCGCGCCTCGCGTTCGCCGCCCTGCTTGCCGCTCTCATGCTGGCCGCCCCGCCCTCCGGGGCCCAGGACGAGCCCCTCCCGCCGGGGTCGGGCGATGAGGTCGAACTCACCGTGGCGAGGCTCGGCCCCGGGGGCCGATCCCGGGAGGGCGACTGGGCGGGCCTTCTGCTTGAGTTCCGCGACTCCGCGCTGGAGCCCAGGGAGATCCTTCTCCGGGTCACCGGGCACGACCGCGACGGGGATCCCCCCCTGTACGAGCGGGTGGTGGTGGGGGACCCCGAACGCGCGCGCTCGGCCTGGCTGTACGCGAAACTTCCGTTCCGGGGTGATACCAGCCGGGTCAGCGTGACGGCCCACGAGGCGTTGGAGGACCCATCACCAATTCAGGGGGGTGATCTCGCGTTCCGCGCGGGCCGGCTCCTCGGGCGAGCCTGGATCGACACCACAAGGCTCGTCCCCGCAGAGAGCGAGCTGCTCGGCGTGCTGGGGGCGAGGGACTTCGGGCTGCGCCGGTACGGCGTCTCGCTCCAGCAGAGCCCGCAGTGGCTCCCGCTCGGGCATCAGCACACCGAGGTCGTCGCGGGTCTCACCATCGACGATCTGCCCGACCGGTGGCAGGGGCTTGCGGCCTATCAGACCCTGGTCTGGGGACGCGGGGCGGACACCGACCCCGGGTTGCTGGGCCCGGACCGGGCCGCGGCGATCCTCGAGTGGGTCCGGCGCGGGGGGCATCTGGTCGTGGTGCTCCCTCCGGTCGGGCAGGAGTGGACCGCCGCGGCGCGCAACCCCCTTGCGCCGATTCTCCCCGCGGCCCGGATCCAGCGTCGCGAGGGCGTGCCGCTCGAGCCGTACCGCGGGATGCTGACCCTCCAACCGGGGGCTCCGCTGCCGGAGTCGTCGGTGGTGCATGTGTTCGTCCGGGGCGAGGGGGCGGGCTTGAGCGACTTCGTGCCGATCCTGATCGGCCCGGACGGCGCCTGCATCGTCGCGCGCCGCCTGCACGGGGCTGGGATGGTGACGCTGGTGGGGCTGGATCTCGCGGCGGGTTCGCTCTCGTCCGCGGGGGTGCTCGACGCCGAGGCGTTCTGGCACCGCGTGCTCGGTCGTCGCCATCAGCTCGAGACCTTCGAGCAGGTGCGCGAGCGGGACCAGGACCTCGCCGCGGCGATCCAGCAGCGGGCCGAGTCGGATTACGACGCCGATCTCGAGCCCGAGATCGACCGGACGGGCGACGCGAGCAAGGGCGTCTTGCTCAGCCTTGCGGTCTTCGCGGTGTACTGGCTGCTGGCCGGGCCGGTGGGGTTCTGGCTGCTCACCCGGTCGGGCCGACGCTCGATGGCGTGGACCGGGTTCCTCGGGCTGATCGGCCTGTTTACCGCGATCGCGTGGATCGGGGCGACGGTGATCCGCCCGAAACGCATCGAAGCGACGCACCTCGCCTTCCTCGACGAGGTTTACGGCACGAACACCCAGAAGGCCCGGGCGTGGATGAGCGTCCTCGTGCCCTCGTACGGCGAGGCGACGCTGTCGATCGACGAGGGAGCCGGCGGCGACGACCTCCTTGCGCCATGGGAGCCCCCGCCCCCCGCCGGCGCGGGCGCGGGCTTCCCGGACAACCGGGCCTACCGCCTCTCGGCCCGTCGCCCCTCGGCGATGCGGGTGCCGGTCCGTTCCACGATCAAGCAGGTCCGCGTCGACTGGGCCGGCGAGCCGCGCTGGTCGATGCCCGCCCCGACGCGGGAGCCCGGGTCGGAAGACCCCGCCGCGCTTCGTCTGGTCGATCCGGCGGCGGGGCTCGTGGAGGGGAATCTCGTTCACAACCTGCCGGGCCCGCTCGAAGATGTGCTCGTCGTCGTGGTGACGGGGCAGCGCGATGTCATCGGTCGGGGCCGCGGGCCGGCCTGGCTGCCGGCGGTCTCGTTCATGGACAAGCCGAGCCTGCCCACCTGGGCCCCGGGCGAGCCGCTCGACCTGCGGCGTGTGACGGGCAACGCGTCGCGTTCGGCGCTCGAGCGTTCGCCGCTGAACTGGTTCGCCGACGCGGCGACGATCGGCGTGGGGCGTGGGTACACGGCCGAGGGCGTGGTGCGTGCCGCGGATCCAGCGGACCGGTTTACCGCGCTCTCGTTCATGAACATGCTGGGCGCCCCGGATTTCCGCGCGTACCGGAGCCGGGGGCGGGCCTCTCCGCTGGCGACCCAGCGGCAGACGCACGGGCTCGACCTGAGCGTCTGGTTCACGCAGCCCTGCGTCGTTGTGATCGGGCATCTGGTGCAGGAGTCGGGCCCCTCTCCGGTTCCTCTGGAGGTCGACGGAGAGCCGGTCCCGAGCCGGGGGCGTACGGTGGTCCGCTGGGTCTACCCCTTGGCGGGGGACCCGCCCGCGGTGGTCGGGGCGGGATGATCGGTGCGGGCCGGTCCGGCCCGGGGAGCGACGCGTCGTGGCGATGATCGAGACCATCAACCTGACCAAGCGGTACGGCGAGCTGGTGGCGCTCGACAGCCTCAACCTCGCGATCAACGAGGGGGACTGCTTCGGGTTCATCGGGCCCAACGGCGCGGGCAAGACCACGACGATCAAAATCCTGGCGACGCTCCTCAAGCCCTCGAGCGGGCAGGCGCAGGTCGCCGGGCTGACGGTGGGCTACCAGAACCGGCAGATCCGCCCGCTCATCGGGTATGTGCCCGATTTCATGGGCGCGTACGAGGACATGGTTGTCACCGAGTACCTCGAGTTCTTCGCGGCGGCCTACGGCATCCACGGGCAGAAACGCCGGCAGGTGGTCAACGATGTGCTCGAGCTGACCGACCTGACCTACAAGGCGACGGCGGAGGTCAACTCGCTGAGCCGGGGCATGCAGCAGCGTCTGAGCATCGCGCGGGTGCTGCTGCACGACCCGAAGGTCCTGCTGATGGACGAGCCCGCCTCTGGCCTCGACCCCCGGGCCCGCATCGAGATCCGCGAATTGCTCAAGGAGCTCAAGCGGATGGGCAAGACGATCCTGATCTCCAGCCACATCCTGCATGAGCTGGCCGAGCTCTGCAATGTGGTCGGCATCATCGAGCGGGGCAAACTGCTCTACAGCGGCACGGTCCGCGACATTCTCCGCCGGGCCAGGGTGGGGCATGTGCTCCACATCCAGGTCGCCGAGGGGGCGGAGCGGGCGGCCTCGCTGCTCGAGAAGATCGACGGGGTCCGCCGGGTCGGCGTCGTCGACGGCGACGGCGGGCCCGAGACGGGAAGGCCCGCCCGGACCATCCATGTGGAGTACGACGAGGCCCCGGGCCGGTCGTACACGGATCTGCCTAATGTTCTGGTGAACAACGGCTTCCGGATCGCGCAGTTCTCGGAGGAAGCCGTGAACCTCGAAACCGCGTTCATGCGGCTGACCAAGGGGCTCGTGCAATGAAGAACGGAACGCACCTCACCGCCGGGATCACGATCACGCTGCTGCTCGCCGCGTCGGCCGCGTTCGCGCAGAACGGGCCCACGAAGGTCACGCCGCCCCCGACGGAGACCCGAACGGTGACGGACACCTACCACGGCGAGCCGTTCATCGACGCCTACCAGTGGCTGGAGGGCGACAACTCCGACCCGGCCCGCATGGGCCGGATGACCGACGAGGTCGCCGCGTGGACGGACCGGCAGAACGCCCACACGCGTGCGATCCTCGACGGCGCGGCGCCGGGGTACGAATTCCTCAAAAACCACCGCGAGCGTCTGCGGGCCCAGATCCAGCCCCTGATGGAGATCGGCGAGGTGGGCCTGCCCGGGATGGCGGGCAATCGATACTTCTACAGCAAGCGGGTCGGGGCTCAGTCGCAGGGCATCGTGTATGTCCGCGAGGGCGCCTCCGGCACGCCGCGCAAGCTGATCGACCCCTACGAGCTCGACGACGAGGGTCTCGTCACCGTGTCCTGGTTCGTGCCCAACGAGCAGGGCACGCTGCTCGCCTTCGGCACCTATCGCGCCGGGGACGAGAACTCGACGCTCCGGATTCTCGATGTCGCGACGGGCGAGTGGCTCGCCGACGAGATCCCGGGCAAGGTCTACCTCAGCGGGTGGATGCCCGACGGGGAGTCGTTCTTCTACCAGCGGCTCGAGGACATCAACGACGCCTACTCGGCGGAATTCCGCTTCCACAAGATCGGGCGGCACTGGACGCGGGACCCGGTCGTCATCCGCCAGCGCGAGGTGGCCAAGCTCTACGAGGGGCTCAATGTCCCGCCGGAGCGGATCGAGCAATACAAGACGACCTGGGGCCCCGACTTCTCCCCCAGCCGCGACGGGCGCTGGGCCGTCGTGTCCTACTGGACCAGCACCAGCGCGAACGATGTCTGGGTCATGAACCTCGACGAGTGGTTCCGCTCGGGCGCCGTCCGGCTCACGCCCGTGCTGATCGGCGAGGACGGCCGCAATGTCGCCACCGTCGAGGGCGACGCGATGTACATGCAGACCTACGCGAGCGCCCCGAACGGGCGGATCGTCAAGGTCAACCCCTACAAGCCCTCGAAGGAGAACTGGGTCGATCTCGCCCCGCACCGCGCCGACGCGATCCTCAATGGGTTCTCGATGGCCCGGGGGCTCATCGCCGCCCAGTACCTCTACGACGCATCGACCCGCATCGACCTCTTCGCCCTCGACGGGACGCCCGCCGGCACGCTCAAGCTGCCCGGCACGGGCACGGCGTCGATCTCCACCTCGCCCGACCGGACCGAGGCGTTCCTTTCTTATGAGAGCTACAACGAGCCCGACACGATCTACCATGTCGACCTGACCACGCCCGACGCCACGCCCGCGCTGTGGGAGCGGCTCGAGGTCCCCGTGGACGGGTCCTCGATCACCGTCAAGCGTGTCAAGTACTCCTCGAAGGACGGCACCGAGGTCGGGATGTTCATCATCCACAGGAACGGCCTCGAACTCAACGGGAGCAACCCGACCATCCTCTATGGGTATGGCGGGTTCGACATCCCCATGGTCCCCAATTTCAGCGCCACGCTCTTCCCCTTCTTCGAGGCGGGCGGCGTCTACGCCGTCGCGAACCTCCGCGGCGGGGGCGAGAAGGGCCTCGAATGGCACCGCGCCGGCATGCTCGACCGCAAGCAGAATGTCTTCGACGACTTCGTCGCCGCCGCCGAGTGGCTCATCGACAGCGGGTACACCAGCCCCGAGCGGCTCGGTGTCGCGGGCGGGTCCAACGGCGGGCTCCTCACCGGCGCCATGGTCACCCAGCGGCCCGACCTGATCAGCGCCGCCCTCGTCGCCGTCCCGCTGCTCGACATGCTCCGATTCGAGAAGTTCCTGATGGCGCGGTACTGGGTGCCCGAGTACGGCTCGGCCGAGAACGCCGCGCAGTACAAGTACCTCCGGGCCTACTCGCCCTACCAGAACATCAAGCCCGGCACGAAGTACCCCGCCGTCCTGCTCACCGCGGGGGAGAACGACACCCGCGTGCACCCGATGCACGCCCGGAAGATGGCCGCCGCCCTCCAGGCCGCCACCACGAGCGACCAGAGCGCCGACCCGATCCTGCTCTGGGTCGACCGGGAGGCCGGGCACGGCGCGGGCAAGCCCCTGCACCTCCGTGTTCGGGATGTGGTCGATCAGCGGCTGTTCATGATGTGGCAACTCGGCATGCTTCAGTGACACGCCGACGGGCCGAAAACCGGGCCCCCAGGCCCTCCGCCTGAAATTCCCACACCGGATTGGTGGCCGGCACGCGAACCGGGCGCACCTTGTTTCAGGGTGTGCCCCGGCCATTGTGTCGCCGTGGCTGCGCTGTGGGAACGACAGACCGAACGGGGGTCAAGATGCCGCGGAAGAAGAGGACCGTCCTTGCGTGTGTGGCGCTGCCGATGCTTACCGGGGCCGCGCTCGCCGGGCCGGACTGGACCGAGGTCGGCGACGCCGGCAGTTTCTTCAACTCGGCGCAGGCCCCGGCGGGGACCGGGCAGATCCGCTCGATCTCGGGCAGCCTGGGCGGGCGCGGCCCGAATGTCGATTACGAGGACATGTACATCATCGGGGTGGACACCCCGACGGCGTTCCGCCTCGAGGTGATCAACCCCGGGTTCGACGCGCAGCTGTTCGTCTTCAACATCACGCTCTCGGGCGGCGCCCTGGGCCTGCTGGCCAACGACAACGCGGACGGCAACACCACCGACCCGCTCTTGACGCCCGTCGCGACCGACGGCTCGCTCGCCATCCTCGACCTGCCGGGCGATTACCTCGTCGCCGTCACGGGCAAGGGCCGCAACCCGATCTCGAACGGGGGTCTGATTTTCGACATCCAGGATCCCACCGAGGTCTCGGGCGCCGACGGCCCGGGTGGCCTGCTCCGCCACACCGGCTGGGAGGGCGAGGGCGAGGTGGGGCAGTACTCGGTGATGATGGACGGGACGATCTTCCCGCAGATCCCGGCGCCGGGCGCCCTCGTCGCGGCCAGCGCCGCGGGCCTGCTCGCCTCCCGCCGCCGCCGGCAGAGCTGACACGGATTCCCGGTCGTCCTCGGGCGTCGGTGCCTTGGTTCAACCCGAAGGGTGAACCACGAGAGGACGGCGTGGGCCGTCCCGATCCGCCGTCACTCTTCGAGATGACGGCGGGCACCGAGCGCAAGATAGTCCGGGAATCCGGGTGATTCGGCCGTTGGCCCGCGCCCGAGCCCGGCGCCCGCGGAGGGAGCCGACGCTCCCCTCTGCCGGGTCGGGGCACCGATGCCTGCGCGTGAATCAATCCGGGTCGGCATCAGTTCGCGATGAGGGCGACGCAGCGGGCCGCGTCCGAGTCCCGCCCCGATTCGCGGAGCCGTTCAAGCAGCACGCCGACCGCCGCGTTGTGCCTCGCCGAGTCGCCACCCGGCGGGAGCACGGCCTTCGCCTCGGCGAGCATGCTCTCGGCGTCGTCGTAGTCCCCCAGCGCCGCGCCGGTCGCGGCCCGGTCGGCGAGGAGCCCGGCGACCAGCGCCTCGTTCCCCGCGGTGAAGGGGCGGGCGGTCGTGAGCGCCGCGTCGAGAACGCACGCCGCGTCGTGCCATCGATGCTGCTCGGCGAGTCGTTCGGCGAGCACCCCGAGCGCCTCGGCGCGCGGCGGGCCCGGCTCGCGCAGCCGCTCCCGCGAGTTCTCAAGATCCGGGCCGAGGCCCTTGTTCAGCAATTCTGAGAGCAACGCGTCGGCCAGCCCCAGGCGGCTGGACTGCACGCGCTCGTCGCCCGGCTTGAGCCGAGCCTCGCGGATGGTCACCGCGCTGCGGAACAAGTCCGCGGCCTCCTCGGCCCGTCCCTGCCTGAGCACGACACGCGCGAGGTTGTTCGCCGCGTTCGAGATCTCCAGGCTCGTCGGGTTCACCAGCCGCGAGATCATCTCCAGCGACTGCCGGAGCCGGAACTCGGCCCCGTCGATATCGCCCGCCGCGAGCAGGAGGTTGCCCAGGTTGTTCAGGCTCGCCGCGATGTCGGCGTGCTCGTTGCCATAGAGCCGCTGACGCATCTGCAGCGCCTCGGTGAACAGCCGCTCCGCGTCCTCGAGCCGCCCGAGCCGCTGCTCCGTCGCCGCGAGGTGCGTGAGGCTCATCGCGGTCTCGGGGTCGTCGCCGGGGTTGAGGGCCCGCCGCATGGCCAGCGCCTCGGCGTACAGCTCGTGGGCCTTCTCGAACTCGCCCGCCCAGTAGTGGGCGCGAGCCAGCGAGTGCAGCGCCTCGGCCAGTTCGGCCGAGGGGTTGGGCGAGGTCGCCCGGCGCACCTCGAGCACGCGTGCGAGCTGCGACTTCGCCTTGTCGATCGAACGCAGCGAGATGTACCCCACGCCCAGCAGCTCGCGGAACGCCGCCTCCGTGCCCGCCAGCGCGGGTGGGTTCTGCGTGATGCTCGCCGACGCGTCGTCGAGCAGAACCTCGACATCGACCATCCCCTCCCGGACCCGGCTCTCCCCGTCCGGGGCCCGGAAGTTCAGCATCTCCCGGACCAGTTCGACGCTCTCGCGGGACGCCTCGAGGTTCTGCTCGGCGAGCTCGAGATTCTGCGTCGCCCGCCGCTCCGCCGCGATGATCCGCCCGATCAGCACCGACGAGGTCGCCAGCAGCAGCAGCGCCGCCGCGCCGAGCGCCACCGCCAATTCCCGGTTGCGCTTGACCCACTTGCGGAGCAGCCCGATCGGCCCCACAGGCCGGGCGAGGATCGGCTGGTCGTTCAGGTACCGCCTGACATCGCCCGCGAACTCCGAGACGGACTGGTACCGGTCGCCCTTGCTCTTCTCCAGCGCCTTCGCGACGATCACGGTGAGATCGCCCCGCAGGCCGGCCGACATCGTCGAGAGCGGGGGGGGCGGGATCTCGGTGATCACCTTGATCGCGTCGGCCAGCCCCAGCGTGCGCACATCGTACGGGACGCGCCCGGTGAGCAGCTCGAAGAGCACCGCGCCGAGCGCGTAGACATCCGAGCGCATGTCGGCCGCGCCGTCCGTCGAGCACTGCTCGGGCGCCATGTACTGCAGCGTCCCGACGATCTGCCCCGCGTCGGTCTGCATCGTCATCTGGGCCCGGTCCGCGTCCGATCCCCGCGCCACGCCGAAGTCGATGATCCGCGGCGCGCCCGTGTTGTCGACGAGGATGTTCGCGGGCTTGAGGTCCCGGTGGATCACGCCCCGCTGGTGCCCGTGCTGCACCGCGTCGCAGACCTTGAGGAACAGCTCGAGCCGGGCCCCGGTGTCCAGGCCCGCCGTGTTCGCGTACGCCGTCAGCGTGCGGGCCCCCGGGATGTACTCCATCGCGAAGTACGGCACGCTCATGCCGCCGAGGTCGAACCGCCCCACCTCGTACACCGCCGCGATCCCCGGGTGCCGCAGCGAGGCGAGCAACTGGGCCTCGTAGTCGAACCGCTTGAGCGTCGCCGCGTTGACCCGGTCAGGGCGGATCATCTTCAGCGCGACCGTCCGCCTGGGCCGCTCCTGCTCGGCAAGGTAGACCGCCCCCATCCCGCCCTCGCCCAGCGGCTGCTTGATCGTGTACCCGGGGACGCTCGTCCCCTCCGTCACCGCCGCGAAGACCCCGCCGAACACACCCATCGGCGGGAGCGACGACCCCGGCGGGCCCGCCGCCGTCGGCATGTCGTGGAACGACGAGACATCCGCCACGGGCTCGTCGGGCCCCATGGTCGGCAGATCGTCCCCGTAGCTCTCGTCGCGCGGCGTCGTCATCGTGGCGTCAGCGCCATGAGGACCCAGCCCGGGCGCATCCGATCACGATCATACAGCACCGGCGCCCGCGCGAGACCCCGTCTGACCGATCAGGCGACGGGGGCGCCCGAGGACGGGCCCTCGGCGTCCGCGTTCCGCGCGACCGCCGGGCCGCGACCGGGAACAACCTGGTTCACCGCACCGCAGCCCTGGCAGATCACCCCGTAAACCCCCGGGTTGTCCGCGTTCAGGTCCCCGCCGCACTGGTAGCAGACCGCGGTGCTCAGCCTCGTGGTCATCTGGTTCACCACCGCGGCGACCGTGATCAGCGCGACCCCGAAGACCGGGAGAACCGGCAACGCGGCCCAGGCCGCCACGCCGATCGCGGCGAGGATCACCGCGAGAACCACCGCGAGGACGCGAAGACGGATCTTGTGGAACCAGTTCACGCAGGCGCTCCATCAACGGGGCCGGGCTCGACCCCGCACACTCTTCGGCAATTCAACGCTCCCGGGTGCATCCGTTCCAGCGAATCCCGGATGGCGGGCTCCGATTCACCGCCCGGGCTGGGTCCAGTGCCGCAGGGCGGGCCCCGAATAGGCCGCCCGCGGGCGGATCAGGCGGTTGTTCGCGTGCTGCTCCATGATGTGGGCCGCCCACCCCGTGATCCGGCTGGCGACGAAGATCGGCGTGTACTGCGGCACGGGGATCCCCAGCGTGAAATAGGTCATCCCGCAGGGGAAGTCGACATTGGGGTGGATGTTCTTCTGCTCGAGCATGATCTCCTGGACCTTCTCGCCCAGCTCGAACAGCCTCACGAATTCCGCGCCCCGCTTCTCGGCCGACTTGCGCCCCAGCGCGTGCAGGATGCCCGCGCGGTGATCCCCGTTCTTGTAGACCCGGTGCCCGAATCCCATCAGCTTGCGCTTCTCGGCGAAGGCCCGCTGCATCCACGCGGCGATCGTCGCGTCGTCGTTCGCGGGCCCGATGTCGCGGCGGATGTCCTTGAGCATCTCCATCGCCGCCTCGTTCGCCCCGCCGTGCAGCGGGCCCTTCAACGCCGCGATCGCCCCGCACACCGCCCCGTGCATGTCGCTGAGCGTCCCGGCGATCACGCGGCCCGTGAAGGTCGACGCGTTGAAATCGTGCTCGGCGTAGAGGATCAGGCTGACATCCATCACCTTCTCGTCCTCGGCCGAGGGCTTCGAGCCCGTCATCTGATACAGCAGGTTCGCCGAGTGACTCAGCGAAGGGTCGCCGCCCGTCTTCGCCTCCACCGGCTCTTTCCCGTCCAGGAATCGCTGCATCTGCCCGATGATCGTCGGGATCTTCGCCGTCAGCCGCTTCGCCTTGGCGAGGTTCGCCCCGGGGCTGTTGTCCTGGCACTGCGCGTCCAGGTGGCCCAGGATGCTCACCCCGGTCCGCAGCACATCCATCGGCACCGCCGTCCCCGCCTTCAGCCAGGGCACCGACGCCTTGAGGAACGCCGTGACCTCCGACGGGATCGCCCGCTCGGCCGCCAACTCGGCGCTGAACGCCTTCGTCTGCGCCGGCGTCGGCTTGTCGCCCTCCAGCAGCAGGTACGCCACCTCTTCAAAGGTCGCGTGGGCCGCCAGGTCGGCGATCTCGAAGCCCCGGTAGATCAGCGAGGTCTGCTCGACCTGGCAGATGGTCGTGTCCCCGGCGATCACGCCCTCGAGCCCGGTCGGTTTGGTCGTTGCCGTCGTCATCCGCGGTCCTCCTGTTCGGTCGTCGTTGGCACAAGTCGGGGGGAGAATCGTAGCGGCCACCCGATCCCCCGTCGGCCTCGGCCCGCCCCGCCCGCGAGCACGCCGTACGCTCCGCCGATGCCGATTTCTCGACGCCGGGCCGTCGCCTCCATCGCCGCCTCCGCCGCCTTCGCGGCGTTGGCCCCCGCCGCGCGCGCCGCCTCGCGGCTGATCGCCCTCTCGCCGGCCCCGGCGCTCCCGCGCGAGTTCCGGGCCGCCTGGGTCGCCACGGTCGACAACATCGACTGGCCGAGCAGGCCCGCGCTCCCCGCCGCGGCGCAGCGCGAGGAGATCCGCCGCATCGTGCAGACCGCCGGGCGCTGCGGGCTCAACGCCCTCATCCTCCAGGTGCGCCCCACCGCCGATTCGGTCCACCGGTCAAGCCTCGAGCCCTGGAGCGCCTTCGTCACGGGCGTCCAGGGCAGGGCCCCCTCCCCCGCGTACGACCCGCTCGAGGCCTGGCTTGAGGAGGCGCACGACGCAGGCCTCGACCTGCACGCCTGGGTCAACCCGTTCCGAGCCCGCCACCCCAAGAGCATCGGGCCCGACGCACGCACCCATGTCGCCAACGCCCGCCCCGACCTTGTCCGCAAGCACGGGCCCTACCTCTGGCTCGACCCGGGCCACCCCGAGGCCCGCGAGCATTCGCTCCGCGTCATCGAGGATCTCCTGCGGCGGTACCCGGTCGATGGCGTCCACATGGACGACTACTTCTATCCCTACCCCCGCGGCAAGGAGCCCTTCCCCGACGCCCAGACCCACGCCCGGTTCGGCGGGGGAGCGCCCCTTTCTGACTGGCGGCGTGAGAACATCAACGCGTTCATCCAAGACACGCGGCGTCTCGTTCGCGAGCACCGCCCGGGCGCCCTGCTCACCGTCAGCCCCTTCGGCATCTGGCGTCCCAACAACCCGCCGGGCATCAAGGGCTTCGATGCCTACGAGGGCCTGCACGCCGACAGCCGCCGATGGCTCGCCGAGGGGTGGTGCGACGCCCTCATGCCGCAGCTCTACTGGCCCATCGAAAGCCCGGGCCAGCCCTTCGAGCCCCTGCTCGACTGGTGGCGCTCGCAGAACAAACTGGCCCGGCACCTCTGGCCGGGCCTCTACCTCACCCGAATCAAGCCCGCGGGCGAGAAGGAGAGCTGGGAGCCCGACCAGATCGAACGCCAGATCGCGACCATCCGATCCAAACCCGACGCCACGGGCTTCGCCCTCTTCAGCATGGTCGGGCTGCTCGAGAACCGCCGGGGCGTCACCGATCGCCTGGCGGATCGTGCCCTCGCCGGGCCCGCCGTCACGCCGGCCTCTCCATGGCTCGGCGCCGACGCGCCCGCACCCCCGAGCGCGAGGCTCGCCGAGCACGGCGCCGCCGTCCGCATCACCCCGCGGGCCGGACGCGTCGAGCCGAGACGCTGGGCGGTGCAGGCCCGCCACGGCGTGGCCTGGACCACGACGATCACCCCGGCCTCGACTCGGGAGCTTGCGCTCGGATCGGCCTCCCACCCCCCCGAGGAGGTCATCGTCACCGCCATCGGGCCCAACGGCGTGACCGCGGGCCCGGTCACGGCCCGGTGAGCGGCAACCCACCCCCTCCGATCGCATTGCGGACCATACTGTGGTAAGTTGCACAATCCCGCGGCGGGCAGCGCGTCCGCGCAGCGTGGCACGCCATCCGTGAGCACCCCTCCATGAGCGACACCACCCAGAGCCAGCCGAAATTCCCGCAGGACGATCCGACGGGAGCCGCCTTCGACCTCGAAACCTACCAGGTCGCCCCGACCTTCGAGGAGCTCCCCCCTCTCCCCGAGAACGCAACGCCCGAGGAGAAGGACCACTTCTGGTACACCCACATCTACCGCGGGGAACGCGTCCCCCAGCTGACGCTCCGCGCCGTGCTCATGGGCGCCGTCATTGGCATGGCGATGTCCATCTCCAACCTCTACACCACCATCAAGCTCGGGTGGGCGTTCGGCGTCGCCATCACCGCCTGCATCCTCTCCTATGTCATCTGGAACGGGCTCCGCGCCGCCAGCGGCAACCGCCTGACCAAGATGTCCATCCTCGAGAACAACTGCATGCAGTCCACCGCCTCCGCGGCGGGCTACTCGACGGGCGGCACCATCGGCACCGCCTTCGGCGCGCTCCTCCTCATCCAGCGTGAGCACTTCTCCTGGGTCTGGCTCGTCCCCTTCGTCTTCCTCACCGCCGCGCTGGGTGTCTTCATCGCCGTCCCCATGAAGCGGCAGATGATCAACCACGAGCAGCTCCGCTTCCCCAGCGGCATCGCCGCCGCCACCACGCTCCGCTCGCTCTACTCGCACGGCAAGGAGGCCGCCCAGAAGGCCAACGCCCTCATCGTCGCCCTCTTCGGCGGCATGGCCCTCGCCCTCTACCGCACCTACCCGACCGTCCTCGAAGCCCTGCACGGCTTCGGCAAGGTCAAGGACGAGACCCTCGAGAAGCTCTCCGCGTTCCCCTTCCGCATGCCCGAACTGCTCCCCTGGCCCGGCGAGTGGCTCAGCGACAAGTTCCGCAATATCGGCGTCGCCACCTGGGGCTTCGAGCCCAGCCTCCTCCTCGTCGCCGCCGGCATGATCGTCGGCCTGCGCGTCTCCCTCTCCATGCTCCTCGGCTCCGCCCTGCTCTTCTTCGTCGTCTCCCCGGCCATGCTCCAGTACGACATCGACCAGATCACCGCGCACCCCGAGTATGTCCAGGCCATCCAGGCCTCCGACGACCGCTGGGGCATCAACCCCACCTACGCCACCTCCATCAAGGAACTCGGCACCTACATCAAGAACGGGGGCGACATCGCCCGCCTCAACGACCCCGACGCCGGGTTCGGCTTCTACCCCGTCAACTGGGCCCTCTGGGGCGGCACCTCCATCATGGTCTTCTCCAGCCTCACCGCGGTCGCCATGGGATGGAAGACCATCGCCCGTGCCTTCAAGGGCGGAAAGGCCGCCTCGGGCGCCAGCGCCGCCGACCTCGACGAGATGAAGAAGATCGAGGTCCCGATGTCGTGGATGGTCATCGGCATGATCCCCATCACCATCGGGCTCGTGGTGCTCATGTACTACGCGTTCGAGATGTCCTGGTGGCTCGGGCTCATCTCCGTCATCATGACCTACCCCATCGCCCTCGTCTGCTGCCGCGCCACCGGCGAGACCGACACCACCCCCATCGGCGCCATGGGCAAGGTCACCCAGCTCGTTTACGCCGTCCTCGCCAAGGGCCAGATCGTCCCCAACCTCATGTCCGCCGGGACCACCGCCTCCGCCGGCGGCGCCTCGGCCGACCTGCTCACCGACCTGAAATCGGGCTACCTGCTCGGCGCCAACCCGCGCAAGCAGTTCCTCGCCCAGTTCTTCGGCATCTTCTTCGGCACGCTGGTCATCGTCCCCGCCTGGTACCTCATGGTCCCCGACGCCGAGACCTTCGACAAGTTCAACCCGCCCGCCGCCAAGATGTGGGAGGCCGTCGCCCGCGCCCTCACCCAGGGCCTGCACTCCATCCCCGAAACCGCCCAGATGGCGATCGTCATCGGCGGGCTCATCGGCATCGCCCTGCCCCTCATCCAGGCCGCTCTGCCCCCCAAGGCCCGCCACTTCGTCCCCAGCGCCATGGGCCTCGGGCTCGCCTGGGTCGTGCCCAGGTACAACGCCCTCGGGTTCGCCATCGGCGCCGTCATCGCATGGGTCTGGTCCCTCACCCACAAGAAATCGGCCGACAAGTTCACCATCCCCATCGCCTCCGGCGTCGTCGCCGGCGAGGCCCTCATGGCCGCGCTGGTCGCCATCGCCGCCACCGCCATCGGGCTCTACTTCACCTACACCGCCAACGGCGGCGCGCCCACGCCCTGACCCTCGAGCCCGAGCGCACTCCCGGAGAACGCCGATCAAGGGCCGTGGACCCACCCACGGCCCTTTCCGCGCGCCCATCCATGAACAAGGCGCAAATTCCCATCACCCCACCCGCCCCGCCCCCCGGCGCCCCCCCCCCCGGGCCCTAGCCTTCAACGAGGAGGCGCGACCATGAACCCCCACACGCTCCCGTCCCGCCGCGATGTGCTCACCGCCGGCGTCGGCCTGCTCGCCGCGGGGGGCCTCGCCCGCGCCCGCCCCCTCAACCCCGCCCCACGCCCGTCCTCCCGCGCACGAGGCCCCGCGACCAGTGTCGTCTTCATGGTCGCCGACGGCATGAGCATCGGCACCTTCACCCTCGCCGACCTCGCGATCCGCCGTCAGACCGGCCGGGGCTCGGCCTGGATCGACCTCTGGGCGAGGCCCGGCGCCCGGCGCGCGCTCGTCTCCACCCGCGCCGCCGACTCGATCGTCACCGACTCCGCCGCCGGCGGCTCCGCCTGGGGCTGCGGCAAGCGCCTCAACAACGGCGCGATCAACTGGCACGAAGGCGCAGCGCTCGAGCCCATCCTCGTCTCCGCCCGCAACGCGGGCAAGGCCACCGGCCTCGTGACCACATGCCGCGTCACGCACGCGACCCCCGCCTCCTTCGCCGCCAATGTGCCGACGAGAAACATGGAGGCCGAGATCGCGACGCAACTGCTCGACCGCCGCATCGACCTCATCCTCGGCGGCGGGGCGAAGTTCCTCACCCCCGAACTCCTCGGCGAGCACGCCGACCTCACCGTCGTTCGTAACGCGCCTGAACTCGAGCGCCACGCGCACACCCCGGGCCGCCTCGTCGGCCTCTTCTCGCCCGACCACATGGCCTACGACCGCGACCGCACCGACGACCAGCCGAGCCTCCGCGAGATGTCCCTCCTCGCCCTCGAACGCCTCGCCCTTCATCCAAGCGGCTTCGTCCTCCAGATCGAAGGCGGCCGAGTCGACCACGGCGCCCACGCCAACGACATCGTCGCCACGCTCTTCGACCAGATCGCCTTCGACGAGACCGTCCGCGCCGTCTCCCACTGGGCCGAGCAGCGCGCCGACACGCTCGTGATCGTCACCACCGACCACGGCACGGGCGGGCCCGAGTTCTCAAGGTACGAGCAGCAGAGCCACGAGTGCCTCGATCGACTCCTTGGCGCGAGGCACACCCTCTCCTGGATCGGCGACCGCATCGGCGAGACGCGCCACGACGACCCCGCCGCGATGTTCCGCGATCTCGCCCGCGAGCACCTCGACGCCGTGCTCTCCGACGAGCAGACCGACTGGCTCCGCCGCGCCCTCGCCGGCGAGCGGACCAACGCCTTCGATGGCGCCAACTCCCTCGACGCCGCCGTCGCCGCCGTCATGGCCAACCACCTCGGCGTCGGATGGGTCAGCACCGACCACACCGCCGAGCATGTCGACGCCACCGCCATCGGCCCGGGCGCCGAGGCACTCCCCCCCTCCATCGAGAACTTCGAACTCCACCGCCTCGTCACCGCGGCCCTGGGCCTCCGCGTCCCGTAGCGGTCGGTCCTAACAGACTCTTCGCGCCCGCCCGCGGTTCGGCCCCCGGGAACCACCGGCGAGCGGGCCTATCTTCTGCGGTCCGACCAACGAGGGCCCGACCATGCCGCTCCAGTCCCGCCGAGACTTCCTGCACCTCGCCGCCGCCTCCGCCGCCGGGTTCACCGGGCTCGGCCGGTTCTTCACCGCCGCCCACGCCGCCGACGCCCCCGCCCCTGGGCTCTTCACCGACCGCTTCGGCCCGCTCCTGCCCGATCCGCAGGGCCTGCTCGATCTGCCCCGCGGCTTCACATACCGCGTCCTCTCCCGAGTCGGCGACCTGATGACCGACGGCCTCTTCGTCCCCGGAAAGCCCGACGGCATGGCCGCCTTCGAAGGCCCCGACGGGCTCACCATCCTCGTCCGCAACCACGAGGTCGACATGGGCGACGAGAAGAGCGGCCCCTTCGGCCCACGCCACGAACGCCTCAACGCCATCGACCGCGCCAAGATCTACGACCCGGGCGCCGCCGGCAAGCCCGCCCCCGGCGGCACCTCCACCCTCGTCTACGACACCCGAGACCAGCGCGTCCTCAGGCAGTTCATGTCCAGCGCCGGGCACTGCCGCAACTGCGCCGGGGGCGCCACCCCCTGGGGCTCCTGGCTCACCTGCGAAGAGACCGTCCTCCGCGCCGGCGAAGAGGGCGCCGCCCGCAACCACGGCTATGTCTTCGAGGTCCCCGCGACCGCCGACATCCGCCTCGCCGACCCAACCCCCATCCGCCCCATGGGCCGGTTCAACCACGAGGCCGTCTGCGTCGACCCCCGGACCGGCGTCGTCTACCTCACCGAAGACCGCGGCGACGGGCTCCTCTACCGCTTCATCCCCGACACCCCGGGCCGGCTTCTCGAAGGAGGCCGCCTCGAGGCCCTCGCTCTCCGCGACGCCCCGGGCTTCGACACCCGCAACTGGGACCAGACCGACTTCCCCGTCGGCGACGAGCGCCCGGTCGCCTGGATCCCCCTCGACGAGGTCGACGCCGAGACCGACGACCTCCGCGACCGGGGCCACGCCGCCGGCGCCGCCCGGTTCGCGCGCGGCGAGGGCATCCACTGGGCCCACGATTCGGTCTACGCCGTCTGCACCAGCGGGGGCCGCAACCGCAGGGGCCAGGTCTGGCGCTACCTCCCCAGCCCGAACGAGGGGACCCCCGCCGAGGCCGAAACGCCGGGCCGGCTCGCCCTCTTCGTCGAGCCCAACGACCGCGACCTCATCGACATGCCCGACAACATCGCCGTCGCCCCCTGGGGCGACCTGATCGTCTGCGAGGACAACGGCGACGAGCAACGCCTCGTCGCCGTCACCCCGGAGGGCCGCCTCTACCACTTCGCCCGCAACGCGAAGAAAAACAGCGAGTTCGCCGGCGCCTGCTTCAGCCCCGACGGCACCACCATGTTCGTCAACATCCAACACACCGGGCTCACCCTCGCCGTGACCGGCCCCTGGCGAGCCTGAGATCACGCCCCGCCGAACCCGCGGCCAACCGGTTGAATCCCGCCGCGCCCCCCGGCTACCATCCTCCCCCGCCGCACCCGCGGCGACGGGCGTGTACCCAAGTGGCCAAAGGGGGCAGACTGTAAATCTGCTGGCGTACGCCTTCGCTGGTTCGAATCCAGCCGCGCCCATTCGCCCCGTCCCGGGGCGTTTTCTTTGCGCCCGCTCCCCACGCCGGAGCGGCGGCCCATGCGGGGCCCGCGACGCCCCGCCCTCCCCGTTCGAGCGATCCCGCCCGATCTACCGATAACCACCCCATGCCCACACGAGGCCACGCGGTCTTTCTCTGCACACTCGCCCTGCTCGTGATCGGGGTGGTGATGGTCAACTCCGCGGGCATGATGGTCCAGCCAGTCCCCGAGGGTGTCGCCGGGTTCGACGCCGTCGCGACCGGCGCCCTGCTCGACACCCGCGCCATCGTCACCAGCCGCTCGGCCGTCTACCTCGCCGTCGCCCTCTTCGCCATGGCCTGCGCCGCCGCCCTCCCCGTCGGGCCCATCGCCGCCCGCATCCTGCCCCCCGCGCACGCCCCGGTCGGCTACACCTACGCCGCCCTCGCGTTCGGGGTCATCGCCATCCTCGCCCTGCTCTTCACCGTCTACCTCCCCGGAATCGGACGCTCCGTCAACGGCTCCGCCCGGTGGATCTCCCTCCCCGGCATCGACTCGCTCCAGCCCAGCGAGATCGCCAAGTGGGCCATCATCCCGCTCCTCGCCTGGTACGCCGCCGCCCTCGGCCCACGCCTCAGCCGGTTTTTCGGCGGTCTCCTCCCCGCGGTCGTCGCCATCGCCCTCGTCTCGGGATTCATCGTGCTCGAAGACCTCGGCACCGGCGTCCTCATCGCCGTCGCCGCCTCCGTCCTCCTCCTCGCCGCGGGCGCCCGGTTCTGGCACTTCCTCCTCTTTGTCCCGCCCGCCGCTGTCGGCGTCCTCGCCGCCATCCTCTACAGCCCCTACCGCATCGAGCGCATCATGTCCTTCCTCGACCCGTTCGCCGATCCCCGGGGCTCCGGCTACCACATGATCCAGGCCATGAGCACCGTCGCCGGGGGCGGGATCGCCGGGCGCGGGCTCGGGCACGGCATCCAGAAGTTCGGATACCTCCCCGAGGACACCACCGACTTCCTCTTCGCCGTCATCTGCGAAGAGACCGGCCTCGCCGGCGCCGCCGCCATCATCGCCCTCTACATCGTCCTCGCCTGGGCCCTCGCCGGCGTCGTCCGCGACCAGCCCCGACCCATCCTCCGGACCATCGCCGCCGGCGTCCTCGCCACGGTCCTCTGCCAGGCGATGATCAACCTCGTCGTCGTCACCGGCCTCGGGCCCACCAAGGGCATCGCCCTCCCCCTTCTCTCCTCGGGAGGCACCGGGTGGGTCCTCACCGCCGCCTCCCTCGGCCTCGTCGTCGCCATCGACCGCGACGCCAGACGCCGAAGAGCAACCACCGACGACGCCCATCTCCACGCCGGCCTCGCGACCGCATGACCGTCCGATCGCTCATCTTCGCCGGCGGCGGCACCGGGGGGCACATCTTCCCCGCCCTCGCCATCGCCGAGGCGCTCCTTGCGATCACCCCCGTGCGCACGACCGTCGTCTGTTCCGACCGCCCGCTCGACGCCGACCTGCTCGCCCGCGCCGTCGCCGAGCATCAGACCGACGCCTTTGTCCCCATCGCCGCCCGCCCCTTCGGCGCCCGCCCCCGCATGCTCGCCGCGCTCGCCCGCTCGTGGGGCCCCTCGCTCCGCCGCGTCCGCGCCCTTATCCAGGAAGAGCGCGCCGCCGGCGCCGAGGTCTCCCTGGTCGCGATGGGCGGGTTCGTCGCCGCCCCCGCCGTCCAGGCCGCCCGAGCCGAGCGCTGCCCCGTCGCCCTCGTCAACCTCGACGCCGTCCCGGGCCTCGCCAACCGGTGGATCGCCCGAAGGGCCCGGCCGCGCTTCGCCGTGGTCGCCGCCCCCGACGCGCCCCGCGGCGTCGCGTGGACGGTCACGCCCCCGATCGTGCGCCGGTCCGTGCTCGAACCGATCGACCCGCGCGAGGCCCGCCAAACGCTCGGCCTTGACCCCGACGCCCCCACGCTCCTCGTGACCGGCGGGAGCCAGGGCGCGCGCACCATCAACGCCTTCATGATCCTCTTCACCCAGGCCCACGCCGAGGCTCTCAAGGACCAACGGTGGCAGATCCTCCACCAGAGCGGCGCCGATCACGCCGACGCCATGACCCGCCATTATCAGGATCTCCAGATCCCGGCCCGTGTCGAGCCCACCTTCGCCGCGATGGGGCCCGCGTGGGCCGCCGCCGACGCCGCCGTCGGCCGGGCCGGCGCCGGCACCGTCGCCGAGTCCTGGGCCACACGCACCCCCACGCTCTTTCTGCCCTATCCCTACCACAAGGACCAGCACCAGCGACGCAACGCCCTCCCCCTCGCCGAGCGGGGCGCCGCCCTGCTCGGCGTAGACCGGATCGACCCCGCCGCCAATTTCCGCGACAACGCCCCCGCCTTGCTCGCTCTGCTCGCCGACTCGGTCCACCGGCAAGCGATCGCCGACGCCCTCACCCGCCTCGGCCCCGCCGACGGCGCCGACGCGATCGCCCGGGCCCTCCTCGGCGGTTGACCCTCCCCGCCCCCGCCGGCGGGAGCCCCCGGGTTCTCGGACTTTCGCCGCAACTTCTCGAACGATCCCCTCCGCGGACCGCCCGGGACCAAATACACTTCACCTGTGTCGGGGGTTGAACCACCACATCCAGTGGGCGAACTCGCCTGCGTGCTGCTCCACGAGGCCGGCACCGAGACCCCCCTGCGCCTCTGCCGCGCCCTCGGCAACAAGGGCATCCGGGTCCACCCAGTGACCGACGCCTACGCCGCCCTTGCCGCGGTCTGCCGCCACGACCGGACCAGCGGCGTGACCCTCAGTATCCTTCTGATCGCCGAGCCGGGACACCTCGCCAACCCGGCCGAGGTGGTCGACGCGGTGCAGGCGTACGCCCCGAAATCGGTGTGCTGGCTGTACACCTCCGCTCCGCCTGAACAGGTGAGGGAGATCAACGACGCCGACCTGGCGCGCTGGCGGCGCGACCGTCGCACGCGGTCAGACGCCGAGCCTTCGCTCCCCCTGCCCGAGTCGGCGCCGACGCTGCGGATCGTGAACGCTGGCGACGACGCGGAGGGGTCCGAGAAGTCGCCACTTGCCGGGGGGGACGATCCCCGGGCCTCCCGCGGGCGTACAACACCCCCGGGCCCCCCCGAGCCGGAGGAGGGGGCGCTGCTGACCGATGAAGAACTGGCGATGCTCCTGAACGACGAGCACGACAACGAAGGACGGAACGGCGGGCACGGATGAGCACGAACCGCGGCGCCAAACCCAAGCCGGCCGAACGCCAGGGCGCGATGCGCGTGGTGCTGCTGGGCCGCACCGGCTTCGACGCGGCGCTCCGCGACGACGCGGCGGTCGAGCTCGTGCGCGCGCGCACGCCGCTCGAAGCGGTCGGCGAGGTCGCCTCGCCCCCCGCGGCTTCGCAGGGCGTGCCGACCGTGGTGGTGGTGGGGCAGGGGGCCGAGCCCGAGTCGCACCACGCCGCGTTCCTCGCCGCCATGCGTGAGGCCAACCCCGCGGTGCGGCTGGTTCGGGTGGGCTCAGCAGGTCCGGACGGCGCGTCGTACGACGCCGTGCTCAACCCGGGATCGACCCCCGAGGCGCTCCGGGCCGCGATCGGCGATGCGTCGGCGCCCCGGGGCGAACCCGACGACGCGGACAGGGGCCCCGCCCGGATCGAGCTTCCCCCGCAGACGCCCGAGGAGCCCACGGTGGTCGTCGCGCGGGCGGCCCCCCCCTCGCCCCGGTCGGCCCCGATCACCGTCGGGGACGCGGCGATGCTCGGCGAGCTGGCGAACGGCTCGGCGGCGTTGCTCCGCGCGGGGCTCGCGCTGATCCGCGAGCGGGCGGGGATCGGCGATCTCTCGTTCGTGGAACTGGAGGGCGCGTCGGACCCGGGCCTCCCCGCGGACATGTTCGCCTGGGTGGCGCAGGGCTCGAAGCGGTACGGGCTGCTGCGGACCACCTCGACGCGTTCGGCGGCGGACCGGCTCCGTGCGCACGCGGACTGGCTCGCCGCGTGGCTCGCGGCGCAGGAGCGGCAGCAGTCGCTCCGCAAGGCCGCGTTCACCGACCCACTGACGGGCGCGTGGAACCGGCGGTATTTCGACGGGTTCCTGACCTCGGCGATCGACCGGGCCCGGGCCACGCGACGCACGGTGACGGTGCTCGTCTTCGACATCGACGGGTTCAAGCAGTACAACGACCGCTTCGGGCACCTCGCCGGGGACGAAATCCTGATCGAGACGGTGCGGGCGCTCAAGACCTCCGTCCGCCCCTCCGACCGCGTCTGCCGCATCGGGGGCGACGAGTTCGCCGTGATCTTCGACGACCCGCAGGGCCCGCGGGAATCGGGGAGCCGTCCCCCCGAGTCGGTCTATGTGCTCGCCAAGCGTGTGCAGCGGCAGATCGCCGAGCGCCGGTTCCCGAAGCTCGGGGCCGATGCGCCCGGCGTGCTGACGATCTCGGGCGGTCTGGCCGCGTACCCGTGGGACGGGCACGACGCCGAGACGCTGCTCTGCAAGGCCGACGACCTCGCCTGCCAGTCCAAGAGGCAGGGCAAGAACGCGATCACCCTGGGCCCCGGCGCCGAGCGGCTCTGCCGCGGGATGGACGACGCGGATTGCTGAGCCCGCCCCGAGGGCCCGGCCGCATGGGGCGCCGGTGCCGGCGTACGCTGGCGGCATGCCCGCCCGCTACCGCCTGCTCGCGCTCGACCTCGACGGCACGCTGCTCGACGACCACGCCGAGCTGACCGCCGACAACATCGAGGCGGTCCGCCGCGCCCGCCGCGAGGGCGTGCGTGTGGTGGTCTGCACGGGCCGGGGCCTGGTCGAGTGCCGGCGGTATCTGGACCGGTTGGACCAGGTCGATCCGGTGATCGTCGCGGGCGGGGCGATCACCGCCGACCCGGTCTCGGGCGAGACCATCCGCCGGGTCCCGATGGCCGCCCCCCTGGTGGCCCGTACCGTCGATCTCTTGCTCGGCGCCGGGCACGCGGCGCTGGTGCTCAAGGACCCCTCGCCCGCGGGGTACGACTACCTCGTGGTCACGGGCGGGGGCGAGGTCCGGCCCGACCCGGTGACGCTGTGGTGGTTCGAGAAGATGGGCGTGCGCGTGCGCTACGCCGCCCGCGTCGAGGACGATGAGCATCCCGAGCACACGATCCGTGTCGGCATGTGCGCCGACGCGGCCCAGAGCCAGGCGCTCGCCGGTGTGATGCAGCGGGACCTGGGCGACCGCGTGGTGATGCACGCGTTCAAGGCCGTGGTCGGCCCCGGCATCACCGGCGCCGCCGAGCGAACGGTGCACATCCTCGAGGCCTTCGACGCCTCGGCGGGGAAGTGGCCCGCGATCGAGCGCTACGCGGCGGAACTGGGCGTCGCGCGAGAGCAGATCGCCGCGATCGGGGACGAGGTGAACGACCTCGAGATGATCCGGCGCGCCGGGCTGGGCGTGGCGATGGGCAACGCCGTCCCGGCCGTGCTCGACGCGGCGGACCGCACCACCGAGGCGAACCACCGGTCCGGGGTCGCGCGCGCGATCGAGCGGATCCTGGAGGGCGCGTGGTGAGCGCGCAGACGCTGCACGAGATCCGCTCGTTGCTCGAGTCGCACGGGCTGGCGCCCAAGAAGTCGCTGGGGCAGAACTTCCTCATCGACCGCAACCTCGTCGCCAAACTCGTGGACGAGTCGGGCGTCGGCGAGGGCGACCTGGTGCTCGAGGTCGGCCCGGGGACCGGGACGCTGACCGGCGAGCTGCTCGCTCGCGGGTGCGAGGTCGTGGCCTGCGAACTCGACGACGGGCTCGCGCGCCTGCTGGCCGATCGATTCGCCGATCAGGCCCGGTTCACGCTCGTGCACGGCGACTGCCTCGCGTCCAAGCGGGCCCTCTCGCCGGAACTGGCCCGGGCGCTGGGCGATCGCCCGTTCCGCCTGGTCGCGAACCTGCCGTACCAGGCCGCGACGCCGCTGATGCTCCATCTGCTCACGGCCCGCCCCGCGTGCGGCGGGCTGTTCGTCACGATTCAGCGCGAGGTCGCCGACCGGCTGCTCGCCGAGCCCGGGTCAAAGGAGTACGGCGCGATCAGCGTGGTGGCGCGGTGCACGGCCCGGGTGAGGCGGATCGCGAATCTCCCGTGCGAGTGCTTCTGGCCCCGCCCCAAGGTCGTCAGCACGATGGTCGGGCTCGAGCGGCTCGACCCACCCCGCACCGCGGACGCGGCCGCGCTGGCCGAGTTCTGTCAGCGGGTCTTCGCGGGGCGTCGCAAGCAGCTGGGGGGGCTGCTTCGTTCGCTGGACCTGACGCCCGAGGTCTGGCCCGAGAACATCGCCCTGACCGATCGGATCGAGGCCTTGCCCCCCGATCGCATCGAATCGCTGGCACGGGCCTGCCCGCGACGCTAGGCTGTTCTGGGTTCCCCATCGGCCCACGGAGGGTGCATGACCGCGGGGCAGAGCCGACCGTTCGAGCAGGCGCGTCACGAACATGCCCCCGGCGTCCGCCCGGGATCCAGTCCGCCTGACAGCCCGCCTCCGCCCAACGGCACCCTTTCTCACGCGAACGGCAAATCCGGCGAGCATCTCCCGCGGAGGTACACCCCCGCGCCGGCTGGCGCCCCGGGCCAGATCGGCGACACGGGGGAATCGGACCAGGCGGCGCCGAAGTACACCACGCGGGACGAGGTCGAGTCGCTCGGCGTCTCGCTGGGCCCGGCGCTCCACGAGGCCTGCGGCGATCGCCTGGGCGACATCGACTGGTTCCAGAGCCCCTGGCAGAAGAGCGGGGCGGCGACGGGGTTCACCTCCTGGCGGCTCCCCGACGGGAGCGTTGTCGGGGCGATCGCCAAGGTGCCCGTGGGGTTCAGGGAATACGACTGGTCGGTGCGGCTCGGGGAGGTTGACCCGATGTGGTGGCGCAGCGAGGCCTGCCGTCACCTGCCGGTGCCCCGGGTCCTGGCGAGCGGGACCGAACTGGGGGGGTACGACATCGCGTGGCTGGTGGTCGAGAAGGTCTCGGGCCGGCCCATCTCCAAGGAGATGAACCCCGAGTCGCTCGAGAAGCTGTTCGCCGCCGCGGCGCTATTCCACAAACTCGCGCTCGAGAGCAGGCCCCTGGAGCGGGTGCAACTCACGCTCGGGCTCGACTGGGTCAAGGTGCTGGCCCGGGCGCGGCAGTCGTGCGAGGACAACGACCTCGAGGGCGCCGGTGAGTGGATCGAGTTGATCGACCGGGTCACCGGGCTGCTGCCCGGGCTGCTCGAACGCTGGCACGGGCGGCCCGTCGATTCGTGGTGCCACGGCGACCTCCACCCGGGCAACGCGATGATCCGTTGCGACGAGACCTGCCCCGAGGATCGCTGCGGCGTGCTGATCGACCTGGCGCTGGTGCATCCCGGGCACTGGGTCGAGGACGCGTTGTATCTCGAGCGGCTGTACTGGGGGCGAGAGAACGCGCTGGGCGGGGTCAACCCGGTCGAGGCGCTGGGGCGGCACCGGCTGGCGCTGGGCCTGAGCGCCGACGAGGCCGACCTGGAATTGGCGGACATCCGGCGTGTGCTGATGGGGGCGACCTCTCCTGCGTTCCTGGGGCAGGAGAACAACCGGGTGTACCTCGAGGCGGCCCGGGGACGGCTGTGTAAGATCATCCCCACTTTAGGGCATCTTGCATGAGATCGCGGGTCGGGTGTGGACACGGGGAAGGTGCCCGCCAAAATGCCCCAAGCGGGCGGCGTGGGCCGCCGGACTCCGAGACAGAAAGCAGGTGACCCGTGGACTCACTCGAGAAGCTCGCCCAACTCGTGGAATCGGCCCGAGACGACTACAACAAGGCCAAGGGCGGGAACAAGGCCGCGGGCACGCGGGTCCGCAAGACGATGCAGGACATCAAGAACGCGGCCCAGGAGATCCGGCAGGAGATGCTGACGAACCGGGAGAGCACCGCGTCGTGACCACGATCGGCTCCACCCGGACCGAGGGCGACGCCCACAGCGCGCTGTTCGAGCTCGCCGGGGTGGATCTGTCGGCGTGCCTGGCGGGCAAGGCCGAGATCGCGCGGGTCAACCCGCACCGTCACGAGTTCGCGCTGCTGGACGAGGTGATCTGGATCGAGGCGGACAAGTCCTGCGCCCTGGGGCGGCACCGGGTCGGGCACGACGCGTTCTGGGTCCGGGGGCACTTCCCGGGCAAGCCGCTCATGCCCGGGGTGCTGCAGATCGAGGCGGGGGCCCAGTTGGCGTGCTACCTGTGGAATGTGCAGCAGCCCGAGCCCCGGGTCGCGGCCTTCCTGCGGATCGAGGACGCCGCCTTCCGCCGCTCCGTGGTCCCGGGGGACGATCTGCTGTTGCTGTGCAAGTCGGTCAAACTCAGCCGGCGACGGTTTGTGTCGGACATCCAGGGCATCGTCGCGGGTCAGGTCGCCTTCGGGGCGAGGATCAGCGGGATGGCGCTGGACCCAAGCCAGGCGGAGTGAGCGTGCCGGGCGGGCCCGAAAGCCTGCTGGTCGACCGGGCGCGACGCGCCTGGCCCATGCCGATCGACATCGTGCTGGACGGGATCCCAGAATCGGTCCGCGCTGACGCGTGCGCCGCGGCGCTTCGGGCCCGGCCCGGGGCGGTGCTGTTCCTGTCGGGCGGAAGGGCGGTGCTCGCCGCGGCGTGCGGGGATCTGCGGTCGTTCGTGCCCGCCCGGCTGCGCGGCGAGGGGCATCGGGCCGGTCTGGCGCCGGTGGTCGATCGCGTGCTGGCGTGCGAGGCGGGGTCGGGCTTCGAGGCCGACTGGGCCCAGTGGGTGATCGCGCGGGCGGTGCTGCCGGAGGCCTGGCGTGCGGCGTGCGCACGGCGGCGGGTGTTCGCGGTGCACCTTGACCCCGAGTCGAGCGTCCCCGCCTGCCGCGTCGGGAGGCTCGACGAGGTGAGCGCGTCGGCGGACTCCGCAGCGGTGATCGGCCCGTTCGGGACGCGTCGGGCGGCGGAGGCGTTCGCGCGGCTCGCCGAGGAGCGGTTCTCCTTGTGCCGCGAGCCGTCGCTGCTCGCCAAGCGGCCCGACGCGGTGGCGTGCGCGTACAAGGACATGGGCAAATGCCCCGCGCCGTGCGACGGGAGCGAGCCGATGGAGTCGTACCGATCGAGGGCGAGGGAGGCGGTCGCGTTCGCGCGCTCGAGGCGTGACGGGATGCTCGCGGGCGTCGAGGCGTCGATGCGGGAGGCGGCCGCGGCGCTGGACTTTGAGCGGGCGGCGGCGCTGAACGAGGAGATCGGGCTGTTGCGGGCGGCGGGGGGGCGCGCCGGGGCGTGGGCGACGACGATGGACCGCTTTGCCGTGCTCGGGGTGCTGCCCTCGGGTCGGCGCGGGGTGGCGCGGCTGGCGCTGCACGACCGGGGCGTGACCCGTTGGCTCGGGGAGTTCACGGCGGATGAGGCCGCCGAGGCACTTGATGGGCTCGGGTCGGCCCTGGTCAACGGGGGGGCGTCGTGGTCGACGGATCACGCGGAGGGGGTCGGGCTGGTGTGCGCCCACCTGTTCTCGGGTCGTCGGACGCGGGGGTCGTTCCTGCGGGTGGACGGGCCGGCGGATCCGGCCGATGTCGAGCGGGCGATCCGCCGAGCGGGCGGAGTGGAGGCGGACGCCCCCGGTTCGGTGGAGCGCGTGGAGACAGGAGACGCGGGATGAGCGGGCCGTATGCGCTGGTGTTCGAGCCGATCCTGTAGGAGAAGGTCTGGGGGGGGCGTCGCCTGGCGCGGTACGGCAAGCGGCTTGGCCCTGAGGCGCGGGTCGGCGAGTCGTGGGAACTCGCCGACCTTGTCTCGACGAGCGCCTCGGGCGGTGGGGGCGGATCGGCGTTCTCGGTGGTCGCCAACGGTGCGCTCGCGGGGACGACAATCGGCGAGGCGATCGAGCGGTGGGGCGAGGAGTTGCTGGGCGCGCAGGGGCTGGAGCGTGCGCACGAGGTGGGCGAACAGACGGGCGCGGGGCGTGCGGTCTTCCCGCTGCTGCTCAAGTACCTCGACGCGGGCGAGCACCTGAGCGTGCAGGCGCACCCGAGCCCGGCGTACGCCGCCTCGCACCCGGGGGCGCACCTCAAGACCGAGTCGTGGTACATCGTCGAGGCCGAGCCGGGCGCGATGCCGGGCGGGGGCGAGGTCGAGCCGTTGATCTTCAAGGGGCTCCGGGCCGGGGTTTCGGGCGAGTCGTTCCGTGCGCACGCGTTGGACGGAACGGTGGCGGCGGACCTGCTGGCCGAGCCCGCGATCCCGGGGATGTGCCACACGCTTCCGAGCGGGACGGTGCACGCGCTGGGGGCGGGTGTGCTGGTCGCGGAGGTGCAGACGCCGAGCGACACGACCTTCCGCGTGTACGACTGGGTGAGCGAGTACGACCGCCCGGCGCGGGAGTTGCACCTCGATCAGGCGCTCGCCTGCATCGACTTCGAGCGCCCCGGCGCGGCGGCGGCGGTCGATGCGCGGCGCGGCGGACGGGCGGCGTCGACGGCGTTCTACACGATCGACGCGGTTCACGGCGCGGCCCGGTTCGAGCCGGGCCGGGCGGCGGCGGTCATGGTGACGGCGGGGCGGGGCGTGCTCGTGGGGGCGGGCGAGCCGGTCGAGGTGGCCGGGGGCGTGACGGTGCTGGTGCCGGCGTGCGTGGCGGGGGGCTGTGCGCTGTCCGGCGGCGAGGGGCTGCGGGCGCTGGTGATCGGGCTCGCCGGGGCGTGATCGGGTACGCTCAGGGCATGAGCACAAGACTGTTGATCATGGGGCTCGGGGCGGGGCTGCTCGCCCTGGGGGCGGGCGGGTGCACGACGGATCGCAACGCGCGGCTGACGGTCGGGGCGGAGGCGATGCCCGCGGTGTTCGCGGCGTCGGCGCCCGCCGCGGGCGACGGCCCGACGACGCGGCTCGACCGCGCGGACTGGGAGCCGGTCGAGTACCGCGTTCCCGTGGACGGGACGGTGCACCCGCCGCTGTGGCGTTCCCACGCGTCGTTCGACGAGAGCCCGGCGAGGCAGCACGGGCTCTACCCCACGGCCGCGTCTGTGCTCGACACGGCGGGGGACCCGGGCGAGGCGATCGCGGCGGGGTTCATCGAGCCGGCGCGGGCGGTGTTGGACCTGGCGGCGATGCCGGTGCGGATGATCCTCGAGCCGGTGTGGACGAAGCGGCAGAGCCCGTCGATGTACAAGCGCTGGCACTCGGGTGCGTGGCTGGCGGGGCCCTCTCCCGAGGCGCCGGCGGGCGACGCCGATCGGGCCGAGGGGGCGGAGGGTTGAACGGCGGCGTGCTCGATTTCGACGACCGTGGCCTGCCGCCCGGGAAGCGGGTGCGCGCGGGGCTGGAGGTGACGCCGTTCGAGGTGCGCGACCTGCTCGGGTCGGGTTGTCGGCCCGTGCTGGTGGATGTGCGCGAGCCCGACGAGTGGCGGATCTGCCGGCTGGACGGGGCGGTGCTGGTCCCGCTCGGGGAGATCGAGGAGCGGGCCGAGGAGTTGTTCGAGGCGCACGGGGCGGAGACCGCGGTGGTGGTGTATTGCCACCACGGGGTGCGTTCGTTGACGGGTGCGTCGATCCTGCAGGCGAAGGGGCTGCGCGGGGCGCGTTCGCTGGCGGGGGGCATCGACCAGTGGTCGGTCGCGGTGGACGCGGGCGTGCCGCGGTATTGAGGCGGGGGCGGCGCCGGCTGGGGCGCTGGCGTCGTGATGCGGTATCCTCGTCCGCATGGCGGCTAGGCGTGCGACATTTCTCACGAGACTCGGGCCCGGGATCCTGCTCGCGGCGACTGGCGTCGGGGCGGGGGACCTGGCGACGGCCGGGATCGCGGGGACGCGGTTCGGGGCGGTGCTCGCGTGGGCGGTGGTGCTCGGCGCGGGGCTGAAGTTCGTGATGACCGAGGGGCTGACGCGCTGGCAGCTCGCGACGGGGACGACGCTGCTCGAGGGGGCGACGCGGCGGCTTGGGAGGCCGTTCCAGGTCCTGTTCCTGCTCTACCTGTTGCCCTGGAGTTTCTTCACGGGCGGGGCGCTGATGGGCGCGTGCGGCTCGGCGATGAACGCGATCGCGCCGCTCGACCCGGCGGACCCCGGTGTGGGGCGCGTGGTGTACGGGGTCGCGCATTCGGCGGTGGGGGTGGCGCTCGTGCTGGCGGGCGGGTTCAAGTTGTTCGAGCGCGTGATGGCGGCGACGATCGGGGTGATGGTCGCGGGCGTGCTGCTCACGGTCGTGCTCTCGCGGCCCGATCTGGGCGAGTTCGCCCGGGGGCTGGCGGTGCCGCGCGTGCCTCGGGCGGAAGGCGGGCTCGCGTGGACGGTGGCGCTGCTGGGGGGAGTCGGCGGGACGGTGACGATCCTGTGCTACGGGTACTGGATCCGCGAGCACGGGCGGCGCGGGGCGGCGGACCTGGCGGCGTGCCGCGTGGACCTGGGCGTGGGGTACGCGGTGACGGCGCTGTTCGGCGTGTGCATGCTGGTGATCGCCAGCCGCACGCCCGTGGCGGCGGGGGGCTCGGGGAGTTCGCTTTTGATCTCGCTGGCGGAGAGCCTGGGGGCGCCGCNNGCGATCGCGTCGAGCCTGCTGGGGGTGTGGCTGGCGGTGCCGTACCTGTTCGCCTATTTCCTGCTGAACCGGCGTGCGGGGGGGGACGAGCCGCCGCGCGAGGTGTCTACGCGTTCGCTCGCGTACCGGGGCTATCTGGTTGCGTTGGCGGTGGGGCCGATCCCGATGCTGTTCGTG
>JRYH01001024.1_pt1 | contig 74630 bp, 54 predicted proteins | sample 235351 | NCBI WGS metagenome assembly JRYH01 (sample SAMN03074221, study PRJNA261480) | activated sludge metagenome | biome: Wastewater Treatment Plant; feature: Wastewater; material: Activated sludge; isolation source: activated biomass of a wastewater treatment plant treating wastewater... ... | reverse complement strand
GCACGATCATGTCCTACTGCCACATCTGCGACGGCGGGCTGATCAACATCGACCTCCGCTTCCACCCGCTCGTCCAGGACCGGATCGAGGAGTTCCTCGCCTTCGAGGCCGGGTGCAACCTCCAGCCCGCCGCCGCCGCCCTGCCCGACGACGCCCAGACCCTCCAGAACACGCCCGTCGACATCTTCGTCCTCGCCAACGACAGCGGCCCCTCCTGCGCCCCCGTCGGCATCTCGACCTTCCAGGCCACCTCCGCCCAGGGCGGCGCGGTCACCCTCCAGGGCTGGACCAACCCCACCGGCGATCCCACGGGACGATTCCTCCGCTACACCCCCGCCAACAACTTCTCCGGCACCGACACCTTCACCTACACCAACACCAACGGCCAGTCCGCCCAGGTCACCGTCGAGGTCGAGGGATACCGCCCCGCCGACACCGTCTTCAACCCGCAGCCCGGCCTCACCGCCGCCTACTACAACATCGGCGGCGGCGCGACCGTCGTGCCCGACTTCACCAGCATGACCCCCGTGCAGGAGTCGATCTCGACCACGCTCAACTACGCCTCCACCAACGGCGCCGCGGTCGGCGGGCCCCTCTCCGACAATGTCGGCGCCGTCTTCGAAGGCTTCGTCACCGTCCCCCAGCAGGGCGTCTACACCTTCAGCCTCGAATCCGACGACGGCTCGCTCCTCTTCGTCGGCGATGAACTCGTCGTCGACAACGACGGGCTCCACGGCATGCAGACCCGCGGTGGCACCATCGGCCTCGAACCCGGCGCCCACCAGATCCGCGTCGAGTTCTTCGAGGCCGGAGGCGGCGCGGGCCTCATCTTCCGCTGGGCCGGCCCGGGCGTCTTCACCGGCGTCGTCCCCGCAACCGCCCTGACCCACGGCGACGACAACTGCAACGCCGCCGACCTCGCCCTGCCCTTCGGCACGCTCGACCTCGCCGACATCTCCGCCTTCATCGCCGCCTTCGTCGCCCAGCAACCCGCCGCCGACCTCGCGCCCCCGTTCGGCGTCTTCGACCTCGACGACCTCTCCGCCTTCATCACCGCGTTCGTCGCCGGCTGCCCGTAACCCCGATCGCCTCTCGCGTCACCCCCAAGCCCCCGCACGCGGGGGCTTTTTTTGTGCGCTCCGATCAGGCCGATCATCCCTGAAGGGCCGGAATCGCCCTCGTCCTCCGAGCCGGCGCCGGACGCCGCAGGAAGTCCGCCAATCCCCGGTGCCGTGGTTCGACCCAAAGGGCGAACCACGAAAGGGCGGCCTTGGAGGTCTGGAAACCCGCCTTCGCCCTGCCTTCTCACCTAGGCCCTCGCCGCCTCCCCCACCTCCAGCACGCTCCGCTCCCCCACCGCGAACACCCGATCCCCCGCCCGCGGCGAGATCATCGCCAACCCGGTGAACGAACCGAACGCCGGCAGCACCCCGAGCCGGGGCGAGAACCAGAAGCACGGCGCCCGCAGCCCACCCGTGCGGCGACGCCCCGTCAGCGCGATCCCCGGGTGCAGGTGCCCGCACAACGAGGGCCCCTCCCCCGCCTCGGCAGGGTCGTGGCAGAGCGTGATCCCCCCAAGCGTCCACCCCGGCTCGACCGCCGTGATCCCGAGCCCCGCCGGCGGGTCGCTCGCCCAGCGGTCGTGGTTGCCCCGCACGAGCACCAGCTCGAGCCCGCCGTGAGCCGCGCGCCAGGCGCCGAACGACGCGAGCGTCGCCTTGCGCCACGCCGCCCGGTCGTGCGCCAGATCCCCCAGCACCACCACATGGGCCGGCTGCAACGCCCGCACCAGCCCACCCAATCGCTCCAGATCTGAAGCCGTCACCGACTCCGGCACCGGGGCCCCCTGCGCACGAAACGAAGCGGGCTTGCCCAGGTGCAGGTCCGCCAGCAGCAGCGTCCGCTCGGCCCCCCACCACGCCGCCCGCTGCGGCAGCAGGTCAAGGGTCTCCCCCGCGAACTCGACCCGGCAGGAACCCCCGGGGATCAACGCCCACGCCCCTTCCGAGGCCCCGCCCGCCCCGCCGCGTCCTCCTCCAAACGCACCGCCATCCGACGCACCCGATCCTCCCACGCCTCGCTGCTCACCGTGGTCGCCCGCATGCTCTCGGCGAACAGCGGGAAGGCGAGCGGCGTTACCGACGCCGGCTCCACCAGCACCAGCCTACGCGAGACGCACGACTCGAGCACCTCCCGCAGCCGACGCACCTCCAGCTGCCCCTCCACCACCTCCCGCCTCGCCTGGCTCAGCAGCAGGTTCCCCGGATCGAACTGATCGAAGACATCGAAGAACATGTCGCTCGACGCCTGCATCATCTTCGCCCCCGCCGCCCGCCCCGGGTACCCCTGGTGCGTCAGGCCCGCGATCCGAGCGATCTCCCGGAACTGCCGCCTCGCCAGCTCGCTCGCGTTCACCGAGGCGAGCAGGTCGTCGACCAGGCCCTCCGGGCTGAGCAGCTCCCGCCAGTCCGCCTCGCCCAGCGCGATCGGCTCGTCGGTCACCAGTTCGATCCCGTGGTCGTTCCCCACCGCGGTGATCGAAGCCGGGAAGCGCCGGCTCAGGCGCAGGCTCAGCACCGCGCCGAGCCCCTCGTGCGCCAGCCTTCCCCCGAAGAGAAACACGAACGCGTGGAACCCGTCCCGCAGCGAGATCGTCTCGATGAGCACCTCATCCGGCGTCGGCACACGCGAGAGCGAAGCCTGCAACTCGAGCAGGGGGCGGACTGCCTCCAGCTCGGGCCCCGCGTACACGCCGCGCGCCGCCTCCCCCAGCCTCGCCCGAACCGCCTCGGCGAGCTGCGTGCTCAGCGGCATCTTCCCCCCCTGCCAGCGCGGCACCGTCCCCCGCCCCGCCTTCGCGGGCCGCACGGTCGCGGTCATCTGACGCAGGCGGACCAGCTCGAGCACGCGCCCGCCGAAGACGAATCGCTCCCCGTCGCGGAGCCGCGTGATGAACGACTCCTCGATCGTCCCCAGCGTGCGCCCGTTGCTGTGCTTGAGCACGACCGATGCGTCGGCGACGATCGTGCCGATCCCCATGCGGTGCCTTGTCGCGATCCGCCGGCTCGCCACGCCCCACCGCGCGCCCTCGGGGGTGATCCGCGCGTAATCCGGGTAGGCCCCCAGCGTCGGCCCGCCCCGGTGCACGAACTCCATCGCCCACGCCCACTCCGCGTCCGTCAGCGCGCGATAGGCGAAGCACGACCCCACCTCGCGCCGCAGCGCCGCCTCGTCGAACCCGCCCCCCATCGCCGCCGTGACCAGATGCTGGCTCAGCACATCCAGGGGCTTGTCCACCGGCGTGCGCCGCTCCACCACGCCCGACGCGATCGCGTCCCGCGCGCCCGCGAACTCGATCAACTCCAGCGCGTTCCCCGGCACGCACACCACCCGGCTCACCCCGCCCGGGCGGTGCCCGCTCCGCCCCGCACGCTGCACGAGGCGCGCCACGCCCTTCGGGCTCCCCACCTGGATCACCTGGTCGACCGGCGAAAAGTCCACCCCCAGGTCAAGGCTCGAGGTGCACACCACCGCCCGCAGCCCGCTGTCGTGCGCGCGCAGCAGCCCCTCCACACGCTCCCGGATCTCGCGGTCCAAAGACCCGTGGTGCAGCGCGATCCGGCCCATCAGGTCCGGCCGCTTCCTGAGAATCTCGCGGAACCAGATCTCCGCCTGCGAGCGCGTGTTCGTGAACACCAGCGTCGTCCCCGCGCGCTCGATCCGCTCGATCACCTGCCCGACAAGCGTCGTGCCAAGATGCCCCGCCCAGGGGAACCGCTCGATCTCCGGCGGCAGCACGCTCTCGACCTCAACCGACTTTGGGCTCAGCCCGCGGACCAGCGCGGGCTCTTGCGCCCCCATCCCCACCAGCGCGCGGGCCGCCTCGTCGAGATTCCCGAGCGTCGCGCTCAGCCCCCAGAGCCGGACGCCCGGCGCGACCGCCCGGAGCCGCGCAAGGGCGAGTTCGGTCTGCACGCCCCGCTTCGTGCCGAGCAGCTCGTGCCACTCGTCGACCACGACCGTGCGCACGCCGGCGAACAGATCCGCCGATTCCGGGTAGGACTGCAGGATCGTCAGGCTCTCCGGCGTCGTGACCAGCGCGGTCGGCATCGAGCGCCGTTGCTTCGCCTTGACGCCGCTCGACGAATCCCCGGTCCGCTTCTCGATCCGCCAGGGCAGGCCCATCTCCAGAATCGGTTCGCGGATCGAGTCGAGCGTGTCGTTCGCCAGCGCGCGCATGGGCGTGAGCCACAGCAGCCGGAGCGGGGGCGTCTCGCCCGAGCGTTGGCACCGCTCGCCCTCCTCGGAGCCGGCCCACTCCCCCACCGGCCCGAGCAGGGCCGCGAGCGTCTTGCCCGTGCCGGTCGGCGCGTGGATCAGCCCCGACGCGCCCGCGGCGTGCGCGCCCCACGCCTCCCGCTGGAAGGCGAACGGCGTCCACCCCTTCGAGGCGAACCAGCCTTCGACCAGGGCGTGACTCATCCGCCCTCCACCGGCGGGCGGGCCCCGCTCAGACGCCCGCCCCGGCCAGCGCGAGCCGACCGACCGCGTCGAGCAGCGCGTCGACATCCGCGGCGGTGTTGCAAGGCCCCACGCTCGCGCGGATCGCCCCACGCTCGCCCGTGCCGATCGCCCGGTGCGCCAGCGGCGCGCAGTGCACGCCCCCACGCACGGCGATGCGATGGTCGCGGTCGAGCGCGGCGGCGGCGTCGCGCGGGTGGACCCCGTCGATATTGAAGAGAACGACCGCGGTCCGGCCCTCGACGCCGGGCAGCCCGAAGAGACGGACCCCGGGGATGGACGAGAGCCCCTCGATCATCCGCGCCGTCAGCGTCCGCTCCGTGTCGTGGTCCGCCCGGCACTCGGCCCGCATGGCGGCGAGCAGGCCCGCGAAGCCGACGGCGTTGGCGGTGCCGGCTTCGAGCGCGTCGGGCAGTTCCCTGGGCATGTCGAGCCCGATGCCGATCATGCCGGTGCCCCCGCGCCGCTCGCAGACCAGCCTCGGGGCCTCGGGGTCGTCGGGGAAGGCGCGGGGGCCCACGAAGAGCGCCCCGGTCCCCGTCGGCCCGCGCAGGCCCTTGTGGCCCGCGACGGCGAGCAGGTCGACCTGCCCCGCGTCCACATCGATGGGCAGGTGCCCCAGGGTCTGCGCCACATCAACCAGGAACAGGGCGCGGGGCGAGCGCGTGCGCAGGCCCTCGCCGATGACGCCCACCTCCTGGATCGTGCCCAGCACATTCGACGCGTGCGTCAGGCAGGCGAGCACGGTCCGTTCATCGCAGGCCTCGAGATAGGCCCCCGGGTCGATCAGCCCGTCCGACCCGCAGTTGATGACCTGGAACTCGATCAACCCCGCGCTCGCGTAGCAGTGCAGCGTGCGCAGCACGGCGTTGTGCTCGAGGCACGAACTGACAACCTTCGGCGTAGCCGCCCCGCAGCACTGCGGCAGCGTGCTCCGCATCACCCCGTGGATCGCGAGGTTGAGCGAATCGGTGCACCCGTGGGTCAGCACGACCCGCTTCGGCGTCGGGGCGTTGATCAGGCCCGCGATCGCCGACCGCGCCTCGTCGATCGTGGCCGTCGCCGCCCGCGCCAGCGTGTGCCCGCCGCGGCCCGGGTTGCCCGCCGAGTCCTCAAGGAACGCGACCATCGCCTCACCCACCTCCCGGGGCTTGGGCCAGCTCGTCGCGGCGTTGTCGAGGTAGATCAGGTCGGTCCGCATCGGGTCGCCAGTGTACCCCGCGGCCGGGGGCGGCAAAAGAGCGCAACTCGGGCCAATTCAGCGGGGATTCTCGGACGCGAGCCCGTACTCCTCCCACCGCGTGAGCACCCGCTCGCTCGTCGCCGGGTCGACCGCGAGCACCGGGGGCCACCCCCGGACGGGCTCGCCGCCGTGCGCGTCGCCCGTCGTCTTGGGGGTGGCGTCGAACGCGAGGCAGTCGCCGCGGGCGTCGCGGTGGCGGATCAGGTCCCGCCCCGGGTCCATGTTGGCCAGCCAGTTGAACATCCCGTCGACGGGGGAGTGGATGTCGACCCCCCGCCCCACGACGACCACGAACGGGAGGCGGGGTGCAAAGCCCGGATCGACCGCGAGCACCCGCTCGAGCACCCGGCGTCCCATCCCCTCGCGGCCCGGTTCGTTGACGCCCCGGTCCGCCTCGATCAGCAGCCAACCCGGCGCGTGCCTCGGCACCGCCGCCTCGAGCACACCCTCGAGCCGCGAGACCCGCTCGAGGTAGGCCTCCACGGCCGCTGCCTCGGGAAGGGGGCGGGGCCCTGCGGGCAGTTCGCCCCCGGCCTGCTCGTCGGCCCACCTGGGGGTGCAGTCGAACCCGATCTTGCTGCCAGCCCCGTGCCACGGGGCGGCGTGATCGAGGATGTCGAGCGGGCCGCGCACGACCTCGACATCGTGCAACGGGCGGCAGTGCCGGGCTGCGGCCTCGAGTACAGCCCGCTGGTCATGGACATCGACCCCGTCGGCGACGACGAAGATCGACTTCGTCCAGGCCATCTGCCCCGCGCCCCAGACCGAGTGCATGACGCGCCGACCCTGGAGTGGATAGGCCTTCTCGATGCGCACAAACGCGGCGTTGTGGAACGCGCCGAACATCGGGAGGTCGTAGTCCTCGATGTCGGGGACCAGCACCTTGAGCAGGGGAAGGAACAGCCGCTCGGTCGCCTTGCCCAGGTAGTAGTCCTCCTGGGGGGGCAGCCCCACCACCGTCGCCGGCAGCACGGCGTTCGCCCGGTGGGTCAAAGCGGTGACCTCGACGATGGGGTAGCGGTCGGGCAGGGAGTAGAACCCGGTGTGATCGCCGAAGGGCCCTTCGAAGACCGCGCCGGGGCCGAGGGGCTCGCCCGCATCGGGCTCCCAGCCCGGCCCGCCCCCGTCCGTGCGCACAAACCCCTCGATGACGATCTCCGCGTTGGCCGGGACCCAGAGGGGGACGGTCTTCGCCCGGACCATCTCGATGCCCCGCCCGTTGAGGAAACCGGCCATGAGCAGTTCGCTGATGCCCGGGGGGAGCGGGGCGGTCGCGGCGTAGGGGAGGACGGATTCGCCGCCGAAGGCGATCGCGACGGGCATGGGCTTGCCGCGTTTCTTCCACGACCTCCAGTGGCGCGCGCCGTCGTGGTGCATGTGCCAGTGCATGGCGAGCCGGTCCTTGCCGAGCAGTTGGAGGCGGTACATCCCGATGTTGTGCGACGAGGGCCTCGCCCGGCCCGCGTCGTCGGCGTGGATGGTGTGGATGCCGGCGAAGGTGATGTAGCGGCCGCGGCACCAGAGGTCCCACTCGTCGGGGGTCATGCCGGGGTGGCCCAGCCCCTCGACACCCTCGTTGACGCCCGGGGGGTAGCCGAGGGCGGCGAAATCCCCGTCGTGGGCCCAGCACCGGATCAGGGGGAGACGGGTCAGGTCGATGTGCTCGCCGGTCCGCACGACCTGCTGGCAGGGGCCGGCGCCCCTGCGGCGCCTGGGGCCGATCTTGAGCAGGGGGGCGACCTGGGCAGCCTTGCGGATCGCCTCGCCGAGGGAGCGCGGGGGCTGGGGTTTGACGAGTTCACCGATGCGCGCGCCGATCGCGTCGAAGCCGCCGCGCTCGCAGCCCAGCGCCATCTCCATGCGCCGGTAGGACCCGAACGCGTTGATGAGGAGGGGGAACTCGGCGCCTTCGATGTTGTCGAAGAGAAGGGCGGGGCCGCCGCGGTCGGCGTGGGCCGGGTCGTTGCGTTTCGCGGCGTCGCTCGGCGCGGCGGGGGCGGGCGATTTGCTCACGCGGTCGGCGATCGCGGCGACCTCGAGCACCGCGCTGACCGGGGCGCTGATTCGGACGAGTTCCCCGGCTCGGGCGAGGGCGTCGACAAACTCGCGGAGATCTCGGTACATTCGCCAAGCCTATGAGCCAGATCCCGCCCCATCCCCCCGGCCCGGCGTTCCGCCACGGGTTCACGCGCAACTGGCCCGGGTATTTCGCCGCGGTGGAGGGCAAGGGCCCCCGGGAGACGGCGGTGTTCGCCCTTGAGGCGTTCGCCCGGGAGGGTGTGCCGGATGCCTCGGGGGAACCCTCGTCGCGGCCGATCGCGGTTGACCTGGGGTGCGGCGAGGGGCGTGACACGCTGGAGATGCTTGGGCGGGGGTGGCGTGTCGTGGCGATCGACGGACACGAATCGGCCTTCGAGTGGATGGCCCGGCGGCCGGGGCTGCTCGGGAGCCCCATGCTGGACGCGAGGCTCGATCCGTTCGAGACCTGCTCGATCCCCGAGTGCCTTTTCCTGAACGCGAGTTTCTCGCTCCCGTTCTGCCACCCGGACGCGTTCGACGCGCTCTGGACGGTGATCCGGGCGGCGATCCGGCCCGGGGGACGGTTCGCGGGGCAGTTCTTCGGGGAGCGGGACTCGTGGGCGACGATTCCGGACCGCTCGCACCACACCCGCGTGCAGGTGGAGCGGATGCTGCTGGGGCTGGATCTGGAATTTTTCCAGGAAGAGGAAAAGGACAGCCGCGATGCCGAAGGAACGGACAAGCACTGGCATGTCTTCCATGTGGTCGCCCGGCGGCCGGGGTGATTCGGCATGAGCGAACTTGCGATCGACATCCGCGGGGCGACGAAGACCTACCGGGGCAAGGTCCGGGCGCTTCGCGGGGTGGACATGCGCGTGGCGCGTGGGGAGATCTTCGGGTTGCTGGGGCCGAACGGGGCGGGCAAGTCGACGCTGGTGAAGATCCTGATGACGGTGATCCGGTCGAGCGGGGGCGGGGGCAGCCTGCTGGGTCGCCCGGTCGGGGACAAGGCGGCGCTGGCGAGGGTGGGCTATCTCCCGGAGCACCACCGCTTCCCGGATTATCTCAAAGGGTGGCAGGTGCTGGATTTCTACGGCGCGATGGCGGGCGTGCGGCGTCGCGAGCGGAAGGCCCGGACCGGGGCCCTGCTCGAGCTGGTGGGCATGGGGGCGTGGGGCGACAAGCGGATCAAGCAGTATTCCAAGGGGATGCGGCAGCGTGTCGGGCTGGCGCAGGCACTGATGAACGACCCCGAACTCGTGCTGCTCGACGAGCCGACGGACGGCGTGGACCCGGTCGGGCGGCGGGAGATCCGCGGCATCTGCCAGCGGCTGAAGGAGGAGGGGCGGACGGTCTTCCTCAACAGCCACCTGCTGAGCGAGTTGGAGATGGTCTGCGATCGGGTCGCGATCCTGGTGCAGGGGCAGGTCGCCAGCCAGGGGACGATCGATGAACTGACGGCGCACCAGCGGTGGTACGAGATCGAACTGGCGGCCGACCCGGCGGACGGGGAGCGGGCGCTGCGTTCGGCGCTGCCCGGGGTCTCGCTGCAGGCGTTGCCGGCGGAGGAGGCGGGCCGGGGGGAGGGGCTGGCGCGGGTCGCGTCGGCCCGCGGGGCGCTCGCGACCGGGGAGTGGGTGGAGGTCGACCGTTCGCGGCTGCGGATCGGGACGGACGACGCGGGGGTGGTGCGGCCCGTGCTCGAGCGGCTGGTCGGGCAGGGCGCGACGATCCGGGCGGTGCGCCCGCACCGTCCCTCGCTCGAGGATCTGTTCATGCAGGCGGTGACCGACCCGACGACGGGGGCGGTGCTCAAGCCCGGGGCGGCGGGCGAGACGCGGCGGAAGGGGGAGCCGTGATTCTGACGCAGACCTTCGCGCTGCTGGTGGACGCGTATCGGGAGTTGAACGCGCGGAAGCTTTTCTGGGTGACGCTGGCGTTGTCGCTGCTGGTCGTCGCGGTGATGGCGGCGAGCGGGATCAACGAGCGGGGGATCACCTTCCTGATCTGGACGCTGGACTTCATCCCGATCAACAGCACGACGCTCAAGCCCGAGGTGTTCTACAAGGGGATGTTCAGCAACCTGGGGATCGGCCTGTGGCTCTCCTGGGTCGCGGCGATCCTCGCGTTGATCTCGACGGCCGGGGTGATCCCCGACCTGGTCTCGAGCGGGGCGATCGAGACGGTGCTGAGCAAGCCGATCTCCCGGATCCGCCTGTTCCTGACGAAGTACCTGATGGGGCTGCTGTTCGTGGCGTTGCAGGTGCTGGTGTTCAGCCTGGGGTCGTTCCTGGTCTTCGGGCTGCGGGCGGGGCTGTGGGAGCCGAGGCTCTTCCTGGCGGTGCCGATCGTCGTGATCTTTTTCAGTTACCTCTTCAGCGTGTGCTCGCTCGTCGGGCTGCTGACGCGGTCGACGACGACCTCGCTGCTGGCGACGCTGGTGTTCTGGTTTGTGCTGTTCGTGCTGAACTCAGGAGACGCGGTGCTGATGCAGTTCCGCGTGCAGGGTGAGGCGATGCTCGAGGCCGAGCAGGGCCGGCTCGCGCTGATGGAGAAGAACACCGCCAAAGTGCTGCGGCAGCAACGGGAGCGGGCGGGCGAGCCGGTCGAGGGGTGGGAGCCGACGGGCGAGGACCTCGAACTGAACAACCCGTTCCTGCGCACGAACCGGGCCCGCGCGGCGGATCTCGATGAGAATCTCACCGAGCTGGTGTTCTGGTCGGACCTGGTCTACAGGGTGAAGACCACCTTGCCCAAGACGACCGAGACGATCGCGCTGCTGGAGCGGAACCTGATCGACCTGAGCGACATTCCCCTCCCGGAGAACGAGCGGCCCGAGCCGACGCTCGACGACGGGGCGATCGAACTCGACCCGCAGGAGACGGCGCGGGAGGTGGAGGCGAGGCTGCGGGAGCGGTCGACGGCCTGGGTGGTGGGCACCTCGCTCGCGTTCGAGGGGGTCGTGCTGGCGGTCTGCTGCCTCGTGTTCGCGCGGCGGGACTTCTGAGCGCCACGCCCGGGCCGTCCCGGCGCTCTGATACTGATCTGGATTGGTTGACGCGCGGAAAGCGGTGCCACGACCCGCCCGGAGGGCGCGTCGTGCGTCTCTCGTCGGCGTCCGATCCGCACCACGCGCCGCTGACGCGGCGGGTGGTGGCACCGGCGGAGCACGCGCAGCGGTTAATCACGAGCCGTATGAGACGGGATCCGTTTCATACGGATGGTGATTGAACGCGGCGTCACATGTCTGAAACGAGTGCGAAGCAAGCCCTCGGCATGCGTCCTGCGCTATCGCTTCAGGCCCGTCGGGACGCGAGAATCAAGCACGACGCGTCTCAGGCGTCGGCGGCGTGGACGGGCAGGATCTCGGCCGCGGGGTCCTCGTAGGCGGCTTCGCCCGGGAGCGCCCGGCCGTGCCAGAGGAAGTGGAGGGCGCGTTTGATGTCCTGGAGGATGAGCAGGAGGCAGGGGAGGACGATCAGGATGATGCCGGTGGCGCTCATGAGTCCGAAGGCGATGGTGATGGCCATCGGGATGAGGAACCGGGCCTGGAACGACTGCTCGAGCAGGAGGGGGAGCAGGCCCAGGACGGTGGTGATGGTGGTGAGGAGGATGGCGCGGACGCGGGCCCTGCCGGCGTCGAGCGCGGACTCGAAGACGCTCTTGCCCTCGCGGCGCTGGTGGTTGAAGAACTCCATGTAGATGAGCGAGTCGTTCACGACGATGCCGGAAAGAGCGACGAACCCGATCAGGCTCAGGAAGGTCATCGTGTAGCCGAGCAGGAGGTGGCCCCAGATCATGCCGATCGTGGCGAAGGGGATCGCGGTCATGACGATGATCGGCTGGGTGTAGCTCTTGAAGAGCCAGGCGAGGGTCACATAGATGAGGCCCGAAGCGACCATGAACCCGATGGGGAGCGTGCGGAACGAGTCGGCCATGTCCTGCTGCCGGCCTCGGGCGACGATATCGACGCCGGCGTAGCGGGACTCGATCTCGGGGAACTTCAGGGCGAGGGCGGCGGCGACCTCGTCGGGGTTGGTGCGGGCGCGGTCGACATCGGCGGTGACGGTGACGGCCCGCTCACGGTCGAGCCGGCGGATGGTGGCGTAGGACTCGCCCTCCTCGATCAGCGCGACCTCGCCCAGGGGGACGGGGCGCCCGTCGGGGGTGAAGACGAACTGCGACTCGATCGCGGCGAGGCTGCGGCGTTCGGACTCGGGGAGCATGACGCGGACATCGACATCCTCGCGGATGCCTGCGAAGGTGAACGCCTCGATGCCGAAGACCATGCCCTGGATCTGCCTGCCGAGGCTCGCGCGGGTGAACCCGAGTTCGCGGGCGCCCTCGCGCAGGGTGAAGCGGATCTCACGCTGCCCCCCGTCGCTGTCGGAGGCGATGTCGACGACGCCGTCGAACGCACGCATCTGGTCCATGATCTCCGCGGCGACGCGTTCGAGCACGGCCTGGTCGGCGCCGCCGGCGATGGTGAAGGAGAGCGCGGCGCCCTCGGGCCCGCCCGAGACGCCCTGCATGCGCAGGCTCTTGACGCCCGGGAGTTCTCCCGTGGTCTCGCGGATGCCCTGGATGATCTGCTCGCTCGTGCGGTCGCGGTTCTCGACGGGGACGAGTTCGAGGATGAGCTGGGCCTGGTTGGTGCCGGTCGAGCCGTTGCCCTCGCCCGACATGGACGCGACGCTGCCGACGATTGTGTAGAACGAGGCGACCTCGGGCTGTTCGCGCACGGCGGTCTCGAGCCTCCGGGCGATCCGGTCGGTCTCGGCGAGCGCGGTGCCGACGGGCATCTGGAGCTCGATGGTGACGGTCTCGGCGTCGTCAGTCTCGAAGAAGATGAACTCGAGCCGGCCGCCCGCGACCATCCCCAGCGAGACGATGACCAGCGCGATCGCGGCGAGGGTCGTGGTGTATCGCATGCGCAGCAGGACGCGGAGCAGCGACACATACGCCGGCGCGATTCCCTTGGTGAACAGCGCGTCCCGGGCGGCGTCGAGGCGGTCCTCGAGCCGGGTGAGCAGCCCGACCCGGTGGGCCGCGTGGACCGCGTCGGTGTGCTTGAGGCTGTGCCCCATGTGGCAGGGGAGGATGAACAGGCTCTCGAGCAGCGAGACGAGCAGGGCGCACCCGACGATCAGGGGGAGCACGCCCAGCATGTCGCCGATCCGCCCCTCGATCAGGGCGAGGGGCAGGAAGGCGAAGATCGTGGTCAGCACCGTCGCGACCACGGGCCAGCCCACCTGGTTGGTCCCGCTGATCGAGGCCGCGAGCGCGGGCTCGCCCCGCTCGTGCCGGCTCGTGATGTTCTCGGCGACGACGATCGCGTCGTCAACGAGGATGCCGATGACGACGATCAGCCCGAACATGCTGAGCAGGTTGAGCGTGATCCCCGCGAAGCGCATGACGGCCAGGGTGCCGAGCATGCTGACGATCAGACCGATCGCGACCCAGAACGAGACCCGCCGGTTCAGCAGGAGCACGAGGGTGGCGAAGACGAGGATGCCGCCCCAGAACGCGTTGCGCACCAGGAGGTCCATCCGCCCCACGACGAAGCGGGCGAGGTCGGTCGTGGTCACCAGCGTCCCCGGCAGGGCCTCGCCCGACCGACTCAGGCCGAGCAGATAGGCGCGGTGGCGGGCGCTCAGGGGCTCGTCCGACCCGGGGCGGCTCAGCATCGCGCGGAGTTTCTCGCCGAAGTTCAGTTCCATGGGCTCGCCGAGCCGGCCCAGGCGGTAGGCCTTGACCATGTCGGCAATGAGCACGATGTCCTCGTCGCCCTTCTTGAAGGCCGTCAGGTTGGCCATCGGCTTGCCGTTCAGGCGGCTGAGCAGGGGCGTGTCGGCGAAGCCGTCGGTGATGGTCGCGATCTCCTCGAGCCGCACGGCGCGGCCGTCGGCGGCGGTGACGACGATGCCGCGGATCGCCTCGGCCCGCTCCTCGACGCCCACGCTGCGGAGCGAGACATTCGCCGTCGCGGTGCGGACCGAGCCGCCGGGGAGTTCGAGCATCGCCTCGCGGACACGGTCGGCGACGGCGGGCAGGCTGAGCCCGTACTGGAGCAGGGCGGAGGGGCGGACCTCGACGCCGATCTCGTCGGTCCGGACGCCGCCGAGTGCGACATCCCCCATCCCGGGCAATGACCGGAGATCGTCGCGGATCTCGCGGGCCGCACGCTTGAGTTCGCGTTCGTCGGCGTCGCCGTAGATCGACAGCGAGATCGCGGGGAGGTTGGGCTCCATCTTGGTGACGATGATCCGGTCGGCGGCGTCAGGGAGGTCCTGGAGGGCGTCGATCTCGCGCTTGACCTCGGCGACCTTCTCGTCGATGTCCGCCGAGCCCTCGAACTCGACGAGCACGGTCGTGACGCCCTCGGTGACGGTCGAGGTGATCTCGTCGACATCGGACATGTCGGCGACGCGGTCCTCGATCTTGATGGTCAGCGCGTCCTCGACCTCGTCGGGCGCGGCGCCCGGGTAGGGCGCGGTGATCATCACCAGGTTGGGCCTGACCTCGGGGAAGAACTCCCGTGTGAGCGTGACGCCGAAGATCAGGCCCGCCCCGATCACCGTGAACATCACGAGGTTCGCGACGACAGGGTTCCGCACGCCGAAGGATGCCAGGCTCACGGGTTCGCTCCCGGTTCGTCGGCGCCCCGGCTGACGGCCGAGCCGACGCCGCCATCCACGCGGACATCCACCAGGTCGCCCGGCCGGAGCGATTCGAGATTCGAGACAAGCACGAGATCGCCCGGCTTGAGGGCGCGGTCCCTCGAGACGCCCTTGTCCTGGAGCACGGCCCACTGGGTCTCGGCGGCGCTGACCTCGGCGAACCGGCCCTCGAGGTGATGGGCGACATTGACCTCGGCCAGCATCACCACCATGGGGCGGGCGGCGCCGTCGGGGGGCGCGGGGTCGGTCTCGCGGAGGGGGGCGGCGATCAGCACGGTGTCGACATCCACACAGTGACGGGGGATCACGATGTGCGGCTCGGTCTGACTGGAAGTCACCTCGCCCATCATGAACTGCCCCGGACGCAGCAGCGTGCGGGGATCGCCCTCGGGGCTCTGCCTGACCTCGACGAACACGGTCAGGCTGCGGAGCGACGCGTCCGATTCCGGGGCGACGCGGACCACCGTGCCGGCCCAGGAGAGCCGCAGCGGGCCCTCGGTCCGCAGCGTCACCCCGTCCCCCGACGCCACACTCTGGGCCGCGGCCTGCGAGAGGCGGAGCGGGACCTCGATCCGGCGGAGGTCGACCACGCGGGCGACGACCTCGCCGGCGCGGGCCCACTCGCCGAGTTTGAGCCCGATGTCCTGCAGCACGCCCGAGATCGGGGCGCGGATCTCAGTCCTGGCGAGATTCTCCTCCGCCATGCGGAGGTCCGCCCGCGCCGATTCGAGCGAAGCCCGGAGCGAGGCGCGACGCGAGGGGATGGTCTCCAGCGAGGAGAGCACCGCCGCGAGCGAGCGATTCGCGGCCTTGAGCGCCTGCAGCCGGGCGTCCACCTGGCTCTCGTTCCCCGCGCCGCGGGCGAGGGTGTCCCGCGCGCGGGCCAGGTCACGCTCGGCGATCGCGACCTCCTCCCTCGCGAGGTCGGCCTGCTCGGCGAGGCGTGCCTCCTCGACCTCGAGCCCGGAGATCTGGGCCTCGACGGAATCGGCCTGCTGACGCGCCCAGCGGACGCGCTGCTCGTAATCGGTTGGATCGATCTTCAGCAGGAGTTCGCCCGCCTCGACCGTGACGCCGGCCTCGAGCCGATCGGGCCTCGCGACCACCCTGCCGGCGACCTCGGCGGCGATGTCGGCGGCGTCCATCGCCCGGGTCGTGCCGTACCCCGTCCACCGCCGGGCGATCGGGAGCGACGCGCACTCGACCGCCTGCACCACGGGGAGCGAGGCGGCCTCCTGCCGCTGCCGCGGCGCCTCGCGTGTCGAGGCGAGATACCGGAACAGCGAGAGAGCGACCACGACGGCGAGCACGCCCGCCAGCGAACGGAGAATGCGCGAGAGCCATATCCACACGGTGAGTTCCCTCGGGCGGACGCGGGCGCCGGCGGGCGGGGCCTCCGGGCGTCGGAGGGACCGGCGTCACCGATCCTAGCGCCGGCCCGTTTGCCGATCTTTCGGGCCGGCGTGGCGGGCGCGGCCCATAGCGGCTTCGCGTAGCCCCCGGCCCCGGTTTCAGACCTCGCTCCGGGGAGATCGCCGTCTCGCCTCACATGCCGAGCAGCATCGGGCGGTCGAGCAGCACGCGGTCCTGGATCGGGCCGTGCCGGGCTTCGAGGACCTCGATCACGAGTTCCCTTCCGTGCTCGCCGAGGCCCGGGAGAGGCGAGGCGAGCGGGGCGGAGGGCGCGCTCCGTGTGAGCGGCACGCGGAGGAGTTCGGTCTCGACGCCGTTGCGCACGACGGCGACGCGCACCTCGGCGTCAGCCCATCGCCCGGCGGGCTTCATGGGGTCGTCCAGCACGCCGCCCAGCCTCGCGATGGCGCCGAACCGGGAGGCCGCCGCGGGGAGTTCCCACCTGACCCGAACCGGGCCGTCGAGCTCGATGTGCGGCGTGCCGAGCGGCGCGTCGACCTCGGAGCCCAGGGCCGCGGGGCGCGACCACCGCCGGCCGGCGAGCGGCGACTGCCCGGCGATCTCGAGCGCCGCCAGCGGGATGAGTCGGTCCTCGTCGAGCCAGGCGGCGCGGAGTTCATCGACCGTGAGCACGACCGCCCCGCCGGCGGGGTCCACGAGCCGCACCGAGCCGTCGAGTGAGTCCCCTCCCGCGGTCGCGGCGCGAATCGTGCCGTCGGCCCACCAGATGCGGGGCCCCTCAGGGGGCACGGCCTGATTCCCGAGGCGGATCTCGGCGACGCGGTTGAGCGGGAATGGCTGCTCGCCCGCGCCGGCGTCGAACACCACCGACTCGTCGATCGCGACGAGGAACCCGCGCACGCGGTCCCCGTTCAGGAGGACCAGCTCGTCGTCCGAGGCCTCTTCCCAGGGCGCGAGGCGGGAGGCCCCGCTCGCCCATGGGTCGATCGCGATGCGCGCGACCTTCTCGAGCGACAACGCCTCGGCGCCGAACGCGGTAAGCACGCTCAGGGTGTCCTCCGCCGACGCGGGCGCATTGATCGACGCGGAGTTCCAGGGCCCGAGCGAGCCGAGCAGCCGCTGCCCGTCGACGAGTTCGATCACGACGGGTGTGCCGCCCGCGAGTTCGTCCTCGGTGGGGCGTTGCCACCCGTCGGCGGGATCGGCCCCGCCGGGGAGGATCGCCACGAAACGGCTCGCCGGATCGCGGCGGACCTGCCCCAGCCCGTCGAGGTAGGCGATGGCGTCCCCGGTCCAGCCGAGAAGGTCCACGGGCGTGCGGGTGAGTTCGCGGTCGATGAGTTCCCGCGGCGCCGCCGGGGCGAGGCCCGCCGCGGCGAGCGCGAGGCAGCCGAGCAGACGGAGTTGGTGGGGCGCGGGTGTCATTTCTGGAAGATCGGAAGATAGCGCTTCGGCATTTGCAGGACGATGAGCATCATCGCCGTCCCATAATTCGAACCGGCGGTGCGATCGTCCCAGGACCCATCGTCCATCTGCTCGCTGAGCAGTTCGGCGCGGACGGCGGGCCACCACTGGGCCCAGTGCTCGCCCCCGGCGAGGTACATCGCCTGGACCGAGTAATACTGGCCGTAGGCGTAATGGGCCCGCGAACCCCGGACCTCTCCGGGCATCGCCGAGCGCCTGAGATACTCGAGCCCGGCGTTGATCGTGTTGTCCTCGTAGATGCCCGCGTAGAACAGCGTGGCGACGCCCGCCGCCGAGCGGGGCCAGGCGCTCGATCCCCCGTCGGCCTGGTAGCGGAAGCCGCCGTCGGGGTTCTGGCACCGGCGGGTGTACTCGACCGCGCGGTCGATCACCGCCTTGTCGGTCTCCAGGCCCGCGTTCCGGGCCGACCGCAGCGCCATCACCTGGCAGATCGTCACGCTGACATCCGCGTCGTAGGGCACCGGGTTGTACCGCCACCCTCCCTCGTCGTTCTGCGTGCGCTCGATCAGGCGGACCGCCCGCACCAACGCCTCGTGCACGCGGGCGGAACGCGCCGAGTCGGCGCTGCCCGCCGTCATCCCGTACACCTCGCCCAGGAACAGCGTCGCGAACCCGTGCCCGTACATCGGCCCGTGCGCCCCGTCGGCGGCGATCAGCCCGCTCTCCGTCGCGTTCTCGAGCACGAAATCGAGCCCGCGGTCCACCGCGTCGCCGTACCGGCCCCGCCCCGGCAGGTGCCCGTCGGCCATGAACGCGAGACACGCCAGCGCCGTGATCGCGACATTCTTGCCGAACCGCCCCCCGTCCCACGAGCCGTCCTCGTCCTGGCTCTGCGCGAGGAACTCCAGGCCCCGCGCCACCGATGCGTCGAGCGCCGGCGTGATCTCGTCGGCGAGCGCGGCGTTCTGGGCACTCCGCGCCTCGCGGCCCGGGTCGGGCTGCGCGGCCGCGCTCCACGAGGCGGCTAGCGCGAGGGTGATCGCGGCAACTCTCATTCGTCCCCCTCCGCCTGCTCGGCCAGCCGGCGGTAGTACGCCTCCGTCAGGCGTCGGTACGCGGCGCTGAACGGCTCGTTCAGCCCCTGCTGCAACGCGTCACGCAGGCGATCGGGCAGCGCCCCCCAGGCGGCCGCGTCCATCAGCGTCTGCGGCCGCAGCGAGGGGTCCTCCGCCCCCGGGGGCGTGGTCTGCCCCGTGTTCTCGCCCCGTCCGCTCGACGCCTGGGCGCCGCCGGTCTGCGGAGTCGGGCGGTTGGCGCTCGAAGGCTGCTGGCCAGACGAGGGCGAGGACGACCCGCCCGAGCCCTGCTGCTGGTTCTGCTCGCCCGAGGCGATGATCGCGTCGAGTTTGCGCAGGATGTCCTCCTGCAACCGCTGCGTCACCAGATCCGTGCCGCCGGGTTGAGACAGCCGTTCGACCGTGTCGTCCATCAACTGGATCGCCTGCTCGAACTGCTCGGCCGCTTCGGTCGCCGTCAGCATGCGGTCGAGCGCGGCGTCAAACGGGTCGGTGGCGGGCGGCGCGGCCTCGTCGACCAGCCCCAGCATCTCGTCGAGGCTCGGGAGCGACTCGCCCTCTTGCGCCGAGGCCCGCGAGCTCGACGGGCCCGCGGCGAGCACCATCGAGGCGACGACCACACCGGGACAAACCCCCGGAGCCGCGCCTTGCCTGCGTGCGGATCGCACTCGCCAGCGACTGAACCGACGACGCGCGCTCACGGCTGCTGCCCCCCTTGCCCGCCTTGCGGCGCGGGCCCGGGCGCCGGCGGTCGCTGCATCTGCTCCACGAGCACCCTGGCCTGGTCGGCGATCCGCCGCTGCAACTCCGCGACATCGCCCGCCGCGGATTCCCCCGCGTCGCGGGTCTGCGTCAGGGCCGCGGCCTGGAGGGCCCGGAGGAGCCTCAACTGCTCGAGATTCCCGAAGAGCGGCTGATCGCCCCCGGCGCCGCCGCCACCGCCGCCGCCGCCCTGCGCGTTGCGGAACTCGTCCTGCTGGTCTCTGGGTTTCGGCGTGAGTGTCTCGACGATCGACCGGAGAAGCTCGATCGCCGCCTCCTGCTTCGAGGTCACGCCCAGGTCGGCCGTCCCCCGTCCGAGCGAACGCACCGCGTCCGCCAGCGACTGGTCGATCCGCTCGTGCAGCAGCGTGATCACGCCGATCTCGCCCGCTTCGTTGGCCTCGGGGATGCCCTCGATCGTCGCACGCAGCGCCTCCTGCCGCTGCCCGAGCGCCCGGAGTTCGGCCCGAACGCGCCGGCTGACCTCGGCCCCGACAAACCCGGCGGACTCTTCCTGCAGCGAGACCTGCTCGGCGAGCGCCGCCTTGTACGCGTCGCGCAATTCGCGCTTCTTGCGGTCCTGCTCGCGCTGCTCGGCGTTCTCGTCCTGCCGCTGCGCCTCGGCAAGGGCCTCGCGGAGCCTCGCCATCGCCTCGGCCGCCGGGCCCGCGCTCGCCGCGGTGTCCGGCGGATCGGCCCGCAGAGGCACGATCGCGTCGCCCTGCGACGCGGCGGCGCGAACGAGCAGGTCCGCCACCGGGATCAACTCGGGGAGCCCGGTCCGGGTCTCCGCCTCGGCCGCGAGCGTGTTCGCGTGGACCCGCTCGGCGGGTCGGGCCGCTTCGGCCGGGTCGCCCCCGAGGGCCCGGATCGCCGCGTCCTCCTGCCGGATCAGGCTCTCGATCGACTGGATCACGCTCGAGAGCTGCCGACGCAGCGCAGCGTCCCGGTTCCGCTGGGCGTTCTCTAGCCGCTCGAGCATCTCCTGCATCGCCTCGATCGACTGATCCTGGAGCCGGCCCGCCGAACCCGTCTGGTTCTCCCCGATCTGCTCGGCGGCGTCGCGGAGCTGCTCGGCCAGCCGCTCCCGGGCCGCGTTCTCCGCCGCTTCGTCCATCGCGGCGGCCTGCGTCGGGTCACGCCCCCGGATCTCCTCGGCCCGCTCCCTCAGCGCGTCGACCGCCTCGTTCGCCTGGTCCGCGAGCTCCCGCTGACGCTGCGCGATCCGCTCGAGGTCGCTCCGCTCGTCGGGGCTCAACTCGTCGACCGTGCGGCCGACCATCCGATCGCCCGCCGCGGCGGTCTGATCGCGGAGTTCCTGCTGCGCGTCGAGCAGGCGCTCGATGTTCCGGCGGACCACCCATCCGTCCTGACCACGGTCCAGTTGGTCGATCAGCCGGGCCAGTTCGTCGCGGACGCGCTGCTGCTCCCGCTCGGCGTTCTCCGCGCCGTCCGGCTGCTGCACGAGGCTCTGGGCCGCGCGGTCGGAGGCCTCGGCCGCCCGGTCGGTCGTCGATCCGGCCTGCTCGAGCAGGTCGCGGACGATCTCGTCGTCCAGCCTGTTCCGCTCGGCCCGACCGGCGAGACGCTCGAGCATCGCCGACTGCGACGCGAGCCTCTGGGACAGCGCGGCCTGACGCTGCGCCACGCGCTCGAGCGCCCCGGCCCGTTCCTCGGGAACGGACCCCGCCGCCGCGCCCGACTGCTGCTGCAACTCCGCCTGCTGGCGGTCCAGACGCATCGCGGTCCGCCGAACACCCTCGAGTTCGGTCTGGATGAGTTCGACGAACTCCGCCGGCGCGATCACGCGCAGCCGCCTCGGGGACGAGATCACCGGGGCGTGGGTCTGCCCGTCGAGGTCGAAGTTGTCGACCGCGACCGCCTCGACCCACACCTCGTCCCCCGGGCTGACCCCGAGGCCCGAGAGTTCGAGCGTCGCGCCGATCTCGCCCCGCCCACCTGCTGGGCCCACAGCACGGGCGATCTCGATCGGGGGCTCACCCGGGTCGGGGGACGCCTCCGCCCCCAGCGACCCCTTCGCGGCCCGGGCAATGCGCCGCTGCAGCGTCAGGCTCGCCACCGCGATGTCGTCCCGCCCCTCGCCAAGCAGCGGGACCGTTGCCGTGGCGAGCACGGCCTCGTCCGCCGCCGGCTCGAGCACCGTCGCCTCGGGCGGGGCGTCGGGGATCACCTCGACCCGAAGCCGAAGGGGCTCGCGCGTCCGCAGCCCGAACGCGTCCACCGCCTCGACCTCGAACGCCACGGTCGACGCCGCGACGAACCCGCCACGGAGCGAGTTCCCGTCCGCGGTCAATTCCGGTCGCGAAGCCCCGTCCGCATTCGACGCCGCGACGATGCCTTTGCTGTAAAGGAAATCAAGATCAACGCGCGACCCGACCAGCACCGGCCCGATCTCGACCGGCTCGCCCGAGGGCGGGGGGCCCGCGCGCCGCACCCCGCTCGCGAACCCCGTCTCCAGCCCTTGGGCGTACCCGGGCAGCGCCACTTCCGACGCACGCTCGACGAGTCGCGGGGGCTCGACGATCTCAACCCGCCTCGAAACCGTCGCGTCGTCGTCCGATCGGAAGCTGTACTCGAGCCAGCGCCGCTCGCCCTCGACCGCCTGCCACGCCGCGGGCTCGATCAGCCGCTCGTACATCTCGCGCGCCGCCGCGGACGCCCCCCCCGCGATCGGCTGCGGCACCAGCACCGCCTGCGACTCGGGGCCGGCGCGCCCGTCCTCGCCGATCACGCGGTAGGTCACCGTGATCGGGGTCTCTCCCGCCTCCCTGTTCGTGGTCAGCAGCGCCGCCCGCAACGCCAGCCCGCGGTCGGCGGGGTGAGGCTCGGCGGTCGTCGCGTCGGCGATCTGGGTCCGCTTCGGCCAGGGCGTGTCGAGCCAGGGGGCGAACAGCCGGGTCAGGCCGGTCACCGCGATCGTCGGCTGCGCGTTGAACCCGGCGGAGAGCGCGACCGACGCACCCACCGCCGCCGCGAGGGCCCACGCCGCCGGCCCCCACCGCAGCAGCCCCCAGGGCGTCCGCGTCAGCCCCGCCGCCGCGCTCCGGGCCGCCAGTCGGCTCAGGTGCCGGGCGAACGGGTCCGCGTCTTCCAATTGGAGTTCGATCCCCGTGGCGAGCGGCCCGGGCTGCGGGAGACCCTTCGCGTCCATCCACCGCTCAACCCGCATCGCGACATCGGCCAGCGAAGGCTTGAACTGCGCCACCGGCACCAGGCGGCGACGCACCCAGACCGCCGCCAGCCCGGCCAGCCCCAGCAGCAAAAGGCCCCGCAGCGCCGCGGGGAAGCGGAACACCAGATCCGCCAGCACCGCCAGCGTCACCAGCCCCATCCCCCAGACGCTCAACCACGAGACCACCCGCGTCGACAGCACCACCCGCGCCGCCCGGCGGAGCCGCCGCAGGCGGGAGCGCACCCCGCGGATCGCGAGGGCGGTCTCGTCGGCGGGGGTCAAGGTCACGGCGTTCTCCGTTCGGGGGGCATTCCCTGCAGTCCTCTTCGAGCGTATCGGCTCTCCGGATCACCCGCGTTGCGGCCCGCCCCTTGAACCCGCGTCGCCGGCCCCGGTGGCAGGGGGGCGACCGAACTCCGTTCGGTATCCCGCTACGCCAGCCGGATCAGCCGGCGCCCCACCCACTCCAGCGTCGCCAGCGAGAGCACCAGCAGCAGCGCCAGGGGCGTGTCCCACAGCGTCGCCGTCTCCGGGGGCTGAGGGATGATGATCCGCCGGTTCGGGAGCAGCCCGGGCAGTTCCCCGAGATCCTCCGGCCCGAGCACCCTCCCCCCGGTGGCCGCCGCGAGGGCCGCGAGGGCCGCGTGGTCCGCCTGCGGGTTGCGCATCTCGTCGTCGGGCGCGATCACCTCGAAGCGGGCCGAGGGGTTGACCCCGCCCAGTTCATCGGGGTTCACCGTGACCTCGAACGCCCCCGGGTCGAGCGCGGTGAACGAGCCCGCGTACCGCGTCCTGCCCGCGCCCGAGCCCGCCTGGCGTGTCAGCCGCAGCGCTCGCGAGGAAGCGCCGCCGCGGGGCGTCCTCTCGACGCTCACCCTGAGTTCCCCCGCCGCGACCTCGGCGATCGCCTGATCGATGATCGTCAACTCCACCGAGACGACCTGCCCCGTGCGCGCGATCGGGGGCTGCACCTCCAGCGTCGCCGCCGCCCCGAGCGAGGCGAGCCGAGGCCTCGCCAGCGTGCGGATCAGCGGGAGCCAGAACCGCTCGGTCGGCGGCTCGCCCCGCCCGTAGCGCCAACGCCAGATCTCGTCGGTCCCCACCAGCGCCGAGCGGCCCGCCCCGTAGCGCATCGAGACCACCAGCGGGAGCGGCTCGTCCGCCCCGTCCACCGGCACCGCCTCCGCCAAGGGCTCCGCGGCCGATTTGAGCAGGTCGGGCGAGAGCCGGAGGGCCCAACGCAGCGCCGACCATCCCGCCGCGGCGTCGTCAATACCACCCATCGGGCCCGATTCGATCTCGCCGAACAGCCCGAGCCGGCGGGACAGCGCCGTCGGGCGCAGCACCACCGGGCCCGCGAAGACCTCCATGCCCGCCGCGGAGGCGATGCTCGACGCGCGAACAGGCAGCAGGTCGGCCAGCGGGGTGTCGCGCCACGCGGACGGCGTGGCGCTCGGGCCCGCCAGCCAGAGCAGGCCCGCGCCCTGGTCGCCCACCAGCGAGCGGATGTCCGCGAGCGCCTGGGGCCCGAGCAACTCGGGGCTCAGGTCCCCGAGGATCACGACATCGAACTCCGCCCACTCCGCCTCGCCCTCGGGCAACGCCGTGAGCACGATGTCGCCCTCCTGCTGGAACCGCCGGTTCACCGCCAGCAGCAGGCAGGACGACTCGACCGAGTCCTCCCGGATAAGAAGGCTCTTGAGGTAGCGATGCTCCCATCGCGGCGAGCCGTCGACATAGAGCACCCGGATCGGTTGGTCCACGAACCGCACCGCGAACGACGACTCGTTGTTCTGCGGGGCGAGATCGGGCCCGCCGGGGATGTACCGCACCGTCCAACGCTGCTCGCCGGCGCTCGACGCCCGGGCCGGGATCGTCGCCTCCCCCGCCGAGAGTTCCTCGGGCGTCAAGGCCCGCCGCTCCACGACCAGCCCCGTGCCGCTCTCGACGATCTCGATCGTCCCGACCGACGAGGCTGTGATCCCCTCGGCGCTGAACCGGGCCGTCACGGGGACTGTGTCGTCGACGAACGCCACCGCCGGCGCCGACGCCGACTCGAACGCGAAGTCGATCGACCGTTCCGCGCTCCCGAACGCCACCGAATGCACCGGCACGCGGTCCGCCTCGAGCCGGCGCACGAGTTCGGGCGCGGGCTCGTCGGCCGATCGCCCGTCGCTCAGGACCACGATCGCCGAGACCGGGTGCCCCGCGTGCCGCCGCAGCGCCTCCCCGACGGCCGACCCCACCGCCGTCCGCGGGCCGGCGGCGTCCGGCAACGCGGGCACGGACACGCCGCCCGCGTCCAGTTCCACCGCCCCGGTGTCGAACGCCATCCAGTAGACGATCTTTTCCTCGGCGATGGAGGCGAACACCGCCCCCGCCTCGTCGAGCGCCCGTCTGAGATGCTGGTCCCGCGTCTCGCCGCCCCCGTCCGCGACGCCCATCGACGCCGACCGATCCACCAGCACGACGAGACGGTCTCGCTCGATTTCCGTCCGCACCCGCTCGAGCCTGGGCCCCGCCGCGAGAACCGCCAGCGCGAGCAGCAGCAACGACCGCACCGACGCCAGCAGCGCTCGCGCCCAGCCCGGTCCCTGCAGCCTCGCGTATCCCCAGAAGCCGACCGCCGCCGCGGCCCCGGCCACCAGCAGCCAGGCCCAGGCCGGGATCGGCACCGCCCACCCGAACCGGGAGACACCGTCTCCGAAGCCGGGGCCCTCGAGCCCGAACAGCCTGTTCGCCAGACCGCTCACGGCGCGACCCCCGTTCCCCGCTCGCCCGCGTGGCTGACGAACCTGGCGGCCAGCGCCTCGAACACGGCGAGCAGCAGCGCGATCAGGAACGGAAGGAGCCCCATCGCCGAGTCGTCCTCCGGCGCGCGGCGCGACTCGTCCGAGTCACCCCCCCCGCCGAGTGAGACCGTCGCGCCGCCCGCGGCCTCGCCCAGCCGCACCGCGATCTGGTCCGCCGGGGTCGGCGTGGTCCGCCCCGCGAGATGATCGGGCGTCACCGCCAGCAGCGAGAGCCGCTCCCCCCGCGCCCCTCGCGACCACCACGCCCCGGGCTGCGCGATCGCCGGCATGCGCCCCGTCTCCGCGGCCCGCGCAACCCGCCCCGAGCCGTCCAGCGTCACCAGTTCGATCGCCGACGGGTCCGTGTCCGGGACCGTGCCGGCGGTCACGGTTGGCACCCGGCTCGGCCCCGCGGCGAGCCGCGCGATCTCCTGCACCAGCGGCACAAGGAGCGGCTTGGCGGGCAGATCCGTCCAGCCCGGGTCGAGCGCCGCGGTGAAGACCCACACCCGCGGCGCGGCGTGGATCAGCACCGGCGCCCCCGCCTCGGTCCGCAGCACGATCGACGAAGCCGCGACGCTCGCCGGCAACACCCGGAACACGCCCACGCCCCGCGCAAGGCTCTCGATCTCTCCCGAGATCGCCGGGATGAGCCCGGCGGCCGGCCCCGGGACCAGCGCCGCGGCGCCCTCGATCGCCGACGCCTCGCGGCCGAACTCCGCGTCGATTCCCAGGCGGGACCGCATCTCGTCGGACCATCGGTGCACCACCGCTTCTGCCGGCGGAAAGACCACCAGCGACGAGCCCCGCGCGACGAACGACGCGAGCGCCGACCAGCCCTCCTCCCCGACCAGGTCGGGCCGCGTCAGCACCGCGATATCAAGCCCCGCCAGGTCGCCCTCGCGCAGCCCCGCCGCGTTGAACTCGCTGACCCGGACCGGCGTGGACGCGTCGGGTGACAACGCAAGCCGCGCCCAGTCCGCCGCCTCGAACCCGCCCAGCGCGCGCGTCGCCCGGCTCGAATGCACGATTCCCGCACGCACGGCCTCGCGAAGTCGGATCACGCGCAACGCCTCGCTGTCGCCCGCGATCCGATCGCCCGCCCCGGAGACCGCCGCGCGCGCCATCAGTTCCGCCTCGTCGGCCGCGGGCATGGGGAGCCCGACCGCGACCGAAACCGACCGCCTTCCCTCCGGCAACACCACCGCCTCTTCCGCCGACGACGCCCCACCGTCCCATGCCATCTCGGTCCGCAGCACCGCCGCGATCTCGGGCAGGGTCTCGCCCTCTCGTTCGATCGTGACCACGGCCTGCATCGCCGAGGGCGTGTCCCCCGGGAACACCGCGGCACGCCCGGGCTCAAACCCCGTCACCCGCAGGTTCGGCGCCGGACCCTCCGCCGGTGTCGACGCCTCGACAACAACCCGATCCGCCGCGATCGGCCAGGCCGGGTCCGGGCCCGCGCCGGCTTCCGACCGCCCGCCCTCACGCCACTCGCTCAGCACCAGCACCCGGGCCGACGCGCTCTCCCCGGGGATCGCCCTCGCCGCCTCCGAGAGCGCCCCGGCAAGGTCGAACCCGCTCGCCGTCGGCGCGATCTCTTCGAGCACCCGGCGGGCCCCATCCCGGCTCAGCGTCGCCGGCGCGACCACCGCCGAGACCGGCCTCGCCCCCAGCACCACCGCCACACGGTCCCCGCGGGAGGGCGAGAGCCCGTCGATCTCCCGTCCGGCCCGCTCGAGATGCCGCTCCAACGCCGACCGGCCGCCCTCGTCTGTCAACGACGCCGTCAGGCTGTTGTCGATCACAACGACCAGCGTCTGCGCCTCCCGGGACCCGGGCCTGCCGAAGATCGGCCTGGCCACCGCGACCGCCAGCGCCGCCACCAGCAGGCACCTCGCCGCCAGCAGGACCAACCGCTCGATCCGCCGACGACGCCTCTGCTTCCGGTACGCCTCGATGAGGAACCGCATCGCGCCCCACCGCACCGGCTTCCGCGGACGCCGCATCAGCAGGTGGATCAAGACCGGGATCGCCACCGCCGCGAGCCCGCCGAAGAGCAAAATGGGGTGGAGAAATGACATCGCGGGTCGGCTCGTCGGGCCCAGACTAGCACGACCGGGCTCGTGCCGTCCGGACGCCCGTGTTACCCTACAGTACGGAATCGGTGGCGGCGGGGGTTCAGCCCGCCGCACAGCGTAGATAACCCCAAGGGAGGGCCTGCGATGGCAACGGCGATGCGTGGGGCATTGGCGATCGGTTCGGCGTGCGCGGCCGCGCTCTGGGGCGCCCTCGCCCTGTTTTCGACCGGGTGTGACAACAGCACGGGCGCCGCCTCGACCGCGGCGAACGGCGCCCCGAAACCAGCGCCCAAGAGCCGCTATGTCATCGGGATCATCGCCAAGAGCGGCGACAACCCGGTCTATCTCGCGGCCCGCGCCGGCGCCGAGGCCGCCGCCCGGGAGATCACCGCCCAGAGCGGCGTGCAGATCGAGATCGTCTGGCGCTCGCCGACCCAGGAAGACTCGGCCCGCCAGTACGAACTCATCGGCGAACTGGCGACCTCGGGCGTCGACGGGCTGGCCATCTCCTGCACCGACGCGGCCCTGGCCACCCCCGCGATCGACGCCGCGGTCACCGCGGGCATCCAGGTCGTCACCTTCGACGCCGACGCCCCGGACAGCAAGCGTTTCGCGTTCTACGGCATCGACGACCGCGAGGCCGGCGCCACGGTGTTCCGTGAACTCGCCGGGGTGATGGGCGAGACCGGGCGCGTCGCCGTCCTCGCCGGGAACCGCGCCGCCGAGAACATCCGCCAGCGCGTCATCGGGGCCGCGTTCGAGCTGCGGGCCCACCCCGGGATGGAGGTCGTCGGCGTCTTCCACCACGACGAGAACCCGATGGCCGCCAACGCCGCCATGCGCGCCGCCGCCGAGCGGCACGGGCCCATCGACGGGTGGGCCCTCGTCGGCGGGTGGCCCCTCTACGACCCCGCCGGGCTCGACGGCATCCCCCCGGAGACCAGGATCGTCTCCATGGACCCGCTCCCCCCGGCCCTCGACCACGCCGCCGCCGGGCGCGTCCACAAGTTCGTCGCTCAGCCCTACTTCGGCTGGGGGTACGAGTCCGTGCGCACGCTCTTCGCCAAGCTGCACGAGGGCAAATCGCCCGAGAAGACCGTCACCCAGGCCCCCCTCCGCGTCATCGACCCCGACGACGCCGAGGCGTTCCGTGAGGAGTGGATCGGCTGGGTCGGCAAGCCCTGAGCCGGGCCGGGCTCGTGCCCCCCGCCCGGGTTACCCGAACTTGCTGCGTTTCATCTGCGCCTGACGACGCGCGATGAACGCCGCCAAGGGCGGACCCAGCCAGTCGTGCGTGCTGACGACCGAATGGTCGAACCCGAACGACCGAGCCAGGCGCTGGATGGTCTGCAGGTGCGCCTCGAACGCCTTGCAGTAGGCCTCCCGCACCGATCGCGGATCGACCTTGATCGGCGTCTCCCCCTCGAGGCCGACGAACTGCGCCGGCGCGTCCATCGCCAGCGTCCGCTCCGCCCGGTCGAGCACCTGGAACAGGATCAGGTCGTGCCCCCGGTGCCGGACGCGCGCCAGCGACGCCCGCAGCGCCGCGGGGTCCTCGAAGAAGTCGCTGATCATCACGATCAGACAGCGGTTGCTCAACTGCCCCAGCGTCTGGTCGATCACGCGGGAGACGCTCGTCGCCTGCTCGACCGGGTGCATCGCCAGCGTCTCGACAATCTTCCGCCAGGTGCCCCGCTGACTCGAGCGGTTCACGATCGTCAGCAGCCGGTCCGCGAACACCCCGAGCCCCACGCGGTCACCCTGCTGGAGCGTGATGTAGCTCAACGCCGCCGCGAGCGCGGTCGCGTGGTCGAATTTCGTCCACTCCGCCCGCCCGTCGAGCGACTTCTCGAGCCCCGCCCCACTCGCCTCCTTGAACAGCCTCGTGCCGAAGTTCATCGAGCCCGACGCGTCCACCAGGCAGACCAGATCGAGGTTCGTCTCCTGCTGATACTGCTTGAGGTGCAGCTTGTCCGTTCGCCCGTAGACCTTCCAGTCCAGGTGCCGCAGGTCGTCCCCCGGCGCGTACGGCCGGTGCTGCGCGAACTCGACCGAGAACCCGTGGTACGGCGAGCGATGCTGCCCGCTCATCACACCCTCGACGATCATCTTCGCACGCAACTCGAACGAGCCCAGCCTCGCCAGCGTCTGCGGGTGCAGGTACAGCGACGCATCGCCCGCCCGCGAGCCGCGGGCGCCCTGCCCCCCGGAAACCCCGAGACCTTCGCCGCTCATCGGATCATCCTAACACCCGAGCCCGACGGCCCGCTCACTCCCCCGTGTCCCCCGGCTCCCCCGGCTCCCCGTCCAGCAGCCGCATTGTCTCTCGCAGCGTCTGCCTTGTGGGCACCTCCACCGATGAGCGGTCCGCGGGGTCGAAGCGGACCACATCGGCCGCGAACGAGGCCTCGACCTCGTACGAGAGCGCCAGCCCGCGCTCGAGGTCGAACCGCCACTCGCCCGTCACCCGGCTCTCGTTCACCGCCACGCTGAAGCGCTCCGCGATCGCGGGCGGGGGCTCCGGCCAGCGCACCTCCCCCTCGACGCGGAACACCGCCACACGCCCCCCGCTCTCGGTCGCCTCGATCCGGTCGAGCGTGTGCGTCTCGACCGAGCGCATCAGCCCCACCTGCGGCATCAGCAGCACCCGCGCGACCTCGTGAGACTCCCCGGCCTTCACGGGCCCCCGGGGAAGGAACGCATACAGCGGCTCGGTCGACTCCCGGATGCTCTCCGCCGTGTACGCCGCCGACAACTCGTCGTACAGCGTCTCCTGGAAGAGCCCCCACCGCGACAGGTTCGCCTCCATCCCGCGGATCAGCGGCTCCAGATCCCCCCCCGCCCCCAGCGTCCCGTCCGGACGCATCCGGACCACCATCGACTCCCCCACCACCGCCGCCAGTCGCCCGATCCCAGGCACCGAGGTCCTCGTCCAGTGGTGCGGCTCCCGCGAGTCGTACTCGAGCCGCTCCCCGAAGTTCGAGTCATTCACAAACCTGACCCACTCCCAGCCCAGGCGGAGCGGCGTCCCCTCGCCCCCAAGGTCGGGGTCCACGACCCGCTCGTGCCGAACGACTCGGGAGATCTCACGCGTCTCCCGAAAATCCCGCCCCGGCGTCGGCGAGATCTCCGTGCTCACCCGCGAGAACGCGTACCGCACAGGGCCCGCCTCGGGCCAGGACCAGGCCGGCGCGATCGCCCCCTCCCCCCCCGTCTCGGGCTCTCTCCCCGCCGCCGGGGGGGCGCAGACAAAGACCAAAGCCGCGGCGAGTGCCAGCACCGTGCGCATGGCGCGATCCTCCTCGGGTGATCTCTCCCCCGGGATCGGCTCCTGCCGCCCCCGGATCCGACCGATGGTAGTAGCCTGAAGCCATGACCAAGGAACCCATGTACGCCCGCGACCGCGTCCCCCTCTCCGGCGTCCGGAGGATCGGTGTGCTCACCGGCGGGGGCGACTGCCCCGGCCTGAACGCCGTCATCCGCGCCGTCACCAAGGACGCCCTCTTCCACGGCATGGAGGTCATGGGGATCGAGGACGGGTTCGCCGGCCTGATCGAGGACCGCGTCCGCCCCCTCGACCGCGCCGCGATCAGCAACATCCTGACCCGGGGCGGCACCATCCTCGGGTCGTCGAACAAGGCGAACCCCCAGAAGTTCGCCGTCGGCAAGGACGACGCCGGCAAGCCCATCTACCGCGACATGACCGATGTCTGCATGACCACCCTGGGCCTGCACGGCATCGAGGCGCTCGTCGTCATCGGGGGCGACGGCACCATGTCCGCCGCCAAGCCCTTCGCCGACCGCGGCATCAACTGCATCGGCGTGCCCAAGACCATCGACAACGACCTCTGGGGCACCGACCTCACCTTCGGGTTCATGACCGCCGTCGCCAACGCCACCGACGCGCTCGACAAGGTCCACACCACCGCCGCCAGCCACCACCGCACGATCGTCGTCGAGGTGATGGGCCGCAACGCGGGCTGGCTCGCGCTGCACTCGGGCGTCGCCTCGGGATCGGATGTCATCCTCCTCCCGGAAATACCGTTCGAACTCGACCACATCTGCCACGCCGTCGAGGCCCGCGCCCAACGCAAGTTCGGGTTCACCATCATCTGCTGCGCCGAGGGCGCCAAGGAAAAGGGCGGCAAGCAGATCGTCGACCGCGTCATCGAGACCAGCCCCGACCCCGTCCGCCTCGGCGGCATCGGCAAGTGGCTCGCCACCCAGATCGAGGACCGCACCGGCATCGAGTCCCGCAGCGTCGTCCTGGGCCATGTGCAGCGCGGCGGCGTGCCCGTCGCCGCCGACCGCGTGCTCTCCACACAGTTCGGGCACATGGCGATGGAACTGCTCCGCATGGGCGTGCGGAACCGGCTCGTCGTGACGCGCAACGGGAAGTTCGACCACATCGAGATCACCGAGGCCGCCGACCGTCAGCGCCTCGTCCAGCCCGATACCGACCCGCTCGTCCAGGCCGCCCGCAGCGTCTACACCTCGTTCGGCGACGGGCAGACCCGCGTCGTCTAAGCCCCCTCAGGCCGGCGCCGTTTCATACGCCGCGACCACGCCCCCCGACTCGACCGCCGCATCGAAGAACGCCGCGCGCACGGCCCGGTACGCCTCGTCGGCGAAGAACGCCTGCTTGGCCGCCGCGTCCGGGAACGAGATGACGAACACACGGTTCACCGGCGACCCGGGCCCTTGCAGCACCTCCACCACCCGATAGTCGCGCCGGAAATACCCGCCCCTCGCCTCGAGCAGCGGCCTCATCGCCTCGCGGTACCGCGAGTAGCCCGCCTCGTCCCGCACCTGCAACTCAACGAAGATCTCGTGACGACGGGCCTCGGGCATGCGCACCTCCGCCACGCGGTACGACCATGCCACCCCGCGGGTTCACCCTCCCCTCAGCCCCCGCCGCGCTGCCGCCGACTCGCCAGCAGCACCCCGAGCCCCACCGCCGCCGGGACCGCGGGCGCGGGGATCGGGAAGAAGTTCTTGTCCAGCGTCGCCCCGGGCCACCCGTTCCCGCCCCACGCCTCGTCGTTGCTCACGATCGCCAGGCCCGGCCCGAACAGGTCGATCGCCGTCCACCCCACCCCGTACCACAGGAAGTTCGGCTCCCCCCACGGCGGCAGGTCGAACGCGATGGACCCCTCGACGCCGATCGCGCCCCCGCCCGCGAGCGTGAACAGCCCCTGCACCACGGCGTATTCTCCGCCGCCCGTGTGCTCCATCATCAGCGAGAGCGACCCGACGAACGAAAGCGCGAACAAAGGCGACCCGAGGTCCTGCCCGCCCTGCCCATCCGGCGCAAAGAGCGGGGCGCCGTACGACACCGGCCCCCCCGACCCGTCCACGATCGCGTACACCGGCAGCCCCTCGAACGCGAACGCGTAGGGCTCGTCCGCCGGCCCGAAGAGCACGCCCGAGTCATTCACGGGCCCGATCCCGCCCGGATACATGTCCACCGCGTCCGGGTTGATCACCGCCGCGAACGCGTCCCCGCCGAACAGCCCCGGCGCGGCGATCGAGACATCCGCCGTCAGCACGCCCCGCGAGACATCGCCCGCGGCCCACCCCGAGCACGCCGCCACGACCGCCGCCCCCGCCAATCCCGCTGCACCACGCATCGCGCGCCTCCTGTTTCACCGCCGGCCCGAAACGCAGGCCTTCAGACAAAGTGCACCGCTCGGCGATGATTGCACCGGCTTTGCATCAACAAGCCCGCCGATTCAGGGGTTCCCCGAACGCGAGACAAGACGGGCCGATTCCCAGTTTCGGGAATCAGGGTTCACAATCACCCTGCGACCGGGTAAGGTCCGCTTATGGCGTCCGCATGGGAGAACCCCAACGACGACGACACACCCGGCAGCGGCGTGCTGCTCGCCGAGTGCATGTCGCCGGCGCGGTTCAGGCCGATGGAGGCCCTCCCCGGTGTCGCGGCCCTGGCGCGGGACGCCGGGTTCCGACTTCTCTGGTGCAACACGCTCTACGCCCGACTCCTCGGCAGCACGCCATCGCGGATCCTCGGCACCACGATGCACGACCACCTGCCCCAGGCCCTCGCCAACGAGCGCGAGACGCTCATGCGGCCCGTCCTCGCCGAGCACAAGGTCGTCGCGTACTACCAGCTCTGGCACGGATCACGCTGGTTCACGCGCGTCTGGCCCCTCGACCGCGACGCGTTCGGCCGCGAGGGCTACTTCGTCATCATCCAGTCGATCGCCCAGGGTGAGGCGATCCACCACGACCCCCCGGGCAGCGCGCAGCTCGTCACCCACGCCGATTTCGCCGAGCTCGCGGTCCTCACCGGACGCGAACTCGAGGTCTTCTACTGCCTCGCCACCGGCATGCCCGTCGCCGATGTCGCCCGCACGCTCTTCCGCTCCGAACGCACCATCGAGCAGCACGCCCGGAGCATCCACCGAAAGCTCGGCATCGAGTCCCGCGCCCAGCTCGTCCGCTTCGCCGTCGAACGCGGCATCGTCGAGTTCACCCGAGACGAGTGGCTCACGATGATCGAGGCCCGCGAGAACCCGGGCTGAGACGGGCCGGGCACGAGCCCGCCCGATCGCGCGGGACCGAACCTCAACGCGCCGGCTCGATCACCACATCGCCCATGTTGGTCTTGATCGTCACGGCCGTCGCGCCCCCGGCAAAGACGACGCGGCACCGGGTCCGCACCTTGCCGGCCTCGGGCTCGATCGAGGCATAAGCCCCCCGCACACCGACCTCGCCCATCGCGGTCTTCGCCTCGATCGTCGCGTCGAGGCCGTCCGGCACGCCGAACCGGACATCGCCCATGCCCGAGGCGAGCGAGACCGGCTCGCTCAGCGAGGCCGCGGGGGTGAACTCCAGGTCCCCCTGCCCCACGCTCAACTCCCCGCCGTTTGCACCCACGACCTCGACATCGCCCATGCCCGATCGCGCCACCACCCGGTGCGCCGACCCGGAGGCCAGGACCACCAAGACATCCCCCATCCCGCACTTCACCTCGGCCGATCCGGCGAGGCCCGACAGTTCAACATCGCCCATCCCGGTCTCGACCTTCGCCGAACCGGTGACCCCGACCCCCTCGACATCCCCCATCGCCGTCGCCACCTCGATCGGCGTGACCCGCGGCATGCGCACGGCGTAGTCGACCCCGTAGTTCCCGTTGTCCCGGTTGAACTCGGGCCAGCACGCCTCAAACCGGACCGCGCGCTCGTCCATCTCGGGCGCGAGCGAGGCCTGCTCGATCCGACCCCTGTCCTTGGCGTGCACGCGGGCCACCACCAGCACCTGCGTCGCCGGGTCGAACGAGGGCAGGTCCCCCCCATGCCGAGCCCATCCCGGCAGTTCCTCCGCGTGCGGGGCGATGTCGACATCCCCCATCCGGCTCTTGATCCCCAGCCCCTCGATCTCCGACGCCTCGAGCACGAAGACCATCCGCCGCTCGAACTTCCGCTCGGAGGAAGCCTCGGCCCGGGATTGCGGGGAGCAGGCCCAGATGACCGCAAACGACGCGGCAAGGGCGGAGACGATTGATGGCATGGTCATTCTCCTCAGCACGGCAACTCGGCAGCGGGCTCAATGGCCAACGACCTGGGTCATTCGGAAACGCCGCCCCCGGGTTTCTAGCAATCGGCCCACGGTCTTCCGGGTCAATAGTCTCGCCCCGCGACCCCTTCGGGAGTGTTGTGCAGCCGGCGTTGGCTCAGCGCGTGCAAATACGGGTTCGGTACCGGGGAGGTCGCTCGCGCATGCACCCGCCCCGCGCCCGAGCCGTCCGTCATCAATGTGGGGGAGCGGGTGATGAGATCCCCTGTTTCCGGATCGTGTTCGATCGTCGTCGCCCACCCCAACTCTGCATCCCAGAGCAGCACCTTGCTCGACGGGAACTGCACCTGATGAGATGTCACCGAGTGGCGCAACGCGTCTTGCGCACTCGCCCCGATCGCCCACAGGCGCGGCTGGCCTGCAAAAGAAGTGCTGTAGTGGTATGAGGTTGGCCAAGGGAACAAGAGCTCGCCCAAGCGGGGCGACGCCGGGGATACAAAGGCCTCGACTGCTTGGTGGTATGGGAGCAGATCATACACAACGCCGGTCCATGTCTCATAGATCTGCCAGTATCCGAAAGCAATCTGCTCATTTCCCGGACCACCGGTCGGGTAGAGCCGACCGTCTTCGGTCGCGGGATAAAACCCGGATCGCTCGGCGTACATGCTGACAACCTGCCCCAGTTGCCTGGCGTTTGATAGGCTCTTGATGAACTCTGCCGACCCTCTCGCCCGGGCGAACGCGGGGAGCAGGATGCCGAGTATCAGCAGCACAATGCCGATTGTCACCAGCAACTCAACGAGCGTGAACGCGCGGGTCAAAGAGGCGGCAACATGACGAAACTGCCGGGCGGCTCCCCGATCATCCGCAACTCCGTGAGCACCCACTGATTTGTCTCCGGATTGAGAGTGAACTGCACCACGAGCGTTCCATCAAACTTGGTGCTGTCCTGAGAGGTGAACCGTCCCGGCATTACCAATTCCGCCCGCTCAAGCGAGCCAATGCCCTTGGAACGCAGGAACGGACGGGCGTCGTCGCGCCGGACTGTGCGGACTGTCAGCGACCGGTCGTTTGGCTCGAACCCGCGAGAAGTCGCGCGGACAATTCGGATCTCATCGAGATCGAACTCAGCCAGCACAAGAAGCACGCGTGCCTCGGTCCAAACGCGTTCGGCCCAAGTGGGATTATCAAACAGAATCGGACTGACTGTGATCCCCTGTTCGTTCAAGAGATCGATGAACTCATCCGGGGTTTCCGAGGCGTAAGCAAGAACCGTATGTTCGATGGCCAGCCCAAGATTCTCCCTCGCGGGAAGACGATCGAGTGCGCTGGAACTCGCTTGCGCTCCGGCGAGAGCCGCGACAGCCGAAATCTCTTCGCCGGTTACTGCCCCCGCATGCCGGCGAGTCACTGAATCAACCGCCGGGACGGAGCCGGGGCTCTGCTTCGTCTGGGGAAGTCGCCCCCGCGAAGTCCAAGATCCGAGACTAAGATACAGAACCACTCCACCCACCGCAACGATCGCCAACGCCGCGATTTGGCGTGCCTGCATCTTCTCCACCTCTCTAAAATTGCCTTGTTCCAGTGATCCCGCGACACTCAAGATCGCAACGATCACCCATTGCCCGGCTGCGGATCGTCTGGAATGCAACAGGTAACAGTGACCGCCTTGATGCAATTATTCTCTTCATCAAAGTAAACCACAACGCAGCACACGGACGGCTCTGTGCATGTCCACTCGAGGCTGGCCTGCCCCCCGAAACAATCCGTGAAGGTATATGTGCATGTTACCGTAAGTGGATCATCCGCCCGAGCCAGCGAAACTGGCAAAGCCGCGATCCCCATGCTCACGAGTGCTGCAAGCGACGCCATTTTATTCTGCATCGATTCCCCTTTCTCCATCCGACCCGATCATGAGAACCATTGAATCTGGCCTCTGCGCTTGAAGGATCGTAAACCGAGGGGGGGGGGAGGGAGCAAGCATGAATTTCTCAATCGAGCAGATAAATCCACCACACCGCCAAATCCGGGGGGTGATGTTGATTGGTGTTTCAATCGGCCCTCACCCACGAATGTCACAAAGCCATATTCGACGCACGCCCGTCACAGCGCCGTGCGCACCTGCAGCAACTCCGGGAAGAACCGGTGGTCGATCATCTGCCGCAGGAAGGGCACGCCCGAGGAACCCCCCGTCCCGGTCTTATACCCGATGATCCGCTCCACCACGCGCATGTGCCGGTAGCGCCACAGGCCGAACTGCTCCTCGACATCGACGAGCTTCTCCGCCATCTCGTACGCGTCCCAGTGCGCCTCCGGGTTCTGGTAGACGGTCCGGAAGACCTCCACCACACCCGGGTGGGCCTCGTGGGGCGTCGAGACATCGCGGCCCACCACCTCCGCCGGCACGGGAAGGCCCCGCGAGGCGAGGTGGCGCAGAAAGGCGTCGTAGATGCTCGGCGTGCGCAGGGCCCACTCCAGCCTCGCCGAGGCCTCGGCGTCGTGCCGGTGGACCTTGAGCATGCGCGCATCCTTGTTCCCCAGCAGGAACTCGACCATGCGGTACTGCACGCTCTGGAACCCGCTCGCCGTGCCCAGCACCCCCCTGAACTGCGTGTACTCGCTCGGGGTCAGCGTGGCGAGGACCGACCACTGGTCGAGCATCACCGCCTGCACATGCTTGACCCGCGCCAGGATCTTGAAGCAGGGCTCGAGCTCGCCCACGCCGACCAGCCGGATCGCCTCGGTCAGCTCGTGGATGACCTGCTTGAGCCAGAGCTCCATCGTCTGGTGCACCACGATGAACAGCATCTCGTCGTGGTGGGGCGGGCTCGAGAGCGGGTGCTGGGCGTCGAGCACCCGGTCGAGCGCCAGGTACCCGGAGTAGGTCATCCGGTCGGCGTGGTCCGTCACGATCGTCTGCTCGAAGTCTCTCGGCGGCATGGGCGCCCTCCCGCGGGCACTGTACCCGCCCCGGCCCCCTCCCCCCCACTTCGCCCGGGCCGGGGGTCGCCGGGGAGGGCCCATTCCCACTACGATCGGGGGCGGGGCCCCGAGCCGGGCTCCCGGCCCGACCGCGACACCCCGGAAAGCCCCGATGAAGCCAGCATTCAGCACCGTCGCCTGCCCCGATTGGACCCTCGACGCCGCGATCCCGTTCGCGGCCCGCGCCGGGTTCCGCGGCGTCGAACTCCGCTCGTTCGGGCACGCTTCGAGCGATCTCGCCTGCGAGCCCTGCCTGACCTCCCCGGAGAAGCTGCGGGGGTTGCTGGCCGAGCACGGCGTGGAGCCCGCGGCGATCGCGACCTCGATCCGGTACGACCAGCCGGTCTTCCCCCCCGTGATCGGGCGGGTGATCAACGACTTCGAGCGGCCGGTGCGGGAGACCAAGCAGGCGGTCGGTGTCGCCTCGTCGATCGAGTGCCCGTTTGTGCGCGTGTTCGCGTTCGAGCTGGTGAACGAGAGCCGCAAGTCGGGGCTGCGGCGGATTCTCCAGAGGCTGGACCTAGCGGCCCGAACGGCCCGGCACACGGGCGTCCGCCTGCTGCTCGAGAACGGGGGCTCGTTCCCGACCGGGGCGGATCTGCTCGACCTGATCGAGCGGCTCGGCTCCCCGTTCGTCGCCGCCGCCTACGCGCCGGCGGTCGCGAAGATGGCGGGTGAGGACCCGGCCGAGGGCCTGCGACTGCTCGGTCCGGTGCTCGGGTCGGTGAAGGTGCGCGACATGAAGAACGGTCGGCCCGCGGCCCTGGGCGAGGGCGATCTGGGTGTGGAGCCGTTCGTGCGCACGCTCGCGGACACGGGGTACGACAGGTGGGTGGTGTACGAGCACGACCGGCTGTGGTGGCGTGATCTGCCCGACCCGACCGAGACGCTCGTGGACGCGGCCCGGAAGCTCGCGCGCTGGTCCGGCCGGCCGATGGGCGAGGTCGAGCGGCGCAAGTTCCAGGTGGCGTGACGCGTTCGCGGTTGTCCCTCTAGAGGAGTGACCCGCGGAGCAGCACCAGCGCGACGCCGAAGTAGATCGTCAGGCCGCTGACATCCATGATCGTCGCGACCAGGGGGCTCGAGCTGGCGGCGGGGTCGAGCCCGATCCGCTCCATCAGCAGGGGGAGCAGCGAGCCGGCGACCGAGCCCCAGATGACGATCCCGACCACGGCGGTCCCGACGGTGAAGCCCACCTGCCAGGGGAACCCGTCGGTCTGGGCGAGCCCGGTCAGGTCGGCGACCAATACCGCGGAGACGCCCAGCACCCCCAGGATCGACCCGAGGACAAGCCCTGTCAGGATCTCGCGCATCAGGACCCGCACCCAGTCGGAGGGCTCGACATGCTCGAGGGCCAGCGCGCGCACGAGCAGGCTCGCGGCCTGGGTGCCGGTGTTGCCCCCGCTCGAGATGATGAGGGGCACGAAGACGGCGAGCACCACGGCGGTGGCGAGGTGTTCCTCGAAATAGCCCATGACCGCGATGGTGAGTACCTGGAGACAGAAGAGGCCCGCGAGCCAGCCCGCGCGCTTGCGGAGCATCTCGCCGAAGCCCGTGGAGAAATAGGGCGCGTCGAGAGCCTCGAGGCCGCCCAGCTTGTGGATGTCTTCGGTCGCCTCGATCTCGGCGACATCGGCGACATCGTCCCATGTGATGATGCCGACGAGCAGGCCCAGCCCGTCGACCACGGGCATCGCGGATCGGTCGTGCTTGCCCATGAGGCGGACGGCCTCCTCGCGGTCGTCGGTCGCGCTGAGCGTGATGAAGCGTCCGTCCATGAGCGACTCGACGGAGACCTCGGGGTCGGCGAGCAGCAGGGTCCGGATGTGGATGTCGTCGACGAGTTGCCCCTGCTGGTTGACGACATAGACCCAGTTGATGGTCTCGGCGTCTTTGCCGTACTTGCGGACCTGGGAGAGCGCCTGCCCCACCGTCCACGAGGGGCGGATGCGGACATAGTCGGGCGTCATCAGGCGGCCCACGGACTCCTGGGGGTAGCCCAGGATGGCCTGGGTCTCGCGGCGGGTCTCGGCGCTGAGGTTCTGGATGATCCGCCGGGCGACCTCGATGGGGAGTTCATCGAGCAGCCTCGCCCGGTCGTCGGGGTCCATCGACTCGACGACCCGCAACGCCCGCTCGGCCCCGAGCTCGGCGATGAGCACCTCCTGCTCGTCGGCCTCGAGGTGGGCGAAGACCTCCGAGGCGTCCAGCCTGGGGAGCACGCGGAAGGCGATCGCGGCGTCCTGGGCCCCCTGCTCCTCGATGAGGTCGGTCAGGAACTCGGCGGTGTCGGCGTGGTCGAGGACCCGCAGGGCCTCGCGGAGTTCGCGGTACCGCCCCTCCCGGATCAATTCCAGGACCTCTGGCTCGAGGAGTTGCACAGTCGGGCTGGCCACCGCCCGACTATACCTATGGGCGGTTGTCGCGGACGGACCGGGGCGTGGCCGGTATAATGCGGACAACCATGTCCCCTTCATTCGCCGCCACGGAGAGCGCCATGCCCGAACCCACCCAGATGGTCGACCCGGTGTCCGCCGTACCCGCGGGCGCGGATTTCACGATCCGCCGGACCGGGGATCAGGATCGGGCGTGGATGCGTCGGCTGCTGCACCAGTACTGGGCGTCGGACAAGATCCTCAGCCGGGGGCGGGTGCATGATGTCGTGCACGCGGACGGGTTCGCGGCCTTCCAGAACGATGAGCCGGTGGGGCTGATCACCTACCGCATCGAGGGGGATTCCTGCGAGATCCTCACGCACAATTCGATGGCGGATTCGGGGGGCATCGGGTCGTGCCTGCTTGCCGCGACGCGGACCGAGGCGCGGAACCGGGGGTGCAAGCGGCTCTGGCTGGTGACCACCAACGACAACACGCCGGCGCTGCGGTTCTACCAGCGGCGCGACTTCGACATCTGCGCATTCCACCGCGACGCGATCACGGAGGGCCGGCGCCTCAAGCCCGAGATCCCGGACGAGGGGCTGTTCGGCATCCGCGTGCGGCACGAGATCGAACTCGAGTACCTGCTCTGATCGGCCCCTTTCTGCCCGGAAACGGGGTCGCGATCCGGGGATGCTCGTGTCGACACAAATTGCGGATTTTCTTATCGCCTTTGCTCGCGCGGGTTGTATCATCCGGTTGAGGCGATTCGCCGTGAGGCGCCATCAACATGAGAGGATCCGCGATGTGTGCGTCCGTCCGGTCGGCGTGTGTGCTGTCGGGTTGCGTTGTCCTGGCCCTTGCCTTGCCGGCGACGGCGTTGGACACATTGCTGAGCCGGCCGATGACCGCGGGCGGCGGGGTGATGCGGTCATCTTCGCTGTGGGTGGATCCCACCGGTGAGAATGACTCCGACAACGACTCGATCGCCTGGGCGAGTTTCACGCTGCCGCTAGCCGGGACGGTTTCTGCGGTGAAATGGTGGGGGCAGGCGCCGCCGTCTGTGGGGTTCTGGATCTCGTTCCACAATCAGGATCCGAATACGGTGGCGAGCCAGCCGGATATTTTTCGCGTGGGCGCCGAGCCGATCGGCGAGGAGGAGTTTGCATCGGTCTCGGCGACGGGGGTCGGGGGCGGGCTGTATCAGATGAGCGTGAACCTCGCGGCGCCTCTGCACTTCGAGGCGGATACGAGGTACTTCGTGTCGATCGTGGGGCTGACGCCGCAACCCTGGCCGACCTGGAGTTGGGCGCAGAGCCCGGTTGGCACCTCGACCTTCTGGTGGGTCCGCGGTGCGCACATGTACTACAGCCTCGGGGATGCGAGGGCTGTGGAGCTGCTGGGCACGCTCGATGCGGGAGGCGGGCCCTGCAACGCGGCGGATCTGGCCGAGGCCTACGGGCTGCTCGATCTGGCGGACATCAACGCGTTTGTCGCGGGGTTCGTCGCGAACAGCCCCTCGGCGGATCTGGACGGGAACGGGGTCTTTGATCTTGGCGACATCGGGCTGTTCATCACGGCGTTTGTCGCCGGGTGCCCGTGACCAATCGGAGAGCGGTCAGTATTCGTAGTCGCTCCCGCCGCCCTCGGTCGCCTTGATCAGCGCCGGGACGGCGATCGCGGCCTGGATTCCCGCGGGGAGGACCGAGAGCACCCCGACGACGGTCAGCCTGATGAGAGCGGGTTTGGCGCGGAGCGGGGGCAGGGCCGCGGTCGCGAGCAGGAGCGGCCCGGCTGAGAGCGCGGCGAGCATGAGCCAGCGCTCGCGGTCGCCGAACCAGTTCGAGAACGCGGCGGCGCCGACGAGGAGCACGGCGAACGCTGGCGCTAGTCCTCGGAGGAGGTTGTCGTCGCGGCGGAGGAGTCCGGCGATGGCGAGGGCGAAACTGACGGCGGCGACGGGGAAGAGGACGAGCGGGGCATTGGCGAACCCCGCGGTGGCGGCGAGGGCGGTTGCGCCGGACAGGGCCCAGAGCAGGGCCGGGGCGCGCCAGCCGGGCAGGGCCTTGGCGCCGGTCTCGATTGCCCAGGCCTGGGCGCCGGCGAGCAGCGCGAGGGCGGCGATCCAGCCCCAGCGGGCGGCTTCGGAGATCAGGCTCTCGTGGAGAACGCCGAGGAATGCCCATGCGGCGAATGCGCCGCCCGCGACGGCGGGCAGGGCGGCGAGGATGGGTCGCCGGGCGAGGGGCGTGCAGGCGGCGAGCAACCCCGCCAGCAGGGCGGCGAGGGCGACGGGAGGGAAGCGGTGGGTCGCGGCGGCGGGCCAGAGTTCGAGCCGGCTCTGCCAGGCCCACGAGCCGAGGCTGACCGCGCCCGCGAGCAGGGCGAGGGTGAGCCAGGGGAGCGATGAGGCCGGCGAGCCCCGCGTGGCCGAGCGGCGGGCCATCAGCGCGTGGGCTGGGAGGAGCAGGAGCAGCGCGGCGAATGCGGGGATGACGGCCGAGAAGAGGATCTCACGGGGTCCCATGCGGGGGGATCTCCATTCGGCGATTGGGCGGCGCCGGGGTCGAGTTCATGACAACGCGGAGACGGGGCGTGGGGAGGCGGGGTCGCGCCGCGTTGGCGGGCGAGTGTCCCGGATCCGGTGAGCGCCGCGTCTCCGCGTTGATCGGGGCTGAGAATGTTCGTTACTCGGCGACGCCCTCGGCGAAGATGGTGATGTCGATGGTGTTGCCGAGGCCGCCGTTCTCACCGCCGTCCTCGGCGAGGTAGGTGGTGATGCCGAAGTCGGCGCGCTTGATGGAGAAGTTGGCCTCGAAGCCGGCGAGGGGCTTGCCGCGGTGCTCGCCGGTGCCGATCCACTCGAGGGTCGCGGTGATGGGCTTGGTCTCGCCGTGGAGGGTGAGGGTGCCGTCGAGTTCGAAGTGGTTGGGGGTGGAGGTCGCGCGGACCGCGGTGCTCTCGAAGCTGGCGACGGGGTACTGGCGGGCGTTGAAGAAGTCGGCGGAGCGGAGGTGTTCGTCGCGCTTCTCGATGCCGGTGTCGACCGAGTCGACGGGGATCTCGGCCTTGAACGAGGCCGCGGCGAGGTTCTCGGGATCGAAGGAGAACGACCCGTCGATCTTGTTGAAGCGGCCGTGGAAGTTGGTCACGCCTCGGTGGCGGATGCTGAAGACCACGCCGGAGTGTCCGCCGTCGACGGTGTAGACGGGGGCGAGAGCGCGGGCCTCCATGTCGATGGCCTCGGCGTGGGCGGTGCCGGAGGCGCCGTTGAAGGCGGCGAAGCCGGCGGCGGCGAGTCCTGCGGCGCAGAGGGACGAGCAGAGGATCGAGGCGGCGTTGCGGCGCTGGCGCATTGGTGTTCTCCTTGGCTGGGGCGTGCCACCCCGCGTTGTGCTGAGGTCGGATCGTGCCCGGATGGAACGGGGCTCGAGACGAGGGTATTCCCGAAAAGTTGTTGAAACAAGTATTCCGGCCGCTCCCGGGGCGAGCTTGCCCACCTTGCAGACATGTACCAAACACATACCTCCAATGTCGATTTGATCGATCCACTGCGCCCAGTCGGCCGATGGATGGGAACGAACCGGAGGGCCCGGATGGAGCCGCAGATGCTGCCGCGGGCGTGCGTCCGCCCCGACATGCCGACGACGGAAGCGATGCGTCGCCTGGACACGGGCGGGGTGGGCATCGTGCTGGTGGTCGATGCGGCGGGGCGGCTGCTGGGCACGCTGACCGACGGGGACATCCGCCGGGCGATCCTCGCGGGCCGGTCGCTTGAGACGAGGGTCGGTGAGTTCCTGGCGGAGAAGAACAACCCGGTGTACCCGGAGGCGGTCTGGCTGCCCGCGGGGACGGGGCGGGACCAGATCCTGCGCGTGATGCAGGCGCGGCGGATCCGGCATCTGCCGCTGCTCGACGCGGAGCGGCGGGTGGTTGACCTGGTTCGGCTCGAGGACCTGCTCCCGGAGGGTGAGGAGCCCTTGACCGCGGTGGTCATGGCGGGCGGGCTGGGCACCCGGCTGCGGCCGCTGACGGCGGAGACGCCCAAGCCGATGCTGCCGCTGGGCGGGCGGCCGCTGCTGGAGCGCACGATCGAGCGGCTGCGCGGGGCGGGTGTGCGCGATGTCGTGGTGTCGACGCGGTACAAGGCCGAGAAGGTGGTCGAGCACTTCGACGACGGGAGCCGGTTCGGGGTCAATGTGAAGTACCTGACCGAGGGTCGTCCGCTGGGGACGGCGGGATCGCTTCGGCTGATGGACCGGCCCGAGGGGACGCTGCTGGTGATCAACGGGGATGTGCTGACGGGGGTGGACTTCCGCGCGATGCGGGCGTTCCACGGCGAGCACGGGGCGGCGTTGACGGTGGGCGTGCGGAAGTACGAGTTCAGCGTGCCGTACGGCGTGGTGGACTGCGAGGGGGTGCGGGTCGCGGGGCTTCGGGAGAAGCCGACCTACACCTCGTTCGTGAATGCAGGGGTGTACCTGCTGGAGCCCGAGGTCTTCGATCGGCTCCCGGCGGAGGTGAGCGGGGCGCCGTTCAACATGACCGACCTGATCGAGCGGCTGGTTTCCGAGGGGCTCGCGGTGGTGAGCTTCCCGATCCACGAGTACTGGATGGACATCGGTCGGCTCGAGGACTACGACCGCGCCCAGCGGGACATCGAGGCGGGGCTTGCGGTTTAAGCCGGCGCCGGTCGGCCCTGGGGCGGAGGATCGCGTGGAGTTGAGCGAAGGCACGGTGCTGGTGACGGGGGCCGACGGGTTCATCGGCTCGCACCTGGTGGAGGCGCTCGCGCGGCGGGGGTGCCGGGTCCGGGCGATGGTGCTGTACAACTCGTTCGGGTCGTGGGGCTGGCTCGACGGGATCGACCGGGCGTTGCTGGACCGTGTCGAGGTGGTGATGGGCGATGTCCGCGACGCGGAGGCGACGGAGGAGATCGTGCGGGGGTGCCGCGTGGTGCTGCACCTCGCGGCTTTGATCGCGATCCCGTACTCGTACCGCGCGCCCTCGTCGTATGTGGAAACCAATGTGAACGGGACGCTGCATGTGGTGCAGGCGGCGAGGCGGCACGGCGTCGAGAAGGTCGTGCACACCTCGACCAGCGAGGTGTACGGCACGGCGCGGTTCGTGCCGATCACCGAGGACCACCCTCTCCAGCCCCAGAGCCCGTATTCGGCGAGCAAGATCGCCGCGGACCAGATGGCGCTGTCGTTCTTCCACGCGTTCGGGACGCCCGTTGCGGTCTGTCGGCCGTTCAACACCTTCGGCCCGAGGCAGTCGGCGCGTGCGGTGATCCCGGCGGTGATCACGCAGATCGCCTCCGGGGCGCGGGAGATCCGCCTCGGGGCGCTCGAGCCGCGGCGCGATTTCACCTTTGTTTCGGACACCGTCGCGGGGCTGATCGCCGTGGCGGAATCCGACGCGTCGATCGGGCGGACGGTGAATCTGGGCACGGGGCACGATGTGTCGATCGGGGAGACGGTCGGGTTGATCCGCGCGCTGATGGGCTCGGAGGCGGCGGTCCTGGCCGACCCGGAGCGGTTGCGGCCCCCGGGGAGCGAGGTTGACCGGCTGTGCGCGGCGAACGGGCTGGCGCGGGACCTCGCGGGCTGGGCCCCCGAACTGGCCGGTCCGGAGGGGCTTCGGGAGGGCCTGCGGCGGACGATCGCGTGGTTCACCGAAGGGGCGAATCTCGCCCGGTACAAGGCGGACCGCTACGCGGTGTGAACGGGGGTATCCTCCGTTCGTGGCCAAGCGATCGACCAAGCGGGTGAAGACGATCGAGCTGGACGAGACGCCCTACGCCGAGTTGGCGACGCCGGGCGTCGAGCGGACGCTCGACGAGATCCTCGGGCAGCCCTCGGCGGTTGCGGCGCTCGACGCGGCGATCTCGAGCGGGCGCGTGCACCATGCGTGGATCTTCCACGGGCCTGAGGGGGTCGGGAAGTTCACGACGGCGCTGGCGTTCGCGGCGGTGCTTCTGGACCCAGAGGCCGGGCCCGACCTGACGGGTCGGGTGCGTGCCGACCCGGGGAGCGTGGTGCAGGCGTTGCTCCGGGCCGGGGAGCACCCGGATCTGCATGTGGTGCGCAAGGAGCTTTCGGTCTTCAGCGAGGAGGATTCGGTTCGCAGGGGCAAGCAACTGACGATCGCGAAGGATGTCGTGATGACACGGCTGATCGCGCCGGCGTACATCGCGTCGACGATGGTCGGGGGGCTTGCGTCGAAAGTCTTCATCGTCGACGAGGCGGAGCTGCTCGATCGCTCCCCGGCCGACGCGCCGTCGCAGAACGCGCTGCTCAAGACGCTGGAGGAACCCCCGGACGGGACGGTGCTGATCCTGGTGACGAGCGCGGAGCACCGGCTTTTGCCGACGATCCGCAGCCGATCGCAGCGTGTCGCGTTCGGCCCGTTGCCCGACGAGACCATGGCGCGGTGGGCCCGCGACGCGGGGCTGGAGGCGGGACCGGAGCTGCTGCGATACGCCGCGGGCTCTCCCGGGAGGCTGAAGGAGGCGGTGGAGACGGGGATGGACGGCTGGTTCGCGGCGCTCGAGCCTGGGCTGGAGAGGGCGGACCGCGGCGTGTTCGACCCGATGCTGGCGCTGACGATGCGGGACCTCGTCGAGGGGTGGGCGAAGGCGTGGGTGGCCCGGGACGACAAGCGGAGCAAGGAGTCGGCCAACCGGATGGCGCTCACCCGGCTGCTGGCGATCGTGGGCGATCACGCGAGACGCCGCCTGCGCGACCCGGAGGTCGCGCCCCGGGCGCTCAACATGATCGACGCGATCGGGCGGGCCGAGAGGCGGGCCGCGGCGAATGTGCAGATCGGCCTGGTGCTCGAGGGGCTCGTCGCCGAGTTGCCCGAGCCCGCGGCGTGCTGAGCGGGGGGGTCAGGCCTGGAGGCTGAGCGGGCCCCGGGGCGCGCTCGCGGGGGCGGGCTGGGCGCTCCGCCCGGCCTGCTCGTCTTTGGCGAGTTTCTCCATGAAGAGCGCCCAGGTCTCGCGTTCGTAGTCGAGCAGTTCGATGACCTTGTTGAGCCTTGCGATGTCCTTGCCGAAGGAGCACTCGAAGAGCTCCTTGTAAAGGAAGAGGAGCAGGGAGCGGACCCGCTCGGCGAGTTCCGGGTCGTGCTCGGGGCGGATGCCGTTGATGAGCTCGATGATGATGTTCCGGCAGGAGGTGAAGCCGTTGAACGACTGCTCGTAGTCCTTTTTCTCGAGCCCCTCACGGGCCTGGGTGGCGAAGCGGACGGCGCCCTCGAGGAGCATGAGGCGGAGCTCGGCGGGGCTCGCGGAGAGCACCCGGGTCTTGAGGTAGGCGTTTGCGGTGCTTTCGTTCATCGGATCGGGTATCGGTCAGACGGGGCGGGGACTGAACCCCCCGGCGGTGCTCAGCCGAGGAGCGAGATGGAGGCGAGGGCGGCCTGCTGGCTCTGGAGCTGCGCCAGGGCCCGCTCCATCCCGATGAACTGGAGGGTGAGCGCCTCGCGTTGCCGATCAAGCCCCTCCTGGATCGAGTCGATGCGGGATTGCTGGTTGCGGATCTGGGTGTCGAGGGACTGGGTGCGGGCGGTCAGGACGCCGTTAATCGAATCGACATAGTTCTTGGCGAACTCCTCGATCAGCACGACGGCGCCGAGCTCGCTGAAGACATCCTCGGCGTTCGGGTCGTTGACGGTCACGCCGTCGGGCAGGCTGTCGTCCTGCTGCGGGTCCTCGTCGATCGTGCGGCGGGTGAAGAGGTCCTCGACGGCCTCGGGGTCCCGGGCGAGGGCCTCGCGGAACTTCTCGGAGTCGAGTTCGAGTTTGCCGTCGGTGCCGGGGCGGATGCCGACCTGGGAGAGCCTGGAGAACGCGCCGGTGAACCCGCGGTTTGTGCTCTGGAGCGTGCCGAAGAGCCCGCCGCGGAGGCCGAGCACGAGCCCGTCGCCGAGCAGGGCGCCGCGGTCGCCGGTCTCCTGGTCGTACCGCGTGGTTCGTTCGATGCTGGTGAGCACGCGGTTGTAGGCGTCGATGAACTCCTTGACCTTGGACTCGATAGTCGCGGTGTCGTCGGTAACCGTGACGCTGACCGGGGTGTCGCTCGCCGAGACGAGGTCGATATTGACGCCCGTGATGACATCGTCGAGGGTGTTGCTCGAGCTGGTGAGGAGGATGCCGGTCTCGGCGTTGGACGATCCGAAGAAGACCCGTGAGTCCTCGCCCTCGTCGAGCACGGACAGGCCCAGGTTGAACCCGTTGGTGTCGAGCGTGAACCGCCCGGCGACCCCGGACTGATCGGCGCTGATGCTCAGGCGGTAGGGGCGCGACCCGCTGCCGTCGTTGAGCACCGAGACGCGCACGCCGGCGTCGGCGTCGTTGATCTTGGAGACAACATCGTCGAGGGTGTCGGCGGGGTCGAACTCGACGGTGGTCTCGAACGAGCCGTCGATGTAGTTCTCCGCCCCGACGCCGCCCGCCTCGCCGGCGATGCGGAGGTTGGCGGCGACCGATCCGCTCGCGTCCTCGACACGGATCGCGTTCCCGGTGCCGGAGGTGTCGGTGATCTTCAGCCCGTCGCCCTTCTCGTTGATCCCAACGGAGATCTGGAGCCCGGCGGAGCTCGCCTGGCTCTGGATCTGGGCGATGAGGTCGGCGACGGTGATCTCGTTGTCGTCGATGATGACCTCGGCGGTCACACCCGAGGAGTCGATGATGCGGATGGTGCCCTCGCCGATGCCCTGGCCGTTGCGGAGCGAGTCGAGGCGGGTGGCCTCGCTGAAGTACCGCCGCTGGAGGCTCGATCCGTTCACGCTCGACGACGCGACGCCCGCCGCGCCCGTTGAGATGCCGAGGCTCTCGGCGGTGTCGTCCCCGGCGAACCCGGTGATGATGAGATTGCCCGACCCGCCCGAGGTGTCGGCGATCTTGATGCCGGTGCCGGCCGAGTTGAGCGAGGCGGTGATGTCGCCGGAGTTGTCGGGGCTGGAGTTGATGAAATCGATCAGGCCCTCGACGGTGTCGAAATCCCCGTCGCCGAGGTCGATGGTGAACGAGTTGCCGTCGCGGGTCTGGAAGAAGAGCCGGCCGTCGCCCCCGATGCCGCCGGCGCTGCCGCCCCCGTTGAGCCCGCGGATGAGCGTGGTCCCGAGGCCGGCGAAGATCCGGCTCCCGGTGACGGTCGCGGTCGCCCCGCCCGTGAACTCGGTCAGCCCCAGGTCACGCACCGTTTTCGCGCTGCCGACCTGCTGGATCGATTCGATGTTCCCGTCGGTGGAGGTGAAGGTGAGCGCGCCGGAGTCGGCGTCGATCGCGGCGGAGGTGCCGGTCAGGCCCGCGTCGGTGAACGCTGAGTTGATTCTGTCGAGCAGGCCCTCAACGGTGCTCACCGCGGGCTCGACGACGGGGAAGGTGTCGTCGGAGGTGTCGCCCGGGGTGCCGTTGTCGTCGCGCTCGCGGACCTCGCCCAGGCCGATGCTGACCGTGACGCCGTTGACGGTGACGCGGAAATCGGGGGCGACGCCCTCGGTGACCGTTGTGCGCGCGTTGTAGTCGACGCCGTTCCCGTCGTTGAGGCTCGAGAGCGTTGTGCTGGCGGTCATCTCGTAGACGCGGGCGCCGGTCCAGACGCCGCCGACCGCGGAGGCGCCCGAGCCGGAGGAGAGCCCCAGCGAACCGGCCGTGTCGGCGAGGCCCGCGTTCGTCACGGAGGTGGCGCCGACGATCTCGAAGCGGCCCTCGCGGACCCTCGCGGTGACATTGAGGCCGCTGCTGTTGATCGCGGTGACCACATCGTTGACGGTTCCCGCCCGGCTCAGATCGACCTCGGCGGAGTCGGTGCCGTCGGAGATCCGGATCTTGCCGCGCTCGATTCCCGATCCGTCGTTGAGGACGGAGAGGGAGAGATCGCGGTCGAGCCGGCCCTCGTAGCTCTCGAATGTAAACGACTCGGCGCCGATCGCGGAGACATCCCGGTCCTGGAAGCCCCGGCTGAGGAGCTGGCGGGTGGAGACCAGGCGGTCGACGACGAAGGTGTAGGTGCCGGGCTGGGCGCCGATGTTCGCGGTGGCGGTCAGGATGTCGCTGTTGCTGCTCGTCGCCTTCTTGGTCTGGAAGACCGAGCCCGTGCGGAAGGCCGAGGCGGCGGAGCGGAGGGCGCCCAGCTGGGAGTTGAGGTCCAGATAGGCGGCCTGCTGAGACTGGAGCTGGATGAGCCGGCTCTGAGCGAGGACCTTGGGCCGGGACGACGCCGCGATGAGCTGTTCGATCAGCGTCGCCGTGTCGATGCCGCTGATGAGCCCGCTGCCGCTGATGCCGCCCATGTGCGCCTCCGTGTCCGGGGTCTGGCGTGGGGCCCGCGCGGGAACCGCGCGGAACTCCAGAGAAGAAATCGGCTTGAGCGCCCCCCGGGCTGAAAACAGCCTGCCCGGTTGCCCGAAAGGGGGCCCCGCCGGGCGTCGCCCCGGGCGGCGCACCGCCGGGAACGGGGGTCCTGCCCCGGATTGGTCCGATCATTCCGAGAAGAACCGCACGGCCGGCTCATCCCGATGGCGAACCCGGGCGATGCTCCTACTGTACAAACGCCGGGAAGGGTGTATGACCACAGAATCCACTCAAAATCCAACCATTCTCCAGTTTGGGATCCTGATCGCCTCGGCCGTGGCCCTGGTCGGGTCCGTCGGGAGTTTCGGGGTCGCCCTCGCGGGCACCGAGACGGTGCTGTGGGCGACCGCCGGATTCGGCGTCATCGCCGCCCTGGCGAGCTTGATCGGCGTTCTGTGTGGGCTCGGGAAGTTCCGGGATTCACTCGGCATGGCGACGCTGTGCGTGGGCGGGGCGCTGCTGATGTGCGCCGGCTTCAGCACCATCGATCTGCGGCCCAATCTCGGGGCGAACCCGGGTCTGGCCCGCCTGGTGCTGCCCTGGGCGGGCCTCATGGCGGCGTGCGCCGCAACGGTCGTGGGCCTCGGAGCGATCGGCGTTCTGAACCGGCGGCGGGCGTCCTGGCGGGAACTGGCTAAGGGAATCGCCTTCCTGGTCCCGGCCTTGGCGCTGCTTGTCGGCGGGTTTCTTGTGTGGCGGACCATCCCGCATGAGGACGGCGGCCGCGTCCTGGCGCTCGGCCTGCTTCTGGTCGGGGGGAGCGTGATCGGCGTGCTGGGCTCGATCGGCGGGCACCTGGTCATCCGGGCGTTTGAGCTTGTGGCGGATGATCCGGCATCACCCAAATAGGTGATTCTCCGGGGGTATCCGGAAGAACTGCGGCGCGAATCCCAATGTACTGTTGGGTATGGGAGATCTCGTCACCATCCTTGGACTTGTGCTGGTCGCGCTGCTCGTCGGGGCGGCGGGGACGCTCATCGCGGTTCATTTCCTGGGGCACGCGGCCCCGGCTCGCCGGGAGATCACGGCGATCGCTGAGCAGGTCCGGTCGGTGGGGAAACTGATCGGCCTCGAGGTGCACGCGAAGGAGATCGCGACGGCGAAGAAGGGGTGGTCGTGGCTGCCGCCGCTGGTGTTGAGCCAGGCTCGGCTGGCGATGATCTTCCAGTTCGAGAAGCAGTACTTCGTGGACCTTGCGGCGATCCGGCCCTCGGATATCGAAGGCCTCGGCATCGGGCATTTCCGCGTGCGGATGCCGCCGGTGCAGGGGTCGCTCCGGTTGCTGGAGGTCAAGCCCTACGACATCCAGCAGGGCAAGGTGCTCGGGCTTCTCGATGTGATCCCGATGACGGCGGAGCGGCAGGGCGCGCTGATGGATGAAGCCCAGCGCCAGGCGTCGGAGTTGTTCGACCGGGCGGATGAGCGGTATCAATCGCAGGCGATCGACTCGATCGAGCGGCACATGCGGGCGCTGCTGGGGCTGACGGGGGCGAAGGTGGACTTTGTCTGGCCCGCGTCGCAGGGGCAGGTGGGCCCGCTGCAGACCGATGAGCCGGCGCTGTCGCCCTCGAAGGCGATCCGCGAGCCGAAGATGCCGGCGACGGCGTAGGGGCGTCGCGGCCCCGGGCGTGGGTTGCACGACATCACCGGCGAAGTTGTTCGCGCTCGTCCGTTCGTGGTTCGCCCTGCGGGACGAACCACGGCACCGGGGACTGGGCACCGGGAGTTGGGGAGCTTCTCACGGTGCCCGCCTTCGGCCCGAAGGGCGAAGGCGGTTTCACGAGTTCCATCGCCGTCCGTTCGTGGTTCGCCCTGCGGGACGAGCCACGGCACCGGGAGTTGGGCACCCGGCGCGTGGCGGGACGAGAACCGGGCGTTACTCGCCGAGCAGGTCGGGTCGGCGGGCCCTTGTTCGTTCGACCATCTGTTCGAGGCGCCAGCGGGCGACGGCGTCGTGATCGCCGCTGATCAGGGCGTCGGGCACAACCATGCCCTCCCACTCCCTGGGCCTGGTGTAGTGGGGGCAGTCGAGGAGCATCGCGTGCTCGGGCACGGCGAGTTCGGCCCGCCACTTGGCCAGTTTCCTGGGATCGATCGGGCCGCCGTCGGGGTTAGTGGTCGGCACGCCGGCGAACGAGTCCTGCCCGGCGGAATCGGCGTGCCCGAGGACGCCCGGCAGCAACCGGGCGATCGCGTCGAGCAGGACGAGCGCGGCGATCTCTCCGCCGCTGAGGATGTAGTCGCCGATCGAGATCTCGAGCGGGGCGAGCCTGGCGATGACGCGCTCGTCGATGCCCTCGTAGTGCCCGCAGAGGAGCAGGAGCCTGGGCCGGGCGACGAGTTGCTCGACGAGGGGCTGGCGGAGCGGCACGCCTTGGGGCGTGAGCAGCACGAGGGTCGCGGGCCTGGGGTCGAGCGACTCGGCGTGGGCTACGGCGTCCCAGATCGGCTGGCACATCATGACCATGCCCGGCCCGCCGCCGAAGGGGCGGTCGTCGGTCTTGTCGTGCTTGTTGTCGGCGTGGTCGCGGATGTTGGTGGGGACGACCTCGAGCGCCCCGGCGTCGATGGCGCGCCTCGGGATGCTCACGCCGAGGAGCCCGGGCGGCTCGGCCCGGAACAGGTCGGGGAAGGTCGTGAGGACATCGACGCGCATCGGGAGCATCTTACGAGAGCCCCGCGATGACCCCCGGGGCCTCGGCTCGGCGGGCGCAGAAAAAACCCCGGGGCTTGCACCCCGGGGCGGTCTTGCTCCTACCCACCGCGCGAACGGGCTCTCACCCCCCCGCGCTCTCCTCCGACGCCTTTGCCGCCGCCTCGGCGTCCGCCTTGGCCTTGGCTTCCGCCGCCGCCTTGGCCTTGGCCGACTCGTCGGCGTGCTTCGCTTCGTTCACGACGGCCTCGGCCTGGGCGGCGAACTCCTGGGCCTTCGCGACCCGGCCCCCGGAGACGCTCTTCTTGCACGACTCGAGCGCGGCCTTGGCGGCGTCGAGGCTCGCGGCCTCGGCGGTCTTCGCCTTGACCATCTCCTCGAGCGTCTTGACCGCGGCCTCGGCCTTGGCGACCTCCTGCTTGCACGCGACACGCAGGCGGGACATCTCGCGCTCGGCCTCCCACTGGGCCTTCATCTTGTCGCTGAGCAGGTTGTGCCGACCCAGCATATCGAGGACGGTCTCGCTGGGCTGGGCGCCCTTGGCGAGCCACTCGCGGATGCGGTCCTCCTTCAGGCTGATCTGGGCCTCGCCCTCGGGCGCCATCGGGTTGTACCACCCGAGGTTCTCGATGACCTTCCCGTTCCGGCGCGTCCGGATGTCGATCGCGCTGATGCGGTAGAAGGGGCGGTGAGTCCGACCGAGACGCTGCATGCGAATCCGAACCACAGGCGGCTCCTGCTCCGAGCGCCGGGGAGACCCGGCATGGCTCGCGAAAGTCCGTGACCGAAGGCGGTCGCCCTCCCGAGGCGGCACGCCCACGACCCGGCCGCACAGGCCGGGCCCAAACTCTTGACCACTCGACCCCGGAATTCAAGCGCCGGGGCGGAGGCGGGGGCGAGTTTTCGTTCGGTATTATTTCGTATTTTCTGCTCCGTGCGGTGATTCATCGGGTCGGCCTGAGCCTTGGCCGGGGTCCAATCGCAGGCGTTCAGCATCGCGGCACGCCAAACCCGGGTCGGATCGGGAGATACATGGGTGTTCTCCCCGGTGGTGGCAGCCCACCGTCTGCTCAAGTTCCTTTTCGCGATCGAGCGCGACAAACGGGTGTCCGGCTACCTCGGAGTCTGGCAGCCTGCGTTGAACGCGGCCAGGAATGCTCCGACATCCGCCAGATCGAACACGCCGTCGCGGTTCATGTCGGCCTGCTCGAGATGCTGCGTGAATGCATCGACGAAAGTCATGATGTCGCCCAGATCGAGCACGCCGTCGGCGTTCAGGTCCGCGGCGCAGTCGCCCTCACCGAGGTGCTCGCTGAAGGTGCGCTGGACCGCGCCGTCGGACCAGCCGCCGACCGACCACACATCGCAGGCGCCGACCGCGGCAAGACCCCAACCGCGGAGGACATACGACGAGCCGGGGATCGGAGTCCCGGGCACGGGCGACCACACCTGGCCGTCGTAGTGGTAGTAGGTGGCGTTGATCGCGCAACTTCCCCAGATGTCATCGGGCCCGATCGCGACCATGGCCGCGAATGGACCGGGGAGCCCGGCGTTTACAACTTCCCACGAGGAGCCGGTCCAGTGAATCAGATGATCGGCCCCGCCGTTGAAACTGCCGGAAACCCACACATCGTCGGGCGCGAGAACGGCAACGCATGTGGCGTCTCCGCCGGCCGGGCCTTCGCCTGGGTTTGCGACATGAGCCCAGCTCGTCCCGTCCCACCGCACGACAAGGGCCTGGTAGTTCTGTGCGATGCTCCGCCAGTATCCGACGGCCCAGACATTGTCGGTGTCGCTCGCGGCCACCTTCTCAAGGCGATGTGACCGATTTCCGGCCAAGGGGACATCGATGTCCGCCCAGTTCGAACCGTCGAAATGCAGCGCCATGGGCACGCTGGTGGAGCTCGCGTCACCGTACCCGGCGGCGCTCCCGACGATCCAGACATCGTCCTCCGACACACCCACGACATCGGCGGCAAGGCCGCCGCGCGGGCCAAAGGGGTAGGTGTTCTGCGGGCGCAGAACGGGAGTCTCGGCGAGCGTCCATTCGCTTCCCTGCCGCCGCATGATCAGCGGCAGGTTCTCGGTGGGGTAACCGGAGTAGACCGATCCGACGACCCAATAGCCCGAGCCGGCCTGACCTACACCTTCGACCTTCGGCAGCGTGCCGAGCATGCCTGTCGGGGGGAGTGTGAGTTCCGACCAGGCGTCGCCATCCCATTGCTGCACGAGCGGGGAAACGCCGACGCCGCTGTTCCAGTTGCCGACGGCGAGGCCGCTCTGAGGGCTAATGAACTCGACATCGTGAAGCAGGTTGCTGACCGTGCCGCGGTCGGCCGTCGGGACGATTCCCCAGGGCCCGCAGGGGGCTTGGGCGAACGCGAGCTGGGCAAGGCCAATGACGCCGAAGATCGAGAAGCGACTCATGATGATGACCGCCTTTGCAACCGAGGACACCGACAGGTTCGCGGGCCAAGAAAGTGCTTGGGGCGCGATTTTGATTCAGGAGCACCCACCAGCCTTCAAGATACAGGTAATCGCAACGCAACCCATAGCGGCGGTGTGTGGCCAGAATATGCAAACATAACAAGAACATCTCGGAGACCCCGCTGGGTTCGTTGTCTCCGCGTGCCTTTGTTTGCCGGGGCGCGTCTCAAATGTGCCGCATCGCCGAGATATCTGCTGCGAGGCGCGAGGTGTATTGCGGCCCGGAACCGGCACGAGGCCGCGGGGGAGGATGCCGACCCCGTCTTCGACCAGAGGATGAGCCGGAGGAGCGCACCCCCTCGAGCGGTGATGAGGGCCCTTGGGGGGTGCGTCGGCGTGATCATGCGGGAGATGAGTGCGGGCGATCCGTGCTCGCCGAGAGAGCAGGGCGAATGCGGAGAGCGGAGCGGTACACTCGCCCGGACGGGCCCGTGGCGGAATCGGCAGACGCGGCGGATTTAAAATCCGCTTCCCCTCGGGGAGTGGGGGTTCGAGTCCCCCCGGGCCCATTGCCTGACACGGAGTCCCGGTGAATCCCCAAACCATCCTCGCTGCCACTTGGTTCATGCTCGCTCTCACGCTCGGGGCGTGCGCGGTCCCGGCGCGGGAGGGCGGGGTGGTCGCGGCCGACCATCCGCTCGCGTCGGAGGCGGGGGCGCATGTGCTGCGCCGGGGCGGGAACGCGGTGGACGCCGCAGTGGCGGCGAGCCTGGCGCTCTCGGTGGTCCGCCCCGACGCGTGCGGCATCGGGGGCGGTGGCTTCATGCTGATCCACCTCGAAGACCACCCGGTCCACGGGGCTGTGGACACCGCCCTGAATTACCGCGAAGTCTGCCCCGAGGGGATCGGGCCTGGGTCGTTCCGGGCCTGGGGCGACGGGGAGGCCTCGCGGTTCGGGGGGCGGGCCGTGGCGGTGCCGGGGACGGTCGCGGGCCTGATGCGCGCGCACGAACGCTACGGGGTGCTGCCGCGCGCCGAGGTGGTCGGGCCCGCGATCAGGCTCGCGGAGCGGGGGCACCGGGCGGATGCGCACCATGTGCGGGCGGCGTCGGAGTTGATGGCCCGCTTCGAGCAAGACGCCGCGTGGCGGGAGCGCTTTGCCTTCGTCTGGGAGAGGTTCCTGCTCGAAGGCCGGGTGCGCGAGGGCGATCTGATCCGGTCGCCCGAGCAGGCGCGGGCCCTGCGGCTGATCGCCCGTGACGGCGCCGAGGCGTTCTCCCGGGGCCCGATCGCCGAGGCGATCGTCGAGACGGTGGGACGCGACGGCGGCGTGCTGACCATGGCGGACCTTGCGGGATTCGGGGTGCAGGAAGTTGAGCCGCTGCGCGTGCCGTGGCGGGGGAAGACGCTGCTGGTGATGCCGCCGCCCTCGTCGGGTGGCATCGCGATCGGGCAGGTCTTCGGGCTCGCGGACCGGTTGGAGCTCGAACTGCCGGCGTCCGGGTGGCCGGACGCGGAGACCGCCCACCTGCTTGCCGAGAGCCTGCGTGCGGCGTTCGCGGACCGGGCCCGGCACCTGGCGGACCCGGCGTTTCACAAGGTGCCGATCGGGGCGATGCTGGACCCCGCGACGCTCGACGCCGCGGCGGCGCGGATCCGGGACGGACGCCGGGACGGGGCCGAGACCGACGGGATCGCGCCGTTGCCGGAGGACGGCGGGACGAGCCACATCTCGGTGGTGGACGGGCACGGGAACGCGGTGGCATGCACCGAAACGATCAACCTCGCGTTCGGCTCACTGCTTGCGGTCGATGGCTTTGGCTTCTGCCTCAACAACGAGATGGACGATTTCACCACCGTGCCGGGCGAGCCCAACGCGTTCGGGCTGAGCCAGGCGGAGGCGAACCTGCCCGAACCCGGCAAGCGGCCGCTGTCGAGCATGTCGCCGACGATCGTCCTCGATGCCGACGGCGCGGTGCTGGCGGTCGCGGGCGGGTCGGGCGGGCCGCGGATCATCTCGGCGACGGCCCAGGTGCTGCTGCGGATGCTCACCGGCGACGCGACCGCGGCGGAGGCGGTGGGCGCGCCGAGGCTGCACCACCAATGGTCGCCCGACCTGCTCACCCTTGAAACCTGGCCCGAGCCCGGCGCCGCGGACGCGCTGGCGGCGGGCCTCCGCGCCCACGGGCACCGCCTGGCGGAGCGCCGCGATATCGGTGCGGTGCAGGCGATCCGGCGGGCGCCGGGGGGCGGCTGGGAGGCCGCGAGCGATCCCCGCAAGGGCGGATCACCGGCGTTCGAGTGATCGCTGGGCGGGCTCCCCGACCGAGACGCCCCGGCGTTCGAGCAGCGTGCCCTCCGCGAGGTGGAGCGAGACGAGCGCGATGCGGTGGGCGGCGACGGCCTCGACCTCGGCGATCTGAGACGCGAGCAGGTCTCGCTGGGCCTGGGCGACGAGCAGGGCGGTGCTCGCCCCGACATCGAACCGCTCGAGCTCGGCGCGGGCGGTCTCCTCCTGGAGTTCGCGGGTGGTGATCGTCGCGGCGATCTGCTGAAGGGCCCTCTCCGCGTCGATCGCCGCGAGGCGGACATCGACCTCGACGAGCTGTTCGAGATTGGCGACCGCGGCGGCGGCCTGTTCGCGCGTCGCGATCGCCGCGGAGTGCGCCCCCCTTTCCGCTTCGCGCCCGAGGGACTGGGAGAGGGTGACGCCCGCGGTGAAGTCGTAGGTGGGTCCGTCGAGTTCGCGGAAGGAGGCGGAGAAGGTGTTGGCGAACCCGGTCTTGCCCAGGGCGAGGAACAGGTCGAGGCGGGGGAGCAGCCCATTGCTGGATCGGATCGTCTCGAGCCGCCCTTGCTCAAGGCGGAGCCTGGCCTCGTTCAGGTCGGGCCGCATCCGGCGGGCGAGGTCGATCCGCTCGGCGAGGTCACCGAGTTGGCTGCCCGCGAGCGAGACCTCCGAGACAGCGACGACGGGCCGGTCGTCGATCCGGTCGGTCGGCGAATTGGTGAGCCGGGCCAGCCTGAGCGTCGTCCGCTGGAGTTCGCTGCGTGCGTCGATGAGGGCCTGCTCACGGAGCGCGACCTCGCTGCGGGCGGCGGCGGCCTCGGTGCGGGGGACCGCGCCGATCTCGATGCGCTGGTCGAGCTGCTCGGCCTGCGACCGGGCGAGTTCGAGCGAGCGTTCGAAGATCTCGATCTTGCGCTGGGCGAGCAGGTGTTCCCAATAGACCGTCTCGGTCTCGGCCACGAGAGCCTCGACGAAGCCGCGGAGTTCGTAGAGCGAGGCCTCGGATTCGAGGCTCGCCTGCCGGACGGAGACGAGGTTCACCGCCGGGCCGAAGCCGCGGAGGAGGGACTGGGTGATGGTGAGCCCGACGCGGGCGGACTGCTGCTCGGGCGCCCGGTCCGAGATGGTGCGCCGCTGGTCGGCGCGGAGCTCGAGCGTCGTGCCGAGCGGGGTCTCGCCCCGGATTCCCGCGGCGACGGAGCCGTCGTCGCCGCGGACGCTGAACTGGTCGCCGGTCGAGCGGGCGGATTCGAGCGACTCCTCGCGGGCGAAGGAGGCCTCGCCGAAGACCTCGGGGTCGAACCGGCCCCGCTCGATCTGCTCGAACGCGCCCGCGATCACGGGCCCGAGGCGGGCGACGCTCAGGTCGCGGTTGCGACCGAGCGCCAGGACGACGGCCTGCTCGACGGTGAGCTCGATCGGGCCCTCGCCGGGGAACTCGGGCTCGACCGCGACGGGCGGCGCGACGACGGGGAGGCGATCGGTGAGCGAGGCCTTGTCCTCGCGGAGGCGGAGGAGGTGGCGGTCGAGATCGGGCTCGAAGAGCTCGACCGCGCGGTCCGCGCAGCCGGCGAGCATGACGAGGAGGAGGCCGGGGGCGATCACGCGGGCCGGGGCGATCACCTGGATTCCTCCGCTGGGCGATCGGGGTGAATGAGCGAGTAGACGGCCGGGATGAGCACGAGCGTCGTGAACATGGAGGAGGTCAGCCCCCCGATGACGGCGCGGGCGAGGGGGGCCTGCGCGTCGGCCCCTTCGCCGATGCCAAGCGCGAGCGGCGCGAGCCCCAGGATGGTCGTGAGCGAGGTCATCAGGATCGGGCGGAGCCGGCGGCGCCCCGCCTCGGCGACCGCGTCGCGCGTCGAGAGCCCCTCGTGGCGGCGGAGCTGGCCGGCCTGATCGACGAGGAGGATCGCGTTGTTGACCACGATACCTCCGAGCATGATGCACCCGATGTAGCTCTGGATATTCAGTGTGGTGTCGGTCAGGAAGAGCATGAGCACAACACCGATCGCCGCGAGCGGGACCGAGCACATGACGATCAGGGGATCACGCAGGGACTCGTACTGGCAGGCGAGGACCATGTAGACGAGCGAGAGGGCGAGCACGAGGGCGATCGCCAGCTCGCGGCTGGATTTGCGCTGCTCCTCGACCTGCCCGGAAAGGAAGAGTTCGTATCCCGCGGGGCGAGCGATCCCCGCGAGCGACGCCTCGATGTCGGCCGCGACGGAGGCGAGGTCCCGCCCCTCGATGCTCGCGGTGACGCGGACCAGCCGCTGCTGGTCCTTGCGTTCGATCACGGTGGGTCCTCGGCCGTCGTCGTGCTCGAGCAGGTTGCGCAAGGCGACCTCCTCGCCCGTCTCGCTCTGGATCGTCAGGTCGAGCACCTCGTCGAGAGAGAGCTGCTGAGCGTCCTTGAGCTGCACGAGGATCCTGTACGAGTTTCCGAGCGGGCGGAACTCCCCGGCCCGTGAGCCGGCGACGGCGGTCTCGAGCACCTCGGCGATATCGCGGACGGTGACTCCGACATCGGCGGCCTTGCGGCGGTCGATGCGGAGCTCGGCCTGCGGGGCGCCGTCGTTGCGGCTGGTGTCGAGGTCGGTCAGGCCCGGGATGGCCTCGAGCGCGTGCAGCACGCGGTCGGTGAGCAGCGAGAGCGTGTCGAGGTCGAAGCCCCGGATCTCGACGGTGACGCCCTCATCGCCGCCCAGGATGCGCTCGAGCAGGAACTGGCCCTGCGGCGCCCGCGTGCGGACGGTCATGCCCGGGACCTTCCCCGCCAGCTTGGCGCGGAGCGCATCCGCCACCTCGAGGTTCGATCGGTCCCGCTCGGCGGCGGGGGAGAGCGAGAGCCTGATCTCGCCGGTCGAGCCCTCGGTCGGGTTGCGGCCGCTGCCGCCCGCGGTCGTGACCCAGGCAACGCGTTCGGGGACCTCGGCGGTGACGATCTCCTCGATGATCCGGGTCTGGCGGTCCACGAGGTCGAGGCGAGTGCCGACCTCCATCTCCCCCGTGACGCGGACCTCGCCCTCGTCGCTCGGGGGGAGGAACTCGCGCCCGAGCCGGGGGACCAGCGCGAGGCTCCCCGCGAGCGTGGCGAGGAGGAGGAGGATCGTCGCGACCCGGGCCCGGAGCACGAGGCGGAGCAGGTCGCGGTAGGTGTCGTCGACCGCGTCGAAGGCGCGGTCCGCGGCGTTGGCGATCGCTCCGACCACGCCGCGCCGCTCGGATGGGCGGGCCCGCAGGAGCTTCGAGGAGAGCATCGGCACGAGGCTGAGCGAGACGACGAGCGAGCAGACCAGCGAGAAAACGATCACATACGCCAGTTCGCGGAAGAGCACCCCGCTCACGCCCTGCACGAAGATCACCGGGAGGAAGATCACCAGGGTGGTCAGCGTGCTGGCGACGATGGCCGGGCCCACCTCGGTCGCGCCCGCGACAGCGGACTCGTTGGGCGGTCGGCCCTCGGCCCGGTGGCGGCGGTAGATGTTCTCGAGAACGACGATCGAGTTGTCCACCATCATTCCGACCCCGAGGGCGAGCCCGCCGAGCGTCATGAGATTGAGGGTGAACCCGCCGAAGTAGACCAGCGTGAAGGTCGCGACGATCGAGATCGGGATCGCCAGCGAGATGACCACGGTGCTGCGGATGTTGCGAAGGAAGAAGAGAAGCACGAGCACCGCGAGCGACCCGCCGTAGACCACGGAGTTGGCGACATTCTGGATCGATCGTTCGATGAAGTTGCCCTGGTTGATGACCGGGACAACCTCGATCTGCGGGTAGTCCCGGTTGACCCGGCCGATCTCTTCGAGCACCGCGGTCGAGACCTCGACGGTGTTCGCGTCGGCCTGCTTGCGGATCGCCATCCGCAGGCCGAGACGCCCGTTGACGCGCACGACCCGGGTGAGCCGTTCGTAGGTGTCGCGGACCTCGGCGATCTGCCCGAGCGTGACCGGGGCGCCGTCGCGGACCGCGACGATCGTGTCGCGGACATCGTCGACGGAGCGGAACTCGGCGGGGGCGCGCAGCGTGACCTCGTAGCGGCCCGACTCGATCTCGCCCGCGGGCAGGTCGAGGTTCGCGTCGCGGATCGCGTCGAGGATCCGGTTGAGCGGGAGCCCGAGCGCCCTGACCCGCCCCGGGTCGAGCTCGACGCGCACCTCCCGGTTGTATCCGCCCCAGACATCGACCTGCGCCACCCCGGGCAGCCGCGCGAACCGGTACCGCACCTGCTCTTCGATCAGCGTGGTGAGCTCCACCGGGTCGAGCCGGCTGGCGATGCCGAGCACGACGACCGGGAAAGCGTTGACATCGAACTTGCGCACCTGCGGGCGGTCGGCCTCCTCGGGCAGCTCGTCGAGCTCGTCTTCGAGGCGGGCGCGGACCTCCGTCGCGGCGTTGTCGATGTCCACGCCCCACATGAAGGTGACGCGGATCTGGCTCTCGCCCTCCGACGAGGTCGAGGTCATCTCCTCGACCCCGGGGACGGTCGCGACGATCTCCTCGACGACCTGCGTGACCAGCCGCTCCATGACCTCGGGGCTCGCGCTCTCGTAGCTGGTCTGGACCGTCAGCGTGGGCATCTCCACCGTGGGGAGCAGGTCGACGCGCAGCCTGCTGAGCGAGACCGCCCCCAGCACGACGACGATCAGCGTGACCATCGTCGTGAACACCGGGCGGTGGACGCTGGCCCGGGGCAGGTTCATCCCCCGTCCCCCGGATCGGTCTGCACCACCCTCGTCCCGTCTCCGATGAGCTGCTGGCCCAGCGTCACCACCCGGCCCTCGAGGCCGTCGCCCATGATCTGCACGCGCTCCCCGTCGCGGATGCCGACCTTGACCGGCACCATCCTCGCCTCCGCCTCATCGCCCCCGATGAGGAAGACGACATCCACGCCGTCCCGCTGCGTGATCGCCGAGAGGGGAACGATCACCGCGTTCGGTTCCCGCCCCAGCACGACCTCGACCCGCGCGAACATGCCGGGCTTGAGCGCCCCGTCTGTATTCGCCACATCGATCTCGACCCGCGCCTGCCGAGACCCCTCGCGGAACGCGGGCGACACGCGGGAGACCCGCCCCTCCCACGCCCGCCCCGGGTGGGCGTCGGTTGAGAGCGTCACGGGCTTGCCCGGGGCGAGGGCGGCGTAGTCGCGCTCGGCGACGAAAACGACCGCCTTGATCGGGTCGAGCGCGATCACGGTCACAAGCGGGGTATTCGGGGAGACCGTGTCCCCCTCCTCGACGAATCGCTGCGCGACCACGCGGGCGCCGCCGTCGTCCTCCCACTCGGCACGGATGGTCGTGTAGCCCAGGCGGATCCGCGCCGCCTCCAGCGCCGCCGTCGCCCGGAGCACCTGCGCCCGCGCGACCTGCACCGCCGCCTCCCGGCTGAGAAGGTCGGCCCGCACCGTGTCGAGCTGCGACTCCGACGCGATGCCCCGCTCGCTCAGCGTCGCCACGCGTTCGTGTTCACGCCGCGTGATCTCCGCCGCGCTGCTCGCCTCGGCGAGCCCGGCCTCGGCGACGGCGAGCTCGGCTTGGGCCTGCGCCACCGCCTGCGTCAGCTCGTCCCCGTCCAGCCTCGCGATCACCTGACCCCGCGTCACCACATCGGCGAGGTCGACCGGCAGGCTCACCACCCGCCCCGCGATCTTGGGCGCGAGCGTCACGGTGGACTCGGCCTCGAGCGAGCCGCTGAACACCCGCCGGTTCTCGATCGGGCCCCGCTCGATCGCCGCGGTCTCGACCGGGATCGCCGAGGACCCCGCCCCACCCCGGGGCGGCGGCCCCGCCGGCTCTCGGGCGACCTTGCGCCAGACCGAGCCCCCGATCAGGACCGCCGCGACGAGCACGGGGATCACCACGATCCAGACGCGGGCGCTTCTCATTCCGTGGTCCTGCATGGGTTCGAAACACGCGTCGACGGCCCGCCGACGCAGGGTGCGTGCGACGCGGCGGTGCACTGTACCGGGGGTTGGGCGGGGTTTCGAACGCCCCGGCCGCTCCGATGCGTCGGATCCGCCCGTTCCGAACCGAATACGATCAGTGGATGGACCCGAGCGTGGGCAACCCGGCCGACCCCGCGGAGGCCGCCGTGCGCCGCCTCGTCGACGAGCACGGCGGGGCGTTGTACGCGCTCGCCTCGCGGTTCTGCGGGAACCCGACCGACGCCGAGGACCTTGTGCAGGAGGTCTTCCTCCAGGCGTTCCGAGGGTGGGGCTCGTTCCGAGGTGAATCGAGCGAGAGGACCTGGCTCTACCGCATCGCGGCCCGCGCCTGCGCGCGGATGCACCGCAAGCGGGCGGGCGAGCCCGACCGCGTGGCGTCGCTCGAGAGCCTCCTCCCGTTCGGGGAGGCCCTGATCGCGCGAGTGCCGAGCGGGCAGGAAGGCCCGCTGCCGCAGGCCATCCGGCGGGAGGCACGCGGGCGGCTCGAGGCGGAGATCACCAGGCTCCCCGACGAGTTCAGGGTCCCGCTGCTTCTCAAGGAGATCGCGGGCCTGAGCGTCGCCGAGATCGCCCAGGTGCTCGGCATGGAAGAGCCGACCGTCCGCACCAGGGTGCACCGGGCCCGGCTCCATCTGCGCGCCGAGGTGGACCGGGCCCTGCCCCGCGACCCGCGCCCGGCCCCTCCCCCGGCGTACGAAGAACGAACCTGCCTGGATCTCCTGAACGCCAAGCAGGACGCGCTCGACCGGGGCGTGCCGTTCGACAGCGCGATCATCTGCGACCGATGCCGGGCGGTGTTCGCGACGCTGGACCTGACCTCGGAGGTCTGCCGGGACCTCGCCCGAGACGGGTGGCCCGACGAGGTCCGGGAACGCCTCTCCCGCCGCCTCGCCGAGGCCGCGGACGGGCGGGACCGGCGTTGAGGCCGCCGGCCGGCACGCGGGCGTGAGATTTTTGGACTGACGCGGGAACGCCGGCCGGTTCCGTGTCTCCAAGTAGATGACGGACCGCCGTGTCCGGGGGAAACCCGCTCCGCATCGCACCAGCCCCGAAGGGAACGATGATGACCACCGCAACCGAGTCGGCGTGCAAGATCGTCGATGTCGAGCCCGCCCTGCTGGAGACTTGGCTCGCGCAGGGCGAGACCGTGCTGGTCGATGTCCGCGAGGACTTCGAGCACGCCGAGGAACGCATCCCGCGGGCCCGCCTGGCGCCTCTCTCCCGCCTCGACCCGGCGGCGCTGCGCGGGTCGTGCAACGGCTCCAGGATCGTCTTCCACTGCCGATCCGGCAAGCGTTCGACCGACGCGGCGACGCGGTTCGCGGAGCCCGGGGAGACGGTCTTCCAGCTCGCGGGCGGCATCGAGGCATGGAAGGCCTCCGGCCGCGAGGTCCTCAGACCCGCCAAGGCGGGGCTCCCCATCATGCGGCAGGTGCAGATCGCCGCGGGGTCCATGGTGGTGCTCGGCGTCGGGCTGGGGGTCGCGGTCTCGCCCTGGTTCCTCGCGCTGTCGGCGTTCGTCGGGTGCGGGCTTGTGTTCGCAGGGGTCAGCGGGTGGTGCGGGCTGGCGATGCTGCTCGCAAAGATGCCCTGGAACAAGCGTGCCGGGGCCGCCCGCGCCGCGACCTGCTGCACGGGATGACCACCCGGCGGTGCCCCAGGCACACCCCGCACGCCGCCGCGGGCCGTGGCCGACGCCACGCCTGCCCGCCGGACCGGGCTCGGCACGGGGATTGACCCGCGGTTGCTCCACAAGGCGTCCGCCGGGCCTTCGATTCAGGTGGCGGCTCCGGTCAGCGTGTCGGGCCCGCCGCATAGTCCCGTGTTCACGAGCCCGAGGCTCGAGGAGTTCCGCAATGTCCGGCAAGGCGACGCACCACTACGAGACCTGGCCCGCGGTGATGGGCTCGATGAAGAAGCAGGCCCCCGACATCGGGCAGGGCTTCGGGCAGATGTTCCAGAAGCTCATGGGCGAGGGCGCCCTCACCGTGCGCGAGAAGGAACTGATCGCGACCGCGATCGGCATGGCGGTCCGCTGCGAGCCGTGCATCTACGCCCATGTCGAGAAAGCGATCAAGGCCGGCGCGACGCGGGAGCAGCTCATCGAGATGGCCGGGGTGGTCGTCGTCATGCAGGGGGGCCCGGGCTATGTGCATGTGCCCGAACTGCTCGACGCGATGGAGGCCTTGGGGGTGTAAGCCGCCGGTGACCCGCCCCATAATGTGGATTGTGTTTGTACGCTGCGCGTTGATGGGCGGTGCCACCACCCGCCGCGCACGCGGCGCGTGGTGCGGAACGGGACGCGCCGGACATCGCACGACGCGCCCTGCGGGCGGGTCGTGGCACCACCGCCCGCGCGACAATCAACCCAGATCCGTATTAAGCGGACCTGCGTTCAACGCATTCCGACCCGGGCCCGCGAGCGCCCCCGATCCAAATCGAGTTGCAGGGCGAGAGCAATGCGGTCTATCTTGCGCGGCATGCTCTCCACCAAGACACTCTGCATGCTCCTGCTCGTCTCCCTGGCCTGCGGCCCGTCCCGCGCGGCCGATTCCTGGACGCGCTTCATCGCTGAAGCCAAGACCGAGTTCGGCGAGCCGGGGCAGCGAGCCGCGGGGTTCCTCGCTCGGCATCGCCCGGACGCGGATTCGGACCTGCCGCCCGAGTTGCTCGCGGAGAACCTCCGGCTCGCGTTCCGCGCGAGGGAGACCTTTCCTTGGGCGCGGTCGCTCGACGAGGCGCTGTTCCACAACGATGTCCTCCCGTACGCCGTGCTCGACGAGACCCGGGAGTCCTGGAGGCCGGGCTTCTTTGACCTGGGCCAAAAGATCACCGAGCACTGCGAAACCGCCGAGCAGGCGGCTCAGGCCCTGAACCGTGAGTTGTTCAATCAGATCGGCGTGCACTACAACACGGGCCGCAAGAAGCCCAACCAGAGCCCCGGGGAGTCGATCGAGCAGGGACGAGCGACCTGCACGGGCCTGGCGATCATCCTCGTGGACGCCTGCCGGGCGGTCGGCATCCCGGCCCGCGTCGCCGGCGTGGCGAACTGGAGCGACAAACGCGGCAACCACACCTGGGTCGAGATCTGGGACGGCTCCGCGTGGCGCTTCATGGGCGCCGACGAGTACGACGCGAACGGGCTTGACCGGGGCTGGTTCGTGAACGACGCGGGCCGGGCGATCGAGGGCAGCGAGGAGCACGCGGTCTGGGCCAGTTCGTGGGCGCCGACGGGGCGGCACTTCCCGCTTGCCTGGAACCCCGACGACAGGTCCGTGCACGCCGTCGATGTCACGCGCCGGTACGCCCGGGGCGAGCCCGCCCCGCGGGACGCCGGCGTCGCATTTCTGCGCGTGTGGAACCGCCGAGACGGCGAGCGGGTTGCCGCACGGATCGACGCCTTGTCGCCCGATGGCAGCCCGATCGGGGGCGTGACCACCAACGCGGGCACGACCGACCTGAACGACATGCCCTCGCTGCCGCTTGTCGGCGAGGGGCCGTTCACGCTCCGGGTCGAGGCCGGGGGCTATCAACGCACCGCGCGCGTGGCCGGAGTCGGTGGCGAGAGCCGGACGGTTGACCTGTATCTGGATGAGCTCGCGCTCTCCGAGGAAGAGGCGGAGTCGCAGGTCGAGCAGCTCGCCGCGGCCCGTGCGAACCGGATCCGCACGGACCGCGCCGCGGAGCTTGAAGGCAAGGAGTTTCGCATCGGTGATCACTCGCTGCGGTTCCTCGAGAAGGAATTCGGAGCGGCCCCCGGCGGCCGGCGCAGCCTGTGGATCTCGATGCACGGCGGCGGGGGCGCCCCCGCCGAGGTGAACGACAAGCAGTGGCAAAACCAGATTCGGCTTTACGAGCCTCCCGAGGGGATCTACCTGGCCCCCCGGGCCCCCACCGACACCTGGAACCTCTGGCACCAGGGCCACATCGACCCGCTCTTCGACCGTCTCATCGAGACCTTCGTCGCCGCACGCGGCGTCGACCCGGACCGCGTCTTCCTGATGGGATACTCGGCCGGGGGCGACGGCGTCTTCCAGCTCGCCCCGCGCATGGCTGACCGCTTCGCCGCCGCGGCGATGATGGCGGGTCACCCCAACGAGACGAGCCCGCTCGGCCTGCGAAACCTGCCGTTTGCGATCCTCATGGGGGGTGACGACGGCGCGTACGGCAGGAACACCGTCGCGAGAGACTGGGGCGCTCGGCTCGCGGCGCTCCGCGCCGAAGACCCGGCAGGCTACCCCCACGAGGTGCGGATCTACGAAGGCCTCGGGCACTGGATGGAACGCCGAGACGCCGAGATCATCCCCTGGATGGCGTTGCAGACCCGCTCGTGCTGGCCGGCCCGGGTGGTCTGGCACCAGGACGATGTCACCCACACCCGTTTCTACTGGCTCTCGCTCCCCGCGGACCAGGCCACCCCGAGATCAACCATCTCGGCCGCCGTTGACGGGCAGCGGATCACGATCTCATCGGACACCGTCAGCAGCCTCACGCTCAGGCTGCGCGACGCCCTGATCGATCTCGACCAACCCATCGAGGTCATCGCGAACGGGCGGGAGGTCTTCGCCGGGACCGTCGAACGAACGGTCGGCGCGATCGATCAATCGCTCGACGAACGGTGCGACGCCCCCGCCGCGGCGACGGCCCTGCTCACCGTTCAGTGGTAAGCCCCGTCACGAGAGCACGAACGAGGCGATCACCGCGTCCAGGATCCCCATGAGCGCCGCCCCCGCGATAATGCCGGCGCAGATCGGCTCGTGGTTCTCCACCCAGAGCTTCCGCGGCATCTCGGGCTCTTCCTTCGTCCGCCCCACGCCGAGCAGCCAGAAGATGATCGCCCCGGCGGACATCGCGAACACCGACTCGAAGTTGATGACGAAGGAGAGCCCCAGCGCGATCGGCGAGAGCGGCATCTTCCCCTTGGTGAAGATCCGCCCGAACTCGAGGAACAGGCCAAGCAGACCCCCGATGATCACCGCCGTCAGCACGCTCGGGTGAAGCCCAGAGAGCCCGTGCGTTAGCGCCTCGGCGACGGCCTTCCACACCGTCGCCGACGGCATCGGGAAGTTGTTGCTCTGGATGTTCCCCAGCGTCGCCGCCGTCGTCTCGGCGGTCGAGCGGTCGATCTCGGGGTTGCCGTACACGAAGAGGATGAAGAACAGCGGCACGCTCGCGACCGATCCCGCGATGATCCCGATGATGTGCCCGATCGCCTGCTGGCGGGGCTTGGCGCCGAGCATATAGCCCGGCTTGATGTCCATGAGCAGGTTCGAGGCGTTCGAGACCGTCTCCGCCGTCAGGCTCGCGGTGGCGAGGTTGGTCGTCGTGTTCCCCGGCGCGACGAGCCCGTAGAACAACTGCGTCACCTTGCTGGTCGCGCCGACCGGGGTCGTTCCCGTCAACGCCGTCGAACTCGCCGCCACCAGCGCCAGGATGAACGCGAGCGGAAGACCCAGGAGGCAGATCAGCGGATCGACCCCGAAGTACGCCTTCGCCATAAACGCCGCGATCACGCTGATGATCGGCACGCCGATCAGCGAGACCGAGAACGGAAGCTCGATGTGCCCCAGCACATCGCTCTTCTTGTCCTTCTTGCCGGTCAGGGCGGAGAACGCCGCCACGAACGCCTGCGGCTTGGCGAACAGCGCCGTGAAGGACGCGACGACCATGCACGCCACGCCCGGCCAGAGGGCCCAGGTCGTGATCGTGCGGAACCCGAACAGCGCGTCGCCCGTCTCGAGCGAGCCGGCCCGGGGCAGGATCACGCCCTCGTTGATCATCCACGGCGCGAGGATCGCGTAGTTGATCAGCCCGCCCAGCAGCAGCGACGCCCCGGCCCGGATCCCCATGAGCCCGCCCGCCCCCATCAGCGCGATGTCGAGCGTCGGGTTGATCGTCAACTGCCGGAGGTCCACCCCCCCGATCGCCGGCGCCTTGAGCCCGATCTTGATGAACAGGTTGGCGATCAGGTCCCCCAGCGCCTCGGGGAAGGTAATCGCGTGCTCGGCCAGTTTGAGGAGCTTGACCTGGATCCACTCCTGGATCGCGTGGGCCTGGAAAAACTTGATCCCCGCCGCGACCAGCGCCGTCACGAGCAGGACCCGCGCTTTGACCACCCCCGCGGCCGCACCCGCCGCGTGCAGGGCGTCGAGCACGACGCCGCACGCCTGTCCCTCGGGGAAGGGGTGCTGCTCGTCGTTGATGAACCGACGCTTGAGCGGGAAGGCGAAGAGAACGCCCAGGATCGAGACCACCACATTCCAGGTCAGCATCTGCCACCAGGGAAGGATGCGACCGTCAACGAGCATGTAGGCGACGAGCGACGAGATCAGCGGGCTGGTCATGTAGCCCGCGCTGGTCGCGATCGACTGCACGCAGTTGTTCTCGAGGATCGTGAACTCGTGCGCCACCCGCACCTGCTGGAGGATCTTGAAGAACGCGAACGCGAGGATCACGCTGGTGATGCCCACGCCCAGCGACCAGCCCGTCTTCGCCCCGATGTAGAGGTTCGTCGCCGAGAGCAGCCCCCCCAGCACGAACCCCATGATCGCCGAGCGGATGGTCAGCTGCGGCATGTTGCCGCGGTACACATTCTCCAGCCACCACCGGTCCTTCTCTTCGAGGGTCCAGGTGCGGATCTGTTCTTCGGTGAGCGACTTGATGGCCATGCGGCCCGCAGTCTACGAGCTTTGCCGGAATCGGCAAGCCGGGCCCGCCGGTCAGTCCAGGATCCGGGCGTAGTAGACCACCCAGGCGTGCTCGTCCCGCTCCACCACGATCGGGACATACATCGTCTCGTGGTACGGGATGTAGTCGTAGTCGACCCGCCCCTCACGGTCCCGGAACCGCCGGTAGGTGTACCCGTACCGCGACACCGGCTCCTGCTCGACCGTCTGCGTCTTGCCGATGAAGGTCGTGCTCCAGACGGCGTAGTCCGCCCCGATCGACTCGGCGAACGCCGAGAGCGACCCGTCCAGCACGCCCACATTGCTCGTCGACCGGAACACGCTCCGCCCCAGGATGACCACCCGCTCGGGCTCCTCGCTCAATTGCAACGCCTGCACCAGACCCGCGTGCTCGGCCGCACGCCGCTCCGCCGACCACTCGCTCGGGTGGATGTCGCTGCCCGCCCGGGCCGACTCGATCGACCCGAGGGCCTCGTTGAGCCGCTCCCAAGGCACCTGGCGGATCACCACCCGCTCGGTCGGGGCGAAGACCTCGTCGGTCGCGGGCTCGAACGACTGCTTCCAGGGGGTCGCGCAGCCCCCGCAGACCGATCCGACGAGAGCGACCGCCGCCGCCAGACTCAGGCGTCGCCATGAAAATCGCGAAATCAGGCGGTCGCGGCCCATCACGACTCCTCCAGCGCCTCATGATACCGGCTCAGCACCCGCCCGCGCGTCACCAGCCCGAGGGGAACCACCCGACCCTCCCCCTTCGCGCGCACCAGGCACAGGCTCGTCACATCGTGCTTGGCCAGCTTGTTCATCACCGTGTCCAGCGTGTCGTCGGCGAACACCGCCGGGATGTCCGTCTTCATCAGCTCGGCCACCAGCAGCAGCGGGATCGCCTCCCGGTCGATCAGGGCCGTGCGCATGTCCTCCCCGGTCACCATCCCGATGTAGTGCCCGTTCTGGTCCACCACCGGGAAGTCGGGCACATGGTGCGTCGCGTGCAGGCTGATCAGTTTCGAGACCGGGTCCGACGCGTAGACCGGCTCGCTGGGCAGGGGCTCGGGCGCCACATCGCTCACCCGGAGCCGGCGCAGGATCGTCAGGTCCCGGGCGGCCCCGACCAGCACCCCCTGACGACGCAGCTTGAAGGTGTAGATCGAGTCGCGGTTGAGCAACTGGCTTACAACGGTCGCGATCACCGCCGCCAACATGATGGGCAGGAGCACATACACATCCCGCGTCAACTCGAAGAGAATCAGGATCGCGGTGCGCGGCGCGTGCGTCGAGCCCGCGACCACCGCCGCCATGCCGACCAGCGCGTACGCCGCGGGGGAGCCCCCCTCGGGAATCAGCCCGAGGTTGCCCATGCCCACGCCCATCGCCCCGCCCGCGACCGCGCCGAGGAACAGGCTCGGGGCGAACACGCCGCCAGAGCCCCCCGACCCCAGCGTGAAGGTCGTCGCGACGCCCTTGAGCACCACCAGCAACGCCAGCAGCCCGAACAGCGTCGGCACATGCGCCCCGCCCAGCCCATCGACGCCGAGCCTCGCGAACGCCGTGTACGCCTGCGGGTCGAGCAGCCAGCGGATCGTCTCGTATCCGTTGCCGAAGAACGCCGGGACATGATCCCCCGCGTCCGTCCCCGGGATCGACAGGAACCCGACGCCCAGCAGCCCCAGCAGGAGCGCCCCCGTCACGGGCTTGGCGATCGGGTGAAGGGGGACCTTCTCGAACAGGTCCTCACCCTTGTGCAGCAGCCAGTTGAACCCCACCGCCGTCAGCCCGCAGAGGATCCCGAGCAGGACATAGCTCGGCAGCTCGAACAGCGTGAACTCATAGCCCGCGAGCTTGTCCCCCGAGAAGAAGATCGCCTCGTTCTCCCCCCGGAAGGCGTGCGTCGTCGCCGCGCTGAAGACCGAGGCGACCACGATCGGCGTGAACACCCGGATCGAGAAGTCACGCAGCAGGATCTCCAGCACGAAGAACACGCCCGCGATCGGTGCATTGAAGATCGAGGCGATACCCGCCGCCGCCCCGCAGCCGACGAAGGTCCGCATGTGCTCCCGCGGGATGTTGAGCACACGCCCGAGGAACGAGCCCGCGGTCGCGCCGATCTGGACAATGGGCCCCTCGGTCCCCGCCGAGCCCCCGGTGCCCACGGTGCAGATCGACGCGAAGACCTTGACAATCCCGACCCGCAGCGGGATCTGCCCGTTCCGCTGGATCAGCGCCTTGAGCACCTGCGGCACACCGTGACCCTTGGCCTCGCTCGCCCAAAGGTGCACCAGGATCGCGCTGCCCAGCGCCCCAGCCATCGGGATGAGCGGCAGCCACCAGACCGCCAGCGAGGCCCGCGCCTCGTGAGTCCAGTGCTCGACCCGGTGGAGCAACTCGGCGAACCCGATCGCCCCGAACGCGGTGATCGTCCCGATACCCGCCCCCAGGATGATGAGGTACCAGTCACGCTGGAACCCGAGCCGCTTGCTGAGCCCCCTGAAGAAGTTGGTCAGATCGACTCTCGTCACCGCGCCGCGCTCACCCTCCCCGGCCCCGACCGGGCCGGCAGACCCGATGATAGAGACCTCGGGCCGACCGGTTCCCCTCTCACGCCTCGCGCCCGTACAGCCGGAAGACCGGCACCCCCGCCGCGACGAGCCCGCGGGCCCGCCGCCAGAGCGGGTCCTCGAACGAATCCGACGAGATGATCACCGCCTCCACCCCGAGCCGACCGATCTCGTCCGGATGGTGAATCGGAACCCCGGCGATTTCCATGCCCAGAAGGCCCCGGTCATCATCGAGAATCGCCACGACCTCAACGCCCTCGCGGGCGCCGAACCAGGGCGCGACCGCCCGCGTGTGCGTCCCCCCGCCATACAGGGCGATCCGTCGGTGCCCGAGGCGCGCGCACCGCTCGAGCCCCCCGAGCAGCGCCCGCGCCGAAGGGGGCGTCACCCGCTCGAGCGGCGACTCGCGGATGACCCGCAGCAGGTCCTCCCGAACCCAGAGCGCATCGACCTGGAGCGTCTGAAGGTCGTCGCCCCGCGTCGTGAGTTGGTGGATCTGGTGGATCAACAGCCCCTGCGCGCGCAGAAAGAGGTCGATGTCCGTGAATGTCGCCGCCCCCTCGTACCCGGGCTCGAGATGCGCCTCGGCGAACACCGCGCTCACGCCCCCGACTAGCGCCCCCATCCCCCGGAGCGCCGCCAGCTCGTACCCCTGCACATCCAGTTTGACCAGATCGATCCGGTCCACCCCCGACTCCCCCGCCCAGGTGTCGACCCGGCGCAGCCCGACCTGGGTCTCGGCCACCACCTCGGCGGCCCCGAAACTCAACGCCCGGGTCCGGTCGGTCGGCTCAAGCACGCTCGACAGCAAGGAGTTGCGGGTCTCCCGGAGGACGATCTCCCCGTCCCGGTCCCCCACCGCGGCCCGGACCGGGACAATGCCCGGATCCTGCAAGGCCCGGCCCCGGAGCGCCTCGAACGGCCCCGGCGCGGGCTCAAAGGCGAAGACGCGCGATCGCGGAAAGACCTCCCGGATCCGGGTGGAGACCGCCCCGACATTGGCCCCCAGATCCAGGACGGTCAGCGGCGCGTCCCTGGGGATGCCACGGGCGAGCATCTCGAACGCGTCGGCCTCATGGATGCGGTGGATCACGCCGGGTCTCGCGGGACGGGGGGTGAGGAAGATGCCCGAATCCGGGTCTGGATCGGCTAGACCGGCCCCGCCCCCCAACTTTGCGCGAATTCCGTTGTTGTGTTTGCAGGCCGGATGGTACAATCCGCCTGCCAGCCGCGGGCGGGTCCGCGGGCTGGGCACGGTCTGGTTCCGATGTCGCCCGAGTCGAGATCTCAACCGTTTCAGGAAGCACCACTCGGGCCATGGAATCGGATCTGCAATGAAGAAGCTGTATGTCGGCAACCTCCCGTTCGGCGCGAGCGAGGCGGAACTCGAGCAATTGTTCAGCCAGCACGGCACCGTCGCGTCGGTCGCGCTGATCACGGACCGGGAGACGGGCCGTCCCCGCGGGTTTGGGTTCGTCGAAATGGCGAACGACGACGAGGCGGACAACGCCATCGAGGCCCTGAACGGGCAGGAGTTCGGGGGCAGGGCCCTCACCGTCAATGAGGCACGCCAGCGGCCGCCCCGCTCCGGCGGGTTCGGCGGCGGTGGCGGCGGCGGGTACGGCGGCGGCGGCGGTGGTCGCGGCGGCT